>FLOH01000268.1_pt1 | contig 130448 bp, 123 predicted proteins | sample 756751 | NCBI WGS metagenome assembly FLOH01 (sample SAMEA4026879, study PRJEB14308) | marine metagenome | biome: coastal water; material: water | depth 74 m
GGAACTTGATGTCGGGATGAAATGAAAAGTCCAGCGGGGGTGGCGGGCCAGCCAGGCGCGGGTATTTGCGTGTTTGTGGGTGCCATAATTGTCGAGGATCACATGGATTTTCTTATCTCCGGGCACCTGACGTTCAATCTGGTCAAGAAAGCGCAGAAACTCCTGATGCCTGTGGCGCTGCATGTTCTTTGAAATCACGCTGCCATCGAGCACATTGAGTGCAGCAAAGAGCGTGGTGGTGCCGTTGCGCTTGTAATCATGGGTCAAGGTCCGGCCACGGCCCTTTTTCAGGGGCAAGCCAGGCTGGCTGCGGTCAAGTGCTTGAATTTGTGACTTTTCATCGACCGAAAGCACCACCGCATGGGCCGGGGGTGAGATATAAAGCCCAACCACTTTGCGCAGCTTCTTGGCGAAATCCTTGTCATTCGACAGTTTGAACTGCCGCCAGCGATGCGGGCTCAACCCATGGGATTTCCAGATTTCATGCACGGTCGAGGCACTCAATCCGACCACATCAGCCATGGCGCGCACGGTCCAGTGACTGGCCTCATGAGGCGGGGCCTTCAGCGTCAGGGCGATCACTTCATCGACCTTCGCCCGGCTCACCGGCGCGATCCGCGAGGGCCGCGTTTTATCGCGCAAGAGCCCCGCCACCCCTTCGCGCATAAAGCGTTCCTGCCAGCGCCAGACACAGGTTTTCGACTTGCTGGTAGCGGCCATGATCGCACTCGTGCCCAATCCGTCGCCGCTAAAAAGAACAATCCGAGCCCGCCATACATGCTTCTGAGAGGCACAACGATCCGCAACAATCGCGTCCAGACGACGGCGATCATCAGCGGTGACAGTAAATGAAATTCCTTTGCGCATGCCAAAGACTCGCACAATCGCAAAAGTTTGGGAATCCAAATTCGGACTCTTACGTTAACGACAATCCACTAGCAGCCTGTCGGGCTTAACATCTGGCTGGAACAAGTGTGGAATCTTGGCGTTGCTTCTGCATTATGTCGGGTTGAAATTCGATGGATAATTTTCGCACGATTGACCGGCTGACCGGGTTTCTGTTGCCGCCTTCGGTGAATGAATGGCTGCCTGAGCGGCATCTGGCGCGGTTCATTGTCGAAGTCGTCGATGGGCTGGACTTGAAGCCGATGAGCGGATCATATCGCGGTTCGGGTTCAAAGTCCTATCATCCGCGCCTGCTGCTGGGAATGCTGATCTACGGTTATGCCACCGGGATATTTTCCAGCCGCAAGCTGGAACGGGCGAGCTATGATTCGGTGGCGTTTCGTTTCATCGCCGCCAATGACCATCCCGACCACGACACGATTGCGGTGTTCCGGCGGCGGTTTCTGCCGCAGATCGAGAAGCTGTTCGTGCAAGTGCTGCTGCTGGCGCGCGAGATGGGCGTGGTGAGGCTGGGCACGATTGGCCTGGATGGCACCAAGATCCATGCCAATGCCAGCCGCCACAGCGCGCTTTCGTATGGGCGCGCGGGCGAGATCGAGGCGCAGTTGAAAGCCGAGGTCGCCGAACTGCTGGCCAAGGCGGAGGCCGCCGACACCGCCGACATTCCCGACGGCATGTCGATACCAAACGAACTGGCGCTGCGCGACAAGCGCCTGCAAAAGCTGGCTGAAGCCCGTGCCAAGCTGGAGGCGCGGGCAAAAGAGCGTTTTGAGCGCGAGCAGGCAGAACACACGCAGAAAATGGCAGCGCGGGCGGAAAAAACCAAGGCGACAGGCAAGAAGCCGGGCGGAAAACCGCCCGCGCCGCCGCTCGAAGGGGCGCGGCCAAGCGACCAGATCAATCTCACCGACGAAGAATCGCGGATCATGGCGGTGGCGGGCGGCGGCTTTGGGCAATGCTACAACGCCCAGGCCGCCGTGGCTGCGGGCAGCCTTCTGGTCGTGGCCGCCGATGTGGTCCAGGCTCCCAACGACAAGCGCCAGGTTGAGCCGATGCTGAAAAAGGTGGCTGATTTGCCGGACGCGCTCGGCACGGCGGGGATCTTGCTGGCCGATACCGGCTATTTCAGCGCCGCCAATGTCGAGGCCTGCGCCAGGGCCGGGATTGAACCGGTCATCGCCATGGGCCGCCAGCCGCATCATCCGCCCCTGGCCGAGCGGTTCGCGCCGGAGCCGCCAGCGTCAGATAATCCGTCAAAGCCCGATCCCGGTGCCGTCGCTAAAATGGCGCAGAGGCTGAAGACGCAGGAAGGCCGGGCGCTCTACGCGCTGCGCAAGCAGACGGTAGTGTCTCGAAAGTGGTGGAAATTGATTTCTGGCCCCTCCGGGCTGGGTAAGTTTTGCGCTGATCAGGCGGCTTGGTCAAGAGTTGCTTCAGCGACGGGCTGAGGCAGGGTTTCCCAGCCGTCGATCTTTCGCATGATGATCTGGCCCGAGGCCATCAGCGCCCAGAGCAGCATTGGCACGGTCTCGGCGCATGGCAGCACGGTCTGGGTTTTGACGCGGCGGCGAAATTCCTCGTTCAGGCGCTCGATTGCGTCTGTTGTCCGGGCTGATTTCCACTGGATTTGCGGCAAGCGGGTGAAGGTGAAGAGCTTATCTCCGGCATCTTCCAGGCTGTCGGCGACGGATTTGCATTTGAGCCGCCATTTTCGCAGAAACGCCTTGCGGCGGCTGGCTATTTCCTCGGGTGTTTTGGCGTAAATCATGTCGCGGTAATCCTCGGTCAATTCATCGTGCATGCGCTTGGGTGCATGCGCCAGAAGGTTGCGGTGCTTGTGAACCGTACAGCGCTGGATCGGCAGATCTTCGCCCCAGAGAGCAATGAGCGCCGCTTCCAATCCGGGGGCTCCATCCACGATGACAAACTCTGGTCGCTTCAGCCCGCGCGCATCCAGATCATTGATGAACTGACGCCAGGCGGCGGTGCTCTCGCCACCCATGTTCATCCCTTGCCCGGCAGGACATGTTTACATGCCCGAAAGGGGGCGATAGCAACACCTTCTGCCCATCCCGGCGCACGCCGATTGCGGCGAGAACTGAGATATTGGCAGCCTTCCTGTCCAACCGGGTCTTGATCACGGCTTTTATCCGGTCGGATCGGACAGGCCGTGGTTCTGATCGCGGCGCTGTGGGGCTGGCATGTCTATGACAAAGCGAACGCGCTGGCAAAAGCCCGTGATGGTTACGTGGCGACCGTGGAGCTTGCGGCGGCAAATTCAGAAATCACCGAACTACGTCGCCGCGCGGCGGTTGCTGCGGGTGCCAACCAGGCGCTGCAAGAAAAGGTGCAGGCGTCAAAAGGCGAGGCGTTGCGCTTTGCCGCAGAATTGGAGGCGTTTGAACGTGAAACTAAAATCAACCCTGATGGCCGCGTGGACGATGATCTTCTGCGCCGCCTGCGATCAAACTGACAAGCGCCTAACCCGCGCAGGCGACACCCTCGGTTTAATCACGGCACAGCGCGTTCTCCCCCTATTGCCGAGCGACTCTGCCGCAAAGAAGAACGCAGCGGCGTCACGCGCGGCGACAGGCTTGATACAGCGATCCTCAAAACCGACGCCGCCCTCGCACGCCAGAGCACCCGCACAGACCGTTGTGCAGGCTGGTATGACGACCTGCAAAACGGAGTTGCTCAGTGAAGGTGACGCAAGCCCAAGTAGTGCGATTGATCAGGTGGTCAGAGCTTTTGTTGTATTTGGCCACCTGTGACAATAACGGTCCTTTCTGCCGGTGGCACAAACCCCGTGCCAAAACTGGTTTTAAGCGAGCAAGGCCTGACAAAAAGGTAAGGTTATGCCACCTCGGCGACCTTGGGACCGGTAAGGTTAATTATGTGAAATATCTTGATGGAGCGGAATTCACCCTATTTCTTCACAATGCATTCTGATGGCATGGTGACCCGGAATTGATTGTTCATGATCCAGTATCATTTTATAGAGAAGCAGTATCCGAGTTGTCATGCCTATAGGTCCATGGTGAGCACACCAGGCAGAACATTCTTCCATCCAAGCGTGTGGGCTGGAGGAGTTATTGCTAAGCAATGCATCCTCCAATTTTTTTTCAAATGCTTGATCGGCTTCTTCATTCTTAATGCGAAGTTCCGGCGCACGTTCCATAATCGCCCGAGCTAACTCCAGAATTTTTCCATCAACTGGTTGGCCTTTTTCGTCGTCCATAATCATTTCCTCAAAATACGCATTCCCCAAATAGAATACCTTCTCACGCATCCTGTGGGAATATTATGCCCCGATCAAGGTTTTCGTGCACCATGTGCGCATCCTGACGTTTCCGGAAAACCATTCTGGAGTATTCTGACGAGCTGGACCTTAGCCCGCCAAATCCGCAACGGATTTTGCGGCAACTGCTGTTTGACCTTGTGACCCAGAGTAATTTCAGACCAACCAACTGCCCCTGATAGCGGGGGCAGCGGTGTTATCAGCTCACGTTCGAAAGCCCGGGGCAGATGCTCCGGGCTTTTTCGCATTCAGAGGCTATTTTGCCAGACTACCCGCAAGCCGCATCAGGCTGACAGCTTCGGCGCGGTAACCGAACGGATCGGCCCCCTTGGCCTCGACTGCCAGTGCAATCGCATTCTGATAAGTCCAGTCGCCCAGATACTTGGTGTCGCCGCGCAGCAACTGACCGAAACCGGCAACCGCTGCACTGAACCGGGCTTCGGTATCAGGCGCTGCCGTACTGTCGGAAATCGGAGTTTCAATCAGGCGGCTTTCCGATTGACCCGGTGCTTTATAGCGCAGTTTCAGATAACCAAGTTCGACCGAGGGGTCGGAATTTGCCGGTGTCTGATAGCGCAGCGGATCGGCCTTTAACGCGGGCGATCCAACCGGGGTTATTTCGTAAATCGCCGTCACCGTATGCCCGGCCCCAATGTCGCCGGCATCCACTTTGTCATTGTTGAAATCCTCACGCGCCAGCGCGCGGGTTTCATATCCGATCAGACGGTATTCCGCGATCATTGACGGATTGAATTCGACCTGAATTTTCACGTCATTGGCAATCGGGAACAAAGCGCCCGAGGCCTGATCGACCAGCACTTTCTGTGCCTCAGACAGCGTGTCGATATAACTGGCGGTGCCATTGCCGTTCTGCGCCAGAGCCTGCATCAAAGCGTCATTGTAATTGCCGCGCCCAAAGCCCAGCACCGAAAGATAGGTGCCGGTTTCGCGTTTTTGTTCGACATATTTCTTCAGCGCTTCGGTGTCGGAAATCCCGACATTGAAATCGCCATCGGTCGCCAGCAAAATCCGCCCGATACGCCCGTCGCTGTGCATCTTTTCCGCTTGCGCATAGGCCAGTTGCAGACCGGCTTGGCCAGCAGTTGATCCACCCGCCTCCAGACGATCGAGACTGGCCAGAATGCTGGCCTGATCGCTGGCCGATGTTGGTTCCAGCACCACACCGGAACTGCCCGCATAGGTCACAATCGACACGCGGTCACTGGCGCCAAGGCGGCCAAGGAGCAAGCGCAGGGATTGTTTCAGCAAGGGCAGTTTGTTGCGGTCCTGCATTGACCCTGACGTGTCGATCAGGAACACCAGATCAAGCGGCGGGCGCGTATCAATCGCCGATCTTTGGCCCTGAATGCCGATATGGACCAGCTTGGTGTCTTTGTTCCACGGCGTCTGAAACACCGCAACGGTGGTGGCAAACGGTGCCTCGCCTTTGGGGGGAGCGGCATAGTCATAGGGGAAGTAATTCACCATTTCCTCGATCCGCACGGCATCCGGTCGCGGCAGGCTGCCATTGTTGATCGCTGAACGGATGTAAGCGTAAGACGCCGTATCAACATCAATCGAAAACGTCGAAACCGGAGATTCGCTGGTGATTTTCAACGGGCTGGGATCGGCATTGGCAAAGCGTTCGGTATCAACAAGATTCGCAGCGATGCCGTCTTGTTCGACCTCGAACATCGGCATTGGCGCTGGCATTTCCTGGGCCCGCTTGACCTTCACCGAAAGGGTCGATGCATTCGCAACACTTTGCTGACGAACAAGCCCCGTGACTGTCGCCTGTTCCGTTTCGGGTCTGGATTGATCCGCAATTACCCGGTCAACCGGAGCCTCGGTTTGGCTGCGGGCCTTGTCACTTTTTTCCAACATGGAGGGTGATTTCAACTGATCCATTGGCAGTACAAGGAAAACCCCAAGCCCGATAACCGCAAGACTTGACGTGGCGTACAGCACGGGGCGCAATTTGGTCTTGGCAAACATCTTAAACACTCCTGTCACAAATCCGGCCGGTTTTTCCGGACGGTTATGAATAGGACGTGTGGCGGGGGCGGTTTCTTGGCTGGCGGCAAAACTTTTTTCAGCCAGCATCATCGCGCGGGCCTTTGCATCGCCATCAATTGGTGGCGTGGCAGCAGACAGCGCCGCTTTAAGACGGTCAAGATCGTTGGTCATTCTATCCGCTCCTGTTCTTTTGCCATGGCGCGCAGGATCCTTTTAACTTCGCTCATGCGCCACGACACGGTGCCTTCGGAAATACCCAGAACGCCTGCCGCAACGGCATGGGTCAGGTCTTCGCCCAGAACCAGCGCCACGGTTTGTCGCAGATCATCGGGCAGGTGGGTCATCGCGCGGCTAAGCCAGTCAAGCTCGGCCTGTTTTTCCGCAGTTTCAGCCCGCTGCATCTGTTCAACCTCGCCCCAGTTGTTGTTGGCACGGGCGCGGGTTTGACGACTGCGCAGACGGTCGGTCGCGGCATTCAGCGTGACCCGGTAGAGCCACGTGGTGAACCGCGCCTCGGCCCGAAAGCTGCACAGTTTATGCGGCAGGCGGGTGCAGATATCCTGCGCCAGATCCTCGGCATCGGCGCGATTGCCAAAGGTCTTGAACGCCAGCCTAAAGATCAGATCGTAATGCCGGTTTATCAATATCTGGAACGCCTGCGCATCGCCCTGAACGGCGGCCCTGACCAGATCCTCGTCGCTTGTTTCCATCCGCATAGTGTGGGTTAGACGGATGGGCGCGGTCAATCCTTGGACGGCAACCGAGTTTTTTTCAGAAGCCTAAAGAAAGAGCAAGATCAGAGCGCATTCAGCAACGCCCTGTTCGGCCAGCCATCTGTCGGCAGGCCAAGGCGGGTTTGTTCGGCTCGCACAGCGCCCCGTGTGCCTGAACCCAAAATGCCGTCGATCTTGCCGACGTCATGGCCCCGCGCCGCAAGCTTTGTTTGCAGCGACCGCATGTCAGCGTCTGACAGCGACGGTTCCGGATTGCCTTTGTCAAAGACCGGCGCGCCGTCCAGGCGGGTGGCGAAATAGGCGGCGGTGGTGACATAAACGAACGATTGGTTCCATTCGAAATAGACGCGATAATTTGGCAACACCATAAACACCGGACCAAACCGCCCCTCGGGCAGCAGGATCGAGGCATTCAACTGATTGGCCGGCAGGTCGCCATGCTTGGCTTTGACACCAAGGCGCGCCCAATCGGCGACTGATTTTTCCGTCTCAAGCCCGGTTTGAGTCCAGTCAAGATTCTTGGGAACCGAGACTTCAACCAGCCACGGTTCATTGGCGCGCCAGCCAAGGCTTTGCAACATATTGGCAGCCGTCATGATCGCATCCGGCGCACTGGTTTTCAGGGTGACATGGCCATCGCCATCGCCGTCAACCCCGCGGTGCAGGATATCATCAGGCAGCATTTGCACCATGCCGATCTCCCCGGCCCAGGCTCCCAATGTGCGGGCGGGATCAAAATCACCTTGTTTATAAAGCTCAAGGGCGGCAAAAATCTGCGGGCGGAACAATTCCGGGCGACGGCAATCATGCGACAGCGTCAGCAGCGCATTCAGCGTGTTGAAATCGCCCTGCACCGCGCCGTAATCGGTTTCCAGCGCCCAAAAGGCCAGAATGACCGAGGGATCAACACCGTAAGTTTGCTGGGCGCGCTTAAAAACAGCAGCATATTTCTTGGCGTTCTTTTCGCCGTTGACCATGCGGTCTTTGCGGATCACCCGCCCGGCGAAATCGCTGAACGCCATCTTGAAAACACCCTGTGCCTTGTCAGCGCGCAGAACCGCCGGATCAATCGCGGCAGTCTTTAAAAATTGATTGACCGATTGGCGGGAATGGCCACTGGCAATCGCCTCGGCCTTGATACCGTTCAGGAACGCGTTGAAATCGCCACCACATTGCGCGGCAAACAAGCTGGTCGGGGTTAGGGCAAGAAGGGCGGCGAACAGGCTGGAAAGGCGCATTTGAAATCCTTAAAAAACATTTCGCGCAGGATAACAGGGTACCGTTTTGCCGCAAGACCTTTGTAGTTTGCCTCGCCCGGGTTTGCGTGATGCAACCCAGGCGAGGCGTTATGTTTAGGCGACGTCAAAGACCAACGGGCGGATCTGTTCAAACTTGCCGGTCGCGCGCAATTCGCTGACGACAACGTCTGAAAGTGCTTGGTCGACGTAAAGTAAAGCGATTGCGTCCGAGCCGACATCGCTGCGGCCAAGCGTAAATTTCGCGATATTGACGTCGTGTTTGCCCAGGGTGCTGCCCAGAATGCCGATGATCCCCGGCACGTCTTTGTTGGTGGTGTAAACCATGTTTCGGCCAATTTCGGCGTCGATATTGATGCCTTTGATCTGGATGAAACGTGGCTTTTTGTCGGAAAATACCGTGCCTGCGATCGACCTTTCCTGCTTGGCAGTTTTCACAGTCAGCTTGACATAGCTGTCAAAAGCCCCAGATTTCGCCTGCGTTGTGGTCGAGACTTTGATGCCGCGTTCTTTGGCCACAACAGGGGCGGATACCATATTGACCTCGGGGTTTGAGGCCTGCATCAATCCGGCGATGCAGGCTGAATTAAGCGCGCCAGTGTTCATATCGGCAACCGCGCCGTCATAAAGGATGTTCACGGCCTCAATCGGCTCGTCGGTCAATTGGCCGACAAAGGCGCCAAGGTGCTGCGCCAGCTTGACGAAGGGTGCCAGAACCGGGGCTTCCTCGGCGGTGATCGACGGCATGTTGATCGCGTTGGTGACGGCCCCGTTGTTGAGGTAATCTGACATTTGTTCAGCCACTTGCAGCGCTACGTTTTCCTGTGCTTCGGTTGTGGCAGCCCCCAGATGCGGGGTGCAGACGACGTTTGGCAGATTGAACAAAGGCGATGCGGTGGCGGGTTCCACCTCGAACACATCAAAACCAGCCCCGGCGACATGGCCGGATTTCAGGGCCTCGGCCAAGGCGGCCTCGTCCACAAGACCGCCGCGCGCACAGTTGATAATGCGCACGCCTTTTTTGGTTTTGGCGATGGCGTCTTTGCTTATGATCATCCGGGTTTTGTCGGTCAGAGGCACGTGCAGCGTGATGAAATCGGCCTTTGCCAGCAACTCGTCCAGCTCGACCTTGGTGACCCCGATTTTCTGCGCCCGCTCTTCGGACAAGAACGGATCGTAAGACATAACCTTCATTTTCAGCCCCAAGGCGCGATCTGCAACGATGGAACCGATATTGCCGCAACCGATCAGGCCAAGGGTTTTGTTGGTGACCTCAACCCCCATAAAGGCAGATTTTTCCCATTTGCCAGCATGAGTAGACGCGCTGGCGGCAGGCAGTTGTCGTGCGACGGCAAACATCATCGCGATGGCATGTTCGGCGGTGGTGATCGAGTTGCCGAAGGGCGTGTTCATCACGATGATCCCTTTGCGGCTGGCCGCTGGAATATCGACATTGTCCACACCGATGCCTGCCCGGCCAATAACTTTCAGGTTGGTCGCGGCGGCGATGATCTTTTCGGTGACCTTGGTGGCGGAACGGATTGCAAGGCCATCATACTGGCCGATGACGCGCAACAGTTCGTCTTTGTCTTTGCCAAGGTTGGGTTTGAAATCGACTTCAATGCCGTTGTCGCGGAAAATCTGGACAGCGGTTTCGCTGAGTTGGTCGGATACGAGAACTTTGGGTGCCATTTGAATGGTCCTTTGAATATGGTGTGGAACGCAGCCCCGGACTTGATCCGGGGCCTCTTTTCGGGAAAGGGGAAGGCCCCGGATCAAGTCCGGGGCTGCGGCGTTTTATGCGGCTTGGGCCAACGCCGAAATCTCGGCAGCGAATGCCCATTCAAGCCATGGCAGCATCGCCTTGATGTCGGCCAATTCGACCGTACCACCACACCAGATGCGCAAGCCTGCTGGCGCGTCGCGGTAAGCCCCAATGTCAAGGGCGACCCCTTCGGTTTCCAGCCGCTTGGCCACGGCTTTGGCGAAACCTGCGCCATCTGTGATGCGCGGATCGGCGAACTTCAGGCAGACTGACGTGTTAGAGCGCGTCGCTGCAACCTCGGCCAAATTCGCGATCCAGTCATGCGTGTCGCAAAAATCAAAGATCGCCTGCGCGTTGGCATCGGCCCGCGCGATAAGTCCTTTCAGGCCGCCTTGGGCTTTAGCCCAGTCCAGCGAGACCAGATAATCCTCGACCGCCAGCATTGATGGTGTGTTGATGGTTTCGCCGGCAAAAATGCCATCAATCAGCTTGCCGCCCTTGGTCATCCGGAAAATCTTTGGCAACGGCCAGGCCGGCGTGTAAGTCTCCAGCCGCTGAACCGCGCGGGGGCTGAGGATCAGCATCCCATGCGCCGCTTCGCCGCCCAGAACTTTCTGCCAGCTAAACGTGGTCACATCCAGCTTGTCCCACGGCAGATCCATTGCAAAGGCCGCCGAAGTGGCATCGCATATCGTCAGACCAGCCCGGTTTGCGGGGATAAAATCGCCGTTCGGCACGCGCACGCCTGACGTGGTGCCGTTCCATGTAAATACAACATCGTTGCCAAAATCGACCTTGGTCAGATCGGGCAGGCGGCCATAGTCAGCCTCATGTCTGGTGGCGGTCAGTTTTAGTTGTTTGATCACATCAGTGACCCAACCGGACCCGAAGCTTTCCCATGCCAGCATATCAACGCCGCGTGCGCCAAGCATCGACCACAGGGCCATTTCCATCGCACCGGTATCCGAGGCAGGCACGATGGCGATCTTGTAATCTGATGGGATGCCTAGCGCCTGCCGGGTGGTTTCAATCGCGGCTTTCAGCTTGGCTTTGCCATCGGCTGCACGATGTGAGCGACCTAAAAAGGCGTCAGACAAACCCTCCAGCGTCCAGCCTTTCGGCTTGGTGCAGGGTCCGGATGAAAATTGGGGGTTCGCCGGACAGTTGTCCGGACTTTTGGTCGTGGTCGTCATGGTATCCTCGCAGATAATTGCCCCTCGTTAGGGAGGGGTGGCCTGCCGCCGCAGATATGCCGATGCCGGGGCTGGATCAAGCGGGAAAATCTGTGTAAGCGGCGCATTAAGCGGGTTTTGCGACCCAAACTGCGGCGGCGTGTTCACGATAGGAAACTTTGATGTATGTAGCGACCTTGCTGAGTTCCCCCAAAGAACCCGTGCTGACGGTTGGCAATGTGCTGCCGTATCACCGTGATTTGGGCGGCGGCGAGTTTCGCTGGTTGATGGAAGGCGTGGCCTGTGAATTTCCCCTTGAAGCGCGGCCTGGGGGCTGGCGCAAAACCTGGCAAAGCTTGCAGGATCGTGGCGTCGATCTGGTGATCCAAAAGGCCGAAGGGCGACGCAAGCAGATGTTGCTGGCGGATATGGACAGCACGATGATCCAGCAGGAATGTATCGACGAGTTGGCAGATGAAGCCGGGTTTGGCGAGCGTGTGGCAGCGATTACGGCGCGTGCGATGAACGGAGAACTGGTGTTCGAGGACGCCCTGCGTGAACGGGTAGGGCTGTTGGCAGGCTTGCCCGAGGAGGTCATCGACCGGGTGCTGGAAACCCGGATCACCCCGATGCCGGGTGGTGCGGAACTGTTGCTGACGATGAAGGAAAACGGCGCCTATTGCGCTTTGGTGTCCGGCGGGTTCACCGATTTCACTCAAGCGGTTGCCCGGGGACTGGGCTTTGACGAAAACCGCGCCAACACGCTTGAGATCATCGACGGGGTGCTGACCGGCAAAGTGATTCCGCCGATCCTTGGGCGCGAAGCCAAGGTTGACGCCCTGCACGAGATCACCAAACGGCTTGGCCTTAACCTTGATCAGGTGCTTGCGGTCGGCGATGGGGCGAACGATCTGGGGATGCTGGGGCTTGCCGGATCAGGCGTGGCGCTGCACGCGAAACCAGCGGTGGCGGCTGCCTGTGATATCCAGATCAACTTTGGCGACCTGACCGCGCTGTTGTTCATTCAGGGCTATGCGCGCGAAGAATGGACCGTTCCTAACAAGTTGAAACCTATTCAGTGATAAACCTCTGCTGAACTCACTTTTCTATAAGGGCATACTTTTAGACTCAAACGTGTTCGCACGGCCGCCGGGAAAATTGTTTTGGAACTTTGTTTATTATTATCGACAAACCATGATTGCCTAAATACAATTTAAACGGGTATGGTAAGATGAAAATACTAACACTCATTCGGTGTAATTTGAGTTCTTTGAAAAACAAGGTGAGTCGTATTCGGTTGAACTCGTTATAAAAATTCTAAAAAACCGAAGTTTCTCGCGTAGTTTAAAAAAGATGGGACATTAAACGTATGAAAAACTTTCTGCTGATTTCCATGGCTATTTCTCTTTCTGGCTGTTTACCGACTGGCTGGTACAATGCATCTGTGACGCAAAGCCGGGCCAATGGCGATTTGACAAATTGTCAGGTTCGCGCCGTGAACGACGTTCCGACCAACATTCAGACCCAGACGACTGGCGGCTATTTTATTGGGTACATTTATATCCCGACACAAGGGAGCGTCGATGTTAACACGACACTGCGCGAAAAGGTTGTGGCGCAATGCATGACGAAAAGAGGCTATCAAACTATCGAGTTGCCGCTTTGTCCGGCGCGAGTCGCGATTCCAGACATGAATCGCCCTGTGATATTGACTGAGAAATCTTGCTTCAAAGACATCTCGGGTGGTTACTATGCGATTGCACTTAAGTAGGTTCATAGCGGTTGATGTTGGCTTTGTCGTGATCGGCAGATCAGCGTTTCGCAAATCAGCCTGTTTGACGAGTTACTAACGCGTGGCATTCCGCACGGTCTTTCGACTGGCAGGGGAACGGCATACTCGTTTTGGATCGTGGCAGATGGCGGGCCCGCCGGTGCGGTTTGATGCCGAACGGGGTTGATTGCCCCATACCTGTCGATCTATCGGTTTTCGGCCGGTTCCTCGGAATGTTTACCGTGATGTGCGGAACCGTAACCACGTTTTGAGCTCAGGGGGATGTTTAGCGCCGATTGTTTAACGAAGTGCAGCCCCACCGTGCGCTGCGGCTTTTAGCGCAACTTAACCACAAAGGCCCCTAGCATCAGAAATAATCCTGCGACAAGGACCAGCAACAGCCCGTCTGCCGCCAAGGCGTCATCGTCAAGTTGTTCCATGTCAGCAATCTTGCGCCGGACATGCCGCATTCGCAAAAAGGCGACCAACACCACGAAGGCCCCGGATGACAGCAGCGCCATTTCAGTCCAAAATGTTCCGTTGCCGGCGCCAATTCTTGAAAAAGCCAGTCCGAAGCCGACAATCGCGATTGCGGTGCGGACCCAAGCCAGAAATGTCCGTTCATTTGCGGAATTGTCGGCGAAATTCACGATCATGTGGACCCTCGTGCAGAAGTGACTATTCGGCCATAGCTACATAACATTTACGTTCGTGCAAGGTATGGGCTAGCGGCTTTTACTTTTTTGTCCCGCCAGGAACCGTTCATACGGCGATTTACAGTCCGCGAGAAAATATCCCAAAGGCTTTCGCTTTTCCTTCTTAACCTTGATGGAAAATGCCCGAAATGCAAAGAACGCCATTTTTTGAAGCGGGTTTTAGTCGCTGCGAAAGCGGATCAAACCGCCGCGTACCCAAGCGCAGGCCGTGCGTAGAAATAAACCAATCGGTTTAAAGTCCGCGCACGCCACCGAGGACCAGATCGGTCACCAGATCGGCATAATCTTCGCGGCTGAGGCCTTTGGCGGGGCGGTGCCACATGTAAAACCAGTTGACCATGCCAAACAGCGTCATTGCCACCGGGCGCAGTTTTTCGGGGTTCTGCGCATAAACTTCTGGTGTGATGGCCTTCAGAATGTCGGCGACAATCGCCACCATCTGCCGCTGCAAATCCGCCAGAACCGCGCGCTGTTCGTCAGGAAGCGAGGCCATCGCTGCGGTCTGGACTTTGTGTTCCGCATCGGCGTCGCGATAGGCTAGCAGGATCGCCTGCACCAGGCCGCGCAGGGTATCGTCAGGGGATGTGGCGGCCTGATCGACGGCCAGCAGGGTATCCAACAGGTCGCTTAGATGGGTGTGAACGATGTCGTAAAGCAAGGCCTCTTTGCTGTTGTAATAGTGATATATCAATGCCTTAGATACACCGCAAGCCTCGGCCAGCTGGTTCATGCTGGACCGCTCATAGCCATTGGCGGCAAAGAATTCCGCCGCTTTGCCAAGAATGGCCAGCCGCTTTTCGGCATGGTCCTTGGCAATCGTGCGCGCCATCAGGTTTTCGGCCGGTTGTCGACCAAGCGCACGGCTTTGCCTTCGGACCGGGCCACTTTGCCGGGTTCATAAACACGCACTTCGGCGGTGACGCCGACGGTGGATTTTATCCGGGCCGACAGTTGCTTGGCCGAGGCTTCGCGGGCGGTTTCGCTGGCCGCCCCAAGGGTGGATTCCACGTGGACAACCATGTGATCCATCCGGCCCTTTTTGGTCAGCTCGATCTGGAAATGTGGCGACAGGGTGGTGACCGTCATCAACTGTTCTTCGATCTGGGTCGGGAACACGTTGACCCCGCGCAGAATAATCATGTCATCAGACCGGCCGGTGATCTTTTCCATCCGCCGCATGCTGCGGGCGGTGCCGGGCAGCAGGCGGGTCAGATCGCGGGTGCGGTAGCGGATGATCGGAAAGGCTTCTTTGGTCAGCGAGGTGAAAACCAACTCGCCAAGTTCCCCATCCGCCACGGGTTCACCGGTTTCGGGGTTGACGACTTCGGGAAAGAAATGATCCTCCCAGACATGCAGCCCGTCCTTGGTTTCCACGCATTCATTGGCAACGCCGGGACCGATGATTTCCGACAGGCCATAGATATCGACCGCATGCATGTCAAAGGCATCTTCGACCTCTTTGCGCATGGCGTTGGTCCAGGGTTCGGCGCCGAAAATCCCCACCTTTAGCGGGCTTTTGCGCGGGTCATAGCCCTGCTTGTTATATTCATCGAGGATCGACAGCATGTATGACGGGGTGACCGTGATGCCGTCGGCCCGAAAATCCTCGATCAAGCGCACCTGTCGCGGAGTCATCCCGCCCGAAACCGGCACTTGTGTCAGGCCCAGTTTTTCGGCCCCTGCATGGATGCCAAGCCCACCGGTGAACAGCCCGTACCCGTAAGCATTGTGCAGCAGATCACCGTGTTTCATGCCCGAGGCGCGCAAACTGCGGGCAACCACGGTGGCCCACATATCAAGGTCGTTCTTGGTATAGCCAACAACCGTCGGCTGGCCGGTGGTGCCTGATGAAGCATGCACGCGGGCGATTTGTTCGCGCGGAACGGCGAACATCTTGAACGGATAATTGTTGCGCAGGTCCTGTTTCACGGTGAACGGAAACTTGGTGAGGTCTGACAGCGATTTCAGGTCATCCGGATGCACGCCGGCCGCATCAAAGGCCGCTTTGTAATGTGGCACGTTTGTATAGGCGTGGTTCAAGGTCCACTTCATCCGGCTAAGTTGCAGCGCGGTAATTTCATCGCGCGAGGCGATTTCAATGGGCTCGAGGGTGTTTCTGGCGGGGGTTAAATCAAGCATGTTCAGACCTTTTCCAACATCAGGGCGATACCCTGACCGACGCCAATGCACATGGTACAAAGGGCGCGGTTGGCATCCGTGTTGACCATTTCAATGGCGGCTGTCAGGGCAAGGCGCGCGCCGGACATGCCCAGCGGATGGCCAAGTGCTATGGCGCCACCGTTCGGGTTCACATGTGCGGCGTCATCCGGCAAACCAAGTTCGCGCATCACGGCAAGGCCTTGCGCGGCGAAGGCCTCGTTCAGTTCGATGATGTCGATATCGCTGATCGTCAGCCCCATACGTTCCATCAACATCTGGCTGGCAGGTGCTGGCCCGATCCCCATGATCCTTGGCGGCACACCGGCGCACATCATTCCGGCGATCCGCGCCTTGGGGATAAGGCCATATTTTTCGACCGCCGCCCCACTGGCGATGATAATGGCGGCGGCACCGTCATTCACACCCGAGGCATTGCCAACGGTCACAGTTCCGCCCTGCCGGAACGGGGTTGGCAGTTCACCAAGTTTTTCAAGCGCCGTCAGGCGTGGATGTTCATCGGTATCAACCACAATCGGGTCACCCTTGCGCTGGGCGATACTGACCGGAGTGATTTCCTGTTTGAACCGGCCCGAGGCAATCGCTGCCGCTGCGCGTACCTGTGACCGGTAAGCAAAGGCATCCTGTGCTTCGCGGGAAATCTGATATTCCTCGGCGACGTTTTCGGCGGTTTCGGGCATGGAATCCACACCGTATTGCGCCTTCATCTGCTTGTTGATGAACCGCCAGCCGATGGTGGTGTCAAACATCTGGGCGTTGCGATCAAAAGCGCTGGTTGCCTTGCCAATCACGAAGGGTGCGCGCGACATGCTTTCAACACCGCCTGCCAAAATCACCTCGGCATCGCCGGCGCGGATTGCCTGCGCTGCCACGCCAACCGCGTTCAGGCCTGAACCACACAGACGGTTCATCGTCATGCCGGGAATACTGTTTGGCAGACCGGCCAGCAATGTCGCCATGCGCGCCACATTGCGGTTATCTTCACCGGCGCCATTGGCATTGCCCATGATGACGTCGGAAATCACCGAGGGGTCAAGACCGGGGGCCAAGGCAACAACTGCGGCGATCACACCGGCCAACATATCGTCGGGGCGTACGCCTGACAGCGCGCCACCATAGCGGCCAATCGGGGTGCGCAGGCCCTCACACAAGAACGCTTGGGTCATGTTTTATCCTTCGTTTTCATCAAAATGCGTGCCGGAAATGACCCGTGAGCAACCCCGGAATTCGGCGATTACCCGGCCGTTATCCCCAGTTACCGTTACATCATAAATGCCGTTTCGTCCGGTTTTGTTGGTTTCAACCGCGCGCGCCACCAGTTTTTCGCCCAGCTTGCCCGGGGCAATAAAGCTGATCGTGTTGTGCTGGGCCACCGCCATTTGGTTGTGGCTGTTGCAGGCAAAAGCAAAGGCGCTGTCGGCCAGCGTAAAGATAAAACCACCATGGCAAATCTTGTGGCCGTTCAGATGGTGGCCTTTGACGATCATCGAGGTCGTGGCGGTGCCCGGGCTGATTTGGTCAAGTGTCATACCCAGCCATTGCGAGGCCTGATCGCCATTCCACATCGCAGACGAGGCGCGCTCGGCGCGTTCTTGGGGGGTGATCATCGGCGGATGCTTTCTGGGTTTGGCTTCTGAAATTGATTGCATAAACCGACCGGTTGGTCAATAGTGTGGCAGAGTTTAACGCGGATTTTTGCTGGCAAAACAGCGCGAAATGCAATGACTAGTCGAATGGTCAGACGGTTCAGGTGATGCGGCAAATGTGCAAGCGGATCAAACGGCTGTGCTGCACGGGCGGGAATGTAAGGGGATTGAAATGACAGTTATGCAGCTCGACAGTTTTGCAAATGGAACTTGGCATTCGCCCAGCGGAAAAATCCGGGCGATTCATTCCGCAGTTACCGGAGATTTAATCGCCGAAGCAGGCTCGGACAGTCTGGATTTTGCCGCTATGGTGGATTTTGCCGTCAAAACCGGCGGTCCGGCCTTGCGTGAAATGACCTTTCATGATCGTGCCAAACGCTTGAAATCGCTGGCGATGTATTTGCAAGATCGCCGTGATCAGCTTTACACCCTGTCTTACATGACCGGCGCGACGCTGCCAGACAGCAAGATCGACATTGATGGCGGGGTCGGCACGCTGCTGGTTTTTGCCTCCAAAGGCCGCCGGGAAATGCCGGACGGGCATATCTATCTGGACGGCGAGGTTGAAAACCTGTCGCGCAACGGCACGTTTGTGGGGCAACATATTTGCACGCCTTTGCTGGGCGTGTCGGTCCTGATCAACGCCTTTAATTTCCCGGTTTGGGGCATGCTGGAAAAGCTGGCCCCCAGCCTGCTTGCGGGGGTGCCTGCAATCGTCAAACCAGCGACGTCAACCGCTTATCTGACCGAGGCTTGCATGCGTCTGATGGACGAAAGCGGTATATTTCCGGCAGGGTCATTTCAGTTGATAAGTGGCGGCGCCGGCGATTTGCTGGAACATCTGGGGCCACAGGATATCGTCAGTTTCACCGGCTCAGCGGACACCGCTTTGATGCTGCGCTCGACCCCGTCGCTGCTGCGCAAGGGGGTCAGGTTTCTGGCGGAACAGGATTCGCTGAACGCATCATTGCTGGGGCCTGATGCCGTGGTCGGCACGCCGGAATTTGATCTGTTTGTGACCGAAGCGGTGCGTGAAATGACTGCCAAGGCCGGGCAGAAATGTACGGCAATCCGTCGAATGATAGTGCCGCAGGATTTGGTCGGCCCGATGGCCGAGGCAATTTCCGCCAAGCTGGCGGCACTGGTGATCGGTGATCCGGCGTTAAAAACCACCCGCATGGGTGCGCTGGCCTCGGCTGGGCAAAAGGCGGATGTGTTGGCCAAAGTTGCCATGCTGGCTGGCGAAACCACACGGATTTATGGCGATCCGGATCGGTTTACGGTTGACGGTGCCGACGCAAACAAAGGCGCGTTTCTGCCGCCGATGCTGTTGCGGTGCGACGATCCGGATGCCGCCGTGAACGTGCACGAAGTCGAGGCGTTCGGCCCGGTTTCCACCATCATGGGCTACCGTGATGTGGCGCACGGCGCTGCCTTGATGAACCGTGGTGGTGGCTCGCTAGTGGCGTCCGTCATCACCAATGACGTGCAGGTTGCGCGTGACGTTACGCTGGCCTCGGCGGCGTGGCACGGGCGGTTATATTTCAACAACCGCACCTCGATGGGGGAAAGCACCGGGCATGGCTCGCCTTTGCCACATATGGTGCATGGCGGTCCGGGACGTGCTGGCGGCGGCGAGGAATTGGGCGGCATCAGGGGCGTGATGCATTTCATGCAGCGTACTGCCGTGCAGGGCAGCCCGGACATCTTAACGGCGATTGGCGGCGTCTGGTTCAAGGGTGCTGCCGAAATTACGCCGCCCAAACATCCTTTTCAGCGGGTGTTTAATGACCTTCAGATCGGCGAAACCATCTGGACCGAACCGCGCACAGTAACGCTGGAGGATATCGAGCATTTCGCCAATTTCACCGGTGATACGTTTTACGCGCATATGGATGAGGAGGCCGCCAAAGCCAACCCCTTCTTCCCCGGACGTGTGGCACATGGATACTTGTTGCTGAGCTTTGCTGCAGGACTATTTGTCGAACCAAACCCCGGCCCGGTTTTGGCCAATACCGGGTTGAACGAGTTGAGTTTCCTGAAACCCGTTAGTCCGGGCGATTCAGTGCGGGTGCGCCTGACCGTGAAACGCAAAACTGCGCGGACGGATGAGTATGGCGAAGTGCGCTGGAATGTGACGCTTTACAATCAGGATGACGATCAGGTTGCAGAATACGAATTGCTGACGATGGTAGAGTACGAACGCTAAGCGGTTTTCACGCGGCTGCGCGGGGATATTTTCAAAAGTTGATGCGATTTTGGGCGATTCCCTTTTTCAACGCGATATTCTAGGATCGGATTATGCGCAGACTTGACGACCCACTTAGCCCCCTGATTGACCAGCTTCACAAAGATGGGCGTTTGCGGGTTTGGTCCTTGGTAATCACGATATTTGGTGATGCAATCCAACCGCGCGGCGGGCGGGTTTCCACAGCGCGCCTGCAAGAGATTCTGGAACGGATGCGGATTGAACCGGGGGCGCTGCGCACCGCTTTGTCGCGACTGGCGAAAGAAGGCTGGGTAATCCGCGAGCGCGAAGGGCGGCGCAGTTTTTACCGCCTCAGCAGTAAAGGCATCGCAGAGTTTGAGCCGGCGACACGGAGGATTTATGCGCCGGTGCAGATAGACGCTGGCAAGGATTGGATTATGGGCTTAGCAGCAGATCGCAGCGCGCGTGCCAAGATCGAGTTTGATGTGCTGGCGTCGCAGGGGTTGGTTCTGGGTGTAGGTGGGTTTCTTTGGCAGGCAAACGAAGCGCCAGATCCTGAATGGCTGCGCAAGCGCGGGATATTGACGGTTACGGGACAGTTAAACGATGTACCTCCAGCGTTCAAATTGGCCGTCGCACCCGAGGCGTTGCGTTCTGCCTATCAGAAACTGATGACAGATTTTTCGGATTTGGAGGCGGCAGATTTGGCACCGCTTGACGCCTTTGTTGCCCGGATATTGTTGGTCCATCACTGGCGGCGGATCGTTTTGCGCGCTCCTGAATTGCCGATTGCCCTCCAACCAAAAGACTGGCCCGCCGCGAAAGGACGGGGCTTTGTGGCGCAGCTTTACCGCGATTTGGTGGCGGTTTCCGAACCTTGGTTGGACAGGCCCGTCGCTGGTGGCATGACAACATTGCCGCCGCCAGATACATCGTTCAGCCGTCGGTTTTCCTAGTCTTCCAGATAGGCAAAAGCGCAGGTTGCCGTCGCCCCGAGCTTTGCTGACCCTGCCGAGCGAAACTCGGACCGGGTGACTGCCATGCGCCGACCGTTTGACATGGCTTCGATCGTCACCTCGACATCGCCCAGCATCATCGGGCGCAAGAAATGCGTTGTCAGATCAACCGTCGTGCAGTTGCGAAACCGGCCGTTCAGCACGGACAATGCCAACACGGACGCAGTGTCCGCTACCGCCGCCACGGCCTGCCCACAAACCACCGCCGGGCCGTTGCCACCACCGCGAACCAAACGGGTGCTTTCAGGGATCAGGAACCGCGCACCGGTCGCGGTAATCTCGACCGGCTGGATGTTTAGTTCTTGAATCCAGGGGGCGAAAACTTCTTCCAACAAGTCGCGCATTTTCTGTATGGTAAAGTCAGTCATCGGTATCGTTGTTCCCTCATGAAGTGTTACAAAAAGAAGTTGAATTTTTGATTTTCGTAACGTATATGATGTCAAGTGTAACAGGAGAAATCACCTATGTATTCCCAGGGATTGATCGGGTCCGATAGTTCAACGGACGAAACAGTTGAATTTTTGGCGGCTTTTCAGGCACGCATTGATGCCGAAGAAAAGATCGAGCCGAATGACGCGATGCCCGAAGGTTATCGCCGCACACTGATTCGCCAGATCGGCCAGCACGCGCATTCTGAAATCATCGGTATGCAGCCCGAAGGCAACTGGATCACCCGTGCGCCAAGCCTGCGCCGCAAGGCGGCTTTACTGGCCAAGGTGCAGGATGAAGGCGGGCACGGCCTTTACCTTTATTCCGCCGCCGAAACGCTGGGTGTCAGCCGTGAGGATTTGACCGATCAACTGTTGGATGGCCGCGCGAAATATTCCTCGATCTTCAACTATCCGACCCTGAGTTGGGCCGATATAGGCACGGTTGGCTGGCTGGTTGACGGGGCGGCGATCATGAACCAGATCCCGCTTTGCCGGTGCTCGTTCGGACCTTATGCGCGCGCGATGATCCGCGTTTGCAAAGAGGAAAGTTTTCACCAGCGGCAAGGATATGAAATCTTGCTGACCCTGTGCAAAGGCTCGGCCGCGCAAAAGGAAATGGCGCAGGAAAGCCTGAACCGTTGGTGGTGGCCGGTGCTGATGATGTTCGGCCCGTCTGACGGCGAAAGCGTGCATTCCGACCAGAACACCAAATGGGGTATCAAGCGGTTTTCCAATGACGCGCTGCGCCAGAAATTCATCGATGCGACCATTCCGCAGGCCAAGGTTCTGGGCATCGAGGTGCCTGACCCCGACCTGAAATGGGACGACAGCCTGAATGATGGCCGTGGCGGATACGTGCATGGGCCGATCGATTGGGACGAGTTCTGGCGGGTGGTCAAAGGCCATGGCGCGATGAACCGCGACCGGATCAGAAACTATAAGAAAACCGTTGATGACGGGGCCTGGGTGCGCGAAGCGGCCATGGCACATGCTGAAAAACGGGCCGCGCGGAAACTCGCGATGGCCGCTGAGTAATCCATAAGGATCAATAATATGAGCAAGAATATTCCCCTGTGGGAGGTGTTTATCCGCCCGCGTAACGGCTTGGCCCACAAACATTGCGGCAGCCTGCATGCAGCCGACGAAGTGATGGCGCTGCAAGCTGCCCGCGATACCTATACCCGGCGTGGCGAGGGGCAATCAATCTGGGTGGTGCCTTCGGCGGCGATCTCGGCTTCCGACCCGGATCAGGCGGCGGAAAATTTCGATCCGTCGATTGATAAAGTCTATCGCCACCCGACGTTTTACGAAATTCCCGACGAAGTAGGGCATATGTGATGGCGGGTTCTGCCGATTTGTTTGCGGCCCTGATCGAACTGGCAGATGACCAGTTGATCCTTGGCCACCGCCTGTCGGAATGGTCAGGACGGGCGCCGATTTTGGAGGAGGATCTGGCGCTGTCTAACCTGGCGCTTGATCTGATCGGTGGCAGTCGCAACATCTATACCTATGCGGGGCTTGTCGAAGGCAAGGGCCGTGACGAGGATGATCTGGCCTATATGCGGCTTGAACGTGAGTATCTGAATTGCCTGCTGGTCGAACGCGGTAACGATGATTTTGCGCAAACCATGCTGCGGCAATTGTATTTCGCGGCCCTGATGCAGCCCTATTGGCAGGCGGCTTTAGCGTCGAACGATGAAACCATTCGCGGCATTGCGGGCAAAGCCGTGAAAGAAATGGCCTATCATGTGCGCCATTCCGCGGAATGGGTGATCCGGTTGGGCGACGGGACTGCGCAAAGCGCTGAAAAGATGCAGGCGGCAGTGGTCGAGATGCATCCGTTTACCGAAGAATTGTTCACGATGTCCGAAGCTGCGCGCGCTTGTGCCAAGGCCGGATCGCTGCCGGATCGCGAAAGTTTGCGTGCCGAATGGAGCCGGACAATCGCCTCGGTGTTTGAACAGGCATTGCTGACGGTTCCCGAGGTTCGGTTCCCGCAATCCGGTGGCCGCCAAGGCCGTCACGGCGAGGAAATGGGCCATATTCTGGCGGAACTGCAATATGTGCAGCGCACCCATCCCGGCCTGACATGGTAAGTTTGGCCACCAATGACCGGGCAGCACTGGCTTGGGAGGTGGCGGCATCCGTGCCTGACCCTGAAGTGCCTTGTGTGACGGTGGCCGATCTGGGCATTCTGCGCGATGTCAGGTTTGAGGGCGACGTCGCGGTTGCCAGGGTAACCCCGACATATTCCGGTTGCCCGGCGACCTTGGCGATAGAGTTGGCCATCGAAACCGCCCTGCTTGAGGCCGGTTTTCAGGCGCGCACCGAACGGGTGTTTTCACCTGCCTGGACCACGGATTGGATCACCGAAGAGGGGCGCGAGAAATTGCGCGCTTACGGGATTGCACCACCGGTGAGCGGCAGTAACTCGATCCGGGCTTTGTTTGGCGAAACCGTGGTTGCCTGCCCGAAATGCGGTTCGGACGATACCGAAAAGCTGTCTGAATTCGGCTCGACCGCGTGCAAGGCGCAATATCGCTGCATCGCTTGCCGCGAACCCTTTGACTATTTCAAATGCATCTGAGAGGCAGAACATGGCCCCGAAATTTCATACGCTGATCGTCAGCGATATCCATCCTGAAAGCGACGATTCTGTCGCCGTCAGCTTTGACATTCCAGCAGCGTTGCGGGCTGATTATGCGTTTCAGCCGGGGCAATATCTGACCTTAAGAACGAATATTGACGGTCAGGATGCGCGCCGCAGCTATTCGATTTCTTCCCCGCTTGGGGCAGTTCAGTTGACGGTCGGTGTACGACGGGTGGAAGACGGTGTGTTTTCTGGGTTTGTGAATGACGCGCTGAAAGTCGGCGACACGATGAAAGTGATGACACCCGAGGGGCGGTTTTGTGCGAAAACCGGAACGCCCGCGCGGTATCTGTTGCTTGCAGCGGGATCCGGTATTACGCCAATGATGTCGATCGCGGTTTCGACGCTGGAAAGCGACCCGAAGGCCGAAGTTACGCTGGTTTACGGCAACCGAACCACTGAATCGGTGATGTTCCGCACCAAGCTTGCAGAACTGAAAGACCGGTATATGGGGCGGATGGTGTTGATCCATATCCTCAGCCGTGAAGAACAGGATGTGCCGCTGTTGAATGGCCGGGTTGATGCCGCAAAGATCACGGCTTTGGTCAATGTCGGGGCGATTGATCCCAAGGGCGTGGACGCGGTTTTTGTCTGCGGTCCGGGTGAAATGATTGACAACGTCTGCAAGGGGCTGACTGACTTGGGTGTTTCCAAGGACAAGCTGCATTTTGAGCGCTTTACACCGGCTGATGGCAGCCAACCGCGACCAGCCGCCAGCCATAAGGCTGTGCAGGCAGTTGCACATGGTGCTTCGGTTGAGGTTATTCTGGACGGGGTACGCAAAAGTTTTCATCTGGTGGACGCCGAAGAAAACGTTCTGGCGGCGGCCCAGCGGAACGGCCTGGATTTACCGTTTTCCTGTCAGGGCGGCATGTGCTGTACCTGCCGGTGCAAGGTGGTTTCCGGCACGGCGGAAATGGCGGTGAATTACTCGCTTGAAAAGTGGGAAACCGATGCTGGTTATACGCTGGCCTGCCAGACCCGCGCGACCTCGGACAAACTGGTGTTGGATTTCGACGCCAGCTGATTTCTGCCAATCAAAGGCCAAAGTTTCAGTGCGGCCGCGACTTTGCGGTTGACTTGGATTGTTAGCAAATCTATTAATTAACCTTATTGATAAATAGAAGTGACCAATGACAAAACTGACCGAAACATTCGCAGCCCTTGGCGACAAAACCCGATTTGCGATCGTTGAACGGCTGCTGACCGAAGGCGAACTTAGTGCTGGCGAATTGCAGGCCGTCGCCGATATCTCGGCCCCGGCGATATCGCGCCACCTTAAAGTTTTGCGCCTTGCAGGCGTCGTGCATCAGCGGGTCGATCGCCAGCACCGGATGTATTCCGTAGCACCGGAAGCTGTGCAGGCGATAAACGCTTGGGTCGAATATCACCGTCGGTTTTGGGAAACCTCGCTTGACCGTCTGGAGCGTGCATTGGCAGAAAAGGGGCTGATAGATGGCTGAACTCAAACTTGAAAGGGTGTTCAAAGCGAGCCCCGTCACGGTTTTCGATTTTATCACCAAAGGCGAACACTTGGTGAAATGGTGGGGCCCGGAGGGGACCAAACTGCCGGATCACGCGCTTGATTTCACCAAACTTGGTCCGTGGCATTCAGTGATGCAGAATTCCGAAGGTGGCAAAAACAAAGTTTCCGGACAGGTCACGCATATTGATCCGCCGAATTCATTGGGTTTCACCTGGGCATGGCATGATGAGAACGACAAACGCGGGGTTGAAAGTCATGTCCAGTTGTCGCTGCAAGCAACGACAGATGGCGGTACAATTTTTCGCCTTCACCATCAAGAACTTCCATCCGAAGAAATGGCTGGCCGGCATAATCAGGGCTGGACATCCAGCCTGCGAAAACTTGAACGACTCGCAAACTAAGCCTCAAAACTAAACTCAGGGAGAAGAAAAATGGCGAAATTTATCTATGCATATCACGGCGGTCAGGCCCCAAGCAGCCCGGAAGAAGGCCAAAAAGTCATGCAGGCCTGGATGGCTTGGTTTGGCGGAATGGGCGACGCAGTGGTTGACGGTGGCAATCCGTTGGGCATGTCAAAAACCCTTACCAGTGGCGGCGTAACGGATGATGGCGGGGCCAACCCGGTATCAGGTTACAGCATTGTGAATGCGGCCGATATGGATGCCGCGGTCGAAATGGCAAAGGGCTGCCCGATGGTTGCAGACGGATCGGGTTCAGTCGAAATTGCGGAATGCCTTGATATGTAATACGGCCAATCGGCGTGTAATAAAACGGCCTCGCTTTATGGTGAGGCCGTTTTTTGTTGCAAAGCGGCGGCGTTTTTGTCTGACTAGGGTAAACAGGAGGCAATGATGAGCACCAAGAAACCCGATCTGGACGCAGCTTATTCCCTTGATACGCCAGAAGATTCGATTGATCTGTATCGCAACTGGGCCGCGACCTATGATACCGATTTCGCAGTTGAGATGGATTACGTTTACCCGGCTGCAGTCGCTGCGGTTTTTGCTGAATATGCAGGTGTGCAGGATGCGCCGGTGCTTGACGTTGGTGCCGGTACCGGTTTGGTTGGCGCGGCCTTGTCTGCCAACGGGCAATGGCAGATTGACGGGCTGGATATCTCGGCTGAGATGTTGGCCGTTGCTATGGGCAAGGGCGCGTATCGGGCGGTGCATGTTGCTGACCTGACCGGTGCGATTGATTTGCCGGATGGCCAATATGGCGGGGTGATCAGCGCCGGAACTTTTACGCATGGGCATGTCGGCCCACAGGCATTCGATGAATTACTGCGGTTGGCGGCACCCAATGCGCTGTTCGTTATTGGCATCAATGCAGCCGTTTACAAAGATCAGGGGTTTGAGGCCAAGTTCCGGGATTTGGCAGACCAGATTGTGGATTTCATGGTTCTGGAACGGCTGATTTATGGCGACAAAACCAAACCCGACCACAAAGACGACATTGCCTTGGTCGCGGTGTTTCGTAAAGCCGGGGTCGCCGCTGGCAGTTGATCGCTTGGCCCAGGAATCCCTGTCATCGCGCCAAAGCAAAGCAATCGGCATAACCTTTTGCTAGCGAGTCCAGCAACGCCGGATAAGTGGTTTCTACATCCGCAATTCCATTGCCCAAAGGCTTTAACCAACCGGTTTTGCGGCCAGTTGCGTCTGTCAACGGCGCCGCTCTTTTTGCCTGAATGTCGTCGCGTACAAAAACACAGGTGGAAGGTGCAGCGCTTAAGACCTGCCGTAAACTGGCGATTGTGCCAAAGCTGGTGCTTTCATCATCTTCACTGGTTGCGGCACCAAGCGGGGACAAGCCAAAGCTGGTTTCGAAATACTGAAAGGCGTCATGAAACTGGACGTAAGGAACGGGCGGGGTTTGTGCGAACCGGGTTCTTATGCGCCCAACGGTCTGATCAATCGCATCGACAAGATTTGCGAGGTTTGCCTGATATGTTTCGGCGTTCTGCGGATCGTTTGATGATAAATTACCAGTCATGGCTTTCGCCCAAATTTTGGCATTCTCTGGTGCCAGCCACATATGTGGATCCAGCCCATCAGCCGCGCTATCGCTGGAAAACACCCCGGCTTTTCTGAGGCCAAGTTGCATGACACCGTCAAGGGCTGCAAGGTTAACCGCCTTATCCGCGAACCGGTCACTCTGCAAAAGTTTGGCAAGGGCCGGTGTTGCATCCGGGCCAAGCCAAAAAATCACATCGGCCTGTTCAATCGTGCGAATGTCTGACGGTTTAAGAGCGAAATCATGCGGCGATACCGAAGACTTTATAAGCGTCACTGGGGTTTGAATACCCTGCGTTACCGCCTGCAACAGCGCGTTTATCGGAGCAATGTCACTGACGATATTAAGGTCCCGCGCCGTGGTCGTTCCAGCGGCGAGGATCAAGGCGGCAAGCAGAAATGTTATACGACGCAGCATTTAGGGACCTCTTGCCAATGATAGTGATTCGGGGGTATAGATGATATGTTATAAAGTAACAATATCGACGGGCGCAAAATGTCAGAAGATCCGGGCCCTAACCCGTTTGTTAAACATAACCACCGGCAATGCCGCACCAGCGGTTTGCGCGAGGCGCAGGATTTTTGCACGATCCGGGGTTTACGGCTGACACCTGTCAGGGCACGGGTGCTGGAAATTCTGCTGGAAAGCCATTCGGCATTGGGGGCTTATGACATTCTGGACCGGCTGAAAGCCGACGGATTGGGCGGGCAGCCACCTGTGGTCTACCGCGCTTTGGATTTTCTGGTTGAACATGGCTTTGTCCACCGGCTTGAACGCCTGAACGCTTTTGCTGCCTGTGCCCATCCTGCTACGGAACATGAAGCGATGTTTCTGATTTGCAGTGATTGCAATCAAGTAGCGGAAACCTCGCTTGCACCGATCGCCGCTGACATTGACCGCGCTGCCTTGGCGCTGGGCTTTGGCGTAGAATCGCGGGTGGTTGAAGTGGTAGGCCGATGCCCTGCGTGTCAGGTGGCCGCATGAGCGCGCCTTTGATTGAGACTGAAAATCTTGGTCTGACCTATAACGGGCGGCAAGTTCTGCACCATGTCGATTTCGCGATTCAGGGAGGCGAGATTGTCACGATAGTCGGGCCGAACGGGTCGGGCAAATCCTCGTTCCTGAAGTGCCTGATCGGCGCGGTTCAGCCGACCGAAGGGCATATCCGGCGCAAACCCGGACTGCGCATGGGGTACGTGCCGCAAAAACTGCATCTGGATCAGGCGTTTCCAATGTCGGTTGACCGGTTTTTGCGACTTGCCGCAAAAAGTACGGCCTCGGAACGCGCCGCGATGTTGAAAAGGGTCGGTGTTTCGGATGCGTCCGGTTGGCAGATGGCCGCGCTGTCTGGCGGGCAGTTGCAGCGGGTGTTGTTGGCGCATGCCTTGATTGGCAAACCGGAATTGCTGGTGCTGGACGAAGCTGCGCAGGGGTTGGATCAGCCAGCCGTTGCCGGGTTTTACCGGTTGATCGAAGATGTGCGGCGCAAGTTGCATTGTGCGATCCTGATGGTCAGCCACGATTTGCACGTAGTGATGAGCGCGTCGGATCGGGTGATCTGCCTGAATGGTCACGTGTGCTGTGAAGGCACGCCCACTGTGGTTTCCGAAGCACCGGAATATCAGCGGTTGTTCGGGCACGGCACTGAAGGGGCGCTGGCACTTTACCAGCATCATCATGATCACGACCATGATCATGCGGGGCATTCGCATGGATGAATTTCTGTGGCGTGTCGTTCTGGCGGCAACAGGCGTGGCATTGGCAGCCGGGCCTTTGGGCTGTTTCGTGGTTTGGCGGCGGATGGTCTATTTCGGCGACACGATTTCGCACGCGGCTTTGCTGGGGGTTGCTTTTGCGCTGGCCTCGGGCTTGCCGGTATTTCTGGGGGTGTTGCTGTGCGCGCTGGCGATTGCGGCTGTGATCCTGCTGGCCGAGGGGCGGCTGCATCATACCGATACTTTGTTGGGCGTTTCGGCGCATTCGGCACTTGCGCTGGGTCTGGTGGCTGTGGCGTTCTTGAATGGGGTCAAGGTTGATCTGATGTCTTATCTGATCGGCGACATTCTGGCAGTGAACTGGCAGGATGTTGCGGTGGTCTGGACCGGGGCGATTGGCTGTCTTGGCTTGTTGATCTGGCGTTGGCGTCCCTTGTTGGTGTCGTCGCTTGACCGCGAAATGGCTTTGGCGCATGGGCAGAATCCGCGCAAGGAAAGCATCATTTTTACGCTGGCGCTGGCCATTCTGGTGGCCGCCGCGATTAAGGTTGTCGGGGCTTTGTTGATCACAGCGCTGCTGATTATTCCCGCCGCGACCGGGCGATTGGGCGGCAATACGCCTGAGAAAATGGCGGTGATGGCGGCGTTGGCGGCGGTGCTGGCGGCACTGTTGGGCCTGTTCGGTTCGTTTCAGTGGGATACGCCAACCGGCCCAAGCGTCGTGGTCGCTGCTTTGTTTTTGTTGATACTTGCCAGCCTAGTTACGCGGATATTCCGGCCCCGCTGACGCGGCGCTGCCTTCGGCGAGGATATTTGTACCGAAAAGAAATGGTTTTAGAGATCAAGGATCAGTGGAGCATGATCGCTGAGGTGCAGCCAGTCGTCAGGGTCGCCAAGGGCAAAGGACTTAGGCGTTCGCGTGGTATGCGCGAATATGTAATCAAGGTGATAAGGTTTGGCTTGATTTCGGTGCAGCCAGAATGTGGCGTCAGGTTCAGAGCCATGCTCGTGGTCGTTGAGGCGGTGATAAAGGCTGGAAAATCCACGCCGCGCCAACCGGCGAACAAGCTCGACATGGTGCTTGCCGTTTTGCTTGAACACCGGGCTTGAGTTGAAATCGCCCAGCAGCAACGTGCTTCGCTTCAAGGGTTTCGCGTAATGATCCAGGGCTCTGAGGCTGTGGGCGACATAACTGTCGCTTTGGCGTTTTTCGGCCTGTGTCCAGAAAGCCAGCAGATCAAAAGCATCATCTGCAGAAGTCACATTCACTGGGGCGATAAAGCGATGCGCCGGGTCGTGGTTGCGCTTGAGCTTTAGTCGGATGCCGTCGCGCGCAAAAATACCAAGGCCTTTGGCGGGGTTTTTGCCAATCCAGACGTGGTTCGGCCACGGCATCACAGCCTTTTTCGCCTGCAAAAAAGCCGGGCTTTCGCTTTCCGGGATCACCAGAATGTCAGGGTTCAGCGCTGCAAGCACCGTGAATTTGTGCCGGAACGCCATTTGGCAGTTCCAGGCAATGATCCGCATGGCCTTATTTGCCCTTCCAGACCGGATCGCGTTTTTCAGCAAAGGCCCGCGCGCCTTCCAGGTTGTCGGTCGAGCCGTAAAGCGCGTCGACCGAGCGTAAATGCCGCCCGGTGATCCGGTTCATGCTGTCCTGAAATTTGCTGTCCTCAGCATCGCGCACGATTTCCTTGATCGCTGCGTAAACCAGTGGCGGGCCGCTTGCCAGTAGCCGCGCCTGTTCCCACGCGCGCGCCATCAGCTGATCGGCTGGCAGGATTTCATTCACAAAACCCCAGCGGTGCGCCTCGACCACATCGAGCCAGCGCCCGGTCAGCAGCATTTCCATTGCGATGTGATAGGGGATGCGTTTGGGCAGTTTCACGCTGGCGGCGTCCGCAACTGTGCCTGACCGGATTTCCGGCAGGGCGAATGTGGCATGTTCTGCGGCCAGAATTATATCGGCCGACAAAGCCCATTCCAGCCCGCCACCGCAGCAAATACCGTTGACCGCCGCAATTACCGGTTTGTTCAGGTCACGCAGTTCCTGCAAACCACCGAACCCGCCAACGCCGTAATCGCCATCAACGGCATCACCACCTGCGGCGGCTTTCAAGTCCCAACCGGGGCAAAAGAATTTCTGACCCGCGCCGGTGATTATCGCGACACGCAGGGCGGGATCATCGCGGAAATCGGCAAAGATACCGCCCATGATCCGGCTGGTTGCCAGATCAATCGCGTTGCCTTTGGGGCGATCCAGCGTGACTTCAAGAATGCCACCCTCGCGGCGGGTTTTAACGGGTGTGTCGGTCATGTTAGGTCCTCTCGTCTTAGCAGAGCATCGCCGGCGACGGCGCGGTTTGGGCCGCATAGCAGCGGGTTTACTTCAACTTCGGCCAAGCCAATGGCGTTATTGATCACGTAATCCTGCACCGCCATGATCGCAGCCACAATGGCGGATTTATCCGCTGCCGGTTTGCCGCGATAACCGTTCAGCAGTTTTGCAATCTTTAACCGCTCAAGGGCTGCGCCGATCATTTCAGAGGTCGAGGGCACCAGCAGTGAAGTGCTGTCGTCCAACAACTCGGTCAGAATGCCACCGGCGGCGATTGTCAAAACGAAACCATGGGCCGGATCATGGACAACCCCGATCAGCAATTCGGCGACAGTGCCGGTGATCATTTCTTCGATCAGAAAGGATTTGGCAGGCATGGCTGAAGCCGATTTTTCGACTTCACCGGCTGACATCAGACCAAGCACAACCGCACCAGCCTCGGTTTTATGTGCGATGCCCTCGCCTTTCAGCACCACCGGGAAACCGATTTCGGCAGCACAGCGCCCGGCTTGTTCCGGACTGTCTGCCCGCAGTGCCTTTGGAACCGCTAGGCCATAATCGGCAAGCATGGTTTTTGCGGTGGCTTCGGGGATTAAACCTGGGTTTATCGGCGTGGGGGTCAGAACAAGCGGACCAGCGTCGTCGACCCGCCCCCGCATGACAGCCGCCTCGGTTGCCGCGATGGCTTCGGTTAAGCCGTTAATGGGGACGACGCCGCCTGCGATCAGGCGCGCGGCGACGTCTTCGGGCATCAGTTCGGCCAGACTGGAAACCATGGCCACATTCGCGCCGGTTTGCTGGCGGGCCGCCAAAGCAGCAGCGATGGTGCATTCCCAATCGCTTGAATCGCAACGGTCCGCACGTGGAAAATCGACAATCAGCATTGTCAGCGCCAGCGACGGGTCCATCATTGCAGCCCATGCACGGGTCATGGCAGGCGTGTCACGCCAGATATAGGTGTGGTAATCCAAGGGGTTAGCGAGCGCCACCATCGGTCCCAAAGCGGCGCGCAGGTCGGTTTTCTGGGTTGCGTTCAGCGGTGGAAAAGTCACGTTCCGCCCGACTGCCGTATCTGCAATCAACGACGCCTCGCCGCCGGAACAAGAAATCGAGGCGATCCGGTTTGATGTCAGCGGCCCGTAAACATGCAAAATCTTGAGGGTTTCCAGAAAGTCTGACAACGAGCCGAGGCGTGGAATTCCCAAGCGCTCCAACAAGGCCTGCGCCCCAGCATCGCCTCCGGCCAGTGACGCCGTATGCGAGATTGTCGCCACCTGTGCCTGCACTGATTTCCCGACTTTCAATGCGACAATCGGTTTGCCAAGGTCCGCAGCTTTGGCGGCCAGCCGTTCAAAAGCCCGCAGATCACCGAACCCTTCGATATGGAGCCCCAGTGCTGTCACACGTTCGTCTTGCAAAAGTGCCTCGCCAATTGCCGCGATACCAGTTTGTGCCTGATTTCCGGCCGTCACCACATAGGCCAGCGGCAGGCCGCGTTTTTGCATGGTGAGGTTGATCGCCATATTGCTGGATTGGGTGATCAGCGCGACCCCGCGTTCGGCTCTGATACCGCCGTGTTGGTCGGGCCATAACAGTGCCCCGTCCAGATAATTGATGAAACCATAGCAATTGGGCCCAAGGATCGGCATCGCACCTGCGGCGGCCAATAACTGACGCTGCAATTCGGGGCCTTGTTCATCCTCGGCTTCGGCCTCTAAGAAGCCGGATGCGAAACAAACGGCCCCCCCAGCGCCGATTGTTGCCAATTCGTGAACAATGTTGATGGTTTGCAGGCGATTGACCCCGACAAAGCTGACATCCGGTGCTGTTGGAAGGGCTGAAAGCGAGGGGTAGGCTGACAGGCCACCGACCTCGGACGCCTTCGGGTGAACCGGCCAGATCGCGCCCTGAAAGCCCATCTTGCGGCATTGTTCAATCACTGAACGGCACCACGCGCCGCCGCCGATGACGGCGATGGTGGATGGTCGAAACAGGCGCGACAGGTCGGTCATTATTCCCTCAAAGCGAAAGTTGGCGGCTTTTTGTGACTGTTGCGCCGGCAAAGGTCAATCACGATGAATGACGCCATAAATCGGCAACGAAACTGGCTGGATCAGGACAGGTCGAAATCGCCATTACGCGACCAGCAACAGCCGTCGCCGGGGCGGGCAAAAGAGCGATGCAGTCGTCGAGCTTACGCCTGAGATCATCGCGCCCCAGAGGTCTGGCAAGGCTTCCAAGAACCACGCCTTCGGTGCGTTTCAGAACCTTACCACTGGTCAAATGGACCTCTATATGGTCCGGGTCATCAGGCGAAAGATCCTCGGGCGACAAGTTTGCAGGCAGCGGTTGCAGGTCGATTTTACGGGCCAGGGCGATAACGTCAGGCCGGAAAAGGGCTTCGGGCTGAAAATCAGCCAGACCCGGCATGCCGTTCAACAGCGCCACTGATACGCAGTAAGGTGCTGAAAACCGCGCCTGATCCGGGGTGGACGGGATCGGTTGATTGATCACCGCGGCGTTGCGTGGCGGGATGCGCAGAATGACCTTTTCAATAGTGTCAGTGTCCGGCGCTTCGGTGGTTCGGATGTCCTCGGCCATTTGTAAACTGCGCATCAGATAACCACAGCAGGGTGCCGGTTTGGCGATCAGGCCGTGCTGGATAACCGAAAGCGGTGCACCGGGTTGTGTGATTGGGGTTGGGCGATGGCCGTGAAACAGGCCTGCAAAACCTTTAGCGCCAAACACAGCCTCGGACGCATCGGCACCGGCTTTGGCCAGAATTGCGGCATCGATCCCACGACGCGCTGCAAAGCCTGCATTAAGGGGTTTGCCCATCGACCCGAATTGCGCCTTCAGTCCGCCAGCCATACCCGTGGCAAGCGATAGGGCAACAAACGTCTGTTCGGAATTCAGCCGCAACATTGCCGCTGCTGCCGCTGCAGCGCCGATGCCACCCAACGTCGCTGTTGCGTGCCAACCTGCCTCGTAATGAGCGGGGTTCACCGTTTCACCCATCCGCGCCATCGCTTCGACACCTGTTACATAGGCGCGAAACAGATCGCTGATGCTGTGCGACCCATCAACCAGCGCCAGAACCGTCGGCACCATAACGACCGAAGGATGGCCGATACTTGGGACATCATAATCGTCAAAATCAAACGCATGACCCGCCGTGGCAAACGCAAATGCCCGCCCCGAAACACTATGATCCATCGCCCGCGCCACGCTGAAAGCAGGCGTTGTGAAACCGGCTAGAATGCAGGCGATCGTGTCAATAAATGCGGCCTCGGTTCGCGCGACAGCCAAATCCGGCAACGCAAACGGCGTGCTGGCCCAGTCGGCAAAGCCCCGCCAATACCTTGCGATTGTGTCGGTGTTCATTGGATGCTCCAGAACTTTTAAGCCCCCAGTGGTCGCAACAACTCGCGGCTGATGATGTGGCGCTGAATTTCGCTGGTGCCTTCCCATATCCGTTCGACCCGTGCGTCGCGCCAGATGCGTTCCAGCGGCAGATCGTCCATCAGGCCCATGCCGCCATGAATCTGGATGGCTTCATCGGCGATAAACGCCAGCACTTCGGTGGATTTCAGCTTGGCCATCGACATATCGCTTTCGGTGACGCTGCCCTGATCGAACTTCCACGCGGCCTCCCAAGTCAGCAGGTTGGCTGCCTTCAGTTCCAGCGCCATATCGGCCAGCTTAAACGACACGCCCTGAAACTTGCCGATCTGCTGGCCGAATTGTTTACGTTCGGCCGCATAAGACACTGCATGGCCCAACGCGCGATCGGCACGCCCAAGGCAGGTTGCGGCGACTTGCAGGCGGGTCGCGCCCAGCCAGGTGTTCGCCACCTCAAAGCCTTTATGGACTTCGCCCAACAGTGCCGATTTCGGCAGGCGGCAGTTGTCAAATTCCAGCACCGCGTTGGTATAACCGCGATGGCTGACATTGCGGTATCCGTCACGGACCGAAAAGCCCGGCGTGCCTTTATCGACAAAAAATGCCGAGATCAGTTTCTTTTTGCCGCGCGGCGTGTCTTCTTCGCCAGAGGCCATAAAAACAATCGCGAAATCGGCGATATCAGCGTGGCTGATGAAATGTTTGGTGCCGTTCAGGATGAAGTCATCACCATCTGCCCTCGCACTGGCCGTCATGCCGCGCAGGTCAGATCCGGCCCCCGGTTCGGTCATCGCAAGGCAATCCCATTTCTCGCCTTTGATGCAGGGATAAAGGTATCGTTCCTTTTGTTCCTCGGTTCCGGCCAGCAGGATGTTTGACGGGCGGGCAACGCAGGTCCAGTGCAAAGCATAATTCGCCCGGCCAAGTTCCTTTTCGTATAAAAGCCATGACAGCGTATCAAGCCCGGCACCGCCGACCTCTTCCGGCATATTGGCCGCGTAAAGCCCGGCTGCAATCGCCTTGGCTTGCAGTTCCTTGATCAGATCCATGCGCAGATGGCCGGTGCGTTCGACCTCGGCCTCGTGCGGGTACAGTTCTTTTTCGACAAAACTACGTGTCGTGTCGATGATCATCTGTTGTTCTTCAGTCAGGCCGAAATGCATTCTTTTTCCTTGGTGATAGCGAAAGTGTTAAGGGCTGTGTTCAGGTGGCAGCTGTGGGAAGCCCCAAGGCCACGCCCGCCTGTACAACTTGGTCGTCCCATGCCTTGCGGGCGAAAACCGCTTCGACCTCGGCGGCGAAACTGTCAAGCGGGTCCATCGGATAATCCGGGTCAAAGCTTGACTGATCCCAGCGTTCACAGAAGTCAACGCAGGCTTGATAATAAGGGCTGTCCGCATATTTCTGGCGAAGCTCGCGGTCCCAGCCCAAATGATGCGCGTAATAGACCATCTGGAAAATGCCGTGATGTTCGACAACCCAAGTGATTTCTTCACGCATAAAAGGGCGCATGATTTCAGCCGCGAACTTATCGTGGTTCTGCGGTGCCAATCCGTCGCCAATATCGTGCAACAAGGCCGCGACAACCCAGTCGCTTTCCGCGCCATCCCGACGCGCGCGGGTTGCCGATTGTAATGCATGCTGCAAGCGGCTGATTTTGTACCCTTCAAGGGTTTCGTCACCCTGTCGCGCCAATTCGGCCAGCAAGCGCTTGGCGGTCCCCTGATGATAGGGGGCTTCAAGCTTGTGCAGCAGTTCGTATTCTTCGCGGGTTCCGTTCTTCATTTGGGTGAAGGCCACCTGTTGCCGAGAGGTTTTGGTCATTTTGAATACATCCGTTTCTTGCGTGCCCGCGTTACCGTCGTCGCCTCGTCAGACCCGTCATGGAAGGTGCCAAACCAACGATCCCACGGCATTTCCTGATTGCCGTAATTGCATTCAAAAAACCGGTGATGCAGCGTGTGATAAAAGGTGCCAAGTGCCAACCGGCGTTTGTCGCGCACCAGCAAATCTTCGTATCCTGTATGGGTCATCGCCGCCCCTGGCCCCTGATACAGCAGATGATAAATCACATGGATCGGGTGCGAGGCGACCAGCCAGTGGATGCAGATCGTGGTGAAATACAACAGATGCTCGACAGGGTGCATCGACATGCCCGACCACGGCCCGATATTGATGCTGCGGTGATGCAGCGTATGAAACCGCGTATACATAAACGGCTGATGCAAAACTCGGTGCGCCCAGTAAAAATGAAACGCTGACCAGACGGGCATCAGTATAATCAACGCGATGAACTGCACCGGATTACTGCCAAGCGTAATCGTCGGCACATAGCCATTCGCCATCAGCCACAGCGTGGCCACCTGAAACAGGGTCCAAACGGCAACCCCGCTGACCATGGTGAAAAACATATTGTCCTTCACCTGATCGGAAAACCGAAATGCGCGGTTGTTGCGCGCCTGATCACGGGCATCGAATTTCAGTGTCAGCCCCTGACCATTGCGCATATAGAAATACCAGTGCAGCCCGCCCGCCGCGCCAAACATCAGCGCCAGATTGATCAGGTAAGTCTGCGCAATCCAACCAATTGCCAGCGTTTTACTCGCCTCCAGCGATGGGTAAAGCCATGTCCAGGCGGCAATCGCGATCAACAGCAGCATTACCCGCTCGCTAAGGCTCAGCCAGTTTTTCCAGAACCAGCGCGCCAGAAACCCGGCATTCGGCGGCCAGCGAAAAATCGACGGATCTTGCAGCGGCAGATCAGGGTGATAATTCCACTGCCCCTTTGGATCAGTCGGCATAATCGGACCCTTCGCTGTCCAATATCGCCTTAAGTTCGCTTAAATGTTGGTCGGCTTGTGCGGGATAATCGTCCATCTCGCGCGCGGCTTTCTCGGCAATCTCATGCGACAGCACCCGCAGTTTTTGCCCGGTCTGCAACGCGCGTATATACGTCTCAGCGGCGCGTTCAAAATAGTAAAGCCGGTTGAACGTATCCGCCACGGATGACCCGATAATCATCACGCCGTGATTGCCCATGATCATCACCTTTTTGGACGGATCACTGAATTGCGCGGCGCAACGCTCGCCTTCTTCTTCAAAGGCCAGCCCGCCATAGTGATCATCGATCACATAACGATTGTAAAAAATCGCGGTGTTCTGATCAATCGGCGGCAGGTTGCTGTCGGCCAACGACGCCAGCACGGTCGCAAAAATCGAATGCACATGCATCGCACACCGCGCGTGCGGGCAGCGCCGGTGGATCGACCCGTGCAGGCCCCAGGCGGTGGGATCAGGCGCGCCCGGCATCGCCAATGTGTCCGGATCATTGGCATCCAGATGCAACAGGTCCGAGGCGCGAATTCGGGCAAAATGCACCTGATTGGGGTTCATCAGAAACTGCGTGCCATCCTCGTTGACCGACAGGCTGAAATGGTTGGCAACCGCTTCGTGCAGGTTCAGCCGTGCTGTCCAGCGAAACGCCGCGGCAAGGTCAACCCGCTCCTGCCAGAAGTCGATGTTTTTGCCAAAGTCCGGCAGATTTGGTTGCGCAACCATCAGGGCCTCCATTCCAAGAATTTCCTTGTCAGTTTAACAGCAAAATCTATGCAGGCATCTCCATCCAGACAAATTTTCGTCGCAAACCGACAAACCCGCGCAGCCCTGTGCCATCATAGTTTCAAAAATACTCTCGGGGGAGGTCTGGAGGGGGCAGACAGCCCCCTCCAGCCACCGCCCTCGCGGGGCAACCCGCGGGGCCAACCCCGGTCACGCAAAAACCCCGCACGTTGCCGCACGGGGCTTTCAGGTTTCAGATGGTCAAATCAGGCGTGATACGCACTTTCACCATGCACTTCGATGTCGAGCCCTTTGCGTTCAGTGTCTGCATCAACCCGCAAACCGAACATCATATCCACCAGCTTGAACAGGACAACCGAGGCCACACCACACCAGATAATCGTGATACCGACCGCTTCGATCTGGATCATTGTTTGGCCGATGATCGAGAAATCGTCACCACCTGTCCCGCCAAGACCCGGTGCGGTAAGTATACCGGTGGAAACCGCGCCGATAATTCCGCCGATCCCGTGAATGCCAAACACATCCAGACTGTCGTCATAGCCAAACTTGCCTTTCACGACCGCCACAAAGAAGTAACACGCGCTTGAGGCTATTGCGCCAAGGGCAATCGCGCCGACCGGTCCGATGGATCCGGCTGCCGGTGTCACCGCAACCAGTCCGGCCACCATGCCAGATGCCGCCCCAAGCATCGAAGATTTGCCGCGCAGGACACCCTCAATCAATGACCAGGCCAGAATCGCCCCGGCGGTTGCCGTACAGGTATTGATCATCGCCAGCGCCGCACCGCCATTGGCCTCAAGGTTGGAACCCGCGTTAAAACCAAACCAGCCCACCCACAGGATCGACGCCCCAACCATGGTCAGAACCATCGAATGCGGTGCCATCATGTCTTTACCAAGCCCGATCCGCTTGCCAACCATGATGCTGCCGACCAGTGCGGCAATACCGGCGTTGATATGCACAACCGTGCCACCAGCGAAATCGAGTGCACCCATGTTAAAGATCAGGCCGGAACTGTCCCAAACCATATGCGCAATCGGGAAGTAGACGACAGTCACCCACAGCAGAACAAACACCAGCAGCGCCTTGAACTTGATGCGTTCAGCAAAAGCTCCGATGATCAGGGCCGGTGTGATCGCCGCAAACGTCATCTGAAACACGATGAATACATATTCCGGGATGACAAACCCGTCCGAGAATGTCGCCGCCATGCTGTCCGGCGTCACACCCGCCAGAAACAGCTTTCCAAACCCACCCCAATAGGGGCTGGTGCCGCCGCCAAAGGCGAAGGAATAGCCATAAACCACCCAGATCACCATCACGAGGGCGGTGATCATTGTGGTCTGCATCAACACAGACAACATGTTTTTGGTGCGCACCAACCCGCCGTAAAACAGCGCAAGGCCCGGCAGGATCATGAACAGAACCAGCAGGCTTGAGACCAGCATCCAGGCCACATCGCCCTTATCCATGACCGGTCCGGCGTCCTGCGCGGCGGCAGGCAGGGCGGTCGTTACGGCGATCAAAGTCGCCAGTTTCGTTACTTTCGGCATCAGAGTTTCCTTTTTCACAGTCATGTTCACAGCGCATCCTCACCGGTTTCGCCGGTCCGCACGCGGACGGCGCTTTCAACACTAAGAACAAAGATTTTGCCGTCACCGATTTTGTCGGTACGGGCGGCGGTTTGGATGGTGGCAACGGCTTCGTCGGCCAATGCGTCAGCGACGACGATTTCAAGTCGTACTTTAGGCACGAAATTCACCGCATATTCGGCACCGCGATAAATCTCGGTATGGCCGGATTGTGCCCCGAAGCCTTTGATTTCGGTGACCATCATGCCGCGAATTCCGGCGGATGTCAGCGCCTCGCGGACCTCTTCAAGTTTGTAGGGTTTTATGGCTGCTATGATCAGTTTCACATGTTTTTCCTTTGTCAGGCCAGACCAGCGAGAGGCGGTTTGGCGGCTTGGATGCCTTCAAAACAGGCCGCACAGACGGTAACCGCAAGAAAACCGGACGCGAAAAAGCCACGAAAACTCAACGGAAAGTACATTTTTTGCACAAATCATGGGCGGCGCCTAAATTTTAGGCAAACAGTGCGCGCAGAATTGTGTGGTCAGCACTCTACAAACGCTGCAAGAGGCGTTATATTGCCCAAAAGAATTCAGCAGGCAGTCGTTGATGAGCAGACCCGGCAACAAAAAAACCACGCTCGTGGCTCCAAGGCGGGCGATCGCAAGCGGGCCGTCCAAGTCGCGCAAAAGTGCCGAGCAAAGCGCCGGCAGCAGGCGTAAATCAAGTCCACGCCGCAAGCCGTCGCGCAATATCTTTGTGTCGCTTTTTCGCTGGCTGTTCGGTCTGGTATTCGGCGTGATCTGGTGGATCGGCATTCGTGTAACAGTGTTGGTGGCCTTGGTCTTGGCTGGCAGTACGATGTATTATTACAGCAAATTGCCGCCAGCGATCGAACAGGTCGATGGTCGGTCGCGCGGTTCGGTCACCATGCTGGATCAGACCGGCAATGTCTTTGCATGGCGTGGCGAGCAATTTGGCGGTGTGATCCGCGCCAATACGATTTCACCCTATCTGAAAAACGCCGTGATCGCGACCGAAGACAAACGGTTTTACCAGCATTTCGGGATCAGTCCGCGCGGCATTGCCAGCGCCATCAAGATCAACTTGTCCGCAGGTCGCGGGCCGTTGCAGGGGAATGGCGGCTCGACAATCACCCAACAGGTTGGCAAAATTCTGTGTCTTGGCAATGTTTATGGCCCGTCTTCAGGCATAACCGAGGCGGAATTTGAAAAGGATTGCCGCAGGTCCTCGTTGCTGCGCAAGTTAAAAGAGGTGCCGTTTTCCTTTGCGATGGAACTGAAATATACCAAAGATCAGATCCTGATGATTTACCTTAACCGGGCCTATCTTGGGGCAGGAGCGCAGGGTTTCGAAGCTGCCAGTCAACGTTATTTCGGCAAGTCCGCCAGTGCTGTCAGTCTGGCCGAGGGAGCAATGCTGGCGGGTCTGCTGAAAGCGCCGTCCGAAACTGCGCCCACCCGCAATTTGGGGCGGGCACAAGATCGCGCCAATCTGATTTTGGGGTTGATGCTGGATCAGGGATATCTAACCAAAGCCGAAGCAGACGCCGCCCGCGCCAATCCCGGGCAATTATCGGCTGCCGCAGCGACGGTCGCCGGCGGATATTTCGCCGATTGGGTGATGGATTCCGGCCCGGCCTTTCTGATTAAAGGCAGCCTCGAAGATGTTCTGATCAAAACGACCTTTGACCCCCGTATCCAAAGGGCAGCTGAAACCGCAATGGCCAAAATATTCGACGAAAAGGTCAAAGCCGGATCAAAAGCCGAAGCCGCGATTGTGGTGATGTCTGCTGACGGCGCCGTACGTGCCATGGTTGGCGGGCGCAATGACAGCACGGCCGGGCAGTTCAACCGCGCAACCCAAGCACTTCGCCAGACCGGGTCGTCTTTCAAACCGTTTGTCTATGCCGCAGCCCTTGATCTGGGATACCGTTTTGACAGCTTAGTCGAAGATGCGCCGATAACTATTAACGTGCCGGGTTCGGGCAATTGGTCGCCGCAAAACTATTCGCGCAAATTCGAAGGCACGGTGACATTAACCACGGCATTGTCACATTCCATCAACACCGCCGCGGTGCGGATTTCCGAGGCGGTCGGGCGCGAAGCGGTGCGCACTGTTGCCAAGGATTTCGGCATCGGCAGCGATCTGGATATCGGCCCGGCACTGGCTCTTGGCACCAGCGAAGCAACGCTTCTGGAGATGACCGGAGCCTATGCCGGCATTCTGAACGGCGGGCGCAGCGTTACGCCTTATGGCTTGGTGGAATTGTCGTTGCAGGGCGAGGCGGCCCCTTTGATGGATAAATCCGGCGGTATGGGCGAACGGGTCATCAGCGAATTTGCGGCGCGGCAGTTGGTTTACATGCTGAACCAGGTTGCAGAAACCGGCACCGCGAAACGGGCCTTGCTGCCCGATCGAAAAATTGCCGCCAAAACCGGCACAACCCAGGGCGCGCGCGACGCGTGGTTCATTGGCTTTACTGCCGATTATGTTGTTGGTGTCTGGATGGGCAATGACGACAACTCTAAATTGCTAGGTGTCACTGGTGGCGGTCTGCCCGCAGAAATCTGGCGCGAGACGATGTTAAAGGTTAGCGAGGGAACCCCAGCCCGAGCTTTGCCGATGATCGACCCCTTGTCCGAAGCCTTGCCGCCGGCAACTTTGGATACTGGCGCTGCGGTTCAAAAAGACCCGGCGCAGAATATTTTGGAAGAAGTGCTTGGCGCAATTTTTGGCAAGAAAAAAAGGTAGATCGCAGCGGCTTTGACTGCGCTCGGTCCCGGACAATTCGATCAATAGTTCTTAGGCTCAAGTTTCAAGTGCAACACTCACGGCCCATAGGGCATAGGATGTTGCGATGGACAGACGAAGCAAGCACCTCAGCAGCGAGGAACGTGGCGTGATTTTCGCCGAGCATAACCGGGGCAGCAGCCAGCGGTCAATTGGGGGCCTTCTGGGTCGTCCGGCAAGCACGATTTGCCGGGAACTGGCACGCGGGCGGCAGGAAGACGGCCGGTATTGTCCGCAAGGCGGTCGGTTGGTTTATGGCGTGCGCCGGGAGCGCTGCCGTCGCCAGCGCAAGCTAACGCAGGGCAGTGCTGCTTATCGGTTTGTGCATGATTACCTGATTTATCATCGCTGGTCACCAGAGCAGATTGCGCACAAACTACGGCTTATGAAACCTGATAATCCCATCGCTCGTGTGAGCCATGAGACCATCTATGCCGCGATTTACGCGCAGCCTCGCGGTGGGTTGAAGGCGGCTATGATCGAGGCGCTGCGGCAGGCCAAGCCTGCACGCGGGCTCAAGCGCACCACGCTGGCGGGCAGCGCCATGGTGCCGGAATCGTTGCGTATTATCCATCGCCCTGAGGAGATAGAGGCCCGCCTCGTCCCCGGCCACTGGGAAGGTGATCTGATCAAGGGTGCCTTCAACCGTTCCTCAGTCGGCACGCTGGTCGAGCGCAAGACCCGCTTCGTGGTTCTGTGCAAAATGGACGGCAATGGCGCAGCGGCGGTGCTCGACAGCTTCACCCGGCAGATGAAGCGCCTGCCCTTGGCGCTGCGAAAAAGCATGACCTATGATCGCGGTTCCGACCCTCTCATGGTTTGCGAGCAAACCACTGCCGGGCAGTGGATGGCCTGCCACCCGGAACTGTCGCGGCGACTGAAAATCGACATCTGGTTTTGTGATCCTCACGCGCCCTGGCAGCGCGGCAGCAACGAAAACACGAACGGTCTCTTGCGTCAGTTCATGCCAAAGGGAACCGACCTCAGCGATGCCAGCCAAACATGGCTCAATGACCTCGCAGCCTTGATGAACAACCGACCCAGAAAAACACTGGGCTGGAGAACGCCCGCAGAAGCAATGGCCGACGAAATTGCGGCATTCAAATCAACCGTTGGGAGTATCCGAAACTCTGTGTATGGGGTTTAGCCCATGCGGTTGAAACGGGTCATTTATTGAACCGTTCTGGGTATAGAATAGCGAACTGGTTTCTAGCGGCAACCCATTTTCTGACGCATCTTCCCGCCTTTTCGAAGTTACGGATGGCCAGATAAATCAGCTTTGTGGCGGCTTCATCCGTTGGAAAGCTACCACGCGGTTTGGTGGTTTTGCGGATCACCCGATTGAGGCTTTCAATTGCATTCGTCGTGTAGGTGATTTTGCGCACGGCTGGCGGGAAGGCAAAGAACGGGTTCACCTCCTGCCAGGCCCGCCGCCATGATGGCGCGATTGAGGGGTACTTTCGGCCCCATTCCGCCTCAAAATCATCAAGGGCTTTGGCGGCATCTTCATCATCCACAGCCTGATAAACGCGCTTCAGATCCTTGGCGACATTCTTACGGTCCTTCCATCCGCAGAAGTTCAGGGAATGGCGCACCCACTGCCCGGCAGTGCATGTTTACATGCACGAGAGGGGGATGCACGATGCAGGTTTGAACGGTCGTTTCGGGGAAAGCCGCGTTGATGGCGTCAGGGAAGCCCTTAAGGCCGTCTACCACGGCGATCAGGATATCTTCGACGCCGCGATTGCGCAGGTTGTTCATCACCGAAAGCCAGAACTTGGCCCCTTCGTTGTTGGCGATCCATAGGCCCAGAACCTCGCGCTCGCCTTCCGGAGTGACGCCCAAAGCCACGTATACAGCCTTGTTCTTGACCTGACGGCTTTCCATTGGCAGACAGGTGAATGCTTGCATTCACCGAGAGGCCGCGTCGCGGATCTTGACGCGTAAGGCATCAAGAAAAACGATCGGGTACATCGGTTCCAGGGCGCGGTTCTGCCAGTCCGATACCTCCTCCAGAACGGCATCAATGACACGGCTGATAAGGTCGGCAGAAACCTTCAGGCCGTAAACTTCCTCAAGGTGGGCGCGGATGTCGCGGGTCGATAATCCGGCCGCATAGAGGCCAATGATTTTGCCATCCATGCCGTCGATCCGGGTCTGGCCCTTCTTGATCAGTTCAGGCTCGAAGCTGCCATCCCGGTCGCGCGGCACATCAATTGGAACCCTGCCGTCATTGCCCTTCAGCGTTTTGCGCGTCGCGCCATTGCGCCGGTTACGTTGCTCAGTGCCGGGGCGCGCGTCTGGCTCATAGCCCACCCTCTCGGGACATTGCTGCGCAATGCCCTGACGGGCAATGGATGCTCGGTCAACTCTGCGCCAACCATCCGCTCCATAGTATGCGCCGTTTCGGGCCCATTGATTTTCCTGTTGTGGGGGCGATTTCGTGCTGCTGGCGGGGTTTGCGAGCTCGTCAGGGAGTCCGGGACGAGCTCATCCTGAAGTCATAGTCTGTTCAGCGTAGGTCCATGGCATCAGGGTCGATGTCTTTGCTGAGATGGCCGTTAGCCAGCTTGGTGAACAGGTCGCGCAGATAGGCATAGAGTTCGACGCCGTTCATTTTGCAGGTGCCGATCAGGCTGGCAAAACGTGCCCAATTCCGGCCGCCCTCGTCATGACCGGCGAAGAGCGCGTTGCGACGGTTCATGGCCGGGCTGCGGATTGCGTTTTCGACCAGATTCGAGTCCATGTCGACATGGCCGCTATAGGCATCCATTGCCCGCAGTGGTTTGCTTGCAAACCATGAGAGGGGACCTGGATGGTGCCCTCAAACCCCGACAGGATCTCTTCGGCATGCTCGCCACTTCGCCCCGGTCGGTAATGGAACACGACCCCCGGCGGCAATGGTCCGCCCCAGCCCCGATCATCGCGCAAGACTGCCCAAAGATAGCCGGTCCTGGTCTTTCCGCGCCGCGCGTGAAGCACCGGCGCGGTGGTTTCGTCCACGTAACGCCGGGAAGTCCCGGATTTCAGCAAGACGGCCATCCGGTCGACGACCGGCGCGATATGCGCGCCCACCCGGCCCATCCAGTCGGCAAGAACGGACCGGTCGACCGGGAAGCCGTGACGGGCCATGACCCGCGCCTGCCGGTTCAGCGGCATATGTTCGGAGTGTTTGGCCACGGCGATATGCGCCAGCATCGCTTCGGTGGGCCAACTGCCCTCCAGAAGGTGCGCGGGGGCCCTGGCCTGAACGACGCCGGCACGCCCCTTCGGGCAGGCGTATTTCGGGCGGATCGTCACGATCACCCTGTATTGGGCAGGCACCACGTCGATCCGTTCGGACCGGTCCTCTCCACCTCTCAGTGATTGCAAGCAATCACCTGCCGGTCAATGAATCCGCACCATATCGCCACAGCCACAAGGGCAGGCGATTGTCTCGGGTTCGATCACGCGCTCAATCCGGGGCAGGTTCCCGGGCAGCGCCCGTGGCTTGCGCGGTTCGCGGGGTGCCTTCTTCTCCGGATCGTCCAGATTGTCGATCTTATCTTCAACCTTTGCGATTTCTTCCCGCGTTTCAGCGATGGCGGTCTCGATATCCTCCAGCGCCAACTGCAATTGCGCAGGGTCGAGCTTTTCCGATTTCGGCCCGAACATGGCGCGCTTGTGCTGGGCAACCTGGCCCTCCAGCTTCGCCACCAACGCCTTGAGATCAGCAATCAGGAGGGTCTTTTCGGCCACCACCGCCTGCTCATGGATGCGGGCCGCGCGTTCCACTGACAGCTCGAACTGCGCCGCCTCAAAGGCGTTTATCACCTCGGGCGGAAGGTCTGGAAACTGGCTGAGATCGAAGGGCTGCGACATACGTCTTCATAGCCGATTCACTGAAGAAAGCCCAATAGAACATGGCGCAAATCAACACGGTGAATCATCCTGCCGCAGCGGGCGGAACCACCTTTTGTGCCATCACGCGCCGCCAATTGACCGGCAGGTGATTGCTGCGCAATCACCGATAGGGGGCCAGACCCTCAAACAGAGCCTCAAATTGCGCCCGTGACAGCCGCATCACCCCGTCCTGAACCTTCGGCCAGGCAAAGCTGCCCTGCTCGAGCCGTTTGTAAACCAGCACCAAGCCCGTCCCGTCCCAGACAAGGATTTTCAATCTGTCGCCACGTTTCGAGCGGAAGATCACCGTCAGCCCGGAATGCGGATCAAGCCCCAGCTCGTTTTGCACCGTCGCCGCCAGACCGTCATGTCCACGCCGGAAGTCAACGGGGCGTGTCGCGATCACGATCGGCAGGCGCTGGCCCGCGATGATCATGCCGCCCCACCACGCAGCGCGCGCACCAAGGCAACGGCCCGATCCACCGCAACGGCGCCGGGCACTCGGATCACGATATCATCGCCAATTTGGATGTCGATGATCCCATCCGCAGCATCGTGCCGCTCGGGCGGTGGTGCAGCCTCAGCTTCAACATTGATAGGCACAAAATTCGATACTCGCGCAGTGCCAGCCTGACCCATCACTTTCGTGGGCAGCACCAGAAGACCCTCGCGTGCCTGCCGACGCCAATCTGATAGCTGATGGGGAATGATCTGGTAACGCCGCGCGACGTCAACGACGCGAACTCCGGGCTGAAAGCTCTCGGCCACGATCCGCGCCTTCACATCATTCGGCCAGCGCCGGTTCCCACGTGGCCGCTCCACCACCTCGAACCGCCCGCCAAAGCCTTCAACACCATCTGACATCAGACCCTCCAATCAAAAACTCTGGAGGATCATCCCAAACCAATCACCGGCTCGGAACCTGTCAAATCAATGGGGCCGAAACGGCGCATACTGCTGATATACAGGACCAAAAATATGGAAAGGGTGAATGCGTTTGTTCCTGTCACCCGCGACGTGCTGGAAATCGATGGAGTGAGGGTGTTTTCTGTCGACTGATCCGGCCGGTTTTGCGAAATCTTAAGGTCTGTCGGCCTATTCTGTCCGCGTGGGGCGCGGGAAAGAAGGGAAAGATACATGCACGGACTGGTGAACCGTTCGATACAGCGCTTTATTGTAGACAGCTATGGTGCGGAAATATGGGGCGAAATCTGCCGCGAAGCTGACTTGGGCTTTGATAATTTTGAAGCGATGCTGACTTATGATTCGGCCCTGACAAACGCTGTGCTGGCGGCAGGGTGTCGGCGTTTGAAACGTAAACGCGCAAACCTGCTCGAGGATATGGGCACTTATATGGTGTCACATCCCGATCTCGTGCCCTTACGGCGCTTGCTCCGCTTTGGCGGCGATACGTTTGTTGAATTCCTGCATTCGCTTGACGATTTGCATGATCGGGCCGCGTTGGCGTTGCCCGACCTTGATTTTCCACAGCTTGAATTGCGCGAACATGCGCTGAATTCCTACAGTCTGATCTATCGTTGGCGGCAGCATGGTTTTGGCACGCTTGTGCTGGGGGTAATGCGCGCAATGGCGGATGATTATGGGGTTTTAGCGCTGTTGGGCCACAGTTCGACTTTGGGCGAATTTGGCGACGTGGATACAATCTCAATCTCGCTTGTTGATACCCAGTTCGCTGAAGGACGCGGGTTTGAATTGGGGGCCGCAGAATGACGCAGGATCATACTTTGCCAACGAAAGCCCTGGTTGCGGTGCCGCGCAAAGGCCCGGCACTCAGCCTTGCAGGGCTTGATATGTTGATGCCGCTTCATATTTGGATCGGACCGACCGGGCATATCCTGCGGGTTGGGCCGACGTTGCAAAAATTGCGCCCTGACATAGAGATTGTTGGGCGTCGTGCGTCAGAATTTTTGGAATTCCGCCGCCCACGCGAGGTACAGCATCTTGACGATCTGTTGGCCTTTGAAGGTCAGCAGATATCGGTGCTGTTTCGTGATCCGCCGCGTAATTCCCTTAGGGGGCTGGTTGTCGGATTGCCGCGCGGGCAGGGCGCGCTGCTTAATCTATCGCTGGGAATCTCAGTTGCCGAAATGGTGCGTAATTATGGATTAAACAGCAAGGATTTTGCACCGTCCGATTCGACCGTTGAAATGCTCTATCTGATCGAAGCGCAATCTGTGGTATTGCAGGAGGCCAAAAGCCTGAACAGCAGGTTGCTTGGTGCGCGCGTGGCGGCCGAGGAACGGGCCTTCACGGACACATTGACCGGCCTGAAAAACCGACGCGCGCTTGATCATATCTTGAACCGGTTGACCAATAGCCGTCGCCGAAAACGCTTTGGATTGATGAATGTTGACCTTGATTACTTCAAATCGGTTAACGACACCTATGGCCATGCAGCCGGAGACCATGTTTTGCAAAAAGCGGCCAGTATCTTTGTCGAGGAAACCCGGGCAGAAGACATAGTTGCGCGAACAGGCGGCGACGAGTTTGTGATCGTCCTGATGAATTGTGATGACCTGACAAAGCTGAAAACCATTGCCGACCGGATCATCGAACGGCTTGAAAAGCCTATCTCGTTTGAAGGCGCTGAATGCCGTATCAGCGCCAGCATCGGCACGACGGTTTCCAGTTTCTATCCGACGCTTGAAATTGACCGCATGTGCAGTGACGCGGATGCCGCCCTTTACCAATCCAAGAACCACGGTCGGGCGCGTTCGACAATCTTTCAACCGGCTGCTTTGGCGCAACCAAAACAGGGACTTAAGGCGCCGGAAGCATAATTTTTCAGCGAAAACAAAAAAGTGCCGAATGCGCGATTGGCCATCAAGCATGGCAGGTTCTATAGCCTTTTGCATTTTACTTGAATCGGAATTCACCCCAATTTCAGGTGATTTCCGATAGTCGTGGGTCAGATAAAATGCAAAAAGGCTTTAAGGCATTTTCACGCTGGCGCGCGGGAAGGTTGCCGTATCGGTTGTGCCGTCGTCATAGAGCAATTTGATCGTTACAGATTCTATGCTGCCAAGTGGCAGGCTGATATAGGGAAGGTGGCCGTCGGCTTTCATAACGTTTGGTGCGGCTTCACCTTCATAACAGTCCTCAAGCACCCATGTCTGGTCGGTGATTTCGCTGTTTAAGCCGTACGTCACACCGTCAAGCCCGCAACGCCAGCTTTCCAGATGGGTGAAATACAAAAGGTCGTGACCGTCATATTCGCGCACCGCGATCCAACTTCCCTTTGTAGCGTTCAAAATCGGTTTTACCTCTGCGGCCGTGGTAAAAGCATTGGCCGACATAGGAAGCGCCAATAGACACAGCGCCGCGGCGGTTTTCAGTATCATTTTCATTTGAAATCTCCGAAATATGAGGAACTTAGGCAATTAGATACGCTCGCGCGCGAAAATTGCGAGTGTTTTTGCCCCATTGGGGTTACAGCGCGACGAAAGAACGCTAGAATCCCGGGAAGTGTATCGGGCGATACGGGCGGGCATGTCACAGAATTTCAATATTTTCGCGATTGCACAGGGTGGACGGCTGCAATTTGAAGCCGTGCTTTTTGCGGCGTCATTACGCCACAGCAATCCGCATCTGAAGGCAAAACTGTACCTTGGAGAGCCGCAGCCGGGACCGAAATGGAATGGCAATCCGCGCATCAACAATCCTGAGGTGCGTGAGCTGCTTGAAAGTTTGGGGGCCGAGATCGTGCCCTTTGAAAGCAAGCATTTCGGCGCAACCTATCCTTACGGCAACAAAATCGAAGGGCTGAAAGCGCTGCCCAAAGGCGAGCCGTTTGTGTTTTTTGACACGGATACTTTGTTTTTGGATGATCTTTCGAAAGCCGGGTTTGATTTCGCCAAGCCAACGGCTTCGATGAAACGTGAAGGCACCTGGCCTGAGATTGAACTTTACGGCCCCGGTTATACCGAAACCTGGAAATCACTTTATGACCGTTTCGGGCTGGATTTTGAAAGCTCGCTTGATCCAGGCCAGCCGGACGAGCATTGGGAGCGGTATCTGTATTTCAATGCCGGGTTTTTCTATTACAAATGCCCGCATGAATTCGGTCAGCTGTTCACCGAATTTGCGACTGAAATCCGCGATAGTCCGCCAAAAGAGCTGATTTGCCAATCGCTTGATCCCTGGTTGGATCAGGTGGTCCTGCCGTTGGTCATTCATAAACTGGGTGGTGGGCGTAATCTGGAACCGGGTTTGCGACTTGACCGCGACCTGACATGCCATTGGCGGGTTTTACCGCTGCTTTATGCGCGCGAAGCGGATAATGTGGTGGCGCTGCTTGAAAGTATTTGCGAGCCCAACAAAATCAAGAAAGTCCTGAAGCAATATGAGCCGATTAAAAGGATGATCTATCAGGGCAAGGGGCAAAAAGTGCGCGAAATGTTTGACCGCGACGATCTGCCGAGGAAAGAGCAACAGATGCGCAACCGGATCAAAGCAGCCAAACTTTGGATGCGTTGACAGGGTTCGCGGTGCGCGCGAGGGCAGCGGCGCGGGGGGCTGCCTGCCCCCCGGGCGCAATTGAAGAAATTGCGCCTCCCCCCGGGGATATTTCGACCGAAAAGAAATCAGCGGCGGGCGGCTTTTTCGGCAACCCCTGAAACACCCTCGCGGTGTTCAAGTTCAGCGAGGACATCTGCGAGATCAATGTCGGTGGCTTCCAGCATGACCAGCAGGTGATACAGAACATCTGCGGCTTCGTAAGTCAGGTTTTCGCGGTCGTTCTGGGCCGCGGCGATGATGGCCTCAATGGCTTCTTCGCCGAACTTTTCTGCGGCTTTGGCTGGGCCTTTAGACAACAGTTTGGCCGTCCAGGAGGTCTCCGGATCGGCATATCTGCGGGCTTTGATTGTGGCTGCGAGGCGGATCAGTATATCGGTCATAGGCGCATATGTATCCCGGCTTTGGCCATATATTCTTTGGCCTGATGGATGGTGTAGTCGCCGAAATGGAAGATTGAGGCGGCCAGAACGGCGCTGGCATGGCCTTCGGTTACGCCTTCGACAAGGTGGTCGAGCGTGCCGACGCCACCTGAGGCAATCACCGGAATTGTTACCGCGTCAGCAACCGCACGGGTTAGCGGCAAATTAAATCCGGCGCGGGTTCCGTCGCGGTCCATCGAGGTCAGCAAAATTTCACCAGCCCCTTTGCTTTGCACAAGGCGCGCGAATTCCACCGCATCAATGCCGGTGGCGCGTCGGCCGCCATGGGTGAAAATCTCCCATTTTCCCGGAGAAACGGTTTTGGCGTCTATCGCGACGACGATGCATTGATTGCCGAACTTGTTGGCCGATTGCGCGATCACGTCAGGGTTGGCGACGGCGGCTGAGTTGAACGATACTTTATCCGCGCCAGCCCGCAACAAGGCCAAAACATCGTCGGGCGTGCGCATACCGCCGCCGATGGTTAACGGCATGAAGCACTGTTCGGCGGTCCGCCGAACCACCTCAAACATGGTGCTGCGATTTTCGTGGGTGGCGTTTATGTCCAGGAAGCACAGCTCGTCTGCACCCGCAGCGTCATAGGCACGCGCCGCCGCGACGGGATCACCTGCATCCACCAGATCAACAAAATTCACGCCCTTGACGACGCGGCCGTCTTTGACATCGAGACAGGGAATGATGCGGGTTTTCAGCATAGCGACTTGGCGGTTCCGATGTGAGTTTGGAATGTCCCTATCACAGATAAAGGCTGGCAGGGAGCGGCGAGATCATCAGTCGGTGTCATTGTCATTGGATTACGACGCCAACAATCGCAACGCAGCCGGAATATCAATCGCCCCATCATAAATCGCCCGGCCGGAAATTGCGCCGTTCAGGGGCGCACCGCAGGTTTTAAGCGCGGTGAGATCAGCCATTGACGAAACGCCGCCGCTGGCAATCACCGGGATCGACACTGCATTGGCCAGTGCGGCAGTGGCGGCAACGTTTGGTCCCTGCATCGCGCCGTCGCGGTTAATGTCGGTATAAATTATGGCGGCTATGCCCGCGTCTTCAAATTTGCGCGCCAGAGTTGTTACGTTAATGTCAGTGTCTTCGGCCCATCCGCGGGTTGCGACCATTCCGTTACGCGCATCAAGACCGACCGCGACCTGACCCGGAAAACGACGCGCTGCTTCGTGGACCAGTTCGGGGTTTTCAACCGCGACGGTGCCAAGAATGACTCGGGCAAGACCTTTGTTCAGCCAATGCTCGATGGTGGCCATATCGCGAATGCCACCGCCAAGTTGGGCGGGGATCGTGCAACGTTTCAGGATCGCCTCGACCGGGGCAGCATTTACCGGGGTTCCGGCAAATGCACCGTTTAGATCAACCAGATGCAGCCATTCACACCCGGCATCCTGAAAGGCCCGCGCCTGGGCAGCGGGATCGTCGTTAAACACCGTGGATTTATCCATATCGCCCTTTAGCAGGCGCACGCATTGGCCGTCTTTCAGGTCGATGGCGGGGTAGAGGATCATTCGCGGGAATCCTTTTGCTGTTGCTGCGGTGTTAAGCATATAGGCGGGAAAATGCCAAGACGTCCAAGCCGCCACGAAACGCTTGCTTCAATCGCCAAAAGCCACGACACTTGGCGAAAATCAACAGGAGGTCTCTATGAAGAAACTAGTTTTGGCAGTTGCGTTACTTTTTGCAGGTCCGGCATTTGCCGCTGACCCGATTCTTGGGCTCTGGAAGACCATTCCGGACGATAACGGTTATTATGGTCACATTCAAATTGCACCGTGCGGTGACAAGATATGTGGCACATTGATTGCGTCGTTTACGGCTGCAGACAACAAACCTTACGCGTCTGCAAATGTCGGCAAAAAGCTGATGTGGGATATGGTAAGCGAAGGTGACGGAAACTACGGCAGCGGCAAAGTCTGGTCGCCCGACCGAGACAAGACGTATAAAGGTAAGCTGGTCTTGAGCAGTGGGGAACTGGATGTGAAAGGCTGCGTGGCGTTCATCTGTCGCTCGGGCGGTATTTGGTATCGCGTCAAATAATCCTTAGGGCTTCCACAGTAAGAAATTGCCAATCAGCCGCAAGCCGGTTGATTGGCTTTTTTCTGGGTGAAACTGAGTGCCGATAAAGTTGTCGCACCCGACCATTGCGGTCACCTCACCGCCGTAGTCACAATGCGCCAGTCTTTGCGACGGGTCGTTTGCAGCCAGATGGTATGAATGCACGAAATAGACGTTATCGCCGGTTTTGATGCCGTCAAGCACCGGGTGCGGTGTGTCAATCACCAGATCGTTCCAACCCATATGCGGAATTTTCAAGGTGGGATCAGACGGGGTTAACGCCACGACCTCGCCTTTGATCCAGTCAAATCCCGGCGTGTTCAGCCCGTGTTCCAATCCGCGGCTTGCCATCATTTGCATGCCGACACAGATGCCAAGAAACGGCACGGCGCGGATTATTACAGCTTCTTGCATCGCGTCAAACAGGCCCGGATAAGAAGCAAGACCGGCACGACAATCCGCGAAGGCACCAACGCCCGGCAGCACAATGCGATCCGCAGCGGCTACGGCGTCGGGGTCGGACGATACGACGACCTTGCCGGCCGAAACTTCCTGCGCCATACGCTGAAAGCTTTTCTCAGCCGAATGCAGATTGCCCGAGTTATAGTCAACGATAACCGTGGTCACGTCACAGTGTCCCCTTGGTTGACGGGATCGCGTCGGCCTTGCGCGGGTCGGTTTCGACCGCTTCGCGCAGCGCACGGGCCACGGCTTTAAATGTTGCCTCGACAATATGGTGGCTGTTCAGGCCTGACAGTTTTTCGATGTTCAGCGTGATCCCGCCCTGCATCGCAAAGGCGGTGAAAAACTCGCGCACCAATTCGGTGTCAAACGTGCCAATTTTCGAGCTGGGCAAATCAAGGTTCCAGACCAGAAACGGCCGGCCTGACAGATCAAGGGCGGCGCGCACCAAAGCTTCGTCCATCGGTAACAGGCACGATCCATAGCGGCGGATGCCTTTTTTGTCGCCCAAAGCCTTGGCAAGCGCCTGACCCAAGGCAATGCCGGTGTCCTCAACGGTGTGATGATCGTCGATGTGCAAATCACCCTTGGCGCGGATTTTCATGTCGATCAGCGCATGTCGTGACAGTTGATCCAGCATGTGGTCAAAGAACCCGACCCCGGTCTGGTTGTCGTAAATCCCGGTACCATCAAGATCGATACTGACCTCAATCGTGGTTTCAACGGTTTTGCGGCTTATGCTGGCTTTGCGCATATCGGCACCTTTTCGCGTGGCTGTTCGAGGGCTTTATAGGCACCCAGCCCTGTGTTGCAAAGACCCAAGCATTGGACGATTCTGCGCGCGAGAAACCGCTTGAACGTGTGCGAGTGGGAAAATTCCCTTGCCAATGGCGGCTATTTCAGAGAATTGGGCAACAAATGACTGAAACCGCCGAAAAACCCACGATTAACACCCGATCCAGTGCAGCCGTCCCTGAACTGACAATCGTCGTGCCGACCTTTAACGAGCGGCAAAATATACGGCCGTTGGTGGCGTTGTTGGACCAAGCCCTAAAGGGTCGTGACTGGGAAGTCATTTTCGTTGATGATGACAGCCCGGACGGAACCGCCAAAGAAGTACGCGCGGTTAATCGTGAGCGTGCGAACGTGCGGGTCGTGCACCGGATTGGCCAAAGGGGTTTGGCGGGGGCCTGTATCGAGGGTATCTTGTCAAGTATCGCGCCAATCGTTGCTGTGATGGACGCCGATTTGCAGCATGACGAAACCAAACTGGCCGAGATGCTGGCGCTGATGCAGGCGGATCCCGATCTTGATCTGGTGATCGGCAGCCGCAATGTGGCTGACGGGTCAAGTGGCACGGGTCTGACTGCGTTTCGCAAATGGGGTAGCGATGTTGCAACCGCGATGGCACGGCGCATTCTGAAAATCACCGCCGCCGATCCGATGAGCGGGTTTTTCATGCTGCGTCGGGCCAGTTTTAACGGCGTCGTTGTTGGGCTGCAAAAACAGGGCTTCAAGATTTTGGCCGATATGCTGTCCGCCAGCAAGGGTCGCTGGAAAGTGCGCGAGGTGGGTTACACCTTCCGCCAACGGCAATTTGGCGACAGCAAGATGGACAGTGCGGTCACGCTGGAGTTCCTCAGCCTTTTGGCTGTGCGGATGACCGGCGGGCTGGTTTCAATCCGCTTTATCCTGTTCATGCTGGTCGGAGTTTCCGGCGTTGTGGTTAACCTTGTTGTCTTGCGCGCCATGCTGGGTGTGGTGCCTGATCAATTTGCCGTCGCGCAAACGGTGGCTGTTATCATCGCAATGACCAGCAATTTCATGCTGAACAACATCCTGACCTATAAAGACCGTACCCTAAGGGGCATGAAGTTCCTGCGCGGTTTGCTGACGTTTTATGCGGTGTGTTCGGTTGGGGCTGCGGCCAATATCGGTGTGGCGACCGCAATATACACGGTGCTGCCCTACTGGGCCTTTGCGGGCATTTGTGGCGCCTTTGTCGGCGCGTTGTGGAACTTTGTGGCCAGCGCGATGGTGACATGGAAAGCCTGAGACAGGCGCGGCTGCGGGATCTTACGGATCCGGCCACCAGCAACCAGGCCTATGATCTGGCCCTGATCTATAAAATCCTGATCGTCAGTGGCATTTTCAAACTGCTGCTGGCGTTTTCAATTCCGTTAACGCTGGACGAAGCCTATGCCACTGCGGTTGCGCGTGAATACTCACTCAGTTTTTTTGAACATCCGCCGATCAGTTTCTGGATGCCGGTTCTGGCCGCCGATCTGACCGGGATAAATGCCACAATCGTTTATCGCTTTCCGTTCCTGCTGGCCGGGCTTGGCATCACCTGGATGATGTTCCTGATCGGCCGCGAAATTGGTGGGAGCCGCGTTGGTGTCTGGAGCGCGGTTCTGTTTTGCGCCGCCCCCTCGCCGTTTCTGGCAAGCGGGGTGTGGGCGGTGCCCGACGGGCCGCTTAACTTGGCCAGTACAATCGTTGTCTATTTTCTTGTGCGAATTGCCAGATTTGAAGGAACTGCACCCTTAAAGCTGTGGCTTTATGCGGGCGTTGCAATGGCTTTTGCGCTGGCATCCAAGTATCAGGCAGCATGGTTGCCGGTTGGGGTTTTACTGTTCATGCTGGCGCATCCGGTTGGGCGGCGCTGGTTCCTGCATCCGGGTTTTTATCTGGCGGGGCTCATTGGCCTGGTTGGGCTGCTGCCGGTCATCCTTTGGAATGCCGGACATGATTGGGTGACTTTTCGGTTTCACGGCGATCGCATCACTGGCGGCCTCCACTTTGGTCATTTCACCGGAATGCTGTTGGTTCAGGCGATGTATTTGTTGCCAACCGGTATGCTGGTTGCTGGGATCGGGCTTTGGTATGGGGTGCGCAATCGCGCCCGTGCCGATGTTTTTCTGTTGGTGTTTCTGGCCGTTGGACCAATCCTGATTTTCAACTACATCAATCTTACGTCCACGGCCTCGTTGGCGCATTGGTCGATGCCCGGCTGGTTGCTTGCGTTTCTGTTGGCGGCCGTCTGGCTGAACGCGCGCGGTGCGGTGACCGTTCGCCGGATATGGCGTTGGATGGTTGGACTATTCGCGGTTGTCTGGCTGGTTTTGGGCTTGCTGATCGTGCAGTCAAATACCGGTTGGCTGACACGCCCGTTCTATGAGCGCCCGCCTGCATGGGACAACACGATTTCGCTGTTTGATTTTGGAGATCTGAAACCGGCGCTGGTCAAGCGCGGACTTTGGCAGACCACGGACGTCTTCATGGCCAATAGCTGGGCTTATGGCGGGTTGCTTGACAGCTTTATGGGCAGCGAGAAACCTATTCGGATTTTTGATCTGAACGCGGCGCATCACTTTGTTTATCTCAGCGATGCTGATGCCTTGGGTCGGGCGTTATTTATGGAGCCTTCAAGGTTAACTGATGTCGCGGTAACCGATGCGCAAACCCTTAAATCGGCGCGCAGCCTTGACCCAAACGCAACTTTGTTGCCGCCTTTGACCCTGAACCGAGGTGGACAGCCTTACGTCAGCGTTTCCGTGGTAAGTTTGACCCTGCTCCAGACGACACTTGCGTTGCAGCAAAGTCTTTCGCCAGCGCAATAAACGCCCGGATGACCCGCATTTCGGCGCGTTGCTGCAGGCAAACGACGGTTTCTTCCATCGGAATTGCTTCACCTGCGATGCGGATTTTCATCATCCGCTGATCGTGGCCGAATTCAGCTTCGGACACAAAACCAATACCACCACCCGAGGCGACGATCTCGCGCACAGCCTCGCGGCCTTCTGCTTCGATCGCCGCCGTTAATTCGATGCCTTGTTTTGCGGCGGCGTCTTCCAGTTTTTGCCGGGTTTTAGAACCCTGTTCGCGCAGCACCAACGGATGTTTGGCAAGCGTACTTAACGGCACCGTCGCGCTGCCAAAATTGTGTCGGCCCTTCGCGCAAAACGCTATGATCGGGGTTGCGCCCAAAGAAACCGACAGCAGTCGCGTACCTTCGGCATTGCTGCCAAGCACTCCAATATCGGCGCGATAGTCTTCTAGTGCGGCAACCACGTCTTGCGAGTTTCCGGTTGAGAGGGTGATCCGCACGCTGGGATAATTCGCCCGAAATCGCCCCAGAATTTCCGTGACGTGATAGGCGTTATCGGCAATCACCCGTAAATGCCCGGTGGTTTTGCTGCGGCTTTCGGTCAGAAACTCAAGGGCACGCGCTTCAATTTCGAACATCGGTCTGATGATGTCCAGCAGGCGCTCGCCATCTTCTGTCAGGCTGACTTGTTTTTTGTGACGGCTGAACAATAACACATCATACGCCTGCTCCAGTTTCAGCACCTGATCTGACAAAGCCGGTTGGGTCAGCCCCATGATTTCAGCGGCACGGGAAAACCCGCCGGCAAGGGCGACATTGTGAAAAGCGCGGAGCTGGACGTATTTCATCTGACCTATCAGCGTTACTTATGATATGATACTAAATAACGATTTTACATATGTATAGCCCGCAGATAGGTCAGCGCCTATACAACCGCGATCTGAGGCTTCCATGTCCCATCCCGAAAACCGTCTGCCAGCGCCTGAAATGGGCGAGCCCTATTTGTTGACGCCGGGCCCGCTGACGACATCTTATGCCGTAAAGCAGGCGATGCTGCGCGACTGGGGTTCGTGGGACGGCGATTTTCGCGCGATGACGGCAAGCTTGCGGGCCGGATTGCTGGATCTGATCGAAGATAGACACGGCGCATTTGACTGTGTGCCAATGCAAGGCAGCGGAACCTTTGCCGTCGAGGCGATGCTGGGCAGTTTCATCCCGCGCGACGGCAAAGTGCTGGTCTTGTCAAACGGTGCTTACGGAAAACGCACCGCTGAAACGATGAAGTATCTGGGGCGTGATTACGTTGTGATCGACAAGGGCGATTACATGCCGCCACGCGGCGACGAAGTTGCGGCGGCCTTGGCGGCAGACCCGGCGATCACCGATGTTGTCGTTGTGCATTGCGAAACCAGTTCCGGCATCCTGAACCCGGTTCTTGAGATTTCAAAGGCGGTCTATGCGGCTGGTCGGCGGTTGTTCATCGACAGCATGTCAGCCTTTGGTGCGATTGATCTGAAGGTCGATGATATCCGGTATGAAGCACTGGTGTCCTCGGCCAATAAGTGCATCGAAGGCGTGCCGGGATTTGGCTTTGTGCTGGTGCGCAAGGACCTGTTGGCCGCAAGCAAGGGGCGCAGCCATTCGCTGGCACTGGACCTTGTCGCGCAATGGGAAACGCTAGAGAAAACCGGCCAATGGCGGTTTACCCCGCCCACGCATGTGGTTGCGGCGTTCCTGCAAGCGCTGGCTGCGCATAAGGTCGAAGGCGGTGTTGCCGCGCGCGGCGCGCGGTATATGCGCAACCGGGATGTGATGGTTGACGGTATGCGCGGCTTGGGATTTGAGACATTGCTGAAAGACCGCTGGTTGTCGCCAATCATCGTGACATTCTTTTGCCCGTCACATCCAAACTTTGCGTTTGGCAAGTTTTATGATCTGATGAAAGCCAAGGGATTTATCATCTATCCCGGAAAATTAACGGTTGTCGAAAGCTTTCGCATCGGATGTATCGGCCAGATGGATGAATACGTGATGCGCGATGTGGTTGCTGCAGCGCGTGACGCACTTGGTGAAATGAACGTGCCGGATGCGGCGCCCCCACCCGAAGCTTTGGCCGAACGCGCGCGTTTGGCTGCCTGACCTTAAGGAAATGATATGACACTTTCTGCCCCGGTATCCGTGAATGACCGGACCTATCCAGCCCCCAAAACCTGCGCGATTGCGATTTGCCTGGATGGTTGCGAACCCGCCTATCTGACCGAAGCGATTGCGCGCGGCCTGATGCCAACCCTCAAGCGGATGCGCAGCGAAGGTACCGACCGTTTGGCGCATTCGGTGATCCCCAGCTTTACCAATCCCAACAATCTCTCGATTGCCACAGGTCGCCCGCCAGCCGTGCACGGGATTTGCGGTAACTATTTGTTCGAGCCGGAAACCGGCAAAGAAGTCATGATGAACGATGTGCGGTTTCTGCGCGCTCCAACCGTGTTTTCGGCCTTTTACAACGCCGGTGCGCGCGTGGCGATTGTCACCGCGAAAGATAAACTGCGCGCTCTCTTGGGGGCCGGTTTGCGGTTTGATCAAGATCGGGCGATTTGTTTTTCGTCCGAGAAATCCGATACGACAACAAAGGCCGAACACGGCATAGACAACGCCGCCGGTTGGTTGGGGCAGGCGGTGCCAGAGGTTTATTCGGCCGAGCTGTCGGAAATGGTTTTCGCGGCGGGCGTCAAGCTGTTGGCGGAATGGAAACCTGACGTGATGTACCTGACCACGACGGATTACATCCAGCACAAATACGCGCCGGGCGAACCGGTTGCCAATGCGTTTTACGAAATGTTTGATCGTTACCTGACCCAGCTTGACGCGATGGGGGCGGCGATTGTGGTGACGGCTGATCACGGTATGAAACCGAAACATCTGGCTGATGGCTCGCCCGCTGTGATCTATGTTCAGGACCTGCTGGACGACTGGCTGGGTGAGGCGGCGGCGCGGGTGATCCTGCCGATCACCGATCCTTATGTTGTGCATCACGGTGCCTTGGGGGGGTTCGCCACGGCGTATTTGCCCGATGGATGCGATCAGGCGGATATCATTTCGCGTTTGTCTGCGAGGGTCGAATTGCTGGAAGTCGTGGACAAAGCCACCGCGATCAAACGGTTCGAATTGCCAGGGGATCGGATCGGCGACATCGTTATGATCTCGACAGAAAACATGACCATTGGCACCTCGGCCCACCGGCACGATCTGGCGGCGTTAAACGAACCTTTGCGCAGCCATGGCGGCTTGACCGAACAAGAAGTGCCGTTCATCGTGAACCGGAAAATCGACCTGCCCGCAGCCCCGGTGTTGCGCAATTTTGATGCGCTGTTTTATGCAACAACTGCCGCAGCACAGTAAGGACTGACCATGACCAACTCGCCAATTCCCATGCGCCACGAACAAATGCGCATCGCAGGCCGCAAGGTAGATACCAAGGACCGGGTCGAGGTTGAATATCCTTATACCGGTGAAGTGATCGGCTCTGTGCCTGCCGGACAAGCGGCGCACGCTGCCGAGGCGTTCGAGATTGCGGCCAATTATACACCGACCCTGACGCGGTATGAACGCCAGCAAATTTTGCTGAACACCGCCAAGATTATCGACAGCCGCAAAGCGGAACTGGCGCCGATTATCACTGCTGAACTTGGAATTTCAATCTCGGACTCGCTTTATGAATGCGGGCGGGCGTTTGATGTTTACACACTCGCCGGGATGATGTGCATCCATGACGACGGCGAGATTTTTTCCTGTGATCTGACTCCGCATGGCAAAGCGCGCAAGATTTTCACCACGCGCGAACCGTTGCGGGCGATTTCTGCGATCACGCCGTTCAACCACCCTTTGAACATGGTCAGCCACAAAATCGCACCGGCGATTGCGACCAACAATTGCATGGTGGTCAAGCCAACGGAACTGACGCCGCTGACGGCGATCTGGCTGGCGGATGCGTTGTACGAGGCCGGATTGCCGCCGGAAATGCTGTCGGTAGTGACGGGCTTGCCGGGCGATATTGGGGACGAGATGATCACCAATAAAAACATCGAACTGATCACATTTACCGGTGGCGTGCCGGTTGGCAAAATGATTGCCAGCAAAGCGGCCTACAAACGCCAGGTGCTGGAACTTGGCGGCAATGATCCGTTGATTATCTGCGACGATCTGTCAGAGGCCGATTTGGCCAAGGCAGCTGATCTTGCTGTGGCGGGGGCCACCAAGAATTCAGGGCAGCGCTGCACCGCCGTTAAGCGCATTCTGTGCATGGAAAGTGTCGCGGATCGTTTCGTGGCGATGGTGCTGGAGCGCGCTAAGGTTCTGACTTACGGCAATCCGATGGACCCTAAAGTGGCGCTGGGCACGGTTGTGAGCGCGCGCGCTGCCGAATTATTTGAACGACGGGTTCACATGGCGGCCGATCAGGGGGCAAAAATCCTTTACAACCCCGGTCGCCAAGGGGCGCTGCTGCCGCCGATTGTGGTGGATCATGTCGCGCATGAAAGCGAACTGGTGATGGAGGAAACCTTTGGACCGGTCATTCCGATCATCCGTGTGCCCAACAATGATGACGAGGTGATGCGGATTTCAAACTCGACCGCGTTTGGCCTGTCTGCAGGCGTTTGCACCAATGATTTCCACCGGATGCGGCGCTATATCAGCGGCTTGCAGGTCGGGACGGTCAATATCTGGGAAGTGCCCGGATACCGCATCGAAATGTCGCCGTTTGGTGGCATCAAGGACAGCGGCAACGGCTATAAAGAAGGTGTGATCGAAGCGATGAAAAGTTTCACCAACGTCAAAACCTTCTCGTTGCCGTGGGGCTAAGGGGTGGCGAGCCCGACGGTGAACCTTTTTCGATTTAGGCGCACAGTGAAAGCGGCCTTCGGTTGAACCCTGCAATTCTTGCCATTGTCTTGCTTGCAGCACTGCTGCACGCGCTGTGGAATGGGTTGGTCAAAGCGTCTGGTGACAGAACGGCGACGCTTGGTCTGATTTCGGCGGGGCATGTTCTGCTTGGTGTGACGCTGGCGATGTTTGTGCCGGTGCCTGACAGCGCCAGTTGGCCTTACATCGCTGCCTCGACCTTTATCCATTTCGGTTATTATTTCATGCTGAACCGGTCGTATCTTCTGGGCGACCTTTCGGTGGTTTATCCGATTGCCCGCGGCATCGCGCCCTTGCTTGTCGCGCTTGGTGCGGTTGCAGTGGCGGATGAGTATCTGCCGGTTTGGGTTTGGGGCGGCATTGCGGCTATTTCCGGCGGAATATTGTTGCTGTCGCTGCAAAGCCTCAGGAAAAATCCGTCACCCGCAATGGTCTTGACCGCCCTGACAACCGGCGTTTGCATTGCGGCCTATTCGCTGGTGGATGGGTTGGGTGTGCGGGTTTCGCAATCGCCGCTTGGCTATATCGCTTGGCTGTTCATCATGGAAATCCTGGTGGCGGCTTTCATTTTCCATAGGCGGGGTCGTGACATGTTTCGTTTGCCGCGCAACGCTCTTTTGTTCGGCATTCTGGGCGGCCTGATTTCAGCAACCGCTTACGGCTTGGTGATCTATGCAAAATCACTGGCGCTACTGGGTGCAGTATCGGCTTTGCGTGAAACTTCGGTTCTGTTTGCGGCGCTGATTGGCGTCGTTCTGCTGGGCGAGCGGCCATGGCGGTTGCGTCTATTCGCGGCCGGTATCGTGGTAATCGGTGTCATTCTTGTTGTGCAGGCCTGAATACCCGGTTTTCAGGTCAGTTTTTACCGTTTGGTCCGAATGGAAGTTTGACAGAATCGCTTAAGGCGGGGATAGTTTCCTTTGGGGGAGAATTCATAATGAAATAGACAGGTGTTTCTTGCGTCAAAGACCTAAGGCTTTTGGTTTGATGTAACGCCGCTGTCACAATCCCATGTCAAATCAAACGCGGTCACTTAGAACCGCGCAGTTATCTATAACCACAGAGAGGATAATCAATGAAACGAATACTACTTTCCGGGGTCGCACTGGTTGCATTAAGCGGGGCGTCATTTGCGGCCTGCCCGGCTGTGACTGTTGCAGATTCCATGGGTGTCGCCGCCGGCGCATACCCTCAGCAATACGAATTGACTGAATTCCAGGGCTTGGCAAGTTGCACAATGGAATTTGCGTCGAACCCAGCCCTTGCAGACATGAACACGAAAATTCGCGGTAACGCTGCATTGCCTGCGCTGGCTGATCGCCTGCCTTCCGAACCGCTGGTTGTAGCACCTTATAACAGCATCGGCACTTATGGCGGCACGTTTGATGCGCTGTCAAATGCAACCGAAGCGGGTACATCCGACTTTATGTCGGTGCGCCACGTGAACCTTGTGCGCTACTCTGATGACCTGTCGACCATCGTGCCAAACGTGGCAAAAAGCTGGTCGTGGAATGCGGATTTCACCCAACTGACATTTGTTTTGCGTAAAGGCCATAAATGGTCCGACGGCGAGCCGTTTGGTGCTGAAGATGTAAAGTTCTGGTATGACAACCTGCAGCTTGACCCCAATGTTATCGCGAAACCGAAAGACTATGTTCTGGTTGGTGGCGAGCGGATGACCGTTGACGTGATTGATCCGCAAACCGTGCGTTTCAATCTGCCAGCTCCAAAACCTGGCTTGCTGTCACATTTCGCCAACCACTATGCACAGGGTTTTCAGGCCAAGCATTTCCTTGGCGAATTCCACCCCGATATCAATCCGGACGCAGATAAACTGGCCCAGAGCATGGGCTTTGAAAACGGCTATGCGGTCATAATGGCCTATTATGGCAGTTCAGATTGGATGGATACACCGACACCTATGTTGTCGGCGCCAGACAAAGTTGCGGGCATGCCAAAGGACGCAGCACCAACGCTGGAAAGCCATATCGTAATTTCGGAAACCACCGAAGGTCGCCATTTTGTGGCCAACCCATATTTCTATATGGTGGACACCGCTGGCAACCAACTGCCTTATATCAACGAACAAGACGAGATTTTCGTTGGTGAAAGCGAAGTGCGTTTGCTGAAACTGGTGAACGGCGAAGTTGATTATAAGGCACAGGCGCTGAACCTTGATTACGCGCCTATCCTGCTGGAAAATCAGGAAAAGGCCGACTTTACGGTCGATCTGAAACCTGAAATCACCATGCCGACATTTGCGTTCAACGTGACCTCGGAAGATTTGGCCAAGCGCGAAGTGTTTGGTGATCTGCGGTTCCGTCAGGCGATGTCAGTTGCGATGAACCGTGACGAGATTAACGAAGTCGCGTTCTTTGGTCTGGGTTCCGGTCAGCAGTATATCGCTTTCTCGCCAACCCCCAGCTTTATCGGCAAAGATTGGGAACAGTATTACACCCAGTTTGATCCGGCATTGGCCAATAAACTGCTCGATGAAATGGGCATGGTTGACAAAAACGGCGACGGAATGCGCGAAATGCCAAATGGCGAACCGCTTGTTCTGAACCTGCAAGTTGCGACCCAGGGCATGTCGATAAAAGTGGTCGAACTTGTTGGCCAAAACTGGAAAGAAGTCGGCATCAACAATGCGGTAAAAGAGGTTACGACCGACGAATACCGTTCGGCGCAATCTTCCAACCAACTTGACGTGACGATGTATGAGAAAAGTGTTCCTTTGGCCGTAATGCTTGGCAATGCCGAGCTGTTTATACCGCCATTCGACAACTACTTTAACATGCGTTCCGCGATGCTTTGGGGCGAATATGTTCAATCTGGTGGCACTGCTGGCGTGAAGCCTCCGGCATATGTCTATGAAATGATGGAAGATATTGCCAAGTTTCAATCGGCACCTGTTGGGTCGGCTGAATCAAACGCACTTGGGTTGAAACTGGTTGCCAACATGACCGGCAACCTGCTGTTCATTGGTACGGTAAAAGGGGCATCCCCGATCTATCACGCCAATTCCCTCAAGAACTTCACCGAGTTCAAGACAGCATCCTATGCTTACTATCGCGCCTATCCTTATCGGCCAGCGCAGTGGTTCCTTACCAAGTAAAGTGACCATCTAAAGAACTGGTCGCGGGCAATTCACATTGCCCGTGATCCAACAAAAAGCAGGGCCAAAATGGCCTGCAAATACAAACAGGGACGGTAGATTCGCGATGTTTCAGTTTTTACGGTTCGCCGCAATCCGGGCGTCTTTGGCCATTTTCACGCTGGTTCTGGTTTCGTTTATCGTATTTTCCCTGATGGAGCTGGTCCCCGGCGATTGCGCCGAGCGGTACCTGGCTTTCAAAAACTCGCAAGGCGCGGTAATTTCGGTCGCCGATATCGAAGTTGAAAGGGTTCGGCTGGGGCTGGACAAACCTTACTTCACGCGTTGGGTCAGTTGGATTGTCAACGCGTTTCAGGGCGAGTTCGGCGAAAGTTGCATCCTGCGGCTGGATATCAGCCAGCTGCTCGGGCAAAAAATCTGGCTGAGCATTGGGATTTGTCTGTCCTCCTTGGTCGTTGCGTATGCGATTGCCATTCCGGTTGGGATCATCGCTGCAACTTCGAAAAACCCGTTTCTGAACAACAGCTTGCGCCTTGTCAGTTATCTGGGACTGGCACTGCCGAATTTCTTGCTGGCGCTGATGATCATGCTGTTTTCCACGATGGTGTTCGGTGACAGCCTGACGGGGCTGTTTTCCAAAGAATTCCGCGATGCGGAGTGGTCTTACGACCGGGTTCTGGATTTCCTGTCGCATGTCTGGTTGCCGGTGTTCATTCTGGGCTGGTCGGCCACGGCCTTTGCCATCCAGACGGTGCGCGCCCTTATGTCCGATGAAATCAGCAAGCTTTATGTCACGGCTGCGGCTGCGCGCGGAGTGTCCGGGTCACGTTTGTTGCTGCGCTATCCGGCGCGACACGCCCTGACCCCGATCATCAATTCGCTGGGTTTTGATTTGAATCGCATCTTTAACGAACTTCCAATCGTCGCCCTTATCCTGACATTGACCGAGGCGGGGTCGCTGTTGATCGAGGCTTTGGCGCGCTCGAACGATCAACAGCTTGCCGGGGCGATCATCTTTTTCCTGACCGCCAGCATCGTTGGAATTAACTTCCTTACGGACATCATTCTGGCGCTGACCGACCCGCGCATTCGCAACAGTATTCTGGGGTAACGGACATGACAGATGCACCCAACATGGACGTGAACGTCAATCAGAAAGCCAAGGATGCCTATTTTACGGCCTCGCAAGGCCAGTTGATTTGGACGCGTTTCAAGAAGCAAAAAGCCGCGATGGTGGGCGCCTGGGTCTTGGTCGTGTTGATCATCTCGGGTCTTTTTGCGCCGTTCCTCACGCCATATGATCCAACCATCGCAGGGCGCGATAAAACCTATCAAAACGGTGCGCCGCAATTGCCAAGCTTTTGCGATGAGAACGGCTGTTCATGGCGTCCGTTTGTTTACACCTATGAACGCGAACGCTCGATCAAGACCAATTTCCGCTGGGTCAGCACGGTGAACATTGAAAAGCGCCGCTATATGCAATTCTTCGTTCAAGGCGATGAATACACGTTGCTGGGCCTAGGCTTTTCGACGCATTTGTTTGGGGTGGATACCGGAAAAGTCCATCTGTTTGGCACAGATTCCACCGGCAAAGACATCCTGTCGCGTACGTTTCATGCGATCAACACCTCGATGGCAGTTGGTACAATTGGCGTGTTTATCTCCTTTGTTCTGGCGCTGATTATCGGGGGTGTGTCGGGGTATTACGGCGGCTGGATTGATTCAGGGCTGCAAATGGTCACGGACGCGGTGCGAACGATACCAGCAATTCCGTTGTTTATGGCGTTGGCGGCGTTCATTCCCGATACTTGGAGTGCCGAGATGCGGTTCTTTTTCATCTCGATCATCCTTGGCTTTATCGGCTGGCCTACGCTTGCGCGACGGGTGCGAACGCATCTGTTAACAGAACGAAATCAAGAATATGTGCTAGCCGCAAAGCTGTGCGGGGCATCGCCAGGGCACATTATCCGCCGGCACCTGCTGCCCAGTTTTACCAGCTATATCATTGTTGATCTGGTGATCTCGTTTCCGTACATGGTGCTGTCGGAAACCGCCTTGTCTTTCATTGGCCTTGGGCTGAAAGACCCGGTAAATTCGCTGGGCGTGATGCTGCAAAGTGTCACCAGTGCCGATGTTTTGTTGAATTACCAATGGTACTTTATTCCGGTGATATTCTTCATAACCCTTGTGCTGGCCTTTGTTTTTGTCGGTGACGGTCTGCGCGACGCGGCTGATCCTTATTCGGATACCAAGAAATGACGCGTTTGCTGGAAGTTGATAACCTGACCCTGCAATTTGACACAGATGAGGGTCGGATCACGGCAGTGGATGATGTTTCATTCGCGCTTGATGCCGGGCAGGTGATGGGCTTGGTCGGGGAAAGCGGGTCGGGAAAGTCTGTCACGGCAAAGGCATTGATGAAGCTTAATCCGGGCAACGCCGTTTATTCGGATAAAACAAAAATCACCCTGCATCTGGAAAGCGGGTCGGTTGATATCATGTCGCTGCGCAACAGCACTGAAATGCAAGTCGTACGCGGCGGCGCGATCTCAATGATTTTTCAAGAACCGATGGCCAGTTTTGCACCCGCAATTACCATTGGCGATCAGATGGTTGAACAACTGCTGATCCACACAAAGCTGAACAAGAAAGGCGCGCGCGAGCTTTCTATCGAAATGCTCGATCGCGTCGGAATTTCCGATGCCGCCAAGCGGTTCGGGCAATATGCGTTCGAACTGTCCGGCGGGATGCGTCAGCGCGCGATGATTGCGATGGCCCTGTCAACCAAGCCCAAACTATTGATTGCGGATGAGCCGACTACTGCGTTGGATGTCACCATTCAGGCGCAAGTGATTGATCTGATGAAAGATCTGGTCACTGATTTTGGTATGGGAATTATTTTCATAACCCATGATCTTGGGGTAATTGCGCAAACTGCCGACCATGTTGCTGTGATGTATTTGGGCCGGATCGTCGAACAAGGCCCGGTCAGGGATGTGATACGTACTCCGGCGCATCCATATACCAAGGGTTTGTTGGCAGCTTTGCCTAACCTCCACGATCTTGACAGTCCGTTGGTGGCTGTACCCGGTGATATTCCGTCGCCATTGGAACGCCCCAGTGGATGTGTTTTTCACACCCGCTGTTCGGTAGCACTTGCTGGCCGGTGCCAGACCGAAATTCCGCGCTTTTCCAATGTCAGCGCCAACCACCGGGCCGCGTGCCATTTGGTGGAAACGAAAGGCGGCATCTGATGACCGACAAGCCCTTGATATCTGCCCGTGACTTGTCGGTGCACTATCCGATGCGCGGCAATGTGCTTGGCCCCAAACAGGTGGTCCGGGCTGTTGAGGGTGTGAATATCGACATTGAACGCGGCAACTTTTACGGCTTGGTCGGCGAAAGCGGATCAGGCAAAACCACGCTTGGCCGCGCGATGCTGAAGGCCACACCGATTACACATGGTGACGTAACCTATGATGACGGGCAGGTCCGGTACAACCTTTCGACCCTTAAAGGCGCCGAACTGAAAGATTACCGGTCGCGCGCGCAGTTGATTTTTCAGGATCCCTATGCAGCGCTTAGCCCACGGATGACGGTACGCGATATCATCGCCGAGCCGCTGGAAGTCATGGGCCTGACAAAATCCCGCGAAGAGACCGACCAACGCGTTCGTGAAATAGCTGCGAAATGCCGTTTGAATCTCGAGCATCTACGCCGCTTTCCGCATGCGTTCTCAGGTGGTCAGCGCCAGAGAATTTCGATTGCCCGCGCGCTGGTTTCAAGGCCGCAATTTGTGGTGGCTGATGAAAGTGTGGCGGCCCTTGATGTATCAATTCAGGCCGATGTTCTGAACCTGCTGAAATCTATCCAGCAAGATATGGGGCTGACATTTCTGTTCATAAGCCATGACTTAAGTGTGGTTGCGCATATCTGCGATCATGTTGCGGTGATGTATCTGGGCCGGTTGGTGGAAACCGCACCCACGCGGGATTTGTTTGCCGCACCCCGGCACCCCTATACCAAGGCGCTGCTGTCAGCGATCCCGTCGCTTGATCCGGATGATCGCGGTAAGGCGCAAAAACTAGAGGGCGAAATTCCGTCGCCCACCAACCCGCCGCCGGGTTGTAAATTTCAGACCCGCTGCCCGTTTGCGATTGATATTTGCCGCACGCTGGAACCAAAGCTCGAGAAATCCGGCAAAGAACATGACGTCGCCTGCCATCGCTGGAAAGAGTTGATGGAAGAGTAGGTTCTGGCTTAGGTCGGATGCTCCGGGAAAACGCCGCTATCGGTGATTTTGTAATCCGATAGAGCGTGATCAGCGTGCTTCATCCGGTGGCTCAGCAGTTTTCGGGTAAGCCGCAGCAATGTCGCTGCGTGGGCTGGATCATCAGCCAGATTGTGCATCTCATCCGGGTCGTTGTTCAGATCAAACATCAAAGGCGGCAGATCACCATTGAAATGCACCAGCTTGAAATGGGCCTCGCGCAGAATAGCGACGTTACTTTCGCGTAACTCCAAACCTGTCAGGCGTTGAAACGCCGTGGGGGTGTCGGGTTCGCCAAGGTCAAGCTCCAGATGCACGCAGTCCTTCCAGTTGTCGGGCGGATTGGAATTCAGGAAACCACCCAAGCTGCGACCATTCATGCCGGGCGCTGCTTTGCCACCCGCCAGATCAAGGATGGTTGGCGCAAGGTCAATTGACTCGGTCAGTGCCGCAACTGTGCTGCCGTGGCTTTCCGGTGAAAGCGGGTCACGGATAACCAGCGGCACGCGAAAAGACGGGTCATAGATATGTTGCTTGCCCCACATATGATGATCGCCCAGCATCTCACCGTGATCGGCCGAGAGTACGATCAGCGTGTCGTCATACTGTCCCGTTTCCTTCAAAAAGCTGATGACGCGGCCGATATGTGCATCAACCTCGGTCGCCAGCCCCAGATAAAGTGCACGCAGCATTTGCACATCGGCGTCATTTTTCGCGCTGATCTGGCCATTACACCCTTTCACGAAGCTTTCCATCGGGGGGCGGTTCTGAGTGGCGACAAACGCGGGATGAACCGCCACCTCGTCCGCCGGGTCAGTTTGGCGGGCGGGCATTGGTAATGTATCGCCCTGATAAAGCTGATTGTAAGGTGCCGGTGCGACAAGCGGCGGGTGCGGGCGGATATAGGTGAGCAACGCAAACCATGGTTTCGACGGTGGTGCCGCCATTTGGCGCAGGAATTCATCGGTCAAAAAGGCAGTGTCGCTGTCCTCGGCGGCATAAAACGCCGGGTCGTCAGGGCGTGGTGGACGGGTCGGATCAGGCGATTTCGGGACATAGAAATCTTTGTAGTCCGGCGTGTCATAGCCCTTATCGCGCAAAAATTTCTGCCAAGGCCGGCTGCCGGTTTCCTGACGCATTTCCAGAAGTTCGGTGAAACCGGGCATGACTTCTTCGTAGGTCTGTAAAACCGGATCATCCGGGGATTTCCCACGCGGATCGCGGCTGGTATCCGTGTAGCCGAACAGCAGGGGATCAAACCCCAGTTTACGCATTTCCAGCGCGATATTGGTAATGCCCTCGGACATCGGTGTGCCATTGCGCACCGACCGGTGGTTCATCGCATAAAGCCCGGTCAGAATACTGGCGCGCGACGGGCCACACGGATTGGTCACTGAAAAGTGGTTGGTAAAGGTCACAGCCTCGGATTGCAGGGCGCGAATGTTCGGCAGTTTGACGTGTTGCGATAACGCGCCAGTCACGCAGTCGGCCCGAAGCTGATCGATCAGGATAAACAAAATATTTTTGCGGCTTGGCATTTGCGGCTCCGTTTTCGTTCAACCATGAAGCACATGATCCGTGTGCAGGAGCAACCGAAAAATATGTCACAGAAGCAGCGTTTTCCGTCTGGCGTTACTGCATTTGGGGTGATTTACATTCGTATGAAGAGACACCGGAGGGTCGATGCCCAAGACGTATGATTTTGTTATCATTGGCGCAGGGTCCGCCGGGTCTGCACTGGCGTTTCGTCTAAGTGAAAGCGGCAAATACACCGTTTTAGTACTCGAGGCCGGTGGCAGTGATCTGAACTTCTGGATTCAAATGCCAATCGGTTACGGCAAAGCGTTTTACGACGCGCGGATCAACTGGAAATATACCGCTGAACCGGATGCAGGACTGGGTGGCCGGCAAACCTATTGGCCGCGCGGCAAGGTCATGGGAGGGTCAAGTTCGATCAACGCGATGGTTTATGTGCGTGGGCAGCCCAAGGATTTCGAGGACTGGCAGACGGCCGGGGCCAAGGGCTGGGGCTGGAAAGATGTAGCGCCGATTTTCAAGCGGATGGAAAACTGGTCAGAAGGCGGCGATGATATTCGCGGTGCTGGCGGCCCGTTGCATGTGCAAAACATTGACGATGATGTACATCCGATGTGCCAGACATTCTTGCAGGCGGCACGTGAAACCCAGATTGAAACGACCGAAGATTACAACGGCGCCAAATTTGAAGGGGCGGCGATTTATCAGATTACAACGCATAAGGGCAGGCGGGCATCAACCGCGCGGTGTTATCTGCGTCCGGCGATGAAGCGGACGAACATGCACCTGATCACCCGGGCGCATGTGACCGGGATCACCTTTGAAGGCAAGCGCGCAACCGGCGTTACCTACCAGCGAAACGGCAAACCCGAAACGGTTCTGGCGGGGCGGGAGGTTATTCTTTCGGCAGGGGCAATCAACTCGCCACAAATCTTGCAGTTGGCAGGCATTGGCCCGGCTGCGGAACTGAAATCGCATGGCATTACGCCGATTATAGATGCGCCGAACGTCGGGAAGAACTTACAGGATCATCTGGGCATTGATCTGCATTTCCGCTCCAAAGTGCCGACGCTTAATCAGATTTTACGCCCGTGGTACGGCAAACTTGCTGTCGGCATTCAATATGTCCTGACGCGCAAAGGCCCTTTGTCGCTGAGCATCAATCAAGCCGGTGGTTTTGTGCGAACCCGTCCGGATATTGAGACGCCCAATCAACAGCTGTACTTTTCACCCGTCAGCTACACCCGTGCACCGGCCGGAAAACGCCCGATGATGAGCCCGGATAAATTTCCCGGCTTTCTGATTGGGGCCGATACCTGCAGGCCGACCAGCCGGGGCGAAGTTGGTCTAAGGTCAGCGGATCCATTTGCCGCGCCGGTTATCCGACCGAACTACCTGTCAACCGACTATGATCGCAATGAGGCGTTGGAATCGTTCAAGTTCCTGCGCCGATTGTCGGAATCTCCGGCGTTCAAAGCGGTGACGGTGGATGAATTCAGCCCCGGAAAAAGTGTGCAGTCCGACGACGAGATCAACGCCTTTATCCGCGAAAACGCGTGGACAGTATTTCACGCCAGCTGCACTTGTCGTATGGGCGAAAGCTCGGCGGATTCCGTTGTTGACAGCCGCCTGAAAGTGCATGGAATTAAAGGGCTAAGGGTTGTGGATGCCAGCGTTTTTCCAAACGTGACATCAGGCAATATCAACGCGCCGTCAATCATGGTGGGCGAAAAAGCCGCCGATTTGATATTAGAGGATCACGCATGAAACTGAAGAGCATTGAAACCTTCACAACGCCCGATGTCGGGTTTGTGCGGGTCACATCCGAGGATGGTGCGCAGGGCTGGGGGCAGGTTTCGACCTATCATTCAGACATTACCTGTCAGGTTTTGCACCGACAGGTGGCCCCCTGGATGTTGGGCAAAGACACGACCGATCTGGATGATCTGCTGGATCTGGTCACGGAACGCGAACACAAGTTTCCCGGCTCGTATCTGCGCCGCGCGATGGCGGGGGTTGATACTGCTATCTGGGATATGCGTGGCAAGGTCGCAGGCAAACCAGTGGCCGAATTGCTGGGTGGTTCAGCCGGGACATTGCGGGCTTACGCCAGTTCAATGAAGCGCGACATCACCCCAAAGGACGAGGCGGCGCGGCTTGTTGCATTGCGCGACCGCGACGGGTTTGACGCGTTCAAAGTCCGTGCCGGGGCAGAAGTCGGGCGCGATCAGGATGAATGGCCAGGGCGGACCGAAGAGATGATCCCGACGATGCGCCGCGCAATGGGCGATGACGTGGCTTTGCTGATTGACGCCAACTCCTGCTATTCACCCAAGCGCGCCATCGAAGTCGGGAGGATTCTGGAGGCTAACGGGTTCAGCCATTACGAAGAACCCTGCCCATATTGGGAGCTTGAGCAGACTAAAGAAGTCACCGACGCGCTTGATATTGACGTAACCGGTGGCGAACAGGATTGCGATCTGCCGACATGGAAGCGGATGATCGACATGCGGGCGGTGGATATCGTGCAGCCGGATATCCTGTATTTGGGGGGCATTAGTCGGACGTTGCGGGTGGTCAAAATGGCCGAAACGGCAGGTTTGCCGGTCACGCCGCATTGCGCCAACCTGTCGATGGTGACCTTGTTCACGATGCACCTGATGCGGGCCATACACGGCGCCGGAAAATATCTGGAATTCTCGATCGAGGGGGCAGATTACTACCCATGGCAAGTCGGCCTGTTCACACATGATCCTTACGGCATCAAAGACGGCAAAGCGACCGTGACGAATGAACCGGGTTGGGGGGTTGATATCCAGCCGGAATGGTTGGCGAAATCCAAATACCAATGTTCGGGGTTAAAATGAATGGTAACGTTTGAAATCTAAGTGATTTGGCTCGCACCTAAATTCGGTTTGCTGTAACAAGAGTCTCAAAATAATGAAGGCGAGACTTTATGCAACGCCCTGCGATCCGCATGGTGGCCACACTCCGGTTGATTCGCCCAAACGGGTGCAAACCATGACCACTTTGGTTTTTCTGATAAATTTGGGTGGGGCGACGTTCCTGCTGCTTTATGCTGTGCGTATGGTTCAAACCGGCATCGAGCGCGCCATGGGGCCAAGTTTCCGGCGGATCGTGACGGCACACAGCGACAGTCATCTGCGCACAGCCTTGGCTGGCGTCCTGTTGGCGATCATCCTGCAAAGCTCAACGGCTGCGGGTTTGTTGGCATCGGGTTTTGCTGCCACGTCGCTTTTGACGTTTTCCGGCGGTTTGGCCGTTGTATTAGGGGCCGATTTTGGCTCGGCACTTGTGATCCAGATTTTGTCGTTCCGGCCTGATTGGTTGATCCCAATTCTGCTGGTTGCCGGTGGGTATCTTTTTCTGAAGGTAGAGGCCCGAACCCTGCGCCAGTGGGGCCGAATCCTGCTTGGGATCGCATTTATTTTGCTGGCATTGCGATTTATCGGCGATGCGGTTCACCCGATCCGTGACAGTCCCTTTATGCCGGCAATCGCCGGATATCTAAAAAGCGATTTCATAACGGCGTTTCTGGTTGGCGCCGCTGTGACGTTCATTATGCATTCCAGCGTTGCCGCGATTCTGATGACCGTCACCTTCGTCGTGCTGGGCGTCCTGTCGCCGAACGCGGGCGTATCTGTTGTGTTAGGTGCAAATCTGGGTGCGGCCACGCTATTGATCTGGCTTTCCCGGGATATGGTAACAAAAGCCCGGCGCATTCCGATTGCCAATTTGGTGTTGCGCGGAACGGGTGCTGTTCTGGCGCTGTTCTTGGTGAACCTGACGCCGGTGCTTTCTTGGCTGGAAGGTGTCGCGCCCGGCCAGCGGTTGGTTTTGGCGCATATGGGTTTCAATGCGCTTGTCTTGCTTTTGTCCTTTCCGCTGCTCAAACTTATCGAACGCCCCCTCGTTGCCTGCTTTCCAGGGCGATCCGAGGTCGCGCCGGTGGACGGCTTTCGAACGCTTTCGGCCCTTGACCGAAGTGTGGTTGATCGACCCAGCCTGGCGCTTGCCAGTCTGACGCGCGAATTGCTGCGGATGACCCAGATCGTTGAAGTGATGGCAGGGCCGGTCATGGACTATTATGAATCCGGTGATGAAGTGGCCATTAAGGCGACCAAGGCGCTGGATTTTGACCTCAATCGTGCCTTGGATGACGTGCGCCGATATGTGGCGCTGGTGCCCCGTGAGGGGCAGACCAAAGAACAATATCGGCGGGTGCGCGAATTGGTCGAATACGCGATCAGCCTGGAAACTGCCGGTGATATCATCGCCAAGGGCTTGCTTAGTCTTGCGGTCGAGAAAAATCGCAACCGCCTGAAATTCTCACAGGAGGGCCATCAGGAACTGGCCTTGCTACACGAACGTGTCATGGCAAATATGAAACTTGCCTTCAATGTTCTGTTGTCAGAAGACATCGAAAGTGCGCGTTTGTTGTTGGAAGAAAAGTCCGAGATGGCGACTCAGGAACGCAAAAGCCGCAAACGGCATCTGAAAAGATTGCGTGAAGGGGCCGAGGAAAGTCTGGAAAGCAGCGATATCCATCTGGAAACCCTGCGGGCGCTAAAAGACCTCAATTCACAAATTGCCGCGATCGCCTATCCGATCCTTGTCCGCGGCGGCCAATTGTTGGAAACTCGGTTGGTTGACAACGTGAATGAAAGCGATATCGAGTCAAATGACACATGACTCTTGCTTAGAAACCCGCCAGACTTACGGCTGAACGAACAAAAACAGGACGGTATGAATGCCCGGAAATTTAACATTCGACGAATTGAAAAAGCTGGTACACGGCGGGTCAATTGACACGGTTTTGGTTTGTCTGGTCGATATGCAGGGCCGTTTGATGGGGAAACGGTTTCACGCAGCTTTCTTTTTGGAAAGCGGCCACAAGGAAACGCACAGCTGCAACTATTTGCTGGCCACCGATCTTGAGATGCACACCGTTGCCGGATACGCTTCGGCAAATTGGGCCAGAGGTTATGGCGATTACGTCATGCGGCCAGATATGTTGACGTTGCGGCTTGTGCCGTGGCTTGAAGGCACGGCGATGGTGCTGTGTGACGTTCTGGATCATCACACACAAAAAGAAGTGCCACATTCCCCGCGCGCGCTTTTGAAACGGCAAATTGCGCGGCTGGCGGATATGGGTCTGAAGCCCATGATGGCAACCGAGCTTGAGTTTTTTCTGTTTCGCGAGAGTTTTGAGGAAATCCGCCAAAACGGCGCGCATTCGATGACCACACTTAGCGCCTATAACGAAGATTACGCGATCTTTCAGACAACCAAGGAAGAAAACGTCATGCGGTCTATCCGCAACGGTCTTTATGGTGCCGGAATTCCGGTTGAATGCTCGAAAGGCGAGGCCGATGCCGGGCAGGAAGAGATCAATATCAAGTATTCCGACGCGCTTGATACGGCCGACAATCACGCCATAACCAAGAATGGCTGCAAGGAAATCGCCTGGCAACAAGGCCGCGCCCTGACATTTTTGGCGAAATGGCATCACGAGGCGGCTGGGTCTTCCAGCCATGTCCATCAATCCTTGTGGACGCTGGATGGCAAACCAGCATTTCTTGATCCAGCGGGTCAATATGGGATGTCCGATCTGATGCGCCACTACATGGCTGGTCTGCTGGCGCATGCCTCTGAGATCACCTATTTTCTGGCGCCATACGTCAATTCCTACAAGCGCTTCGCAGCCGGGACATTCGCGCCAACCAAGGCGATCTGGTCACTGGATAACCGCACGGCTGGGTACCGGTTGGTGGGTGAAGGCAGCAGTTCCATTCGGGTTGAATGCCGTGTTGGCGGATCGGACCTGAACCCTTATCTTGCGATGGCGGCGCTGATTGCGGCCGGGATTGACGGTATCGAAAACAAGCTGGCGCTGGAAGCCGAGTTCAAGGGCGATGCCTATGAAGCAGACCGTCTGCGCGGCATTCCGGACAATTTGCGTGACGCTGCAACTGCGTTGAGTGGCTCAAACATGCTGCGCGCGGCCTTTGGTGACGCCGTGATCGACCACTACGTGCATGCTGCCAACTGGGAACAACAGGACTTTGGCCGCGTCGTCACGGATTACGAGGTGAAACGTGGGTTTGAAAAGGCCTAGTTTTGTAGCTTTTTGTCTGTTCAAACTGTTTCTCTTTTCAACCGCTTAATGTAAAAACTCGATGGCAAGAATAACTCTATGAAAGTCGCACAATGAAACTCGCAGGCAACTGGTCTTATCCGACATCAATCAAATTTGGCGCGGGCCGCATCGCGGAACTTCCTGCTGCTTGTGCGCAGGCTGGGATAAAAAACCCACTTTTGGTGACCGATAAGGGGCTCGCCAACTTGCCGATCACGGTGGCGGCGCTGGACCTTTTGGAAAATGCTGGCCTTGGACGCGCGATGTTTTCCGAGGTTGATCCTAACCCGAACGAAAAGAACCTTTCGGCTGGTTTGGCGGTCTATAAAGCTGGCGGACATGACGGCGTGATTGCTTTTGGTGGCGGTTCGGGGCTCGATTTGGGCAAGATGGTTGCCTTCATGTCGGGCCAAACCCGGCCCTTGTGGGATTTTGAGGATGTCGGCGATTGGTGGACTCGGGCGGACGCCGCAGGAATCGCACCGATTGTGGCGGTGCCAACGACCGCAGGCACCGGGTCAGAAGTTGGGCGGGCCAGTGTCATTACCAATTCCGCAACCCATGTGAAAAAGATCATTTACCACCCGAAAGTCTTGCCCGCAGTGGTGATTTGCGATCCAGAACTGACAGTTGGTATGCCCAGGATTATCACCGCAGGCACCGGAATGGACGCGTTTGCCCATTGTTTAGAAGCATTCAGTTCGCCGCATTATCATCCGATGAGCCAAGGCATCGCGCTGGAAGGTTTGCGGCTGGTCAAAGACTATCTGCCGCGCGCATTTGCTGACGGTACTGATCTTGAGGCGCGGGCGCATATGATGTCTGCGGCCATGATGGGGGCAACGGCGTTTCAAAAAGGGCTGGGTGCCGTGCATGCCATCAGCCACCCGATTGGCGCGGTTTACGGCACGCATCACGGTATGACCAATGCCGTGGTCATTCCACCGGTTTTGAAACTCAACCGCAACGCAATTGAAGGGCGTATTGGTCAAGCGGCGGATTATCTGGGCATCAAGGGCGGGTTTGACGGGTTCTTTAGCTATTTGCTTGAATTAAGGGCCGGTTTGGGGGTGCCTGACAATCTGGGTGAAATGGGGATCGGTACTGACCGGGTCGAGGAATTAACGGCAATGGCGTTGCAAGACCCAAGTTGTGGCGGCAATCCGATTGAACTGACCTTTGAGAATACCCGTCAGTTGCTGCTGGATTCCATCCTTTTGAAAAATTCCTGAGCCGATGAAGGCGTTATTCGTCGCCGCGCGTGACGCCGCCTATCAATTGATAAGATAACAAATCGTGCATCTCGCGCGGATCGCGGATCAGCGGATGAATGTGGCGTCTAACCTCGCGATAGGTTTCATCGGGCGTGCGGTAGGTGGTCAGGCCTTCGTCTAATGTCACAAAGCGAAACTGAAGTCTGCTGCCGGGGCTGGCTTGCGCCACCAGCGGCAGGTCATCTGGCAAGACGGTGCCAATTCTGGGATAGCCGCCTGTTGTCTGACATTCTGGCAATAAAACAAACGGCGCGCCGCTACCGGTCATCTGGATATCGCCCGGAACGATGATTTGCGACAAAATACTGAGCTGATCCTCGGTGGCGAAAGGTGCTCCTTCAAAGGCTAGCTCTGCGCCTTGCCGGTTTGCATGCGTGGTTTTCTCAAACACGGTTTCTGTGAAACGTTTCTGTTGCGCCTCTGAGAACATGTGGGTTTGCGCGCTTTGAATGATCCGAACAACGCCACCGGAGCACCGATTGCGCGGTGTGAAATGTAAACCCGTAGCTTGCGTTGCGTCCGGAGCAAGCGGCAGGCGGTCCCCGGCCTTTAACGCAGTGCCCAAGCCTGCGGTTAGATGGCTGGCGCGGCTGCCGAGTACCATGTCTGTGGCGATCCCGCCGCCGAAATGCAAATAGCCGTAAACACCATTTTGCGCCGCGCCGATACGCAAGATTTGCCCCGGTTTCATCAGGTGACTTGCGTTCCACACCAACATTTGATCATCAAGCTGGGCCAGCATCGGGGCGCCTGTCAGGGCAATCCTGACTGACGCAGTTACGGTAAATTCACCACCATATCCGGCCATTTCAAGGGCGGCATGGTCGGTGGTTTGACCAAGCAATGCCACCCCTTCGACAAGAGCCAGCCGATCCGCCGCACCACCGCGCGACAGGCCTTGCGACAGATATCCCAGGCGACCAAAATCTTGCACGGTCAAGCTGGGGCCCGCGCGCTGAATGATAAGCTCAGCGGTCATGCAATTTCTCGCCATGTTGCGCCACCCGCGCCGGAGGCATCGTTTGTTTGGAAATTGGCCATTTCTTCGGCTGTGACCTGTTGAAATACTACCTCGTCGCCAAGGCGAAGCATGAAGGGTGATTTGCTTTCCGGCTGAAAACCGCGAAACGCGGTTTGGCCAATATGGCGCCAGCCCGTGGGGGTTGCTGCAGTAAACAGCACGAATTGTCGAACCGCAATCGTCAGCGCACCGACTGGAACCTGCTTTGTCAGTTCGGTTTGCCGAGGAATGTTCCACTGTTGCGGCAAAATCCCCAAATAGGGCTGACCGGGCGCGTAACCAATGGTCAAGACCCGGACCTGTTGCGTGGATAGTTGCGCAATGGCCTCGGCTGCGGAAAGTCCGGCAAGTGAGGCGGCCTGGTCGAGTTGCGGCGCACTTGGCCCGCCAAATACCGTTGGAATATGCCACAATCGGCGATTGCGGGGCAGGGGCGAGGCGTACCAATCCTGTTGGTTGAGTGCGTCCTCTAAACGAGTGCGCAGTGTTGCGTGATCGATTCCGCGCGGATCAAAACCGACATATACAGAAGTCAGCGCAGTGGTGGTTTCTTCAACCCCAGGCCAATTTTCTGTCTCAAGCCATGCACGAAAAGCCAAAGCCGCGCGATTGGCGGGCTCGTTTAACGCGTCAGAGAACGTCACCAACAGTCCTGTCAGGCCGATTGTCGCAAGTTGCGGAAATCGGCGCTTTTCAGATGTGGGGTAATCTGTCCCAAAGTCCAATGGCTGGGCCTTTCATGGGTTGCGCTGATATTGATTTCAAATTCGTACTGGATTGTCAACGGACCCAGCCAAGAACAGTTCTTGACGCAATCAACTGGCGCATGGTCAGATCAGCGACCGGATATGCAAGGAAGTTTTATGACAAAATCCCTGATTCAAAGGCGCGACGAATTTGCGGCTGCGTATCCTGAAAAACGGCGGATTGTTAACGGTCGGGAATGGGGCGCGATCCAGTTGGGCGAGGACGGACCAGCTTTGATATTGATCCCCGGCACATTGGGGCGCGCTGACATTTTCTTTCAACAGATTTTGGCCCTAAAAAGCCAGACGCGCCTGCTGGCATTGACGTACCCGTCAAGCGGCGGTGTAGCTGAGTGGGCGGACGATATCATCGGCTTAGTCCGTGCCGAAGGTCTGGAGAGCGCGGTCGTTCTGGGGTCGTCATTGGGCGGATATCTGGCGCAATATCTGACCGCTGCTTACCCCGCTGAAATCGGAGGGTTGGTTGCAGCGAATACTTTGGCGTCAGTCGACGGGATTGATCGCTCAATGCCGTATGCGCTTGATCTGATCCAAGCGCCGATCGCGCCGCTGCGCCAAGGCTTTACCGACGGATTGATGGGCTGGACGGGACCGGATCACCCCTATGCCGAACTGGCGGCGTTGCTGTTGTCCGAGGTCAACGGGCGTATTCCCGAGGCTGAATTAAGGGCGCGGTTGAACGCTTTGAAAACGGCGCCGGTCCTGCCGCCGCAAAGTTTGGCAAAGAGCGCGATCTCAATCGTTGAAAGCGGCGATGATCACTTGATCCATCCTGCGGTGCAGGCGGCACTGAAAACCGCCTTACCACACGGGCGCTGTTTTACTTTTGAGTGGGGCAGCCACTTTCCCTATGTTACCCGCCCGGATGATTACACAGCGATGTTGTCCGAAGTTTTGGGCCTGTCCAAGCCGGGCGATCACTGGCCTAAGGGCGCGGTATCCCAGTTTTAGCACAAGACATAGTCGTTACACCGCTGGCTTGGCTGCAAGCAAACCGAACAAACGCCGCTTGGGTTCGCTGCTTTTTACGCCGCTTGGTGACACGATCATCAGCAGGGATGGCGTGACAATCAAGGTCAGGACTGTGGCGAATGCCAAGCCATAAACGATCGCGCTGGAAAGCGAGATCCACCACTGAGTTGACGGTGCGCCATATGTGGTTTCGTGGCCCATCAGTTCCAGATTAAGACCAAAGGCAATCGGCAGAACCCCAAGGATCGCGGTTACGGCAGTCAAAACAACCGGACGCGCCCGCTCGCGGCAGGTTTTCAGGATCGCTTCGACCTTTTCAACGCCGTCTTCGCGCAATTGGTCATAGGTATCAATCAGCACAATGTTGTTGTTCACCACGACCCCGGCCAAGGCAATGATGCCGATGCCGGTCATCACAACCCCAAACGGCTGCCCCATAATCAGCAGCCCAAGGAATACCCCGATGGTTGACATCACCACGGCGGACAACACCAATCCGACCGAGATGAAGTTGTTGAACTGCGCCAGCAGCACCACAAAGATCAGGAACATTGCAGCGCCAAAGGCTTTGCCAAGAAAAGCCCCGGCGGCCTTTTGTTCTTCGTCTTCGCCTGCCATTGAAAAGCGAATTCCCGCCTCCTCCAGGCCCGACGCCGCCAAGCCCTTAATAATAGCGTCGCGGATTGGCGCGGCCTGAACACCTTCGCGGATGCCCGCTTGGACGGTCACGGTTCGTTGACTGTTGATGCGTGTTAATGTGCCAACAGTCGCAGCTGGCTTTCGTTTGACCAGATTGCTGATCGGAATCGCACCGGCAGGCGTTTCAATGCGCAGTTGATCCAGAGCGGAAATCGTCCGTTGGTCTGGCGGCAGCCGAAGGCGAATGTCGACCGACGTATCTGATCCGGCAGGCCGGTAATCTGAAAGTTTCAGGCCGTTTGTCACCAATTGCACGACAGCCCCGACAGCGCCGGAAGATATGCCATAGCGCGCAGCAGCAGTCAGATCGACCTGTAATTCCCAGTCGATACCCGGAGGCGGTAACCCGTCGGCCACATCTATCACATCTGGAATTTTCGCGATTTCAGCTGCAACAGCCCGGGCGGCATCGTTCAAGCCATCAGGAATCGCGGCAGACAGACGAATTTGGATCGCTTTACCGGTTGGCGGTCCAGCCTGAGGAACTGAAACCTCGATATCAGCACCCGGAATGCCCTTCATTTCTTCGCGGAGCTGATCCAGAATGGCATTGGCACTTTTACGTTCGCGCCAGTCGACAAACTCATATTGGATCACGCCAACCACATCCGCGGCAACCGCAGCGCCGGGGCCGCTGGCTTTGCCGGAACGGGTATAGACCGTTTTGATGCCCGGCCAGCCAAGGATGCGGTTTTCGGCTTGCCTGACCAAATTGTCTTTTTCTTCAATCGACAAATTACCACGTGCATGGACGTAAAGCAGGCCATAATCCGGTTCAACTTTTGGAAAAAACTCGACCCCATTGCCATATTTGACGTACCCTGCCGGAACCGCGACCAACAACCCGATGGTGATCGCAACTACGGTCCAGGGATGTCGGATCGCCTGCCCAACGAGGCGCATATAAAGGCTGTCCTTTTTCGCCTTTTCTTCTTTCATTGGCCGCGCGATCATAGCGCCCAGTACCGGCGTGAAAATCAGCGCATAAAGCATTGAGGCTGACAATGTTGCGATCAGGGTGATCGGCATGTATTTCATGAATTCGCCAACCATACCGGGCCAGAACAACAGGGGCGAAAAGGCTGCAACACGCGTTAACGTTGCCGCGACCACGGGGCCAGTCATACGATGAGAGGCCAAGGCAAACGCTTGACGCTTTTCCATGCCTTCGGACATCCGGCGTTCGGCAAATTCAGTCACAATAATAGCGTCATCCACCAGCATACCGACAGCAAGGATCAAGCTGAACAACACCACTATATTTACGGTCATTCCGGCAAGTGACAGGCCCAGAATGCCCATCAGAAAGGACGCTGGAATTGCCAGACCGATCAAGATCGAGGCGCGGCCTGACAGGGCATAAAGGATAACAATAAAGACCAGAATAACTGCGGTCAGAACTGAATTTTCAAGATCCGAGAGCAACTGGCGGATATTTGTTGACTTATCCTGACTGAAATTCACGTGTACGCCCTTGGGCAGCAGCTCGGCGAATTTTTCGGTAATGACTTTTACCCGATCCACGGTTTCGATCAGGTTTGAACCAGCGCGTTTTGAAACCTCGATTGCGACCGCTGGTTTACCATTCAAGCGCGTGATGGTTTCCGGGTCTTTTCGCGCCGAACGAATGGTCGCCAGATCGCGCGCGCGCACAACTGCTGTGCCGTCAGAAACGATTGGCAGGTTGGCCACGTCTTCCAGTGTTTCAATCAGCGACGGAACTTTGATGGCATACCGCCCGGATGCACCTTCCAGCGCACCGGCGGCAACCAATTGGTTGTTGGCATTCACACCCGCAATCAGGATATCCGGCCTGAGGTGATAGGACGACAGTTTGGCCGGATCAATCACGACCTCGACCAAATCCTCGCGCACACCTTGTAACGCAGCGTCCAGAACACCGGGAACTTCTTCAATCCGGTCGCGCAACTCGCGGGCTGCACGCGTCAGAACACGTTCAGGCAATTCACCGGAAAGGGTGACAACCAGAACCGGAAATTCCGAGATATTAACCTCGTTCACAGAGGGCTCATCTGCGCCTTGCGGCAAATCGCGTTTTGCGTCCGACACCTTGTTGCGAACATCGGTCAATGCTTTGTCAAGATTGGCACCCGCTTGGAACTCCAGCAGGACGTTGCCACCGCCCTGATAGGCTGTTGCCGTCATTTGTTTGATGCCGGTAATGGTTTTCAGCCGTGTTTCCATCGGTCGCAGCAGCAGTCGTTCGCTGTCTTCTGGCGAGATTCCCTGATAGCCAAGGCTGACATAAATAATCGGAATCTTGACATCAGGCTCAGCTTCTTTCGGGATCGAAAGATAGGCCAACGTCCCGGCGACCATAAGGAACGCCAAGATTGACAGGGTCAATCTTGTGTTGCGGATCGCCGTTTCGACGAGGTTCATTGGGAAATCTCGCCGATCAATCCGCTGGTTGCGTCGGTTACCATAACTTTGTCGCCATCTTTGACCAAGTCTTGGCCGGAGACGATGATCCGCATACCCTCGGGCACGCCAGCAAGAACAAGCCCTGCAGGCGTGTCATCAATTAATTCAACCATGGCAAAAGATGCAATGTTGTCAGCGTTAACCACACGCAGGCCCAGATCGCCCGCGTCCGATAATGTGATGATTGACCGCGGCACTGTGACCGAGCGAACTTTGGCGGCGGAAAGCCTGACTTCGGCGGTCATGCCTGACGGGATCAACCGGTCGGGGTTTGGCAGCGCCACTTCGACGCGAAATGTTCGGGTTGAGGGCGAGGCGTCTAAGGCCACAAAGCGCACGGTACCTTCCAGTCTGCGGCCATTTACCAGCCGAACTTCGGCTTTATCGCCAACTTTCAGATATCCGATATCTAGCTCGCTGACATCCGCCTTAACCACGATTGGATCTAAGGCCAAAATTGATGCGACTGGCTTACCTGATTGAATCCATTCGCCTTTTTCGACGTTAACCTGATCAACGAAACCAGTAAACGGAACGGTCAATTGCAGTTTATCTGCCGCCGCAATCGTCTGGCTGAGGGCGGCTTTGGCATTTGCCACGGCGCCGCGCCCAGCGATCAGTTTCGTCTCGCTGGTATTGCCGTTTTCATAAAGTTGCTCGGTTACATTCAGATTACGTTCCGCTTGGGACAGCATGATTTCCGCGTTGGAAATCGCGGCACCCAGCTCAGGACCTTCAAGCGTCATCATCACGGTCTCGGCTTGAATGATCTGACCCTTTTCGATGTTCAGGCTGGAAATAATCCCACTTGCCCGGGCGGCCAGAACAGCTTTTTTGTCAGGCTCAGTCGATCCGGAAACCCGAATTTCACGGGCATGGTCGCTGTATTTTGGCGTGATTGCCGCAACGGTTCGCAGAAAGGATTCCTCGACTTCGGGTTTGGATGCGACGGGCGCGGTTTCTTTGGCATCTGCCTGTTCGGAACTGCCAACAAACGAGATTTCGCCGGTGCCGACCCACAGGGTGGCGGCGATCAGGACCACGAATGCAGCAAAACGATGAGCGCGAAATGGACGGGACATGACTAGGTTTTCCTTCGGCACGATTTATAACGGCCCGGTGTGTCGACCAAGCCAAAACTCGCTGCACAAATATTCACTCAGCGGGAAACATCAAGGCACAGTTTGCCTTTAGACGCATTTCCCTAACGTCTGTTGCAGTCTGCGCGCTTGCACCTTTGGGTGTATCGCACACGATGCCAATGCCCAATTCGTTTGTAAGCGGCGCCAAAGACACCTACTTTGCCTGCAAAGTGGGACAGTTGTCGCGCGCTGACAGGTACCGAAGGAATAACATTTTGTCTTTAACACCCACGGATCTCGAGATTTTTGCGATCAACGGCTATGGTCCAGAAGACGTTCTGGTCCTTGCAAATGGCAATGTCCTTACCGGGTTGCAGGATGGACGGCTGATAGAAATCAATGCGGACTTTACCAATGTCGTGATACGGGGCCAAACTGGCGGCCGCCCTTTGGGTCTGGAGCACTTACCAGACGGCCGGATCGCCGTTTGCGACGCACTTAAAGGCCTTCTTGCAGTTGACCTTGCAACCGGGGCCGTCGACGTTCTGGCCGACACTGAAGGCAGCGAAGCGATTAAATTTTGTAATAACGCGGCGGTTGCGGCCGATGGCGCCGTGTATTTTTCGACATCGACACAACGATACCAAATCGACGATGCCAGCCGGGACGTAATCGAAGCGTTGCCAACCGGGCGTTTGATGCGACGATTGCCCGACGGCAGGGTCGAACAATTGTTGGATGGTCTTTATTTCGCCAATGGCGTGATAATTTCCCCGGATCAGGAATTTGTACTGGTCGCTGAGACCGGCAAAGCGCGCATTCAGCGTTATTGGTTGACCGGCACCAAACGAGGCCATGCCGAGATTTTTGTCGATGATCTGCCAGGCTTGCCCGACAACCTGAGCCTTGGCAGCGACGGTAATGTTTGGGTGGCTTTGGTGACACCTGCCTCCGACATGTTTCGCAAAATCACAGCATTGCCTTTTGCGCTTCGATGGGTGGTGGCGCGTTTGCCGGAATTCCTGAAACCAAAACAGTTCGAGCGGTTGCATGTCGTTGCATTTGGTTTGGACGGAAGTCAAATACATGATTTTGTAATGGAAAATGGGCCATATCAGTTTGTAACTGGTGTGCGCGAACAGGACGGAGTTGTTTATCTGGGCAGTCTGAACCAGCCCTCGGTCGCTAAGTTTACGATAGCGGGATGTGCATGAGATAGGTTGACGCCGCCCATGGTTGCCTTGCAAAAGGTTGCAACCCGTATTCAATCCAAGGAACTCTGCCATGTCCGCCGATACTTCCCCCATTCGTTTTGACGACCGCGTTGCAATTGTAACTGGCGCAGGCACCGGGCTTGGCCGCAGTCATGCGCTGGAACTTGCGCGCCGCGGGGCCAGGGTTGTGGTCAACGATCTGGGCGGGGCTGACAACGTGGTTGCCGAGATCGTGGCCGCTGGCGGGCAGGCAATGGCGCATGGGGCCAGTGTCACAGACGAAGCTGCGGTTCAGGATATGGTGGACCAGACGATCGCCAAATGGGGCCGCATCGACATTCTGATCAATAATGCCGGTATTCTGCGCGACAAGACATTTTCCAAAATGACACTGGAGGAGTTTCGCGCGGTGATCGACGTCCATACCTGGGGTACGGTTGTTTGCACCAAGGCGGTTTGGGATCACATGAAGAACGCCGGTTACGGACGCATCGTTATGACCGCGTCCTCATCCGGCATTTACGGGAATTTCGGCCAAGCGAATTACGGCATGGCCAAAACCAGCATGATCGGCTTCATGAATGTGCTGCATTTAGAAGGGCAGAAATACGGGATCAACGTGAATACTCTGTCGCCCACAGCGCACACCCAGATGACTGAAGGCTTGTTGCCGCAAGCGGCACTGGACCTGATGACTCCTCAGTCCGTCACCGCAGGAGTTATGTATCTTGTCAGCGAAAACGGCCCGTCGCGGTTGATTTTATGTGCGGGCGCTGGCGGTTATGCTGCCGCAAGGATTTATGAAACCGACGGCATTTATCTGCCGCCCGAACAGCAAACGCCGGAAAATGTTGCCGTCAATATTGAGGCGATCAAAGACGGCGGGGCGCAGGAAGAGTTTCAGTCGGGCGGTCAGCAGACAATGAAATTTGTCGGCAAAGCAGCGGCACATTTCGGGGTAAAGATCGGCAGCTAAAGGTCAGCCTTTTCCGGCCAACATGCCTTCGATCAGGATTTGCACCCGTAACGCCTCGGCTGGTGTGGCAAGTCGGTTGGGCTGTCCGTTCATCAATTTTATAAGGTCGCCCAATTGCGCCTGAAGGTTGACGCTGCGCGGATCGCCCTTTGGCGGTACGGGATTGAAGTCGCTGCCATCCGAAATGGAATCCTGATAGAAATTGCTAATACGGCGACTGGTCTTGGTGCCCATTATCGTAAGTTCTTGCCGGTCAGGCTGCACGCCGCCAACAGACGCCATTACATTAACTACAGATCCACTCGCGCCCACTAGTCGTGCCAGCATACCTGTCTCGCATAATGCTGGATCAGCCGGGTAATCCGGGCGTGCCCAGACCAATTCAAGTGGTCCAAGAATGCGTTCGGAAAAGAACAGGAAGTGCGAGATCACTTCGCGGGTCATCCCGCCTTCGGCACGAAACCGCAACCAATCCGCCGCTTTTTGCCATTCCCGCGGCCATGCCCCATAGGTCACAACAATGTCAGCCCCGACAAGTTTCCCAAGGTCGCCCTTTACTGCGGCAGCGGCAACATCTGTCAAAGCAGGCCCAGCCGCCTGGGTGAAATTCACTGCGGCAGGCACGCCAAAACCTGTTAGTTGCGCAACCAGATCGCGGCTTGATTCAATATCAATTCCCAGCGGTTTTTCCAGAAACACCGCCTTGCCTGCCTTGGCCGCCATCAAAGCAAACGCCTTGCGTGGGGCGGGCGGGCAGGCCAGATAAACTAAATCGCAGGCCGTAATCGCCGCCTCAGCGGTTTGTGTAATCAAGGCATCCGGAGCTTCGTCCAGTGCTGCTTGACAGGCAGCTGCATTCGGATCCCACAAAAATTGCGGCGCAAAGCCCGGATGCGCCTGCATCTGCGCAAGCATCCGCCGTCCCATGATCCCAAGCCCGATTATCGCCGTTTTGATCGCCATACTGCATCCTCCGTTACGGCAATTTGATATACTGCCCGGTTGCGGATTGCCACTGTCGGTTTGCATTGTTAGCGTCGTTGAAAATATCTGTCCGGAGCGACCATGACTTTGATCCCACATCTGTTTCAACCGATTACCCTGCGTAGCATCACCAGCCGAAACCGCATCGTGATTTCCCCGATGTGCCAGTATTCCGCCCACGACGGGCATCTGGACGATTGGCATCTGGTCAATCTGGGTCGATTTGCGGTCGGGGGCGCAGGGATCGTTTTTACCGAGGCAACGGCGGTGCAGAAATCTGGACGCATCACCCATGGATGCCCGGGCCTGTGGTGCGATAGTCAAATACCGGGGCACGCCCGCATTGCGCAATTCGCTTTGCAAAATGGGGCGATTCCGGCGATCCAATTGGGTCACGCGGGGCGCAAATCTGGTATGCAACGGCCATGGTTTGGCAACGGGCCGCTGAATGACCAAGATTTCGCGCGCGGCGATATGCCTTGGCCACCGGTTGGCCCTTCTGCCATTCCGGTTGATGCTGGATGGACGGTTCCGCATGCGCTGTCGGTGGAAGACATTGAGCAACTGAAACAGGATTTTGCCGCCGCCACCCGTCGCGCTTTGGCGGCTGGCTATAAGATTGTGGAACTGCACGGCGCGCATGGCTATCTGCTGCACAGCTTTTTGTCGCCTTTGTCGAATAAACGCGATGACATATATGGCGGCGATCTGGCTGGGCGTATGCGTTTGGTTCTGGAACTTGCCGAAGTGGTAAGGGCAGTTTGGCCCGCCGACTTGCCGATGTTTTATCGAACATCTGCTGTTGACGGAACGCCAGACGGTTGGTTGCTTGAAGATACGGTCGCATTGGCAAAGGAACTGAAAGCACGCGGAGTTGACGTCGTCGACTGCTCGTCCGGCGGCATTGCAGGGCCTGCAACCAGTGCAGCGGGCGGCAAGCGCCAGCCCGGATTTCAAGTGCCCTTCGCTGAACGTGTTCGCACCGAGACCGGGCTGGCCAGCATGGCCGTTGGTCTGATTACCCATCCCGAACAGGCCGAACTGATCCTTGCCGAAGGCCGCGCCGACCTTATCGCCATAGGTCGCGAAGCGCTGGTCGACCCGTCATGGCCGCTGCATGCCGCGACCGCGCTCGGGTATGATTCTGATTTCAGCACTTGGCCGATTCAGTCCGGCTGGTGGCTGGTGCGCCGTCAGGCAACCAGCGAATTTTACGAGCCCAAGGGCATGAAATGACCACCGCCGTACCAATCACGGCAATTGATTTCCGGCAAGACGGCCAGCAGTTTCATGCTTTGGTTTCTGGCAATCCAGTAAACCCCGCCTTGCTGTTTTTGCACGGTTTCCCTGAATATTCGGGCGCATGGACCGAAGTGATCTCGCTTTTATCCGAACGCTGGTTTTGCGTGGCCCCGGATCAGCGCGGCTATGGGCAGTCATGGCGTCCGGAAGGGGTGGAAAATTATGCCACAAAGCATCTGGTCAAAGATGTCTCGGGCTTTATCGATCACTTTGGGCAGGGGCGGGTGGCGGCCTTGATTGGCCATGACTGGGGTGCGTCGGTTGCCTATGCGACGGCAATGCGGTGGCCTGCCAAAATCGGAAAACTGATCGTTGTCAACGGGGTTCACCCAGCGCCGTTTCAGGCGGCCTTGGCCGCAGGTGGCGCGCAATCCGCGGCCAGCCAGTATATCACGTGGTTGCGCCAAGATGGGGCCGAGGTTATTCTGGCCGCTGATGATTTCGCGCGAATGTTTTCGTTATTCAGTGCCAAGATGGATTGGTCTTGGATGACCGAAGCGCGACGTGCCGATTATAAAGCGGCGTGGCGTGATGCGGCTGGTTTGCGGGCGATGATCAATTGGTATCGCGCAACACCGCTGAAAGTTGCCGAACCGGGCGTTCCGATTTCCGCCGATGATCTGCCACAATGGGATGCTGATGCCTTGCGGATTTCCATGCCGCATTTATTGATCTGGGGGCAGGCGGATACGGCTTTACTGGCCGAAGCCCGCGCCGGGTTGCAAGACTTTTGCGCTTCGCTGACGATTTGCGAAACGGCTGAGGCAGATCATTGGATACTCCATCAGAAACCGGAATTTGTGGCGACTGCGATTGCTGATTTTCTGACCCGCATGGCGGCGTAAATGGCTGAACTGATAATCATTCGGCACGCACAAGCCTCGTACGGGGCGGCGGATTATGATCAACTGTCCGAGTTGGGCCAAAAACAGGCGGCGCTTGTTGGTGCGGCCCTGAAAGAACGTGGCTGGCATCCGGATCGGGTGATCACCGGCACTTTGAAACGGCAGATTGACACATTGGCTGCAATGGAAACCGATATCGCCCCCGAAACACATCCGGGCCTCAACGAATACGATTTTCAGGATTTGCTGACGGCGAGGTTTCCGACAGGCATGCCGGAAGTTTCCACCGAAGATCGCCGCGCGCATTTCCGCATTTTGCGTGAAACCGTACTGGCGTGGCAACTAGACGCGTTCAAAGCCAAAACAGAAAGCTGGCAGGACTTCACCGACAGGGTCGAGGCGGCGCGAATGTTTGCCACTGATACGCCTGCGAAAAAGGTTCTGATTGTTAGTTCAGGTGGTGTGATCGGCCAAATGGTAGCAGCCTCGCTTGGCGCACCAGCCGCCCAAATGATGCATCTGAACCTTCAAATCAAAAACACCGCGATAACCCGCTTTGTGTTTTCGCAATCTGCCTTTAGCCTGCATGAATTCAACGCAACCGCGCATCTGGATCATCCTGATCGCGCAAATTTCCTGACCTATAGTTGAGCGATATGGACACAGACACCCAAACCCTTGATCTAAAAGCCGTTGACGCCTATCTGGCCGCGAATTTGCAGGGCTTTAAAGGCCCGCTGACGGCAAGTAAATTCCAGCGCGGGCAATCCAATCCGACCTTTCTGCTGGAAACCCCCGAAAAGCGGTACGTTTTACGGCGCAAACCGCCGGGGGTGTTGTTGAAATCTGCACATGCAGTTGACCGCGAGTTTCGGGTGCAATCGGCGCTTGCGGGATCGGCCGTGCCGGTCGCCAAAATGCATCTTTTGTGCATGGATGGCGACGTTATCGGATCGGCATTTTACGTGATGGATCACGTTGTCGGGCGGAATTTCAATGATCCGACGATGCCCGACCAGACGCCCAGCCAACGCGCGGCGGTGATTGGCGATATGAACCGGGTTCTGGCGGCGTTGCACTCGGTTGACATCGACGCGGTTGGCCTGTCGGATTTTGGCCCGCCGGGAAATTATTATGAACGCCAGATCGGGCGTTGGACCAAGCAATACCGCGCCTCGGAAACCAAACCGGTCGCTGCGATGGATCGGCTGATGGCGGCACTTGGCGAACACATGCCCGCCGAGGACGGACAGCGCACGTTAGTGCACGGCGATTACCGCATCGACAATATGATGTTCGAGGCGGACGGCACCAAATGCCTTGCCGTTCTGGATTGGGAGCTGTCAACGATTGGCCATCCATTCGCCGATCTAGCCTCGATCATTATGCAGTGGCAAATGCCTGCGGGTGCCGAGGGCCGGGGGTTGGCAGGGATCGACCGCGCGGCCTTGGGGTTGCCGGGCGATCAGGAATTCATCGACCAATATTGTGCCCGTCGAGGGCTGGCGGGGATCGACAATTTCGGATTTTATCTGGCGTTCTGCTTTTTCCGGATGGCCGGCATTATCCAAGGTGTTTACAAGCGCGCCTTGGACGGAAATGCCTCAAACCCGGAACGCGCTTTGAAAACAGGTGCTTACGTTCCGGTTTTCGCAGAAAACGGCCTCAAAGCCTTGGGCGAACGGGTCTGATACCTTCCAGAACTTGCGAAAGAATTCTATGCCAATTCCTGCCGATATACTTGAAGATCCTTACGAGTTTCAAAAGCTTCTGGGGTTTACCATTACCGAATGGACGCACGATTTGTGTGAACTGCATCAACCGATGCACAAGGGACTGGGCAACCGTTACGGCATCCCGCATGGCGGGGTTTACGCAAGTTTACTGGATACCGTGATGGGGTATTGTGGGTGTTTTACCGGGTCGAAAGACAACCTCAAACAGGCGATGACGCTGTCGTTGAATGTCAGCTATTTGTCCCGGCCAAAAGGTAAAATTTTGATCGCCACGGGCCAGCGGATCGGTGGTGGCGCAAGGACATTTTTCGCCGAGGCAAAGCTTTGTGATGAAACCGGCGAATTTATTGCGTCAGCAAGTGGTACGTTTCGCTATAGGTCGAATTGACGTCGCGAGATTTGGCGGGTGAATGGCCGATGGATGAAACAAGGGAAAATCAGATGCTGAAAAATTGGTTGATCCGAAGCGGTCTGGAAAATGGGATAACCCGCGTGGTTCTGAACAACGCGCCGGTAAATGCATTGACACCGGAATTCCTGATGGATTTTGCGGATCTGCTGGATGAGGTGCGCCAGGACACTTCCGTAAAAGCCATAATCCTTGCCAGCCCGTTCAAAGTGTTCTCGGCCGGGCTTGATCTGAAAGCCGCGCAACGATTTGATTTGGCAGATCAGCAGGCAATCGTCGCTGGTCTGAACATCGCATTCACAAAACTATTCGCATTTCCAAAGCCGGTTATCGCGGCAGTTGACGGTGCAGCAATTGCCGGTGGGTTGTTCTTTGTCCTTGGGGCTGACTATCGACTGGCCACTGAGCGTTCCAGTTTCGGTCTTGCCGAAGTCAGGGTTGGGGCCGACTTTCCGATCGGCCCGCTGGAAATCGCGCGCACTATGCTTTCAGCCAATGACGCGCGGCGTCTCATGCAACGGGGCCGGCCTTACACAGCCGAGGCCGCGTTGGCGGCTGGCATCGTTGATCAGATCGTCGCCGGTGATGACCTGGCGAAAAAGGCCGAAATACTGGCACTTGAATATGCGGATATTCCGCCAAAGACCTTTGCAAAGATTAAACAACAACTTCGCGGTGGGACGATTGATCTGATCGAAAAGGCGATGGCCGACGGCGCGAACCAGCCAACGCAAGGGTGGTTCAATGAGGAAACCAAGGCGGCGATGAGGGCGATGATCGGCTAAGGTGGGACATACTTACCATGCGTCGACAAAGCTGTGTTTCTTGCCGGCGCGCGGTTCTGGCAATGGCGCTGCCTCGAGTGCGGCAACGATCCAAGCGCGGGTTTCAGCCGGATCGATCACCGTATCAATCTCCAGAACAGCAGCGGCGTTCAGGGCTTTGCCACGCTCATAAGCCGCGGCCACCATGTTTTCGTACAAGGCGTGCCGTTCTGCAGGGTCGGCAACAGCCTCTAATTCGCGGCGATAACCAAGCCTGACGGCACCCTCAAGCCCCATCCCGCCAAATTCGCCGCTGGGCCAGCTGGCGATGAACAGGGGCGTTCGAAACGATCCACCCGCCATAACCATCGCGCCCAAGCCGTAACCTTTGCGCAAAACGATCGACATAAAGGGTGTCGTCACGTTACCCGCCGCCAGAAACAGCCGCGCGCAGTGGCGCACCAGTGCGGTCTTTTCAACCTCGGGGCCGACCATCATGCCGGGGGTGTCGATCAGGCTGATGATCGGTATGTCAAACGCGTCACACAGGCGGACAAACCGGGTGGCCTTGTCGGCACATGGGCTGTCGATAGCGCCTGCCAGATGCAAGGGATTGTTGGCCAATATTCCAACGGGCCGCCCTTCGACCCGGGCGAATATTGTGACCATTCCCGGGGCAAATTGCGCCCTGAGTTCCAGAGACGAGCCTTCGTCGGCGATCCCGTCAATTGCCTTGTGAACATCGTAAACTTCAAGCCGGTTTTCAGGGACGACATGGCGCAAGGCATGCGGGTCAGGCGCTTGCCATTCTAACATACTGCCCTGAAAATAGCCCAGATATTTCTTGGCAACCTTTGTTGCTTCAACCTCGTCTTCCACCAAAATATCAATCACACCGTTTGGCGCCTGCACGTTGCTTGGCCCTACTTCGTCTGGAGTGAAAACGCCAAGACCGCCGCCTTCTATCATCGCCGGGCCGCCCATTCCGATGGTGCTGTCGCGGGTTGCGATCACCACGTCACAGCAACCAAGTAACGCGGCATTACCGGCAAAAACCCTGCCCGAGCCGATGCCGATAACCGGCACAAGGCCAGACAGCCGTGCATGATGCCAGAACGTGGTCAGGTGCAATCCGGCAATCGAGGTCGCCTCGGCATCAACGTCACCCGGTCGTCCACCGCCACCTTCACAGTAAAAGATCAACGGGGTTTTCTGGCGATACGCCAGATCGAGTATGCGGTCTTTCTTGGCGTGGTTCATCACGCCCTGGGTGCCTGCCAAAACCGTGTAATCATAGGCCATTACCGCACAGCGCGCCTTTTCCGGACCGAAGTCCGTGCCATTTATGCGGCCAAAACCGGTCACCAGACCATCGGCAGGCGTGTTTTTGATCAGGTCATCCACCGTTCGGCGCGCGCGCTGGGCCGCGAAAGTCATGTCGCCGAATTCCACGAACGTGTCAGGGTCGCAAAGGTCCGCTATGTTTTCACGCGCCATGCGTTTGCCCAAAGCGTGCCGTTTCTTAACCGCGTCAGGGCGTGCGGCATCTTTGGTCAGGTCACGACGGGCTTGCAATTCTGCCAGATCAGACCTGATGAAATTTGGATCGGCATTTTTTTCACGCGGCGCAATCCCCGCGTCATCCGGCAATTCTTCCAGCATAAACAACGGTGCTCCCTCAGGCACGGTCGCCGGTGTTGTGACCGAAACTGCCAGCACCCGCGCTGCATAAGGCGCCACAATTGCGTGTTGCATCTTCATAGCTTCTAACGTGGCCATACGTGCGCCTTTGGCCACCACTTCGCCTACTGTAACCGACAGCGACAAAACCGTTCCTTGCATCGGAGCGCTTATTGCGCCTTTGGATACGGGTGCTAAGTCAACGACGGCATTCTGAGCCAACACAAGCGTTTGCAGCCGGGCCGCTATCAGCCCCGTATCGCTTTGACCCAAGCCCAGTTCCGGCCAGTCGAGTAACGCCGCCAAAACCGGTTTGTTGGTTTCCACGCCCTCGAACTTGAAGTCGCCCAAGGCGCGTTTCGCCCGCCGCAACGCTGGTTCAATGCCTTGCGCTGAATGCACGATCAGTTTGGCCAGCAACCCGTCATAGGCTGGATTGGTTTTCATGCCCACAAAACCAGCGCCGTCAACCCTGATCCCGGGCCCACCCGGCGGCACATAGGCTCTCAGAACCCCGCCGGTCGGTTTGACTGAACCATTTTCAAGCAACCGCTCGCAACTGATGCGCATTTGAATGGCGGTCCCGATGGGCGCTGGAATCTGATCCTGATGTAAACCCAGACCTTTTAGACTGGCGCCATCGGCCAACTTGATCTGCGCCTGAACCAGATCAATACCGGTGATCATTTCGGTGATAGTGTGTTCAACCTGCAAACGCGGGTTGGCTTCGATGAAATAGTAGTTTCCGGTTTGGTCGAGCAGAAACTCAATCGTTGCAAGGCCGCGCAAACCGATGGCTTGTGCAATTTTGCAGGCCGCCGACAGCATGGATTGCCTTATCGCACTGTCAAGTTTCGGGGCTGGTGCGATCTCAATTACTTTTTGGTGACGCCGTTGCAAAGAACAATCGCGTTCCCATAAATGGCAAACCGAAGTGCTGTCGCCCAAAACCTGCACTTCGATATGACGGGCATTTGTTACCAGTTGTTCCACAAAAATTGTGCCATCACCAAACGCCGCCAAGGCCTCGGCACTGACTTCGGCAATGGCTTTGGTGACGCCATTTGGATCTTGGACCACGCGCATGCCACGTCCACCACCGCCATTTGCAGCTTTAAGGATGATGCCGTCAGGACAGGTGGTCAAGAATGCTGTGGCCTGATCCGCTGTGAAACCGCCAGTTAGGCCTGCAATAACCGGGACATTCAACGATTTTGCCAGTTCAATGGCGGCGACTTTATCGCCCAATTGGGCCAATGCGGCAGGATCAGGGCCGATGAAAACAAGCCCGGCCTTTGCGCAAGCGCTTGCAAAGTCGACGTTTTCGCTGAGGAAACCATATCCCGGATGCACGGCATCGCACCCTGTGGCAATAGCGGCGGAAACCACGGCGTCTAGGTCCAAATAAGCTGCGGGGCCGCGACCCGGCAGGGCCACCGCGTTTTCAGCTGCCCCAACATGAAGGCTGTCTGCATCGTCAGTGGCAAAGAGCATGACCGCACGCAACTCCATATCCCTAACTGCATGGGCAATTCGGATCGCGATTTCACCGCGATTGGCAATCAGAATGGATTTCATGGCTGGGCCCCGTGGTTTGCTTTGCAAAACTCTAGCGGCATATGCCGCCCGCAACCAGCGCGACAGACGCCGCCCAGCGTGATTGTCGTCAACGATGATTTTTGGCCACAAATTGCGGGTTGGGCTTGACGTTGTTTTGGCCAGCGCATCACTATGGGGCAGCAAAATAATACGGATTTGACAACAACATGAAAACCGGAAAACCACAGAAACATGGGTTAGACCCCGATCGGTTGCAGCGGATTGCGCCTTGGATGGATAGTTATGTCGCGGCGCGAAAGTTCCCGGGCAGTTCGATGTTACTTGCACGCGGCGGGCGCGAGGTTTTTCATTATACGACCGGCCATAGGGACGTTGAAAACCAACTGCCATTTACGCGTGATACGATTGCGCGGATTTATTCGATGACAAAGCCGATCACCTCGGTCGCTGTTATGATGCTCGCAGAACGTGGTTTGTTTCACTTGGATGCGCCGGTTTCCGAGTTTATTCCGGCTTTTGCGGCGATGCGTGCTTTGGTTCCCGGGGCTGCGAATATCGACCAGACCGAACCCTGTGCTACCCCGACATTGCACCAATTGTTAACACATACCGCCGGGCTGAGTTATATGTTCAACCCTGGCCTTTTGGGGCAGGCGATGACAGAACAAAAGGCCGAATTCCGGCCTGACCGCGGCCCGCTTGAAGGAATGGCCGACCTTGTCGCATCGCTTCCGTTGGCGTTTCATCCGGGCTCGCGATGGGAGTATTCCGTGGCGATCGATATTTTGGGCAGGGTGGTCGAAGTTGTTTCGGGACAAACGCTGGCGGAATTTTTTCAGGAAAATATCTTTGATCCGCTGGGCATGAAAGAAACCGGGTTTTCGGTTCCAAAAAGGGCAATAGACCGGTTCGCATCGCTTTATACACCACTTGCCGGCAACGAAATGGCGATCAACAGTCAGGAAAAATCTGATGAAACGCTGCGCTTGGCCGATCAGGCCGCAGGGTCAGCGTATCTGAATGCCAGCACATATTCAGGTGGCAGCGGACTGGTCGGTTCAATTGATGATTACATGCGATTTATCGAAATGTTGCGGTGTGGTGGGGCGCGAAAAGGCCACCGTTTGCTGTCGCCCAAGACGCTGGATTTCATGATGCGCAATCATTTGCCCGGCGACATAGCCTCGATGGGGCCGACCAGTTTTGCGGAACAGCCAATGACCGGCATGGGGTTTGGACTTGGCGGATCGGTTATTCTGGATCCGGCACGCACGCGTGCTGCGGGCAGTGTCGGCGATTTCAGTTGGGGCGGTATGGGATCAACGTATTTCTGGATCGACCGCAAACATGATCTTTCGGCGGTGTTTTTCACGCAATTGTCCCCCAGCAGCAGCTACCCTGCACGACCGCAGTTAAAGGCGCTGGTTCACGGAGCCCTGATCAAATGACCACCGAACGACCGATCCTTTGGACCCCGTCGACTGAACGCGCAAACGGCACAAGTCTTGCGCAGTATATTGAATGGCTGCGCGAAAACCGTGGTCTGACATTCGCCGATTATCCTGCGATGTGGGAGTGGAGCGTTTCTGATCTTTCCGGGTTTTGGTCGTCCGTCATCGAGTTTTTCGATATCAGGCTGACAGCGCCTTATTCCGAGGTTATTTCAGACCGGGCAATGCCCGGAACCGTGTGGTTCAAAGGTGCTACGCTTAATTTTGCCGATCAAATGCTGCGGTTTGCAAAAACCCAGCCAGAACAGCTTGCGATTATTCTGCAATCAGAAACCTTTGGCCGTAGCACGCTGACCTGGCGTGAGCTAGCTGCGCAGGTGGCAAGTGTGGCTGCCAGGTTCAAGGCGATGGGCGTAACCAAAGGCGACCGCGTGGTGGCAATATTGCCCAATACAGAACCGGCGCTGATTGCATGCCTTGCCACGGTAAGTTTGGGCGCAATCTGGTCGCTTTGTTCGCCTGATATGGGGCATGTCGCGATTTTGGACCGCTTTCGGCAGATCGAGCCGAAAATTCTGATCGCGCAGGATGGTTACGTTCACGCCGGCAAAATGATTGATCGGAGCGAGGCGATTGAAACCATTTCGCAAGGTCTGCCCAGCGTCACCCATCAAATACGCGTTCCGGTCGTGGGCGACGCGCCAAGTGACGCGATTTTGTGGGACGATTTGTTGGGCGAAAAAGCTGACCTTGTCACCACGCAGGTCGAGTTCGATCACCCTTTGTGGATCGTCTATTCGTCAGGCACAACCGGCAATCCCAAACCGATCGTGAGCGGCCATGGTGGTGTTCTGCTTGAGGGGGCAAAGCAATCGCTTCATATGGACCTGAGCACGAAGGATCGTTATTCTTGGATGACGTCATCCGGTTGGATCATGTGGAATTCGCAGTTTACGGCACTGGGCCAGGGATCGACCGTTGCGATGTTCGATGGCGCTGTCAATCATCCTGACTTGCTTGAGTTATGGCGCTTTGTAGCGCGTGAGAAGCTCACGTTTTTCGGGGCGGGGGCGGCGTTTTATATGACGTGCATGAAAGCAGGTTTGCGACCCGCCGATTTGTTGGACCTGAACGCGCTGCGATCACTTGGATCGACCGGCTCGCCTTTGACGTCGGACGGTTATGAATGGGTCTATTCAGCCGTCAAACCGGATGTCTGGCTGGCCCCTATTTCAGGCGGAACCGATTTGTGCGGTGCGTTCGTTTTGGGCAATCCAATGGCCCCTGTGCGGGCCGGTGAAATGCAATGCCGCGCATTAGGCAACGCTGTGCGCGCGTATGACGAAGCAGGCGAGGAAGTTTTTGATCAGGTCGGGGAACTGGTTTGCACGGAACCATTGCCGTCAATGCCGTTGTTCTTTTGGAATGATCCCGGCAATGAGCGCCTGATCGCCAGCTATTTCGACACCTATCCCGGCATTTGGCGGCATGGTGACTGGATCGAAATCACCCCTGACGGGCGCTCGGTGATTTACGGCCGTTCAGATGCGACCATCAACCGGCGAGGTCTGCGCATGGGCTCGGCTGAAATTTATCAGGCGGTTGAAGGCGTGCCCGAGGTTCTGGACAGTCTGGTGGTTGATCTTGAATTTCTGGGACGCGAAAGTTTCATGCCGCTTTTCGTGGTTCTTGCGCCCGGTCTTGCACTGAATGACCCGCTGAAGGCAAAGATAAACAACGCCATCAAAACCGGCGTTTCAGCGCGTTTCCAGCCCTCCGAGATCGTTCAGATCACCGAGGTTCCGCGCACACTTTCAGGCAAAAAGCTTGAGGTTCCGGTCAAGAAACTGTTATTGGGTGGCGACCCTGACAAAGTGGTTAACCGCGATTCAATGGCCAATCCCGATAGTTTCGATACCTTTATCGACTATGCCAATTCACGCGCAACGTAACGGTGGAGTTCGGCCCACGCACAGCCTATCCTGACTGAAACCCAGCGGAGCATCTAATGACTGAAGCCGTCGAAGAATTATTGAACTTACTGGATGTTGAACGGCTGGAAGTGGACCTGTTTCGCGGCATTGGTTCAGGCGGCGAAACCAGTGTTCGCATTTTTGGCGGCCATGTTATCGCCCAAGCGCTTGCCGCAGCTTACCGGACGGTTGAAGGTCGGCTCTGCCATTCTCTGCATGCTTATTTCATCCGCCCGGGGGATCCGAAAATCCCGGTGATCTACAGCGTCGAGCGCGCCCGTGATGGCGGCAGTTTCACCACAAGACGGGTGATTGCGATTCAACACGGCAAGCAGATCCTGAACATGTCGGCGTCGTTTCAAATTGATGAAAAAGGATGGGAACATCAGCACTCGATGCCCTCGGTGGAAGGCCCCGAAGGATTTCCGTCACGCGAAGAATTGCGGGAAAAATTTGCCGATCAGATCAGTGAAAAATGGCGCGCTGATTTCCTGCGACCGCGACCGATTGATATTCGCGAAGTCAGCCCACAGGATTTTCTGAAGCCCAAACCGGCGGACGATGCCAACAGCCTGTGGTTTCGGATGCCTGGCGCCGAGGGAGCGGATGCCGTGATGCAACAATGCCTGCTGGCCTATGCGTCCGATATGAACCTGCTGGGTTCGTCGCTGCGCCCGCACGGGCTGACCTGGTTCACTGGTGGGTTTATGTCGGCCAGTCTGGATCACGCGATGTGGTTTCACGGACCAGTGCAATTTGACCAATGGCACCTTTACACGATGGACAGCCCGTTTACCGGCGGGGCGCGCGGTTTCAACCGGGGCGCGATTTATGCGCAGGACGGGCGGCTGGTGGCGAGTGTTGCCCAAGAAGGCTTGCTGCGACCTGTCAGCAAGAAGGTGAAATAGCGTGGAAAACGATCCTTTTCTGGTCGCCCGGATGGGCCTTCGACACGAATGGCTGGCGCAGGTCCAGGAAGACATCATTGATCCTGACCGCGAAATCATCGACCCACATCACCATTTTTGGAACCGGGGCGGGTACGCGTACGAGCTTGATCAATTGTGGGCAGATACGCAATCCGGCCATAATATAACCCAAACGGTCTTTATCGAATGCCGCTCGTCCTATGACGAGACTCTGCCCGAAATGATGCAGCCGGTTGGCGAAACGCGGTATGTTGCAGCGATTGCCGAACAGGCGCGTGCACATCCTGATCGCGCCCAGATTGCCGCAATTATCAGTCATGCGGATTTGCGAAACCCTGAACTGGATCAGGTTTTGGATGCGCATGAAGCGGCGGCTCAGGGCCTGTTTCGTGGGATCAGACATGCCGGTGCGTGGGATCGTGATTTGGCGGCATTAATGATCCCTGGGCGGGGATACGAAGGGCAATATTCAGACCCGGCGTTTCGTCGCGGACTGGCCCGGCTTGGGGAACGCGGGCTGACATATGATACGTGGCATTATCACCCTTTGACCGAAGATTTTGCCGAAATGGCCCGCGCGGTTCCTCAGACGACGCTGGTGCTGAATCACTTTGGCACGCCGCTTGGCGTCGGTCGTTTCAAGGGCAAGCGCCACGAGATTTTCAAAGCTTGGAAGGATCAGGTCGCCGTGCTTGCCGAGGCACCGAATGTGATTGCAAAGCTTGGTGGTCTGGCGATGCCGGATAATGGCTGGGGCTGGCATGAACGCGCGTGGCCGCCAAGTTCAGACGAATTTGTCGAAACACAGGCGGAATGGTACCACTATATGATCGCCTGTTTCGGGCCGGAACGTTGCATGTTCGAAAGCAACTTTCCAGTTGATCGGATTTCGATCAGCTATCCGGTTCTGTGGAACGGCCTGAAAAAGATCGCGGCCTCTTATGACGAGGTTGCCCAAACAGCGATGTTTAGCGGTACGGCCAAGCGGGTTTACCGGCTGTAAGCAACCTGACCTATGCCGGATCAGAGGGCATTATTTTTGGCCCCGCAGCTTCGATCGCTTCCCCTGCCGCAAGCAAAATATCCTCGCGGTATCGCGCGCCGATCAATTGCACACCTACCGGTGTTTGCCCGGCATAGCCGGTCGCGACGGTCAATCCGGGCAACCCAAGTGCCGGTAAGGCCAACTGGGTCAGCTGTGATTGCATGATCGCCTCGAACGCGGCTTCTGATTGCACATCCTGTTGTTGCGTGAACGGTAGTTCGCCTGAAACCGGACAAAGCACAACCGGATGCGAGGCAAGGAAAACCTGCCATTGGCGCACCAGCGTCGCACGATTTTTCAGCGCGTTCAGCAATCCATTAATATCGATCTCGGCTGACCGGGCCGTCATCTGTGCGAACACAAACTGCGAATCCGCTTCGTTTTCAAGCGCGACCATTTCTGCGGCGCCTGCGCGCATTTCCGCCATCCAAAGCTGCGCATTGATGTCTGCCGCTTCTTGCATTGGCGGAATTGGGATGTCCTCAACCTGCCAACCTGCGGCCTCAAGCCTGAGCGCTGCGTCCATCAAAGCGGCCTTAACTTCAGGCGCGACTTTCATGCCTTCGGGTGCCACACATAAAGCTACACGTTTTGCAAATACCGGCCCTTCCATCGGTGCAGGAACCCACCAAGGGTCACGCGGGTCTTCGGCAGCCATCACGCTCAGCGCCAGACGCAAGTCGGCGATCGAGCGCGCAATTGGCCCGGATACGGCCATAAGTTGGCCACCAATATTCCGCTCGGCCCCTGACGCGTTATATGCGGGAATGCGCCCCAGGGTCGGGCGCAGTCCATGCAGGCCGCAGGCATAGGCCGGATAGCGGATCGACCCGCCAATATCGGTGCCATGACCAATCGCGCAAATCCCACTTGCCACGGCGGCAGATGCGCCTCCAGATGAACCGCCCGGCGTCAGCGATTTGTCGCGTGGGTTCAATGTCTGACCATGCAGGTTGTTCTTGGTGAACCAACGCAGCGAAAAAGCTGGTGTATTGGTGCGCCCGACGATGACCGCGCCTGATTTGCGAATATTGGCAACCACCGGATTGTCGCTGTCAGCGATCAGGTCCTTTTGCAAAACCAATCCGTTTGTGGTGGCAAGTCCAACCTGATCGACATTGACCTTGATTGTGACCGGAACACCCGCCATCGGACCCGGATCGATGCCTTGGGCGATTTTGGCGTCAACCTCCTTGGCAGCGGCACGTGCCAGGGCTGCGCAATCCTGAACAACGGCGTTCAGTGCCGGATTGACCTGATCCAGCCGCGCCAGATGCGCCTCGGTTACGTCAACGGCCGAAAGCTGCTTTGCGTGGACGGCATTTGCGATTTCGGTGGCAGTTAGGTGCCAAAGTTCGGACATGTTCGATGCTCCTGAAGGGGGCGGGTGACATTGCGGGCTTTAGGTGCACTAAGGCCTATTTGTCCGGGCAAGTAAATCGACTGGATTGCGTTAAATATCCAAAAAGCGATCGGGAGCTATCGCCGCCAGTATATCCGCCTTTATCGATCCAGCTCGCCCTAATACCAGATCTGCGGTGATTTGGGATAAGGCGGGCGCAGTTTGAATGCCGTAACCGCCTTGCCCTGCCAGCCAGAAAAACCCTTGCGCGCGCCGGTCAAATCCGACGACCGGTGTTCGATCTGGTGCAAAAGTCCTGAGGCCCGCCCAGTTGCGTTCGACGCGGGTGACCGGCACGGTGACGGCCCGTTCATATCTGTCTATTCCCTCGGCCAAAACCATGTCTTCCGCCCATGCGTCATGTGGTTCAACCGGGTCTTCGTCCGCCGGTGAGATCATTATTCGGCCAGCGCCGGGCTTAGCGTAAAACGTTTCGGCTATATCAGCGAAAACTGGCCATTGGCCGGTATCATAGCCAGTTGGTGAGGGGATCATAACAGCAGAGCGGCGCAGCGGCGAAAGGTTCATCCGGCCTAGCCCCGCAATTACTGCCAAATTGTCGGCCCACGCACCTGCGGCATTGATAACCACGGGCGCCTGAAAGGTATCTTTAGCGGTTCTGAGGGTCCAAATTCCTTCAGTGAAACCAACACTTTCAACACCTTGGGCCAGCTCGATCTGCGCGCCGTTTGCGCGCGCAAGGCGCGCATAGCCCTGCAGCATTCTGTCAACGTCAATTTCCTGTGCGCTGTGTTCGTAAATGGATGAAGCTACGCGTTCGATGCGCAGTATAGGCACCATTTCCAAGGTTTCAGCCTGCGATAGCCACACCAACCCGTCTGAGCCATCCGCATAGGACTGCAATTTGTCGATTTCGCTGTCGTCGCCGAAAAGTAACTGGCCGCGCGGTGACAGAAGCGTGCGGTCGGATATGCCGATGGGTTCAATGAATTCCGGCTCGGCAATGACATTCAGCGCACGCAGGGTCGCGTTGCCATAGTTTCGAATGAAAATTGCCGCAGATCGCCCGGTTGAATGATATCCCAGTGAAGGTTCTCGTTCCAGAACGGTTACTGAGGCATGTGGTGACAATTTAGCAGCGGCGCTGACCCCGGCCATCCCGCCACCGATAATGATGATGTCAGATGTTTTTGTCATACCTTAACCCCGGTCAAACAGACTGCGCAGCTGGTTGAAGGCAACGTCTTCAACAAAAAATGGCCGGTCGGTGCGATTTTCGCAAAACCCTAGGCGCTCATAAAATCGCGTGGCATCGTGATTGTCTACATGAACTGCCAGCGCGATGTAGTTGCTTTGCCATGATCGCGCCGAAAAATCGGCGACATGGGCAAGCAACTGCTGGCCGACGCTTTGACCCCGGATTTTGGGATCAACCCAAAGGTCCTGCACATAGGCGCCGGGTTGGCCGCGATAGGTTGAAAAATACGGAAAAAACAACGCCAGTCCAATCGCGTCTGACTGGTGTTCTGCAATAACGCAATGAAACAAAACCCGATCCCCAAAACCATGCTGAAGAATGGTTTGCGGGTCAGAAACGAAGGCATCGCCAAACCCCAGATGACCTGCCAACCCCTTGAGCATCCGGCTGATCTGGGGGGCATCTATTTTGGAAGCAATCCGGGTCGTTATCATTGTCATTCCCGGATCCGTTCGTCGCAAAGGGTCGAAAATCAGTCCAATAGTAAATTTTGGATCTGTATTTGCACAGGTCGTCATCATTGACGTCCCACGCTTGTACTGCAACCGATTTTATTGCGAAATGCCGGCCACAGACCAGCTGCCAGGTTGGTAGTGGTTTACCAGCCGCCGTCAATCGGCCTAATCTGCCTGAGTAAACTCATTCAGGTGTCATGATGATTCCCTATTCTTTGTTGGACCTCGCGCCCGTTCCCGAAGGGTTCACCATAGCCGACGCACTGGGCAATACGATTGATCTTGCGCAACACGCGGAAAGCCTCGGCTATCACCGCTATTGGCTGGCGGAACATCACAATATGCCCGGTATCGCCAGTGCCGCGACCTCTGTTCTGATCGGCCGTGTTGCAGCGGCCACAAAAACCATCAGGGTCGGGTCCGGCGGCGTCATGCTGCCCAATCACGCGCCCTTGGTCGTGGCCGAACAATTTGGCACGCTTGCGACGCTGTTCCCTGACCGCATTGATCTGGGGATTGGCCGGGCACCCGGAACGGATATGGCCACGGCAAGGGCTTTGCGGCGAACGCTGCAAGATGCCGATGGGTTCGTTCAGGATGTGATTGAGTTGATAAGCTATTTTGGCGACGATCAGGCCGATGCACGCGTTAGGGCAGTGCCCGGAGCTGGTACAAACGTGCCGGTCTGGATATTAGGCTCAAGCCTTTACGGCGCACAATTGGCGGCGCATTTCGGTTTGCCCTACGCCTTTGCCTCGCATTTTGCCCCGGCGGCTTTGGAACAGGCGCTGGAGATTTATCGCCGATCGTTTCAGCCATCGGCCTCGCTGCAGTCGCCCAAGTTCATGCTGGCGATCAACGTGTTCGCAGCCGAAAGCGACACACAGGCACAGTTTCTGAAAACCTCGGTGCAGCAGGCATTTGCCAATCTGCGCAGTGGCCAGCCCGGTCTGTTGCCGCGCCCGGTTGAAACTTTGCCAGCATCAATTTCGCCTGCCATGCGCGAAAATATTGACGAGGCGCTGTCGTGTTCGGCTACGGGATCGCCCGAGAGTGTGAAACGGCAATTGGCGGCGCTTTTGGAGCGCTACAATCCCGATGAGGTCATTCTTGCCGGGCAAATACACGATCATCAGGCACGCAAGCATTCGTTTGAAATTGCAGCGACAGCGATGAATGCTTTGATGTAAGTTGCGCTTTACCGTAGTGATCACCGCTGACCAAACCCAGAAAGACCGCAATGTCAGACTCCAAACAAACCATGTATCCAAGCCTGAACGTTCTTGGGGAACCCCTGAAGCCTTGTTCAACCAAGCCGCTGACCGGATTTTTCCGCGATGGGTGTTGTAACACCAGCGCGGTTGACGTTGGCAAGCATACGGTTTGCTGTCAGGTTACAGACGAGTTTCTGGCCTTGTCAAAGTACCTTGGCAACGACCTTTCGACATCGCGGCCAGAATATGGTTTTGTCGGCTTAAAGGCGGGCGACCGGTGGTGCCTGTGTGCAGATCGCTGGCTGCAAGCGCATGAAGAAGGTGCTGCGCCGCAGATATTGCTTGAGTGTACACATCAGAACGCGCTGGAATCGATTGCTTTTGATATCCTGCGAAAATCAGCGCTTGATATGAATTGACTGGTTTCCGGACCAACCACCTACCAGATCAAGTGGCTGCCGCGGGTTAAGGATCAACTACTTGCTATAGGCGCGGGGAAACGGCATATTTGCCGCAGTCTTAACGCCGAAATACAGGCTGGAATCGCTGTCGGCGCCTGAAACGGGCGAACACGGGTAAAACAATGACTAAAACAATCTATATACTGAACGGTCCGAACCTTAATCTTTTAGGTAAACGTCAGCCCGAGATTTATGGACACGATACGTTGCAAGACGTCGAACGGAATTGTGCGGCAGTTGGGGCTGAAGTGGGGCTTGTAATCCGGCAGTTCCAGTCAAATTGGGAAGGCCAGATCGTTGAGTGGATCCATGAAGCGCGCGATCAAGCTGCCGGGATTATCATCAACCCGGCGGCGCTGACCCATACGTCTATTGCCGTTTTGGACGCGTTGAACGCGTTTGAAGGTCCGGTTCTTGAGGTCCATATATCCAATGTTCACAAACGTGAAAGGTTCCGGCACCATTCCTATGTTAGTCTTCGGGCAGATGGTGTGATTGCTGGGTTCGGGATCGAAGGATACGTGCTGGCAATGCGGCGGATGGCGACAGTGCTGAGCTGACCCGGTTGTTTGTTCAGATGGTGTTCAGCAAAACGAAAGGAAATGAGGTTCTTGATGTTTTTGAAGCAAGCTCGGGTTAAGTCCCTATCGACGATTGGGCAACCGTCTGGTCAGGTGCACGTTGTCCAAGCGATTTTCTTTTTCCTTTTGGTGGGACTTGTCGCACTGCTTGCGATGCCGGCGTTTTCGCAAAACGTTGCCTTCAAACAAGCCATTGCCGAGGCATCAGCGTCAGATAAAGCTTTAGCTGCATTTTACAAAGGGCGGGATTTCGAACCGATTTGGACTGGCCGCAACGACAGGAAACGCCTTATGGCCTTGTTTGATGCACTAACGACTGCGCCAGATCACGGCTTGCCGATTGGCAGGTATGACGCTCAGGCGGTCAAAGCGGCTTTTTCCAAAAACACCACAGCCAAAGCCCGCGGTCAGCTTGAAGTCGAAACCTCGCGCATGTTTCTGCAATATGCCAGTGATCTGCAAACCGGTATTCTCGAACCACGCCAGATCGACAGGAATATGACCCTCAGACCGCCCCGGCGGGATCGGCTGAAAACGCTTGAGGCTTTCGTACAAAGCACGCCGGACAGCTTCCTGAAGGGGTTGATTCCAAGCAATCCTGATTACACCCGGCTTTTAAAAGAAAAAGCGCGGATGGAGCGCGTTGTAGGGGCAGGCGGCTGGGGGCCGACAGTCGCAGCCGACTCGTTGAAGCTGGGTGCATCCGGGCCGGAAGTTGTGGTGATGCGAAAGCGGCTGACACAAATGAATTACGGTAACCTTGGTGCGTCGCCCGTCTATGACGAGGGATTGCAACGCACAATCGAAGCGTTTCAAATTGATCATGGACTGAATGCGGACGGAGTCGCGGGTAAAGTGACGCTTAGTGCGATCAATACTTCCCCGGAAACCCGGCTGAAGCAGGTTATCATTGCGCTTGAACGATTGCGCTGGCTAAACAAGGCGCTGGGTAAGCGACATATCATCGTCAACGAGGCGGCCTTTACGGCCACGGTTTTCGACAACGGAAAACCAAGTTTTGAAACACGGGTGGTTGTCGGAAAGCCCGGCCGTTGGCGCACGCCTGAATTTGAAGAGGCCATGACACATCTGATTGTGAACCCGTCATGGTTCGTGCCGGACTCCATTGCCGGGGGCGAGTACCTGCCGCAGTTGCGCGAGAATCCGGGTGCACTTGAACGGCAAGGTATCATTATGACCGATGCAGATGGTCATGTGGTCGATTCCACGACCGTTGACTATTCGGCCTATACTAAAACCAATTTCCCGTACACATTGCGCCAACCACCGGGCAACGACAACGCGCTTGGTATCGTCAAGTTCATGTTCCCCAACCGTCACGCGATCTATTTGCATGACACCCCATCCAAAAGCCTGTTTGGCCGCGATATCCGCACCTATAGTCACGGATGCGTCCGGGTTCAGGACCCCTATGACTTGGCCTATACTTTGTTAGCAAAACAAAGCTCCAATCCCAAATCGTTGTTTGACAGCGCAGTTGCCAGAGGAGTTGAAACGGTCATTCAGTTGGACCAAAAAGTGCCGATCTACCTTGTTTATCATACGGCATGGGTCGGGGCTGACGGTCGACCAAACTATCGTGCTGACAGTTATTCCGTCGACGAAAAATTGTTCTCAGCTTTAGCCAAAGCAGGTGTAGTTTTACGGGGTGTCCGCGGTTGACTTGGCCAAAGGCGGTTATCGCATCAATGGGTTGTTGTTTCAGCCGGATGCGCCCGGCGTCCTGATTTGATGACTGCAATTGTCACAATTTAGTGCTTTCCGCAATCGAAACCCAATGGCATTGCGCGGGTAATATCCGAGAGAGATTTCGCAAGTGAAACATGGACGAAATGTCATAGCGGTGCTTTGCGCCACAACTTTTAGGTAGGCTGGGCAGTAATTGGTTTCGCACAAGATAAATCCCACAGCAACCTGACACCAGGCGCATCCGGCAAGCAAGCGGCCGCGGCGCAGCTTGCGATGGCGCCAGAACTCTATGACTATGAATTGGACGGCAAAAATGCGTTGGCTGTTCTGACATCTGCGCAAATCATCATATCTCTTTGCAGAAAAGCGGTCATCAATACGATGTTCGATAACGCGTTTTTTTACGTCGGAAAGTCGATTTCTCGTGCTAAATGTTTCCGTGTTGAAAGTTGAACATATTGAAAAGGATTCTGAAAATGCCAACGCCTTATATCTTTGACGGCCACAACGACGCGATTTTGCGATTGTGGAAAGGCGGCGTTGCGGGCGTTGTCGAGCGGTTTCAGAATTCCGAAACCGGTCACATTGATCTTGCCAAAGCAAAAGCAGGCGGCTTGGCGGGCGGATTCTTTGCAATGTTTGTCCCGCCAGTTGAATCGTTTTCAATGCCATCGTTTACGCCGCCCTATGACGAGCCATTGCCAGCTGAGCTTGACCAACAATACGCACTGAAAATCGTCGTCGAACAAGCCGGTATCCTGTTGACGCTTGATCGTGCCGGAGTGTTGGCCGTGTGTCGAAATCACGCCGAAATTTCTTCGGCAATTGCCAATGGCAAAATGGCGGCGATCATGCATCTGGAAGGCGCCGAGGCGATTGACCGCGAACTTATCGCCCTTGAAACGCTTTACGCCGCAGGTCTGCGGTCAATCGGCCCCGTCTGGTCACGTCCAACGGTTTTTGGCCATGGCGTGCCGTTCCGTTATCCATCTGACGGCGATACCGGTCCGGGTCTGACGCCAGAAGGCAAGGCGTTGGCTGCCCGTTGTCTGGAATTGGGAGTTATTCTGGATACAAGCCATCTGAACATCGCCGGGTTCTGGGACGTGGCCGCAGCAGGTTTGCCGCTTGTCGCCACCCATTCCAACGCCCATGCGATCAGTCCGGGCGCGCGAAACCTGACCGATGACCAATTGCGCGCTATCGGCGAAACCGGGGGTATGGTCGGCTTGAACTTCGGCACGATGTTCTTGCGGGAGGATGGCAAAGCGGCCCCTGAAGGCGGGATTGAGGCCGCAATGCGGCACTTGTCGCATATGATTGAACTGGCTGGCGAAGATCATGTCGGGCTCGGTTCGGATTTCGACGGAGCGCCGATGCCGCATAACATGGAAACCGCCGCGGCACTGCCAAATTTGCGGCAGGCGATGAAGGACCACCAGTTCGGCGAGGCGGTTATCGCCAAGATTTGCCACAAGAACTGGTTGGCTTTCATCGGCCGCACTTTGGGTTGAGGTGCGGTTTTAGGTCAGTTTTGAAAATGCATTAAACTGGATTTAGTGGCCTTTACACCATAAACCTTGCAAAGAAATCTCCCAACTCGGCATAAGCATCCATAGGTAGAATATGCGCAACATACTGGTCGGGGCGGACGATCAGAATACAGCCCTGCTGCCGATCAATTCCGCGCACGGAAAAGATATCTTGCGCGTTCTTCAGGTCAGCACAGAACATCTTTTCGTAATCTATCAGCCCATACCGGCCTTTTCGGGGCAACAACAATTCCGGCATTTTCGCAACCATCAGGTCACGGTGGTACTGCTGGAACACGGCGCGTAAATCAATCACAGCGTCAATGTCCTGACCAGCGGGCGTGAATTTGCGGATTGGTGAGGCGGACGATGTGGTCAGGAACGTACACAAATCACGGATATTTGAACGCTCACCGCTGGGGTCTTCATCGCCTGAAAAAGCATAAATATGCCAGCGAGTATCTGCCTTTATCGTGTGCCCCAGATGCATCGGCCTGCCGTCTGCCAACCGGATGACGGGGGCCGAATGAAACCGGGTGCCAATCTCAAAGCCTGTCGCCAGATGCTGCCAGGTTGTGGCTCCGGTTAAATCCGAGGTCTGATACTTCACCGACAATCCCGCCGTATAGCGGCCATGTTCAACGAAGTATTTCTGAAACAACGGCGCTTCATCGCCGGGCCGGGTTTCAGTTTCCTCAGGCTTGGCACTGATGATCTTTGCCCATTCGCGGTCAAAATCAATCAGGTCTTTGGCCACCAGTTGCCGTTCAGCAGAATAACTGTGCAACAGGGCAGGTGCCGCGCGCCCCTGTAAAACCGAAATCAATTTCCAGCCAAGATTAAAGCTGTCACCCATCGAGACGTTCATGCCCTGACCCGCCTTGGGGCTGTGAGTGTGGCAGGCGTCACCGGTAATGAATACGCACGGAAGTTGGGTTTTAATTTGACCTGCGGGCACATTATCGAACTTGTCGGTGAGACGCTGGCCGATTTCATAAACCGACCACCAGACGACCTCTTTTACATCAAGGGAATAGGGGTGGAAAATCCTGTTCGCTGCCGTCACCAGTTCGTCGACGGTGATTTTCTTGTTCCGGACGCGTTCGGTTTCGCCCAGTTCGTCTAGCTCTATATAGAGCCGTACCAGATAGCCGCCCTCGCGCGGGATAATCACGATGTTGCCGGCGCTATTGGACTTAATGAGTGTTTTCAGGCGAATATCCGGAAAATTTGTCACGGCCAAAACGTCCATAACGCCCCAAGCCTGATTGGCCGAATCACCCTCTAACGCACGCCCGATAGCAGTCCGCACGGCGCTGCGTGCACCATCACACCCAACAACATAGCGCGCCCGCACGGTTTCAATTTCGCCGGTATGTTCGCCGTTCAGCCGTTCAAGTTTGACCGTAACGGGATAATCGGTGGCACCATTGTCAACGTGAAGGTCAATCAGCTGACGCGAATAATTCGGCACAAGTCTTGAGGGTGCATTTCTCATTACCTCGAGATACATATCATGAACCCGCGCCTGATTAAGGATCACGTGCGGCATTTCGGAAAGGCCGTCCTCGACATCCTGAATGCGGCCGGTGCGTTCGATTACGTCGGGTTGGCCTGATTTTGGTTTCCAAAACGTTGTTTCGTTGACCCAATACGCCTCCTTCAAGACACGGTCAGCAAATCCAAAGGTGTTGAACATTTCCATTGATCGGCAAGACACACCGTCTGCCTGACCCTTTGCGATCGGTCCATCTTTTTGCTCGACGATGCGGGTGCGAATGCCGGGAAACGCCGCCAGTTGCGCGGCCAAAGTAAGTCCTGCTGGTCCGCTGCCAACGATCAGAACATCCAGTTCTTTTGGCAGGCTGGCATGTTTTTCGGCCAGGTCGTTAGTGGCGTTCGAAACCTCGGGGTTGCCCGGCTGGAATCCATTTAGATGAAATTGCATGTGGGGTTCCTTTCGACGGCCCTTGGCGTAAAAGGCTGAGCCATCCGTGTTTATTAGTAAGTTTACATACTAACTAATCTAGAAAAAAAGATAAGTATACATATTTTATTATTTGCACTAAAAGAGTGAGACGCAGTCGATTAGTCGATTAGTCAGTTGGCAAGAGAAACAGACCTCCAGCTTGAAAAAATAGGAGTGTGAAGGGCTAAATGGAATTATTGGACATGCCCGGCCACTTGATAAGGCGCCTGCAACAACAGTCATCGCAGGTCTTTCAAAAGCAAGTTCAGGCCGCCGGATGGGATCTTACTCCAGTTCAGTTCGCAGCGATAAATGCCCTAAGCACCAATCCCGGGATCGATCAGGCGCAGATTGCCGCCATAATCGGATACGATCGCGCAACGATTGGCGGGGTTGTCGACCGACTGGAACAGAAAGGCATTGTTGCGCGTATTGTCAGCCGTCATGACCGCCGGGCACGTGAGGTCAGCCTTACCAAAAAAGGAGCGATTGTTTTAGCTCGAATGCGCCCTATCGTTTCAAACCTGCAAGCCGACATCCTCGTGGGCCTTACGGCAAAAGAACGCACTCGATTGTTAAGTCTCGTAAGAAAAACGTTGGGTGTCGAAAAGTGAATTTGGTCTTGCCCCTGTTTAGTTCTGGTCGATTTCGGGCAATGTTTGGCATGAATAGCAATGAAATTCCGAACAAGTTTCAACGTGATGCAGTGTCCATTGCGACGAGCAAAACGGCAGGTGATTTTGGGGTCGGTCTGTCGACTTTGAACAAAAGGGGGTTGAAAGCGTCAGCATGATGATTGCTTGCCGATGCAGAAGCCACGGTCACGGTAGGCGAGGATTATTGAGGGCGCCGTCAATTTGACGACTTTGCTGATTGCTCTGCGCCACCGGTAGTAGAAAGATGGATGCTTTGTCGCGCCTGACCCTCATCGTCAGGTTTATCCCGCTTAGCTGCGGCCGGTGAAACAGCAACGATTGTCCTCATTCCAACCACGATGCGAAACGAGCAGAGGACAAACTCGGCCCTCTGGACCAAATACCTTCCTTCGCAGTGTGCCGTTCGAAATTCAGCGAAAGGCTGTTCGCCGGTTTGTCTTTTTGGGATAAATTCTGCTTACCTGTCATCGCTTTCAATGCCAAAATGCTCTTGAATCTTAACTCGTGACCTTAAAAGTAAGGAAATGTATGCTGCTGAAAAGCCAGACTCGGGATCAATCCATTGATCTGAAAACCCAAGCTGCAGATTGAGTAATATGCTGCTGCCCAATTGTCCATTTATGCGCGGTGCTGTTTCATCCGCGCCAAACGTCACCACGCTGGTATCCTGCGCCCAAGTCCAGAAGCTTACTTTAAAGCCATGAATTTGCACTGATTCACCTAGGTACTCAGCGCCTCTGTAAGCGCAATGTCGGTTAATTCGACTCGCTGGCCGGGAAAAAGGAAATCATTCCCAGTAAGCGGACGGATTCTTTTGGATAGCTGCGAACAGTTAACCGTAAGTTTTCCTTGAATAAGGGGAGGATTTTGCGCTAAGCGCACAGTTACGGACATCAATGATTTTTCTTGTGACCGCACAAGGCTGGCCGTTACAGCATAGCCGCAAATTTTAACCTCGTTCGGAATATCCCATCACCTGTGCCACCTCATCACCTGAACCTGGTGCTAAAATGGCAGCCGCTACAAATTGCAGCGCAGCGTGGCAGGTGACGGAATGACATATTCAGATGTTGAAAAGCCGACCGAGGCAGGGACCGACCACGTGGTCGCGATGGTGCCTTACTATTTGAAATTAGGCGGCAAATTGGTGGACGTGCCACTAGATCAGCTTGATTGGCCGATTGGGCGACCGCCTGGGTTGACCGGCCAAAAGGTCGGTGACCTGGACGCATCAGCCCATATTTACACCTTTCCGCGTCGATGGGTTTTCTCGGGCAAACTGCGTGGCTTAAAGGCGCAGTTATCTTTGCTGCTTGTTGAACCCAAATCGTTCCATTGGCATTACATGTGGCTGGCCAAGTTGTTTCACCGACGGTTTTATCGGGTTCTAACCTGTAACCCTGACCTGCTGGCGGCAATCCCGAACGGAGCGTTCTTTGTTTTTGGCGACACTTGGGTGCCGGATTGGCGCAACAAGGACGTGACCAAAACCGAAATGGCGTCGCTGATTGCCTCGGATCGACGCCGTCTGAAGGGGCATAAACTGCGCCATAAAATCGTCAAGCGCGTCAGGGCCGAGGGGCTGGATGTTGATATTATGGGGCGCGGGTATCGGTTTTTTGAGGATAAGGCCGAAGGGTTGGCGCCCTATCGGTATTCTGTTGTGATCGAGAACAGTCGCGAGCCGGGGTATTTTACCGAAAAACTGATTGATGCCTTTTTGTTGAACACAGTGCCGATTTACTGGGGCGCGCCAGATATTGCGACGTTTTTTGACCCTAATGGTATGTGGATTTGTGAAAGCGAAGATCAGATCATGGCGGCGATTGGGGAAATGTCAAAGGCTGATTATGCTGACAAGCTTTTAGCGATTGCTGCCAATCATGAAACCGCGCAGCTTTATGTGTCGATGAATGAAAGGGCGGCGAGGTTGATTGAGGCCAGCCTGTAACTTGCCAACTCAGGCAATAAAACGCCATGTTTTTGCATCACAGGAACGGCAAATCAGCGGCTGGGCGTCACGATCATTTTGACAGGGTTCGGGCGCTACCAATCCCGGCCCATGGGAACGTGGTATTTGCAACGATGAGACGCAAACCACCTGTTGCGCCTTTTCTCGGAATAGCGTTTTAAGGGCTTATGAAGCAATCCGAACGAAAAATGCGCGCCGACATGTGGCCGGTTTACGTGATCAACATGGCCGATAACGTTGCGCGAATGCAAAGCTGCACGTCGGCTCTGAACGCTTTGGGCATCCCGTTTGAGCGGTTCGAGGCGGTCAATGGGCGCGCATTGTCAGATGCCAAGGCGTCGGCGGTTTATGATGCAGACGCAAATCAGAGGATGTTTCGGTTGCCTTTGGTGCGGGGCGAACTTGGATGTTACCTTAGTCATATCGAACTGTGGCGCAGGATCGCGGCGGGCAATGCTGATGGCGCGATCATCCTAGAAGATGATTTCACGGCAAGCCCGCATTTCCCGCAGGTTCTTGCGGCATTGATTGCGGATCAGGATCCATGGGACATGGTCAAGTTGTTTGCGCGACGTCGCAATAAGGTGATGCTAAATCGCCGAAACTTGTGTGACGGCTTTGAAATTGCACGGCCTTACCAAATTCCAAACACCACTCTTGGTTATGTGATCAGAAGGGACGCAGCGGGCAGGTTGTTGGCACGATCAGCGCCTTTTGCCCGGCCAATCGACGAAGATCATAAACGGTTTTGGGAGCACGGTCTGGACGTCCGGTTGGTAATGCCGCCGCCGCTTAGTCTGAACGCTGATCTTCAGCATTCTGATACCATACAGGCGACGCGGAAATCTTTGCGCGGTGGATCACTTGCTGTGAAGCTTAAGCAAGGGCTGCGCAATTTCAAATACCGGTTTATCTATTTGACAGCCCTGCACGTTAACCGTTTGCGGGGCCGCTAGGATGTCGCTTTGGCAAAGGTTCAAATCCGCAGAACGCGGTTGGCGCAACCGTTTGGGCGAAGACATCTCCTCACCCGCAATGCGGCGACGGGCGTGGCGGCATTATCTGTTTATCGATCACGGAGTTTTGCGCGTCCTGTGGCGGAATTTCCACGAAATTGATTTAGGTGTATACCGCTCGAACCAGCCCTCGCCGCGGCGGTTGGCGCAATTCCGGGCGATGGGGGTGAAAACAATCCTTAATCTGCGTGGTGTTGGCGAACACAGCCATTACCTTTTTGAAAAAGAAGCCTGCGCTGAATTGGGTCTGACGCTGATTGATCACACAATGTTTGCGGCTGATCTGGTCAGCCGCGAAAATCTGATCGAGCTTGAGCATTTGTTTCGAACCATCGAAAAGCCGTTTGTGATGCACTGCAAATCGGGTGCCGATCGCACCGGGTTGGCCGCTGTTCTTTATTTGATGGTCATAAAGAATCAACCAGTTGATCAAGCTCTTGATCAGCTGCATTGGCGTTTCGTTCATCTCAAACAGTCCAAGAACGGAATTCTGGATTTCTTTTTTGAGGCCTATCAACGGGATGCCGCAGGACGGGACATCAGTCTTTCTGACTGGATTCGCACCGAATATGACCCGCAAACTTTGCGTGCGGAATATTTTGGCACAGCGTAAAAAGCCTGAGAAAATGAAGGGCCTGCAAAGGTCGCGTGGCTGGCGCTGAGTGTCGTAAATACCTGACGTGTCGGCCTGCCTGTATGTCAAAACCCTGGAAAAACAATGTAAACAAGCACGGAATACTTGGGTTTTACTGATTCCAGCATGTTGCAAAGCGCGCCCCAATATGTTTTTGTGCCACAGTTAAGCGACCAGCATAGGTTGCGAACGAAAAATGTTTCAGGGAGAAACAGCTTGACCAATACACCGCAAGGCGACGGCTTCGTTGTGTTTGACCACGTCCAGAAAAGCTATGATGGCGAAACTCTGGTGGTCAAAGACCTTAACCTTTCCATAGGCAGGGGCGAGTTCATGACCATGCTCGGGCCATCGGGTTCGGGCAAGACGACTTGCCTGATGATGCTGGCTGGTTTTGAGACAGCAACCCACGGCGATATTCTGTTGGGCGGTAGCCCGATCAACAATATCCCGCCGCATAAGCGCGGCATTGGCATGGTGTTTCAGAATTACGCTTTGTTCCCACATATGACGGTGAACGAGAACCTTTCCTTTCCGCTGGAAGTGCGTGGCCAGGGTAAATCGGAACGTGAAGCCAATGTCGCCAAGGCACTGGATATGGTGCAGATGGGCGAGTTTGGCGGGCGGCGTCCGGCGCAATTGTCAGGCGGTCAGCAGCAGCGGATCGCATTGGCGCGGGCTTTGGTGTTCGAACCCGAACTGGTGCTGATGGACGAGCCATTGGGCGCGCTTGACAAGCAGTTGCGCGAGCATATGCAGTATGAAATCAAACATATCCACGAACGCCTTGGGGTGACGGTGGTTTATGTGACCCACGACCAGTCCGAAGCGTTGACAATGTCTGATCGGATCGCAGTATTTGACGACGGTATCATCCAACAACTGGCCTCGCCTTCGGACCTGTATGAAAAACCGGACAACGCATTCGTGGCGCAGTTTATTGGCGAAAACAACACCTTGAACGGCACGGTAAGGGCAATCAAAAATGGCTTTGCCTCGGTTGATTTCGGTGACGGAACGCTTGGTGAAGCCACCGCCGTAAATTGCGGTGAGATTGGCAGCAACACAACACTTTCGATCCGGCCCGAGCGTGTGGATATCGGCGCGAAAAGCGGCGCGAATGCGGTTGATGCCGAAGTATTGGAGCTGATTTATCTGGGCGATCACATACGTTGCCGGATGAAAGTCATGGGCAACGATCAATTTATCGTCAAAGTGCCAAATGCGGCGGGCCACAAGCATCTTGTGGTCGGCGAAAGCACCAAGGTCAGCTGGCACAAAGAGGATTGTCGCGCGTTAGATGCGTGACCCAGAATTGCAGAGCGCTGCTCGGCGCTCTTGCGACAATCCGGCGACATTGCCCAATGCAGCCGGACTCAAGAAGTAAATGGGCATTATTTTGACAAGGAGATCATGAATGAAACTTAAGAACATGATGACCGCTGCCGCTGTTGCCGCGCTAATTGCCGGTACCGCAAATGCCGGGTCGATCACTGTGGTTTCGTGGGGCGGTGCTTACACGAAGTCGCAGATAGAGGCCTATCACAAGCCCTGGATGGCAGAAACTGGCAACACGATCATTTCCGAAGATTACAACGGCGGTGTCGCCGAAGTTAAATCCCAAGTCGAAGCAGGAAATGTAACCTGGGATTTGGTTGACGTGGAACTGTCCGACGCGGTTCGTGGTTGCGACGAAGGCCTGTTTGAAGAAATCGATGCGTCTGTGCTGCCAGCTGGTGCCGATGGCACACCTGCAAAGGATGACTTTGTTGCCGGAGCGATCAATGATTGCGCTGTTGCCAGCATCGTTTGGTCGACAGTTTTTGCGTATGACAGCACCACGACCAAAGCCCCTGCAACGATCAGCGATTTCTTTGATGTTGCAAACTTCCCTGGCAAGCGTGGCCTTCGTAAGAACCCAAAGGCCAATCTTGAAATGGCGCTGATGGCTGATGGTGTTGCCGCTGGCGACGTTTACGCGATGCTTCGCACCAGCGAAGGTGTTGACCGGGCTTTTGCCAAGCTTGACACCCTCAAGGGCAATGTTGTCTGGTGGGAAGCCGGCGCGCAGCCGCCACAATTGCTGGCTGACGGTGAAGTCGTGATGACGACCGCTTATAACGGCCGTATTTTCAACGCAGCTGTCAACGAGAACAAACCATTTGTTGTGGTTTGGGATGGTCAGATTCTTGATTTCGACCTTTGGGCAATCCCCAAGGGTTCCAAGAACAAAGACCTGGCTATGGAATTCCTGATATATTCCACTGACACCAAACGTCTTGCCGATCAGGCCAGCTGGATTTCCTATGGTCCGGCTCGTAAGTCTTCTGGTTCGATGGTCGGATTGTTCAGCGACGGCAAAACCCAAATGGCACCACATATGCCAACGGCTGCTGCCAATCTGACCAACGCATTGGCGAATGACTTTGCGTTTTGGGCTGACAATCAGGACGAGTTGAACGAGCGTTTCAACGCTTGGTTGGCAAAGTTCTGATCTGAAATCGGGCAGGGGGCCTATTGGTTCCCTGCCCAATCTATAATTGGAAAACAGCGCTATGACAGACACTTCGAATACGCTTGTTGCCGCCGATGGAACGCCACTAAGGCGCAAACTGGCGAGGGCGCTGTTTCGCAGTCGTGTGCGCGCCTTTGGTCTGGTTTTGCCGCTGCTCGCCTTTGTGATCGCGGCCTTTATCATACCGATCGTGGTTCTCCTCTGGCAAAGTGTTTACGATCCTCGATATGCTGAATTGATGCCAAACTCGACTGCTGCAATGGCTGATTGGGACGCGAAATCGGCGATAACCGAGGAAATGGCGGCTGCAATGGTCGCCGACCTGATCGTTGTGCGTAAAGACAAGACCATTGGTAAAGTTGCAACGCGGATAAATCGTGAAATATCCGGTGCAAGATCGACATTCACTATAACAGCCCGCGCTGCTGCAAAGATGAAGCCGCCCTATCTTGAGGCGCTGATTGCGAATGACGCGTTATGGGCTGATCCTGAACTTTGGCGCGGCGTCAAGATTGCCTCTAAATGGCTTAATCCGGGCTATATCGCCAACGCTCTTGATTTCAAATACGAGGCGGACGGGTCATTCAGTCGAACCGATCCTGAACGTGCCATCCATGTGATGCTGTTCCTCCGCACGCTCGAAATTTCGTTCACGGTTACGGTTTTGTGTCTGCTTTTGGGCTATCCGGTTGCGTATCTGCTGTCGACATTGCCTGCGCGCAGCTCAAATCTGTTGTTGATACTGGTGCTGCTGCCCTTCTGGACATCGCTTTTGGTGCGCACAACCGCGTGGATTGCCATGCTGCAAAGTCAGGGTGTGATGAATGATCTGTTTGTGGTTTTCGGGATTGCCGCCGAAGATGATCGCTTTTCCTTGATTTACAACAAAACCGGTACGTTGATTTCGATGACGCATATTCTGATGCCGTTCATGATCTTGCCACTTTATTCGGTGATGAAAACCATTCCGCCGTCCTATGTTCGCGCCGCCAAATCAATGGGTGCCACCAACTGGACCTCGTTTTGGCGGGTTTATTTTCCGCAAAGCGTACCGGGGATCGGGGCTGGTGCCTTGCTCGTGTTCATTCTGGCAATCGGGTATTATATTACTCCGGCATTGGTCGGCGGGCAGGACGGACAGATGATTTCAAATATCATCGATTTCCACATGCGCCGGTCGCTGAACTGGAATTTGGCGGCAGCGCTTGGACTTGTGTTGCTGGTGTTCGTGATGTTCCTGTTCTGGGTCTATGACCGGCTTGTGGGCATTGACAATATGAAGCTGGGATAGGGTCATGAAAAAAAGTTATCGCTATATTCCGCCGCAGCCGCCGCTTTTGTTCACCATCGGCATTCCCGGCGCTTTGGGCGCCCTTGTCGGCATGATGACCGCGCAGGGCGACAAAAGCCTCTACTTTTATTACTTTGTGGCTGGCTTGGTGATTTTTGCCGGTACGGCAGCACTGGTGCGTCAGTTTATTGTCAGCCGTAAGGTCGCCGGTTGGGCCGTTGCGCTTGGGTTTCTGGTGCTTGGAACCGCTTTTGCGTCGCTTGGCTATGGCGTTTTGGTGGCGCTGGTTGGATACGTTATCGGGCGGATGACCCTGTGGCTGCATACTGGGGATTACCGGTTGAACATGCCGCCTTATTCAACAACCCGCGAGGTTTTGTGGTTTTATTCGTTCCGTGTGATCTGCGGCATGATCTTTGTGTTTCTGATTACCCCGATCATTATTCTGATCCCGCTGAGTTTCAATCAGGAGCCATATTTCAGTTTTACCCCGGAAATGTTGTCGCTTGATCCGGCTGGATTCAGTCTGCGCTGGTATTGGGATATTCTAAAGAACGGCATGACCGCCCCCGAGGCAGCAACTGGTTGGTGGGCCGATATGTGGCAAAACGCCCAATGGGTGCGATCGGTGAAAAACTCGTTCTGGATCGGGATTTGGGCGACCATATTGTCGACCTCGATTGGTACGCTGGCGGCGATTGGCCTTAGTCGTGATGAAATGCCGTACCGGCGGCTTATCATGGCGGTGTTGATCTCGCCGATGATCGTGCCCTTAGTGATCACCGCGTCGGGGCTGTTTTACTTTTTCTCGCAAGTGGGTCTGGCCAAAACCTATACCGGCCTGATCCTTGCCCACGCGGTGCTGGGCACGCCGTTTGTCATTATCACGGTGACAGCGACGCTGGTTGGATTTGACAACAGCCTTACCCGCGCGGCCGCTAATATGGGAGCCGGACCATTCCGGACGTTCTTTAAGGTGCAGATGCCGCTGATCCTGCCAGGTGTGGTTTCCGGTGGCTTGTTTGCCTTCATCACTTCGTTTGACGAAGTGGTCGTGGTGCTGCAATTGGCTGATGTGCAGCAACGCACGATCCCGCGTCAAATGTTCTCGGGTATTCGTGAACAGATCAGCCCGACCATTCTGGCGGTTGCAACCATTCTGGTGATCATCTCGATCCTGCTGTTAAGCCTTGTGGAAATGCTGCGTCGCCGCTCAGAACGTATGCGGGGGATGAGCCCAGGTTGACCGGGTTCAAACGCCCAGAATTGCCAGCCAAACGGTAACCGACAGGATTGAAGCCAAGGTTCCGACCAGAACCGAGGTCGCGGCGACCCGCCGGGCGCGTCCATACATATTCGCGAACATGTAAGAATTCATCCCCGGCGCCATGGAGGCGGTCAGGACCGCCGCGCGCACTAAGCCGGTGGGCAGGTGAAACACCTGTGTCGTCAGGAACAGCGCGATACTGGGATGAACAACAAGGGACAAGAAACACACCCACCCGACCTCGCGGAAATCGCCATCGGGGCGATACCGGTAAAGCACGCCGCCAAGCGCGAACAGGGCGGTTGGAAGGGCCGCATGCACAATCAGGTTCATGGCGTCGGTTATCGGGGCGGGCGTGATAAGCCCAGTGAAGTTCATGATGAACCCTAAAGCAATTGCAATGGTCAGAACATTGCGAAACATTGCGCGGCTGACGGCAATCGCGGTGCCGCGCAACCCGTGACCGCGATTGCGGATCACTTCCATCGTGGTGATGCCCAGAAAGTAACAAACCGGCGCGTGCAGCGATACAATCGCATAGTTTGGCGCAAGGGATGCGGCCCCATAGGCGCGCTCCATGATTGGCAAGCCAAGCAGGACGGAATTTGCGAACAAGGCGGAAAAGCCGATGGCGACGGCATCCTCAAGCGGTCGATTGAACAGATACCGCGCCCCCAGAATGCCCAGTGTAAAGACGCTGATCGAGCCGGTGTAATACGAGGTCAACAACCCGGTATCAAAGCCGTGCGACAAATCCAGGGTCGAGATGGCGCGAAACAGCAGAACCGGGATCGCGAAATTCTGGCTGAACCGCATCAGGCCGTCGATCGCTGTATCCGAAAAGAAGCCTTTGAAAACCGCAATATAACCACAGGCAATCACGATAAAAACCGGCAGGATGACTTCGATCAAGGCTGACAATTTCGGCGGGTCTTTCGGTTAGGCCCGATGATATGGCCCGGAAAGCGATGCGGGTGCAAGGGCGGGTGGCGGATCGCTGGCTTGGCTTGAATGGGCGATAATTCCAACAGCCCGTTCTATGCAGGCGAGAACCGCGTTATTCAAAACATGAAACCCAGAATATCACGGCTCAATTGCTCTTTGGAAATTGCCCGAACCTGCAAAGCGCGAGACGCATTACGCGGGCAGTTCGATCACCATACCGTCATAGGCGGCGGTGATGTGATCGGGCGTTTCGGCGCAAACGGACGCATAATCAAGATCTATATGCATGTTGGTTAAAACGGCGCGTTTGGGTGCGGCGCGTTCGATCCATTCAAGGCTTTGCGCCAGATGCGAATGGGTCGGGTGCGGGCTGCGGCGCAAGGCATCAAGGATCCAGACATCAAGGTTTTGAACTGCCTCCCAAGCAGGTGGATACATCTCGGCCACATCCGGCAGATAGACCAGACCGCCGATGCGAAACCCAAGGGCGTCGATGCTGCCATGGCCGACATGAAACGGCGCGAGCGTGATAGTGCCGCCAGCGCCGTTGATCTGAACCGGCCCGTCGATTGTGTGCAGGTCAAGGATCGCCGGATAAGCGCTGCCTTCGGGTTGGATGAAGGCATAGCCAAACCGCGAGATCAATGCATCTTGGGTTGGCCCATCTGCCCAGACCGGCAAGCGGCGGCGCATATTGATGACGATCATCCGCAAGTCATCAATGCCGTGCACGTGGTCAGCATGTTGATGCGTGAACACAACCGCGTCTAGCTGCCCGATGCCAGCTGTCAGCAACTGGCTGCGCATGTCAGGCGAGGTGTCAATCAGCACGCGGGTGATCTGATCGTCTTTGATCCGCTCAACCAGTATCGAACAGCGGGTGCGGTTGTTTTTGGGCTCTTTAGGATCGCAATCGCCCCAATGGCCACCCAATCGCGGCACACCGCCAGAAGACCCGCATCCAAGAATGGTGAATCTAAGACTGGCCATCACGCCGCCTTTTGCCATTGACGGGCCTTGCTGAACAACCGGTCAAAATTGGCGGAAGTGGCGGCAGCAAAGGCCGGATAATCAACGCCAAAAACCTCGGCCCCGGCTTGGGCGGTGAAGGCGGTATAAGCTGGTTCATTCCGCCGTCCGCGATAGGGTGGCGGTGCCAGATAGGGCGCGTCGGTTTCAACCAGAATGCGGTCAAGCGGGGCGGTGGCAAATATATCGCGCAGGTCTTGCGAGTTTTTGAAGGCCGCAATGCCGGACATTGACAGATAGAACCCCAGATCAAGCGCCGCTTCTGCCAACTGGCGCGACGAGGAAAAGCAGTGCATCACGCAGCCATAGGCACCGGCGCTGTGTTCTTCTGTCAGGATGCGCGCCATGTCATCATCGGCATCACGCGCATGAATGATCAGCGGCAGGCCGGTTTGACGTGCTGCCTCGATATGCAAACGCAGGCTGTCTTGCTGCACTATTTTGGTTTCAGCCGTGTAATGGTAATCAAGCCCGGTTTCCCCGATCCCGACCATTTTCGGATGCTGCGCAATGGTCAGCAATTGATCCAGCGTCGCCATTGGTTCCTTGGCGACACTCATCGGATGCGTGCCTGCTGCAAAGAACACCGGGGCAAATCGTTCTGCGATGGCGCGCACGTTGGGTTCGGTCGACAGTTTTGTGCAGATCGTGACCATGCGCGTGATACCAGCCGCAACGGCCCGGTCCACAATAGCAGGCAGGTCTTCGGCGAAATCCGGAAAATCAAGGTGGCAATGGCTGTCGATGATTTCAGGCGGGGTGGTCATCATGCAATCGGGTCCGGTTTCAGGCGGCGCGCGATGTCGCGGCCATCTGGTCAATTTTCAGCAACATATCAAGGATCACCGAGGCCGGGTCAAGGTTTACTGCCCGCGCATGTGCCGCCCGTTCGGAAAGCGTTTGCGCAAGATCGGCCCAACCGCGTGCCGCATGAACCGACGGCGCAAGTCGGGTTAGTAATGATGCCTCGGCCGGGCTGACGGCGATCTTAGGGGGGCCAAAGACGCCCGCACTCGCGATCCGGTGCATCAGAACCCCGATCAGCCGAATGGCCACGTCATAGCGCGCGGCCCCTGCCTTGGATGTGCAACTTTCGGCCAGATGTATGGCTGTTGGCCGATCCATTTTACCGGTTTCCAGCAGATCAATCAGGGTTGCGTAAAGCTTAAGGCCGTCGTGCGATATCAACCTGATTGCCTCGCCAACTGATCCTGCAGCCAGAACCGACAGCGCAGTTGGATTCGTGCTGGTTTCAAATCCGGCACCGGCAAGGGCTGCCGCCAGATCGTCGGGGGCAAGCGCGTGACAGGCAAGCGTTCGACAACGGCTGCGGATAGTTGGCAACAAACTGAGTGGCCGATGAGAAACTAACAACATTGTCACGCGGGCAGGGGGTTCTTCGAGGATTTTCAACAGCGCATTGGCTGCGTTTTTGTTCATTTCGTCAGCTGCATCAACGATCACGACACGCCGACCACCATCCGCGGAACTGAAGTTGAAAAAGCTTTTTAAACGGCGCACTTCGTCAACCGTAATGTCCTGTTTCAGTCGCTCCAGCTTGTCGTCCCACGGGCGACGGCACAAAAACAGGCGTGATTCTGACAGCGCGGTGACATGCCGCTGCACGGTGGAGGTCGGGTCAACGTCAAGGGTATCCGGCGTTGAAGGCGCACCAAACAGAGCGGCGGTCTCTAGCGGTTGATCCAGCAAGAACCGCGCAATGCGCCAGGCTAAGGTCGCTTTGCCAACCCCGCGCGGACCGCTGATCAGCCAGGCGTGATGCAACCGGTTGCTGTTGAACGCTTCAAGAAAGGCGGCCTCGGCAATGGACTGACCATAAAGATGCGAGGTCATCCGGGGATGTGGCGCGCCGTCTACTTGATCAGGCTGCGGGATGTCTTCGACCTCGATCATGTCAGAACTTTGAAATGCGCCGTAATGTCGGCTGCGATGTCCTCCGGCGCGCGGTTGGCATTGATAAGAATGCAGCGCTTGGGAAATTGTTCGGCCAATGCCAGAAAACCTTGCCGCAAAGCCAGTTGAAACGGCAGGCCGAAATCTTCAAAGCGATCTTCACCAGATTTTCGCGCCAGTCCGCGTGTCAGGGCGGTTTCAGGGTCCATGTCCAGAATAAAGGTCAGGTCAGGTTCACGCCCGATCATCAGATTGTGCAGATCGTCAACCACGCCGCGCAAGTCCGCCCGCGCAACGCCTTGATAGACACGCGTGCTGTCAGCGAACCGATCCGACAACACGGTCTTCCCGGCGTTCAGAGCCGGCAGGATGGTTTTTTCCAGATGGTCCCGCCGCGCGGCTGTGAACAGCAAAATTTCCGTTTCTGGCGACCAGCGCCCGGGATCGCCTTCCACCAATAAAGCACGGATTTCCTCGGCCCCGACAGAACCACCGGGTTCTCGGGTTAGAACAATATCGCGCCCAGTGACTTTAAGAGACGCTGCCAATTTATTGATTTGTGTGGATTTTCCGGAACCATCAATACCTTCAAATGTGACGAACAGACCGGCGCATTTCATCAGTTAACCACGTCCATAAGCGAGGACATCAACAACACGGCGGAAAGCTTGAAGCGTGAGAAAATTCCGCTACGCTCGACAGAGTCTGAGGCGACAAGTGGCACTTCGATATCAGGCATGTCCGGAACTTTCAAAACCATGGTCCCGAGTGTCTGCCCTTTTTCAACCGGTGCCTGAAAGGGCTCGCGCAGGTGTATCTCGCCGCTTAGCTGATTTTGGGTTGTTACGGGTAATAATGCGGAAACCTCGTTTGCGACCTCAAGACCTACCGACCCCTGTCGCCCAAGCCAAAGATTGATTGATCCGACGTTCTGACCGGCCTGAAGAATTTTTTTTTCAACAAATTGGCGAAACCCCCAGTTCATCAGTTTTTCGGCTTCGCGGGCGCGGTCCTCTTCGCTGTCTAAACCCGAAACCATTATAACAATCCGCCGGTCACCTTTAACGGCCGATCCAACCACACCATATCCGGCCTCGGATGTATGACCGGTTTTCAAACCATCCGCCCCAATCCCCATTTTTAACAAGGGATTGCGGTTGTGCCGGTTGTCAGGCGCGCGGTTATCAAAGGCGAATTCTGTGTGTGCAAAATACTGGTAATATTGCGGAAACGTGCGGATCAACCGCGTGGCGAGCGTCACAAGGTCACGCGCGCTCATCTTTTGATTGGGGTCAGGCCAGCCGTTTGAATTGGCAAATGTTGAATTTGTCATGCCAATTTGCTTGGCACGTTCGGTCATAACACGGGCGAATTCCCTTTCCGACCCGGCCAGCGCCTCGGCCAGCACAGCGCAGGCATCATTGCCGGAAAGAACAATCACACCAAGGATCAGGTCTTCGACCCGCACCCGATCACGGGTGGTTAAAAACATTGTCGAACCACCATAAGACATAGCGTGTTCAGACACCGGCAGGGTTTCGTCAAGGCTAAGACGGCCGTCTTCCAGAGCTTCAAAAACCATATTCAAAGTCATCAACTTTGACATCGAGGCTGGTGGGATTGCCATGTCGGCATTCTTTTCCAAAAGCACGGTGCCTGTGTTGAAATCCAAAACAAGCGCCGCACGCGCCTTGGTATCAAGGGCGGTTGCAGCCCCCGTAAGGGCTGTGATCACAAATGAAATTGCGAAAAGATGTCTGAAGATCAATGTCTTGCCTTTCGACCGTAAACCTAATTGGTCACAAAATACGCGTCAACAAATCCCAGTCCTTGCGCTTTTTTCAACAGAACGCCGCGTTCGCTGGCACTGGTTGCGGGGCCAACAAGCACGCGCCAGAATTTCTTACCTTTGCTTTCCTGTTCTTTCACGATCGGAATTACGCCCTCAGTACGCAGGCTGGTTGCCGTGTTATCAGCATTCGCCTCGACGCTGAAAATCCCGATCTGGATAAATGGCTTATTCAGCCCAGACGCCTTTTTAACCGGAGTGGCGGCGGGTTTCGTAACATTTTCTACTTCCACTGGCGCCGTGGCGGCTTTCTTGCTTTCGACCTTGTCGATCGCCGCACTTGCCGCCGCAATTGGATCAAGCTTGGTTTCCTTGATTTTTGCAGGATCTGACCCTGCTGCGACCTCGACAACTGGCCCAGCCGGTTTTTCCGGCACGGTTTCGCGGCGCAAAGCGGTTACACTGATCGACGTTGGCTTGCCAGCCAGAATACCCAATGCTGCTGCTGCATCCGACGATAATTGAATCTTTGGCCCCGGATTATCCCGTTCTCGTTTGAAAAGTGCGCCGATAACAAATTTGTTGTTTTCGGTGTTGCGGATGATCACTCGTTCGGGGTCTTGCGTATCGGCATAAGCCACCCAAACGCCACCTAACGAGGGGCGTCCATCCCACAAAGCGGCATCCGTAACGTCAAAAACATCCGGAGCCTCAACATCGCGCTCGATCAACTTTACGGAACTGTCCGAAGGTGTTTCCTGGGTTTCAGTGCCTTCGGTCTTTTTGCCAAATTTCGGCATTTCAAATCCGGCGCAGCCGGTAAGCGAGACCATCAACACCAGCCCGAGGCCGTGTCTGAAAGTGAAAATTTGTGCCTGTGACATTTTTTTCGCCCCTGCTGCCTAAAACGGATCGATCTTTTGACCATTTCCGCCGGATTTACCGCCAAATTCCGGATTATTTAGGTGTTCCGGTTGTTGCTGGATGCAGTCTAACCGGTAACGCACGACTTGAAAAGTCTTGCTGAGGGTGAATCAGGGTGATTCAGAGAAAGTGTGATTTTCGTTCTGCCGCGATGAGCGCGACAGCCTTTGCGCGGTTATCCTGTAAGATTTCAATCGCTCTGGTGGGTGATTTTGAGATGCGTTTGAGCAGGGTGATAGAGGTGGTCGCAGGAATTCGGACCATGAGTTAAGGTAGATCGACTAACGAGAAAGACGATCTGAGATGACGAAAAGAAAGAACCATTCAGCTGAGTTTAAGGCGCGTGTTGCGCTTGATGCGATCCGCGAAGAGTTGACGCTGGCTGAGCTTGCGAAGAATCACGGCGTGCATTCTGGGCAGATCAGCACATGGAAGCGTGCCGCGCTCGACAACATGGTGTCCGCTTTCACGAAGCGAGGAAGCGATCCTCGGCCGGAGATCAGCACGGCCGAGGTTGAGAAGCTGCATTCAAAGATTGGGCAGCTGGTGGTGGAGCGGGATTTTTTGGCCGATGCCTCGCGTCAACTTCTGGGGACGCGAGGCAAAAAATGATGAGCAAGGATCATAAGCTGAGTGTGCGCCGCCAATGCGTCCTGCTTACGCTGGCGCGGTCCACGCTGTACTATCAGCCGAAAGGCGAGAGCGCCGAGAACCTGCGATTCATGGAAATCATCGACAAGCAATTTTTGGAGACGCCGTGGTATGGGTCGCGCCAAATGGCCCGGTACATGAAGCGGAACAACCACACGTGCGGCCGCCACCGTGTGCGTCGCTTGATGCGCCTCATGCGATTGGTTCCGATCTACCAGGAGCCCAACACCAGCAAGAAGCACCCTCAGCACAAGATATGGCCTTATTTGCTCAGGAATGTAGTGATCAACCGGCCAAACCAGGTCTGGTGCGCCGACATCACATATATCCCAATGCAACGGGGCTTTCTGTATCTGGTGGCAATCATGGACTGGCATAGCCGTAAGGTGCTGGCATGGCGGCTCTCGAATAGCATGGACACCACTTTTTGCGTTGAAGCCTTGAAAGAGGCATTGGCCAAACACGGCACACCGGAGATATTCAACACCGAT
>FLOH01000270.1_pt1 | contig 130210 bp, 113 predicted proteins | sample 756751 | NCBI WGS metagenome assembly FLOH01 (sample SAMEA4026879, study PRJEB14308) | marine metagenome | biome: coastal water; material: water | depth 74 m
TAACAATTGCTTCTGGGATATCTACACCTACTTCTATAACACTGGTAGAAACGAGAATATCAAATTCGCCTTCCTTGAATCTAGTCATAATAGAGTCTTTATCTTTGGCTTTCATTTTGCCATGTAAAAATTCTACTTTTCGTTTAGGGAAAACTTCATTGGCAATCCGATCGAATTCTCCTTTTACATTTTTGGCTTCAATTTTGTCACTTTCGTCAACAAGCGGACAAACCCAAAAAATCTGTTTTTTCTTGCTTATTTGATCGTCAATAAAGAGATTCATTTTAGCAATTGTTTTAGAATCAGAAATAACTCTGGTGATGATGTTTTTTCGTCCGGGGGGTAGTTCGTCAATACGACATAAATCTTGATCACCATAAATGGTAAGAGCGAGGGTTCTAGGAATTGGTGTTGCTGTCATGGCGAGAAGATGAGTGTGTCCCTTTTGAAGCACAGACCGTTGCTCTACGCCAAAGCGGTGTTGTTCGTCGATAACTGCAAAACCCAATTTTTTGAATTCTGTGTCCTCGGTCAAAATAGCATGGGTACCGATCAAGATTTGAATATCACCATTTTTAAGTCGGCTTTTTATTTTCTTTTTATTGGCGAGAGTTATAGATCCGGTAAGTATTTCGATAGAAAATTCAGGAGCAAAGAATTTTAAGGCTGACCGAAAATGTTGTTTAGCTAAAATCTCGGTGGGAACGAGAAAAGCCACTTGTGCTCCAGATCGGAGAATGGGGAGGGCAGAAAGAAAAGATACAATAGTTTTCCCAGAGCCAACATCTCCTTGCATTAAACGATAAGCAGGGCGATCCCGTTCAAAATCTTTGAGAATAATAAACAAACATTTTTTTTGAGAGTTAGTTAGTTGAAAAGGGATTTTTTTTAGGTCTTGTTTTACTTGTTCGGCATCAAATTTTACGAAATAGGGATTTTTGGTTTCTCTTTCTCTTAGAAACTTTTCTTGCATAACTCGGATTTGAATGGCAAAAATTTCTTCAAAAGCCAATCGATTCATAGCTTTTTGCCATGTTTCCATATTATCTGGAGCATGAATTTGCTTAATTGCTTCTTGTTTACTAATAAAATCTTCGGATTTTAATATTTCTGAGGGAAGAATTTCTTCAAAATCTTTAGCTAAAAGCAGTAGTCCCGCTATTTTTTCTCTAAACCATTTACTAGTTAAAGGTGGGGATTCTGGGTAAATAGCACGGAGTTTTCCGACATGGACATTACGGTTTAAGTGGATCTCGGGATTGAGAATTTGGACTTTCCCATAACTTCGGTCTATTTTTCCAACCAAGAAAACTCGGGATTCGTCTTTTAGATTTTTCAGTAAATAAGGGGTCTGGAACCAAATGACTGCCAGAGTTACATCTCCTTCTAAAATTAAAGCTGCCTTAGTTATTGTTTTGCCCCGAGCAGTCTTTTCTTGGCGGATATCACAGAGAATTCCAGATACCGTGTTTTTGGCACCCATGGTGATATTTTGGAAATTAGAGGTGATTTCTGTGGATTCTGTGGCTCGTGGAAAGAATTCCAACAGATCTTTGATAGTATGAATTTCTAAAATATTTAGCTTTTTTATATGAGCAGTTGTGGTATAAAGTGCTTTTTGCAGAGGAAGGTTTAGACTCATCACTATAAATTGTAACAAAAAAATAAAAAAATATTTCTTTTTATATAAACTTGGGTTATATTTCTTCTTGAATAAAAATAAAAAAGTTTCACAAATTCTTTGTATCCTTTTAATATCTATACATGATTAAAAAATTAACAGCCCCTCTTCTTGGTTTGTTATTAGTTTTAGGGCTTTTCTCTTTTGATATTGCTTTAGCGGAGCTAATTAATACTGGAGATAATCCAGAAAATATTCAACTAGCTACACCAGCATGGGGAGGATCGGCTAGAACAGCTATTAAGGTAGTAGTAAATTACTTTCTTTTCTTTCTCGGTTTAATAGCCACAATCATGGTGATTTACGGAGGATTTCTTTATATCACTTCTGGTGGGGATGATGCTGGAGCAGAAAAAGGAAAGAAAATCCTTATTTATTCCGCCATTGGAATAATTATTATTCTGGTTTCCTATGCTCTAGTAAATACTATTATTGCTACAGGATCAGGGAATGATCCAGCATTTTAAAAAAATATAAAAATAAAATTGCAAAAATAATATTATTAATTAATAATTCAGAGGAATTATAGAAAATATGAAAAAATTTTTACCACCCGTTCTCGGTTTAGTTGCGGTTTTAGGTTTGTTTTCTTTTGATGTTGCTTTTGCGGCTTTAATTGGAGAGGGAGATAATCCACAAAATATAAAATTAGCCACTACAGCATGGGGAGGGTCGGCCAGAACGGCAATTAAGGTAGTAGTAAATTACTTTCTTTATTTTCTAGGTTTAATTGCCACAATCATGGTGATTTACGGAGGATTTTTATATGTGACAGCCGGGGGAGATGATGCTGGAGCAGAAAAAGGAAAAAAGATTCTTCTATATGCGGCGATTGGAATTATTGTTATTTTGGTCTCCTACGCTCTAGTAAATACTATCATTGGATCTGGAGTAAATGTAGAACCGCTATAAGGAAGTTTAGCTTATATAAAACTGAAAGCTGTGGACCTAGTTCACAGCTTTTTTATTTCTCTTAACATCAGTTGTCCTTCTTGGGCACCAAACTTCTGAATGACTGCTCCAGAGTTTAGGCTTCCCCAGATAAGTTGTTTCTCTAGTGATTTTCCCAGAAGTCTAGCAGTCGTAATTCCAACAGAAAAAGCGTCTCCAGCTCCTAAGGTACTTGTAATGGAGATGTCTGGGGCAGGACAGAATAAATGGTTTTCTTTGGTAAAAAGCTGAGCGCCTTGTGCACCGTCAGTAATAACTACGGTGTTTATTCCGGCACTGAGAAATTTATGAGCTAATTTTCTAACATCAAAAATATAATCCGCAAGATAAGATTTTCCGGTGGTTATTTTTTCTCCAATTTGAGTTTCTTTAGCTTTTTTTAATTTTAATTTTCGAGCTTTAATTTTCGTAAACAGTTCTGCTTCTTCGGTGTTTACGATAAGGATATCAATGGAAGGAAAGATCTCTTTAAACTTCTTAAACCCTGCTTTAAATTGAGTTTTACCAGGATTCCAAGCAACTAGTCCTTTGATGCGTTTTTTCCAATTAGGGATCTCAAAAAGAAGGTCTTGCGAATTTTCGTATAAATGACTGATATAAATAGCTTTAGATAAGGGAGCGTTTTTGAGCGTAGAACGGGAGAAGTTCTTCTTATTCTTGCGATTATGAAAAACAGTTCTCCGTCCCTTTGGATCGTTTAGGATAATTGAAGAAGCGGAAATACCGTTTTTTTCTTCGATTAGAAATTGAGTATCTACTTGGTTTTTCTTCCCGTTCGACAGGCTCAGGGTCTTTGATAGTTTATTCTTAATGAGATGACCTTCTTCATCATCACCAATAATGCCAAAAATTGCGGAAGAAAGACCCAATTTGCTAAAGCCAATACTAGTATTAGCAGATCCACCACCACAGAACTTATGAACTTCTTGGATTTTGATTTTTTCTCCTATGGGGAAAGAAAACCAGTCTCGGTGACGCTTTTTTTGGATTTCTATGCTAGAAAAATCTGGCGTTAGAAAGGTATCCAAAGTAATTGATCCAAAAGTTAAAATGTCGTATTTTTTGGTTGCCATCTCCTAATTATACCATAAATACTTGACATTTACAAGTAAATGATTATATGTGATTTGTTAAAATTAAACTATGGAAAATAATAGTGATCTAAATAGACAACTTACTTTTGAAGAATTTGAACAAATTCAAACAAAGATTGGGAACTTAAAAGGAAAAGTTCTTGAAAGTTTAACTTTTGAAGAAGGAATCGAGGAGTGGTTCAATGTTTTTTGGAGCAAAGTTACTCCTGTTTTACTACTGTTATTTGATTCTGGAGAGGAGATTGAAGAGGAAAATCTTATTAACGGAATTAAAGAATCTTTTTCTTTTGTTTTGGAAGAATTTTGTTCAGCTCGCAGTAAAGAGCCTTTCTTGAATGAAAGGGTCGAAAAGGAATTTTGGGAAACATACAGTGGAATAGAAATGATTCGTTTGATGAATTATATTGAAACGAATTACATAGGGGGCAAAGATTTCAGACAAAGAGAACCAGTACTGGATATTTCTAAATCAGTAGGCAGCATTACTAGAGAGGATGAATGGGGAGGAGATCATTATAATCCTCTTGATGATGATGATGGTGGTGACTGGTCGCTGGTTAGATTGTTTTAAATATATTGCCCTATTATTCCTCTCTTTCTCCATAAACCTCTCTAGCTTTAGCACCTTTAGCTGGTCCAATAAGACCCCTAGACTCCATTTGATCTAATAATCTGGCAGCTCTAGCATAACCAATTTCCATTCGTCTCTGGAGGAAGCTCGCAGAAGCTTTTCTGGTTTCCATAACAGTTTTGACCGCATCATCGAACATAGGGTCTAATTTTTCATCTGTAGCAGAGGCTGTCCCAGCAGTAAGTACGCCACCTTTAGCCATTCCTTCGATGGATTGAGTGGTTATTTCGTCATTGGCAATCATTTCTGGGAATTGGAGTTTGATATGGTTAGTCACTCGTTCCACTTCTTCGTTAGAAATAAATACTCCTTGCATTCTGGTTATAGAACCACTATTTCCATCTAGATACAACATGTCTCCAAAGCCTAATAAATCTTCGGCGCCGATACCATCTAAAATAGTTCGAGAATCAATACCACTAGACACTTTGAATCCAATTCGAGAAGCCAAATTTGCTTTAATTAGACCAGTTACGACATCTACAGATGGTCTTTGGGTAGCTACTATTAAGTGCATCCCAACAGCCCTCGCCATTTGCGCAATTCTACAAATAGCGGCTTCGACATCTTTACCAGAGACCATCATAAGATCGGCTAGTTCGTCGATAACAATAACAATAGAAGGTTCTTTTTGGTCTGGGAACTTCTCATTGTATTCATTAATATTTCGACATTTATTTTCTGAAAATGTGCGATACCGACGGTTCATTTCTGCTACGGCCCAAGCTAAAGCAGAGACACATTTTTCAGGTTCTACGATAACTGGAGTAAGGAGGTGTGGTAGATTGTTATAGAGAGAAAGTTCTACTCGTTTAGGATCAACAAGAATGAGTTTTAGTTTGTCTGGTGGGTTTTGCCAAAGTAGAGAACATAAAAAGGCATTCATTGCCACAGATTTTCCAGAACCTGTTTTTCCGGCAATAAGAAGATGGGGCATTTTTGCTAGATCATGCACAATTGGTTTACCAGCAACATCTCGACCAAAAGCAAGCTTTAGCTGATAATCTGCTTCTTCCCAAACTTCAGATTCCATCATTTCTCTCATGCCAACATTAGCTCGTTCTTTATTAGGTATTTCTATTCCTACTAAAGATTTTCCCCTAATTGGGGCTTCTATTCGGATGTTTTTAGCAGCTAAGGCTAAAGCCAAATCTGACTTTAGGGCTGTAATTTTAGTTAGTTTAATTCCAGCTGCGGGTTGCAAGGTGAATTGGGTAACAGTTGGTCCCACATGAACAGACTTCATGGTTACATCTAGACCAAATTGTTCTAGTTTTTCTCTAATTACTTCTGCTTTTTCTCGCAGATCGGTTTCGTCGACGACAATAGTAGAAACATCGTCTTTGAGAAGATCGACACTAGGAGGTTCCCAGACCCCAGCTAGTTTTCTGTTTTTAGCTTCGGTTAGTTCATCAGTTCGTTCTAAGTTAACTGCTGTTGAACGACCATTAGATCCTGTGGAATCTACAATTTCTAATTCATTATCGAAAGATTTTTTATCAAGATGGGAAGGAATTTCTTTGTTTTTTTGATTTTTTTCCAAAGAAGCCGGTACAGATTTCTTGGAAAATAAAGTTGTTAAACTAAAACCAAATCCAACTACGGCAGAAACCCACAATATTCCGGCTAAAATGATAGTGGTTACAGCCGTTCCCAAGAATTCTCTAGGAAAGAATCCAATAGCAAACCCAACGGCTCCGCCAAAGTTTCTAGCGAGAGCTAAGGAATCTGCATGGGGGACAAAGAGATTTATTATTCCCAATATTCCCACAAAAAAGAAGAGAATGGCTAAAATTCTTAAAGGGGGAAATTGGCTTTCTTTTTTAATAAACAAAGATATTCCGATACCCCCTAAAAACAAAGGCATTAGCCATATTCCAATTCCAAAAAGAGCTTTAAAGGAAGCGAATATTTTTAGAGAGAGAGGGGCAGAACTCCAGAAAAGGGTTACTAAAAGGATACTAAAGGCAATCCAAATGCCTCCCCAAATTTCTTGGCGGATAGAATCAGTTAGAAAATCATCCCAGTTGTTTTGTTGGATTTTTTGTCGCTCTACTTTTTTAGTAGCTTTAGAACGAGCTTTTTCTCGTATAGTTCGTTGTCGTTCTCTTTTCTCTTCTGAGACAATCATTTTTTTAGCCATCTTTTGGGCTTCCTTTTTTAAAACCGAGGACGGAATTTTTACACTAGGGCGTTTTTTTTTGCCAAACATCCTCATAATGATGAATGAATAATGAAGAATTATCAATATTAATTTAGCATATTATAATATGCTAAGTATTAGGTATCATGTATTTAGTATTAAGTATAAATAGCAAAAATTCATTTTTCCTAGTTTGAACTTTGTAATTTTTCTAAAGCTTTAGCGTTAGTATCTAAAAACTTAATTTTGTGAAAATTTTCAGGAGCGACCCAGTCGATATTTTGACCTTCCAAGGGGATTGGTTCTCCTTTTTTAATTTCACATTTATGAAATCGTAAAATGAGATTTATTTTACCAAAATCATGAATTTCTTCGAAAAAAGCTTCACCAACTTTAACTTCTATTCCTAGTTCTTCTAAAATCTCTCGTTTTACGCAAGAGACATAATCTTCACCTTTTTCTCTTTTTCCGCCAGGAAATTCCCAATGACCAACAAAGCTTTTTCCCTCTGGACGGCTTTGGATTAAATATTTACCGTTTTTATAAATACAAGCAACACCAACCTCTATTTGATAAGGGTTTCTTTTTTTCTTTTCCATACCCTTATTATGTAGCAAAATGAAGCTATTAGCTATTAGTAATAGAAATTTTTAATTTTTAATTTTTACTTTTTAAATAATTTTTTAATGTCCTAATTTTTAAAATAGGCTCTTGCCTAGCAGAGATTAGAATTTTTTAAGTATTTCTAATATTTGTTTAGCATATTATAATATACGAAGCTAAGATTAAAGGTTAAAGGTAAAATTTAAAAAATAAACAACAAACTCGAAAATTATAAATTCTAAAATCTAAATGTAATATTTCGATCTTTTTTATACGTAATACATAATACTTAATACATGCTCCTAGTGTACCAAAAAGGCATACATAATTGTCCAAGCGGAGAAAGCCACAATTAGTCCAATAGCGGCAGAAATAACAACTTTCTTGGCCTCTTCTACACTTTGTTCGTCTTGACCGAAATTAGTGATTAAACGAATTCCACCATAAATCAAAGCAAAAACAGCCAGTATCCCAATAAATCCTAAGATAAAATTAATTAGTTCCACCATAAACTCGACAGAGTCACCTGCATCGGGGATAGCTAATTTTCCTTCTTTACCTGTAAAAAGTCCAATTGTTTTTTCAGTGGAAACTAGGACTATTATTCCTACAACCGTAAAAACTATTCTTCGTTTTAATTTAGAAATTTGGGCTTCGTCTTCTCCTCCAGCAATAATCATTTTTATGGCAGAGAAAATAATAAAAGCTACTCCAGCTACAACTCCAAAACTAGAAAAGTATTTAAAAATTCCTCGTAACTGAGAAATTCCTTCTTTGGAAAAAATAGTGGCATTTTCTGTACTAAGTAGAGCTTCTCCGGTTACTCCAAAAAAGATTTTATCAACAATTACTGAGGCCAAGGCTAGAATCATAAAACCAATAGCTAGACCATAAATATGACGACGGCGTTTCGCGAACTCTTCTTCTTCTCCTCGAGATAGAATCAGGTTCATTCCACTCCAGACTGTAAATAATACGGCAACGGTAACGATAAGTTTGTTGAAGTATTTTAGGACTCTTTTTACAGTATTTTTAAAAAGAAATTCACCTTTAACTTCTTCAGTATCTTCGGCATAACCGTCTCCCAAGTTATAAATAGTAAAATCTTTTAGGCTTGTAGTTGAAAAGATATCTCGTTTGCCATCGTCTCCTGTTCTGGCTCCTTCATTTATAAAAATATCTTTTGTAGATGGTTGTTCTGGAATATCTTGAGCTTCACAAATTTCTCCTCCTATTCCTAGGAAAGAAAAGCAAAGAATAAAGATTAGAATTAGTTTTTTCATTTGAATACAAAAGCAACTAGTGTGTAGCTGGAAATAGCAATCATAAGCCCAATAACACAGGAAATAATAATTCTTTTAGCTCGATTCATTTGGTCTTCACTACCAAAGCTTATGACATAATACAGACTGGAAAGAATCAGCATAATTACAGCAATTACGCCCAAAAAGGAAAGAATGAAGTTAATTATTCCGACAAACTCTTTAATACCTAGGGTAGCGGCTTCGGTAGCGCTAAGAGAACTAACAGTGACTTCTGGAGAAAGAATTCGGATCAAAGTTTCTGCCATAAGAATCAAAGTAGCTCCAAAAAAGAAAGACCGAAAAAATTCTTTTTCTCGGGAAATAGTTTCTTCTTCTTCTCCTCCCGTCAAAAGGTCATATCCGGCCATCATCATTTTTATTAAAGCAATACCAAGAATAAAGAATTCTACAAAGCGGATAATTATTTTTATTTGGGCATCGAAATTAAAAGCAGAAATACCTTCCAACATATTACCTTCTGCGGGATTTAGAACTTCCCAAGCCATAAATTCTGCTATTCCAATCAAAACAAATCCCAGTGTCATATAGCCAAATTCAGTTTTATATTTGCCTAATTTTTCTTCATCTCCTCTGGCAACAATGAATTTAGATCCTAGGACGACTAGCCAAACTAAAGCAATTGCGCCCAAGGCAATATTTATTTGCACTAAAAAGCCACTACCACCGTTTTCTGTTTTTCGAAAAATGTTTTTTAAAACATTTTCCGTACCAGCTTCAAAATTATCTTCAGTAATTTGATCATGGATGACATTTTTTTGTAAAACTGGATCGAAGTTGGTGTAATCTAATGGCAAAGTATTCCTACTAATAGCTTGAACGGAATTAGAATTTAATCCTCCAAACATTAAAATACTGCAGATAAGTAGTAAAAAGATTTTTTTCATTCGGGGTATTATACCAGAAAAGAGGTGTTATTGCAAGATAAAGGGTAGCTATTTGGGTTCCCCACATCCAAATAGCGAAAAAAACTACAGGGACAAGCTCTGTACTTTTTTTCGCTGGTGGGTCGGGTGGGATTCGAACCCACGGCCAATGGCTTAAAAGGCCACTGCTCTACCGCTGAGCTACCAACCCGTCGTCGGTGGGGACTTCGCTGGACTCACGATCCGCCACAGCGGATAGTTCGTCATACTCCGCCTCACCTCCTCTTCTTCATATGGAGGTCTTCAGACTCATTCACGGAATTCCTCACTACATTCGAAATCCCTATTCGTCTTCAGCTACCCCATATTCAGAGTTTTGAAAGATCTTCTATTTCTTTCTTGTAATCTATTTCATTCGCAGTACTGGTCGTAGACCATGAGCGAGTGAAACGAGTCGAATGGTGGAGCTACAGGGACTCGAACCCTGAACCCCCTGCTTGCAAAGCAGGTGCTCTAGCCAATTGAGCTATAGCCCCGAGGTTGTTATATTATAATATAATTAATTAGTACCAGGAATAAATACTCCTAGTGTTGACTTCAGAAATGTATCTAATCCTCCAGTAATCCACATAAAAGACAGAATAGTCATTAAGAGTCCTAGGATTTTTACAAAAGTATAAGTTCCGCCTCCTCCTATATATTTTTCAGCAAAAGGAATTTCTCCAATAAAGCCAACTACCTTCTCGCAATAAACGATTATAAGAATACCAGATGGAATCAAAAGCCATGCAATCATGATGTCGAAAAGAACAATAATCTGAGAAATTGTATAAATCAAGGTTTTTTTGTCAACTTTGCTTACAATACCATTGGAGAGATTTTCTCTTCATTCCCCATTATTCATTATCAAAACACTTCCTTTTACAAAAGGGAATTTTTCTATTTGCAGAACTAGGTTTTTTAAATCTGGGAAATTTTTATTTAATTCGTTTAATAAATCGTGATGAAGTTTTTCCAAAAGATTGAATTTTTTTTCTTTAGGAAAGTTTTTTATAAATTCTTGGATAGGAAAATAATCTACGGTATCTGAAATGTTATCTGATATTTCCGCCTTTTTTGTATTAGAATCAAAAGAAAGCGAAATGAGAATTTTTTGTTTTTGACCTCGTTCCGCATCATTTGTTCCTAGAAAAACTTCGGTTTCGATATCTTTTAATTGAAATTTCATGGTTTTGTTTTTTCGTAAAAAAAGTACACTTTTATTGATGAAAGGGAAAATATTTTTTATTTCCGGTCCTTCGGGAGCTGGCAAAGGAACTCTAATTAATGCTTTGAGAGAAAAGCATAAGGATTGGAAGTTTCCTCCTAGTTGTACCACTCGTGATCCGCGTCCGGGAGAAATAGAGGGAGAAACTTATTTTTTTATTTCCCGGGAAGAATTTGAGCAAAAAATAAAAAATGATGAGTTTTTGGAATATGCAACAGTACACAAAGGAAACCTATACGGTACTCTGTGGAAACCACTAGTAGAAGGAGCCAAAAGCGGGAAAATAGTAGTTCGTGAATTTGATGTTCAAGGATTTAGGCAGATGAGAGAGAATCTGCCAAGAGATTTATATACTTCTATTTTTCTTAAACCAGACGGAGGAATTGAGACTTTAGTAAGAAGAATTAGGGACAGAGCTCCTATTACAGAAAGCGAATTATCCCTTCGTATAGAATCCATGCAAAAAGAATTTGATATGGAAAAAATGTATGATCATGTGGTGATTTCTACTGATGGAGAAATAGAAAAGATGGTTGAAGATGCAGAATTAATCATAAAAGAAACTATAAAGTAGGGGCTTAGTGCTTAGGACTTAGAATTTAGGGCTTAGAAAATCCAAAGAATGTTCAGAATTATTTGCAGATGACGGAAAAAAAAGAATTTGGGGATCGGGGGGAAGAAATAGCCAAGAAATTTCTTGAAAAAAAGGGATTAAAATTTATAGACCGTAATTTTCGAGCCTTAGGAGGAGAGATTGATTTGGTTTTTTATGACCAGAAATCCAAGGAGTATGTTTTGGTTGAAGTAAAAACCAGAAGTTCAGATGCTTTTGGAGAAGGACTGGAATCTATTACCAAATCTAAATTTAAAAAAATATTAGCGGCTTCTCGGAGGTTCTTTTTCCAAAAACTGCATTTAGCGGAAATACCTTTTTTTCGGATTGATGCGGTGAGTGTTAGTTTTAAAGGAGATGGATTCTCTTGCGAGCATATTGAGTTCATTGGTTGGGATGATTTCTAGGGCTTAGAATCTCCAAAAAATGCATAATACTTCGTTACCTTCCCAAAAATTCACTCGTCGTACCAAAAACAGTACGACTTGTTATAATTTTTGCTTGGTGCCTTGTCTTATAACATTTTTTAAAGATTCCGTTTGTTGGATATTATATTATAATATAACAAACTGTTTTATTTTTCTCTTACCAAAATCTACTTATTGTTTTTTGAACAGAATTGGTAGTGCTTTTGATAGCCTTTCTTCCACCAGGATCCATTCCCATGCTGAAACAAAATCTTTTTCTGCGATCTAATTCCTCTGGAGAAAAAGAAATTGGTTCTTGGGTTTCATTAAGATTTGAACGCCTCACGCCAGGTAGACCTCCTTTGATCATAAAGTCAGTAGCTTTTTCTATGTGTTCTGGAGATAGAATTTCCATTTTTAACTTAAAACAAATTACTTGTAATCATTTTTATTATCTTGTCAAACATTTTTTCTTAAATTCTCCAATTGTTTCTGGGTCAAAACTTCTAAAAGATCTTTATCTTTGGCTTCTTTGATTCCAGAAAGAGAACCAAATTTTTGAATTAGTTTTTTGCGGGTAGTATTTCCAATGCTGGGGATAGAGTCTAGGACTGATGCTTTAGCGACTTTTTCTCTAACGCTTCTATTAAAAGTAATAGCGAAACGATGAGCTTCATCTCTTATTCTTTGCAGAAGTTTTAAGGCACTACTATCTAAATCTAATTCCAAAGGATCTTTTCTTCCGGTTCGGAAAATTTGTTCTTCTTTTTTAGCCAAAGCAATTATTTGTTTAGTGGGAGTGAATTTTTTAGGGAATTTTTTATTTTTAGAGAATTTCTGGACGGCTTTCATAACACTAGATAATTGCCCTTTTCCTCCGTCGATAACAATTAGGTCTGGGAAGTTTTTAGCAAAATTTTTATCGCCTACTCTAGCAAATCTTCTGGCTAGAATTTCGGTCATGGCAGCAAAATCATCTACTTTTCCGTCTGGAAGAGTTTTTATATTAAACCTTCGATATTCTGATTTTTTAGGAATTCCGTCTAAGAAAACAACTTGGCTGGCTACTGTACTGGTACCACAGAAGTGAGAGATATCGAAACATTCCATTCTTCGTGGAGGAGATTTGAGCTTGAGAGTTTCGGCAAGTTCTGGAAGGGCATTTGCGAAATTATCAGCTTGAGAAAGAAGTTCTAATTTTCTTTTTTCGGCAAAATGTTTGGCGTTTTTTTGTGCCATAACTATTACTTTTTGTTTATCTCCTTTTTGGGGAATTAATATCCTGACATTTTTTAGGATGGTTTCTATTTTCTTAGTGTTGGTAATTTCGGTCGGAATAAATATTTCAGTGGGAAGATCGGCCACATGTTCATAGAATTGTAATAAGAAGGCTTCTATTATTTCTGAATCTTCAAAGAATTCTTCAGCTGAGAATTCGAGGTTATTTTGGTCCAAAAGTTTTCCATTACGGAAAGCAATTCTAACAAAATAAGCAGATTTATCGTCTCGAACTAAGTTTATGAAATCACGATTAATTTGGTCATCAAATTGGACGGTTTGTTTTTGAGTAGAAACTTCAATGGATTTAATTAAGTCTCTTGTTTTTGCGGCAGCTTCGAAATTCCTTTCTTCCGCAAATTTCATCATCCGTTGTTTAAGAGTTTTGAAAACATCTTTAGTTTTTCCTCTTAAAAACTGTTTCATGAGTTCCACATTTTCATTGTATTTTGTTTCATCCAAATCTAGTCCGCCACTGGATGCCAAAGGATAATAATCTAAAGAAGATTTAACCATTTTTACCCTAAAGAACTTTTGGCAAAACCGCACAGTATCTCGGAATTCCTTCGCAGAAGTTTTGGGACCAATGTAAGTAGATCCGTCTGGGAGAAGTTTTCTGGTGATTTCCATTTTAGGAAATTTCTCTTTAGTAATTCGGAGGTAAACAAAACTTTTATCATCTTTTAAGCGAACATTGAACCGAGGATGGAATTCTTTCACAAGATTGTTTTCCAAAATCAGAGCTTCCATCTCTGATTCAGTTGCTCTTGTTTCGATTTTGGTAATTCGTTTAACAAAAAATTCTGTCCGCGGTGTTTGATTTTTTTTAGATTTTTGGAAGTAACTACTTACTCGTTTTTTGAGGTTTTTCGCTTTGCCGACATAGAGTAATTGCTCATTTTTATCCCAAAAAAGATAACACCCAGAGGATGCTGGAATTTTCTTAGCATTGAATTTGAATTCTTTTTTATCGTCTTTTTCCACAGGGAGATTTTAGGGTGCAGAATCTAAAATCGCTAGTCAAAAATTCAAAAATCATTTCTTTGGTTTACTTTTGCTATTAACAAAATTAAAATTTCAGCATGAAAAATAAGGAATTCAAAAACGAACTCAAGGAAGAAAAGGTTGATTTGGTTTATGAAGAACAGGAATTTCAGCAGATTAGAAAAGATTTATCTCGCATAGCCTCTCTTTTTAAACAAATAGGATTCCGAGATTTTGTGAACTACTTAAGCTCTCCTTGGCGAATTATGTGGATTAATTTTTGGGCTGGAATTTTTAGGGGATTAGGAATTCTAATTGGAATGACCCTAGTAATTGGAATTTTAATTTGGTTTTTAACAAAACTAGTGGACTTTCCTCTGATTGGAATTTTCTTCCAACAAATTTTAGGTTACCTGGAGAGTGTAGATGTACTTAACTTAAATCCGCAGAACGGAATAGTGCCATGATTATTCGTTTCCTGATTTCGTTTGTAGGAATTTTATTTAATTTGCTTTTCTGGGCAGTATTTATTTCCGTTCTTATGTCTTGGTTTTCACGAGGAAAAACTCAACTCGGAATTTATTTAGAACAGATAGTTAGACCAATTTTAGCACCATTCCGTTGGGCTAGAATTGGAATGTTCGACTTTTCTCCCATTCTGGCGTTGATTATTTTAGATTTCTTACGAGGATTTATTGAGAAGTTTTTGGTTCAGTTTGTATAATAAGTATTAAGTATTAAGTATTAGGTATTAAGTATAAAAAAAATCTAAAACTTAAATTTACTATGGTGAACAAGATTTCGATTTCAAATAGTATTTTATATTTAAAATTAAAGACTAATATTCCATACCTTATACATAATACGTAATACATAATACTGATTTAGGGTTGCGATAAACTAGAAATTTCGTAGTATCGGGGTCGTAATGACCCCTGATATTTTTTTGCATAACACCTTGTCCAATAAAAAGGAAAAATTTGAACCACTCTATCGAGGAGAGGTTAGGATTTATTCTTGTGGACCAACTGTTTATGATTTTGCTCATATTGGTAATTTTCGATCATTTTTAATGTCAGACCTACTAGTAAGAGTCCTTAGATACGCAGGATACAAAACAATAAAAGCCCAGAATATTACAGACGTTGGTCATCTCGTTGCTGATTCTGATGATGGGGAAGATAAGATTTTAAAAAAAGCCAAATTAGAAAAAAAAGATCCTTTGGTTATTACGAAGTTTTTTACAGAAGCTTTTATAGAAGATGAAAAGATTCTGAGAATTTTACCTCCAGAATACAGGCCAGTTGCAACAGAATTTATTGCAGAGCAAATAGAATTAGCACAAAAGTTGATTCAAGAAGGATTTGCTTATGAAATTAATGGATCGGTTTATTTTCGAACTCGTAAGTTTGAGAAATACGGTCAGCTTTCTGGAAATAAAGTAGATGACTTACAAGCGGGGAAGAGAGTAGAAATAAGTGCAGAAAAAGAAGATCCAGTAGATTTTGCTTTATGGAAAAAAGCAGATGAGAACCATCTTATGCAATGGGATAGTCCTTGGGGACGAGGGTTTCCTGGATGGCACATAGAATGTTCGGCGATGAGTGCTAAACTTCTTGGTCTTCCTTTTGATATTCATACTGGGGGTGAAGACAATGTTTTTCCTCATCATGAATGTGAGATTGCTCAAAATGAATGTGCTAATAATGGGAAAAAATCTGTTAATTATTGGTTACATGTAAAACACTTACTTGTAGAAGGTAAAAAGATGTCTAAATCTGCTGGTAATTTTTATACAATTAGAGATTTATTAGATAAAGGATGGAAAGGAGAAGAGATTAGGTATGCCTTACTTGGGGCTCATTATCGGTCTACTTTAGATTTTTCTTATGATTCATTGGTCCAAGCCAGAAGTTCTGTGGAGAGATTAGAAGAAGCAAAAAGGATTTTTAGTAATTTATCTGGAGGAAAAAAAGGAAATTTTTTACCGGAAGCAGGTGAATTCAGAAAAGCTCTATTTGATGATTTGAATGTTGCGGAGGGCTTATCTATTACCTTTAATCTTATTAAGGAAGGAATGAAACAGCGGGAAGAAAACAAACTAACTCCAGAAAGAGCAGGTGAAATAGTTAAGTTTTTAGAAGAAGATTTTAATCATATCTTCGATATTTTTCCTAAAGAGAAGGAATTAAGTGCAACAGAGAAAAAAGAAATCGAAGAATTAATTGCTAAACGAGATAAATTTAGAGCAGAAAAAAATTGGGGAGAAGCAGATTGGATTAGGGATGAATTACTAGAAAAAGGAATAGAACTTATTGATGAAGACGGAAAAACTATTTGGAAAATAATATGAGATATATTTGGTCATTCCCGCTTCCATTCTCCGTAGGTTTACTCCGAAGGATGAATGTCGGGAATCAGATTCGTTTTACACAAGATTCCGCTCGGCGAAGAGAGCGAGCTGTTCCGAGCTTGCTCGAGAACAAGCGAGCGACTGAGATGATTAATAAATTATCACAAGCTGGAATGACAGTGAAAGAGGAAGATTCTTCGACTCCGCTCAGAATGACAATAAAAAACAAAAATTATTCATTATTCATTAATCATTATTCATTGTAATAGCATGTTGGAATTTCTTATGCTGGCCATATTTTCCCAATCTTCTCAGGATTTTATGTCTTCCCGGAGTTTTAATGAATTGCCTCAAATAGAAGTTCTAGAACCATTAGCAATTCCGCAAAGAAATCCCCAAAAAATTGCTCCTAAATTATTAGAAAATCCAGATACCGCTATTTTGGCTATGGATTTAGATTCGGGAAAAGTTTTGCTAGACAAAGAAACAGATAGACCACAACCAATTGCCTCTCTTTCCAAACTAATGACCGCTCTTATTATTATGGAAAATCATGAGTTGGATGAAATAATTACAGTTCCTTATGAAGCAACGATTGTTGGCAACAGTTCTACCATAGATGTTTATGAATATGAACAATTTACTGTAGAAACATTAATGGGAGCCATTCTTATTCCTTCTGCTAATGATGCGGCAATAACTTTAGCTGTTTCGCATTCGGGGTCAGAAGCAGAATTTGTGCGAGAAATGAATAGAAGAGCGAAAGAATTAGGACTGATGTCTGCAGAATTTTTTAATTCTACGGGACTAGATATGTTTAACAACGAAGGGACAAAAACTTGGGGGAATAAAATGTCTGCCAGAGATGTAATGAAATTAACCAGACTTTTGCGTGCTTACGATTTTGTGAGAGAAACTATGAGCAAAGATCATTTCTATGGAACATCTGTAGATGGAAAATTTTTCCATGAAAAATCTTCTACCAATCAGCTACTTAATACCTTTGTGAATGTTACAGGAGGGAAAACAGGATTTACCTATTTAGCGGGAGAATGTTTTACGGCTATTGGGAAAACACCAGATGGTCACGAGATACTTACAGTAATTCTTGGATCGAGCGATCGGTTTGGAGAAACCAAAAAGTTACTGTCTTGGATTTATGACTCCTTTGAGTGGCGGTAGGAAACAATTGAGAATGTAGAATGGAGAATGTAGAATAAGGAGGTTTTTTTAGGGCGTTATATTATAATATAACATATATAAAAAACAGATCCGGCTCTCGAAAGAGCCGGATCGGGAGGATAGAACCCTGTAAGAGGGTTCTTTCTGTATGCGTCCGCAGCGAACGCATTCCTCCATATTCTTCGGATGATGAAACTATTCTGCTTTTACGATGTTAATCGTATTGGGGATTTTTTCCCCCACAACCCAGACACGAGAACCGTCTTTTTCTTTCGTATGAGGTGGTAATGTTTCGTCATTTTCATCTCCGTGAGGAGCACTTACAAGGGCTTCTTGAATTTCTTGTTTTTCCATATGAAACTCAACAAGCTCTTTCTTTTTGGCAACAGAAGTATCTTGTGCCATGATGTTCTCCGGTTTTAGTTTTGCTTGAATCCCTTTGATCCAAGCTTTCCTTCGAGAAACAAATATTATTTCCCAAAGAAAGGCTTGGATCTATCAAAATAAATTTCATCAGAGCCCGATCTCTCTGCTTTTTTATATCCAGAAATTATTTTCGTTCTTAGCGAAGAAAGTAACTATAAGGACTAAAACAAAGAGAATGAGACTCTGTAGATTAGAATTATAAAAGAACTAGTTATCTATTAGTAATTTTCATTAAAAAGTCAAGAGAAATGTTTAATTCATTTGACAGAAAGCCTTTGTTTTTTAACCTCAATTTACTAATTAACAAAGAATGCTTAAAGTCCTTCGAAAACAAATGGAACAAGTAGATGAAGAAATTCTAATTTTACTCAAAAAACGCATGAATATTTCTCGCAAAATGGGAGAATATAAAAAAGAAAAGAACCTTCCTGTGCCAGATAGTTCTCGTTGGGAAGAAGCGCAAGAGATAAGAAAAAGTAAGGCTAGCGAGCTAGGACTAGGTGAAGAGTTAGTTGTTTCTCTTTACGACATAATTCATAAATACTCTAAAGCTCAGCAAAATTAATCTATAAGATTTATACAATGGGATACTCGATTAAAAAAATATTACCTTCTTATTCTCAGGTCAGAGAGAAATATCCTCTTAATTCACATCTTGCTCAAAAAATTATCCAAGATCGAGAGGAAATTAAGAAGATTCTTAGAGGAGATGATCAGAGAAAACTACTCATCATTGGTCCTTGTTCTGCTTGGCCTTTGGATGCAGTAGTAGAATATGCCAAGTGGCTAAAACCACTTAGTGACCGAGTAGAGGACAAGATTAAAGTTGTAGTTAGAACTTATATCCAGAAACCAAGAACTACTATTGGTTGGCAGGGGTCACTGGTACAACCAAATCCCTTTGCCGATCCAGATGCAGAAGAAGGAATTTTCAAGTGTCGGCAGATGATGATTGAGGTTATTCAAGCAGGACTTCCAATTGCTGATGAGATTCTTTTTCCGAGAAGTGAAAGTTATTTCCGAGAGTTACTTAGTTGGGCGGTAATTGGGGCGAGATCTACCGAGAATCAGGAGCATAGAATTTTGGCTTCTATGTTAGATATGCCAATTGGAATGAAAAATCCTACCTCTGGAAATATCGAAATTGGAGTTAATTCTGTAGTAGTAGCGCAAGCTAATAATTATTTAGCTATCAAAGAAAAGTGGGTCGAAACCTCTGGTAATTCAGATGCGCATTTGGTACTGAGAGGAGGTGGTGGAAAAACAAATTATCAATTCGAAAAACTCCAAGAAGCTTATCGATATTTAATCGAGAAAGAGATCCCGAATCCTGCAATTATTGTGGATGCTAGTCATGATAATTGTTTGGGAGAAGACGGAAAAAAATATCCAGAGAACCAGATTAAAGTTATTGAAGATGTCCTTGTTTCCATAAAAAAAGATCCAAATATTGCCTCGGTGATTAAAGGATTTATGGTGGAAAGCTTCCTTCATAATGGCAGTCAAAAGATAAAAAATGGTATGAAACCAGAAGATGTTGTTTCAGGACTTTCTATTACTGACCCTTGTTTAGGAGTAGAAGATACCGAAAAATTAATCGTGCAAATTTATGAAAACTTATAGAAATGTATCATGTATGAATTTAAAAAGATTAAGATATTAAATTTTTTTGCTAATCGCTAAAAGCTAAGAGCTAATGGCTATAATACATTATAATATAATGAAAATTCTCATCATCCACGGTCCCAATCTAAATTTACTCGGCAAAAGAGATGTATCTAAATACGGCTCAGTTACCATGACAGAAATTAATCAGAAATTAGAAAATTTAGCTCAAGAAAAGGGGGTAGAAATAGATTGTTTCCAATCTAATCATGAGGGCGAGTTGATAGATTTTTTACAAAAGGATTCTTCGCGAGAAGCAGTTGGGATTTTAGTAAATCCGGGGGCTTTAATTAGGTATGCTTACTGTTTCCGGCAGGCTTTAGTAGATCATGGGGGAGCTGTGATGGAAGTTCATATGTCAGATATCAATAAGACGGGGACAAACAAGGAAGTAAATATTTTGGATGATGTGCGAGTGGGTCAGGTAATAGGTAAAAAAGAGGAAAGTTATTATCAAGGTTTAGAAGAACTTATTTCTTATCTAAATAGATGAAATATCTTAAAGTAGAAAAGTCAGAGAGAATTATAGGAGCGGTCTCGATGCCTCCTTCCAAAACTCATTCTTTCCGAGCTTTAATTTTAGCATCTTTAGCAGATGGAACTTCTATTATTCGCAATCCTAAGATTAGTTCGGATTGGAATGAAGCTGTGAAAGCGATGAGAATGTACGGAGCAGAAATAGAAGAAATAGAAAAGAATGTGTTTCAAGTCAAAGGAGTAGCCGGGAAATTAAAGACTCCAACTGATATTATCAATGTTAATAATTCCGGCACGATGCTCTCTTTTATTGCTGGAGTAGCGGCCGCTTGCGAGGGAGAAACTACTCTTACCGGAGACCAGTCACTTTGTACTTTACGGAAAATAACAAAACATTTTCTTCCTCCCTTTGAGGAGTTAGGAATAAAAGCAATTTCTACCAAAAATGATGGGATGGCACCTTTTGTGTTTAAAGGAAAAGTAAATGGAGGGACTGCTCACATGAATGGAATTAGCTGTCAGCCAGTATTTAGTGTCTTATTGGCCTCTATTTTATCAGAGAAACCGGTGGAACTTTTTGTCAGAAATCCTGGGGAAACGGCTTACATAGATCTTCTTCTTTACTGGTTTGATAAAGTTGGACTCAAGTATGAAAATGTCGGTAATAAGTATGAACATTACAAATTACCGGGTAACAAACCGCCAAAACCTTTTGATGTTACGATTCCTTATGAATGGTCAGCCGTGGGATATCCACTTCTGGCTGCCATAATTACCCCTAATTCTGAGATAAAAGTAAGAGGAATGGATTTATCTGATCCATATGGAGATAAAGAAGTAATCAATATCCTCAAGAAAATGGGAGCAGATATAGAAATTACAGACGATTGCATAACTACTCGTTCTAGTCAGTTGCACGGAATAGAAGTAGACATGAACAAACTTCCAGACCAGTTGTCTACGATTGCGGTAGCGGGTTGTTTTGCGCAAGGAGAGACAATTATCAAAAATACCAAAACCGCTCGGTGGAAAGAATGTGATCGGATTAGTGCAGTGTGCAAAGAACTCAAAAAGATGGGAGCCAAAATAACAGAAAAAGAAGATGGACTAATTATCCATCAGGATGGAACTTGGAAATTGAAGGGTGCAGAGATAGATGGATATTCCGACCATCGGATGGTTATGGCTTTTTCTGTGGCGGGTTTGGCAAGTGAGGGAGAGACAATTATTTCAGATAGCTATATGGTAGAAAAATCTTTTGGTAGTTATATTTCAGAGATGACCAAAGCTGGAGCAAAATTAACTTTAGTTGAGAAATGAAAGTAAAAGGAAACATTAAAATAATAATGAAACAAAATGGTATTATTTTCCCCCTAGCAGGGGGAATTAAAGGGGGTATGGAATTGTTCTTTATACCCCTCCTAACCTCCCCTGCAAGGGGAGGAAGAGTATACTGCTTTGGTCATAAGAATAACTATATATAAAAAGATGAAGATTTCTGGCAACATGAAACTAATTGGATTTCTTGGTTCGTCTTACAAGACGAGCCAGATGTATGACATGTATAATTCTGCTTTTGCAGAATTAGGTTTAGATTATGAATATATTTCTCTTGCAGACGATTTAGAGAAAGCAATAGATAGACTAAGGAATTCAGAAGTGAAAGCACTAGGGGTAACCATTCCTCACAAGATAGATATTATTCCCTATCTAGATGAATTAGATGAAAACGCTCAAAGAATTGGAGCGGTAAATGTAGTAGTTAATAAAGATGGGAAATTAATTGGAGGAAATACAGATGGAATTGGAGCTCTGAGAGCTTTGGAAGAGAAGACTGCGGTAAAGAACAAGAAAGTAGTGTTACTTGGTGCAGGAGGGGCTGCTAGAGCCCTTGCGTTTGCTCTTAAAGATAACCAAGCAGATCTAACTATTCTTAATCGTGATTTAAAGAAAGCAGAAGAATTAGCGAAAGAGGTTAATGCTTCTTATGGAGATTACGGAAAATTAAGAGAAGAATTAAAAAACGCAGACATTCTTATTAATGCTACTTCCGTTGGAATGGTTAATACAGATACAGAAAACCAATCGCTAGTAGATTCAGAATTCTTACGCTCAGAGTTAATTGTTATGGAACTAATTTCTAATCCCAAAGAAACCAAGTTAGTTATCGATGCTAAAAGCAAAGGTTGTGAGATTGTGTATGGTTATCGGATGTTACTTTGGCAGGGGGTGGAGAAATTTAAGATGTTTACAGATAAAGAACCACCGATAGAAGTTATGGAGAAAGCGGTTAGTAATGAGTAATGATTAATGAATAATGAGTAATGAAGATACTTCAAAAATTTTTTTAGTTCGAACTTTTAACTAAATTTTTTCGTACTGACTTATGAACATCGCCAAGACTTCTTCCCTAGCTTCATCTTTAGCCTTCAAAGTTATATCTGCTAAAGAACTATAAATAGGACGCCGTTCTTGAATTGATTCCGCAAAAGATCTTCGGGGATCGTCTGGGTATTTAAAGAAAGACGGAATCCCTTTTTCAATTATTCTTTTTAAGTTTTCTTTTTCATCTAAATCTAAGAAAACAATAGTTCCTAACATCTTTAATAGTTTTTGGTTTTCTTCGCTCAACGGAGTTCCGCCTCCGGTATCTAGTACGGTGTGCTGGATTACTTGTTCTGCTATTTCCTGTAAAACTTCAGTTTCCAATTTTCGGAAATACCCTATTCCCTCTTTTTCTACTATTTTTTGGCAAGACAGATTTTCATGTTTTTGTTTTTGGTGCATTGCTTCCACTCGTTCATCTATTTCTAATAAATCCATTCCATAATAATCCGCAATATCTCTAGCTAGACTAGATTTACCACTGTGTTTCATACCCAAAACGATGATATTCATCAAAAGGACTGTATATTCTGTTAATTTATTTATCAATATCTAATTTAGAAATTCCAACCTAGTCTTTTTCAGACTTGTAATCTTGTAGTCTTGTGATCTTGTAATCTGTTTTACCTTAGGGTATAAACTGGAAGAAAGTTTGATAAAAAATAAATAAACTAAAAATGAAACAAAAAAAAGTCGCTCAAAAATTTATCTTTTCGGAAACTTTTCCTTCAAAATCTAATCGAATAGCCAGCTATCAAATTAAATTTGTTCAGAAAAATTTTCTCAAAAATATAGAATTTTTGTTAGCGAATTTATTTATCAAACTTTACTTCAAGCGATGAATGGAAATACTTTTGGTAAAATCTTTCAAGTTACAACCTTTGGGGAATCTCATGGGGAAGCTATTGGGTGCGTCATTGATGGTTGTCCAGCAGGAGTTAATATTACAGAAGAAGAAATCCAGAAAGAACTAGATAGAAGAAAACCTGGGCAAAGTGAAATTACGACTCAAAGAAAAGAAGGAGATAAGATAAAAATCTTGTCTGGAATTAAGGATAATAAGACCTTGGGAACTCCAATTGCATTACTGGTCTTCAACGAAGATGCTCAGTCTAAAGATTATGATCATCTTCAAGATGTCTTTCGTCCTGGACACGCAGATTATACTTACCAGCTTAAATATGGCACAAGAGAGTATGGAGGAGGGGGACGAGGATCGGCTCGGGAAACTTTAGCTCGAGTGGCAGCGGGTGCTATTGCTAAAAAAATACTTAAAGAAAAATGTGGTACAGAAATTCTGGCTTTTACAGAACAAATAGGGAAAGTTAAAGCAGAAGTAGATTTAGATAAAGTTACCGCTAAAGAAATAGAAAGCAACATTGTTCGTTGTCCAGATAGAAAAATAGCTAGCAAGATGATTGAGGCAATAGAAAAAGCGAGAGATGAAAAAGATAGTGTTGGGGGAATTGTACGAGGTTTGGTAAGAAATCCTCCCCAAGGAATTGGCGAACCTGTTTTTGACCGCATGCCAGCAGAATTAGCCAAAGCTATGATGAGTATTAATGCTACCAAAGGGTTTGATTTTGGTTCTGGATTTAATGCTGTAGAGATGCGAGGAAGTGAACATAATGATGAGTTTTTTATGGATGGAAAGGAGGTAAAAACCAAAACTAATAATGCGGGTGGAAGTTTAGGAGGAATTTCTACAGGAAGTGATATGTTTTTCCGGGTAGCGTTTAAGCCTACTTCTACCATTGGTAAAAAACAAAAGACCGTTACCAAAGACGGCAAGGAAATAGAATTAGAAGCACATGGTCGTCATGATCCTTGCATTGTGCCTCGAGCAGTTCCAATTGTGGAAGCGATGACGGCTCTGACTATTTTGGATTTGTGGCTGAGAAGCAAGGGACAAGGGACAAGATTACGAGATAACAAGTAATATGGTGTTATATTATAATATGCTATAGGTGTATTATGTATAATGTATTAAGTATTATGTATAAAAAAAATTCCAAACACTAAACACTAAAAAACAACATAGCCTAGGTTTTATACTCATTTGTTTTGAAATTTAAGAGGAAAATTACAGAAAGTAGTTTTCTACAGAAAATAGAAATTGTTCTGTGAATAAATCTCTAAAATTAGAAATGTTATTTTGTTCGTAGAATAAAATCATAGCCTTTTTATATTCTATTTCATCTACGCTTCGGTAAGATAGAGGACATTTGTCATAAGCCATTAAAATAGCATTTCCTATTAATCGAGCCGTGCGCTTGTTCCCGTCCTCAAAGGGTTGAATGTAGGAGATCAAAACGATACTAGCTAAAGCTTTTTCAAAAGGATTAGAGATTTTATTTATAGTCTGACAAGCAAGTTCTAAAGCCTCTCTTATTTGATGTTGATTATCTATTGGTTTGTAATTTGTACCCGTAATACCAACCCCAGTTTTTCTTATACCTTTAGAAACTTTCAAGTTGTGAGTGAGTATGGCATGAATATTTTCGATATTCATAACATTTAACTTTTTGAAGTCAGATTTATTTTCTCTGATTATTTCAAAGGTTTTTTTGTGATTTAAAATCATACTGGTTTCTTCTTTGCTGCGTCCTCTAGCTTCTTGGTGATTTTTTATTAAATCTTCTGTTTCCAATAAAGAGTAAGTATTTCCTTCGATATGAGAAGATTTCCAACTTAATTCAATAGTTAATCTTTCATATTCTTTTTGGAGAATGGTTTTGGAAGTTTTTTGGAGTCTTTTTAGGTATTTTTTATTAAATGATTCTAACAAATCTAAAGTTTTTCCTGGTATAAAATTTTTCATATTACCAAAAATATTCCACTGAAAGGTTTCGTTTGTAACTCTTCTATCTACCTCTTTTTGGAAGTATTCATCAATGTTTATCTCTTTTATAAGATGATATCCCCCTGATAGGGAATATTTCGTACTTCGCCCTTTGCCGATTTTTTTAATAAATCCTAATTTCAATAAATAAGAAAGATCTCTATTGAAAGTGATTTTTGAAATATCTTCAATTAAGTTAGAGATCTCTGATATAGCTAAAGGATCGCCTTTCTCAAGGTGTTTTAGGATAAGATCTTGTCTTTCATTAGTTGTTGGATACATTTTTCGTATCATTTAAGTGCTCTAATCGTATCATTTATGACACAATTAGTAAAGAAAAATGATATGATTATTTTGCTTAAGTGGTGGGCGAGGCAGGAAGTGTCTTACATTGTTCTTTTTTGAAAGAACAATGACGAAGTTACGCAATATTCTCCCGCACCTTTTTAAAAAAATGTGCGGAGTCATTTGCTTCAGTGAACCTTCGGTTCAATCCTTATTCCTGCTACGCAGGAATATAAAAAATCTGTTGTACCGCAAGGGTACATCAGCTTTTTTATTGTCTGGTGGGCGAGGCAGGAATTGAACCTGCCACCAAAGCGTTATGAGCGCCCTGCTCTAACCACTGAGCTACTCGCCCGTCCTCGGCATGGACTTCGTTGGGCTTGTCCCGCGATGCGGAACTACGCCATACTTCGTCATGCCTCGTCTCACTCGCATAGAGATTCTTCGCTTCGCTCAGACTACCCTATGCTCGTGGTAAAATTTACTAGAGGACTGCACTACCTCGCAAACCGCTTCGCGGTTGGCTCGGATTTGTTTCGTCCTCGCTCCTCTTGTTCGTACGGAGATCTTCAAGCTCATTTAACGCTATTGACTCGCTACACTCGTCAACAGCTATTCGCTTTCAGCTACCCCGCACTCACATGGGTTACACGCGAAAATCTCTATTCAGCCTGCGTTACCCCGTGTTCGTGGGAAAATTTTTCAAAGATCTCTTTTCCTCGTTATCTTGTCCCTCGTCCCTTGTTATCTATTTCAGGAAAATATTAAAACAACAGCAGTATTTTACTTATTTTATTTTTTATCTCAATTTATTCTTTCTTGTAATCTTGTCCCTACTTCTTCACAAACCGTCTCCGAGCGCCTTTTGCTGGAGCTTCTTTTAGTAATTTTTCGCACTCTGCAAGAGTTAGTTTTTTGGGATCATTATCTTTAGGAATCTTGGCGTTCTTTTTACCGTCGGTGATATATGGTCCATAACGACCATTGAGAACCTTGATACCGTTATCAAAAATCTGGATGTTTTTTTCTGCTTCCATCTTTTTCTTGGCTTCAATGAGTTCTAAAGCTTTTTTTAGAGTAATAGTAAATGGATCATCTGGGGTGATAGATACAAACAAAGAACCAAACTTAATATATGGTCCAAATCTACCAAAGTTAGTAGTAATTTCTTCGTCATCTTTGGTTTTTCCTAGTACTCTAGGGAGTTTAAAAAATGTTAAAGCATCTTCTAGGGTTACTTCATCCATTTTTTTGTCTGGAGGAATAGAAGCGAAACGAGGTTTTTCTTCATCGTCTTTAGTTCCTAATTGAAACATTGGACCAAATCTTCCGATCCTGACAAAAACAGGTTTTTTGGTATCTGGATCTATTCCTAATTCTCTCATCTGAGAAGCCTCTTCTCGGCTTACATCATTAGATTTTTCTACTTCCGTATTAAATGGTCCGTAGAAATCGGCAATCATTTTATTCCATTTTTCTTTGCCATCGGCGATAGAATCAAATTCTTCTTCTACTTTGGCGGTAAATTGATATTCCACAATGTCAGAAAAGTTTTTCACTAAAAAATCAGTAACTACTTCCCCAATTTCTGTCGGAAAAAGTTTAGATTTTTCTGCTCCGGTCATTTCTGATTCTTCGTCATTAAAAATCTTACCGTCTTTTAGATTTAAGACTGTAAAAAACCTTTGTCGCCCTTCTCGGTCTCCTTTTTCTACATATCCTCGGTCTTGAATTGTAGAGATGGTTGGGGCATAAGTAGAAGGTCGGCCAATACCCAATTCTTCCATCCTTTTAACCAGACTAGCTTCGGTGAACCTAGCAGGAGGACGAGCATATAATTGACGGGCTTCTAGGTGATATAGCTTTAATTCTTGTCCAACCTCGATAGGGGGAAGCATTTTCCCTTCTAAAGGATTTGTACTCCCTTCTTCGTCAGTGCTTTCGAAATATACTTCTAAGAATCCCGGAAATTTAATTACTTCTCCTTGGGCAACGAGGATTTTTTTGACCTTGGAAATAGAAATTTTAGCAGTAGTCTTTTCTAGTTCTGCATCGGCCATTTGGCTGGCAATAGTTCTCTTCCAGATAAGATCATAGAGTCGCTGTTGTCCGCTATCATCAGAAACTTTTTCCTGTCCGAAGTCGGTGGGACGAATTGCTTCATGTGCTTCTTGAGCAGAAGCTGATTTAGTTTTGTATTTTCTGATGCTTACAAACTTCTTGCCAAATTTTTGTTCAATTATTTTAGCTGCTTGACTAAGTGCTAAATCAGAAAGATTTACAGAATCGGTACGCATGTAAGTAATTTTTCCTGCTTCATATAGTCTTTGAGCCGTCATCATGGTTTGCTTCACAGAGAATCCTAATTTACGACTAGCTTCTTGTTGTAAAGTAGAAGTTGTAAAAGGAGCAGATGGTGATTTTTTACCAGGTTTGACTTCTAAATCTTCTACTTTGAATTCTGATCCAATACATTTGATCAGAAATTCCCTAGCTTCCTTTTCTGTTTTAAATCGATCTGGAAGTTCGGCGTGTAAGATATTTTTTTTACCTAAATCAAATTCCGCCCTAACTCGGAAAGAAGATTCTGCTTTGAATTTAGCAATTTCTCTTTCTCGTTCCACAATCAGACGAACCGCTACAGATTGTACTCGTCCCGCAGAAAGTCCGGTTTGGACTTTTTTCCAAAGAACTGGAGAAAGTTTATATCCAACTAGTCTATCTAGAACTCGACGAGCCTGTTGGGCATCTACGAGATTTTGATCTATCGTTCTAGGGTTTTTTACAGCATGTTCTATGGCTGTTTTGGTGATCTCATGAAAGACAATTCTTTTAGTATTTTTAGGATCTAGTTTGAGAGCAATGCTTAAATGCCAAGCAATAGCTTCTCCTTCTCGATCTTCATCTGATGCAAGCCAAACAGTTTTATCTTTAGCTTCTTTACGGAGATCGGTAACTGTTTTTTTCTTATCGTCAGAAATTTCGTAGGTAGGTTCAAAGGTGCCACTGTCTATATCGATCGACATATTTTTCCGAGGAAGATCCCTAATATGTCCATAACTAGATTTAACCATAAAATCTTTACCGAGGAATTTTTCGATAGTTTTGGCTTTTGCTGGAGACTCAACGATTACTAAGTTTTTTGCCATGATGTTATATTATAATGTAGTAAGCTATTAGCTTTTAGTTATTAGCTATTAGGAATTTTCAAATTTATTCGGAGAAACGGTAAAGGAAAAAAAAAGTTTTGGCAAAAAATCTTGTAATCTTGTAATCTCGTCATCTCGTAATCTATTTCTATGAAAATCTTAGCTTTTGAAACTTCCTGTGATGATACTGGTGTTGCCATTATAGAAAATGGCACCAAAATTTTAGCAAATGTCCGTCATTCTCAAGTAGAACATAGTGAGTGGGGAGGGGTAGTACCAGAAATTGCGGCTCGTCTTCATTCTGAGAAATGGAGAGCAGTATTGGAAAAATGTTTGCAGGATGCTAATTGTAAGATAGAAGACATAGATGCGCTAGCTGTAACCGCTGGTCCTGGACTTCAGACATCATTATTAGTTGGTACAACAGCGACTAGTTTTTTGTCTTTGTTTTATAAGAAAAAACTAATTCCAGTTCATCATATTTTAGGACATATTTCTTCTGTTGCGCTAGAAAGAGATTTGGCAGATTTTCAGTTTCCATTTCTTTCTTTGGTAGCATCTGGTGGACACACGGATTTTTATATTGGACAGAGTTTTTCTGATTTAACTAGAGTCGGACAAACTATAGATGATGCAGCAGGGGAAGCTTTTGATAAAGTAGCAAAATTACTTAATCTTGGTTATCCAGGAGGACCAATAGTTTCTGAATGGGCAGAGAAAGGAGACCCTCATAAATACAAACTACCTCAACCAATGTTAGAAAAAGATTCTCTTAACTTTTCTTTTTCTGGAGTAAAGGCGGCGGTGTATAGGTTGGTGCAGGGAAGAGATTGCGTCGTTTCGCTCGCAAGGACAGAGGAATTCATTGCCGATGTTTGTGCTAGCTTCCAACAAACAGTGGTAGATATCTTCCTCAAGAAATTAGATAGAGCTTTGGACAAGTATCCAGATACCAAAGCAGTTCATTTTGTGGGGGGAGTTTCTGCTAATAAAAGACTTAGGGAAGAAATAGAAAAGTTTTGTCAGTTAAATAATGTGCAATTCATGACTACTAAAGAGTTTATTTATTCGACAGACAATGCGGCGATGATTGGAGCAGCGGCTTATTTTGCTTATGAGAAAAATCCAGAAATTGCGAAAACACAATTTGTAGATGCTAATCTGCAACTAGTACTGTAGATTTTTTATTATAATGTAATATAGTATGTAGTACGTATAATGTATTAAGTATTATGTATAAAGAATTTTTTTTAATTTATTCATTTAACATTAGGAATTGATTGGTAATTGGATATTGGTTATTGGAAATTTCCTGCCCCCAAAAATCACTTTTTGACTTTCTCATGATGACAAAATTTGATTAAAGAAATCACTTCTTAGGTTTTTATCTTTCTTGAAATCTCCTCGGAAGGAAGTGGTTACAGTTTCTGCTTCGTGTTTTTTTACTCCTCTGCCTGACATACAAAGATGCTTACCAGAAAGTTGGACAGCGACTCCTTTAGCACCTAATTCTTTTTGGATGGTATCGGCAATTTGGATAGTTAATCTTTCTTGGTTTTGGAGACGGTGAGCAAAGACATCTACTAAACGAGGTAGTTTAGAAAGACCAGTAATGTGTTTATTAGGAATATAAGCAATATTTGCTTTTCCAAAAAAAGGAATCATATGGTGTTCACAGGTAGAAAAATATTCTATGTTTTTAACTAGAATTACTTCGTCATATCCGTTGGCTTTGAATTTCTTTAGTATTTTCCGAGGATCTTCTTGGTAACCAGAAAATATCTCCTGATGCATTTTGGCAATCCGGCTTGGAGTTTCCTTTAAATCTTCGCGGGTTATGTCTTCGCCAATATTTTGCAGGATAATTTTGACGGCTTCTTCAGTTTTCATTTAAGTTGGCTAGCAAGCTTTGTAGTAGACCAAATCTAGGAATTTTGAAGTTTTTGTCAACGAGTTCTGTTAAAGGTTTTAGGACAAAAATCCTTTGAGGAATACCAGTATGAGGAATAGTTAGTTCTTCTGTTTCTAAAATTAGGTCATGGAAAATTAAAATATCTAAATCCAAAGTTCTATCTGCCCATTTTTCGGCCCTTGTTCTGCCGTTTTTTTCTTCTGTTTCTTTTAGGACAGTAAAAAGTTCTTGAGGAGAAAGACTTGTTTCTACGAGCCAGACGGCATTAGAGAATTCATTTTTAGCTATATTGCCGAAAGGGGGATTTTTTAGGATCTTAGATTTTTTAATAACTCTAATTCCATTTTCTTCTAGATCTTTTTCTGTATTTGCAAAAATATTTTCGGCGTTGCCAACGGAGGAGCCAATTCCTAAGAAAATCATTTTTGAAAATAGAGAACAAGTCCAATTCCTATCATAGTTAGTAAAATTCCTACGATTTGGATCCAATTTAATTGTTCTCGGAATAGGAAAAGAGCAACAAGTGTTGCCAAGATAACGGATAATTCAACGATGACTGCGATAGGGCCAATCTTTCCTCCAGCATTTATAGAAAGAATGTAACCAATGGTGGCTAGAAAAGTGAAAGTATATAATAAACCTAAGGGAATAGAAGTAGGATCAAACCAAGTCTTATAGAAAATTTTGGAGAAGATTAGTCCAATAATAACTGCTCCCAGACCAGATATTACAATAGGAGAGAATGGATTTTGACTAGAAAAAAATTTTGGTCCGATATACCAAACAGTAGATCCTAAACAAGCCATAAGCGCCCAGAATATCCACATTATTTCACAAATTTATCTACCAATTTTACTGAGAGTCCCACATATGTTTCCGGAGTGAGTTTTTTCAAAGATTCTTTTTCTGCTTTAGGTAGTTTTGTTTTGTCTATAAATTCATGGATTTGATTGAGAGTTAAAGCTTGTCCACGAGAGAACTTTTTTAATTGGTCATACGCATCTGCAACTCCATGAGCTCTAAGAACTGTTTGGACAGCTTCTGTAAGAACTTCTGGAGATTTAATTAAATCTTCTTTAATAATTTTTTGATGAAGTTCTAATTTAGCTAGTCCTTTCTCTAAACTCTTGAGTCCCAATAGGAAGTGACCAAAAACAAGTCCTAAGTTTCTTTGAAGAGTAGAGTCGGTGAGATCTCTTTGCCATCTGGAGACAGGAAGTTCATCGGCCAGAGTTCTAGCTATTCCCCGAGCTAATTTGAAGTTTCCTTCAGCGTTTTCAAAATCAATAGGATTTACTTTGTGTGGCATGGTAGAAGATCCTACTTCTCCTTTAATTACTTTTTGTCCAAAATAACCCAGAGAAACATATCCCCAAATATCTCGACAAAGATCAATAAGAATTGCTCCTCCTTGCGATAGTTGGTTGAGAAGTAGTGCTTGTCCATCATGTGGTTCTATTTGCGTAGTCAGGGGATTCCAAGTTAATCCTAATCTTTTCTCTACGAATTCCTGGGAATACTTAATCCAATCTACTTTTGGAAAGGCGGCAGTGTGAGCGGCAAAGTTTCCCGTAGCGCCACTAAACTTACCGTAAACTGGAATCATCCGGAAAGTACCGGCCATCATTTTTAATCTATGGAAAAATACGGCAATTTCTTTTCCCATAGTGGTGGGAGTAGCTGTTTGTCCATGAGTTCTAGCCAGCATGGCTACACTTTTCCAAGTTTTAGCTTTTTTTCCTAAATCCCGTAAAACCGTGCCAAATTCTTGGGTGAGAAGTTTTTGTCCTTCTCTAAGCATAAGACTGTAGGCAGTGTTATTAATATCTTCGCTAGTACAACCAAAATGAATCCAAGGCCAAACTTTCTTAGATACTTGTTTGCGTAAGAAAAGTTCTACGGCTTTGACGTCATGATTAGTTTGCGCTTCTATTTTTTTGATCGCTAAAAAATCTTTGGGACTAAATTTATCTGCGATACGTCTTAATTTTTTAGCATCAACAGGAGGAGCAATTTTCTTATCTCCTAGAAAAATTAACCATTCTATTTCTACTCTTGTTCTGGCTCGACATAATCCCGCTTCTGAAAATATTGGTTCCAGTTCTGCAACTTTACTTGCGTACCGATCATCCAGAGGAGAAAGAGCCATGAGAGAGTAGTTAAATTTCGTCTGTAATGTACTCAAAAAGGCACTAGATAACAAGTATTAAGACGAGATTTTAGTTAGTAATTTTTACTGCCAACCTTTCTAAAGCAAAACGAGGGTTAATATTTTGAGAAATAGCCGAGTGGGTTTCAAAAAGAAGATCTAAATGGGAATGATGTCTTTCAAAAAACCTAGCATGACAAATAGTGTTTTCTAGGAAATCAAAGAAGACCGTTCGGTCTATTTTCTTATTAACATTATCTCGAGAACTTTTATTGAGTTCTTCAATAGTCTGGAATTTCCTAATAAGATTTTTTCCTTCTAGAAATTCTTTAATTTCGTCAGAAATAATAAAATCTTCTTCTTCGTTTGGTAAACGAACCACCGTCATTCTAGAAATAATAGTATCTAACAACTGATGATGATTCCTAGTGGTAAAAATAAAGACAGCATTTACAGGTGGCTCTTCTATTAACTTCAGCAAACTGTGGGGAGCATCATTAGAAACTCTTTCAAAGTTTTCTAAAATCACAATTCGATATTTTCCTTCGCTTGGTTTTTGATATGCCCAACGAATTACCCCCTGGGCATTTTCGTGTTCGCCTTGATCATCTTTTTTTGCTTGATCTGACCAACGAATTTTAAAACTCTTTCCAGTATCTCTAAAAACTAAAGTGTCAGAATGAATACCTCGTTCTATTTTTTCTAGAGTTGTTTGTTGTAAATTTTTAGCTATTTCCAAAGCAATCTCTAGGCCATTATTTCCTCCAGAAAGGATAACTCTCTGGGGAAATATTTCGGCATCTAGCCATTTTTGAATTTTAGGAGGGATCATTTTGTGAGTTTTCCCCAAATCTTTTTGAGAGGTGAGATAGTCATTTGCTGGAGCAAGAAAGCTCCAGTAGGGACCATAGCACCATAGATAGCATTTTCCACTTTGATAATCTGAAGAAAGATATAAGCGGCAATAAAGGTCAGAATTGCTAGAAATAATCTTCTAGTCCAGGAGGTTTCCCATTTTTTATCTAGTTCCACCTTTTTATTTCTAGCAATAATTATTTCGACTTTATTTTCTAGTTTGTTCATTTTTTTCGGTGAAGAAACTTTCGATCTAAAAACCAAAGAATAAGAACAATTGGTACCCAAATTGGAACATAAACTAGTACCTTAATTAGTTTATCTAAGATTCCCTGAGAACTTTGAATTAAATCATTAACAGCAGTTCTCATTGATTTTGTTACATTCCAATGAGGATTAGAAACATCTCCAATTTGAGTTTCTGGATGAAGAGAAAGATTAAGAGTGCTGTAAGCTACATCTGTATCTCGACGATTCTGTGACCTTTCTAAGTTTTCTATTTCCATTTGAACATTAGCAAGTTCTCGGTCGATAGATAAAACATCTCCCAAATTATCTGTTTTTCTGTCCATCATTTCTCTTAATCGGTCTCGTCGAGCACGCAGATTCTCTAGTCTATTTTCTGTATCTTGATATTGAGCAGTAATGTCGGAGATATTAAAGTTCTCGGACTTTTTTATCCCAAGATCTGTCAGAAGAGTAACAATCTCTTCTAATTTTTCTGCGGGAACCCTAGTGGTGAGGTTATAAGCTAAAACTCCTGGACGAGTTTCCCAAGAATTAAGACTAGTAATCGCTCCTCCCATATCTGTTACGATGGTTTCTGCTTCTGTTCTAGCTTTTTCTGTGTCAGTTACTTCTAGGTCTAAACTACCATTCTTCACAATCTTACGATCTTCTGCATCTGGAATGAAGTTGTTTTCCATAATTGGAGGCATTATTCCTCCCCCCCGACCATAGGCCATCATTTTGGTTGACTGAGGCATAGCCATTTCTGCCATAGCCATGTCTTCATTGTAATCATAACTAACAGATCCTTTTGTTAGGTTGAAGCGTACTGGATTGTCTCCAGAAAAAAGCCACCATCCGGCAAGAACTAGGATGATAACGAGAAGTAAATTATGAGTAATGAGATGATTTAAACGACGCCATATAGATTCTTTTTTAGGCATTTTTATAAAGGTTAAAAAACGCCAAAACTTTACCCTGATAATTTAGCGAGTCAATAAATTTTCCTAATTTGATTTTTGGTAGAAATTGTAGAAAATAGTTCATATAAATGAAAAAAATGAATAATTTCATAAAACATATTTTGTTAATTATAGTTCTTGTTTCTGCTTATTTTTTAATTCAGGCAGAATTTTCGACGATTCAAGATAAAGAAACAATACAAACTCTTATTTTGTTTGTGGGGTTAGTTTTAGTGGCTCCTCTTTTTGCAGTGTTTCAGTTCTCATACGAATATACTAACGCGAAAAAGAAGGGAAACATTTTAGTATCCCATCTGACAACATTTTTAGCAATATTGGTTGTAGGATTATTAATGGAAATGATTGATGTTTTATTTGTGATGATGGTTGGTAATTTGTTAACTTTTAGAATTGCAATTCTATTACTGTATGTAGCGATAATAGGATATGATTTTTGGGATTATTGGAGGAATAAAGACTTAAATTAAGTTTTTTAGTTTGACTACTACTCAGTAATACCATATAATGATTATGGTTTAATTTAAAAATATGAATACCACAGTCAAAACAAGTGTTTCCATCCGAAAAGATCTATGGACTCTATTAAAAGAAAAAGCTAACAAGAGCGGTATAATTAATACTGCTTTGGAAATCTTTTTTGATAGAGAGGATTTCTTAAACCGAGCAGAGAAAAAATACTGGAAAAACATAGATGCTTCTCTTAAGAAAAAAGATGGTGAATATAAATTATTAAACCCTAGGGGTAAAAAGATAGATAGTGATCTTTTAGAGAAAGAACTATGGAATTAATCGTCTCTAAGCGATTCCAAAAACATGCTAAAAAAATAGGGCAAAACAAACAAGGTCTTAAAAAGAAAATAAACGAGTGTTTAATTGATTTTTCTACTAAAGGGAAAAAATCTGATTTTTATAGAAAATCCCTTAAGGGAAAATGGTATGGCTATGAAGAATTACAAGTGGGAGGAGACATTAGGGTTATTGTTCGTATTCATCCAGAAGAACAAAAGGTTGTGCTGGAAGACATTGGCACACATTCTCAGCTAAATTTGTAATTTAGTTCCTAATTTACTTTTCCTCTTAAATTCATCACAATTGCGGTGATGAGCAAAGTCAAAATTGTCTATGGGACAACTGGAGGAAACACAGAACTTGTTTGTGAGAAAGTTGCTATGGAATTGGAGAAAAAGAAGCACAAAGTTTCTTTAGAAAGAATAGAACTCTGTGATTTTACGAAACTCACCAATTGCGATTTCCTTATCCTTGCTTCTCCTACCTATGGTCACGGACAATTAGAAAAGAACTTTACTAGATTTTGGGATAAGTTAGATAAGGTGAAACTTAATAAATTACCTTGTAGTGTCATAGCACTCGGAGATCCTACCTATGAATTAGATTACTTATTAGAATCCGCTAATATTCTGACGGAGTTTGTTAAGACTCACGGTGGAGTGTTGGCTTTGGAACCATTGCGGATTGCTAAAAATCCTTTGCCGTATTTTGAGAAGTCGGTACTTTTGTGGATTAGCAAGCTAGCTAAAAGATTACAAGGGACAAGGGACGAGATAACAAGCTAATAATTATGAAAGTTCAAAACTTACAAATTTGGCAAAAATCAGTAGATCTCGTTGAAGATGTGTATCGCATAACTGATAAATTTCCAGATAAAGAAAAATTCGGACTTATATCCCAAATGAGACGATCAGCTGTTTCTATTCCTTCCAATATTTCAGAGGGTTATGGTCGAAAAACTTCGGGAGAGTTATTGCAATTTTTGGGAATTGCACGAGGATCTTTGTGTGAGTTGGAAACTCAAATTTTAATTGCTGAAAGACTTAAATTCTTAAAAAACAAAGAAAGTTTTCTCGAAAAAATTTCAGAACTCCATAAAATGATGCATAGTTTTTCAGAAAAAATTAAACTAAAAAAATAACCTTGTAATCTCGTCCCTTGTCCCATGTCCCTCATTTCTTGTCCCATGTCTCATGTCCCTTGTCCCTTGACGCGTATGCGTCTCAAAATAGTCGGACAAAGTGGATCTGGTCTCCTTACGGCCGGAGAACTTGTGTCTGGAGGACTTCAAGCTCTGGGTTTTGAGATTTGTACAGATCGGGAATATCCCTCTCTTATTAAAGGAGGTACTTCTTGTTTTACGATTAACTTTGCAAACAGTCCTATTAAATCTCTATCTAAGGAAGCAGATATTCTCGTAGCTATAGATAAGCCTTGTTTGTTGGAATACTTTTCAACTTTAAAAAAACAAGGAATTCTTATTCATGGTTACGAAAAACTCGCCGGAATAAAAGATATTTTAGATCAAGCTCAAAAAAAGAAGATAAAGGTGGTAGATATTCTTGCTCGAGAAGTAGCAGAAAAAAACGGTGGTAATGCCATGATGACCAATATCATTCTTACCGGAATGACTTGGGGAGTTTTGGGATTAGATATTAAGGTGTTAGGGAAACTAGTTAATAAGAGATTTGCCAAAAAACCTTGGTTACAAGTAGCCCTTAAGTGCCTGAAAGCAGGATATAACGCAGTAGATAAAGCGCAATCTGTACCTGTAAAACCACCAAAAAAGAAAACCAAGAACATTCTTTTAGATGGGAATCATGCTTTGTCTTTAGGTGCTATTCACGCAGGAATGAGAGCCTACATTGCCTATCCCATGAGTCCTGCCAGTTCTATTCTCACCCATATTTCTCTTATGGCCAAAGACACGGGAGTGTTAGTGAAACAAGCAGAAGATGAAATCACGGCCGCTCAAATGGTTTTAGGGGCCTGCTTTGCAGGAACCAGAAGTATGACCGCAACTTCTGGTGGAGGTTATGATCTTATGACCGAAACTATTTCTTTAGCGGGAATAATAGAAAACCCACTAGTTATTGTCTGTGTCCAACGACCAGGACCAGGCACTGGTCTTCCTACTTGGACCGGACAAGGAGATTTAAATATGGTCACTTATTCTTCTCACGGAGAATTTGCCCGGATAATCTTGTCTGTTTCTGAGCCCACAGACGCCTTTGAATTAATCCAACACGCCTTTAACTTGTCTGAGAAATATCAGACACCGGTAATAGTGTTATCTGAGAAACTTATCGCAGAATCTCAAATGACTGTCCCTTCCTTTGATCTCAAGAAAATCAAGATAGAAAGAGGACTAGTAACTGGAAAAGATCTAGAAAAGTTATCTATGTCAGATAGATACAAAATAACTAAGAATGGAATTTCTCCTCGTTGGTTACCAGGAAGTGATGGTCCTCATTACTTTGCTAATGGTGATGAACATGATGAAGAAGGAAGGATAGATGAAACAGAAGGTGCAGGAGATATGTATGCCAAAAGAATGCGGAAAGTAGACACTATTAAGAAGGAGTTACCAGATCCAGAAGTTTTTGGAGCTAAAAAAGCCAAAATTTCCTTTATTGGTTGGGGTAGTTCCAAAGGAGTAATGTTGGACACCATTGCGAACAACAAAGATGTTAATTACCTACATGTTACTTATTTACATCCCCTCAGAACAGAAAAGATTAAGAAGTTTATGAAGGAGAATAAAAATGTGCACCTCATAGAAGGAAACTACGAAGGACAATTAGGAAATAAAATAGAAGGAGAGACTGGTCAGAAATTCAAAGGAAAATTCCTTAAATGGAATGGAAGACAGTTTTTTCTAGAAGACATCGAGGAATACATTGAGATGAATTTTTAATTTCAAATTTTTAATTTTTAAATAATATCTTAATTTCTAAATTTCTAAAAAAATGGACTACAATTTAGAAGAACGGACAGCAAAATTTGGTGAAAATGTAATAGATTTTGTAAAGCAAGTTCCAAAAACAGAAATTACAAGACCTCTTATAAATCAAATAGTTAAATCATCTACTAGCATTGGAGCAAATTATATGGAAGCAAATCAAGGGAGTTCGAAAAAAGATTTTAGAAATAAAATTTCAATTTGTCGCAAAGAATCAAATGAAACGAAACATTGGTTTCGAATGATTTCAAGAGCATTACCAGAAAAAGCAGAAGAATGTCGAATTTTTTGGCAAGAATCTCATGAATTAACTCTTATTTTTGCTAAAATTATAAAAAGTTGTGATATTAAAAATTAAAATATTTAAAAAATTATTTTAAAATTACAAAATTAAAAATTTAAAATTATCTATCCTATGGATCCTAAAGTAATAGATCAACTAACCAAAAAAGCAGACCGAGTCTGCGGGCTAGATACAAAACAAGCGATGACTTGGTGTGGTGGTTGTGGTAATTATGGAATCCAAAATGCTCTTAAGCGAGCGATTGCGTTGGAGAACATAGAGAAGAAAGACTTACTCCATTGTTTTGATATTGGTTGTAATGGGAATGCTTCAGATAAATTGGAATGTTATACAATCCATGGTTTGCATGGACGAGTGCTCCCTTTAGCTGTCGGAGCAAAGATCGCTAATCCAAAACTAAAAGTAATTGCCTCGAGCGGAGATGGAGCAACTTTTTCTGAAGGAGTTAATCATCTAGTGCATGCCGTAAGAAGTGATTATCCAATTCTTTTCTTGCTTCATGATAATGAGAATTATGCTCTAACCACCGGACAAGCAACTTCTACTACCCAGAAAGGACAGAAAAGAAACGGAACTCCAGATGGAGTAGTAATCGATCCTCTAAATCCGCTCCAATTTGTTTTGAGTCTTAATCCGTCTTTTGTGGCACAAACACTATCTGCAGATGTAGGACATATGACGGAAGTTTTCCAGAAAGCATTGAGACACAAAGGATTTGCTTTTGTAGAAATTCTCCAAACTTGTCCTACCTATAATAAGCAATGTCCAAATGAGTGGTATCTGGAAAGAGTTTTTGAAGTAGAAAAACTAAAAAAATATAATCGTAAAAATATTTGGGAGGCGAGGAAAATAGTGGAGACTCCTAACAAATTTCCAATTGGCGTAATTTACGAAAACCCGCAGAAACAAAGCTATTTAGAGACTGTTCCACACAGAGATAAGCAAAAAACTACTCTAATAGAAGAAGTAACCCATACAGATATAACTAAGTTTTTACGAGAATTGTAAAGTCCTTTTTAGAAAACTTTTTTACAATTTTGAAAAAACAGATAAAATCCTTAAGAATGCCAAACAAAAACAAAAAAAGATTTCTCAATGAGAAGGTATTTCCTTTTGGAAAAGGGATTGTTTTTGGATTAGGGTTGTTAGCAATAGGCTTGGTAACAGCTCAGGTGGATATAGATTTTGATAATTTTTCATCTGGGGGACAGGTAACTGCCCGGAATTTTAATCGTCTCATTGGAATATTGCAGGGCTTACGAAATGACGAAGGAATGATTGGAATTGGAGAAATTGATCCCACTGAGGCATTACATGTAGGTGGAAATGTCTTAATTACTGGGAACCTAACAGCTAGCAATTTAAATGCTGATGGAGATGTAACTGTTGGTGGTAGTTTGAAAGGATTAAATTCTGGATTTTGTGAAGAGGGTCAAGCCATTAATGGATTTGTAGATAGTGAGATTTCTTGTATAGATCTGCCAACAATTCGGTCATATGTAAGACTTATGGCTAATGATGATAACGGTAGCACAGTAATTAATTACACTGGAAATGAAGGAAATGATACAGTTGAGTTAACATGGACTACTTTTGATGTAGCCGAAGAAGGTTGTTTTTTAGATGGAGGGGAATTTGATTTTGTAGAAGTAGATCCAGACAGGGAAACAGTATTAGAAACAACTGATTTGAGAACTAGTACAACTTACATCTTATACTGTGCCAGAGAAGGAGAACAAATGATGTTTGATACTGTAGGAGTGATAGTCAACAATGTGCCACTTCCAACAGTAACTTTAGAAGTTACAGGAGCTAATCCTATTGATTTTGGAGAGACAACAACTTTGAGTTGGACTTCTGAAAATGCAGATACTTGTCAGATGTCTTGTTATGGAAGTTGTACTCAAGGTTGGATTGACGGTTTAAATAATGAAATAAATCCTGAGGAAGATGTAACAACAGAAGTCTTAACAGAGGACACGAATTATACTATTTACTGTACCGGAGACGGAGGAGTATCTGATTATGCTAGCGTAGATGTAGGAGTTAATGGGACTTGGGGTGCATTCGTTTTTGGAGGCAATAATGATTGGGGCGATTATGTTGTTGCAGGAGAAGGAATTCCACCAGTAATTGAAAGTTTCACAATAGATGACAACGAAATTATTGAGGGAGAGAGTACTACTCTTCGTTGGGATTCAGATGGAACAAGTTGTATCATTAACGATGGATCTAATTTTTATGAACAAGCTGGTAGAGGTTCTATGTCGACTGGAAACTTAGAGGCTAGCACTGGCTATACCATTATTTGTTTAAATGAAGAACCTCTTCTTGCTGGTAGTGAAGAAGAGAATGTAACGGTAACAGTTGTACCACCTCGTATCCGACTTACTGCCAATCCAAATCCAGTAGAAGATTGGACTTGGAATGGATTTAATATTGCTGGTAATGCCCAAATTTATTGGCAAGTGAGAGACATGGTTAGTTGTAGTATAGATGGAGCAGGTGAATTGGAATGGCTAACTATGGGAAACGATGAAGAGGGGGTTTCATCTGGGATTTATTCCATTGATTATGTTTATAATCAAGGACAAGATATGCCGGATTATATTGATTACACGGTTGAATGTACGGGAGTAGATGATCAAGAATTAAGTGAAAATGTTCAGATTAATTTAGCTCCAACCATGATTTTCCGAGCTGTAGCAACTCCTGACTATGAGAATACAGATCCTTTCCTTAATTGGACTACCTTTGGAGGAGTTTGTACTATGAGTAGTAGTAATGGAGATGGTTCAGTTGTAGATAGTTATTATTCGGGACGCTGGACGGATGCTAATTCAATGAGTTTAGGAAATAATACTTACATTTTAGAGTGTGTTAATAATTCGGGAACAGTTTCAGAAGAAGTAATAGTTGAGATTGTCCCAAGATTAGAAATTAGTGATTTTACTGTTAGTCCAACTTCGGTTAGAAGTCGTAATGAATCAACCACAGTAAGCTGGCATACAATGTATGCTGGAGTAGGAACTTGTCGAGCTAACTTAGGACAAGGATCTTATGAATATGATATTCCAGACGACAATGTTAATGGTATAGAGCGTACGGTGGATTTCCGTAGTTCATATACAGATTTCCATTTAATTTGTGATGGTACTATTGGAAGGGGAGAGGTAGGAGATGCCAAGGTTCGGTTGTGTAATACTGCTTATTATGAGCCTGACGAATGGCTTTGTGGACAATCCTGTTACGGTCTTGATTGTGTCATTGAATAGCATATTATAATATAATAAAAAAAATGTTTAAACTAAGCCAAAACCCAAATAAAAACTCTTTCCGGAGAGGGGTATTTTTTGGTCTAGGTGTGATAGTTGCTGGACTTTCCTATGCTGTAGTTTCTTTGACTATAGAAACAAAGGAAGATGGTGCAGGCGATTCCACAGGAAGATTAACAGCGGCCGAATTTAATCAGATTCCTAGAATTTTACAGGGCATTAGAACGGATAACGGCAATTTTGGGATTGGCATAAATCCTACGGAGACTGATAAATTACATGTAGATGGGAATATTTTAGCCACTGGAACCATTACTGTTAACGGAGATATGAAAATAGATGGAGAGATTACTTCTGGTGGAATGATTACCGCCAACAACCTACGTTCTAAGTGTGAAGAAGGATATGTTTTGCAGGGTTTTGACCAAACAACAGGAGACCTTGTTTGTGTTATAAATGGAGTACAAAATTAATATATTTTAATATAATTAAAAACTAAAATGCAGTCCAAAAAAGAATTTTTCAGAAAAATAATCTCTCTTTCGAGAGGAGGACTCTTTTTTGGATTCGGAATTTTAATTGCTGGAATTGGTTATGCTGTGGTGACTTTAACTATTGGAGAAAAGCAGGACGACCAAAACAATATTGAAGCAGGACAATTGCCAGCTGGAGAATTTAATCAGCTTCTTAGTTTAACTAGAGGATTAGTTAATAACGGAGGAAATATTGGAATTGGAATAAATCCTACAGCTAAATTACATGTAAGTGGCAATGTTTTAGCTACGGGGAATGTAATTTCTGACTCGAGTGTAGTGGTAGCAGGAAATATGTCCGTAGGCACAAATATCTCTGTACCAAATGAGCTTTGCCAAGATGGTTATGTTATGGATGGCTTTAATGGAGATGGTAGTATTTCTTGTGTAGAAATGCCGACATTAGAAGCAAGAATTATAGACTTTTCTGCGGATCCTGGTTCTGCAGATTATAATACTTCGATAGACTTATCATGGACTCATGAAAATGTCTCTACTTGTACCCTGAGTTGCACAGATGGATGTCCTGATGGATGGGCTAATATAGAGAACACAGTAGAAAACACCGTAGAAACAGGAATTCTTATAGAGCCATCTTCTTTTATTTTAACTTGTACAGGAAGTGTTGTAGAAGGAACGGTTACAGAAAGTCTCAGCATAGATATTAATCCAGCAACTGTTACTTTAACTGCAGATCCAGCCCAAGTAGTTCAGAGAGAATCGACAACTCTTACTTGGACACCCCAAAGTGCTATAAATTGTCAGGGAACTGGTGCTGGGGGATGGGCTGGAGAGAAAGATCCAAGCGGTGGTAGTGAAGTGGATGGTAATATTAATAATGATACTACCTATACTATTAGGTGTAATGGATTAGGAAATCAGTACGATGAAGTTTCGGTAACGGTAACGGTTATAGAAGAAGAATTTGAAGTGCAAGCAACTGTTCCGGGCGAAGTAGTTGTTTTTAATGCGACAACTGGCGATTCTCAGGTAACTTTGAACTGGAGCGCTCCAAGTGACGGAGGTTCTCTGCTTACAGGTTATAGAATAGAGCGAGATTCAGGGGATGGGGCTTGGTGGTTAGCGTCCAATCCGGGACCAGATGATGTAGCATATACGGATATTGGACTTATCAATGGAACTACTTATCAATATCGTATTAGAGCTATAAATGATGTTGGAGATGGAATTTGGTCAGGGATAGTTTCGGTGACTCCTAGTGTGCCGGAAAACCTAGGAGTGACTTTGAATTATGTTATTAAACAAGATGTAGAAGCAAACATCCAACAAGCAAATATGAATGGACAATACCCTCTTTTTGTACAGGGTTGGACTGAATTAAGATGGGAAACAACAGGAAATCCAACTAATTGTACGGCCACAGAAAATGATTTTTTATTGTGGAACGGAAACAAGGATGTAAATGGTGGATCTGAAGTAATAAATTATGGTAATTCTCAATTTCAAAATGATCAGGTTGTAACTCATACAATTACTTGTTCTGATGCTTTAGGAAATCAAGTTTCAGATTCCGTGGCAGTTCAATATAGTTTTAACCAAGAATGGGTGTGGGCAGATTGGCGAAACATGAATATACCTAATCCAGATGATATTGAGACAGCAGCAGGAGTGTGTGGACAAGGTAGAATGCCATCAGGAGTTTCTTGTCGAACGACAGATGGAATTGACTGGCGAAATGCTGGCAAAACTTATACCTGTTATCGGAATGAAAATGCTGCGGGCGGGAATTGTTATGCGTTAGATAACAATAACAATTGTCTTGATTACAAAATTAATATTCTTTGTGGGGTAAATAATTAGTTAAAGTTTGTTATATTATAATATAACGCGATATAGCATATATATTATGTGTTGTATTTTGTGGTTAGAAAAAACTATTGACAGGAAGGAATAATTTCGCTACCATGCCGTGATTTTTTAATAAATATAAAAAATGAATGAAAGTAATGAAAAGAATTGGCAGGAAATCAATAGGGATCGAGGATCTGATTTGGTAGCAGAAACTATTCTTCCAGACGGAAAATCAAAAGGAATGGAAGCAATAAGCAGAGAATTACAAAAATATTCTCGAGATATTGCCAACAATCTATAAAAAGCAGAAGAAAAGTTTGACAATCCGTTTCTAGTTAATACAATCGTCCGGCTCTCCTAATAGTAAGTTTAAAGTAGGGAGAAAAACGTTCTTTTACGTTGTCGGTAAAAATTTGAAAATTTGAAATTTATTGATCTATAGCTTTGTTTTCCTAAAGCTATTAGATCACAAACGCAAAGTGCTTTCTGCAATTTGCGCATCGAGAGATGTTCAAGTCTGAGTCTTTTGTTTTATAACAAAAGAAATAAAAAAGTTACATATAGGTATACAACGGATCCCTTGACTGGTATTTTCGAAGAAGGACGTAGAAGCTTGCGATAAGCTTCGGGGAGCGAGCAATCACGCGTTATAACCCGGAGATTTCCGAATGGGGAAACCCATCCGCCTCGGCGGATACTATAAGCCCAATCAATTAAGCTTATAGAGAGAAGTCGGCGAACTGAAATATCTCAGTAGCCGGAGAAAAGAAATCAATAGAGATTCCCTTAGTAGTGACGAGCGAACAGGGAATAGCCCAAACCGGTCGTTCCTCACTGTGTTCAGAACTTTATAATGAACAATGAGTAATGAATAATGAATAATAAAAAAAGAAAATTTTTGCTTTGCAAAAATTATATTAATCATTAATCATTCGTCATTAATCATTAAAGTGACGAGCGTAGCGAGGAGCGATCGGGGTTGTAGGACTCCAATATCTGTATTGTCTGATTAGAAGAAGACTCTGGAAAGGGTCGCCACAGAGCGTGACAGCCGCGTATTCGAAAATCATTCAATATGGTAGGAGCATCCTGAGTAGGATCGGACACGAGAAATCCGGTTTGAAGCAGGGAGGACCACCTTCCAAGGCTAAAAAGAATACCAGATCGATAGTGAACAAGTACCGTGAGGGAAAGGTGAAAAGAACCCCGAGAAGGGGAGTGAAATAGACGTGAAATTGTATACTTTCAAGGAGTGGGAGGGTGTTTCTCACTGCGTTCGAAATTAAGTTATTAGTTAGTAGTCGTTAGTTAATAGTTCGGAAGGAATTTTTAAAAAGATTTTTTTTTACTATAAACTGTAAACTATAAACTGTAGACTTCCGCATCGAGCACAGCGAGAAGCGCCTAACCGCGTGCCTTTTGTAGAATGAGCCAACGAGTTAGTCATGTATGGCAGGTTAAGGGAGATTCACCCGGAGCCACAGCGAAAGCGAGTCCGATAAGGGCGTTTGTCATATGTGCTAGACCCGAAACCGTGTGAGCGAGCCATGGGCAGGTTGAACCCAATGTAAAAATTGGGGAAGGACCGAACCACCGAGTGCAGCAAAACTCTTGGATGACCTGTGGCTAGAGTTGAAATTACCATCGAACACGGAGATAGCTGGTTCTCTTCGAAATATTTTTAGGAATAGCCTCCAGTTACTAGCAGAAGGGGTAGAGCTCTGTTTGGGGAAGGGCGGTAAACAACCGTACCAACTCCTAGCAAACTTCGAATACTTCTGTGATTGTCTGGGGAGTCAGTCTGCGACAGCGAAGTGCCGTAGACGCGAGGGAAAGAGCCCAGACCACCGTCTAAGGTCCCTAATATTACCTGAGTGGCAAAGGATGTAAGATTGTTTAAACAGCCAGGAAGTTGGCTTAGAAGCAGCCACCTTTTAAAAAGTGCGTAATAGCTTACTGGTCGAACGATTTTGCGCCGAAAATTCAACGGGGCAAAGGTAATAACCGAAGATGTGGGTGGATCCGTTCCTCACTGTGTTTGGAATGTAGTTAATAGTTATTAGTTAATAGTTATTAGTTAATTGGAATTTTTTTAATAAAAAGTTTCTTCTTTTCTAAAAACTAAAAGCTAAAAACTAAGAACTGCTTCGAGCATAGCGAGGAGCGGGTTCGCGATAGAAGAGCGTTGTGGGAGCAGTGAAGCTCTGCTGTGAGGCAGTGTGGAGCGACCACAAGTGAGAATGTTGGCATGAGTAACTTTAATGCGGTGAAAACCCGCATCGTCGAACACCCCAGGTTTCCGATCCACTGGCAGTCAAGGTCGGGTTAGTCGGTCCTAAGGCGAGGCCGAAAGGCGTAGTCGATGGACAACAGGTTAATATTCCTGTACCAGAATAAAATGTGATGGCGTGACGCATTGGGAAAATTTGTTTCCGGTTAATGAATTCCGGGGCAAGCGATAAGCTTATGGCAGATCAGGTAAATCCGTTCTGTTTCGCAAGTCGTTATGCATACTTGCTTTGTAGCGATACAGAGCCAAAACAATGATTCCGGTGCCAAGAAAAGCGTCTAAACTTAATTTTATTCTGTCCGTACCGCAAACCAACACTGGTGGGTGGGTAGAGAATACTCAGACGAACGAGATAACTAAGCTTAAGGAACTCGGCAATACAGCGTCCGTAACTTCGGGATAAGGACTCCCTCCTACGCTTTTTGTTTCACAAAAAGCTTCGTAGGGCAAGCCCTCTCTAATAAGACAATATGAGAGTTGGGGCCTGTCCTCCGTAGCTCTGAGTGGAATGAAGAGCGTAGGAGGGCGCAGCGAAAGATGCCAAGCAACTGTTTATCAAAAACACAGGTCCGTGCTAACTCGTAAGAGGATGTATACGGGCTGACCCCTGCCCAGTGCCAGAAGGTTAAGTGGAGGCGTTCACGCGTCGAAATGAAGCCCTGGTGAACGGCGGCCGTAACTATAACGGTCCTAAGGTAGCGAAATTCCTTGTCGGGTAAGTTCCGACCCGCACGAATGGGGTAATGATTTGGCAACTGTCTCAAGCTTAGACTCGGTGAAATTGCAGAAACGGTAAAAATGCCGTTTACGCACGGTAGGACGAAAAGACCCTGTGCAGCTTTACTCCAGCTTGTCACTGAATTTTTGTATGTCATATTCAGAATAGGTGGGAGACTCGGAAGTCTTGACGCTAGTTAAGATGGAGTCACCTTTGAGATACCACCTTTGAGATGTCAGAAATTCTTACTTGAACCGTAATCCGGTTCGGGGACAGTGATTGGTGGGGAGTTTGACTGGGGCGGTCGCCTCCTAAAGAGTAACGGAGGCGCGCAATGGTTGGCTTAGATCGGATGGAAATCGATCTGGACGTGTATTCGCAAAAGCCAGCCTGACTGTGAGACTTACAAGTCGAGCAGGGACGAAAGTCGGTGAAAATGATCCGGTATCACCACGTGGGTGGGGTATCGCTCAACGGATAAAAGTTACGCCAGGGATAACAGGCTAGTCGCTTCCAAGAGTTCACATCGACGAAGCGGTTCGGCACCTCAATCGGGGTGCGTAGTATAGTGATATGCTACTAGCAAATTGGCTTATAACGGTGAAATCCATAAACCTTTCATTGTAAATTTTCCCAAAAAATTTATGATGAATAAAGATAGTTAGCCCTATTTAATTTATGGACAATGCCGTGGGAAGTTTAACTGCTAAACAAAAATCTCTTATAATCGGATCGATTTTAGGAGACGGATATTTAAGAATTATGGACGGAAGAGCGGATGCTTTTTTGGAAATAAACCATAGTTTAAAAGCAAAAGAATATGTTGATTGGAAATTTAATATTTTGAAATCAATTTGTAAAAGCCCGCCTAAAGAACGGGAAACAAATGAAGGACGAATGGCGTATAGATTTTTTACGCAGCAACATCCTGAAATTACAAAAATATTTAATGATTTCTATTATGATGGACGGAAAATTATTCCTAAAAATCTAAAATTAGACCCCTTAATTTTGGCGGTTTGGTTTATGGATGACGGAAGTAAATGTCGTGACCGAGATGTTTATCTCAATACACAACAATTTTCCCTTCTCGATCAAAAACGATTATTATATCTTTTGCGAGAAATGAAGATTCGAGCGAGAACAAATAAGGATAAAAAGTATCATCGCATTCGAATCTATAAAGAAGCAATCCCTTTGTTTATGCAAATAGTGAAACCACATATTATTCCTTCAATGGAATATAAAATGGTCTAACTAAAACGTTAAACCCCGTAGAGACTTGTTCTTGGTTGTTCCTCCCTTTGGTCGGAACTTTATAATGAACAATGAGTAATGAATAATGAATAATAAAAAAAGAAAATTTTTGCGAAGCAAAAATTATATTAATCATTAATCATTCGTCATTAATCATTAAAGTGACGAACGAAGAGAGGAGCGACTGAGACAGAATCTTCCAAATACGGAAGGTTAAAACGCCAACGTCTTAAATATTACATTTAAGATAGAAGATATAGTCCATACTATTAGTAATAATAGAATTATATACGATGTCGGCTCATCGCATCCTGGAGGGGAAGCACCTTCCAAGGGTATGGCTGTTCGCCATTTAAAGCGGTACGCGAGCTGGGTTCAGAACGTCGTGAGACAGTTCGGTCTCTATCCTCCGTGTGCGTTTGGGAATTTGAGGAAAGCTGCTCCTAGTACGAGAGGACCGGAGTGGACGAACCTCTGGTGTACCGGTTGTCGTGTCAACGGCATGGCCGGGTAGCTACGTTCGGACGGGATAAACGCTGAAAGCATCTAAGCGTGAAGCCTCTTCCAAGATTAGATTCCCCATTAAGACCCCTGGGAGACTACCAGGTTGATAGGTGGTAAGTGTAAGTGCAGTAATGCATTGAGCTGAACCATACTAATTGGTCGATTGAACTTTTTTTTTCTCAGACTTAAATATCTCCTTGGTGTGCAAATTGAAGAAAGACCTTTGCAAAAATGTATTATGTATAAAAAAATTCAAATTTAAAAAATTAATTTTCCAACTTTTAATGTTATATTATAATATAACAAAAAATTAGAGAATTTTACCGACAATTAAAATAACAACCAAACCTTAAGAAGGTTCAATGTTGATGTCTGTAGCGGCGGGGGTACACCTGATCCCATTCCGAACTCAGCAGTTAAGTCTGCCAGCGCCGATGATACTTGGAGATAGTCCTGGTAAAGTAGGTCGACGTCAACATTGAGCCTTTTTAAAATCTAACAATCCGGCCTTGTGTCGGATTTTTGGATTTTATATTGAGTTGGTGAGACGTCGACCTACTTTCTGGGGCCCCAAAAAAGTCCGCGATAGCGAAAAAGACTTTTTGGGGAGAGGAGGAGCGGGCAAAGTAACGGAGGATCGACGGAGTCGAGCCAGAATTACTGTAGCCCAGCGACGACGATTCGACGTCAACATTGAGCCTTTTTAAACAACCACCTCCACCCATTCGGTAAACTCAGGGTCTTCGTAGTCTAAATGACTACTTCGACCCATTCGGCTCGTACCGCCAAGGCGGGACTCGCTCAGGGTTTCGGTCATCAAATGATGACCTCAACAACTGGTTCTTTTTTAAACTTCCGAAAGAATAACTTTGTAGTGGCTTGTTTTAGAGTTTCTTCCAATGTTCTGTCGGGTCTAGCAGGATCATAATTCCGTTCAAAAACGGTTTTGATTTCTTGCCCTAGGAGATTAAAGATCTCATGTTGCATATTCATATAGATGAATCCCCGAGAACGAATATCTACCTTTTGGACTTTACCGTCTTTGTGTTTGACGACAATGAAGATGGCGCCACCATCAGCCATAATAGTTCGGTCAGACAGGACATGTTCACCGACTTTTTCTCCGAATTCTATCATTACTGATCCTGCGGGAACAGCTTCTTTGTCGGTCATAAGTCTGGCTCCTTGGTTGTTTAAGACAATTCCCTGACCATTTTTCATGACGAGAGTGTTTTCTTCTTTGAAATTTAAAGATTCCACAACAATATCTCGATGTCCGTATCTCATATATGTTTCTCCGTGAATAGGAGAGAAATATTTAGGATTAAGGAGCGAAGTCATTAGTTTTACTTCTTCTTCGTAAGCATGACCAGAAACATGGATATCTAGTTTCTTTTTATCAAACATTTTTACCCCAATTTCTGCTAAATTATTTAGAACAGAAACAATAGCTAATTCATTACCTGGAATAGGTGAACTAGAGAATATCACGGTATCATTTTTAGTTAGTTTGACATCTTTATGTGTTCCAGCAGCCATCCGAGTCAAAGCAGCAAGCTCTTCTCCTTGGGATCCCGTAGAAAGAATAAGGACTTTTTTAGGATCCATGGTTTTTATTCCACGAGACATAAGTTGCAAGGTGGTATCCTTACACTTTAAGTAGTTTAGTTTGCGAGCAATGACCATATTGCGTTCCATGGAACGACCAGAAAGGAAGACGGTTCTTCCGTCTTTTTCTGCGGATTCTACGACTTTAGAGATTCGACCAATACTAGAAGCAAAAGTAGTAATTATTACCCTTCCTTTGGCTTCGGTAATAAGTTTTTTTAGTTCTTTTTCAATAACCGATTCTGACAAAGTATGCCCAGGTTTGATAGCATTAGTAGAATCTACCAAAGCTAAAACTACTCCATTTCTACCGATTTGAGATATTCTGCCTAGATCTGCTGGCTGATCGTCTGAAGGATTTTGATCAATCTTGAAGTCAGAAGTATGCACAATCTGTCCATAGGGAGTTTTAACAACAATTCCTACTCCATCTGGAATAGAATGATTAATATGAAAGAATTCAAATTCAAATTTACCTAGTCTTATTTTAGATTTAGGATTTATTTCTGATATTTTTAATTTATCCTTAATGCCGTGTTCTGTAGAATTAGCAAGGATTAACTCTTTAGTTAAGCGGGTCGCATAAATAGGAGGGAATCCTAATTCTGGTATAATATAAGGAACTCCTCCGATATGGTCCAAATGACCATGTGTATAAATAACTCCTCTAATTTTTTTCTTATTCTGGATTAGATAAGAAATATTAGGAACAAGAACATCTATCCCCAAGTGTTCTGGACTAGGGAATTCTACACCGGTATCAATGATAACAATATCATCGCCCCATTCTAGGAACATCATATTTTCTCCGACTTGTTCCAGTCCTCCGAGGGGGACAATACGAATATCTCCTTTATTTCCACTATGGAGGAAGTTAGTAGGATGAAATTTTTCTCTTTTGGCGACAGTTGGCCGACCAACAGTAGGATTATAATCTCCAAATTTTTTATTACTCAAGTTGTCATTGCGAGGAGTTCGCTGTGCCTGCCCGCTGTGGTGGGGCGAACGACGCGACAATCCCTTGTCTTGAGAATTAGTTTTTATCTGGTTAGGATTTAGTTTTGTTTGTTGCGGATACGGTTTTTTGTTTTGAGGTGCAATAGTTACACCTTTTTGTGTGTTTGCCTTATTAGACTCGAGAAGACCTTCCTTCCCAAGCCATTGGCTTAGTTTTTCTGTACTCATTGTAATAGTAATAAAGAACGCGCGTTTTTTGTTATTTAATGCAGAATTCTGCCTTTCTGCTATTTGTCCCCCTTTTTTTAATTGAGATATATCTCAAAAATCTTTTCAATTATAGCTATTTTAATAGGAAAAGTCAATTTGAATTACAAAAAGTAAAAATAAAAGTTTGCTTTATTTTTTAAATAAGTTTTAAAATATAAGAAATATTTTTAATTAATTAAAATATGAAGAATTTGTTTTACGGTTTCTATGAAAATACATATCAAACAAAATTCCTTTTTAAGGTTATCGGGAGTGAGGTTATTAATAAAGAGGTGGATGCGAAAAAGAAATGGGAAGAAGCTAAACAGGAGACTAAAATTTGGACCGAAGAAGCTCAAAATGCTTTAGCTGGAGAGATAGAAAAAGCTAAAGAGAAAAATACAGATGTAAGAGAAGTACAAAAAGGAGATACTATTGGAGCAATAGTTAAGGGACTAATTGGTAATGAATTAGATTGGGGAATGAAGGTGGAATATAGGAGTAAAAAACTTACTAAAGCTCAAATTAAAAATTTTAATGAATTTAGTAATTGGGATCTTCCAGAAAGTGTTGCTTCTGAAAACGCTACTCGTCCAACTATAGATCTTAGGGAATGTAATCTGATTGTACCTGGTCAGTTTGTTTGGGTGGAAGGAGGCAAAGTTATTATTGATGATACTGCTACAACACCAAAACCAACAGCAACTCCTGCTAATAGAAGAAGAGGGCAGCCAGGTCCTGCGCGATGATAAGAATGAATTTATTTGAATTTTAAAAAACTGCCTAAAAAAAGGCAGTTTTTTATACGTTAAGTAAAAAATAATTTTTTAAATACTAGAAAGCAGAGGGAGAGTTTCCTCTCCCTCGCTTCCCTTGTTTGAGGTTTTTTCGATTCAGTTCATTTCAATTATTTTGATGAAGACATCCTCGCCTTCTGGAGGAGCTTGCATCACGTTATCTTCGGCTTTGAATTTTTGACCATTCAGCCAGAAAAACATGACGTTCGGACTCTGGTCCGAACGGTTGTACACCAGGGAGCATTTCCCTTGTTGAGGGGCTGCTGCCGCTGATTCCAACCCGACGAATTCGTCCACTTTTTCGCCGTGATCGAAAATCGTCCAAAAGATGTTTTTTTCTTCTGGATCGTTGTATGCCAGAATATAAATTCCAGCACTATCCGGCGGGATTTGGACCGATTCGCCATTTGTCGTCACCCACAAAGAGTCGGGGAACAAAGTCCATTCGTTTGGAACTGTTAACTCCATCACTGCAGTTTTAGCAGTATCAGAAGATAGCAGCCAACCGGGATGTATAAACAGTAGGATGACTAATATCGATAAAATCGGTACTGCAAACCATAAAGGATTTTTTTTGTGGAAGAGAACTACCGATGCTATTCCTGCAACAATCATTCCAAGTCCAATCTGCGTCGTTATCCAATCTGGTAACCAGGCCGGATGTAGAATGTTAATCGCAATTGCCGCAGCGCAAAGAATAACTTCGAATATCCTCAGATATACCCCAAAACGGAGTCCTTCGGTGGTTCCGAAGACCTCTTCTTCGTTTGATATCATTGCCCACCCGAAAAACATTTCCGAATTATCGAATGGCTCGGTAGATGCTTGATGATTTTCCCATGCCGTTATGATATCTTTCGGTGTTTTTCCGAAAAAACGATCCGTCATATTTTCCATCTGATCTTTAGTGAAGGGACTATAATCCTCCAAATCGGAGAAAGAATCATCATCTGGAAAATCGACATCTGCATACGAGTATACATTTTCCGGACTCGCATTATTGAACCATTGTTTACAGAGGGAATCAAAGTTAGCAAATTTCTTCGCTCTGTCCTCTACCTCTGTTGCGGGAATAATACTGCCGATCATTGCTGCATGGACAATATATGCAGCGACCTGATAATCGATGTCAAAGTAGTCAGCGATTGCATGAATCTGTTCACTATCCCTTGTTTCATCGAAAACGGTCAAGGGATCGGGATTTTTTGTTTCAGCATTTTGGATCATGGCTATTACGCCATCGATTCCGCCGGGAACGGTCGGGAACCACTCGTTGAATCCTTCCAGGTCAGCGACCAGCTCACAAGCTAAAGCTCGCATTAAAAGGTCTGGATGAGTTTCAGCCGGTGGTGTTTGGGGTTCATCATTTGTGGTGATTGCCTTTGAAATTTCGTCTGAAGACTGAAATTCATTTTCCAAAACCCAGGCGTAAAACGCCGTCTGATTTGGACTGGCAATCAGTCCGGCACCATGTGCCCCTTGGATCAGATCACCTTCCAGAGAAGTGTCTGCATTGAAAAATTTTTCGCACAGACTCTGCTCTATTAGCTCTGTTGCCGCGCGACGTTCATCGGCGGTTGATTTCGCGATCCCGGTTTGTTCCTTGAAAAGGTTCGCAATTGGGGTTCGCGTATTACGGCTAGCCGCGTTTATAAGAATCGCTTTGACGTTTTCTAAATTCAAAATGAACTGTTTGACGTCTTCAGCCTTCAGTAAACACAGGCCATTTGCCGTGGTAAGTCGTTCTAGACTCATTGTGTTTCTCCTTGTGAGGATAAATAAAAATGGAAATCACCCTTTTAGAGGTGATACTAATTAAAAACTTCCAGTTAATCGGAAGTTTGGAAGGTTCTTTTGAATAAAAACTCTCAAAACTTCCGATTAAACTTTAGTTATTAATTATTAAACTAAATCGAAATGTAAAATAGCATCCTCAAACAGAGGGATCTGTGTTTGAGATTATTCGTCTTAAGTTAAGAGTTATAATCTAAAATAAACACAGATTTATCTTTTTGAGGATATATAAAGAACATTATGATTTTACATTGAAAACATTAAAATGTCAAGATTTTTTTAATTATCATGGAAACTAATTACAATTTTTTTAATTGCAAATTTTTATTAAATAAGTAGAGAATTAAGTAATTTTGGTATAATTTAAAACATTGATTAATAAGCCTTTTAGATAATTTTTGCAATAAAGTTGCATTTTTAAATTTGTTTATAGTATTGACTTCGTGTGGTTTTTGCAATATATTTGTATTAATAGAGTATTTTTTATTCTAGAAGCCATGAAAATTAGTTTTTGCAACATATTTGCATTTTTTCTATATATTTTTCATAAATATTTTTAAAAATTATTTTATTAGGCATTATTATATTATAATATAACAATATAATAATAACAAGATGGGGGAATGTTGTTTAAGTACAAGCCAAAATCTTGACAAAAATAGGAAAATTGATATAATATAAGGGTCGTGTAATAGGTCAAAAATTATTTTTGATTTATTCCGACAAAAGTTCTTTTACATCTCAATAACATGATTTGTTTTTCTATCACCGATTAAGTTTCTTAAAGTAGGGAGGAAGAGATTTTATTGGTGATAGAAAAAATAATTAAACAAAATAGAAAGAGGTACTGATGTTTAAATGGCTATACCAAAAGATTCGTCGAACAAGAGTTTGGCGATATCTTAATTCTCTCGGATATAAGCTTGAGACCTTTTTGGACTCGCTTAGTTTGAGGAAGAAAAAACTAGGTCCCTCTTCTGCGAGAACGGGGACTCAAAAGACAGTAGGAGTACCGCAAGGTTCCCACCAAAAGCGACAAGTAAAAAAGGTGTCCTTTGCGCAACAAGGACCAACCTGGAATCCGCAAGGATTTCCAGATTTCCCGGATCCAGAAGCAATAGACGATCCGAAAGCGCAAGATGTTCTCAAAAAATTACAGCGAAAAGCTGTAGATGAACTTTTTTCCAAACTTGGTTTAGATTGGGTTCCGGGAGAATATTTAGCGCTTCTAAAAGAAATTCCAGATCCAGTAAATGCCTTCAGAAAGTTTTGCGAAAACTTCGGATTGAATTTTGGCAATATCCAGAGGGGAATTATTGTCGAGAGGAATCTTTTGGAACAGATTGTTGGTTTTTTATTGGAACTTGGGGAACTACAAAGTATTCCAGAAGCAAATAGGCAGACAATGCTGCAAGAGTTAAGAGTCAGGGATTTTGCGCAAGCCGAAATCCATTTGGATTCGGCGCGCGGAGTTTTGGAACTCTTAGCTTGGGCAGAAAGCCTAGGCTTGAAAGATCCTCAGAAGAATAGGAGAATGATTTTCCAATCATATTGGAATTTTATTCGAATTATCAAAGATCAATTTGATGCTGGAGATATTTTAATACCTCCAGAGGACTTAAAACAATCTCGAGAATTACATCGATTCTTTGTAGATCGGCTCGAGTATTTGGAACAATTGATGGGAGAGATTAAACCCCGTTTTGACTGGTTACGTGAAAATTGGCCCAACAAAAATGATTGGGGTAAAAAAAATGCATCAGTCTTGGACGGGATGATCAAAACCACCGAGGATTTAGTCATTGCTCTAGGGTCAGAAGAAGACCTAGATAATATTGACCAAACACTCGGAAAACTCGAAATCCTTCTTCAGGATTTAGATAATTTCGTCAAAGAAATTCAGAAGAAATTCTTTGGTGGAGCTTGGACAGATCCAGAACCAGAAGGAGAAACTGCCTATAACGAATGGGTTTGGGCAGCAGTTAAAGTTTTTGGATTTAAGGAAACAGATGAGCCAGACGCCGATATGCTTAAAAAGACTTATCGGAAGTTGGCAATGAAAAACCATCCGGATCATCTCAATAAGAAGTCTCAAGATGAGATTAATCGAAGATGGCATGCTTTTAAGGGCGAAAACGACTCTCTCTTGGGTAATGAACCCACAGGGGATGACGTTTTTAAACTTATCGGAAAAGCACTAACAATTCTGGGAGCTGGGAAACCAGCTAAACCTAAACAAAAGTAATTTATTGTAATCCTTATACTACAGGAGTTAAAAATGTCGAAGGAAAAAAGTATTTTTGATGGGAGTAAATTTAAAAGCGGAAAAGGAACAGATTTATCAAAAGGATTGTCCTTACCACCACCCCCAAAACCAGAAACAAAAGCAATTGATAGCGGAAAACCCGGAACAGGATTAACCCGCTTCACTGGTGGTTCCTCGTTGAGTAGTACCGATAAAAGTTTGGCAGAAGTTGATAAAGAAAAATACCAAGTTCGGGCAACAACAGAAAGATCCGTTGATCAATCTGGTGTTTTACGGATTGCTATCGGTCATGATGCGACGGCGAGCATGGAAAGCGATATCCGTGCCACCCAAAATGCTATTGAGAGTATCATGAGAGAAATCCGGGAAATGGTCGGTGTCGGTACCAAAGTATTGTATCAGATTTTCGTTTATACTGATTACCGGTGTGAAAATCAGGTAATACGGAAGTCAGAACTAACGGATGATGTGAAATCCCTAGTGGGTTTCATGTCTGATATTAGCGAAGATCCGAAATCGCAGGATTGGCCTGAAGCTGTCGCCGAAGTTTATCGTGCGATTCGTGATCAGGGTGGTGAGCCTTTTGATTTAATATTTATCCTTGGAGATTCACCGGATCACGATCGATATGACGATATTCCTACTGCTATGGAAGAGGCCGGGCAATTTTACGAAGAATTCGGAACGCAAACACATACGTTAGTGGTCCGAGACTCGGGTGACACAATTCATAATTTTAGAATAATTGCTGAATTCGGTCATGGCGTGACAGGAATGTTGGATAATCGGGAAGAAGTTATGAAAATGATCGTTCTCCCAGTTGCTCAGCGTGTCGGAGGTGAGAAGGGAGTAGAAGAAACTTTAGCACGATTTAAAGCATCTGCTGGAACGGTTAGCAAAGAACTGGCAGCGATGGCGAGCAGTTTAAAACAACTTCCGCCTCCTCCGAATTCGATTCAAAAAAAGTGAAAAAATTAACTTGCAGTAGAGCTAAGAAGAAGGATGCGTAAAAACATACTTTGGATTAGCTCTTCTGCTTAATGTAAGAGGAAAAATATAATGACATATAATCAAACTCTAGCCTTGGCGGCAGGGTCATTAGTATTCGTGCTACTTTGTTCTCTCCTGTTTGGGTTGGGCTTCATGAAAGTCATGTACCCATTAACAGTGTATGGAACTCTGGGATTTTTGGCCTATAATTCCTACAAAGAAAGAGAAAGAGTGGCGAAAACAGGGAAAGGTAAGTTTACATTAACAGCGGCAGCTGACGTCCTGCAAGGCTTTGGCATGGTATCAATGATCCTCGGGTTAGCAATAGGTGCATTATGCGCTTTATTAAGCGACCGATTCGAAGAGGTTATCGATCAGATTGTCAACGTCCAGAATTTGAGTATGGACATGCTGGTCGAAAGTGCCATGCCCCTGTTGATCGATATTGGAGCCATCGTAATCGAAGGCTTCATTTCTACCGGAATTGGTATTGCCTTAGCAGTTTTTTTAAGAATGCTGGGGGATACTAAATTTGGAGAGAGTGAGGTTGGTGGTGCCGGTGGTTCTGGCGGAGGCGGTTCTATTACTGGGAATTTAGATCTCACGATCATGACCCAGCAGATGAGACAGCTCTGCGATGCAACCAAGAGGGCTCATAAAGAGATGGAGAACTTGGGACAAGACGTGACCGGTGCTCGGAATAATATCCAGGATATCGGTAAATTATCCAATGCATTAGCTTCGACGATTAGTGCTCTTGGAAGAATTGTCGAGTCCTTGAACCAGTTCACCTCAGGGTCTAAAGTTGGTCAACAACCAGGACCTTCTCAGTTTACTGGACCAGGGGGGAGGTAATTATGGGAAGAAAAAGCGGATTACAGGCCCTAATGGGTCTAGACCTGTTCGCTTTGTTAGCAGTGACATTTTTAATTGTTTCTGCATTGGAATTTGGAGTGTTAAGCTTAATGTTTACCATCAATTCTAAAAAAGAAGACCAACTCAAGCTTTATGAAGCAAAACTCGGAGAGCTAGGGATAGAGTTGGATTCGCTAAAAACGAACGGGAAACCGAAGAGAAAGGACCTTCCCCCGTTGATTACGTTAACGGAAGGAGAAGGATTTACTTTCGCATCTGGATCGGCAACTCCATCAAATGAATTTATATACAAATTAGATCCGGTCGTAAACCAGATCTTAAAAATATATAACGAATATGATGGAATTGATATGATCGAAATCATCGGTCATACCGATGAAGATCCGCTAGGTGGAAGTAGTAACCTGGATAAGAATCTGATCGATGCGATAGTTGGGAACGTAAATGTTTCACAGCTAAAAGCAGCAGACAATGTGGGACTCGGAATGATGAGAGCCCTGTCTGTGCGCAATCAGCTAATGAAGTATGATCTGGTTGCAGACAGATTTAATATCCGGATATTTTCCGCCGGACAAACTGTCCTAACCAACGGACAATTATCTGACGGTTATCATACCTCCGGGGCGAATGAATCTAGGCGAAGGATCGAAATTCGCCTCAAAAGATCCAGCGGAGGATAAAAAATGTTATTGAGAGAAAAGAAAAAACGTAGAAGGACTCCTCTGCGAGGTACAAGCAGAGAGAAACCTTCTCCAGATTAAACTGAGTTCAACCTTAATAGGAAGAACTCAGTTTTTTATTATTATAATTTCTCAGCAAGTTCTACCAGCCTACAAGAATACCCCCATTCGTTGTCATACCAAGAAAGTACTTTAACCAGATCACCGATAACTTTGGTTTCGGCGGGATCAAAAATAGTACTTCGGGAATCGCCCTTAAAATCAATAGAAACTAAAGGGCGTTCTTCATAACCAATTATATGTGGTATTTTCTGACTAGCCTTCTTGATCACGTTATTTATTTCTTCTACGGTCGCTTTTTTCTTAATCTTAATAGTTAAATCTACGAGAGATACTGTAGAAGTTGGCACTCGGACTGCTAGTCCATTTAATTTTCCTTTTAGTTCTGGTAGGACTAGTCCTACAGCTTTAGCAGCACCAGTAGAAGTAGGGAGCATGCTCAAGGCGGCGGCTCTCATTCGTCGCAAATCTTTTCCTCCGCCTAAATCTAAGACTGGTTGAGAACTGGTATAAGCATGAATAGTGGTCATTAATCCGCATTCTATGCCAAAATTTTCGTGTAAAACTTTGGCAATTGGAGCTAATCCATTAGTTGTACAAGAAGCATTAGAAATAAATTTATCACTAGCTTTGAGAGTATTTTCATTTACTCCTAACACAATAGTCTTAAAGTTTTCGTCTTTACCAGGAGCAGAAATAAGAACTTTTTTAGCTCCTTGATCTAGATGTGGTTGAGCTTTTTCTGTAGTTCTAAAAACACCAGTACAGTCAATAACGGTATCGATCTTTAAATCTTTCCAAGGAAGTTCTGTTATCTCTCGAGTCTTAAACTTTTGGATCTTGTGGCCATCAATATTTAGAATACTACCATTTTTCTCTACAGAAACTTTTCCAGGATAAATACCGTAATTAGAATCAAATTGGAAAAGATGGGCGGAGATTTCTGTGTCGGAAGGATCATTTATGGCCACTAGTTCTAAATTCTTAGTGTGACCAGAAAGAATAAGACGGGCGGCGGCTCGACCAATTCGTCCAAAACCATTGATAGCGATACGCTTTTTCGACATTTTTTAGTGGGATAATTGAAAAATAACGAAAATATTCTAAATAAAATTTAGAGAAAGAAAAGGGAAATATGTAATAATTATATTATAATATGCTATTATAATGATTAATGAGTAATGAATAATGATTAATAAATCAAAATAAATCGTCATCCCGCATTTATTGCGGGATCTAGCTGTGAGATAGTTAAAAAGTTCAAAAGTAGCAATCTTACATACTAAACACTAAATATGGTTTGTTGGGGATGACAAGAAAAGATAAAAATAGTATTATTTTACTACATGGATAAAGAAGATATCGGCATTAAGAGAAGACATACTGGTAGTCATATTATGACCTTTGCGGTAAAAATGACTTTTCCAGAAATTAATCTTAAGCTCGGAGTTGGTCCCTGGACGGATACTGAGTTCTATCAGGATTTTGATTTTGGTGATCATAAAATATCTGACGCAGACTTTAAAAAGATAGAGAAAAAAATGCGTTGGATAATCAATAAGAATTTTAAGACAGACAAGAAGATGTTTTCAGAAAAGGAAGCCAGAAAGATCTGGAAAGATGATCCGTACAAATTAGAACTTATTGATGGAATTGTAGAGAAAGGAGAAGAAATATCTGCTTATGATTTCATAGATGATAGTGGTAATGTTGTTTATCGGGATATTTGTGCCGGACCGCATTTGGAATCTACGGGAAAATTAGGAGCCTTTAAGTTGGTTCGTTTGGCAGGAGCATATTGGAGAGGAAAAGAAACTAATCCCATGTTAACCAGAATTTATGGAGTAGCTTTTGCTAGTGATGAAGAATTAAGTATTTATGAGAAAATGTTGGAAGAAGCGGCGAAAAGAGATCATCGCAAATTAGGTAAAGAACTAGAATTATTCGCTTTTGATGAAGAAGTAGGTCCAGGATTACCTCTTTGGCTTCCCAAGGGAGCCGTAATTGTGGAAGAGTTAGAGAAATTTGCCAAAAAAACAGAAGAAGATTTTGGATACCAGAGAGTTCGTACACCTCATATTGCCAAAGAAAAATTATATTTACGTTCTGGACATCTGCCCTATTACGCAGAAAGCATGTTTCCACCTATGGAGTTGGATAATGAAAAATACTATCTCAAGGCAATGAATTGTCCGCATCATCATAAGATTTATGCGGCCATTCCCAAAAGTTATCGAGATTTACCTTTACGATTAGCGGAATATGGACATTGCTATCGCTATGAAGATTCGGGATCATTATTTGGTCTGATGCGAGTTCGTTCACTCTGCATGAACGATGCTCATATTTACTGTACTGAGGATCAGTTTGAGAAAGAATTCCAAAAGGTGATTGAAATGTATTTATACTATTTTAAGGTCTTTGGGATTGATAAATATAAGATGCGTTTTTCTAAACACTCAAAGGAAGGCCTTGGAAAGAAATATGTAGATGAACCAAAGTTGTGGGTAGAGATGGAGGATAAGGTTCGTGATGCCCTTACTAAAATGAAGATTCCTTTTGACGAAGTGGAAGATGAAGCAGCTTTTTATGGTCCTAAAATTGATGTGCAAATTTGGTCGGTTATTGGGAGAGAATTTACTCTGGCTACTAATCAGCTTGATTTTGCAGTCCCTGCCAGATTTAATCTAACTTATATTGATAAAGACGGAACAGAAAAAACACCAATTTGTATTCATCGTGCTCCGCTTAGTACTCATGAGAGATTTATCGGATTTCTAATTGAACATTATGCGGGAGCTTTTCCGACATGGCTTGCTCCAATACAAGCATATATTTTACCAGTGGCCAAGGATCATGAGAAATTTGCAGTAGAATTGCTGGAAAAAATAAAAAAGCAAAGAGGTCGAGCAGAAATACATGAAGCAGAAGAAACTCTCGGGAAGAGGATCCGTCAATCTCAGACTCAGAAGATACCATTTTCTGTTATTATTGGAGATGAGGAAGTTAAATCGAAATCTGTTACCGTGCGTAAATACGGAGAAGAAAAAGACAATAAAATGAAAGTAGAGGAGTTTTTAAAATTACTGGAGAAATAAATATTACTAACTATCTCAAAAAAGAAGCAGCTAAAAACTGCTTCTTTTTTGAGATGAGGATATTCCGACGTGCTTTAATAAAATTTTGACGCTCGGGAATTATTTTCCATTGTCATCAGGAGTAGAAAGACAAGAAGTCCCACCGTAAACGATAAAATAGGATCCATGGAAAATGGGGTTAAAGGTTCAGGGAGAACCAAAAACGCCGGGAAAGATTAATTCTTTCCCTATGGTCAATGCCTCTTAGCGTTAAAGGATCCCCCTTCAATGTATAAAACGGAAAAGTAAGGTATTTGTTACAAAAACTCCGCCAGAAGGCGGAGTTTTAAGTTGTTTGTTTAAACAGAGAAATTACTTAAGAATCTTAGTAACAACTCCAGCTCCAACGGTTCGTCCTCCTTCTCGGATAGCGAAACGAGTTCCTTCGTTAAGAGCAATTGGGCAGATTAGAGTTACTTTGAATTTAGCATTGTCTCCAGGCATAACCATTTCTACTCCGTCTGGAAGAATAACTTCTCCGGTAACATCGGTAGTACGGATGAAGAATTGTGGTTTGTATCCTTTGAAGAAAGGAGTGTGTCGGCCACCTTCTTCTTTCTTAAGAATCAAAACTTCTGCTTCGAATTCAGTGTGAGGAGTAATAGTTCCTGCTTTAGCTATAACTTGTCCTCTTTCAATTTCTTCTCGTTCAATACCACGAAGTAGTAATCCAACATTATCTCCTGCTCGACCCTCGTCGAGTAGTTTTCGGAACATTTCCACTCCAGTTACTACTACTTTTCGAGTGTCTTTGATTCCAACAAGTTCTACTTCTTCACCAACTTTTACGATACCTTGTTCGATTCTTCCAGTAGCAACAGTTCCTCGTCCTTTAATTGAGAAAACATCTTCTACTGACATTAAGAAGCTTTTATCAACAGGTCGTTCTGGGTCTGGAATGTTTTCATCCAAGGCTTTAACTAATTCCATAATTTTATCTCCCCATTCTCCCTTTGGATCTTCTAGAGCCTTAAGAGCAGATCCGCGAACAATAACAGCTTTGTCTCCATCAAATTCTCGTTTAGATAGTTCTTCTCTTACTTCCATTTCTACTAGATCAATCATTTCAGGATCATCTACCATGTCGCACTTGTTGAGGAAAACAACAATGTTTCCTACTCCAACCTGACGAGCAAGAAGGATGTGTTCTTTGGTTTGAGGCATTGGGCCATCAGTGGCAGCTACTACTAGGATAGCTCCATCCATCTGAGCGGCACCAGTAATCATGTTCTTAATATAGTCAGCATGACCTGGACAGTCGACATGAGCGTAGTGTCGTTTTTCAGATTCATATTCCTGATGAGAAGTCGCAATAGTAATACCACGAGCTTTTTCTTCTGGAGCATTATCAATCTGATCAAATGCAACGAATTTATTGATATTAGAAGGTAGTCTTTCTGCTAGTGTTTTAGTTATAGCAGCGGTAAGGGTTGTTTTTCCATGATCAACATGTCCGATAGTTCCGACATTAACATGGAGTTTAGATCGATCGAATTTGTCTGCCATTTTTTAGGTAAGTTAAGAATTAAGACAAAAATACGGGAAGAGTTTAAAGTTGAGAGGAAAATTGTCAAATTTTATTTAGAATCTATTGAATTAGCGAATTTTTTCGTCAAAATTTCCGATACTCAACACTGTATGATTACAATACAGTTTATTCCGTTTCTCAATTTTTCCTCAAACTTCATCAAATTCAGTAGATTCTATACCATGAAACGTTAGTTAGTCTTTTTTGACAAACAAAGTCTGGGTTGGAAAGGCCATTTCTATCTCCTCCTTTTCAAAAGCTCTTTTTATTTCAAAATTAATATTCTGTTGGATATTTAAATAATCATCAAAATCTTGGGATTCAACATAATAGTTAATTTCAAAGTTTAAACTAAAATCTCCAAACTCACGGAAGTGGGCTCTTTGCGGAGTGGCTAGTTCTTGTTTTTCTATAATTCCTGTTACGATCCCGGGAATTTTTTGTAGTTTAGATAGTGGAGTAGAATAAATTACACCAAACTTAAATGAAATTCGGCGTCGTTTCATTTTTTTGTAGTTCTGGATTCTAGCTTCGGTTAGTTCCTTATTGGAAATAACGAGCTCCTCTCCCTGAATGGTCTCGATTCGAGTGGTTTTTAGTCCAATTTTTTTGACAATTCCTTTATCTGTTCCAACCACAATGAAATCTCCCAGACGAAAAGGTTTATCGAAATAAATCGAAAAAGAAGAGAAAAGATCACCTAAAATGTTTTGGGCTGCAAGTGCTATGGCAATACCACCAATTCCCATAGAAGCAGCAATGGCCGAGATATTAAATCCTAAATTTGATAATATTAGTAAAAGTCCTGTCGACCAAAGGATAATTTTAATTATTAGATTTAAGCCGTGTAAAACAGTCTCATCTTTACCAGCACTCGTTTTCTTAAGAGCGTATTCAATTAGATTCTGGGCAATTTTTAATACTTCCCAAACGACAAGTACTAAAAAGATACCATCTAATATGAATTCCAGCTTAGTAACAAGTCCTACTATTTTAATGGTCATATAAAAAGCCAGAAACCAGTAAAACAAAGAAGAGATGTTTTCGATCATTTTTATTAAACGATCATCGATTTCTGTTTCGGTTTTTTTAGTTATTGTTTCTAGTTTTGTTAAAAATTTGGTCCGAAATATTTTTAAAAATCCAAGCAAAGCTGCAAAAACAACAATGGCACTTGCAATTGTAAGAGTCGAATTTCCTAATATTTCCGTCGCCAACATTTCTTTAAAGTTCATAGTTACTCAAGTATTATGTATTAAGTATAAGGTATTTTGTATCAAAGAAGAATTTTTAATTTTAAATTTTTAATTTTGTAAACAACGTTTCAATATCTAAATTTTAAAAATTTAAGCATTGAAAACTTATGCTGAACTTGATTGAGTATTGATTTGTTCTGTGTCATTGGTTATTTGTTTTTTAGAATTTGTGTTTTGGGACTTATAATTGAAGATTGAAGATTGATAATTGATTTGGTACCATGTTTTGGCTTTAAAAGTAAAATATGCAAAAGGAAAAATTAATCATTATCGGATCTGGGCCTGCGGGACTTACGGCTGGTATTTATTCTGCGAGAGCTGAGTTAAAACCTTTGATTTTTGAAGGAGAGAATCCCGGTGGTCAGCTTATGGGAACGACTGAGATAGAAAACTGGCCGGGGGCAGAGGAAGGTCTCATGGGGCCACAATTAATGACTAAAATGAGGGAACAGGCTAAAAAATTTGGAGCTAGAACAGAATTTAAAAAGATTGATCGAGTGGATTTCTCGAATCCAAATAATTTAAAACTTTGGAGCGGAGCAGAAGAATATCAGGCAGATGCGGTGATTGTTGCCACGGGTGCTTCTGCTCGTTGGCTAAATTTGGGGAAGGGGGAGGAGAAATATTGGGGTAAAGGATATACCGCTTGTGCTACTTGTGATGGTGCTTTTTACCGAGATAAAGTAGTGGTAGTAGTAGGAGGTGGAGATTCTGCTTGTGAAGAAGCTCATTTCCTCACGCGTTTTGCCAGTAGGGTGTATCAAGTTTATCGGGGACCTCAAGAAAAAATGCGGGCATCTAAGCCGATGCAAAAAAGAGTTTTAGATAATGAAAAAATAGAACTGATTTTTAATAAAAATGTCACTGACTTGAGGGGCGTAAATAAATTAGAAGCAGTAGAGCTGACAGATTCTGTTACTAACGAAACCTCGGAATTAAAGACAGATGGTCTCTTTATGTCTATTGGACACAATCCCAACACTCAGATTTTTGAAGGACAATTAGATCTCCATGACAATGGTTACCTAAAAGTGGAAGGAAATACTAAATCAAAGATTCCTTCAGTATTTATTGCGGGAGATTGTGCAGATTTTCGTTATCGTCAAGCGATAACAGCAGCAGGACTTGGTTGTATGGCGGCCTTGGATGTGGAAAAATTTCTTGAATCCACCCCTGTGAAATAATCCCGATAAATCGGGATTTCCCTGCTATGGCAGGAAATTTTACGGGGCAAGTGAATAATGAGGAATAGAAATATGTAATTTAAAGCAATGTCATTCTGAGGAGTGAAATGAAGAAGAATCTTTCCACTTAATCTTATTTTCCTTTTCTCGCCTTGCTTTTTTTTCCGCAAAAAAAGCAACAAAAAAACTCGTTGCGCTTGGTATTTCGCGAAGCGACTATCCCACTCGTGAGCTGAAATGACAAAACAATGACGAATACTTCATGTCTTTGCTTGTTAGTAGATAAAAATTTTCACAGGTTTTTTCTAAAAAGGAGACCAGTTGTCATTTCGACGCTCACTTCGCGGAGTCGCTTTAACTCTCAATACCAAAGGCAACAATAAAAACAGAATAGAATATTATAATATAATACATCATTCATTTATATTTAAAGAATGATGAATGAGAAACAATTATAAAATTACAAATTTCTTCTAGCTAATAGCTAATGGCTAACAACTAATAGCTAATCTTCTGTTCTTTCCCGATATTGGATTGCTTCGGCTAAATGGGAAAGTTTTATTTGTTCACTTTCTTCTAGATCAGCGATGGTACGAGCTAATTTTAAAATTCGATAAAAAGCACGACCAGATAGATTCATTTTTTCTACGGCTGATTTAAGGAGATCCTGACTGTCTGTTTCTAGGGGGCAGAATTTTTTTACTAAGGGCGAGGACATTTCGGCATTACAAATAATTTTTTCATTAGAAAATCTTTTTTGTTGTATTTGACGAGCATTTTCTACTTTTTTTCTGATTTCTTCAGAGCTTTGATTATCAGAATTTTTGGCTGTTAATTTTGCAAAAGTAATTCTAGGAACTTCGATATGGAGATCTATTCTATCAAGTAAAGGTCCAGAAATTTTATTTTGATAACGGGTAATTTGGTGAGGAGCACATGAGCATTCTTTTTTGGGATCGTCTTTAAAACCGCAGGGACAAGGATTCATGGCGGCAACAAGCATCATTTTTGCGGGAAAAGTGCAGGAGCCACTAGATCGAGAAATTGTAATAACGCCGTCCTCTAGCGGTTGTCGTAGGACTTCTAAGGTTTTTCCAGGGAATTCTGCTAGTTCATCCAAAAATAAAACACCGCGATGGGATAAAGAAATTTCACCAGGACGAGGAGGATTTCCGCCTCCAACAATAGCAATACTACTAGCAGTATGATGGACAGCACGGAAAGGTCTTTCTAGAATTAAGGGAGTTTTTTCATTTAGAAGACCGGCAATGGAGTGAACTTTCGTGATTTCCAGAGCTTCTGTAACCGAAAGACGAGGCAAAATTGTTGAGAGAGCTTTAGCAAGCATTGTTTTTCCAGATCCTGGTGGCCCAGTCATTAAAATATTGTGTCCGCCAGAAGCGGCTATTTCTAATGCGCGTTTAGCTTGTTCCTGTCCCTTGATATGTTTCATATCATTGAGACATATTTCTAAGCTTTGGAGATTTTCTAGAGATCTGCAAGCCGTGGGTTCAAGGGTGCTAAGATCTTTTAGATGATCAACAAGTTGTCTTAGGCTTTGGATACCAAAGACTTTTATATTTGGAATAACACTAGCTTCAGCGGCATTTTCATAAGGAACAAAAATTTCAGAAAAATTTCGTTCAGCCGCGATTGCGGCAGTCGGTAATACCCCAGGAATTGGTCGGAGTTCGCCAGTAAATCCTAGCTCCCCCAGAAAAATCTTTTTTAGACAATCAGGAGGGAGATCAAGTTGTTCAGTAGCTTGTAAAATTCCTAAAGCAATAGGGAGATCAAAGCGGGGACCATATTTTTTTAAATCTGCGGGAGCGAGATTAACCACGATTCTTTTAGCGGGAAAAGCAAAGCCAGAGTTTTTAATAGCACTCCGCACTCGTTCGCGAGACTCTTGTACAGCGGTATCACCTAAACCTACTATTAAAAATTTTGGTAAACCACGGGTAACATCTATTTCAATTTCTACCTCTTCTCCAGAAAGTCCGATAAGGGACAGGGTTTTTAGTTTGGCAAGCATCAAACCTGATTGTTCTTATTTTTGGATTTTTAGCAACTTATGATGGGATATTATATTATAATATAATAGAGTTTAGGGCTTAGAACTTAGTATTTCTAACCCGGGTTCAAAATATTCTAGAACCCGGGTTTTGAGCTAAAGACTATTTTATTTCGATATCTATTCCTCCGAAAGGAAAAAACCCAACAACTGGAATATCTGTGTCCATCCATTCTGGTAAGAAGAGAGTGAATCGAGAATCATTACCTGGTTGGCTATTACCAGAAGAAGCAATATTAACCATTAGATATTTAGTATCGTAAGGTTTTAGTGTTAAAACTTCATTAAAAGGAATGGAAATAATATCACCAGTAATAGTTATTTTTTCAGAAAGAGGTTCGTTTCGGTTAGTAACAGTTACATCAGCATAAGCAAAATCTTTCCAAGTTCCATTTCCAATTCTTCGTACTTTAATTCCAGAGATTTTAGCTTCTTTATTTTGAGTAGAGAGTTTTAGAGCTAAAGCTCTCACATTCTGTTGCTGGTTTCTGGAAACACTAAGTTTTGTGTCACTGTTTTGAGCAAAAGAAGGCACAGATATTGTTAAAGCATTTTGAGCTTTTTCTTGGGATTCGGGGAAAGTACTTGGTGTTCCGGTATAGTATGGATCTGTGGAGGAAGTATCAAGAGAGTCCCAACCAACAGAAATGTTTTCTGTAGCAGTATTTCCAGTTAATACTTTCCAAATAGCCACGGCTACTTCGTTTCTAGTTAATTCTTTAGATGGTTCTAAATATTTATAATTACGATTAGGGAAGAGGTTATATTTTTGAGCTACTCCCGCATATTGTCCATACCAAGCTGAGTCAAAAGCATCATCATAGCCATAGTAGAGATTCTTTGATAAATTAAAGCTTTCCGTAAGCATTTTAAGGAATTCTGCAGTATTAACAGTTTTTGCTGGTTTGAAAGAGCCATCGGAATATCCGTTTACAATACCTTTTTCTGCCGCCTTAATTACATATTTTACATACCATTCGCCTTCTAAAACATCTGGGAAACGATTGTTGTTCTTTAGATTCCCGACATTTATGTTGTTAGCGAGTAGTAAGAACTTAGCGAGTTCTGCTCGGTTTACAGGAGCTGAACCATCAAAAGTTCCGTCTGGGCGTCCGCCAATAATCCCTTTTCCTTTTAAGTAACTTGCAGCCTTTCCTTCTAAGGAACTTGGATTTGTATCTGGAAAAAAGAAACCAGTTATTACCTTGTCTTCAAATTCGTTTACTAGGACTTCATCTTCATAAGAAGAAGGAGTGACTAGAGTCAGTTTAGGAGAAGTAATTACCTTAGGAGGATTAACTGGTTTACTAGAAAAAGTATTTTTTAGTTTGCATCCTAAATATGTGGTGTATTTGAAAGGATTAGAACATCCAGAAGAAGATTGTCTTACGCAAGTATTTTTATCACTGTCATAGGTATATCCAGTCCAGAAAGCATCACAAACAGAGGAAGGGTTTGGTTTTTTTGGTGGGTTTTTATATTCTCCTTGATCTGTATTTGTTCCCGTTCCAATTGTCATTTTCTTGGTGAGGGTATTGTTATCTTCATTAGCTTCGGTAATTTTATTGTTATAATCAATCGTAGCTTTTAGTTCATAATTCCCATCTGGAATATAATCTGAATCAACAAATAGATGGGCACCTGGTTTCAGAGGAGAGTCTAGACTAAAACCATGACCAGTACGCCATTCCTTACCAGAGTTGACGTCTATGGCTTTAATACTTACTGATTCAGTAAGAGGAACAGAAGAAATGTTTTTGATAACTATGGTTAAGTATTGACTTCCTTTTCTAACGGTAAGATCAGAGATAACTAAGTCTGGAAGTCCTATTTCTTGTGGAGTTTGGCGACAAATTCCTTCGTAATCTATTCGGACATTATTAATTTTTTCTGCCACACAACTATTAGAATGGGTTTTACCATCTACTCCACAGACGGGATCATAGACAGTAGAACAATTTACATCTGGACCTTCTTGTTCTTCTTCCTCTCCTAAAATATTATCAATCACAAAAGTTTTTTTATTATTAGTTTCATCACTTTCTTCAATCTTATTGTTGGTATCAATTTTTAGAGTTAATTTGTCTCCTTTTCTGATTTTTTCATTACTCTTGAAAAAACCATTTTGAATTTTTATGTCTCCAGCAGAGATATTAAACGGATTACTCCAAGATGCTTCAGTTTTAGTATTACCAGAGGAATCTTTTATAACAAGACTAACTCCTTCGTATCCGTATTTAATGTCTGCCTCTCCTTCGTTTGTAACTTGAAACTTAATTTTGTAGTTATCATAATTTCCGTATTTTGGAGCTTCAATAGAAACTAATTCTTTTATTTGTAAGTCAGGTAATTTTTCTGGCTCGGGTACTTCTTCGGTAAAGAGAGAGATATTTTTAGCTACGAAGTTATCGTTATTTGATTGAGCACTTAAGATAGCATATTTAATACGCAATCTATCTCCGTTAGTAAAAGTTTCTGATGGAAGAATAGTATCTTCCCAAATTTGGAAGCTTTGCATGCTTCCACTTACATCCATTAAGAAACGTTCTATGATATCCTGAGTACCACCCTTTTCATAAGATGGATTTGAGACTCGCATACGCAAAACCCCAACCGCTTCTTCTGTTGGAGCAGGAGGCATCATGGCTGATGCGGTTTTAGGAAATTGAGAGAAAGCAACTACGCTCAGCGTAAATGCGATTAAAAGAAATTCCGATAGCCGATAGAAAATTCGTTTCATTGTTAAAGGTTAAAATTTAAATAAGAGAACTTTCGTTTATATAACTTCTGAAGTGTTTTTTTGTGACAGGAAAATTAATCTTCAATTATCAATGAGAAAGAGGAATTATATTTTTTCGCAAAAATTTGTTTTTTCAGTGTTTCCTTAATATGACTCGAGGATTCCTAATTTGTTATTCGCATTACGCACAGTATTTCTAAATCTGTCAGTATTTTGACCAGCGTTTTTTAAAGCGCTAACTTTCGTTTCTAGTTTTCTTACTTTTCCAGCTAGGTTTTTTACACGAGTCTTCTTGAGTTTTTCAATGCAATCCTTAATTACAGTTTTGTTTTCTTCTTTCAGGGCTTTCAAACAATCTTGTTTAACTGTTTCAGAAAGAGTGCTTTGAGAAATTTTAGATCGTAATTCATCTATAGGAGAAGCAAGTGTTTGGGTAGCAAATCCTAGAGTTATTAGAGCGAGACCGGTCAAAAATATATTTTTCATTTTTAGAGTGAGTTGGAATTAGTAGTGGCAAAGAGTTCTTCTAGTTCTTGCAGTTCTTCTAGTTCACGAGAAACATCTACAAAGTCTCTTTGTATTTCTTTGCTAAGATTTTCTGCTTCAGCCAAAATGAGATTTACTTCATTTTGTTTCGGTCCCCAAAAGGTTAGACTTATTAAAAGCACTCCCATTACAGGAAGTGTTGCCCAGCGATGATGAGAATCGAAAATAGTTTTGAAAAAGTGTCCCCAATCATGAGTAGTTTGTTGTTTGGTTTGTGGTACTGAAAGGTCTGAAAGGAATTCATTAAAAGCCCCCTTGGAAGGACTTGGTTCTTTCGTGGACTCCAAAGTCTTAATTATTTTAAGATTTCCTTTGATCTCCAATTGTTCTTCTTTCGAGAACTTAGAGAAATCTACAATTTCTCCGTCGGCAACGCGAAGCGTTGCGTCCCAGAGTTTTTCGTGACCGGTAGTTTTTTTAACCATGATTTTAGAGATGAATTTTTAAACTAGTATTTTTTCTGAGGTTTTGGAGAGCTCGGCATTGGAGCTGTCTTATGGCCATTTCAGATTTTTTCATTACGACAGATATTTCTGTATTTTTTAGTCCGCTGAGGAAGCGAAGAGATAATGCTTCTCGCTGATCTATGTGTAATGTCTGAAGAGCGGTACTTAGTTCGTTTTGGATGTCTTTTTGTTTCATTTTGTGGTCAGGATTTTCTAATTTGTCTACTTCTATTTCGATTTCTATGGCTTCATTTTCGGAACCACTTAGAGTGATTTCTTTTTTCTTTTTAAGGAAATCAATAAGAGTGTTTCTAGCGACGGTGAAGAAGTAAGCTAATGGCGATACTCCTTGGTTGTTAAATTTTTCAATTGATTGAAAGATTTTTAGAAATACGGTTTGAGTAAGATCCTCTGCGGTCTCCTGATTACCTATCCTGCGATAGATGTAACGAAACACTGGGGTAAAGAACTGTTCGTATAGAATCCCATAAGCTTCTTTGTCACCATTTTTGGTGAGCAGGATGAGTTCTTGGGGGTCTATATTATTATCCAACATCATTAACGATAAAACAGTATGATTGTGACACTTTTTTTTCTATTTTGCACGACCTCCCTCGAAAAGAAAACGAATGAGGTTTTATTTTGTGACACTTTTTTGTAGAAAAATTAAAAAATATGTTAAAGTTTACTTAAGTAAAAATAAAAACATGTTACTACTTCACTCCCAATCGTTTCCACATTATGGATTAGAAAGATTCTTTCAGTTTGCCAAAGAAGCTGGTTTCGATGGCGTTGAGATTATGATTAATGAGAACTTTGACACTCACAATCCGGCTTATTTAAAGAAATTAGAAGAAAGATTTAGTTTGCCAATTAAAGCCTTTTCTTTGCCTAGTAAAAAAGAAGAGGAACTATATGAAGTTTTCCAGAATACCGTGAAAGAATTTAATGATGTAGTTCTTAACCTAACTACCCCTCAGTCTTTTGCTTTTAAGTATAAAAAATGGATCAACAATGTAGTGCCTCAGCTTTGTCAGAAATGCAATCTAAGAGTTAACTTCCGTAATGCTCCAGCACAGATGATGTTAGGCATGATTCCGCAGAGAAGCGACAACTCGCTATTTTCATTAAAAGAGAAAGGACATGTTTGTTTAGATCTTTCCGCTCTTTGGGCTAATAAGGAAGAGATTATGAAACCAATCGGATTTTTAGGGGATAAATTAAGACACATTTACCTTTCTAATGTTCACAAGAATTTAGCATATTCTCCGTTGCCTGATGGGATTCTTCCTTTGGAAAGTTTTTTGAGAAAACTAGCTCAATTACATTACTCGAAAGATTTTACTTTAGTTCTTTCTCCTTCCTCCTTACACGAAGGAGAAGATGAAAAAATGCTCGGAATTCTTAAGGGATCCAAAAGCTTTTTTGATGACTTTTTTACTAACGCCAAAGCAGCTTAAGAGTAATTTATTGCTGATAAAAAAAATTTAAGTAAGGTCGATTTGTGAAATTTATTCTAAACACGGCCGTGGATCCTCACTTCTGTGCTCTTTTTGATGAGCAAGGAAAAATAATTAAACAGCAAGAATGGACCAACAGAAGAAGAGATGGAGCAGAGGTTTATGAATTTTTACGAGAATTAGAAACAGATAAAATTATATTTTGTGGCGGAGTAGCTGGACCGGGAGGATTTTCTTCTTTGCGAGCTGGCGGAGGAATCCTAAATGCCTTGGCTTTTTCTAATAAAATTCCAGTTCATCAAGTAAGGGCGGATATTTGGATTAAGGAACTACTGGAAAAAAATTCTATAACCCGGGTTCCAAAAAACAGAACCCGGGTTGAGAATTTTCTACTCAATTCTTTTTCTGACGGTGTGTTTTACAGGGAAGGAGAAGAACTAGTGAGAGTGGGTGTAGATGAGGCAGTAATGAAATTCGCCGACCAAGAAGTGTGGGTAGAACTTTTACCAGCAGAAAAGAAAGATAAGTTTATCAAACAATCTAAAGCTCCTTTTGCTAACAAAGAACAAATACTACTGAAAGTATTGGAAACTTCTCAAAGCAAAGAACAGTTTGAACCAGACTACGAATTCCCTCCGGTGTAAAAAAAGAGGGACAAGGGACATGGGACGAGAGACAAGTGAGTTTGTCTTTACTTGTGATCTTGTAGTCTCGTGATCTCGTAATCTATTTTAGTGCTTCCAAAGCTCGAATAAATTCTGCGCGAGCAGAATCTACTTGTTCACGAGAGACTTTAATATCTGTTTCATGGGCAACCCTATTTCGTAATCCGTGGAAAGACCAAATTTTTGGTTGATTGGGGAATCTGGAAGCTATAAGCTTTGTTGTCTGAGCGGCTGTTAGGTTTGTTTTTTCTGGGAATAAACTATTTATGGTAGAGATAAAGATCTTGTGGGACTCTAATATTGCATGATTAGGATCTAAACTACTAGTATTTTGGATTTTACCTTTAGCCATAGCGAGAGTTTCTGGACTTAATTTTTTTCTTTTCCGTTTTACAAGAACAAAAATTCCTAAGAAGATTATTAGTCCGAAGACAGTGAAGAAGGTTTCAAGCATGGAGAGGATGTATCAAGTATAAAGTATTTCGTATTATGTATAAATTTTATAATTAAATTCCTAATTGCTAATAGCTAACTACTAATAGCTAAAAACTATCTCACAAATCAATTCTTTTTACTGGACTCTCTTTAAGATCATCACTTCCTTTATATTTTGTAATTAGCTTTAGGAAAATTCGTCCTGTTTCACTCCTTAAAATTTGGAATTGAGAGAATTTAGGAGGGGATTCTATTCTTTTGGAAAAAAGAATCTGTTCTCCTTTTTCGGCAATCAGTTCTGCCCATTCTAATTCCTCTGGGTTTGGAATAAGAACATCTACAGAAATAGAATTTCGATATGAGTGAACATCTTCAATTTCAGGCGAAGAAGTGCTAATCATTTTTTCTCGCTCGTAAATGACGGGTTGAGATTTTTCGGAGAAATTAGCATGGAAATCCCAAGCTTTTACTTTTATTTCATGATTACCCAGATCGCCATTACTTACAAAACTAGTTTCATAAGGAGCTGATTCAGAAAACCCTAAACTCTGTCCGTCTAAAAAGAATTCCACGACTTTTATTCCAGAAGAAGCATCTTGGACAGCCACTAGGACTTGCACGAGAGCCCCAATGGGGATTTTTTGTTTTCCAACTGGACCGAGGAAGGTAATAGAAGGACCGATAGCATCTGTAGCAATAGTTACTTCTATTTCATCGCTAGAACTATTAAATAATTGATCAATTGCAACGGCTTTGACAGTATGTTTGGTACCAAAATCTACGGAAGTTGGAATGTTAAACTTACCAGTCCAAGGTTCTCTCGTGGAGTCCGTAGCTAATTGGTCGTCGAAATAGAATTCTATAGCCTTGAGTCCAAATTGAGAGAAAGCCGTAACATTAATTTCTACATTACCTCTCGCTAAATTCCCGCCATTACGAGGCGAAGTGATTTTTATACTAGGAGCATTCTTTTGAGTGAACTGATTATGAATATCATCTGGCATATTTTGCAGACGAGAAGAAAGATTTTTCCGAGATCTGAAATTATTATCTTTGTCGATTGGTTCATCCATAATTGCACCTAGTGAGGTTAAAAACTTAGGATGTTCTTCTAACCATTCATCGACAGGATTTTGCCAGTTAGGCATATTGGATTTAACGGACTTGAGACCAGTCAAAGAATACTTCTTTGTTCGAGCATAAAAGGGTGTAAAACGGGTAGCCGGACGACCAGAAATTTTGTCTACTTCAATGATTTGGACAGTGTCATCTGGTTCAGTGGGAACATTAAAGCTAGCAAAGACTTCTTCCCGAGAAAGTTTTGGAGGAGTGAGTTCTGTAGAAAGTTTACCAGAATACTTATTTACATGACGGACTTCTAAAGGAGTTGGTTCATCATATAGTTTGGCAGGATCAGCACCTCTTTCTATTAGTATTTCGTGGGAGTCATTCATAAATTTTTTCCAGATTGGAGCAGCGACAGCCAGTCCTGTAGATCCGGGTTTCATAGGTTCTCCACGATTATTTCCGACCCAGACTCCAGTAACTAGGTGAGGGGTAAATCCAATTGTCCAAGCGTCTCCGGGAGCGGTAATAAATTCCGGATTATCTTCTTCGTCGATTGGTTTATCTTCGTCAAAATCTGGGTTTTCTACATTGCGGTTTGAAGTACCAGTCTTGGCGCCATTATTGAATTTATCTAATTGCAGAAGCTTGTTCCAGTCAAAACCATCTGTAGTAGGACGAGTGGATTCGTCAGTCAGAATATGACGAGTGAGCGCCACAATTTCTGGATCTACTAAATCTTTTTTTAGGGTTCGTTCAGGATCAAATTTTTCCAAGATTTCTCCGTCAGAATTATGAACTTCCAAAATCCCACTTGGTTCATAAATGCTTCCCGCGCCCACAAATAACTGGAAAGCATTAATGTGAGAGAGTGGTTCTACTTCTGCTACTCCAATACCAATAGCTACTCCGTGGATGTCAGAATTACCTTTTAGTTTAATTCCTAATTTTTCTGCCAACTTAAGAACATTGTTAGGTCGTGCCAAGAAAGCAGTTTTTACTGCTGGAATATTTAGACTACGGTTAAGAGCTTCTCGCATAGAGACTGGACCCAGGAATTCGCCATCAAAATTTTGTGGTTGATAATTTCCGCCAAAATCTGTTTCAACATCAAAAAGAACCGTAGAAGGAGTGTAACCTTGTTCAAAGGCGGAAGTATAAACAAACGGTTTGAAACTAGATCCAGGTTGTCGACGAGAAGTAAGGACATCAACTTGTCCGTCTCGTTCTTCATTAAAGAAGTCTTTTCCTCCGATATATGCCAGAATTTGCCCATTGTCGGGATTAATAGAAGCAAGGGCGACATTTTCTGCTCCCCAAGTATCCCAATAATGACCGGATTTAGTGGTAATAGTTTCTTCGGCTAAGTCCTGTAAGTCTGGATCTAGGGTCGTGTAAATACGCAAACCACCATTTTTAAGGAATTCTTTCCCGTATTTTTCTTCTAATCGTTCTCGGATATAGAAAACAAAGTGAGGGGCCTTGATATCTATTCGGTATTTTTCAAATTCTAAGGCCTTGGATTCATTAAAAGCTTGTTTAAATTCTTCAAAAGAAATTTTCTTAAGATCTAACATTCTCTGTAAAACCAAATCTTTTCTTCCTTTGCGATAAACCTTTTCTCCGCTATCTAGATCTACTTCATAGTAACCCATCAAAAGCCCTTTATTTGTTCCATAAGGACTAAATCTGGTGGGAGCAACAGGCAAGCTCGCAAGAACAGAGCTCTCGGCTAAGGTTAAATCTCGGGCAGATTTACCAAAGAAAGTTTTAGCGGCAGCTTCTATTCCATGAGCATTATTTCCATAAGGAATATTGTTTAAATAAAGTTCTAGAATTTCGTCTTTGGAGTAATACCATTCCACTTTCATTGAGAGTAATAGTTCGTTGAATTTGCGAACAATGGTTTTTTCTCGACTAAGAAAAGTGTTTTTTACTAACTGTTGTGTGATAGTAGATCCTCCTCGTTGAGTTCCAATACCAAAGAAGTGGTTAAGAGTGGCTTTTACAATCGCTCCGATGTCAAAACCAAAATGATGATAGAAACCATCATCTTCGATAGATAAAGTGGCATCGATCATATGCTTTGGGATTTCTGCCAAAGGAATATGTTCCCTGTTTTCGTCGCCATGAATGACATACAAGATGTGGTCATTAGGATCTTCTTCTGGATTCAAGGCTTCTCGGTCATAAATAATAGTACTTTCCGCAAAAGATAATTGGTCGGCGTGATTTACATCTGGCAGAAAAATAAATCCGTACAGAAAAACCAAAACGAAAGGAGTAAGACAAGCAAGTCCTAGCTTTTGTTTCCAGCTAAGTTCTGATGATTTTTTCTTATATTTATCCAAGAGTCTTGCGACCAGCGATTTTGGTTTACGGAAACCAAAGGGGCGACGGCGAAATTTCCTGATTCTCATGCTTGTATTTTGTAGAGAAAAATCGGGTTTTTCGCAATTTTTTATTTGGTTTTCCTTAAGGTTAATTTAGGAAAATAAATATTATATTATAATATAACGTTATAATGACTAATGATTAATGAATAATGATTAATAAAAAAACAAAAACAATCGTCATATTCTTGTCATTCCCGCTTGTCGGGAATCTTGTAAATAAATATCTTGTATAGAAGTTTTTTCAAGTTCGAATTTTGAAATTTGAGCAAAAAAGATACAATCCAAGTGATGAAAATTTCTCCTTCGATACTAGATGCAGACTTCTTGAATCTCCAAAGCGAAGTGGATTCTATTGGTAATGCCGATCGGATTCACTTGGATATTATGGACGGAAAGTATGTGCCTACTATTACAGTAAGAGCATCTGACTTTTCCAACATTGGGTTTCCAATAGAAACAGAAGTACATCTCATGTGTGATAATCCAGAGACTTACTTTGCAGAATTCATAAATCTAGGAGTGAAGTGCATTACTTTTCATATAGAAAACACTGGAGAAGCAAAAGCTCTCCAACTAATAAAGGAAATACAGCAGAAAGGAATTAGAGCAGGAGTTTGTATAGATGGTTATACAGAACCAGATGTTTTAAATGACAAGATTATCCAACTAGTAGACCAAATCCTCGTAATGTCAGTGAAAGCTGGTAAAGGAGGACAGAGTTTTATGACGGAATCCTTAGATAAGATAAAAACACTCAGAGAACGAGGATTTGTAGGAGAAATAGAGGTAGATGGGGGAGTAACCTTAGATAATGTAGAACAACTCAAAGAAGCTGGAGCAGATATAGTAGTAGTGGGAAGTTTTGTGATGAAAAAATCAGTAGAAGAAAGAAGTAAGGTTATTAAGGAATTCCAGAAGGCTTAAAAGGGAATAGACACAGACATATTTTTGTGGTATAATATTAAAATGAAAGATAAAATATCCATTAAGTTTTTAGAAGATCCTGAAAATGTTTCGGATGAGGAATTACAGGGAATGGTAGATCTTTATAAAAAGAACAAAGACTTTACTGACGAACAAAGAAAAGAGAGGGGGTTGGATGCAGTAAAGAGTATCAAAGAACAAATTTCTAATGGAGTGGAGTTTGTTATCGCAACAGACGAGAATGGAAAAGTAGTTGCCGCCCGAAAAGCAAATGAACCTTTCCAATCTGGGGATGGAGTAGTAGTTTGGTTGAATTCTCTATTTGTAGATCCAGATAATCGCCGCCAAGGAATTGCTTCTCTAATAGAGGAGGAATATACAGAACGAGCTCAAGTTCTAGTAAATGAAACAAGACAGTTAGTCATTTTGGCAGGAGGAATTGAACCGGATAATATCCCTTCCCAAGAGGCGCACAGAGAATGGGGATATGAAATTGGAGAAAAATTTGGAGGAGAGGGAAGTGATGGTGAACATGAATATTTTTATACAAGTAGAACAATAGAACCAATTAAGGATGAAAATAGGAAGCAACCTCTTTGGAAGAGTTTGTTAAGTTCGTTTAGGAGAAAAAAATAATTTTCTTCCTTCTCTTTCCAAAAAAACTTACACTTGTCTCCCAAGAAAATAGACACTTTAGGAAATTCTCAAAAATGTTATAGTGCGAGGCGTTGAGCGGATTTAGAATGAGTCCTTTTCGTTTCGAACTAAAAAATGCTAAAGACTAACCACTAACGACTAAAGACTCCCCCCATGAAAGAACTTATTTTCTCCATAGAAGCCTGTCGAGCTATTAATATGGTTCAAGATACCAATAAGAATGTCTTTATTACTGGAAAAGCTGGCACAGGTAAATCTACTCTCCTAGAACACCTCCGACTTAATTCTAAAAAGAAGATGGTTGTTCTGGCTCCTACGGGAGTGGCAGCGATTAATGTGAATGGAGATACCATTCATTCCTTTTTTGGATTAAAACCCGGTTTTGAATTAGAAGAAGCCAGAAACAAACGAGTTAATGAAAAAAAAGCCAAACGCTACCTTAAATTAAAAACAATTCTTATTGACGAAATCTCTATGGTCAGAGCAGATCTACTAGACGCGATAGATGTCTTTCTTCGTAAAGTGCGGAATAACAATAATCCTTTTGGTGGAGTACAGATGATTTTTTTTGGAGATTTGTATCAACTGCCTCCCGTAATGACCCATGCCGACCGCGATAAATTTTTATCAGAATACGACTCCCCGTATTTCTTTTCTGCCAAGGTCTTTCAGGGAGCTAATGATTTATTGTCAGAATCATTTCATCTGGAACATGTAGAACTAGATGAGATTTATCGGCAAACAGATTTGGATTTTATCAATGTCCTTAATTCTGTTCGCAATAATTGTGTGGGCGAAGACCATCTTTCCATGCTTAATTCTCGGCATGACCGAGATTTTATTCCACCAGATGATGAAAAATATATTCATCTAGTAACGACTAATATGGATGCGGGAGAAATTAATTCCAAGAAACTAGCTAAACTCACCAGCAAAAGCATTACATTCCGAGCTACTAAAACCGGAAAAATCGCCAGAAATCTCACGCCCAATGACGAAGAAGTGACCGTCAAAGTAGGAGCACAAATTATGTTTATTTACAACGACCCAGAACGCAGATGGGTTAATGGAACCATTGGCAAAGTCGTAAATATCGCCCAAGGATACAACGAAGAACTGGAGCAAATGGAGTCGTTTGTTGTCGTGGAAAAAACCGACGGCGAACGGGTCGAAGTCCGTCCGTATAAATGGGAAATCTCGCGGTATGTTTTTGAAGGAGGAGAATTCAAACGAGAACAAATCGGATCATTTACCCAAATCCCTCTGAAGCTAGCTTGGGCAATTACCATTCACAAAAGCCAAGGGAAGACCTTTGAGAAGGTTATTATTGATCTCGGGAAGGGAAGTTTCGCTCATGGACAAACCTATGTAGCCCTGAGTCGGTGTACTTCGCTAGAAGGAATAGTACTTCGCCGCCCTTTTCGTCAATCTGATGTGATAATGGATAGGAGAGTAGAGGAATTTGGAATAAAATAAAACTTTACATAGGCTCGAACCTATATAAAGAAAACCAAAAAAACTTTACACAGGTCAAAAAGAATGATAAAATTTAGACGAAAAGTTAACATACTAAAAAATGACTTACATTATTCCAAAACTTCCGTTAGAGCATAGTATTGAAACTCCAAAAATTTTAAAAAAAGCAATTACGGCTAATAAATTAATTGCGGAATTAAAAGGAATTGCTCAAACTATTCCAAATCAAGCTATTATTATTAATACACTTGCTATTCAGGAATCTAAAGATAGTTCTGAAGTGGAGAATATTGTAACTACTCATGATGAATTGTTTAAGTATGACAAAAAACTAGAAGGATTCTCTCCAGCAACAAAAGAAGTTTGTCGATATAATGAAGCTCTTTTTTATGGATTCAAAACCCTAAAAACTAAATCTCTTACAAACAATTTACTTATAGAAATTGCCAAAATTATTACTGAAAGAAGTTCTGAATTTAGAAATCTTCCTGGGACTGCTCTCAAAAACCCTAAAACAGGAGAAGTGGTCTATACTCCACCACAAAATTTTGCCGAAATTTCTGTTTATATGAAAAATTTAGAACAGTTTATCAATGATCCCAAGATGAGTAATTTTGACCCACTTGTAAAAATGGCGATTATTCATCATCAATTTGAATCAATTCATCCATTTTTTGATGGTAATGGAAGAACAGGAAGAATTTTAAATATTTTATACCTTATTTCGGAAGATATTTTAGAACTTCCAATTCTCTATCTTAGTCGATACATTACCCAAAATAAGAAAGAATATTATATGCTTCTGCAAAGAGTTCGTGATGAAAATGATTGGGAAGCATGGATTCTTTTTATGCTTGATGCTCTGGCTTCTACTGCTAAACAAACAATTGGAACTATTGAAAGTATAAAAATACTTATGGCAGAATATAAGAAAATCCTTCGAGATAAAGAACCAAAGCTTTATTCTCATGAATTAATAAACACTATTTTTTCTCATCCTTATACAAAGATAGAATTCATTGTTGAGAGTACTAAAGTGAGTCGATTAACTGCTTCTAAACATTTAAAAAGATTAGTAAATCTTGGACTTTTGGAATTAAAAAAACATAAAAATACGAATTATTATATTAATAATAAATTATTAGATCTTTTTACTTCGCTCTAATAGGAAAATGATCTCTCTGTCAATGTACTTCTCTAGAAGGAATTGTCTTACGAAGACCTTTCCGTCAATCTGATGTGATAATGGATAGGAGGGTAATTTAATGAAGAATGAAGAGTGAAGAATAAAAAATGCAGTTGTTCTAAAAACCAATTCATATAAAAATAGATTCCATGAAAAACAATAAATCCATTCTTATTCTCTTTGCGATAATTATTATCGCAGTTCTTGGCTTCGTCTTCTTTTCCCCTTCTTCGCTAGAATATCAAAGAATAGAAGAAACAGTGGATTCAGCAAAAACTGTAGAAATCTACACCAATAAAGAACTGGGTATCTCTTTTGCTTATCCACAAATATTTGGTGAAATCTCTATAGAAATTGATCCTCGACCAATAGAAGCTGGACACTGGTTTTTGGGTCGGTTTAGCCAAAACGACAAACTTATATTTGGAGGCATTACTGATGATTTTCGAGCAGGGAGATCTGGAATGTTAACCGACACCCGAGGTTTTATGGAAGAAGCGGGGAACTATTATTTTAAATTTGTCGCCGAGAAACTCGACCACACCTATCCACTTCAACCATTCAAAGTATTCGAGAAAGATTTTGGCAAAATCCTCCTTCTTAATGACCAGAGTTTTGAAGCAGAACGAAATGGTCTAGAGGGACCCATACTTGGTGTTGGACAAAACAACTATGCTGTCCTTCTAAACTTAGCAGGTGACGATTACTCAGGAATCGCAATCTTGAATCAAGACACAACTCTCTTCCCCCTCGAGGACTTCGAAACCATGATTCATTCGATTGCTGTCTTTCCGTTAGAGGATTAAAGAAGGTGGGAAAGTGAGGGGGGGATGGGTGGATGAGTTTAGAGAGTAGAAAAAGAAAATATAGCACTTTTTTACATATTTCCTGTAAAAAACGTTTGACTTTTTATATTTTGTGAAATATAATCTTTATGATTAATAAAAAAATATGATTAAAAATTTTTCAGTTGGAAACTTCCTATCTTTTGAAGAAAAAACGACTTTATCACTGGAAGCAAAGAAAGCAGATATTGAGCATCTGGATTTTACATTTATGTCTCAAAATGAGTCTTTGTTGAAAACTGCAGTAATTTACGGACCAAACGCTTCAGGGAAATCTAATTTAATTAAAGCTTTTACTTTTTTTCGTAGTTTTATTCTTACTCCACCAGAGAAAAGTCTAGAAGGAAGGAAAATAGGGATAGAACCATTTTTACTGAGAATAGAAAATGAAAAGAAACCTTCATTTTTTGAAATAGAATTTTTAGATGAGAAAAAACGTTATGTTTATGGTTTTGAAGTTTCTTCGGAACGCATTGAATCAGAATGGCTTGTTCGTTATCCTAATAAAACAACTTTGTTTAAGAGGACTAGGCAAAATTTTGAAATTAGCAAGTCTTTAAAAGGTGTTGGAATAAAAGAAAAAGAGAGTACTAGAAAAAACGTGCTTTTCCTTTCCATGCTTGCGATATTTAATAATAAATTAGCAGAAAAAATTCTCCAAAAAATAAGAAAAATAGAAATTATGTCTTCAGAAAATTTTTCTCAAGTACTTAATTATTCTTTTGATAAATTTTCTAATGACCCAGAATATCGTGAAGAAATGTCTCAATTTGTTCATGAAGCTGATTTTGGAATTAAAGATATTGTTACTGAGCAAAGAGAAATTTCTAATGAAGAATTTTTAAAAAACATTCCTTTAGAATTCCATCAATTTTTAAAAGAAAATGAACAAAAAAAGTTTCATCGAAAAATAAAAACTACTCATTCTAGATTCAGTAATGATGGGAATGAAATTGATGAAATTCCATTTGATTTTTCAAAAGAATCAGAAGGAAGTCAGCGGATATTTATACTTTCTGGATTATTTATAAATGCTTTAAAAGAAGGCAAAATTTTAATTTTTGATGAATTAGATTCACATTTACATCCTCTTTTATGTCAGTTTATTTTGCGTTTATTTCACTCTCCAAAAAAGAATCCTAATAATGCACAATTAATTTTCACTACTCATGATATTAGTTTGCTTGATAAGGAATTCTTTCGAAGAGACCAAATATGGTTTACCGAAAAAGATAAATATGGAGCATCTAGTTTATTTTCTCTTAGCGATCTTGGAGAAAGAAAAGAAGTTAGTTTCTCGAAACGATATCTTGAAGGACGTTATGGTGCCTTGCCTTACATAAAAACATTGGAATCAGATGAGTAAACATATTTTACGTCCTCGAATACACATACTTTGTAACGGAGAAGTATTGGAATATCAGTATTTTTCTGATTTCAGGGATCATATTAGAAAAGCAAGAAATATCATTATTCCAAATCCTAACAAGAAAAAGCTTAGAGGAATTTCTCCTTGGAAATTGATCGATAGAGCTATTGAATATAAGAATCTTTTATCTGGTTTTGATGAAGGTGATCAAGTTTGGTGTGTTTTTGATGTAGATCAGTACTGGCAAGAAAATTCTGTGAAATTTCAAAAAGCTATAAAACAAGCCGAAAACAATAATATTTATATTGCTTGGAGTAATGAATGCTTTGAGCTTTGGCTTTTGCTACACTTTCAAGTGGTTTCAGGAGAAATTCCTAGAAAAAATTATCATACTAAATTGAAATCACATTTTAATAAATTGCAGTTAAAATACGAAAAAAACATGAGTGATTTATTTTCAAAAACTTTTGATCGACAAAAAAGTGCGCTTAAAAATGCACATCATATTTATAAAAAAGAAACAAAAGTAACTCAAAATCCTTCAACAAATGTTTTTAAACTTATAGAGGAATTGCGAAAATTTCTGTGAAGAATCGAAATTATTAAACAAAAAATATTTTCAACATGATGATAGCATATTATAATATACTACCCAATTATTAGCTTTTAGCCCTCTTATAATTTGACTTTTCCCCTTAAATAACTACAAACTAGAGGATTATTCTTGTACTCCTCAATGCAAATCAGAAATATCGCAATTATCGCCCACGTAGACCATGGAAAAACCACTCTGGTAGACGCCTTGCTTAAGGCGGGTGGAGCTTTTAATGATCATGAAGAAGTTGGTACTTGTGTTATGGATAGTAATGATCAGGAGAAGGAACGGGGGATTACTATCTATGCGAAGAATGCTGCTATTCACTACAAAGATACCAAGATTAATATCGTAGATACTCCCGGACATGCCGACTTTGGGAGTGAGGTAGAACGAGTTCTGAAGACGGTGGATGTTACGATTTTGGTTGTAGATGCTTACGAAGGGCCGATGCCTCAAACGAAATTTGTTCTCAAAAAATCTTTAGAACAAGGTAAGAAGGTATTGGTAGTAGTAAATAAAATAGATAAACCAGCCGCTCGTCCAGAATGGGTGATTGACCAAATTTTTGATCTCTTCGTAAAACTTGGTGCGACTAATGAACAATTAGAGTTTCCTTACATGTATTCTATCGCCCGCGAAGGAATTGCGATTAAAAACTTAACTGACGAAAAAAAGGATATTACTCCGCTCTTGGATTTCATTTTAGAAAATGTTCCAGAGGCAGAACAAAACATAGAAGCGGATTTCCGGATGCAACCCGCCACTCTTTCTTACGATAATTTTTTGGGAAGGATTGCCGTGGGTCGAGTACAAGAAGGAACATTGAAAGCTAATCAGTTAATAACTATTCTCACTCCAGAAGGCGCTAAGAGATCTGGAAAAATTTCTAAAGTATTTACTTTCCAAGGACTCAAGCGAATTCCTGTGGATATGGTTAGTGCGGGAGATATTGTGGCGGTAGCAGGTTTACCAGATATTTTTGTGGGAGAAACTATTACAAATAATCCAGAAGTAGAACCACTACCAGCGATCCGAGTAGATCCACCATCTTTGGCGATGTATTTCATGGTTAATGATTCTCCGTTTGCAGGAAAAGAGGGGAAGTTCGTTACTGGTCGGCAAATACGAGATCGTTTAGAGAAAGAATTAGAAACCAATGTGGGGTTACAGATAATTTTTGGCGGAGGGAAGGGAGATGAGATGAAGGTTCTTGGAAGAGGAGAGATGCACTTAGCGGTTCTTATTGAATCTATGCGTCGAGAAGGTTTTGAACTTCAAGTTTCTCAACCAGAGGTAGTTTTCCAAGAAATAGATGGAAAGAAGCATGAACCAATGGAAAATGTCGTGATTAATATCCCTGAAGAAATTAGCGGAAAAGTTATTGAAATGATGTCTCATCGGAAGGGGCAAATGACAGACATGAAAACCGAAAATGGTATCACTCTTTTGGAATTTGAAATTCCCATGCGAGGACTTTTAGGAATTAGATCAAGTTTTATAATCCTTACTAGGGGCGAAGGAACAATGTACAGTTCTTTTTCTCGGATGGCGCCCTACATGGGAACGATAGAAAGAAGACAGGTAGGTTCTCTTATTTCTGGAGAAACAGGAGTTACTACCGGTTATTCTTTATGGAAATTACAAGAAAGAGGACCTTTGTTTGTAGATGCGGCTACGCCAATTTATGAGGGCATGATTCTTGGCGAACACAATCAAGGAACAGATCTAACCGTAAATCCGATCAAAGGAAAACAATTAACGAATGTCCGTTCTTCTGGAACAGACGAGGCGGTAAATCTTACTCCACCGATTAAGATTATCTTGGAAAAAGGATTGGAATATATCAAGGACGATGAGTATATCGAGGTAACTCCAACGAATATTCGTTTAAGAAAAAAGTTTCTGACAGAGATTGAGAGAAAGAGGAATAAATAACTTATAGTCGTTAGCTTTTAGTTCTTAGCCATTAGCTAGAATAAATTTATATTTTTTGTTTGCTTTATTAGTGTTTATTGTTTATAATAAACAGTGAATACTAAATACTTCACATGAAATCTTCTATTCAACAGATATTGTCCATAATTCTAACAAAGCAGTCTGCTACAGCAAAGGAATTGAGAGAAGAATTGGGAGTTTCTCAAGTACTTATCCATCGTCATCTCAAAACACTCTGTACTGAAAATAAAATCAAAAAGATTGGTTCTGCTCCACGCGTATTTTATGTGCCAACTCAAGAACAAAAAGAGGTTATATCTGCCGAGTCAGATATTATTCGTGATAATTGGCTTGAGATTTTACCGAATGGATCTTTTGTTTCTGGAATGGCAGGTTTCACGCAGTGGTGTGAGAAAAGAAAATTCGATATGTCCAAAAAAATAAAAGAATATGAAGAAATGTTTAAGGAAAAAGAGGCGTTTAAAAAGAAAGAATTGATTGATGCTACTCAAAAAATCACAACCAGTTTTTCTCATAATTATTTAGAAAAGGTTTGGTATATTGATTTCTATTCAGGGGAGATATTTGGAAAAACATTGCTTGGGAAGCTCATTCTCTATGCTAAACAAAATAGTGACACTGTTCTTATGAAGCGTATTGCAGAGCAAGTACAGCATCCTCTTAAATCCTTAATTGATCGAGAGCATTTCGACATGATTGGAATTATTCCTCATTCTGTTCCCCGAAAAAAAGATTTTCTAATGACTACCATTAAGTTTTTACATCTCACTCCAGAACCTAAACAAATATTTGTAAAAGCTTTTGCAGATCATGTAGTAGCCCAAAAGACCTTGAAATCCAAAGCAGAACGGCAGATGAATGCGGAAGAAACCTTGTTCCTTAAGGACAATATAATTCCAAAGAAGATTTTGCTTATTGATGATGCTTGTGGAAGTGGAGCAACGCTGAATGTTTCCGCCCAAAAAATACAACATAAATTTCCCAAGACAAAGATTTATGGTTTAACTTTTGTAGGAAGTATAAAAGGGTTTGAAGTGATTAATGAATTGTGAGTTTTAAATTTTCTAGTTCATTATTTTAGGATCTCGGCGAATCATTTGATTAATTATCAAAGGAAACATCAGCGTGGTTACTAGGGCCATGATTATTAGAGCAGAATAAATTTCAGTGGAAAGAAGTCCGGCTCGGAAGGCAATCAGTACCAGAGCCATTTCTAGAGCGCCACGGCTATTCATTGCCCAGCCAATTAGATGTAATTGTTTCCAGTTTAAGTCGGTAAATGGTTTGGCTAAAAAAGTTCCGCCAATTTTTCCGATAATAGCCACAACTATTATTAGCAGTAGAATTAGAGGATTTATGATCAAAACTCCCATGTCAAAATGCAGTCCTACGGAAATAAAGAAGAAGGGGACGATCAGCCACATGAGTATTTTTTCTAGAACTTTTAGGAAAGGATGTTCTCTATGTAAATAAGTTCGGACACTAATTCCTAGGAAGAAAATAACAATGACGGCGAGTAGAAACAGATATTCTTTGGGTGCCATCTCGCCAAATAGATGAGCGAGGATCATAAAAGCTATAAATCCCAAAAGATCGTCAATAATTCCAGCCCCCATCATGGCCGAGCCCACCTTCGTCTTTAACTTATTCATATTGAGAAGAATGTCGGCAATAGTGGCTTCGGCGGTAATACTCATGCTGATTCCAATAATCACTGCTACTAAGGTAGAAAATCCTAGAGATTTGAAGACTACAAAAGAAAAGAGAAAAGGAGTGATAGCTGCCAAGGAAGAAATTGCGAAAGAGTCTTTCTTTTCGTGGTAGATTTTCTTCCAAGAGCTTTCAAATCCCGCCAAGAACATTAGGCATAAAAGCCCAATGTCTCCGAGAAAGAACACAAATTCGGTATGTGGTTCTACCAAAGAACTTTTAATCATTGGAATACCAAAAAATAGTCCTCCTAAAATTAATCCAACCACCCCAGAAAACTTTAGTTTTTGGACAACAAAAACAAAGAAAGCGGAAATTCCGAGTAAAAGAAACAAAGTAAGGATCAAACTCATTGAGGAACAAATAAATTTCGTATTTATTATGACATTGAAATACTAGAGAACAAAATGATCTATATTCTATTGTCTAATTCTGGCTTAGAGAAGTTTGGAACTTGGGTTAAGAATTCTAAAAGCTAACAGCTAACGACTAACTTATCTTCTTCTTCTGCTATGCCATTGCACTTTGTTTTTTCTAGAAGTCTGATCTTTCTGGGTTCTTTGATTTCTTTGGGTTTGTTGTCCACGCCTTTGATCAGTTCTTTGTTTTACTCTTTGCGTTTGAGTTTTTTCTAATTTTTTTCCGGAATGATCTGTGTGATAAGGATGATCTTCTATTACAGGAATAATTCTGTTAATTAGTTTGTGGATATCTCTTACAAAAGCTTGTTCATCTTTATCGCAAAAAGAAAGAGCAATACCACTTTTTTCTGCTCGGCCGGTTCTACCTATTCTGTGGATATATGTTTCTGGTTCGTTAGGAATTTCAAAGTTAATTACATGAGATAATTCATCAATATCTATACCTCTGGCGGCAATATCTGTCGCGACTAAAACTTGAGTTTCTTTGTTCTTAAACTTTCTCAAGATATTCTGTCGAGCGTTTTGAGACTTATTACTATGGATAGCGTCTGCGCGGAGACCAGAGTCGTTAATAAATTTAGCAATTTTGTCTGCTCCGTGTTTGGTACGAGTAAAAATAAGGGCAGAAGAAACAGTAGGATGTTGAAGGACATGTTTTAGGAGTGATCTTTTGTCTTTCTTATCGACCATATACATGTGTTGAGTCACTGTTTCCGCAGTGGAAGCAGTGGGAGTTACTTTTATACATACGGGGTTTGTCAGAAGTGTTTCGGCTAAAGTTGTAATACTGGGAGGCATGGTCGCAGAAAAGAACAATGTCTGTCTTTTCGGCGGAATTTGTTTAATAATTTTTTTTACATCATTGATGAATCCCATATCTAACATCCGATCTGCTTCGTCTAAGACAAAGAATTTTAAAGATTGAAGATTAATAAGTCTCTGATTCATGAGATCTAGAAGTCGTCCAGGAGTGGCAACAAGAATATCTACCCCAGATTTTAGTTTTCTGGCTTGGGAGAATTGTTTCACTCCGCCAAAGATAACAGTGTGTCGAAAATTAAGTCCTTGGCCATAATCTTTAAAACTATCATCTATTTGGACAGCAAGTTCTCTTGTTGGGGTAATAATAAGAGCCTTTATATCCTTAGAAAAAGGTTGTGATTGTTTGTCGTTATGTAGTCTTTGTAAGATTGGAATAGCAAAGGCCGCTGTTTTCCCAGTTCCCGTTTGAGCACATCCTATAAGATCTTTTCCTTCGAGAAGTGCAGGAATTGCCTGCATTTGAATAGGAGTTGGGGTGGTATATCCTTTGGCTTTAATAGCTTGGAGGATAGGAGGGATAAGGTTTAGGTTTTCAAATTGCATAAAGTGGTGTTTTTCAGAAGTTCAAATGTATGAGGAAAGCAGTGTAAGGCCTATTCATATAAAAAACTATTATTTACATATAATAGAAAAACCAAAAAAAGTCAAGGAGGAACTTTAATCTTCGGGATGGCAGTTAAATTTTTATTATCAAATTTTTTTGACATTTATATCTTTTTAAAGATAGTGCGCGCAATGGAAAATAATGAAAATGCCGTGAACGAATCTTCTGAAAAAGGATCAAAACTGTTTTATGAGGTAGTGACAGATGAAACTCTTCAAGAATTATCTGGCAGACAAATAGAGGAAAAAAATTTTAGAATGGAGAGCTAATGGATATGGTGATATGACAAGAGAAGATTTCGTATTTGCCATTTCAATGGCAGTTAATTATGGAATCCCTTTTAAACATAGGGCAGAATGGGAAAATGTTCTAGACACAGAATTTCCTCAAAGAATTGATGAGGTTATCACTCCTAAATAATTTCTCGAAGTTATTTTGTGTTGGTAGCGCCAAGGGGAAGCTCTTATCTCGACTTTGTCGAGAACGAGGTTGCGTAATACTCGCTTTGCTCGTTTACTTCAGCGAACCTCGTCCTTCGGACTACGGGGTTCAATTCACAATACAAGGCAAAAAAATGACTATACCCGTTGGGTACATTCATAACAGCGCCAAGGGGAAATTCTCTCATTCTCGTTCGCTTCGCTCACTGTGAAGTCGAAAACATTTTCATCGACTCGTAAACTCGTCGTGAAAATGCGAACCCCCGAGGGTTCGTTTCCCGTTGTGTACCACAACTTTAAAAGACGGCTATACCCTTTGGGTACATCCGACTTTTAAATGGCAGCGCCAAGGGGAATCGAACCCCTGTTGCAGGAATGAGAATCCTGCGTCCTAACCACTAGACGATGGCGCCTCGTCGCTAGAAGACTACATTGTCTTCGTGAATTGCTACGCAATTAACTCGACTTATTTCGTCTTCGCTCCTCTTTGCTCATACGGAGGTCTTCAAGCTCATTTAACGCTATTGACTCGCTACACTCATCAATAGCTATTCGCTTTTAGCTACCCCGTTCTCACATGAAATTTCTCGCTACACTCACTCAGGACTATTCAGCCTGCGTTACCCCGTGTTCGTGGAAAAATCTTAAAGAACTTTTTCTATAGCAGGGCGTAATGTAGTTTATTTGCAGATTTTTTCAAGTTAAGGAGCGTTATATTATAATATAACGCTTTATTAAGTATGAATTTGTAAAAAAAGTCATAAATTTATTTGACTTTGAAATAGTTATGGGTATATACTCGAAATGTAATTATTCTTATTTATTAATTTTTACATCATGCCAAATTTTGATGGAACGGGACCGGCTGGCGCAGGAGCGATGACTGGAAGAGGTGATGGCTCATGTGCTACACCACAAGGAGGACGACGAGTCTTTAATGGCCGAGGAGGTTGTGGACGAGGGTTCGGACAAGGATTCGGAAGAGGAATGGGTGTTCGCAACGGAGCCGGACAAGGCTTTTGTTTTCGCCAGACTTCTCTTGAAGAACAAGAAAAAATGCTGGAAGAAGAGCTTGCTGTTGTGCGAGAAGAGAAAAAAAATGCCAACAAAAAGGATTAGTTTTTGTGTTATGATATAATTAAGGAAATATTGATAAATTAAAAACTAAGACATGCCTCGACCAAAATCTTTTCGCTTTATTGCTCATGATCCGCATGTGACATATTACAAACCTCAAGGGATTCCGATGAGAACTCTTGAGGTAATGGAAGTTACTCATGAAGAATGGGAAGCTTTACGGCTTAAAAATGTGGAAGACCTATGCCAGACAGAGGCTTCCAAAAAAATGAATACTTCTCAAAGTACTTTTCAGCGGATTTTGAGTTCGGCTTATAAAAAGATAAGTTTAGCGATGGTTAAGGGGATGGCGATAAAAATTGTAAAATAATCTATCAAAAATTTTACTCTTGAGGCAAACAGGGCTAGGATTTTGACCTCTAATCTATTTTTGAGGAAAATCTTGAGTTTTAGTATATGCCATCGACGATTCTTTTTGCCTTCGGTATAACTCTACTTGCAGGAATGGCTACTTGTCTAGGCAGTCTTTTTACTTTTTTTACTCATCATACAAATAAACGAGTTATTTCTTTAGCGCTTGGGTTTTCGGCTGGAGTAATGATTTTTATTTCTTTTACGGAAATTTTCCCAGAAGCTCATGAGCTTCTTGCTCAAAGATATGGTGATTCAAATGGATATTTGTTTACCTTATTGGCTTTTTTAGGAGGAATTCTTTTGACGGCTATTATTGATAAATGTTTAATTCCTAGCGATAAAGATCCACACAACATTCAAAATATTACAATAGATCAAAATGATAAGGAAAGGATTCAGCATTATAGAAAATTTCACAAAATTGGTATTTTTACCGCAGTAGCTTTAGCGATTCATAATTTTCCAGAAGGATTGGTGACTTTTGTAACTAATATGAATGGGGCTGCTTTTGGGATTCCAATTGCTATTGCTATTATTATTCACAATATTCCCGAGGGAATTGCAATTTCTCTTCCTGTATATTTTGCGACCAAAAGTCGGAAAAAAAGTTTTTTTTATACATTTTTAGCAGGGATTGCTGAACCTATTGGAGCTGTTATCGGATATTTATTTCTTAAACAGTGTACGGATTGTTTTATTGGGATAGCGTTGGCTGTTGTTGCTGGAATTATGATTTTTATTTCTTTTGATGAACTTTTCCCGACAGCTCACGAATATGGCAAACAAGGAGAAGTAACTATCGGTCTTATTGCGGGTATGGTAGTTATGGGAATCAGTATTGTTTTTTGTTTATAATGAAGGATTAGTTTCTTTAGCTCAAATCAAACTTGTCCCATGGAGCATTAACATCATGAAGTTTCGCACCTTTTTTATAGGCGCTAAGCTCAAATTTTGGAATATCTAGTGGTTGAAAAACTTGTTCTTCATAATTGTAGTGTCCGAAAATTTCTTTTGCTTCCAATTTTATAAATGGCAAAGATATCGTTGGGGGACTCATTACCGTTTCCAATGTGTGAGAAATAAGCTCATTATCGATTCCTTCTTCTTCATTTTCGTCTTGGGATTTAATCGTATATCCACTGCGCTCTAGTTTTTGGATAAACACTTTGTGAGCATCTTTTTTTGCTGAACTTTGTGTCGCTCCGATTTCAAAAAGATCTTTTTTAGACATGAATTTATTGTTTAAGCTGTTTTTATTATGACAGTTTTTTAAAATAGTGCACGAACTGGCAGGCGCGGAAGGAATCGAACCCTCGATAGTGGTTTTGGAGACCACGGTTATACCACTTAACTACGCGCCTTTGTTGTTAAGAAATAGCTTAAGAATTGTATTTTGCCTAGACCAAAAGTCAATGGAACCTATTTATATGACTATCCAAGCCCCTGATATGTTTTTTCGTTTCTATGACGAATACGAGTGATTTTAATAATCTTTTGTTTTCCTTCTGTTATAAAAATAATGCGATAATCTCCTATACGAAAACGAAAATGAGAGACAAGACCCTTTAACTTTTTCACGGGAACATCCGGAAAAAATCTCAGTTTATTAAGAGATTTCTTTAGGCGTGTTTGTATTTCTATTGGCAAATTTCTCAATTCTTTTACAGCACTTTTGGTAAGAGTTATTTTAAACATCTTCTAAAGCGACAACAGGTTCATTAGCTCTGCTTTCAGAGACGAGTACGTCTATAAGGTCTTCAATATTATGAGGTTCTAAACATTTTACAGAAAAAACCACGGAAATCTTTTCTCCTTTTTCGTTTACCACGTAAGAGACAGTATCATTCATGACTACTAGAATTATAAATTGAGGAATTTAAAAGACAAGTTTTAGCAAGACAAATTTGCATTTTTCTGCTTCTTTTATAAACTCTTCTTGCTTTCGTTTTTATCGAGAGACGGCGAGAGATTTGGCTCAATGACCCGTCAGATCGTCGTCAATAACTTCATTAGCTCAAAACAGCAAAGCTGTTTTTTCGCCTTATTTCGTTATTTCCTCCTCTTCCAAATTTTGCTTTGCAAAATTCGGATTTTTAAATACAGTGCGGGTGCTTCATTTTATTGAGAGGTAGGGAGAGCTCTGGCTCTGTGAACTACCAGCAACCTATTCCATCGCAAGGAACAAGGTGCTCCGCCCAGATAGGATAAAAAAAAGAACTCGATAAAAAGAAGGTTTTATTACCTCTTTTTTTTATAAGTAGAACCTTGTAAAAATGCTCAATACTTCGTTGGCTTCGCAAAAATTCACTCCTCGTGCAGGGAGCACGATTCGTTATAATTTTTGTTTGCCGTCTCGTCTTAAAACATTTTTTCGAAGGTTCTATTGCGTGTTCAGATATTTTCTAATTAATTAATAATGAAAACTTACTTCACCTCGGAATCGTCGTCGCTGGAGGACTACACCATCTCGCAAATAGCTATGCTATTGGCTCGATTTGTTTCGTCCTCGCTCCTCTCGCTCGCACGGAGGTTTCCGCTTTGCGGAACTACCCCATGCTCGCGGTTTTAGAGATTAATTTTTCTTTTTACTTTTAATATTTTTCTTACATGAAAACTTTCTTCACCTCAGAATCGGTTACGGAAGGGCATCCGGATAAAGTGGCAGATCAGATATCTGATGCGATATTGGATGCTATTCTCGCTCAAGATAAAAACGCTCATGTCGCTTGCGAAGTTCTAGTTAATACCGGACTAGTTGTGATTTCTGGAGAGATTACGACAGATTGTTATGTGGATATCCAGAAAGTAGCTAGAGAAACTATTTGTGATATTGGTTACAACCACGGAGATATGAAATTTGACGGTAATTCTTGTGCAGTTCTTACCGCCATAGATGAACAATCTCCAGATATTGCCCAAGGAGTAAATAAGGAAGAGCAGGGATCTGGTGATCAGGGGATCATGTTTGGATTTGCCTGTGATGAAACGCCTGAACTAATGCCTATTCCAATTGTTATGGCTCACAAGTTAGTAAAAAAACTAACAGAACTAAGAAAATCTGGAGAACTTTCATATCTTCGTCCAGATGGTAAATCTCAAGTTTCGTTTGAATATGAAAATAACAAACCGAAGAGAATTTCGGCAGTAGTTCTTTCTGCTCAACACTCTCCAGAAGTTTCCCAAGAACAAATACGGAAAGATTTAAAAGAGAAATGTCTTAAACCAGTTTTAGGAGACTATATGGATGCAGAAACTATTTTGCATATTAATGCTACTGGTAAGTTTGTTATTGGTGGTCCACAAGGAGATTGTGGGATGACGGGAAGGAAAATAATAGTAGATACCTATGGAGGATTCTCTCGTCACGGAGGAGGAGCTTTTAGTGGGAAAGATCCTTCCAAAACAGATCGTTCTGGAACATATATGGCGAGATATATCGCTAAAAATTTAGTAGCTAATAACTTAGCTATTAAATGTGAAGTTCAACTGGCATATGCCATAGGAGTAGCAGAACCAGTCTCTGTATTTGTGGAAACTTTTGGGACGGCAGAAAAGACGCAGGAAGAGTTAGAACAGATTATCCGTAGCAACTTCGATTTAACTCCTAAAGGAATAATAGAAACCTTAGACTTACTTCGTCCTATCTATGCTCAAACAGCTTGTTATGGTCATTTTGGGAGAGATGATTTGGATTTGCCTTGGGAAAAGGTTAAGGCAATGAAGAATGTAGAATGAAGAATGAAGAATGAAGAATGTTTTTTAAAAACTAAGAGCTAAAAACTAATAACTAAGAGCTATTTTTAGCATATTATAATATAATACCTTTTTTCCTATAAATACTTACAATTTTAGTAATGGAAGAAAAGTTTATGCAGGAAGCCATTAATCTATCTAGAAAAACCCTCACAGAAAATTGTGGTGGTCCTTTTGGATGTGTGATAGTTAAAGATGGAGAGATTATTAGTAGAGGCTGGAATCAGGTAACATCTAAGAATGATCCAACTGCTCATGCGGAAGTATTAGCTATAAGAGAGGCCTGTCAAAAGTTAAATTCTTTCCAACTGGAAGGGTGTGAGATTTATACTAGTTGTTATCCTTGTCCGATGTGTTTAGGGGCAATTTACTGGGCTAGACCTAGTAAAGTTTACTATGCCAACACCGCCCAAGATGCCGCTAGAATAAATTTTGACGATGATTTTATTTACGAACAAATTCTCAAACATCCCGAGGAAAGAACAATTCCGTTTATACAAATTGAATCATATGAAGCCAAGCAAATATTTGCAGAATGGTTTAAGAAAAAAAATAAGGTTCGATATTAATATTTGCATTGAAAATGGTTTCTAAGAAACAATTACATCCAGAAAATATATGGGAACAAAAATTTGCCAGTACTTCAGAAGAACAATTCAAACGTTTAGCAGAACAAGCTAAAGAGGAAGAATCAATTTCTCTGGATGAATTTTTAAATGAAAAATAAAATTATTAAATCCCCGCCAGTTTTAATCCGGCAATACTACCAGCCATTACTAAAATAATAATCCACTTTTTTAGGTTGAGTTTTTCGTTGTACCAAAGGTCCGCCAAAATTATGGAAACAAACATACCTCCTCCCACAGAAATAGCACTAGCAATTCCTACCGGTCCAATAGTAATTGCATAAGCAAATCCTCCAGAACCAAGAAGAGTGGGAGAAGAAATGAGAAGAATTTTACCGAACTTACTCCAAGAGATTCTTTTGATTTTTTGTTTAGAAAAAGTACTTCTTCCTAAAGCCAAAATTAAGGCAAAAACACCAATTAGTAATTCCCAAGAATAAGCGGCAATGTAAGGGTTTAATTCTCTAGCTACTCTGCTCATCAAGAAGAAGGTTAGACCGGTGAATATAGAGCCGATGACGCGAATCATAATTCCCAGTCTAGTTCTTTCATCTAAATGAGGCATCCAGTTTTTTTGGAAACCCAGTACTATGCCACTTCCTAAAATTATTCCGACAAAGATTGCTTGCAGAAGAGAAAGGCTTTCTTGGAAAAATATAAATCCCAAGAAGAAAATAATAATAACTGTTGTTCCATTACCAAAAGCAGTGGACACTCCCACTGGTAAGAATTTTACAGCGGTAAAGCTAAGAGATAGAGAGATGGCTCCTGTTAGTCCTGCTCCTAAGATTAGAGGTAAGAATTGGGGGATAGCTATAAAGTCTGCTTTCCCAGCCAGAAATAGCAGAGGAATCATAGAGATGCCCAATGATAAATTTCTATAAATTGCTAAACTCAAACCATCTATTTCTCTAGCATGACGAACAAGCAGAGTCCCTTGGAAGGCATAGGCCAGCATGGAGATGATGACGAGGAAGAAAAACATGGGGGAAGATTATGAGATTACGAGATTACGAGATTACGAGTAAAAATTAAAATTTTGTATTTTTCCTCCCCTAGCAGGGGAGGCTAGGAGGGGTATAAGGAATGGGTTTTTATACCCCCTTTAATTCCCCCTGCTAGGGGGAAAACAACACTTATATTCTCCACCTTTTAAGTTTTTCGGCTTCGGATGAAATCTTAACTCAGTATCTTCTAGAACAATTTTGCTCCCAGGAAGATTGTACTGCGGATTAGATTTTATCTTTTTGATTTGGAGGGATCTTAACCACTTTTCTAAAAAGCGCGAGACAGAATTTAATTTTAATAGAGTTCTAGCTCTACGAGATTTGAGTTCGAATTCAGGTATTTTTTCACCCCATTCGGTAAACTCAGGGTCTTTGACCCATTCGGTAAACTCAGGGTCTTCGACAAATTTTTCTATCCAAGATTTGTTTACTTTAATAAATTCTGGACGAAGGAAATAAGGGTCATAGAGTGGTTTTGTGTGAGAAAAAAGATTGGCACTGTAGGGATCTTTTTCTACGATTTCTAAACTTTGATGAGTAATGAAATGATTAGGACAGATTTTGCCAGCGTGATTTTTATCTGTTCTCATCTGTCCAAAAATTTTAAGGATGGAAAAGACAAAAAAACGAGCAGTCCAGATTTGTCCAAACCTTGCGACTACAAAAAAGTCTATATCTGAATTTTTAGTTGTTTTTCCTTGGGCTACTGATCCAGAAAGAAAGATAGCCAGAACGCCAGGTAAACGACCAAGAATTTGTGCCCAACATTGTGCTTTAAGTAAAATTTTTTCCTGATGCATTGTGGGGGAAGTATAATGTATAATGTATCATGTATAAAAAAATTCGAAAAGTTTAAAAATTTTTAACCCAGGTTCAAAATATTCCAGAACCCGGGTTGAAATTTCAACAAATTAATTTCTTATACTTAATACTTTATACTTAATACATGATACTGTTGCCGATAGGCAATTGCGTGGCATCCCATAAAAAGTCTGGTACAAAATTTTCACATACTTTGTTTTTTTGGAATTCTTGACCAGCAAAAACTACAATCTTTAAAAATTCATATTTTTGTTGTAAAACTTCAGAGTTTGCCATTTTTTCCCTAAATTTCTCTCCGTGAGCCCGATAGAATAAATAACTTTCGGCAAAATCTTCAAACGCGTTGGTTAGAGTATAACCAGAAACGAAGTCTTTTTTGTTCGCAGTTGGTTTTATAGTGTAAGAAGTTTGCCAAGAAAGACGGTAAAATTGCACACTCTGATCTTTTTCAAAGATGGGTTTGTTGTTGTCATAGAATTCGGTTGGTCCACCATTAATACTGGTAATCATTCCCAAATCCACAATATGTCCCATTTCATGGAGAAAGACGGCATTGAATTCATCTTGGTTTGTAATAGCGGGAAGATGAAGAATCAGAGTTTCTTTATTAGCCATTCCCCGAGAATCATCAAAAACATTTCTCACTTCTAGATTTTTTAAGGCATCTAGATGTTTTTTAGGAAGGACTGCCATAAGGTTTTCTAATATTTTCTTTGTTTCATTTAACTTCAGTTGATCTTCTTTCTTGAATTTAAAATTCTTAGCCGAAAAATGCCCCTTCCAGTCAGTTTCTAGAGAAAAAGTACGGGGAAAGGGGTTTGTTTGCTTTACGGTTAAAGACTGTCGAAGAGGAGCAGTGGCAGATTTATGCAGATTGCCTTCTGTAGATATCCTCACAGAAAGTTGGAAAAGCATTAAGGTGCTAAGTAGAAAAGTAAACATAGACACAAACAGTTAGTGATTATTTTCTTTTGTTTGTGTTTTTAGTGCATGATATATAAATTATTTCATTATATTTGTCAAATTTGTTTTTTCCGCAAAAATCATGACAATAAAAACGATGAAAACAATGAAAATTCAGGAAGCATTAGAAAAAATTTTAGCCTCACCCAATGGTTGTTCCAGAGAACCTATTTTTGAAACCTATGACAAAAATGTGCAGGGAAATACTGTCTGGGAAAGAGGAAAAGTGTCTGCTTCTATTATTACTCCCTTCCGGGATTTTCCAGAATTATCAGAAAAAGGATCTAAAACAGGAGTTGCTATTGCCAATGGTGGAAATCCTAATCTTGCCAAAATTTCAGCCAGAATTGCCGCAGAAAATGCGGTAGTAGAAGCGGTGGTAAAAGTAGCTTGTGTAGGAGGTATTCCTTTAGCACTAACAGATTGTCTTAATTTTGGTAATCCAGAAAAGAAAGAACAAATGGGGGAGTTTGTGGCGGGAGTAGAAGGAGTGAAACTAGCTTGTGAAGCCTTAGAGATCCCCGTTGTTTCCGGAAATGTTTCTTTCTACAACGAATCTTCCGGAACTTCTATTCCGCCTTCGGCTTTAGTATCTGTTTTTGCTCGAGTAGAAGATCCAACCAAAGTACCGCAGTTGGAATTAGAAAAAGACGGAGAAACAATTTTTCTTATTGGTCCTCGATCTAAGAATTTAGGAGGATCTGCCCTAATGGAAATAGCGAATAAAAAAGATACCAGAATCCCAAAAGTAGATTTTAAACAAACTAAAAAATGGCTAGAAAAATTGCAAAAAGTAGCGGCTATGAATGTAATTTCTTCTGCTTATCCTATTGGTCTTGGCGGAGTTTTGGTGGCTTTGGCTAAAGCTTCTTTTGGAAATGAAATCGGGGCAGATATAAGAATGGAGAATGAAGAATGGAGAATGATGAATAGAAAAGGAGAAAATATGGTTTCATTTCTTTTTTCCGAAGATGCAGGCGTAATTATTTCTACTTCTTTTGCAGACAAAGTGCAGGAGATTTTTGGAGAACATGCTTTAGAAATAGGAAAAACAACTAAAGAATTTCACCTAAAAATAGAGCATGAAAATGAGCTGATTTTAGATGAAGAATTAAGTCCGCTAAAGAAGCTCTGGGAGCAGGGATTGCGGGAAATTTTCTAACAGCATATTATAATATGCTGTTAGAATGAGTAATGAGTAATGATTAATAAATCAAAATCAATTGTCTCAGGATTTGATTGTTTTTTTTAGTTCGAACTAAAAAAACAGCTTTTTACTTTTTTGGAAAAAATAAAAGTCATGGTACAATTTCCTAGATTATTTGGACATGAAAAAAACTCTCCTTGGAATCGTACTTTTCTTCGCTTTATCAGCTGTTTTTGCGAATTCTGCTTCGGCTAGTTGGGGGGAGGATTTATGGGGAGCGGCTACGGATGATGATTGTGGAACATTTAGTGTTGAAAATATAGTAGAAGATATGTTCCAGACACCAGGGGAAAATGATACGGTTTTTAGTGGACCCGGTTTAGAAAAGGGGGCAAAAATTGTAAAATGTAAGCTAGATCAAGGGGTTTCTAAAGAAAAAGATCTTAAAAAATTAATTGCTAGTTGGAGCAACTTTTTGATGTCTCTCACGGCTACGCTAGCGGTGGTGGCTTTGATTTGGGCTGGATTCTTATATATTACCGCTGGAGGAGAAGAAGGAAATATGGAAAAAGCTAAAAAAATTATTATCTTCGTAGCGATTGGAATAATTTTGATTTTGGGGGCTTATGCGATTGTAAATACTGTTATGAAAGCCCGATTTGGGGAATCGGGGGCTTCGTTGGAACAAAGTCAGGAGCAAGAAGAGCCTCCTGCAGATTCTGGGGAAACACCCTAATTAATTTACTATGAAAAAATTCTTACTAGGACTCGTGATTATGCTAACTCTTGGAATTCTGACTTCGGAGACGAAGGCTTACTCTTGGGAAGAATTTGGCGGAGATGTTATTGATGAAATGTTTGGTGGCGGTAAGGGTGGAGTTCCCGAGGGAGAATTTGCTTTACCAGATCCGGGCCTTTTTAATCAAGTGGGAGAAAATACAGAACTTAGAGCCTATATCTTACAAGTAGTTAATTTTTGGTTAGCTTTCTTGGGAGTGGTGGCAGTGGCTTTTATTATCTATGCGGGATTTTTATATGTTACGGCGGGAGGAGATGATGGTCCACACGAAAAAGCCAAGAAAATTATTATTTACGCTTCCATTGGAATTTTAGTGGTTTTGGTGTCTTTTGCTTTGGTTAATACAGTGATTAAAAGTGGAGGGGGGCACGCCGTAGGACCTTCTTCTTCCGCAGAAGAAGACGGGTTTTTTGATGGAGAAAATGTAAAAATTGAAGAGGGAATTATGGTGGTCAAGAATAATTCTGACGCAGATTTCGATTATCCTTCGGATACAGGGAATTTCGTGACAGTGTCTCTGGCAGATGCTCAAACAGAACCAGGTCTTAATTTTATAATTAGTAGTCATGAGACGATGAATGGTTTATGGGTTTTTAGTGACGAAACACAGCAAGAAACTGGTGATGGAGAAACTTTAGAAAATGATTCGGTTTACAAACAATTTTTCGAAGCAGGAGCATATGAAGTTCGTTTTTTAGGTGAAACTGAAACAGGGGGAGTTATTGCTACTAAAAAAATAATTGTCGGCGGAGTTTTGGCGAATTTTAGAGCTAGCGATAATGATTTGATTATAAACGAAACCGTTTCGTTAGATGGGAGTCGGTCTCGGGTGGCAGTAGGACAAATTACAAAATATGAGTGGACTTGTACTAAAGTAGGCGGAGAAACAACTGGTTGTTTTGAGGAGGAGACTACGGGAAAAATAGTAAATGTTTCTTTTTCTGAGACTGGAGAATATGAAGTTTTTTTAACTGTTATTCCTAATGTTGGTCCGCCAACAGATAGCGAACCCCAGATATTTGAAGTTCTATCAGATACGCCAGAGGCTAGATTTGAAGTATTACCTTCGGATGATATTTTGCATCCAGGAAAAAGAATTTTTGATGCGAGTGGGAGTCAGAATGTTTTTGGTGAAAATACAGGACTTTCGTATGAATGGTTATTTTGGGATCCATCTACAAACGAAATAATGGATGCACCTAGTTCGGGACGATTGGTTAATTATGAATTTCCATATGTAGCCGTGTCACAGAACCACTATGTAGTAGGACTAATAGTTAGACAATCTCACGAGGGACGAACTTTAGAATCTAATATAGAGAATTTAGAAAATCCTGCGGGTGGTTATGGTTATAATAAGGCTCAAGTGTATATAGAACATACATTAGGAGCAGATTTTACTATTCCGCAGAGAATTCTTGTGAGTGAGGATGTAATTCTGCGAGCACAAAGTCCAGATGCAGAACAATTTTCTTGGGCAGCTGTTTTCACTCCCTATGTTGAGGGAGGAGGAGTTGGAGTGCCTGTTTTTAGACAAAATCCTAGCAATGCTCCAGACCAGACAGTTTATTTTTCAGAACCGGGAATGTATGACATAACACTGACAGTTACTAAGAATATTGGTCAAGATAATGAAGAATCATATCTTACTTCTTCTAAAAGAGCTTATGTTCAAGAAGAAGGGCAATTTGTGGCTGTTCCGTTAGTAACAGTAGGAACTGGTGACGATGCTATAGGGTATTCATCTCCAGCATCGGTGACAATTACTCGATTAATTAAGGATATTACTTTTAGTTCGGGAAATTCTTTGCCAGAAAGTCCAGATGCTCCCATGACACCTAGCTGGTCTGTGGATGGTCATGTTATTGGCGACGATGATGATATGACTGGATTCAATTTTTCAGAAGTAAAAACTTATGCTGTAAGTTTGAAGGTTTTTCGACCGGGTAATCCGGATATTGGGAATACTGCTAGTTTTAGTGTCGTGGTAGAAAATGTTGCTCCAAATGAAGAAGAAATAGAGATGAAGTTTAACAACGAAGTTGATCCGCCCCAGCCAACAGATCTTAATCCAGCCGGATCGTATAATGTTTCCGTAGAGGCTAGTGATCCAGATACAGGGGATGATTTAGATCATTATGTTTTTGATTTATTAGACGCAGATGATGGAGATGTTTTACTAGACAGAATTAATTCAGAAACAAAGGAAGTTTCCTTTAATTTAAATCAATTTCCTGGAGATGTAAGAATTTTTCGTTTTGCCGTGACAGTTCATGATATAGATGGTGGGGAAACATATTATTTATATGAGAAGCCATTAATTACAGAAATTGAAGTAGATAATGAAATACCAGTAGTTGATGATATTTTAATCTTATCTAATGGTGGATCGGAAGTAGGAACGGTAGATACTGATTTTAGATTTCAAATTGATGCTCATGATGATGATCGGGATAATCTGACCTATGCTTGGGAAATTTTGACGAATCCTCCAATAGGAGAGCAAGCTCCAGCGCCAGATCGCATAGGACAAGGGACGACCTCAACTTTTAGTCATCGTTTTGAAGCTACTGGACAATATCTTGTAAAAGCGACAGTTAATGATGGCATATTCGATTCGGCAGAAGTAGAACAAGCTATTGCCATAATTGCAGAACCACTGGTAGTAAATTTTAATGTTCCTCAGGATCCTATTGAAGTCCAAGAGAATTATACTTTTATTGCTAATAGCCCAAGAGCGGAAACTTTTGCTTGGAGCTTCTCTGAGAATTCCGTAGTTTCTACTCCAACAAATATTCCACGAGTAGTTGCCTATTTCACTACTGTGGGGCCACATGATGTTACCTTGGTGGTTAATCAAGGCATGGAAAACGAAGAAGAAGTAACAAAAAAAGTTTTTGTTTATGAGATTGGAGAAGTTATAGCAAGTATTCAAGTCAGTTCTGAAGAAAATATTATAAACACTCGTCTTGTGGTTTTGAACCAACAACAAGCTCCAGAAGTAGTTATTACTTCAATATCTAGAGATGAAGACGGAGATAATCCCCAAGGACAAGGTGGTGGAGATGGACAGTACGGAAACAGCGAAACTTGGTATGTAAATAATACTAGAGTTAGAGATATTAGTACCTATGATTTCTCGGCCATTGGGAATTATAATGTGCGTTTAGATGTAGAGAGTTTACTTCATCCTCAGGAAGCTAATGATCGTGTTGAAGTAGTAATCAGAGTTATCAATGCAATCCCAGAGATTGAATCAGTGAATATTGAAGAGGATCCAAATGATCCTACTAAAGCAAGGGTAACAGTAGTTGCTGATGATGCTGATGGGGAAATTGTTAATTATCAATATCAGATTATTATTGACGGAGTAGATCATGGTCAACCTATTCCATCAAATCTAGCAATATACACTTCGCCTTTAGATGCTTTGATAGTAGCTAAATATGGTGAGGTAGTAGCAGACAGAGATTATGTTTTCAGTTTTAGGGTAACAGCTAAAGATAATGACAATGCCGTCAGTGAACCTATGACTAGTAATTTGTATGAGTATACAGGACAATGATTAATGAATAATGAGTAATGATTAATCCCAGTGAAATAGCCCCGCTTCGCTGGATTTCACGGGACAGGTGATTAATGAGTAATAAAAAGAATCCCCAGTCCTCGTCATTCTGAGCGAGCGAAGCGAGTCGAAGAATCTCTTAAAAAATTAAAAAATAATAAACAAATATGGACGAAAATAAAAATCCAGCTACCGGCGATGATCAAGTAACTCCAGAAATTACTCCCGTTCCAGATACGGGGGATGGAGTATTGACAACTCCTCCGCCGGTTATTGTTCCAGAGGAAACAGGAGGTATGATTCCCCCTACACCAGCTCCTTATAAGCAAGAAGTATCAGAGGATCCAATTATTGATGCGGGAGCAGAAGTTATTTTAAGGGGAGATACTGAAGACGAAACAGACAGTATTACTCCACCGCCTATACTTCCCGGCTCTCCATCACAATCAATAGATGGAGCAGATTCTGGAATCGGAGCAGGGAAATTACTTAAATGGTTCTTTATTTTTATTTTAGTTTTGGTTGGTATTTTTTACTTAGTACTTCTTTGGGGATTACTTGGGGGAAATGTTTCCAATCCTCTTTTTGAAGCTTTAGGTATTAGTGCGGTTGATTTTAAAGACACTTTGTTGACGATTACTAATGGGATTTTCGGATTCTTGGCTCTATTATTTCTGATTGGAACTTTGGTTAAATTTTTCCAATGGCTTGTTGTTGGTAAAAATGCTGCCAACAGAAGAGAATATTTGATTAAATCTAGCGTGTTTTTAGGATTTTTTGTGGTGGTTTGTGCTATTTGGGTGGGAATGTATTGGTTAATTGTGAATACTAATGTTTCTAAAATTGATCCTAGTGGACGAAAGGTAACAGACTCTATTACGATTACTAGTCCCGAGAATGTGATTGGGTTAACTGCCCCTATTACCGTAGAATTTGATATTGGTACTAATCTTTTTGAACAAATTGACAAAAAGTTAATTCGTCAGATTAGTTGGGATTTTAACGAAGATGGAGAAATAGATGCTTCTGGACCGGTAGTGTCTCACCGTTTTTTAAATAGAGGAAAAAATAATGGACGGTTTATAGTAAGTGCAACTGTGAATTATTTTTCTCCATCTAGTAAAGAAGAAAGAGTTTTTGTAGATAATAAAGAAGTAATTATTGCTAATGAAGCAGTAGTTGCTCAAATTAAAGCTCTGCCAGAAACAGGTGCGGTGCCTTTAGAAGTAATTTTTTCCCCAGAGGGATCAACCGACCCCGATGGAGAAATAATTCTTTATGAATGGGATTTTGATGGGAATGGAGAGTATGAAATTAGCGAAAAGACAGCTAAAGAAATAAAAAAAGTATTTCCTAAGGTTGGCGATTTCACAGTTAAATTAAGAGTTACTGGAGCTAATCACGATACAGCCGAGACAGAGAAATTAATCGTGGTGGCAGAATCTGAGAATTTGCAGGCGAAAATTACTTCAACCAAAGCTTTTGAAGGACTTCCTCCTTATGAGATAGAACTTGATGCCGAAAGATCTTTTACGAGATTTGGTAAAATTATTAGTTACCAGTGGCAAATAGAAGGAGAAGAAGAACCAGTTTTTGGTCGAAAAATTATCCGTAATTTCCGAAAACTAGGAGATTACGATGTAACTTTAATTGTAGAAAATGATTTGGGAGAAAAAAATCAAGTGACTCAGGTTATCAAAGTGACAGATTATAAAGTTGAAGTAGTGATTAAAACTTCTCCAAAAGTAACTTCAGGAAAAACTTTAGTTGGGAAAGTTCCTTTTGTGGTTGAGTTTGATGCCTCGGATTCTAAAATAAATAATGCCATAGAATGGCAATGGGATTTTAATAATGATGGCATTAACGATGTGGTCTCCCAGAAAGCAAATTATACTTTCAGGGAAGCGGGGGATTATGATGTTAAATTGACCATTCTTAGTGCTGACGAAAGAGAATATAGTGCTAACCAAAAGATTAAGGTTGAGCGGGCGGGAGTTACCGCCAAAATTATGGCAGAACCAATGTCTGGGGTAGTGCCTTTGACGGTTAGTTTCGACGGATCTGGTTCTAGTACGGATAAAGGAGATATTATGGATTTTTCTTGGGAATTTCCAGATCAGGAAGGAGCTGTTAATTACGGAGCTAGACTTTCTTATGAATTTCGAAGAGTGGGAACTTTTCCGGTAAAATTGCGTATTTTAACTTCAGAACAAGAATCAAATGAAACAACGGTTTATGTTACAGTGAGAGCCCATCCTTTAAAAGCTGCCTTTGAAGCCTTTCCTAATCAGGGGAATGGTATGACTTTTCAATTCGATCCTCGTTCTTCCACGGGAACAGTAGGCGAATATTTGTGGAATTTTGGGGACGGAGCCAGTTCGCGAGATTTCATGCCTAGCCATACTTACTCAGTTCCGGGGGATTATCAGGTTTCATTAAAAATTACTGATTCCAAAGGAGTTGTTTCTAGTACGACGCAGGCTATTATTGCTGAGCAGTAAGAAATAAGTTATTAGCTTTTAGCTATTAGCTATTAGTCAAATGTCATTATATTATAATATGCTAAGAAGAACATTGAAAAGATTTTTAGTCTTAGTTCTGAGTTTTCTTTTTTGGGATTCAGGACAAGCTTTTTTTGTAGATCCGAGCATAGAGATATTAGAGAAAAAAGTGCATATTCAAGTAAATAGTTCGGACAGTATGCAGGTCGATATTTATGAGAAATTAGAGAATACAGCTAATCAATATAAAGATATTATCTTTACCGAAGCATTATCTGCTACGGCGCAAGATATCCAATTTTTTGTGGAATCGGAAGGACGAGAATTTAATCTTTTGCAAGGACAAGACCGACTCACAACTTTGGCAGATTTAGCCGAGGAATTCCAAGAACCAGTATTTTTTAGAATGGGAACAGAAAATTTTGGAACTCTTTTTAAGTCTCAAGAGGTAACTATTCCGGCTAAAGAAATAAAACATCTTAAATTAAGTTTTAGAGTAGATTTGGATTTTATAAATGATTTTTATTTCTCGGAAATTTTTTTAGATAACAATCAAGAAATTAAAGATTTTGAATTAGTTCTTAATTTGGAAACAGAGGATGCTTGCAAGCACTTTCTTAATAATTCGTCTCAGAACGCTTTATTTGAAGACGCAGAATACCAGAAGACGATTCTCTGGTCTGAGAGAGACTTTACACCTTCTGAGAATTTTAAATTCTTTTGGTCGAGCGTGGAAAACCCAGTAATGCAATTTCCTTATCAAGGATATTTGTATGAAGGTTATTTTGTTTCTCCACCTGCTCTTAAAAAAATAGAAAAAGTAACAATCTTGATAGATAAATCAGGTTCTCTATTTGGAGCGCCTTGGGAAAGAGTGCAAGAATGGCTCCAGTTTCTTTTACAAGATTTTGTCGAAGACCCTGAGCTTACCGAACGGGAGGAGGAGAGCGAAGTCAAAATTGGATTTTTGGGAGAAGAAATCGAATGGTATGGAGAACAGGGACAAGGGACAGGGGACGAGGGACAAAAAACAGAAGGAGAAAATGAAGAATTAGAAATTCAAAATTCAAAAAACAAATATTTTTATAAAAATGATTTTGAATTTCGGAAAGATTTTTTTAAATTTTTTGACCAAATAAAACCAGTGGGGAAAGTAGATTTAGATAAAGTTTTAGAAGTTGTGCAAGAAAATATTGTTCCAGATGATAATCAAGTAATAATTTTGATTACAGACGAGGATCAAACTACAAACTACAAACTACAAACTACAAATATTGAAATACCAATAGTTCTGTTAAGTTTTACGGGAGATGAATTTTCTCCTCTGGCTGTTCAAGCGAGATGGTCTGGAGGATTTTTCCAGAAATTATTTAAAAATGCAGATGGACTTTTAGAAAAAGATGAATTTCTAACTAAGTGGAATAATCAACTTTCTTCTTTCAGGTATCCTGAAGAAGCAGATAAAGAAATCTTGCCTCTAGAATTTAGAGAAGCCAGTGGTAAAGAAGAACGGTTCTTTGTTGGTCGTCAGTCAATAAATACCAATGTTACTCATGCTAAAGCATTTAGTTTTCTGCCAAGACTATGGGGTAAAAGAAGACTAGCGGAGATTTTTAGTAATTTAATGAACAAGAGTTCGAACTCTATTAAGGAGTTCGAACTCGGTGATACAATTGATGCCATCCTTTCTCTTGGTCGGACCTTTGGGATAAAAACAGACTTTTTTACCGAAAAAACTACCAGAACAGAACTGCAAAAGAAATTAACCTACCTGACTCCTTTGTTATTAAAACCAGTGATTCTAGACCTAGAATCACCCTTTTTATTTTTTTCTGACGAAAAGGTTAGGTTTTATGGAGCAACTCCGTTGTATAGGGACTGGACCCATTCGACCCGTTCGGCAGGCTCAGGGTTTGCAACAGGCTCAGGGCAGGCAAGAGACATCTGGCGTAGTTTTGATTACTATGACCGAGTGCGTCCAGAAACTTTATTAGAAATAGCACCTTTTTCTCCGGCGCAGAAAGAGTTATTTCTTCTTTTCCCAGATATTTTGGCTACTGGTTTTGGGATCGGAACAGAAGTAGATTTCTGTACAGAATTTAGGTGTTTATCTTTGAGAAAGGGGTATCGGAAAGAACCTCTTCCCACAGATCGAATTCTTTTTAAACATTATGATCCGTATCATTGGGCGAATGAGTATTTAATCTTAGCCATAAAAGAAGGACTCTTTCAGCCAGGACAACAAGGAGAATTACAACCAGAAAAAGGAGTTAATAGAGCAGAACTAGCGAGATTGATTTATTTATTGCAGAAGAAATAAAAAAAATAAAGGTGCGTCATTCCCGCTTGTCGGGAATCCTGTGAATAAATATCCTATATGAAAGCGTTAACGTTTATCTAAACAAGAATTCCCCGCTGACGCTTGTGTGCATGATAATAACGCCTCTGATTCCAGACAAGCTGGAATGACAGAAAGGATGACCTCTTTTTTATTCTACATTCTGCATTCTTCATTCTACATTGATCCTACCTTCCCATTTTATACAAAAGTGCAATTTCGTCGGTGGAGAGGACACGGTCGTAGATACGGACATCTGAAATGTTTCCGTCAAAAGTTCCATCTGATGCAGAGGAACGATTACCTATAGTCAATGGATTATTCGTAATTATATTAGATAAAGCTTTTGTGGTTGCTGGAGTTCCAGAAACGCTATTATTAACATAATATGTAGCCAAAGCATTTGAAGCAACGGTCAGAACTACATGCTGCCAAACACCATACTCAATTGCATTGGTCGCTGGTGAAATTAGAGTACCACCATCTACTGAAAAATATAATTTATTATCAGTATAACCTGCTAATACAAAACCATCGTTTCCAGTACTACCTTCAGATTTATCGACAATCCTTCCAAATGCTTCACCACTATTTTCTGGTTTTATCCAAGCACTCACACTAAACCCAGAAGTAAATCCTGTGTTAGAAGTTAATGTTGTTGGAATAGTAGTATCCGCCCCATCAAAATCCGTATAATCCGCTCCTACACTTCCTGTTCCAGGAGTAAGCGTTCCATGATTACTGTAAGCAGAAATATCATCTAGTCGTTCTGTGGCGGGATTATAGTATTTGGTCTTGAGTGGCCAGTAACCAATAAGTCCTTTATTAAGCGATCCGGTTTTTAATTTCCGATCATAGGACTGGTAGAGTTCTGTTATTTCTGCGGTCGTTAATACGCGATCATAAAGACGCACATCGGCTAATTTTCCGTCAAAATAACTTGCCGCGATTCGTCCAATATCAAAATTATTAGTATCAATACCAGTAGCTGTTGTGATCACGACATGATACCAAGTATCAGCCGTGAGAGTCGCTCCCGCGCTTCCATTTACATAAAGAGTTGGGGTATCAAATCCCGTGGCAGTGAGCGTTCCCGCTCCGACTTCCACGGTATGAGTGCCTCCATCTAAATCCATAATATCTTCGGAAGTAGAATCTGGTTCAATCCAAAAACTAACGGAGTTTATACTGGTCTGACTGGTATCTCCTACATCTATGTAATCATCTGTTCCATCAAATTCCATAGCTTTATTCGCCTGTGCTTTGCGATCGGTAGTAGAAATAACTCCTACGGTGGTACCGTGATTAGCATAGGGAGTGTCATCAGCGGTTACGAGTGGTGTTACCACAATGTCATCAAAGACAACGACATCTCCAGCAGTAATATGAGTACTGGGCGACCTCAGAACAAGTTTTGATCCTGTATTACATACTCCTTGAAAAACATAAGTCTGGAATTCAGAAGTCATACTTGGATTCGTTACTCCAGTTACGAGAGAGTCTCCCCAGTTATTTGTTCCACAATAAGCTCCCATAGCAGAGCTAAATGTAGAAGATTTTGCTCTAAAAGTTACTCTAATAGTAGAACCAACGGTAGGAAGAGAAGCTCGATAAATACCAGAATAGTTTCCAGCGTTTCCACTAAATTCTAAAGTTTTATCGGTACCATTCCAAGCTCTTGAACCATTGTACGCTGTCCAATAGGTGCTCCCATTAGTAGCAAAATCGCTGGAAGCCGATGGCACTAAATTAGCATTCCAAGTTTCACTTGCTTGGTCTAATTTCCAATTCCCCACCAGTCCCTTTTCCAAGCTCCCAATGGCGGTTTTTGGGTTATATGATTCATAGAGGAGAGAGATTTCGCTTGTAGAAAGGACACGATTGTAGATACGGACATCTGAAATTGAGCCATCAAAAACTCTTCCATTATCAGCATCTCTACTTCCTAATATAACATCTGTTGTTCCTGCTTCTGGTGTTCCCGAGTCTGGATCACTACCATCTGATTCAACTTCATTTATATAAAATAGGGTACTTGCTCCTGTTGCATCTCGGGTAACAACAATGTGATACCAGGTACTTAAAGACAACGCATCATTTGCGCTGCTTGCTATGGTGATAGCACCATCAGAACTAAATAATAATCTATTCGCAGAATCATTACCATCTACATAAAATTTAAGCTTCCCATTATCAAAAATTCTTCCGTAATTACCACCACCCCAACTATTCAAATAAATCCAAGCAGAAATGCTTTTTGCACTTATGCCAATAATATCTGTACCAATGTCAATTTTAGTATTTGCTCCATCAAAATCATACGCTTTATTTGCCTGTCCTTTTCTATCAGTAGTAAATCCACCTGCCCCTGCAGTAATTGTTCCGTCATTACCATTAGGAGTAAGATCTGCAATAACTGTAGCAGACTTTAGGTCTTCTTGAGCCAAGGGATAATGCGCAATCAGTCCTTTATTCAGAGACATAGTAGAATCTCCACCTATTCCCAGCATTCCCAAAACGAAATTCCAATTTATAACACCCACTCCGACAAGAGCCAGAATAATAAGGAGGGAAGTGAGGAGTTTTTTATTCATTATAGTATTGTCATTCCCGCTTCCGTTCTCCGTAGTACTACGAAGGATGAATGTCGGGAATCCTGTGAATTATTATCGAGTATCTAAGCGCTAGCGCTAAACGTACAAAAGATAACAGCTGACGCTTACTTGTATGATAAATTCTCTTGCGATTCCAGACAAGCTGGAATGACAAAAAAACTATAAATTCCTTCTAGCTAATAGCTAACAACTAATAGCTAATAACTATAATGTATTAATCATTATTCATTACTCATTAATCCGTATTTGTTTTCTTTTTTATTACTCATTATTCATTACTCATTAATCATTGATAAGTTATATTATAATTTATCTAGCTTTCATTATACAATTTATAAATCTCCCATGGAGAAAGGGTTCGATTATAAATTTTGGCATTTGATATTGCACCAGTCAAGAACAGACTTTCTGCACCATTATTTAAAGTATTTCCAATTCTAAAATCAGAAGTAGAATTATGGAGAGACGAAATATCTTCATCAGCTAATTTTGTTACACTAGTGTCTTGAGCACCGTCAATAAACAATTTCAATCTTTCAGTACTTGAGAGAGTTCCCTCCCAAGTAAATCCGATATGATGCCAAGCATTGTCAAATACCGTGAGACTTGAAGCATATTGTTTGTAATGTCCTGCGCCTAGTGTTCCATCATCAGAAATAGTTACCCTAAGCTTATCGTACGATCCAGAGGCTCCAGTAGATAATGTCCAACTTCTTTGATTTGCTGCTCCATAATTATAATGATCAAGTATATATTGAGTGGTTCCATTTTCCGCAGACTTAACCCATGCAAATGCAGAAAAATAAGTACCCCCATTTCCTCTAAATTCATCAAAATCACTGATAGAAATCATTGCATCCGTGCCATTAAAGTTCATGGCACTATCTGCAACACTATTATGATCTGTCGTACTAGTAGCTCCAGTAACAGTTCCATGATTTTCATTCCCAGTGACATCTGTCGCTTGGACTTCTTTTATTGATGCATCATCTATGTACCAGGAACCAGAAGTAACAGCACCACTATCAAAAACAATATAAGCTCCTGCTCCACCAGCAGTTTCTGTATAATAAATAGAGATTTCATTCCAACTATCTTGGGTAAGTCCGGTTTGCGATGCGTCATACACATCCCCAGAATCATCTCCTTTCCTAACGGTTATGGTTACCGTGGTTTCATCATCTGGATAAACCCAAGCATTCACCTTATAACGCTTATCTGTTGTGGTGGTAAAAACATCTGACTTTATTCCTTCATTCGCGGCATCTGGAACAAATTTACGACTATAAGTGTCATTTTTTATTTGGGTGGTACTTTGTTCATTCGTAGCTGGAGCAGAAGTTGTATCTGCCCAATTACTATCGGCTTCCATGGTTCCATTAGTGATGAGTTCTGCTCCGGTAACGATTCCATCACGATTTGCTAGAGTCCAATTTCCGATGAGTCCATCCGTGAGGGTTTTATTTCTAGTGACAGTGGTTTCATTATAAAGTTGATAAATTTCGCGAACGAAAAGGGCACGATTATAGATGCGAACATCAGATATTTGTCCATTTAGATATCTACTACTTCCGTCTTCTCTTGCTCCAATATCAAGTGAGTGAGCATTAGTAAAATCATAACTTGCGGATGTTGTTTCGGAATCAGTAAAAACTCCGTTAACATAACCACTAACTAAGTCGCCACTTCTAGTTATAACAATATTATACCATCCTTTGCTAGCTGGTTCTGTCATAAGGGCAATTTCATTTCCCATACCAAAAGCATCATCACTTCTAAAACTCATAGGTTTTCCCAAACTCGCTTGATCATAAATAATAAAATCACCCACACCGTTATAGGTTCCTTTTGCAAGTATACAACCATCTAGCACATCCATTTCAAACCAAGCACTTATTGAAAAATCATTTGTGCCAAAATTTAAAACATTTCCCATACTGATAAAAGTAGCACTGCCATCAAAATCATATGCTTTATTAGAAATACTGTTGTGATTAGTAGTATATCCGGCACTAGCTCCCGCAGTAATTGTCCCATGTAGGTCACTTTCTGTGATATCTCCCATCTGTCCTCCAGTTTCTTCTGATTGCGCCAGTGTCCATCGTCCGATTAGTCCATTTTTTAAATTTAGTGGGGGATCTGGAATAGTTTCTTCATAGAGTTTTTTTATTTCCCAAGCAGAGAGCGCACGGTTATAGACTCTCACATCTTGTAATTTGCCATTAAAACAATAGTCATAAGTGGTAGAACCAGATTGCCGACAACCAATAGTAAGCGCGTGAGAGTTGGTATCGAGAGAAACTGTTTTGGAAGCCGTCCCTCTCACTACTCCGTTTATGTAAAGATTCAATGTCGAACCATCAAAAGTTCCCCCCAAATGAGACCACTGTCCCGCTGGAATTTCTACGGACGAAGCGGCGATTGTTGCCTCGGCAGATTCATAAAAATAAAGACGAGGTTTTTTATTCGCTCCCTCGTCATTCATATCGAGACAATACACTTCGCCCCCTCCTCCATCTCCTTTACAAAGAATCGCAGCTCCATCTGTTTGGGCGAGGGTGTCAGGATTCACCCACGCAGAAATAGTAATGTTTGTAACATCAAGATTCGCAGTATCTGGTATGGTTGCATAATCACTCGTCCCATTAAACTCCATCGCAGAATTAGCCGTCTCGTATCGGTCTGTCCCGTATACCGTCGCGTCCTGATACAGAGTTCCGTGGTTTTCATTAGAAGTAGAATCGGAAGCTTGGAGTTCTTTAATTGAGGCATTGTCCACATACCAACTACCGGAACTAGAAGCACCGCTGTCAAAGATGATATATGCTCCAGCACCTCCGGCTGTTTCTGTATAATTAATAGTCAATTCATTCCAGCTATCTTGAGTGAGTCCTGTTTGGGAAGTGTCATAGACATCTCCGGAATCATCTCCTTTCCGGACAGTTACCGTCACTGTTGTTGTGTCATCCGGATACACCCACGCAGAAATCCGATACATTTTACCGGTAACAGTTGCGAAAACATCTGACTGAATTCCTTCATCCACAGCATCAGGAATAAATTTGCGACTATATAATCCGTCGTGTACTTGGGTAGTGCTTTGTTCGTTGGTTGCAGGAGCAGAAGTAGTATTAGCCCAATTGGCATCTGTTTCCATAGTGGTATTAGTCACGAGTTCTGATCCGTACCATTCATTCGTATCATTGAGCATCCAGTGTCCAACCAAGCCATCTGCACTTTCGTGAAGATCTGTCCCAGCGGTTTTGAAAAAACTTCCTACCCAATCAAAAAACCCAGCATTTACCGTTCCTCCGAAGAGGAATGCAATGATTAATGAGTAATGAATAATGAGTAATAGTTTTCGTTTCATTTTATAGTTTCTAGTGTTGTCATTGCGATCGACCGTAGGGAGTGAAACAATCTAATTTTGTGTATTGTCTCATCCCGTACTTGATACGGGATCCAGTCAATAAAAGAAATTCCTTTGTTTTTTTTATTCATAATTCTTCCATTATTTTAGCATAAACTTTAAGTTTTGTTCGAACTGAGGCTTCCTTCCTTCGCGGAAGTGACGAATGGAGGGTGTGAAAGAATGAGAGTGAGACAGGATTTTTTCATAGTATTATTTTCCTGATTATATTTTACATCTTTTGAGAGGGTAGGAAAGAATCATTGTTATTATTTTTGACATTGTTTTTCTATTTGCTACATTATAAGTAATCTCTATGGAAGAGACCCTGTTAAGGCACGTCATTAATGGGGTCTCTTTCTATACTTACATAAAATAACCGCTGACGCTTCGACATTTCATAACAACGCCTCAGATTCCAGACAAGCTGGAATGACTGAAAGAAGGGAATTTTTTTTGAGGCATTTTGCATTTTATTTCGGAGATCCTTCGACTGACTTCGCTTCCTCAGGATGACATCTTTTCAGCTTTTAGACTTTTAAACTATTTCTATTCTTCATTACTCATTAATCATTGTCCTAGTCCACCTGTTCGTATGATGCGATAATTCCTGTTTCGTCCGCATCGGTAGAGATCAGAGTTAAGACACCTTTCTTTCCTGTGAGAAGAGAAGCAGGAGTGGTTCCAATCCATTTCCAACTAGCATTGAAAGAAGTGAAGGTGCGATCACCTCCATTAGCATCAAAAACAATCAGGACAGATTTAGAAATAGTGGCACTCCTATTAGAAGTAGCCATAGAATCTACCGCTCCAGTCAAGCCAATAGTCTGAACGGCTCCCCCGTCTAGATCAATAGTAATCGCTCCAGTAGTTGTCCCTCCAGTTTCTATAGCAAATCCTAAATTACCTTCACCAGAGATAGTAATTTTTTCTGTTCCACCCATAGAAAAACCAAGGACATCATCTGCGCTTTCATAAAATCCAGTATCTCCATCACCAAAAGCCAATGATGGAGCGCCAGCCGTACCAGCTCCTTCTATTATCGTTTGAGTTCCTTGCCACTTTGTAAGTTGTACTCCGTCTACCTGAACGGTTACATTTTCCACAGCTCCCATATATCCGTTAATTCCAGTATTAGCGTAAACTTTATTTGGAACAAAGACCGCATTAGTCAAAGTCCCACTACCCCAATAAATTCTAGCATTGTTAGTATTCCATCCCCTTAGGTATGCATCTCCCACAATAGTTTGATTGGGATTATCTCCCGATGGAACAAGTCCCATTTCTGACGCACCAAATTCAAAAATTCCCATATCTGTATTACCAGCAAAAGCCAATCCTGGAGTTTCTACTGTTCCGTCTGGAACAAAAACTTGACCGGTTCCTTTGGGAGTCAGTTGGAGATCAACGTCGGTATCTGTTCCGGCGGTTGCAATTATCACATTTCCACCTGTGGCGGCTGGAGTAACATCAAGATAATTTACTCCTGTTCCGATAGTATTTATCCTAACTCCTTCAATTCCACCAGCGATAATAGAAACTTGATCAGCAGCATTCGAACCGATTCCAGTATCGGAATCACTAGTAAAAGAATAGGTTGGGGTTGTAGCGGTTGCTTGTACGGCTAGGATTTCAGCAGTAGGAGCTGTGGCGATGGAAGCAAAAGAATTTGTACTAAAGGAAAAATCATTTGTTCCAGAAATAGATACTTGAAGAGTGTCATCGACACTTTCATAGAATCCTGTATCCCCATCACCAAAAGATAGAGAGGGGAGAGTGGCTAGATTTCCGACAGATCCCGGAGAGATAACAACTTGCGTTTCATCTACTCCTCCGTTGCTGTCCGCACTAGCTTTGACTTTGAAGATATTATCCGCATCGATCATGAAGCTGTAACTCATTTCATCTCCATCTGTGGGAGTAGCACTTACGGGCATATTCACCAGAGTAATGGCTCCACTGTCTTCTGTGGCTTCTATCGTGCCCACATTCAAAGCTCCTCCTACATAGATTTCATCAGTAGTACCCACTTTAAACATATTTACATTTCCGGTTCCAGCGTTATCTATGGCACGAACCCAAGTGTCGTTAATTATAGAAGTGGTTCCATCATTGAGGATATTAAATTTTGTATTTCCTCCAGAAGCAAAATTAGCAAGATAGCTAGTGTCGGGACTTGCCGTATCTGTCTGATTTACATACAGTCCGGTATCATTTCCGCTTGTGGCTTTATTTACAGTATAATTTAAGGAAAGAGCAATTTCATTTCCGATTGCCTCATCAAGAGTAGAAGAAATAGAATGATTTCCTGATACTTGAAGCACTACTCCAGAATTTCCTGCTATAGAGATATTTAAAGCATCGTCAGCAGATTCAAATAAACCAGTATCTCCATCACCAAAAGCTAAAGTAGGAGTTGCGGCATCATTTTCTTGAGGAAGGGTGAGTTGTGCTCCACTTACCGGAGTCAGACCAATTCCTACATCTCCTGTGGTATTAATCGTCAAAAAAGGATTAGTTCCGGCTGTCGTCCCATCTCCAATTTGGAAATAATCATTATCGTCTCCACCTTCATCTGCCGTTACTCCCAGCCAGAAATCAGTATCACTGGCAGTAGAACCATCCAGAATAAGAGCGGGGTCGGCAGCATTAAGAGTAAGACTTTCGGCAATACCGCCGTCTTTGATAGTAAGTTCATCAATAACTACTCCATTGGTAGAAGTTTGTTCAGAAATAGTGTCTACATTTATATCTGTAGCATCAATTATAATGTTTCCTCCCAAGGTAGTAGTTCCGCTTACAGTTAGATCGCCAGTAACAGTTACCGTTTGGGTATCAATTCCTCCGGAACCATCCGCCTGGGCGGAAACTTTTAAGATATTTGTTCCATCAATTTTAAAGGCATAACTTTCTACCGTGTTGTCAGAAGCAGAACTAGATATTGACATATCCATAGCAGTAACAACTCCTGAATCTTCCGGAAATCCCAAACCTCCTGGGAAGTAAAGTGGTCCTCCTACTTCTATAAAGTCAGAAGTACTGAGTTTGAATAAATTCACAATTCCAGTTCCCGCATTATTTATCGCAGAAATCCAACTGTCATTGGCAATAGTTAAGGGGCTAGAAGGGGAGGTAGTTCCAATTCCTACATATCCTGCATCACTTACAAAAAATGCAGACGAGCCATTGTCTTGAATATCGAAATCTCCAGTTCCAGAAAGATTAAATATCATTGTGTTCGCCCCCTGAGTGGTTGTCGTGCTTGCATCTAGAGTCATACTATCTGAGAACTTGTCCCAATCTAAAGTGTCAGCTACAATAGAAGCCGTTCCTAAATTAGTTAACGCTGATCCGTCTCCAGAAAATGCAGTAGCAGTTACAGTTCCAGTGGAATCAATTCTGGCTTTTTCGGTTGCTGTGGCTCCACCAGTCATAGTTTTGAAAACAATATCTGCATCTTCTGTCGTTGAAGTTACATCAGTAGTAACAGCTTCAATAGTTGCAATAACTTCATTATTGTCAGCTGATGTTTCTTGTTCAAATTCGATACCAACTCCAATACTGGCTACTGGAGTATCACTAGTAATATGAGATATTTTCTGGCCAAAAGATACAGTATTAGTAGCACTGTCAGAAACTTCAGTATGAAAAAGTCGGTCAGGACTAGTGGTTCCAATTCCAACATTACCAGAACTAATGATTCGCATGTATTCGGTAACAGTGCCATCTAAAGCTGTCTCAAAAGCTAAATAACTATCTTGAGTAGAACTAGTAGAAGTCCAATCTTGTTCTGTCCCCACACTTATTCTGGCACTATCTACAACAGCAGGAGTCGCTCCGTCATAATAGAATTGATTAAATAACACGGATGTTTCGGTTCCATCCATATCTGCGGCATTGACGGGATTTGTTAGCTCTACAATATCTAGATTCGCTTTAGCAGTTCCAGCTTTTTCTATATCTAAAAAGGAAGAGGGAGCAATTGTTCCCAAACCTGTATCCCCATCTTTAACGGTTAATCCTCTCCAACATTCCCCATTATCAATTGTGGCATCATTATCTAGATCCACATGGGTATATCCAGTTGTACAAATTCCTTCAGAAGGATTGGTTACTTCTCCCATCCCGACATCATCTGAAGAATCATCATGCCAAAAATTCTGTAAAGTTTCGACGATTTTATTGAATTCAGAAAAGAAAAATCGATCTCCAGCCGCTTTATTGGAAGGGACATCATTTACATCCTGAATTGCAGAGAATGTAGTAGAGACACACAAAACCCCCATCCCAAGGATGAGCCCTCTTATAGCCAAGGTTAAGGTTTTTTTGTGGGACATGAATTGCGTTTATGTAGGGTCTGCCGAATTAGTGAATTTTTTCGTCAAAATCTTTGATACTCAACACTGTGTATGACTACACAGCTTATTCCGTTTCCCGATTTTTCCTCAAACTTCATCAAATTCAGCAATCCCTATGCAGGTTTTTCCTATTACAAATTCTGCCAGAAGTTACGGGAAAAACCTAAAAAATACGGTAAAAACTTAGAAATTTAGGTTGCGGAAAAAGGGATTTATTTTGAAGTTGTAGTTCTAGCATTCATTACATTATAATATAACAAATTAGGAGTTGGACAGAAAAGAAAAAAAATTTACACTTTAAAGGTGAAGAATTTTTTAGGATTTCTGCTTATTGTCTTAATAGTTGTTGGTCTGTATTTAGGCCGAGGATTTTTGTCTAGCTTAACTACTAGTATGTTTTCTCCTCAGTCTAGCGTAGTGAGTGATTCTGGACTGATAGCTTACTGGGATATGAATTTAGATGGCGGGGCAGATGGAACAGTCAAAGATATGTCCAGATATTCTAATGATGGAACGAATTATGGAGCAACTGCTACCGAAGGTAAAATAGGAGCAGGGATGAGTTTTGATGGAGCAGATGATGTCGTGTTTATGACTGGGTCAGATGATTCTATTTTAGATGTAGGAGCGGAAAGTTTTAGTTTGTCTGCTTGGGTAAAGCCCATCGGAACGAATAGTGATAAAACAATTATGCGTAAGAGAGGGAGTCAACAAGGATATTTATTAGAAGTAGTAGATGATGATGAGGTAAGCTTACAAATAAGAAATACAGATGTTGATACCATGACGGTTACTACTCCCGCAGAATCATTAACAGTTGGAGAATGGAATCATGTGGTAGCGGTGGGAAGTTTGTCAGATGTCTGGACATTAAGTATTTATGTGAATGGAGTATCAAAAGTGAGTACGACACAGGATTATGGAGGAAGTATTACTATTCCGAGTCAATCGTTTCAGATAGGAGGGAGGTATACTGTTGCTAATTATTTAAATGGCGCAATAGACGAAGTAAGAGTGTATAAAAAAGTACTCACTCCCACAGAAATCACGGCTCTCTACAACGAAGGAAATATCCAAGGGAAACTTGTCCTTAATGCTCAAGAAGAATCAGGAGAAGGACTCGTTGGTTGGTGGCCGTTACATGAAGATATGCAAGGATCAGGATTGAGTAGTGAATTAAATACCACTAATGATGCTCTTTCTCCCACTAATGATGCTAATGCGGAAATTTGGTATACAGTGGGTGATGCAAGTGCGACAGTGCAGACAGATAATCTTGATGTCGGAGATACTTACGGCTTACAAATAGACGGGGATACGAGTAGTGGGTTGGGGGCTCATACATTTGGATCAACAATTGGTTTAGAAACGGGGAAAGAATATATTTTAAGTGTGAGAGTAAAAGTAAGTTCTGGTAGTAATTGGGTATTACATGCGGGATCATCTTATAATAATGGTCCTCCATATATTCAGAGTAGTCTTTTTCCTAATAATGGAGAATGGAATACCGTTACATTGCAATTCACAGCTGATACTGCTACTGGATATGGAGAATATGTAGTTTTCCGTCATCAGGATTATACGGCAGGGGGACGAATTTATGTTTCTTCTCTTTCTGCAAAGCAACTTTATAGTACGGCAATGGATAAAACTTCTAGCGAGAATGATGGACGAATATATGGAATACCATCCTTTACTACCGATCATCATGGTAATAGTAATAAAGCTCTAAATCTTAATGGTACTAGTGATTATTTGAATCTTGGAGATGTCTTAGAATTCGATAAAGATGATCCGGCAACTTATGCTTTTTGGATTTATCCAGATGATACGATAAATGCAGCTATAATTTCTAAAAGTGATGGTTCTACTGCTTATAAAGGATGGCAAATTTTTTTAACAAGTGGAGCTGTATCATATAGGAATTATTATGATGGAACATCTACAGGTATTAAAGTTTTAGCAGATAATGTTCTTACTGAAAGTGATTGGAATCATGTAGTAGTAAGTTATAGCGGAAGTGAGGTAGCTAGTGGTGTAAAAATTTATTATAATAATGTACTTCAAGCAGACACAGATCTAATAAATGCTGGTTTTGGTGGTTCTACTACAAATAATGTCGAAGTGCTTATTAGTAAATATACTTACACTGATTCGGGATATTTTGATGGAAAAATTTCTGATTTCAGAGTGTATAATCGAGAGTTGTCTGTTGCGGAGATTTCAGATGTTTATAATTCCTATAATCCGGGAATATCTATGAGTTCATATACCAAAGGAGCGGTAGGACACTGGTCTTTGAACTTAGAATGGTCCAATGGAACGACGGTTATGGACAGAGTACCGAGTGGAAATAATGGAACGGCTACAAATAGTCCTATTATTGGTAGTCGAGCTACCAAATTTGATGGTGCTGATCAATTTGTAGATATTGGAGATACTACTCACACATCTGTCAAAACCATTTCTTTTTGGACTCAAGCCGATGACATCACGAGTCACACGGATTATCCGATTGATCTCAATGGTACAGACTATATTTCTATTGTTGATGGAGAAGTCACGCTTGGGGGATTTGCGGATGGAACAAATATTATTTATACAGGTAGCGTAGCCGAAGAAGCGACCATTCCAGACATTACGGGGTGGCATCAGGTGGTGATTACTTCCACAACGGGACGCAATGCTTCTGATTTAGATATTGCGCGACTGGAAGGCACGGGCTATCACGATGGAAAAATTGCTGAAGTGCGAATTTGGGATCGAGTACTTTCTGCCGTAGAAATAACGCAACTTTATATCCATGGACGACCGACTACGAGTGTAGAGAGAGTGGCAGAATTAAATGGCACAGATCAGTACTTCACTTTGTCAGACGGAGATACTGCCGGAAATGATTTTGAACCGCCACTCGATACAGACATCATGATTGAAGCCTGGGTTGATGCCGATGCCTTTGCCGCGAATCAAATTCTGGTCGGAAAAACATCGGATGTGACTGGATCGACAGATCTTTATGGCATGTATCTTAATACGAGTGGCAGATTGGTCGGAAAAATAGCAGATGCAGATTCTGTTACTACTTCCACAGATGATGGTACAGCAATTACGATTAATACATGGAATCATGTAGCTATTTCGTTTGATCGAGATGGAAATATGACGCGGTATGTAAATGGAAGTGCTTATGGTACTGCAGATGATATCTCTAATGAAGCAGGAGCCATTACCAATGCTTTAGCTTTCTCTCTTGGAGCAGAGTCAGATGGTGGACTACCTCTTAATGGACAACTAGATGAGGTGAGATATTATGAATTTTCTTCGGGAATTCCTTCGGATATTGCAACTCATATTTTATATAATGCCGGAAGTATGGGACGCATTCATGATGCTCTTAAAACTTCTCTCGTAGATGGATGGGATTTAAACGGAGATCCTTTCGCCCTCAAAGAAAGTGGTCATGATCTGACCAATAATGGGAGTACGACATTTGTGAAACCCTGAATTTAGGGACAAGGGACATGGGACAAGATTACGAGTAATCCCAGTGAAATAGCCCCGCTTCGCGGGATTTCACGGGACAGGTGGAAGAATGAGGCGTTATATTATAATATAACAACAAATTTGTCATTCCAGCTTGTTTTTTCTCCCCTAGCAGGGGAGATTAAGAGGGGTATAATAAAAGTATCTAAATTTTTTGTAATGAGTGAGCTTATTAATCAGTCTCAAGTAAAAAACAAAAGACAAAAATTAAGAAATAATCTGACAAAACCAGAGGAAGTACTTTGGTATTACATAAGGAAAAGACAAATCTTGGGAATAAAATTTCGTAGACAATGTTCTATTGGTAAATATATCGTTGATTTTTATTCGTTTGAGAAAAAACTTGCTATTGAAATTGATGGAGATAGTCATTTTGAATCAAAAGAAGCAGAAAAACACGACAAGGATCGAACAAAATTTATAGAATCTCAAGGAATACAAGTTATTCGTTTTTTTAATACAGACATAATGAAAAACATTGAAGGTTGTATAGAAGTGCTTAAGGGATCCCTAAATAGGGAATAATTTTCATACCCCACCTAACCTCCCCTGCTAGGGGAGGAATAAATATCCACCAAAGTTTAGGATAACTAATTCATCCAATTCTTCGGATCTTCATGAAATCTTTCAAGACTCTCTTTTTCTTCTGGGGTGATTTTTCCCATTTCGAGTAAAGCTTCAGCTATTTCTGAGAACTTGGTCATGGGATGGAGTGAGACATTTCCTTTTTCAGCGTTTTCTTTGGCTTGCGGGGTATCCCAAGAGAAAATAGCTAAAATGTCTGTTACCGTGGCATTTAATTCTTCTCGTAGAGCGTTTGCGGAGACAATAGATGATCCAGCAGTAGAGAGTGCATCTTCTACGACCAAAATGTTTTTTCCTTTATCGCATCTTCCTTCGACCATTTTTCCTGCGCCGTGTCCTTTTGGTTTGGAGCGGACATAGAGAAGGGGGAGATTTAGTTTTTGGGCGACAAATGATGCCCAAGGAATACCAGCTGTTGCAGTACCCGCAACAACTTCTGGATTAAAGTCATTATCCTTAATAGTTTTACACAAGTTTTCCACAACCAACTCCCTAGCATCTGTCAGAGACATTAATTCTCGACAGTCGCAATAAATAGGCGAGCGGATACCACTTACCCAAGTAAATGGATTCTGGAAATTTATTTTTACAATTTCGTGTTTGACGAGGAGTTCGGCAATGGTTTTCATGTGAAAATAGTATCTCGTATTTTGTATTTCGTATCAAGTATCATGTATAAAATGCCAAATAAAAAATTTTAAAAACCAAATATCTAGCTATAGAAACGAATACTTATGATGGCGATAAGAATAGAATCAGGAGATTGACTCATCATTAGATCCCGCAATAAATGCGGGATGACAGAGGGGGGAGGGATGCGGGATGACAAGAATAAATAAATGCGGGATGACAAGTTTAATTTCAACCCGGGTTCTAGGATATTTTGAACCCGGGTTAAAAATTATGCGGGATGACAAGGATTTGGTATATTTAAGATGTTAGTTTTTGTAAAATACAAATCATGAAAAATCACAAAATTGCTCTTTTTGAAGGAAAAAGAATTAGAAAAGTTTTGCACAATGGTGAGTGGTGGTTTTCTGTAATTGATATTATTACCATTTTAATTGATTCTGATCGTCCTAGAAAATATTGGAACGATCTTAAGAAGAAGTTAACTGAGGAAGGATATATTGAAGTGTCCGAAAAAATCGGACAGTTGAAAATGGAATCATTAGATGGAAAAATGCGTGAAACCGATTGTGCTAACACTGAAACAATTTTTCGTATTATCCAATCTATCCCATCACCAAAAGCAGAGCCTTTTAAGAGATGGCTAGCAACAGTGGGATACGAACGAGTTCAAGAAATAGAAAATCCAGAACTTGCTATGCAGAGAATGCAAGAGTTATACGAAAAAAAAGGATATTCTAAGAGTTGGATTGATAAAAGATTACGAGGTATTGCTGTTAGGCAAGATTTAACCGATGAATGGAAAAACAGAGGAGCAGATACAAATATAGAATATGCTATTTTGACTAATGAAATTATGCAGGGTGCTTTTGATATGAAAGTTAATGAATACAAGAAGTTAAAGAATCTAAAACGAGAAAATTTGCGAGATCACATGACCGATTTAGAACTAATTTTGACTATGCTTGAGGAAGCTACAACTACAAAAATCACTAAAGGTCGTGATTCTAAAAAATTTCCTGAACTCAAAAAAGACGCTGAAGATGGAGGATATGTAGCAGGAAGAACACGAAAAGATATTGAAAGTCTCTCAGGAGAGAAAGTGATTTCAGAAGGAAATTATTTAAAGATTCCAGAAAAACAGAAAAGACTTAAGGAAAAACGGATTTAAAAAAGGTGCGGGAGGACAAGTTTAATTTCAACCCGGGTTCTAGGATATTTCGTAAGACCAAAGTTTAGACTTGGCAAAAATTATTGTATTTACTTTTCAGCTTTTAAGCTTTTAGACTTTTTAGCTATTTTAGATTATTCATTACTCATTACTCATTATTTTATAGCTGGATCGACTTTAGCTGCCTCTGGGATAGTTTCGGTAGATACTGCTTTTTGTGATTCTTCGACATTATCTGCGGTTGGTTTATCAGTCAAAAGATCATCATTTACCGTCGGGTCTGCGGCGGCGGCTTTTTTAATTATTGATAAATTATCAATTCCCATTCGGGCTTCGATTTCCGCATCGACAAAAGCTTTTTTTCGTCCGAATTTCATTCGAGAATATTTCTTCACAATCTCCAGAACTTTGTCATTCTTGATGGATGGATCGTATAAAGTAGCTAAAGAAAACGGACGAGAAGTACTGTTATCGATATTTAATTTTATATACGCTTTGTAATTAGAGATTCCAATAATATCTTGTTGAGAAAGATCTGGGGCATATTCCTTCTCTAAGTATTCGGCGTCTTCTGCGCCCACTTTGAAATTCATCATTGTCCCTACATTACCAAACACCGCATCCTTTATTTTGGAATCTTTTTGTCCAATTGCTACTCCGCCAGCACTTTCTGACAACTGGGCAATATATTGGTGAGCCATGATTAGATTCAACCGATATTTACGAGCCTCAGATAAAATAGAAGCAAAAGTATCCGTAGCGAAATTCTGAAACTCATCCACATAAAGATAGAAGTCTTTACGGTCTTCTTTTTTCATATCTGCTCGAGCCATAGCCGCCATATTGATTTTAGAAACAATAATAAGTCCCAAAAGTTGGGCATTAATTCCTCCAATTTTTCCTTTAGAAAGATTAATCAAAACAATCTTTCCTTGGTCCATAGCTTCCCGTAAGTTGAAGGCAGATTTAGTTTGCCCAATCACATTACGCATCGTGGTATTGGTCACAAACGGACCAAATTTAGAAGTGAAGTAGGGGATCATTTCTTGTTTTTCTCGTTCACCAGTTTGAGCCATTTCGTTTTCCCAGAAGGCTCGCACGACGGGGTTTTTTACTTTAGAGACTTTATATTTTTGGAAATCATCATCGATGAACATTCGGGGAATATCTATCAAAGTAGCTCCTTCTTCTTTGTCAGCCATAAGAGTTAGACAAGCATTACGGAAGTAATGTTGAATTCGTGGACCGAAAATTTCATTACCAAATAACTTAATAAAGATTTCCATGGCGTCTAGCGAAGCTCTATCTTTTTCTTCTTCGGTATTTGCTTCTAAGATATTTAATCCCATCGGTCGTTCTCGGTCAGAAGGATCAAAAAGAACAACATCTTTTGCTCGTTCTTTTGGAATACAAGCGGCAATATCTTCTATTAAGTCTCCATGCGGATCTATGACACAAACGCCTTCTCCATTCTGGATATCTTGGACAGCCATATTCCAAAGTAAGATGGATTTACCAGAACCAGATTTTCCTAAAATATACTGATGACGAGTTCGGTCTTCCCTCTTAATTCTTACCATCTTCTCAATACCTCGGTATTTAGATTTACCGAGAATAATACCTTCGGTAGGTAGGTCTATTGGTGGAGGGAGAACCTTGTAGGGTAGCCATTTAATAGTTGGAATTTTGTTATATCTAGCGTCTGGAAAGTGGAAGATAGTAGCCAGTTCTTCAGTACAAAGTAGTGATGTTTTTTCCAAAAAGGCAGATAAACGATAATTAAAATTGTGTATCATAAGGGGAGCATTCCATTTGTTTATCGGAATAATCCGGCGGTTTTCAAAACGGTTAGTTCCTTTTCCTTCAAAGATATTAAAGGAGACAAAAACACCATTTAAGATTTCTTGGACGCGAGCTTTTTCTGGAGAACTAGCTAGTACTCGGATAACAGTTTCAAAACCTGGGGTATTAGCCTTCTCTCCGATAGATTTAGCAATTTCTTCATCACTTTGAAGCATTCTTACATAAGAATCTCCTCCAGATGCTCCCGGAGCATTAGATCCAGATTGAGCGGAATCATAACCTTTTAGGAAAACCTTAAAGGGAAAAAGAAGAATATTCAGGATTGGTCCAATAATTGGAATTCTAAAGCCATGACTTTTCTTGCCTTTGAACATCAGAGTTCCTTCTTTTTGAGCTCTTTTGCGCCAAGAATTAGAAGTGGGATGAATGATAAGTTGAATCACTCCTTTCTCCTCTTGGGTTAATTTAGAAAAAGAGTTAGACAGAGCATTTAAAGCATCATCTTCAATCTTTTTATAGGTTTCTATAGGATACCAGAACGGTTTTTGAGTATGAAAGTAATAACCATTAACATGGCTCCCCTTAGGGTTAATAACGAATCTTTCTTCTGGACTTAGGATTTCTATTTCTGCAGATTCATAGAAACTAGTAATCTGTTTTTGAATGATATTTTGATAATATCTGTCACAAACAATAACAAAGCTGAGTTGGCGTTTTTCAAATTGCAGTTCTAAAGAGATTTGAGGTTTCTTCCATAAAATATGGTTAATCCACTTGTTGTAGAGATTTAAATCGCGGGTTTCGTGTAGGGATCTAAATAATTGTTGTCCTTTACCAATTGCTTCATGGAAGTCTTTTTCTGTTCGCCTTTCATTGTCTAGCTTTGAATCATTTCGTGGTAAGGTAATCTTTAGATGGACAAATTCATCGTTCTTGAATTCTCGACGACGATGCCAATAACGCAACCAAAACCGAGAAAGAAAGGTCAGAAAAAGTGCTCCCAAAATAACAATAAATACCCAAACAAACCAAGGTAAGTTGAGATTCGTAGCAGTAACAGATGTTTCTGTAACAGCTGGGACTAGTTCGTTACCAAATTCTTGAGCAAAGTTATCCATAGATGAGATCTTTTAATCTCGGTATTATACAGGAGAATAGGGCTTTTGTCGAGCGTTTTTCGATAAAAAAGGGACATGGGACGAGGGACATGGGACAAGATCACAAGTGTCATACCGCATTTATTGCGGTATCTAGCCATGAAGTAAAGTAGGTGCTTAATTGACAGTCAGATCCCGTAATCCAAATGTCGTTATATTAACTCCAGTGGACAGGTAAATGCGGTATGACAGGGAAATTGTTAAGAAGATCCTTCATTACATTCAGGATGACCTATTTTTTATTCTTCATTAATTATTATTCATTATTCATTACTCATTATTCATTGTTTTGGCACTCCATTGATTTATCTGCCAATAAATGATAGAATTTATCTGATGGCAGAAGATTTATATAAGGTGCTGGGGGTATCCAAAGACGCTTCCGAGAGCGATATTAAAAAGGCGTACCGGAATTTAGCTAAAAAACATCATCCAGATAAAGGTGGCGAAGAAGCTAAATTCAAGAAAGTTAATGAAGCGTACGAGACTCTTTCGGATAAAACCAAGAGAGCTCAATATGATCAGTTTGGTGCG
>FLOH01000271.1_pt1 | contig 129972 bp, 100 predicted proteins | sample 756751 | NCBI WGS metagenome assembly FLOH01 (sample SAMEA4026879, study PRJEB14308) | marine metagenome | biome: coastal water; material: water | depth 74 m
CGAATCAATCTGCCTTAAAAAGCGTAGCAGGTTTTCAGTTCTACGGCTCACATCGTGATCAAGCCGCTTCAACTGACTGCGCCCCATTATCCCACCAATTTCTGTATTGCGAACATTGTACGCGGGGAAAGCAAAAATAAAATCGGGGTTCAATTCCGAGTTGCCCTGCAAATAAGCAGAACGCACTTTCTCATTGTTCGACTCACGAACCATCCCATGGGAACGCAACATGCGAAGTTGCTGGTAGATTGTTTCATCGTCAGTGCAAATCATACCACCTTCGATGGTGGTCATGTGGTGAGCATAATAAAAAGAAAAATTTGAAACCCAGCCAAAACTGCCAAGTTTTTTGCCATTATGAGTAGACCCATGTGATTCACAGACATCCTCAATCAGGGGAATGTTGCGATCTTCCAGTTCACTCAAAAGTTCATCAGTCAACCCATCGAAACCTTGTACATGAACAAGCAATACTGCTCGCGTATTTTCATTGATCTTGGCCAAAATATTTTTGGGAGCCATAGCCAACGTTCGAGGATCAATATCAGCAAATACGGGCTTGAAACCATTCTGCAGTACCGAAGCGATGTCTGAAACCCACCCCAATGGCGGAACGATGATTTCTCCTCCTTCTGGATGCAAAACCTTAAGAATAGACATCGTCAGCAGGTTTGCTGATGCACCCGAATTGACAAACACACTATATTTTACTCCAAGCCACTCTGACCATTCGGCCTCAAAAGCCCTTACATTCGCACCTTGCGTAAGGATTGGGTCATCCTGTTTCAAATGTTCAATGATCAGATCAAGATCCTCACGAAGGATGTTGTTACGCATCAAGGGGAATTTCACGAATATTTTGCCTTAGTAATATGTTTGGCTTTCAACATCAACAGAAAGTCCTTGAAAATTCATCAAACGTCTTACACGCTGATGCGAACAAAACTAACATAACCAGCATGATCATCACGAACCATGTGGTGGCAAACAACCTGAGAATATACATATCAGGCCAATAAAACCCCTGCTAGGGGAAGCAACTAATGAATTAACAGGGTGACACCCTAAATCTTGCCTGAGACAGACCACAACTCAGGCTCCATCTGGTTAGTCTATCCCAATTAATACCCCTTGCAACCAACAAAGACAGCAAGCTATAGAGAAAATATTCGGCATCCATTCCAAACATTTTTTATCATCGATCACAATAACTCAATTTCTCAAATCGCTCCATGATAAAAAATTAAGTTATTTATAATCCTATCTTAATTTTCATAAAATACCGGTAAATAGCAATGAGAGTGGAGGGATCCTCGATAGAAGAATCGTTGGCCATGGAAATAATTTGATCCATTTCAAAAAACCTCATTTCTCCATGACCTAGCTCATTGGGAATATATGGCCGATTCACCCTGCACTCGGTGGCAACAAAAAGCTGAATTCTTGCAGAAAAAACACCTCCATCTGGAGAAAAAAAGCCGAGCGGATGGAGCTTATTCTTGTCACAATCAAAACCTGTTTCTTCCTCAAGCTCCCTGGTAATAGAAAGCTCTTTTTCCTCCCCCGGCTCCAAAAAACCTCGTGGAATTTCCCATGACCAGCGGTCAATGGGATGACGATAAATATTTAACAAGGCTATTTTCCCCTTAACAATAGGCAGGACTGCCACGCCGGTCACCAAATCTGCAGTTTTCCTTTTATTGGACACCACAAGATAATCTTCTACGACATAACCGTCTCCACCTACCAAATGGTCAAAAAAAATCTCAAATTTACTGTTCTCACAAACTTGCATTCGTTTTATATGCTGAAAAGGGCGGGTGGCACGGTTCTCTATATCAGAAGATTTTTTTTCATTTCGCACCAATTTATTTCTCGCCAAATAAAGGCAACACCAAGAAACTCAGCATCACCTGTCGTTGTCATTATACGTCTTCAATAAAAGAAATGTTACATGGTTTCAATTCGCCTAGCAGGCTATCAGTCAACCCATCAACAAAACCAGCTCAAGTCAGAAGCTTTAGCAACCGACAAAACTATAGACATTTAAAGCCTTATCCCTTATATTGACTTCGGATATATTCATGGTAGCTAGACTCACTGGAACCTCTAAGCAATTTCCGAAGCCCAAAACCCCCTATCCTAAATGTGTAATGTTGAGAGAGCTTTTGAATGAGTAATAGAATAGATCTTCTCATAATAAGTCCTGGAAATAATAAATTAATTTATCAAGACTTAGCTAAGGAGTTTGCTGCCATAGAACCACCCATATGGGCAGGACTTTTAGCTAAATTCGCAATGAATAAAGGCTATAGCGTCGCGTTTATTGATCAAGAAGCCCAAGGGTTAAGTGTTGAGCAGATAGCTGGGAAGGGATCTGAATACAACCCACGCCTCACGGCTGTGGTTGTATATGGGCAGCAACCCTCTGCATCTACGCAGAATATGACTGTATCAGAGGACATTTGCAGTCAATTTCGCGACCACGTTCCTGACTCAAAAACTATAATGATTGGTGGTCATCCCTCGGCTTTGCCTGAACAAACATTAAAGTGTGGAAAAGTTGATTTCGTTTGCCAAGGTGAAGGACCCGCTACTGTAGATGCGCTTTTGCAGATAGCTGACCTGAACAACGAATCTTTATTGTCCAAAGTCCCCGGCTTATGGTTTTTTTCGGATAGCAAGCCCACTTTTACCAAGCCAGCACCCATAATTCCCGAATCGCAATTAGCGCAAACTCTGCCTGGAGTTGCCTGGGACATTTTGCCTATGGACGCTTATCGCGCCCATAATTGGCATTGCTTTGACCATATTAACGAGCGCCAACCCTATGCTTCCATATACACCAGCCTAGGGTGCCCTTTTAAATGCACGTTCTGTTGCATTAACGCTCCTTTTGGAAAGGCCAGCATCAGATATTGGGATCCAGACTTTGTTATAACTGAACTAGACATCCTTGCAAATAAATATGGTGTTAAAAACATAAAGATCGCTGATGAGATGTTTGTGCTACAAGAAGATCATGTCATGCGGCTCTGCGATCTAATCATTGAAAGAGGATATGATTTTAATTTTTGGGCTTACGCTAGGGTGGATACCGTTAAAGATGAATATCTTGAAAAATTAAAAAAAGCTGGTTTCAACTGGCTATGCCTGGGAATCGAATCGGGGAGCAAGCATGTTAGGGATGGAGCCGAAAAAGGGAAGTTTACAGGTAGTGATATCTCCAACGTAGTGAGAAAGATACAGGATGCGGGAATTTATATCATTGCCAACTATATGGTTGGACTACCTGATGACACTTTGGAATCCATGCAGGAAACCCTAGATATGGCTGTGGAGCTTAATTGCGAATGGGCTAACATTTACTCTGGAATGGCGTATCCAGGCTCGAAACTTTATGATGTCAGCATCGAAAAAGGTTGGGCTCTCCCAGAAAAATGGCAGGACTTTTCTCAACATTCCTATGGCCAAATGCCTCTTCCAACTGATTATCTAGAGGCTAAAGATGTCTTAAGGTTTCGTGACCAAGCTTGGCAACACTATTTTACAAATCCCAAGTATTTGGACATGGTACATGAAAAGTTTGGTCAAAATGTTGTAGACCATATTAATTCATTAAGCTCCGTCACTCTAAAACGCAAGCTTCTGGAGGAATGTCCCACGCTATGACCTCTACTACGGATACAAAAACAAAAAATTCCCCTCAAAATATTCAATTCCTTTTTGACAAATCACAATGGTTGCGCCGTGAAATTTTTAATATGGTTATCCGACAGCAAACTGGTCATATTCCATCCAGTTTCTCCTGCATAGAAATACTGTGCTCTCTATACTACGGTGGAGTGGCAAATTGTCCAGCTGACAATCCCAACCATCCAAATCGAGATCGAATATTTATGAGCAAAGGGCATGCTGCCATGGCCCAGTACCCTATATTGGCAGATCTTGGGTACTTCCCTGAGGAAGAATTAAATCATTTCACCGAATCAGGACATTTGTTAGGCATGTATGCAGATTTCCGGATACCAGGCATTGAAGGAATTTCTGGTTCTCTGGGGCATGGGATTGGCTTGGGAGCGGGGATCGCCATTGCCGCGCGCCATGACAATCAAAATCACCGAAGCTTTGTTATAGTTGGCGATGGGGAATGCTACGAGGGTTCAATTTGGGAATCAGCACTATTCGCCAGCCATCACAATCTGGACAACCTAGTCGCTATTGTCGACCGAAATAAACTATGCATTCTAGGCGAGACTGAAAAACTTTTGAAGTTAGGGGATTTGGAATCCAAATGGAACAGCTTTGGCTGGCATGCAGTTACCGTAGACGGGCATTCCTATAAAAGTATTTTTGAGGGTTTCTCGCAAATTGGAAACACGAATGGAAAGCCACTGGTACTAATAGCTGACACTATTAAAGGAAAAGGAATCTCTTTTATGGAAGGAGAATCAAAGTGGCACAACCGAATGCCCAGCGAAGAACAAACAGCTCAGGCCTTGAACGACCTTTCCAATAATCCCATTTGTAGCTAAGGAAGGAAATTAAATTGTCTAAACCTATGTTAATGCGGGATGCCTTTGTAAACACCCTATATGAAGCGGGTAAAAAAGATAGAGATTTGTTTTTTTTAAGTGCTGACTTTGGTGCTGCCGCATTAGACTCTTTCCGCAAAGATCTCCCCGGCCAATTCATTCACATGGGAATCTCCGAACAAAATATGGTGGACGTTGGAGCTGGGTTGGCCCTGTCTGGGAAAAAAGTTTTCCTCTATGCTATGGCTCCGTTTATTACCGCCAGGTGTTACGAGCAAATCAAATCTGTTATTGCCTCTATGCAGCTACCCATCACCCTTATTGCCGTAGGTGTTGGCTTGGGCTACGATCATGCTACCTTGACCCATTTCACCCCCGAAGACATAGCTTGCATGAAAGCCCTAAATGGAATCGAGGTGCTTAGTCCCTGCGACCATAACTCCGCAACGCAAATGGCGCGACTGTCCGTTGAAAAACCGGCCTTTCGTTATATCAGGCTGGAACGACAACCCCAAACCGTAATTTATGAAGAGAATGACTTTTCCGCTATACAACAAGGATACTCAGTTCTATCTGAAGGAACTGATATCTGCCTTGTAGCCTGTGGATATTTCACTCATAAAATTTTAAAAGCCAAGGAAATTTTAAAAGAAAAAGGAATCAACGCAGGAATAGTGGATCTATTTCGCATAAAACCACTCAATAGAGCCGGTCTTATGAAAGTTTTCGAAAAGTATCCGGCGTTATTAACAGCTGAGGAACAATTGCTCGAGGGAGGATTTGGCAGCGCAATTGCCGAACTAATTACAGACGAACAATCTCCAATTGCCCTAAAACGTTTGGGCATTCAAGACGGCTTTACAGTCGTCAATGGCAATCGCGATGAGCTCCATCAACTCTACAAAATTGATACGGCAGATATTGTGAATAGCGCAGAACAACTCGTTAAAAATATCCGACAAAATATCAATCATTAGCTACACACTTTATGAATTATAAAGCGGTCTCACGCTTGTTCTCCAAATACCACTTATAAGTTCGCCGAAGACCCTCATGGAGAAGTATTTTAGCATCCCAACCTGTTGCGCTTATTCGGGAGCTATCCAGCAATTTTCGTGGAGCACCATCTGGTTTCGTTCGATCCCAATTAAGAGACCCCTTGTAACCGACAACTTCGGCAAGCAATTTTGCGAGCTCCTTGATGGACACATCTACGCCCACCCCAATATTGAGAGGGAAATCCAAATCAGAGACATCTCTCTCCAATAGATGCAAACAAGCATCAGCAATATCGTCCGCATGAACAAACTCGCGTCTCGGAGAACCACTGCCCCAAAGGGTAACGGAATCAGCCCCACGCACCTTAGCATCATAAAGTCGGAACATTAACGCTGAAAGAACATGAGCAGACTTTGGATCAAAATTATCATTGGGACCATAAACGCTGTTTGGAATAAGAGGAATAAAGTTGTTACCTCCGTATTGCTTGTTGTAGGCCAAACACATATAAACACCTGCAAGCTTGGAAACAGCGTAAGGCAAACTCGTTGGCTCTAGCTTACCAGAGAGAAGAATGTCTTCTGTCATTGGCTGAGAACATTCTTTTGGGTACATACAGGAAGAACCAAACAGAATCAATTTGGACACATTAACTTTTTGCGCTGCCCTCAAAACGTTGAGCTGGATAGCAATATTTTCTTCCATAAAGCTGGCAGGGTAAGTATCGTTCTCAACAATTCCACCAACACGCCCGGCAGCTAACAACACATACTCAGGCCTTGTTTCTCCAAAAAATTTATCCACGCACCCTGCGCTCTGAAGATCCAACCGATCACGTGGTAACGTAATTATCTGGCTATATCCCTCACTCCCCAATCTCCGAAGCAATGCAGAACCTATGAGCCCCGCATGACCGGCGATAAATATTCTTGCATCCTTTCTCATAATTTATCTCGAACCAAGCCATCAGGCTGATAATACATTACGCGACTACCAGAGTAATCAAAGTCGAAAGGGACCAAGATTAAATGTTTTAATTTTTCACGAACTTGAGCCTGAATTTCAGGCCTTACAAAAAACAGGACAAAACCACCACCACCAGCACCAAGAAGCTTGCCGCCCGTTGCGCCAGCACTCATAGCTCCTTCAAAAATCGCATCAATTTCTGACGTAGAAACCTTATCAGAAAGTTTGCGCTTATATAGCCAACTCTCATGCAATAGCTTGCCAAAATCCCCAATGGGAGTATTGTTGTCATGGAGGATATTAATAGATTCATCCACCATCTGCCCCATACACCTCAGTTCGCTTTCACGGCTTTTAAGGTTTTTAATTTTATCTTTTGCGATTTCTGATGCAAACCTGGTAAATCCTGTAAAAAAAAGCATCAAATGGCTCTGAAGTTCCTGAAAACGATCCTTGGGCAAAGTAACTGGTGATACCTGAAAAGTATCATTAACTTTAAACTCGATCCGGTTAAAACCGCCAAAAGCAGCCGATATCTGATCCTGCGACCCTACACTTTCTTTTATTATATTTTGCTCTATATGAATCGAATTCCCTGCAAGATCTTCTTTTGAAATATATTTGCCTTCAAGGGCGGAGAGAGCATGAACCAAACCAACGGTAAATGATGAACTGGAACCAAGGCCTGCCCGTGCTGGCAAATCACCATCATGATGAATTTCAAGTCCCTTTTCGCAACAAGACCAGTCAAGGGTTGCGCGAACTGAAGGATGCTGTATTTCTTCGATTTTTTTTACATTTTCAATATGAGAATACACTATACGGTGCTTGTGCTCAAAGAATGGGGGTAGGTATCGGCAAGAAATGTAGCAATATTTATCGATCGCTGAGGACAATACCACCCCACCGTGCTCTCTATACCAAGCCGGATAGTCGGTACCTCCCCCAAAAAAAGAAATGCGAAATGGAGTGCGCGTAATTACCATTTATTAGTCAAACCAAACCTTCTAAATCTTTATTATTTTTTAACAGAACGGTTGACAATCAGCACCCCCAACGCAGTACATGATAATACTACTAAAGAGCTAGCAATAAAACCGCAATTTTTTTTTCAAGAAGACGTTTGTTCAGTAATATTCCCTAATACCACAGAAGTTTTTCCTTCCTCAGCTACTTTTCCCTTATCAAGACGGTACAAGTAATCACAATGCTCAACCGTGCTGAACCGGTGAGCTACAATAAGAATAGTTTTGTCTCCATGCAAGGCCCTAACCGCTTCCATCACACCTCGTTCAGTATCCATATCAAGTGAGCTAGTAGCCTCATCCAGTACTAGCACTGCAGGATCATGATAGAGAGCGCGGGCAATTCCAATGCGCTGGCGCTGACCACCTGAAAGACGGATTCCTCGCTCACCAACTATCGTATCGAGCCCTTGAGGCAGCTCATCAACAAATTGTTCCAATTGCGCAGCATGGATAGCCTGGCAAACAGCTTCTTCGTTAATTTGATCAGCATGCAAACCAAAGGCAATGTTACGCCGAAGAGTATCATCCGTAAGATATATGAACTGCGGCACATAGCCAATTTGGTTCTGCCAACCACGAAGGCTTGTTTGAATATCTACCCCATCAACCCTCACAACACCACTAGTCGGAGCGAGCAAGCCGAGGATCACATCAATTAAAGTACTCTTCCCTGCACCACTACAACCAACGAAACCGATCGAGGCACCTCTCGGGATTAAGATATTAACCTTGGATAGAGCTAAAGCCTCCGCAGATGGGTACTGAAAACTAACCTGCTCCATACTCAGCGTACTGTTTAGCGGCAGTGACATGCCAGACTGAGGAACCTTTATTGCATCTAGCAACTGAAATTCACTATATAAGGTATCAATCACTGGCAGTGAAAAATTCATAGCCTGAAAAACACCGAGTAAACGATTGACCGAGGGCATGATGCGAAATGCTGCGGCAGCAAATAAACCCACCACGGGCAAAAGCATCTCCACAGGCCTATTCTGGCCAATCATTATCACTACTAAAGCTGCCAATCCCACTATAGCAAGCAGCTCAAGAAATAATCTAGGTAGTGCCTGCACTGTTGCCCGGCGCTTATTGATACGCGCACTTCCTACATTGTGAAACCCGTATTGAGCAAAGAAATCACTTTCCCTCCCAAGTAGCTTCACATCTTTAACACCTCCCAGCCCCTGTTGCACATGCTGGATACACAACCCATCATGCAATTGTTGCCCTTCACCCCAACGTAGCATGTAACCACGGGTAAATCGATTAAAACCCCAACCAGCCAGGCCTAAGGCACTCACTACCAATGCTGCGCCAAAAGGTTCTACAACGAGAAGAATTACCGAAATACCTAGTACTACCAATATTTCCATTACCAGCAAAAGACCTTGCTGAATCACACCTGCAATGCCACCAGCATGATTAAGGATGTTACGAATTAATTGCGCTGAGTTACGCTGCAAATGAAAGGCATAGGGCTGGCGCATATAGCCCTCAAAAAGACGTTGAGAAATATTAGATTGAACCTTTGACACAAAATCCGCCTGTCTCCATGCAAAAAAAGCTAGAAACAATGCCTTTAATGCAAAGGCCCCGACCAATGCCAACATTCCGCCAATAACTAACCTCTCGTAGCTGGGATTACCTAGCATATTTAACCAAGGCACCATAATGGGATATTTGGATGCCAAGTCATTCTCAGTCATTAAAACCAGCACGGGAATTATTAGCCCGACTCCTAGCATCTCCATGACCATACCAACAAACATTAAGCATAATATTACAATAGCAACAGGCCGTTGACCTAGGGGAATCAAGTACCAAAGCTTTTGGGATGCCTTCATGTTATTTGGTTTTCAGAGTAATTTGAGCGATTCATTTCGGAACTGAGCCAACACGTCATATCAAACTATCTAAACTATTCAAGTAGTGCAACTTAATTTCGGGTAATTAACTTGTTTAGATATTGCTCGTGATCCTGAATCGAGCGGACACAAGAATACACCTTTATGGTCGGAGCCACATACAATCTGTTTAGAATTAGCAAACAGGTGGAGTGGAGGGGAAGTATTCGGTTGGTTCAAGTGGGCAGGGGCCATCATCCAGCAGATCAGAAAGGAAGTGAGGTGGCCACTAATCATCGCCATGAGGAAAGAGGTCTTAGGGATGCCTTTGCAGAGGACTATCAAATAATGTCATAGGAAGAAGATAATTTTGAAAATATCTGTAAAGAATTTAATGAATTTTTAGCTGCTCACCCGTAATAAATTAGGCACTTTGCACCATCCATCTTTTGCATTTGATTAAGATAATCACAGTTTGAAAAATCTGCATCTGTTATTGGGTCAAACGTTTTATTTCATCGCAAATGTATTCTGCAAAGGGAAGGGCGCAGGTAAAGCCTGGTGAGACGGCATTTAGCACATGAAAAGACTTGGAGTCTCCTTCTAGGACAAAATCCATTTCCAGTTTTTTTTCTTTCACATTCAAGAGCTGGGCGCGAATTCTTGTTTTCCCCCAATACTTATAGTTTTTAGATTGAACTCCTTTGAGCAGATTTGAAGCTAGATTTACCAACCGAGGACGGTAGTATTTTTGGATTTCTTCCCACGCCAGCTGTTTAAAGTCAAACTGGGAAAATGCTAACAGGCTGGACTGCCTTAAAAGAATATCGATAAATTCTTCCAGTTTAAACCCGTTAAGGCCATCATAGTGCTCTCGCCAAAAAGCGGGGATTGCAGTGGGACCTATTTTGCTCTTCCCATCCACCGTCAGGGTAAAATGAGTCCCCAAAAAAGGGTTACGCAGATTTGGGACGGGATAAATGTTTGTCTTTAAGGCTCCGGCTGGTTCATCAGAGTAGAGGTAAAGCCCTTTGAAAGGAAGAATACTGTATTTTTTGGAGAATCCAAAATCTTTACCGATGATGTCGGCATAGAGTCCTGCTGAGTTTATAATATACCCAGCGTCATAACTCCTAGTTTGAGTTTGGACGACATTATTATTTCTGCCAATATATTTTTCTCCTGTTTTAACCTCGACACCATCGCTTTGAATGTCTTGATGGAGGGATGACAATACCTCCACGGGGTCTACCGTTGATGTGGTAGGAGAAAATAGAGCTTGACCAAAAGTTTTAACACGGGGCTCTATGTCTCGAGCTTCTGCTTCAGAAACTTTGTTCAGAGTTACTCCATTTTGTTTTCCCCTGAGAAACAATTCCTCAAGACTATCTAGCTCTGTTTCGTTTTGGGCTACGACCAGTTTTCCACATTTATTGATCTTAAGGTTTTTAGATTGGCAGTATTCTGTAAGTTGTTTGTTGCCTTGACGGGTAAAGCGGGCTTTCAGGCTGTCTGAGCTGTAATAAAACCCGGCATGTAGCACACCGCTATTACGACCGCTTCCATGCAGTCCGCATTTGCTTTCCTTTTCGAGCAAAATAATTTTACAGCCAGGATGACGCTTCTTCAACTCGCGTGCAATACTGATACCTATAATTCCACCACCAATTACCAAAAAGTCACAAGTTGTCATTTTTTTCTATAATAGGAGTTTCTCTGGGGATTACTCGCAAAGAAAGATTAGAGAAATCGAGTGAAAGACCAAGAACCCTCAAAGTGGCGGCAAAAAAGATTTTAGCTACCGTTTTGAGAAGTGTCAATCGTTCGGCGCTGAAAGAATTACGTGATTCGTAAGATCATGAGTTTGGTTTATAATTTTAATCCTAGGACATGAGGAAGACGTTAAACATGAAAACACTATCGTAGGGCTTTCCGCCAGCACTAGATTTTTTGAATTTGCGCAGGGCTTTGCTCATGGATTCTTCAGGCCGCGATTGGGAAGAGAAGCCCCTTAAATAACCCCTTTAAAAGTCACAAAAGGTCACTCAAAAGTCATTACAGGAAGGCAGGAAAACTGGCGTCCCCAGCGGGATTCGAACCCGCGTCGCCGGCGTGAAAGGCCGGTGTCCTGGGCCAGGCTAGACGATGGGGACTTCCAAGTTTTAACGAAAAAAGAAGAAATGAGCCGCGAAGGGATCGAACCTTCGACCACTTGATTAAAAGTCAAGTGCTCTACCAACTGAGCTAGCGGCCCTTTCTTATAACCAAAAGCGAAGGTGAGAAATTAACAAACCTACTTTAACATGTCAATGCATTTATTTGGCTTGATTTTATGCCTAAGGCCCAATAATATCTATCTTTAACCTGTTTTCTCTCTGATCTCACAAAACCTGCTCTATAAAGAGGCTCTCTTGGAAAAGTCTGAAAAAATCTGGCTCGATGGAAAAATGGTCCCTTGGCACGAAGCCAATGTCCATGTCCTCACTCATACTCTGCACTACGGATTCGGCGTCTTCGAAGGCATTCGTTGCTACAACTCCAAAGATAACGGATCGGCCATATTCCGCCTGCAGGAACATATCGACCGGCTGTTCCAATCCGCCGTCATTCTCGGCATTGAAGTGCCTTTTTCCAACAAAGACATTTTTGACGCAACTCTTGATGTCGTCCGGCAAAATAAGCTGGAGGAGTGTTACATCCGCCCCATCATATTTCTCGGCGATAACAAAATGGGCCTCAACCCGAAAGGGGTCGATGTCCGTTGCGCCATCGCCGCCTGGCCTTGGGGCACCTATCTGGGAGAGGACGGCCTCGAGAAGGGCATCCGTGTCCGCATGTCTTCCTTCACCCGGCACCATGTCAATGTCACCATGACCAAAGCCAAAGCCTGCGGTTACTACATCAACTCTATTCTGGCCAAGGCCGAAGCCGTTCGCGACGGTTACGACGAGGCCATTCTTCTCGACCCTTCGGGCTACGTCTCAGAAGGATCGGGAGAAAATATATTTATCTACTACAAGGGGAAATTGCACACCCCCGCTTTATCTTGCTCCAATCTCGATGGCATCACCCGTGACGCCGTTGTTGAAATATGCGCCGATCTCGGCATTGCTCTGGAAGAAAGAACTATCACCCGCGATGAACTGTATATCGCAGAAGAAATCTTCCTATCCGGAACCGCCGCCGAGATCACACCCGTCCGCGAGGTCGACAACCGCGTGATCGGCCTGGGCAAAAAGGGCCCGATCACCGACCGGATCCAGAAAACATTTTTTGAAGTGGTTCGCGGGGACAACCCAAAATTTCAGAAATGGCTCACCAAGGTATAGGGCAAAATAAAACCCCCCTAACCTTGCCATTTCCGCTTTTGAATCATATTCATTGCAATCAACCTATTGCAAACGCCGGAGATTTTGAGTTATGCCGATTTACGAATACGAATGTGACAAATGCGGAGCCGTCTTTGAGGCCATGCAGGGGATTTCCGCCAAGCCGCTAAAAACCTGTAATGGCTTGGGTTGCGACGATAAAGATAATGGAAAAGTCCACCGTCTGGTTTCCGCGTCCGGGTTCATTTTTAAAGGTTCTGGATGGTTTACTTCTGAATACCCGTCCGAAGCACGCAAGCAAGGCTGGGAAAAAGAAGGCAAACAGGGCAAAACAGACAGCCCCGCACCCGCGCCTTCTGCGGAAGCAGCTCCTGCTAAGAAAACTCCTGAACCTGCGGCCCCGGCTAAAAAACCCTCGCCCAAAAGTCCTTATTCCGGGGGAAAGGCCAAAAAGGCCAAAGGTTCCAAATAAATTGGAACTATGAATGACCGCCTGCACCAGAATATTTTCTACTCCATCATAGACGGGATTCTGCTCATTTCCCCGGCCCTGACCATTCAGGAAAGCAATTTGACCGTCGAAGATATGTTTCACCGCTCCCGCGACTCGTTCATCCACCGCAGTCTGGAAGAATTGTTCCCCCGCCAGTCGCATGTGCTCGACAAAATCCGCAAAGTTCTGGTAACCGGAGCCTGCTACCACGATGTGGAAGCAGAAGGCATGCGCAATACGCCCTCTTCCCGGTTCCCGGCTAATCTGACCCTGTCGCCCTATCTGGAAACGGATGACACCATTCAGGGGGTAATCGTACTGATCAAAAACATGTCCCTTATCCGAGAACTGGAGGAACGACAGAGGCCGACAGACCACCTCAACAACATGGGAGAGGTCGCAATGGGCATGGCCCATGAAATCCGCAATCCTCTAGGCGGCATCCGCGGGTCGGCCCAGCTTCTGCGTCAGGAAATCAAAAACAAATCGCATCAGGAATATCTCGATATCGTCGTTTCCGAAGTGGACCGGATAGACCGGATGGTCAAGAGGATGATGGATCTGACCCGGCCCCTCAACCTGAAACTGAAAAGCACCAATATCCATCAAGTTCTGGAAGAAATCCTGATGCTCGAAAAAGACAGCCTCACCCGCAAAAGCGGCCGGTTCGAACAAATTTATGACCCCAGTCTGCCTCCCATTGAGGCCGATGAAGACCAGTTGAAACAGGTATTTCTCAACCTCATCAAAAATGCCATCGAAGCGTCGAGAAAAGGCGGCAGAATCCAGATCGTCACCCGGGTCAGTTCAGGGTATGCGGTCAAGGCCGCCTCTTCCCCTATTCCGCAACAGAATATCGTCGTCGAGATCATCGATTCCGGAGAAGGCATGGATGAAGCAACCCAGAAAAAACTGTTCACCCCCTTTCACACCACGAAAACAAAAGGCAGCGGGTTGGGACTCCCCATTTCCTTGAAAATCATCAAAGACCATTTTGGAAAAATCAAAATCACCTCCGAAAAGGGATTAGGCACCACCGTGCAAGTATTTCTTCCCACCGGACAGAGATGATAAGATAAAAATATGACAGACAAGCAAAACAAAATCCTCATCGTTGACGACGAGCAAAACATTATCTGGGTCTTGAAAAAAGGCATGGAAAAGAAAAACTATCTCGTCCACACCGCCTCATCCGGAGAAGAAGCCCTGAAAAAACTGGCTGCCAACCAATACCTGATGATGTTCTCCGACATTTTCATGGCAGGAATTAACGGACTACAACTTCTCGAAAAATCCCGCGAAATTTCTCCCGACTTGAAAGTGGTGATGATGACGGCACAGGACACCATGAACAACACTATCGAGGCAATGCGACTCGGGGCCTACGACTACATCACCAAACCATTCGATTTTGATGAGATTTTCCGTTTGATCGACAAAGCCGAATCTGCCCGATCCGTTTCCGCACCAGCCGCCGACTTGTCCGAGCAAAATCAGGACGCATCCACCACTTCCGCTATCATCGGCAAGAGCAAGCGCATGCAGGAAATTTTCAAGACCATCGGCAAATCAGCAGGCTCAGATTTATCCGTGCTGATCACCGGAGAAAGCGGCACCGGCAAGGAAATGGTAGCCAGCACGCTTCATGAATACTCACATCGTAAAGACCAGCCCTTTATCTGCATCAACTGCGCCGCCATCTCGCGCGAACTTTTGGAGTCGGAACTGTTCGGTCACGAGCGCGGCGCTTTCACTGGAGCCATAGAGACCAAGACCGGGAAGTTTCAGCAAGCTGATGGAGGCACCCTGTTTCTCGATGAAATCGGCGACATGGAACTGCCCCTGCAAGCCAAAATCCTCCGTGTCCTGCAAAATAATGAGTTCTACCGGGTAGGAGGCAAAAATCCGATCACCGTCAATGTCCGGGTCATTGCCGCAACCAACCAGAACCTGACCGACATGATGAACCTGAAACGGTTTCGCGAAGACCTGTATCACCGCCTCAATGTCATCCATATTGATATGCCACCGTTAAGAGAACGGCTGGAAGATGTGCCCCTGCTGGCCAATCATTTTATCCACCGATACGCCAACACCCTTGCACGCGGCAAGGTCTACCTCTCCCCCGATGTCAAACGCATCCTCAGTGGTTATCACTGGAGCGGCAACATCCGCGAACTGGAAAACGTCATCAAACGTGCGTTGATGCTGGCCCTTTCCGGCCCCATCCTGCCGGAACACCTGCCACCGCACCTGCAGGAAGACGTCAGTATCGATGACGAAGGACAATGGGATGAACGCCTCAATCAATTATTGCAGGACTTTCTTCTCAACAACAATAAGGACGGGACGATTTATGACACCCTCATACAAAAAGTTGAAAAAAATCTTTTTGAAATTCTATTGAGCAAACATTCCGGCAAGCAAGTCGCCACCGCCAAAGTTCTGGGCATCAACCGCAATACCCTCAAAAGAAAAATCGACTCCATGAAAATTTCGCCCAAAAATCACAAGTCTAACGGCTCCTGATCCCCCTTTCATGCAAAACCAATGTATCTTCTCCGTTAAAACGCATGCCAAACCTGCAACGGTTCGGCAGATCAACCGGTCTTCCCCATGCTAAGCCGATGTATCCTCTCCGTTAAAACTCCGGTCGGCCCTCCGATAGAAATCATCCGCCACACATTTTCCGCACCGTTGCCGAAACCGGCTCAACGCGTCTCGCTGGTGGCAGGTCTGCACGGCGATGAGTTAGAAGGACTCTATATCTGCCACCGACTGATTGAGACCCTGAAAAAACTGGAAGAACAAGATGCTTTAAAAGGAGAGGTTCATATTTATCCCGCGGTCAACCCGCAAGCCCTCGAAACAGGAACCCGGCTGTGGCCCTTTTTTTCCGTCGATATCAATCGCACCTTCGGCCAAACCCACACACCCTCTTTGCCCGGTGAAACCTCAAAAATCCTGTTGGAAGATTTAAAATCCAACTCCGATCTGGTGGTCGATATTCATTCCAGCAATCTTCACCTGATGGAACTGCCGCAAATTAGAATCATTAAGAATTTTGAAAAGAAACTCGTGCCGCTGGCGAAATTTTGTAATGTGGATCTGATCTGGGTCCACCCGCATGCAGAGATTTTTGAATCCACTCTCGGCTACAACCTGAACCAGGCCAAAATACCCACCCTCGTCATCGAAACCGGAATCTGCCTGCGCATCAGCAAAAATTATTGCGAGCAAATTGTTCTCGGCATCCTCAACCTGCTCCGGCAAACCGGCACCATCTATTCCAGCGAGCCAGAAGAGGAAATCCGCGAGCCAAAAATGGTGCAACCCGAATACGTCGCCATGGTTCAGGCTGGCAATGCCGGGCTGTTCATCAAACAGGCAGAAGTCGGGCAAATGGTGACTGAAGGAGAAAAGATCGGCGACCTGATAGATCCAGTAGGGGGGCAAGTGCTGGAAGAAATCCGCTCACCCCGTTCCGGCCTGCTGTTCACCCTGCGCGAACATCCCTTAACCTCAAAGGGCGCACCTGTGGCCCGCATCGCCACCGAGGAACCGGCATGAAAGAAAAAGTCCTCTCCATTCCAACTGCGTTCGGCGCCCCACTCGAACTTTATAAAAACAGCTGGGGAAAAGATGGTGAAACCCTTGCTATCGTTAGCGGACTGCAAGGCGACCATTTGAACGGCATGTACCTGAGTTCGCGCCTGGCCCTGTTTCTCGATAGTGTGGTCGAGGGCATCGCCAACTACACGCTCAAAGGCCGAGTCATCAGTTTCCCGGTGGTCAACCTGAACGCCGTTCAATCTGGCTCCAAGTTGTGGCCCTACGACGATATGGATATGGATCTGGCGTTTCCCGGCAACCCTAATGGTGAAACCAGTGAAGCCCTGGCCTCGGCCATTTATACCCATACGGCAGATTCTTATTGGAGCCTCATCCTGCAATCTGCGCCGCCGCATTATGAAGATGCACCGCATATCCAGACACTAAAACTCGATGGAAGAATCAAAAAGCTGTGCCGCGATCTGCAAATAGAAACCGTGCTTAAATTAAATGCAACGCCCAAGGTCGGCTTGTTTCACCAAATGCACGCACGGGATATTGTCACCGTCACCCTGTCCGCCGGATCGCCCCGCACCCTGAACATTCAGCAATGCGATACCCTGTTCCAAGGCATCGTGAATTTTATGGTTGCCGAGAAAATCCTGAAAGATAAACGGAAATTACCGCATGCAGAAAATACCAACTCCAAATTTTACGAAGCGAGTGACGAGGTCTCCATATCAGCCAGCACAGCAGGAATGTTTCTTAAAGAAGTGAGGGTAGGAACGACAGTCCAAAGCGGACAAAAGATCGGAGAGATCCGCGACCTATACAGCGGCAAAAGATTGGAAGAGATTACCGCAACCGCAGACGGGTTTCTGGTGACACTCAGGCAATATCCCATCGTCTACGAAAAAGAACCCCTAGCCACAATCCTGACCCAAAAAAAATCATGGAGAGAGTACCTCCCTTGGTCCACATAGCCGCCACATTGGCCCCACGCCGAGTGGTCGCCACTCGTGTGGCTCGCCGGAGCTAGATGTGCATGAGGAAGAGGATCATGCCGCCGAAGCAGAGGAGGAAGCCGATCGTGGTCATGATGGTTCCGCGCGTGGATTTGGGTTTCATCTCTTCCTTAGTTTTACCGTAGCGAGCACGCGGATCCTTAAAGGCTTCCTGATGCGCTTTTTCCCATTTAGCACAGAGACTGAGGATGAAAGAGCCCACAACAACCATCGCTATTGCCCAAATCTGTTGCTCTACTAAAAAATCCATTCTTCACTCCTTACAAAACAATCGGGGGGGTCGCAAAAAAAGACCTTCTTCACGGACAGGAAAATCGACCCTCATTATAACAATTAACGCTTAATAAACAAATAGTTCAAAACCACAAAAGGTTGCCACTCCCTTAGGGTTGGGTTAAACTTTAATCAAAATCCACTGTTAAACCGTACCTTGGCGACCTCATTGTGAACAGCACCAAAACCGAACTGGTCATTGATCAGGAGAATACCGGCTACCGCTATTCCATCGAACCTTTTCTGCTGGCCGATCTCGTCACCCTTTTGCCGGGCGAATGTGTACTAGATATCGGCACCGGTTGCGGCGTCATACCTTTGTTGATGGTTCACCGGCAACCGACCCTTAAAGTAACCGCCATTGAGATTCAGGATTGCGCGCAGGCCGAAAAGAATATTCATACGAATGGAATGAGTCAGCAAATCTCACTTATTCACGGTGACTTCCTGAAAGAAGCGGAAAACTTGCAGCCCGAATCTTTTGACCATATTGTTTCTAATCCACCTTACCGGAAAATACAGACAGGGCGGATCAATCCCGATTCGGGCAAAGCTGTGGCCCGGCACGAACTGTCGCTCAGTATGAGTTCATTGCTGGACAAATCTGCTCCGCTGCTGAAAAAAGGCGGCCAGATAAGTCTGGCCTATCCGCCTGAGCGACTGGGCGAACTCATGCGGGAACTGGAATGCCGGAAGCTATATCCGAGTCAGGCGCGTTTTGTTCATGGCAATTATCAGGCTCTGGCAAAAATTGTTCTGGTTTCTGCCTTGAAAGAAAAAAAATCCGATTTTAGCGTGGCTCCACCGCTGGCGGTCTATAATGAAGACGGAACGTATTCACAGGAGATGCAGGGAATTTATGCTTCCTTTAATTATATTGACCGGCCCAACGGGTTCGGGGAAAAGTGAAACCGCTCTGGCGCTTGCCCGGAAGCTGGAAACGGAAATCATCAGCGCCGACTCGTTGCAGGTCTACAAATATTTCGACATCGGCACAGCGAAACCTTCGCTAGCGGAGAGGGAGGAGATCCCCCACCACTTGATCGACATTCTCGAACCGGACGAAGAATTTAACGCCTTCGACTTTAAAACACGGGCCTTGGAAATCATTCGCGAACTCATGAATCGTAATAAAATCCCCATTCTGGTTGGCGGCACCGGGCTCTATATAAAAGTCCTGACCGAAGATTACGATTGCGCCGAAGGGGCTTCTCCTGAAATCCGCGAAAAAATCCGTCAGGACATTTGTGATCAGGGCGTTGAGAAAGTTTATCAGGAACTGCAACGCGTTGACCCCGAATACGCCACAAAAATTTCTGAAACAGACTCCCTGCGTATCGAACGCGCCTTGGGGGTTTATCTCGACACGGGAAAACCTTTTTCTGAATTTCATGAAGGCGACTCCCCGGCCGCAAGCCTGTTCCCCATCCACACCTTCATTCTGGAGAGAGACCGGGCCGAGCTATATTCCCAAATTGACCAGCGGGTGGATAAAATGATCGAGAGCGGACTCGCCGATGAAGTTAAAAGCATTTTAGACCGTGGCTTCAGTCCGGAACTGAAACCCTGCAAAAGCATCGGTTACGTGCAGATGATTCAATACCATCAAGGCAATATAGATCTGGATCGCGCCATCTATGAGATTAAACGAGAAACCCGGCATTACGCCAAGAGGCAGTTGACCTGGTTCAGAAAAATGAAGAACACCGACAACCTGCCGGCAGACTCCCAAGACACGCCCCAAACTCTGACGGACAAACTGCTGTCACTTCTACCTAAAGTCGCCGCATGCTTTTTGGCACTGTTCCTGAACTTTGCGCAAATTAGTGAAGCCCAGCCTGCGCACTTTGAGGACGCTAAAAAACTTTTTCAGAAAAAGGAATGGGGCAAAGCTAAAAACAGCCTTCTGGCTCTGCAAAACCAGAAACCGGATTCAATAGAAGCCAAACGCGCCCAGTTCTTGCTCGCTCTCATTCACACCGAACAGGAAAAACCGGAAGAAGCCATCAAACTCCTCGAACCGTTGAGCAAAAGCTATAAAGAGGTGGAAGATTACATCCGCTTCCATTTAATCTGGGCACAGGCACAGACCGGCAAACACGAAAAAGCCCGCGACAACACACTCGAACTGCTTAAGGACATACCCGACACCCTTCTCTATGCCAGGCTCCAATTGACTCTTGCCGAAGCACAAACTCAGTTGGGAGAAAAAGAAGCCGCAATGAAAACACTGAAGGATGCCATCCGCTCGATCACCGAGGATTTCAGACACCAGAAATTTCACGAATTTCTGCCTGACCTGATTTTCAAACTGGCCGGGATTCAGGAACAGTCCGGAAAACAAACGGAGGCTTATTTAAACTTTCGCCAGCTTCACATCCAATTTCCCAACCACGATCAAACCCCCGAGGCCGAAACAGCACTCAAACGCTTGTCCGCTTTGGAGACAGTCAAAGAAGTTCCCCTTACTTTGAGGGAGCATACCGACCGTATCCAAGGATTATTTGAGGACGTGCGTTATGAGGAAGTCATTCAGGAAATTCAGAAACTGCAAAAAGAAAACAATCTTTTACCGGGGCGGTTTTATTTTTTCATGGCCCAGGCGTATGGAGGGCTGAGGGACCGCAAAAATGCCAACGAGATTTTACAACAATTTTTAAAAACATATCCACACCACGCCAAGGTACAAAATGCCAAGTTCGACATCGGCAGAAACCTTTGGAACCTAGGCAAGCCTATGCAGGGAGCCAAATATTTTAAGGAAGTCACTCAGGACGCACCTTCTTCTGAGTTGGCGGTGAAGGCACAGTTTTTTCTCGGCAAGATTTATGAAGAACAGAAAAATTTTCCCGAAGCGTTGAAGAACTATGGAGCCGCTTTCGAAAAATATCCCAATGAAGATTACGCACAATGGGCGGGCTGGCGGTTGGGCTGGGTTCATTATCTCGACGGAAAATTCGAACAGGCCTTCAATAAGTTTCAGGAAGCGGCCAACCGGTTCCCTGATAAATCGTTCATCGAATACAATTTGTATTGGAGCGCTAAGTCCGCAGAGAAAATGGACAAAAAAAATGTGGCGCGCGATTTATACGCCAAAGTTGCCGAGCTTTACCCCTACACGTTTCACGGCATCCGCGCCAAGGACAAACTCCTGGCTCTGGATGTCAAAATTGTCAAAGATGTCAAGCCGGACATAGCTCCTGAAATCCAAATGCCGGAAGAAGAGAACTTGCAACTGGGGCGACCTCTCAGCACACGAGAAGAGTTCCATCACAAGCGTGCCAACGAGCTGGCCCAACTTGGATTGAGACAGGAAGCGCGCAACGAAATTGGCGAGTTGCAGAAAACTGTGCGCAAAAATCTGACCGGGGTTTTGTGGCTTTCCCAGCTTTATCATCAGGCACAGGGCTATGCAGAATCGCTCAGGCTTTTGCATTTGTATAAAGACTTCACCACCAAACCTAAAGAGAAAGATCTTTCAGCAAAATTCTGGAAACATTTTTTCCCTCTCGCCTACGAAGAGGCGGTTCTGGGTTATGCCAAGTCACGCGAGGTCGACCCCTTTTTCGTGAACGGCATCATCCGTCAGGAAAGCCTTTTCGACAGTCAGGCACTCTCTCCTGCTGGCGCTCGCGGCCTCATGCAAATCATGCCGGCCACCGGAAAAAAACTTTACCCGAATACCAAATTCAAAAAACCTTTTGAAACCGATGCCCTCTTTGATCCTGATCTGAACATCCGATTGGGGGTAAAATATGTCAGCCAACTGAACAAACGGTTCAACAGGAACGGGATGCATATCCTGATATCCTACAACGCTGGCCCTCATGTCCTGAAAAAATGGCTGAAACGATTTGAGCATGTGAGCGATCAGGATGTGTTTATCGAGTCCATCCCCTACCCCGAAACACGCCGTTATGTCAAACATGTACTGAGAAACATGGGCATCTATAAAGCGCTTTATTCTCATTCCTGAAAACTTTTGCCAATCCAAAATTCGCATGTTTAACCGAGGTCATAAAGGGGTTATAATGCTGAAAAACTTAAAATCATTTCCATGAAATCAAAAGTCCACTTACAAAAAATTGCTGACTATTCGCTGGATAACGTAGAACAGTTTGTCCGGGACACCCTGAAAGCTCTGGACCCTGAAGCGTCCCTGTTCGGTCCGGGCCAGAAGGTTCTTTTGAAACCCAATCTTCTACGCGGATTCAAACCCGAGCGCTGTGTCACCACCCACCCTGTCGTGGTGGAAGCCGTGTGCCGGGTTCTCAAAGACCTGTCAGTCCAACAAATCGTTATCAGCGACAGTCCTGCTCTGGGCAGTTTGTCGGCGGTGGCGGACAAAGCCGGATATGTTTTTCTGGAAAAAAAATATGGTGCGCAGATTCTGCCCTTGACCGATCCCATCCCATTTGAAAATGCCGAACAGGTTCCGCATCTTAAAATCGCCGGGTGCCTGGAACACTATGACCGAGTCATCAACCTGCCCAAGGTCAAATCGCATTGCCAGATGACCATGACGCTGGGCATTAAAAACCTGTTTGGACTGGTGATCGGTAAACGTAAACCGGCTCTTCATTGTTTAGTCAAAAACGACAAACTCAAGTTCGGGAAAATGTTGATAGACATCGCTCGCCACGTCAACCCGTGCCTGACCATCGCCGACGGCATTCAGGCCATGCAGGGGCAAGGCCCGATCAATGGAACTCCCTACCCACTTGGAGTGATGGGGGCATCGAAAGACATGACTGCTCTCGACCGGGTTTTTGCCGATCTGTTAAGCATCCCGCTAGACAAAGTTTACGCTCTGGAAGCGGCAAGGCTCAAACAGTTCGGCCAGTTTCAGTTGGAAGATATGGAGATTTCAGGAGTCGCGGATTACCGAACACTCGTTGTTGAGGATTTCAAGCAGGCTTATCCGATAGATATTTCTTTTAATCCAATCAAATTGATCAAATCATTTGTGAAACAATTTTACGAAGTAGGAATCAAGGAGCGGCTCGCAGGCCAGCGTACCGCCCCTTAGCAGGGGAAACCTTTGCATAACCCGTCGTTGCGAGGAGCGACAGCGACGAAGCAATCCAGAAATCTGGATCGCCGCGCTCCTTACAGTCGCTCGCGACGACGAATAGTTTGGTTTTCAATATTCTGACGAAAAGCTATTGCTATCTGCCCCCACGCCGAGCAGCCACTAGCCGTGGGGGCAGATAGCAATGACGTATTTAGCCGAGAACACGGTTGCTAGCAGTAAAAGATATTGCTAGTTGGCTCCGCGCCGAGCGGTGTCGAAGTTTACTGAGCAACAACCGAGATCGAGTCCTGTCTCTTTTTTATTTAAAAAATATTTACCCGGATGGATAAAATTGATAACCTTATTGCCTTCTCTTCGGGTTCCAACCAGACCTGAGGCTCTTAATATGGAAAGATGGTGGGAGGCCTGGGGTTGCCCCATGCATAAGGATCGAACAATTTCAGAAACACTCTTTTCTCCTTTAAGCAACAACTGGACGATTTTTAATCGGGTTTCATCTCCCAGTGCTTTCAGGATTCTGGCGCATTCCCCCGAATCTGTGGACGGCTCTTCCATGAGACCAAGTATATGGGCTCCTTCTACCACGTTCAAGTCTAATCCAGATCACTACGAATTATGAGCCCAGAGACTTTAGAGCCGCAGCAATGGGTAGAAAATTATGCAGATATGATGTACCGCTTTACGCTGGTGCGGGTGAAAGACCCGGAAGCCGCTGAAGAGCTGGTTCAGGCTACGTTTTTCGCCGCGTTAAAGTCGCAATACACTTTTGCCGGTAAATCATCGGAAAAAACCTGGCTGTTTGGAATCTTGAAACATAAAACCATGGATTATTTTAGAAGTGGGGAAAAACATATTTCCATCGACCTGACTTCAACTGAGGATGCTGACCGGATTAGTTTTGATGCCACCGGACATATGACTCCCAAGCCAGCAAGCTGGAATATGAACCCTGAAAAAGCCGCTGAAAACAGTGCGCTCGCCAAGGTTCTGGCTAAATGCCTGAGCGGGTTGCCGGAAAAACTTCACAAATTATTTGTCCTGAAAGAGATAGATGGGTTGAGTTCCGAGGAAATCTGTAAAGAATTCAACATAAAACCGACCAACTTGTGGGTTATCTTGCACCGAACCAGAAATCAGCTCAAGCTGTGCCTGGAGTCAAACTGGCTCAACACTAAATTGCGATTTTTATGATTGATGGAATGCTAAAAGCACTTAAAGTGACATGCAAGGATGTCTATCCTCTCATTTCAGAAACGCAAGATCATCCTCTTCCTTTTTTTAGTAGGATGCGGCTTAAAATGCATCTTGCCATATGCGAGCTCTGCCATATCTATCGAAAGCAATTGGAAATCATTTGCAAGATGGCCCAGTCGCTGGGAAAGGATGACTCTAAAGCATTTGAAGAAACCAGCTTGAAGCCCGAAGTAAAAGAAAAAATTCAAAAATGGATCGCAGAAGAAACTTAACCAAAACCTTGAAAGGACAACAGCTTTGCCAGAGAAAATTACAAAAACCGATAGCGAGTGGCGGGAAATTCTGACCGAAGAACAGTTTAAAATCTGCCGAAAGAAAGGCACCGAGCGGGCCTTCTCCGGCAAATACTGGGACTGCCATGACCGGGGAAACTATCATTGCGCCTGTTGCGATACACCTCTGTTTTCCTCCATCGCCAAATTCGATTCCGGTACCGGGTGGCCGAGTTATTACGAGCCTCTCAGTCCCGAAAGCATCGCCACCGAATCAGACACGCTCTTCTTCATGCGCCGAACGGAAGTGTTATGCCGCAATTGCGATTCTCACTTGGGCCATGTCTTTGAAGATGGGCCGAAGCCTACCGGTCTTCGCTACTGCATCAACTCGGCCTCTCTGGTTCTGAACACGACAAAACCCTCCTGACTCTTAATCTGTAGATTGACTGCTCGGCGCAGGGCAAAAAAAACCACCACAGACGAGGTGGTATTAAGCCCCCTCTTTCCCAAAGTACCCCTTCGGGGCATGAAGTTTTTGGATGAGGGCATCACAAGGGCTGGGGTGATTTACCACCTGTGGCTTTCGTTGTCATCCTGAGGCTCTCGAAGGATCACCTTTCCTTACTTGCACCAAATAGGTAAAATCCAACAATGTGAAACTCAGGCTTTAAGTTGTAGTAGTTATTAAATTTCTATAGACTGAGAAAATTATTGGGAGTAACTATTCTTCAACTTGGGAAGAACTCTTGGGTATGAACCATTTTTTTTCAGCGAAACACCACTTCTTCTTATCTTTCATACCAAGTGTTCAGCCCAAAGGGGTGCAGGAATTTTTTCTGGCATCCTCCGCGAGGCAACGGAAAATCCCCACCACATTTTCACATACGAAAATTTACTCAGTGGAGCGGAGGCATTGCAGACTTCCTTTGAAAAACTAATATTTTTTTCCACCAGGTATTACTGCATTTATTGAGCATTAGTTCAATAATGCATCACCCAATTCAAGCACTTTTAGAGGCTTATGGAAGATGACTAAAACAATCCTCAAACAACCTAATTCAATCACTAACAAAGAGGCCATTCTAAAAAAACGGGGTCTTCTACCCCCGAGGACTCTTGGCCCTGTGTCCGATTTGGAGCGTCACCTTCCTCCAGAATGGTGGAAGGATATTTTCAACTCTCTTTACTTGAAAACCGATGGGGATGTGGTTGAGAACGATCTTAATACCGCTCGTGATGTAGACCTGATATTGCAGGCCACAGGCATTAAAAAGGAGAATACAATTCTGGACCTTTGCTGTGGGCAGGGTCGCCATTCATTGGAGCTTGCATCCCGGGGGTTTTTGAATGTCTCCGGGCTAGATCGCTCTCGGTACTTGGTTCGCTTGGCCCGCAAACGAGCCAAGCAACGCGGATTGAATATCACTCTTTCACAAGGGGACGCCAGAAAATTCCGGATGCAGGATAGCTCTAAGGATTGTGCCATGTTGCTGGGGAACTCTTTCGGGTATTTTGAAAGGGAGGAAGATGATCTTCTGGTTTTGGAGTCTGTCAAACGTATATTAAAACCTAAAGGGAAATTGATTCTGGATATAGTGGATGGAGTTTGGATGGCCCAAAATTTCGAGCCCAGATCGTGGGAATGGATTGATCAAGTTCACTTTGTTAATCGGGAGCGTTCCCTTTCCGTAGATCGGAAGCGAATTATTTCTCGCGAAGTCATCACCAACTCCGAAATTGGAGTTCTGGCGGACCAATTTTATGCGGAAAGACTTTACACTCTGGAAGAAATCACTCAGCTACTGAAAAGTTTGGGTTTTACGGACATACTTTCTCATGGCAATGTCACCTCGGAGTCCACACGCAACCAGGATCTGGGGATGATGGCCAATCGATTGATCATTACCGCCCTTGGGCCTGATAAACCCGTAATCACAAAACCCACCATAAAGCATGTTCTCCCGATCACTGTTTTTTTAGGGGATCCAAAACTTCCCGATACGGTCAAAATGGGTGGGCAATTTAATAATGAGGATTTGGAAACCATCAATATTCTGAAACAAAATCTTGAGAAGTTAACTCAATTTAAATTTGAATATGTGGAAAACCACCAGTCCATGCTTAATAAAATGATTTCCAAACCTCCAAAAATGGTTTTAAATCTTTGTGACGAGGGATTCAATAATCAGGCTACCATGGAACTTCATGTTCCGGCATTTTTGGAGTTAATGGGCATCCCTTATACCGGGGCCGGACCCGGATGCCTTTCGCTTTGTTACAATAAGGCAAATATCCGCTCCATCGCTGCAAGCATGGATGTGGAAGTGCCGACAGAAACTTATTTCGACCCAAATGATCAGGCGGCGAATCTGCCTTCCTTTTTCCCTGCTTTGATCAAACCAAATTGTGGAGACAGCTCAATAGGAATCACTCAAAATGCGGTGGTGAACAATGCTGAAGAGTTAATAAATTATCTGGACCATTTACGGGATATTTTACCCGGTAGTCCTTTGCTTATTCAGGAGTACCTGCAAGGGCCAGAATATAGTGTCGGCCTTGTTGGTAATCCTGACAAGTTCGAGGCCCTTCCAGTTCTTGAAGTGGATTACAGTCAACTTCCATCACAACTCCCTAAAATTCTTTCCTATGAATCCAAGTGGGATCCTGACTCACCTTATTGGAACGACATTCGATACAAGGAAGCCACCCTTGATGATGAGACTCACCGGAAACTGATCCATTACTCCAATCGTTTATTTGAACGACTGGAGTGCAGGGACTATGCCCGGTTCGATTTTCGAACAGACGCGGAGGGAAGGATTAAATTGTTGGAGGTCAATCCTAACCCCGGGTGGTGCTGGGATGGAAAGCTGAATCTCATGGCGGGATTTGCAGGCATGGAATATTGGCAACTCCTGGAGATGATTCTCCAGGCGGCTAAGGAGCGAATAGGGATTTCTCCGGCTTAAACCGGAAGAAAACTGATGCGTCAAAAAATTCTATGGGCCTAACTTCTTACCAACATCTTGAAAAGCGTTTCAAAAGGATTCAAATTCTACGAAGCGTAACCCATTTATTACGTTGGGATGCTGAAGTCATGATGCCGACGGGAAGTGGCGAGGTGCGTGCAGAGCAATTGTCATTGCTCGACACAGAATGCAGTGCCATTCTTCATTCAAAGAAAACCTTGCTACTATTAGATCGTGCCGAATCTAGCATAGATTCTTATGACGATTGGCAGAGAGCCAACGTTAGGGAAATGCGGAGAATATGCTTATGTTCCAATGCTATCCCGAAGCGATTGATTAACTCCCTACAGCGGGCGACAACAAAAGCGGAAATGCGCTGGAGGCAGGCGGTTGAGGAAAAAAACTTTAAACTGCTCTTGCCGCATCTGCAAAAAGTTGTGGATCTCGTTAGAGAAAAAGCCGGTTGCCTTGGAAATAAACTGGGATGTCTGCCTTATGACGGGTTGATTCAGGAATATGATCCTGGGCGAGAATCTCGGGAGATCGACTCGATCTTCCAGTTTCTGGATTCGACCCTGCCTGCATTGATCGATGGGGTCATAGAATATCAATCCAACCATCCGCCCATTGAAATTGTCAAAGAGATTCCTATAAAAAAACAAAAGGAACTGGGGAAATTTATCATGCAACGCATGGGGTTTCCTTTCCACAAAGGTCGACTGGATGAAAGTCTTCACCCCTTTACAGAGGGAACCTCTGAAGATATTCGTATCACCTCCAAGTTTTCAGAACATAATTTTTTAACAGGATTTATGGGAGTCCTTCATGAAACCGGCCATGCCATGTATGATTATGCTCTTCCGTCTGAATGGTTCTTTCAAGCTGTTGGTCGCGACCGTGGGATGACCGTCCACGAAAGTCAGGCCTTATTTCTTGAGATGATCATCGGGAGAAGCCGAGAGTTTATGAAATTTGCCGCACCGTGGATTTCACATAAACTCGGAGTCGTTGGAGCAGAATGGGAACCCGAAAACCTGCTCCGGCTTGCCAACCGAGTCAGAAAAAGTTTCATCAGGATGGATGCGGATGAGGTCACCTATCCCCTCCATATTCTGCTCAGGTATAACCTGGAAAAAGACCTGTTCTCAGGCAAACTGCTCGTCAAAGAACTGCCAGATGCATGGAGCGAAGAATTCAAACAGCGATTCGGGATGACACCTGAAAATCATAATCAAGGCTGCCTTCAGGATTCCCATTGGCCTATGGGATATTTTGGGTATTTCCCCACCTATGCCCTGGGAGGCATCATAGCGTCCCAGTTATATCAGAGCATGATGAGCGACCAACCAGAAATTCTCCCGCAAATTGAAACAGGAAAATTCAAACCCATGTTCGACTGGTTGGATCAGAAGATTTACAGGTTTGGGGCAAAATTTTCCTGTCGGGAGTTACTGGTTCAGGCTACCGGTGAAGAAATAAACCCGAAAATCTTCCTGGGCTATTTGAGAAAAAAATATCTAAATTCGTAAGCGAGAGCTCCCCGCGAAGTACTTTTTAAAACCTACCAAATAAATCGACTGGAAAAATATTTTAAAAAATTAAAAATTTTTCCACGGCACCCCCCCCCAAAAAACAAAATACACGTTGATTTAAAGCTAAATAGAAGGGTTTGAGGCTCCTAAAAATTTGGCATGGAACTTGAATTACTCTTGGCAACAGGTTGTTAGGCATTTCAATTCTAAGTATTTATGGAAAGGGAAAAGAAGATGAAAAAAGTTGTCTCGGTACTGTTTTCTATGTTGTTGGTAGGTTTCTTGGTTATGACCAGCGGAGCAATCGCTGAAGAGGCCCCAGAATCTTCCTCAAATGAGGAGGCTATTTTTGGATCGGCATCCGAAGGATCTGTAGCTCCTGAGGCTTCAGAAGATTCCGAAATGTTCACCCGTGCATTACTTGATCCAGCCGAAACCCCCGAAACCCAGTATCAGGAAGGGTTCTCTTCTATTCCAGAGAGCTCTCAAGAGCAGGAAACTGCTCCAGCCGATACTACGGTCAATTGAAATTAAATTGATCAACAATTCAACCCCCGCATGACAGAAGGCCTTGGGAACCCCAACTCCCGAGGCCTTTTTTGATAAGGCATGATAGACCGACAGATGATCTGCAGAATGAAGAATTTTCTGGTTATTAATAGAATCTTTCAATATCAGGAAAAATAGAAATGAATCGAACAAAAAGAAACCTGGGTTTTGATGAAAGGCGCCTCGAAGAGGAGGGTGACGCTGGGCTAATCGAAGAAGATGATTTCACCATTCACTATTCAAATCAAACGTATTTTAGTTCCCCAAGAGCAAGAAAGTTTAAAGTCGGGAAAAAAGAGTTTTTGTCAGAAATGCTTTTTGGACGGGGCTCCCGAAAAAAAACCAGGGTAACGCGTAGATTACCAAATTAAGGTTTATTAAAATATGATGTCGCTCGTTTATGAATGTGAGCATTGCAAGTCCACGATTAGGCATTTATTGTCAAAGCGTTCCCAATTAATATATTTCGGGACATGTTATGTATGCAATAAAAACACCCAGTTCCATTTTCTACGGGAGGACAAAATACAGAGATACCGTGGTGTTATGCCATCAACTCGAGTTAAGACCAGGAAACCAAAACCACCTTATGCATTGCCTTGATTTAGGAAAGAACTTTATCGAATCTTTCAGGTTTGCTAACTTAAAGAATACCATGAAGTCTTATAACACTCGGAAGGAATACTTTTCCTCCCGGTGAAAGCACCCTTTAAAATCTCCCACCTTTAGAATCGACTCCACACCTCCTCGTGCCAGATGAGTAAAAACAGCCATTCATCTGGTCTCACCTTTTGAGCCACTCACAAATAATTCCTGACCGGCTTCGTCCCTATAAACGGAGCCTCTCTTGGAGCGCTATCTTAAAATATATCAATTAGATAGGGTTCCCGTAGAGAATGAATTATTTTCATAGCTTTTTCCTTGAAAATGATCTAATGATTAGAGAGAAACGACTCTTTTTAAAAGGCTTACAATCATAAGCCAAGCACACCGGAATTTTTCATAAATTCCATACAAATCAACCCATGGTATACACACCCTTCGATAAATTCTATTTGAATGGGATCCCTTTAAATATCTGCGTCATTGATAAGCAGGGGATGCTCACCTTTGTGAACAAGGAGTGGGAAGAATTTAGTAAAAAGTCTGGTGTGGGTGAATTTTTCCAGATGACCACAGGGCAGAATTACTTCAAGGAAGGCCGGAAAGCCGGGAAAACTTTTAAGCCCATCATGACCGGAATTCAAAACCTGGTGCGGGGTGAGATTTCCAAGTTCGTTCAAGAATTTCACTATGAATCTTTCAATAATACTTACTGGTACCTTTTGCATGCTATCCCTTTAAATCCTCCGTCAGAAGAATTTATCATTTTTCATAATGACATAACTCCTCAGAAACAGGCGGGTAATATCACCGCCATTATGGGAAAGATTCTTGATAATTCCTTTAACGAAATTTATGTGTTTGACTCCAAAACGCTTAAATTCCTACAGGGAAGTCTGGGAGCCTTGGATAATTTGGGGTATTCCATTGATGAACTGAAAGAGTTAACTCCTTACAACCTGTTTTTGGATATTTCCGACAACTCTTTTAAGAAGAAATTGAAACTCCAATCGGAAGAAAAGGAGTCTTTATGGATTTTTGAAACTCTCCTTAAAAGAAAAAATGGCAGCACATATCCAGGGGAAGTCCGGCTTCAATTATCTCACCTGACCAATCCTTCCGTAGTCATTGCTATCGTAAATGATCTTACGGAGAGAAACAAAAGGCTCAATGAAGTAGAGTCGCTGCAACGGCAGCTAAAGGCTGAAAATCTTTCTTTAAAAAATGAAATACGTTCTTTTCTGGGCGATGACTTTGTAGGTGAGGGATCTGCAATTAATAAATTAAAGGACCAGATCAGTCTGGTAGCCGATACGGATGCAGCGATCCTCATTCAGGGAGAAACGGGAACTGGAAAAGAAATGATTGCTCGCTTACTCCATGACAGCAGCCAAAGAAAAAGCGGCATTCTGGTAAAAGTAAATTGTCCTGCAATACCGAGAGAATTATTTGAAAGTGAGTTTTTTGGCCATGTTCGAGGGTCCTTCAGCGGGGCAATCAGCGATCGCATCGGGAGATTTCAATTGGCCCATAAAGGAACCTTGTTTCTGGATGAAATCACAGAAATACCCATGGACCTGCAAAGTAAACTGTTAAGGGTTTTACAGGAAGGGCAGTTCGAACGGGTCGGAGAAAGTGAGACCCGTGCGGTTGATGTCCGAGTTATTTCCGCAACCAATCGGGACCTTAAAAAAGAGGTTCAGGCTGGGCGTTTCCGGGAAGACCTTTATTACCGGTTGAGCGTTTTCAATCTTTTTGTACCTCCATTGCGAGACCGATTAGAGGATGTTGCCCCTCTGGTCGAATATTTTCTGATTAAATTTTGCGAAAAATATCGCATCCCAAATATTGTTCTTTCTTCTCAAGACCGGGATAAATTAAAAGACTATTCCTGGCCGGGAAACGTGCGGGAGATGAAAAATATGATGGAGCGTGCGGTCATTTTATGCCGAAAGAGCGAACTCAACTTCAGCCAGATACTGGATGAGCTTCTGATCTTTTTGGACAGCGAGTTCCCTCAGTTAACGGAATCAGAAAAAATTTGTATAACAAATGAAGGAGATCTGAAAGAGTTGAACAAAAATAATATCCTGAAAGCTCTCAGTGCCACAAATTGGAAAATATCGGGCGCTCGTGGTGCCGCCGAATTGCTGGGGGTCAAGGATAATACGTTGTGGCAACGGATCAAAAAGCTCGGATTGGAAAAGCCCCAATAACATTCATATATAAATTAACAGGTTTTAAAAATTGTTTTTCATTTTTTATTCTAACCCCTTCTTGGACTTCGATTCCTGAATTCTAGATGAATAGCATAGCCCGAAAATTAGAAGAAAAGTATCCATTAACAGACACCCTATCTGATGAGGAACAAGAAGCTGCATTGGGCCTGGTCATCAAAAACGGGATTACCGCCCAAGGGATGGTCACATTTACCACCGGGATATTTCTTGCCGACTTTGCTCTTCGTTTGGGAGCATCCAATTTCCATATTGGTCTTTTATCAGCTACCCGGATATTCTGCCAAACCTTGCAGATACCAGCTGTTTACCTTGTCGAACGACTCAGGAACCGGAGGGGAGTGTGTGTATATTCTGCATTTGTCAGCCGATTCATGGTGCTCGTGATTGCCCTGATACCATTCTTCTTTGATTTGAAAACGGGACTTTATGTGCTTTTTCTGGCTATTATCTTAAAGGCTATCTTTGCATCAATAGTAGGCTGTAGTTGGAACAGTTGGATGAAAGATATGGTTCCCCATGACCGATTGGGACAGTTTTTCGGGAAACGGTTGTTCTATACAACCCTGCTGGGAATGGTGCTGACACTGGGAGCTGGACTGTTCATAGATTGGTGGATGAAAACATTCCCTCAGGCAACTTTGCAGGGCTATTCTTTGCTCTACTTAGTTGGCTTCTTCTCGGGAATGCTTGGCGTCTATTATATGTCGATCACTCCGGAACCCCGCATAAAACTTGAGGGAGAACATGGAATCCTTACAACACTTAAGCGACCCTTTGAAAACCAGAACTATCGCAACCTTCTAATCTTTTCGATGTATTGGAACTTTGCGGTCAACCTGGCTGCACCTTTTTTTACCGTTTTTCTTTTAAAGCGGTTGGAAATGAGCATGTTTTTCGTTGTGGTTTTGAGCGTCCTCAGTCAATTGGCAAACCTTATGTTTTTTCGTATCTGGGGAAACTTTGCCGACCGGTTCAGTAATAAAGCCGTAATAGCCATAAGCGGGGTGCTTTATATTTTGACAACTTTAGCCTGGACTTACACCACATTTCCCGAAAAACATTTCCTAACAATTCCTTTATTGGTTCTCATCCACTTGATGCTGGGAATATCCTCGGCGGGTGTTACACTGGCTACTGGAAATATTGGTCTCAAACTGGCACCACAAGGGGGTAGTACTTCTTTCATGGCCTCTTTGAATTTTGTGAATTCACTTTCAGCCGGACTGGGGCCATTTGTAGGTGGATTGTTAGCAGAGGCCTGCAGTCAGTGGAAATTTTCCTGGGACATAACATGGGGCTCAGCAGGATCGGATTTTCATTTCCCAGTCCTCTCACTCAGTCAGTTGGATTTCCTGTTTTTCTTCTCATTTTTTATAGGGCTTTACGGATTGCGTAGGTTGGCTCATGTTAAGGAGGCTGGAAAGATAGAAGATTCGATAGATGTTACCGATCTGATCGCAGAGGTTCTTGTGGAAATGCGTGCCATGTCAACAATGGGAGGGCTTCGTTATTTGGGCCGGTTGCCAATAGTGCTGATATTCGAGGTTTTCAAATTAAGACTTCCTAAAAGTTCAAATGGTCAAAATACCCCTTCTTCTCAAGAAAAGATTCTTTAAAATATAGTTTTCCAGCCCACTTCCTTACAATCCTGGAGATAAAATTGAAGGCCACACTTTCCCCTTTGTTTGCTCTTTTGCTCTCTACAGCATTTCTTCTCATGGGCAATGGGTTGCAAGGCATCCTTACTCCCATAAGAGCAAATATTGAAGGTTTTTCAGCAATGGCCATTGGGGTTCTAGGGTCGGCTTACTTTGCAGGTTTTGTAGCCGGATGTCTGGTTTTCCCTCATGTTGTTAAGCGAGTCGGGCATATACGTTCATTTGCAGTACTTGCTGCAATAGCTTCTGCGACAATTCTTATCCAATCTCTTTTCCTTAATCTAGTGGTTTGGGGAATCCTGCGGGTAGCAATGGGGTTTTGTTTTGCCGGCCTTTTTATGGTTATTGAAAGTTGGCTTAATGATAAAACCAATAACGAAACTCGCGGCCGGGTTTTATCACTTTACACTACGATTAACTTGACTGTCGTTACTTTGGGCCAATTGATGATGAATTGGTCTTCACCCTCTGGAACAACCTTGTTCATATTGGTGTCCATACTTCTAACAATTTCCATTCTTCCTATAGCTTTGACAGAATCGATGGCTCCTTCCCCCATTTTAGAAGTCAGGCTTCGGCTTCGGTGGTTGTTTAATGCATCCATCATGGGATGTTCGGGTTGTTTTTGCGCAGGGCTGGCCAACGGAGCTTTTTGGACGCTCGGGCCAGTGTTTGCTCAGGAAAGCGGCATGTCTATTAATTCAGTTGCAATTTTCATGAGTGTAACGGTGTTAGGAGGGGCACTTTCTCAATGGCCTCTCGGAAAAATTTCTGACACGATGGACCGACGGAAAGTCATGGGTTTTTGTTGTTTTTTTGCAGGGAGTATGGGGCTTGGCCTGGCCCTGACTCATGGGCACTCTATGACCACTATGTGGATTTTAATTTTCATGTTTGGTGTATTCACCTTCCCTCTTTATTCTTTAAGTGTTGCTCACGCAAACGACTCGGTGAGTCGAGAAGATTTTGTGGAGGTCAGTAGCGGCTTGCTATTAATTTTCGGGGTGGGTGCCATAATAGGACCTCTTTTGGCTTCCAAGCTCATTCAACATTTTGGTCAACCGAGTCTTTTTGTGTTTACAGCCATTGTTCATGGCTTGACCGGGATATTCGCATATTATCGAATTACCCAACGGGAACGTGCCCCAATAGAAGAACGGGAAGATTTTATTTCCATCCCGCGAACATCTCCGGAATTGAATTTGCTGGACCCGCGTTCTGAGGAGCAACTTTAATAAATTTTAACCCGATGCATGGAATAATGGATTCCATAAAATCAGCAGGTTTTTCTATGAAAAAAATTATTGAGCTGAAAAAATACGGATGGGTATTTTACCCAGGACATCCTTGACAGGGGACTTTACTTTATTCAACTCGGAAAAAGGATAGGCCTTGGTGACTCCTCCCAGTTCTATACCAATCACCTTTTCTTTGGGATGATATTTTCCAGCTCGTCTGATCCACCCTGAACATCAGCCGCTCACTGGTTTCATAGCCCTGATAGGGGTCACGATCATAATCCCGCCGGTAGCCGGTTTCATCAGACAAGACCTGAGTCTCAGGGTGATCCGCTTTCTAACTTGCCCAGTTCGTATGCGTGGAAGAAAGCAGTTTTAAACGGGAACCCATCAACTTGCCTGTCACCGCCTCCGATTTAATTTGCGACCAGAGACTTTCCGTTTGATGATCGTAAAGCAACATATCGCTTTGGTAGAGTAGACCCGAAACCCCAAAAGTGAGCTTGCGTCCTTTCACCTCGGTGCCAAACACCATCCCGGTTCCGCAAAGAGGGCAATAGGTCACCACCGCTCCGCTATCGTTGACAATTTCATGCCAGTTGAGGATTTTAATGGGATAGGCCCGGGCTTGACCGTTATGCACATATCCCAAAACACGGTCATTATTTTTAAAAAACGTTTTATCAGCTTCCTGCGCAGATATGAATTTCGGATTTAGAATAGCAGGGATGCCGTCCTTGCCCGGCCCACCATCATAAATGTCAGCAACGGGAATGCTATGCATGGAGAAGTCAAATCCGCAGAGCAGGATGATGGCAAATAGCCCAATGAATACTTTGGAAAACAAGGACTTTGCATGACCCCGAGATTCTTCACTGCGTTCAGAATGACAACTTAAAACATATAACTTGTCATCCTGATGAGCCTTTAGCGAGGAAGGATCTCGCCTTTCTTCAATATGAGTCAACTCTTGCAAAGGCTTCTTTATAAATAAATTTCCTGTCTGCTTCGCCATAAAAAAAACCAACTTGAGTTTCCTTATCAAGTTGGTCGGTTCATCTGGCAATCTCTTACACTCGGCATATAGCATGGAAATTACTGGCTTTTAACCATGCTCACAATTCATTTTTTTAGCCATTTGATCCAAGGCCTCAGCAAACACTGCGTGCAATTCTCTACGGATTTTTTTGGAATCGTATTCGACCATAGAACCTCCGCCGTTTAAAAAATTCATTTGCTCATTGACCTTCACACAGGCGGAGCGTTTTTCTTCCCCTTCAGATGCCTGCAACAACATGAGCGCACAGAATTCTATGCCAGCTTCCACCGATTGCGTCAGTTGTGGATTGATTCGCAGGCCCCGATTTTGCAAGTGGTCGATAATTTGCAGAACCTTTTTAAACTCAATACCAGCCTTGGCATAATCCTTGTCCAGCACAGATTGGAGCGCTTGCATGATGGCCAGTTCCTTATTGCCCTGAAAATGGGGATAAAGTGCAGGTTGTTTGAAGTAGCGATTTTCCAAATCGATCAACAGGCCGATGGCGTTTTGTCGGGTCTTCTTCTGCGATAAGGGATTTTCAGGGGGAAGCCCCTTGTTTGCCGGATTGATTTGTTCAGAAATATAAAACCATGCCAGGGTTTTTAGTGCCAGCGGTTGTGCCGCGCCGCCATTCAAAATTGCATGTTCAATATGGTTCAGGCCAACGAGGCGATGGTCTTTGCCGCCCTGCATGATCAGATTGCCAAACCCTCCCAGCCGGCTGTTGCCATAACGGTACATTCCAAGACCAAAATGGGCATCAACAAGTTTAGGATCTAGAAGAAGAGCCTTTTCAAGGTGGTTGTCAGCCTGAAACCCATTGACCAGAGCTTCAATGAGGTTGCCCTGCCCATACACAAAGATACCGATATAACCTTCCGCCGCACCCAGGAACAAATTCGCCTGCGCTTCCTGACTCGGCGTCACAGCATCATCGTCCAGAACATCATGGGCCAGGTCTTTCACCTGCCTGCTGTGGTACAGAAATTTTTCAGCTATTTTGTCATCCTGATATTTACTGGTGAACGCCAGCGTGTGGCAAAGCTCGCCCAGCAAGCCGGCATAATTGAAATGGAACTTCATCAGTTCCACCCGGTTTTCCAGAGAAGGAACGGCGGACTTCAGACGGTTGATTTCTCCCTGAAAACGCGCGAACCACTCATCAAAATGGTAGTACATGGAATCTTTAAGGGCGAGGGTGGCCATTTCATCGGCCGTCAGGTTTTTCAACTCGGCGCTGGTGGCAGAGTCTGCCTTGGCAGAAGCCAGGGCAACAAACAAAATTCCGGGCAGAAGGAAACAGATTTTTATCCTGAAAATATTTTTAGTCATAAGCAACGATCACGCGGAACGGCGGATAAGCAGTTGGCGAATCTGTCCGACCCGTTGATAATCTTCCAGTTTTACAAAAAGTTTTTCGGCCTTTTTTAAATGATGGAGTGACTTGTCCGGGTCCGATAAGTTTTCGCGATATAATTTTCCCAACACTAAATGCCCTTCGGCAAAATCAGGTTTAATCCGCACCACTTCCCGAAACGCCGCACACGCTTCATCAAACAATTCCAAGTCCATAAGAGACAATCCCAAATAAAATTGCATCTGGACCGAATCGGGCTTAAGAGCTACGGCCTGCCTCATATAATCCACAGCCTGGGAAATTTGCTTGTGCATGCGGCAGGCGATCCCCAGATAATAATAAACATTTGAGTCTTTCGGGTCGATACCCAAAGCCTGAGTCAGCACCTGAATAGCCAACTCCAACTCGCCTTGCTTGATATAAGATGCACCGAGAGCCGTATAGGAGTGAATAAAATCCGGATTAATGTCTATCGACTTTTTGAAAACCCATACGGCCTTATGCAGAGCATCCATGCCGTTTTCCTCCATACAACCATAAGCCACCCCCATATTATAGAAGGCGTCGAGAAAATCAGGTTTAAAACCCTGAGCCATCCGATAGGCATCCACCGCTCCCTGATACCGGCCCAGCCCCTGGAGCCGCAACCCTTCTTTCAACCATTCTTCAGAAGCCTTGTTTTTATCATGCACCTCATCCTTGGACCGGTATAACTGGTGCGCCAGAGCCGCTCTCGGAAAATCATTCTGGCGGATATAAAGTTGCTCTGCCGCTTCCAGATATTTTTCGGCCCGTTTAGGATTCCGCAGTTTTTTAAGGTGAAGCATCCCTAACTGATAATGGCCTTCGGCAAATTCCGGATACACCCGCACCGCTTTCTTGAAAGCCTGACGCGCCGAAGCATGATAGCCATACTCCAGAAACGCGACACCAAGAAGTGCGCAAATATGGGCAAAGGTTTCGGTCGACGCTACCATATCTCTTTCAGAAACCTGATAGATATCACGGTTTCTTCCTAACCGGTCAAAGATGAAAGTCAGCCAATAATCCGCCACCACAAAATCCGACGCCATCGGTATGGTTTTTTTCAAAGCAGTGAAAGATTTTTTTTCTTTGCCGGAAACCCAATAGGCCGTAGCCAGATCAAAATAGATTTGCGGGTAATTGGGTTTGAGCCGGACGGCCTTACGGTAATGCTCAATTTCTTCCCGGGGATTTCCCATTGCCCCAAAAATATGTCCCAGAAGGTGATAGGCTGGATAGGCATTGGGACTGACGCGCAATACGTCACCGCAAACCGCAACGGCTTCCCCATAAAATCCCTGGGCCGTGAGTTTGATCGCCTCCTCAAACAATTCAATATCATCCCAGGGATAAGGCAGGAGGTCTTCGAGGACCTGCGCCAACCTTGGCACCGTCAGTTCGACACCCTGAATGGCCTCAAACCGCTCTACCAAATCGGGGTCACTGCTCTTGAGCTTTTCCCCCAGCGTGGAAAGTCCCGTATCCCCACTGTTGAAGGATGAGAGTTCCTGTTTCTTTCTAATTTTCTTTTTAGCCAAACCCCGCCTCATTAAAAAAATATGATGGTTCAATTATAAGGGGTTGGAAAGCTGATTGAAAGAGGCAGGGTTTTTATTCGGGACTACCCGGCCTTGGTGAAGGGTTTTACCAATCGCACGATCGGAGCGCTTAAAGGAAGAACCTGACCTTTCTCAATAACCAGAACACGATCAGCGATGGATTGGGCCTGATCGTGCTGGTGCGTGACCCACAATATGGTATGCCTGTTCTTTAGGGATTGAACCAGTTTTTCAATCGCCGCGGTTGATTTGGGGTCCAGCGAGGAAGTAGGCTCATCCATCAGCAAAACTTCCGGCTCCACTGCCAGCGTGCGGGCCAGAGTAAGCCGTTGCTGTTGCCCCTGGGAAAGCGTGGTAGCTTTCTCTTCGAGTCGGTCCTTGACTTCCTCCCAGAGAAACACTTCACGCAATACTTTCTCCGCTAGGTCCGGGTAATCCTTTTTGGTAATCTTCTCCCGAATTCCAAAAACAACATTGTCGATAATGCTTTTTGGAAACACACAGGGTTTTTGAAAAATCAAACCGACCTTTCTTCTCAACGCATAGACATCCGTATCGGGTCGGCAAACATCCATCCCATCGACAAGAATACTTCCCCCAACACGAAAATTTTCAATGCGGTCATTCATCCGGCAAAGAGCACGTAGGAGAGTGGTTTTCCCTGAACCGGATGCTCCAATAATACTGGTGATGGAGTTTGCCGGCAGGCTGAAGGTTAGTTCCTGAAGAATTTTTCTTCCACCAAAAGATGCGGAAAAGTTTTTGAATTGAATCATAGCTCCGACTCCATGACCATCCGAGTCCTGAATGCCCAAGCCGCCAGCGTCAACAGGAACACCAGACCCAGCAACACCAGACCAGCGCCCCAGGCCTGAGCGATAGATTCCGGATTAGCCGCTTCTTGGGCCAGAACCAGAATATGGGTCTGCAATGTGGGAACCGGATCGGAAAACAATTGCGGAAATTGAATGCCGGAAAAGGTGGTCGCCGTGAACATGATCGCCGCTGTTTCTCCGGCGGCCCGAGCCAATCCCAACAAAACCCCCGTCACCATGCCATAAAAACTCTGCGGCAGGATGATACGCCAGATTTGGGTTGGTCTCGAAAGACCCAACGCCATCCCCGCTTCACGATATTTTTCCGGCAGGGCTTCCACCGCCTCGCGAATACTCACCTGTAAAGTCGGCAGGATCATCACCGCTAATATTAACGAGCCCGTCACCCATGAAACACCAGCATCCAGATAAACTCCAAAAAATATATAACCGACCAGCCCAAACAAAATCGTCGGCGTGGCATTAAGAATATAGGTCAGCTGAGTTAACAAATTTTTAAATTTTCCAGCCCCCAGGTATTCTGTCTGGAAAAGCACCGACCCCAAAGCTACCGGCAAACTCCACAAAACCGCAACTGCCATCAACATCAACGTTCCGGTCAACTGGTAAAAAATACCGCCGGAACGTCCGAAATCCCTGGACGCATCAAAAAGGAACCCGCTATGCATCGCGGGCAATCCTTTGGCGAGCATGACTCCTAAAATGGAAAACAGCAGGGCCACAATTAAAAAAGTGACACCTCCAATCAATGCCAGCACCATTTTCTCCGCCGTTATTGCATTCACTGACTGCTCCGCTTGATAAAGAGGTTTCCGGAAAATGTTAAAACCGCCACCATGACAAAAAGAGTCAAACCCAAACCCATCAACGCGCTCCAGTGCAGTCCACTGCCCAGTGCTTCCGCTGCTTCACGACCCAGTTTGGAGGGAATGGTTTGGCCCGAAACAAAAAAGTTGAATCCGGGCACACGGTCAAGACTGCCAATCACCAGCATCACTGCGATCGTTTCTCCCATCGCCCGTCCTACTCCCAACAACACCGCTCCCACGATCCCCGGCAGAGACTGGGGTAAAACCACCCGCAAGGCGGTTTGTAGTTTAGTGAGGCCCAGGCTTTCGGAGGCTTCACGAAATTCCGAAGGTACCGAATGGAGAGCATCTTCCGACAAAGTCAGCACCATCGGCAAAATCATGATCGCCAACAGGAAACCAGCGGTGAAAAGAGTGTTGCCATCGAGCAGGTTCAATACATCCTTGACCCCGGCGGTCAAAAAAGAAACGCCAAGCAAGCCGTAAATAATGCCGGGTACGCCAGCCAACAATTCCATGACCCCCTTCACTCTTCTGCGGATGGAAGACGACAAATATTCGGACGTGAACAAAGCGCCGGAAAGAGCCACCGGCAATACCAGAAATATCGCCAGACCGGTAACGATCAGGGAACCGCAGATCATAGGCAAGGCACCAAAAGTTTCACCCACCCACCAGTTTTCTCCCAGCCAGAAACCCCACCCTTCCGAACGTAGAACCGGGACCGATTCCGCAACCAGAAAAAGGCCGAGACCCACGGCACATAAAAGAAATATAAAATTCATTACGGCAAAAACCCAGCCCACCGGCTCCACATGACGGATGCCCAATCCACTGAAATCAGCTTTCATGGTTGAGAGCTTTCAATGGGTATATAACCACTCTCCGCGACTATTTTCTGGCCTTCCGGCCCTTTGACAAAATCAATGAAAGCTTTAATTTCATTTTTTGGTTCCCCTGCCGTTATGAAATTTAATTTTCGAACAATGGGATAGCTTCCCTGCCTGACAGTTTCCCATGTCGGTAAAATTTCTTTTCCCCGATCCAGAAGCGCCAGCGCTTTTACATCATCGTTGATCCAGGCAAAGGACAGCATGCCAATGGCAGAATCGCTTTGCGCGATCTTGGCCTGCTCTTCATTATTCGATCCGGTAACCAGAAGTGTGCCCGGTGTCCTTTGCGACGCATTCCCAAAAATATATTGCATGAACACGTGGCGGGTGCCCCGATGCCGTTCCTTATCGACGACGACGATTTGCCGATCCGGTCCTCCGACCTCTTGCCAGTTGCGAATTTCCCCCAAATAAATCCCGGCAATCTGCTCACGCGTTAGTTGCCTGATTCCAGATTCATAAATTTCCGAAGAGACCACGCAGGCCACCGCATCGAGTCCTACCGGATGAATTTTTAGATGAGACTTTTCAAAGCGTTTCTTCTCCTCCAGGGAAATCCCTCGCGAAGCCATGCCAATATCGGCGCGGCCACCGGCCACAGAATGAATGCCCACCCCCGAGCCTCCGGCGTTGACCAGAATCCGGCTCGATGATGATTCCATAAACTTTTGTGCCGATCGCGAAGCCACCGGCAAAACCGTGGTCGACCCGACGACCTGAATCCGCAATGCCGTTGCCGCATTGGACGGACTTCCCCATACGACAAGCAGAAATAAAACCAACCCAATCCACAGCCCTTCGTACCGACGCATAAATCCCCTGATCTTTATATTTGAATATATAGATAACTATATATAGATGGACAAGAAAAATCGTACCACAGAGTGTAGTCGCAGAAAAGAAATAAACCTTACAGTTGGTGGGTTTAGGTGAGAGTTTATACTTTCAAGGAGTGCTCAAGTTTTTGCAAGGCACCGATGGCGGGCAAGTGGTCTTGCTCGGCGGAACGGCGGAGCCAGTGGATGGCTTCCTGAAAGTCGACGGGGGTGCCCCGCCCATTGCGGTACATCAGCCCAAGATGATATTGCGCTGAACTATGACCATGCTCGGCGGCAAGACGGAACCACTTGAAAGCCTGATCATCATCCGCGCCGGTTTGATAGTGATGACCCAACTCTGCCTGAGAGAGAAGGTTTCCCTGTTCGCCCGCTTTATGGAACCAGTCCAACGCTTCTTCCGACGCACCCAAGGCTTCAAGCAATCGCCCCAGATTAAATTGTGCCTGATCATCACCCTGGCTGGCCGCGCGCTTATACCATTTTAGGCTTTCCCTGTGGCTTTTCGGCACGCCGGTTCCCTGTTCATAAATTTCAGCCAGTCGACACTGAGCCCGGGCATGCCCATTAAGAGCGGCTTTGCGCAACCAAGCGATATCTGTTCTTGCTGATGGATTGTCCCATTCCCCCTCCGTATTTTTCGGAGTGGATTTCCGATACCATTTTGCGGCTTCTTCAAAATCCTTGGCAACACCTTTGCCGACAAAATGCATTCGCCCCAGGCTCTCACTGGCTTGCTTGTTTCCCTGCTCGGCCGCCTTTCTATACCAATGTGCGGCTTCTTCGTTTTTTCTGTTTTCAAAAAGTTGTCCCAGATGATTTTGCGCCAAATGGTTTCCCTGCCCGGCAGACTTCTGAAACCAGAACAACGCCTGTTCCCGTCCGTCTCCGTTTCTGGCGAAAAATATTTTCCCAAGACTGCACTGGGCATAATCATGGCCCTGCTCAGCGGCTTTCATGAACCAATGAATTGCCTTCTCAACATCAACCGGGGAACCTTCTCCGTTCAAATACATCCGACCGAGATTGTATTGTGCCAGCGAGTATCCCTCCGCCTTGTGATACCAGTGCAATGCCTGCGAGTGATCGGGGGCAACGCCTTTGCCGTGATAATACATACGCGCCAGATGAAACCTTGCGAACGCATCCCCTTGCCAGGCCGCCCTGCGGTAACACCGCACCGCCTGCGGAAGATCCTGCTCAATGCCCCGACCATTCTCATAGAGAATCCCTAAAAAAACCTGAGCACGAGTTTCATTCTTGTTGGCCGAATCCTGAAAATAAGTGAACGCCTTTTGCTCATCCCGGTCTATCCCATCACCGAGAAAATAAAGCATTCCGAGATTGAACAAAGCCTGTTCATGCTCTCCCGCACGTTGATAAAATTCCACCGCTGACCTCACATCCCGATCGCAACCCTTGCCATAATCGTAAAGCAGACCGAGTGAATTCTGTGCCGGGGCATACTCCTGATTGGCGGATCTTTTCAGCCACAGGAAGGCTTCTTCATATTCTTTCTGCCCAAAAAAGTACTGGCCTTTTTTATAAAGGTCTTCGGCGGTTGGTTCAAAATCCGGCGAAGTGGTTTCGAGAAAATGTTTGGCATGCGGGTGGCCCTGTTCCGCGGCACTGCAAAACCATTGCAAGGCTTTTTTCGGTGCCTGAGCAACCCCTTCACCGCAATAATAAAGAGTCCCCAATTTAAATTGGGCCATGTCCAATCCGTTCAAAGCCGCTTTGTGAAACCAGCGTGCGGCCCGGCCCGGGTCTTCCACAACTCCTTTTCCCCGTTCATAAAGATCCCCGAGGTTATAGAGTCCGGCCTCATTTCCATTCAGCGCCGCTTTCCTGTACAAGGACTCGGCTTGGGAATAATCCTGAGACACCCCATCACCATTTTCATAGAGCACACCCAGCATGTTCTGGGCGGTATCGTTATTTTTTTCTGCCGCTTTCTCGAACCATTTTGCAGCTTCGTCAGGAGCCTTGCCGGTACCCTTGCCCTGCTGATACATTCGGGCTAGGTTGAATTGCGCCGTGCTGTCTTCCTGTTCTGCCGCCTTCTGATACCAGTACAAACTCATTTCATCGTTCTGCTCTACACCCAATCCGTTTTCATACATCACCCCAAGAAAACCCTGACCCGGCGCGGAACCTTTTTCAGCGGCTTTGGCAAACCATTTAAAGGCCTCATCATGATCGGCGGGAACCCCAACGCCCTTGAAGTAGAGCACACCGAGATTGTATTGAGCCTGAGCTTTTCCCTTACGCGCTTCGCGAAACCAGGTATCGATGTTTTTGCGGTCGACTCGGTCTACAGAACCTTTGCCGTTTTTGTAAGAAACCTCCGGCAACTCCTTGGCGGTATCCTTGTGGTTCCTCGGCAGGGCATACCCGCTTTCGGTTTTTTCTATAACTAGTTTATTCATAAGAATTAAATAAAGTCATAAGCCAAATCCCGTATCTGGGTTTTGGTCTTTTTAATCTTTTCTTCGATATCATCGGCGATTTCCTGAAGCAGGTCGCGCCCTTCCAACTCGGCAGACTCGATATTCTTTTTCAGCTGAAACATTTCGGTCAGCGTCAAGTCCTCCAACTCATCAGAAATTTCATGCAAGCGTTTACGCAACCGGGCGATCTGGCTCACCACCAGAACCAACTGTTCACCCAGTTCCAGCTTTTCGTGGATAGGCTCCTCCCACTCAATCATGATCAAGCGAATGGCCTCTTCATCCAAACTGTCATAGGCCTGATTGAGTTTCGTCATCAGTTCATGCCTGCGGTCACGTTCGGCTGCGGATGAAGCTAAATCGGGATGAATTCTTTTCGCCACACGGCGAAATAGTTTTTTCAGGTTTTCAGGGGGATTAAATTCTTTGCGGGGTTTTTCCACTTCAGGACTTTCTTCCTGAAACTCTCTGGCCTGCTCGCGCGCCGATTCCGCCTCTTCCCTAAAATTTTCAGCCTTGGGGAAAAGCTTCGAGGCCAGACCCAAAACCTGCGCCTTGACCTGGTCCAACTCCGCATACATCTGCCCGACGACGTTTTGATAACGACGTTCGAAAAGATGCAGTTGCGTATTTTCCGTGGAAAGCTCGAGTTCCTTATCAGCAAGCGTGCGTCGTAGATCCTCCAATTCACGCCGTCTGGACTGCAATTCCTCCGCTTGCGGACTCAAAGTCTGTACAACAGAAGACATAGTTACCTTCTCACCTGAAATTTATTTGCAACTTGGGAATACATTTATTATCGGGTGAACATCGCGACAAAACAAGTGCAAAGCATTGCTCTTTAAGCGCAAACGAGATACTATCTATGATTTCAATATGTTATGTAGATTTAAACCTTTTTAGCCCTTTTTCGCACTTTCTGAGCAACCCTAAGAGCAGAAATATCAAATACATAGAGCATTAGAACAGATTAGGCCTATTAAATCAATGGCTTATAACGGGCCTGCACCAAAACTCTTCAACCCAAACAAAATCCTTTAAAATTGGTGCTTTACAAGACATCCGACTTGCTTTAAAAGTGACAGACGGAGAAAATTTGTTTTTCAAAGGCATGCCATCATGAAAAAAACCCCTATTATAATTGGTGAAGACTCGCCTTTTTTGACCACCGAAACCCGGCAGAGCCGCTGGGCCATTCCCTACAACTTTGAATGCCTGAATGCCAGGATCGATAACCTGCTGACTCGCAATCGGGATTGTATAAAGGGCAAAAGAATTCTCGACATCGGCTCGCATATGGGGACGTTCGCCTACTCGGCTCTCCAATTGGGCGCCGAGTTTGTTCAGGGGATTGACACAGAGGAAAAAACCATCGAGCGCGGACAAGAACTGTTTCGACAATTAGAGGTTGATGAATCCCGTTATAACTTTAAGGTCGCTGATGCGTTTGACGCTCTGGAGAATCTTGAGGAAGGAAGTTTTGATACCGTGCTCTGTCTCGGCACGCTGTACTACATGGTCGAACCTTATCGGCTGTTGAACCTCATGCAGAAAGTGGCGAAAGAAGTGGTTCTGCTTGACACCTTCACCGCCGCCTACGCCGCCATTCAAGGAAAAGAAGCGCCAGAGGTTTATAAATCCATCAACGAAGAAAACCTGAAACTGCCGATGCTGCTCACCGCCCTGACCCAGCCGGAAAAGAAAGACTATATCCTGCCGCACTCGTTCCCGCACAAGGACAAAAGCTTAAGCCTCATCACCCTGCCGACCACGTCACTTTTGGAGATCTGGTTCCAGTCATTAGGGATGCAGTTCAATCAAATAGATTGGAGCGAATACCAGACCCGGCCCTGCACCTACCACGACCTGCTCACTCCTGAACAGAAAAAAGCTTCGCACTGGGCCGATGTCTACACCAGCGGCGTGAGAATTTCTTATTTACTCCACCAGCGTGACGCTGGGCTCAGTGAGCAATAGTCTGCGTGGCTAGGTGGATAATTCCAAGTAGGGTTTCCAGCGCAAGAGGCCGGGAGACTAAATAATCCTGCTACGGCAAGGTTTCCACAACTGGCTATATTATAAAGCTTTAAGTGGTTAGTCCTACTTGGACAATCGCTTTTTTTATTGGAAAATTTGTAGACAAGTTGTAGACAGTTTTCTCTACAGAAATCGGACAATCCTATCTTTGACTCTTCCAGTTTATGGAGTAAGATTACGCCTGACCTCTTGAATGACATTCAAGCTCGCTCCCGCTGTGCCACAGCTTTATTGCTGATTCTTCGAAATATTTAAACTAAAAATAAGATTAAAATTAAGGTAAATAGTTCACAAAACTTTATAAAATAATGGTTTGCTAAATTTTGTTCTACAGAAATCCCGCTTTTTTTCCGATCCATAATAAACAGGCTTTACGATGTTTTTTACTCAGTGAGCGATCTATTGAAATTACCTGCCGCAAATAAGCCTATAAACCGTTTCTGCCTAAGTTGTTTTCTCTCGCTATTTTTATGCGCCCTCTTTTTATTCTGTGGACAGGCGCTGGCACAAAAGCCCGACCAACTCGCCCGCGTCGGGGTATCCAAAGTGCAGGTTCTTCCTGAGACGAATAAGATTGAATTGCCAGGCAATGTTCTACCCTGGGCGACATCCCGGTTGGCGGCGGAAGTCGAAGGCCGTGTTGAAAAAATTGTGGCGGGAGAAGGCCAGTCTGTAGCAGAAGGAGATCCCTTGATCTATCTGCGAACGCAGCCGCAGAAACTGGAGCTGGAATTGGCAGAGGCAGAGAGGGAAATGACCGCTAACCGGCTGGAAGAACTGACTGCGGGAACCCGTCCCGAGGTCATTGAAGCGGCGAATGCTGCTACGAAAAACGCAGAAGCTGCCTTGAAACTGACGCAGGTAGAATTGAATCGTATCCAAAAATTATTTAAGGAAGGCGTGCTCAGCGGCAACGATTACGACAATGCCAGCACTGCGGCCGACCGTGCCCGGGCAGCCCGTGATGAAAAAAAAGCCAAGTGGGATGAACTTGTGGCCGGGCCCCGGATCGAGGAGATCAAGCAACAGGAAGCCCGGCTATCAGCCGCCGAAGTGAAAATTAAATTCATCCAGGATAATATTGACCGATCTGTCATACGTTCCCCTTTTAACGGATTCATCATTGAAAAGCTGACTGAAGTGGGACAATGGTTGGAAAAAGGCGATCCGGGAATGACCATGATCGCCACCGACCCCGTCAAGGTGGAAGTCCATGTCCCCCAGCATCACTTTTACCGGGTCGGCAAAGGCATTAAGGTCAAAGTCATATTGGAATCACGTCAGGACAGTGTGCCCGACCATGTCTTTCAGGGCAAGGTGATCGAGATTATTCCTTTCGGCAATTCTGCTTCGCGCACTTTCCCCGTACGTATTCAGGTCGACAACCCGAAATCCATTCTGGCAGCGGGGATGCTGGTCAAGGTGATTTATCAGCCTGAAAAAACTTCTTCCAAACAAATCTACGTTCCCAAGGACGCACTTGTTCGTTCGCCTGATGAAGCTGTGGTCTGGGTAGTTCGCCCGGAACAGGGAAAGGGGATGAAAGCTCACAAAGTAATTGTCACAGCGGGAGAACAAAAAAATAGTATGATAGCCATTAACCCAAAAGGTGACAAAATAAAAGCTGGGGAGTGGGTGGTGGTTCAAGGCAATGAACGTCTCCGTCCCGGCATCAGCATCGAGATCATCAAAGAACTACCCTAACGTCACTCCCTTATGAAACTGATCGAGCAATCACTGAAGTACGGGGTGACCGTTGCCGTTGGGGTGATCATGATCATCCTGTTCGGGATCATGTCGCTGTTCCGGATACCTGTTCAACTGGTTCCAGATGTAAGCCAACCGGAGTTGACGGTGAGCACTGATTGGCCGGGTGCCAGCCCAGAGGAAGTAGAACGCGATATCGTCGATGAGCAGGAGAAACATCTCAAATCCATCGCCGGTTTGGTGGAAATGAAAAGTATTTCCCAGACCGGGAAATCAGATATTTATCTAACATTTCGCACCGGCTCCGACCTTCAGGAAATGCTGGTACGTGCCTCCAATGCGCTCCAACAGGTCCCTTCCTACCCAGAAAACGCCGACGAACCGATCATTAAAACCGTCAACGTTTCAGACCGCCCTATCGGCTGGTTTGTTCTTCAACCCCTTCCTGAAATGGTGGACAAAGTCAACGTTTACCAATTTCACGATTTCGCGGAGGACCAGATCAAAACCCGTTTCGAACGTATTCCCGGTGTGTCGGATAGCGAGGTCCGCGGTGGAAGCCCCCTGGAAACTCATGTGATATTCAATCCTGACGCGCTGGCGGAACGGGGACTCAGCATCGTTGAACTGCGGGAGGCCCTGCGCCGGCAAAATAGAAACATCAGCGGTGGGGATTTCGATGAAGGAAAGCGAAGATACATCGTCCGCACACGCGGTGAATACCGCTCAACTGAAGATATAGAAAATACCATCCTGTCGCAAAAGGGTGGACGCATCGTTTACATTCGGGACGTAGCCAAAGTGAAAGTGGAATACGATGAACTGCGCTCATACGTCCGTCACAACGGGCTTCCGGGAATCGCCATCAACGCGCGCCGGGAAGCGGGTTCGAATATTCTTGCGGTGATGAAGGATCTGAAAGCCGTGCAGAAAGATCTAAACGAAAATATCCTTAAACCTCTTGGCCTTCACCTGGTCCAGACAGCAGACAAAACCGAATATATCACCCGGTCCATCAACATTGTGCAGATGAATCTGGTAATAGGTGGGGTTTTTGCCATCATCATTCTCCTACTTTTCCTGCGCAGTTTTTATAGCACATTGGTCATTGCTCTCTCCATCCCGATCAGTGTGATTGGAACCTTTCTGATAGTCACACTGATGGGAAGAACCATTAACGTAATAATGCTCGCGGGTATGGCGTTCGCCGTTGGGATGGTTGTGGACGCGTCAATCATCGTCCTGGAAAACATCCATCGTCATCGCCAGCTTGGGAAAGACACCGTCACCGCTGCGCTACATGGAGCCGGAGAAGTCTGGGGTGCCATTCTGGCCACCACTTTGACTACACTGGTCGTGTTCATTCCTGTACTTTTTATTGAAGAGGAAGTAGGACAATTATTTCGCGATATTGCCGTCGCTATCAGTGCCTCAGTTACACTATCCCTGATCGTCAGCGTACTGGTCATTCCCGTTATGAGCATGCATCTGTTAAAGTATGAGGAACTTCACACCTCTGACCGGCGTTCATTACCGGGAAGAATGTTTCATAACCTTTTAGGACTTGTTCCGCTGGCGACACAATTCAACAAGGTTGTGATTGCCACACTCAAAAACCTGTTCAAATCCAAACTGGCACAGCAGTTGACCGTCCTTATCCTGATTCTCGTTCCGGCTTACGCGGCGTGGAAAATGCTCCCCAAAACCGAGTACTTGCCGGAAGGCGATCAGAACGTCATCATCGGCATGATGATTCCTCCGCAGGGTTACAACATCCAGGAAATGCATCGTATTGGCAACGAACTGGAGGAAATCTATCGTCCCTACTGGGAAGCCATGCCGGGAAGCCCCGAGGAAGCCAAACTGAAGGGACCCGCCGTCCGCAATTTCCTGTTCATCGGAAGCGGAGGTAGATTGTTCACTGTTGTCAAGGCCAAGGACCCCGAACGCGCGAAGGAACTCATCCCCATTCTGAAGGAGGAACTGCAGAAGGTTCCGGGGATGATTGCTGTCACCCGCCAATTGTCGCTTTTGTCTAGTGCCTTCCGAGGGTCACGTGGAATAGAGATCAATATTATGGGTCCGGATCTCAGAGAGCTGACCGCAATGACCCAAACAGCTTTTTTTAAATTGAAGAAACTGCTACCTGATGCGGGGATTCGTCCAATTCCAGGAATGGAACTGGGACAACCACAAATCCAGGTGATCCCGCGATGGCAGGAATTGGCAGAAACCGGACTCGATGTGTTTGAACTGGGTTACTCCGTTTCGGCCATCATGGACGGCGTCTACGCCGATGAGGTCTATCTCGATCCGGAAAAACTCGTTGTTCCTTACCTTCCCAGGGACGGAATTGATCTGATCCTCATCAGTCGCGAAAGGGATATCCAGAAAACTCAGGATATCGAAAATATCGTTATCAAAACACCTGGATTGGTCGGTGTACCTATCAGTACCATCGCCGACATTGAGTCTACAGTCAGCTCCGAACAAATTCAGCATATTGAACGTCAGCGTTCTATTACTCTGGAAGTGGTCCCTCCAAAAATGATGACACTTGAAGAAGGGATCGACATTGTAAAAAAAGAAATCATCGAACCGTTCAAAAATGAAGGCAAACTAACAGGTGGTTATTCCATCGGTCTTACCGGAAATGCCGATAAACTCGAAAGCACGCGTAAAGCGATGGGTGGCAATTTCATTTTGGCTATCTTCATCACCTACCTATTGCTGGCGGTGCTGTTTCAACACTGGGGCTATCCGCTGGTCATCATGCTGAGTGTGCCCATGGCGGCGGTGGGCGGAGTGTTTGGATTATGGTTCCTCAATCGTTTTGTCCTGCAACCTCTGGACGTGCTAACCATGCTTGGGTTCATTATCCTCATTGGTGTAGTGGTTAACAACGCTATCCTGATTGTATATAAAAGCCTGCAGAACATAAGGGAGGAGCATATGAAACCGGAAGAAGCCATTCTTGACAGCGTATGTATCCGCATTCGTCCTATTTTTATGAGCACTTTCACCAGTCTGTTCGGATTGATGCCTCTGGTGGTGATCCCCGGCGCAGGAACCGAAATCTACCGAGGTATCGGCGTGGTCATCCTTTTCGGCCTGTTTGTCAGCACCCTGTTCACTCTAGTCCTGATTCCCTGCCTGATGAACCTCGCCGTTCCCCGAACCATCGCGGATAACAGATAAGTAAAACCTTAAGGCCTGATCAAAACGACCGGGCCTCTTCTTATCAAAGTGGAGTTGACCGGGTTCGAATTCGCGACATCTTGAATGCCATTCATGTCAGGAGTTTTTCCCTAAATTTTATTAACTTTTATAAACTTTTGATAAAGCGTTGTCTTGGTTGTTGTCAGCTTTCTTTTTAATCAGTGAAATCTTGGTATTTCACCCTATTTTCCTACTAATTCTGAAATAACTGGCTACAGTTTTGGCTACAGTCGCTCACTTGATTGCAATCAAGAGAGACAAAAAATCAAGTGATCAGCACTCTTTTGAATTGGTTTGATAGAAATAATTGGGTAGCGGTGTGAGAGTCGGAGTCCTAACTGCTAGACGGTGGGGCCTTGTACAACTGATTCGTTTCCTCAGCGATTTTATCGTGCAGATAAAGCATCAACCAGCGTTTGCCGCCCTCTTTCACCACCCCGATTGCCACATCGCGAAACAGGATTGCCGGTTGTTTTCTCTGCAAGGTTTTAAAAATGGTTCGCGACCATTTTGCCGCCCGGCCAACCTGATATTTCTTCACCCAGTCAAACAGTTTGTTGTCGGTATAAGGAATCGTCACCTCTTTCGCCCCGGTCACATGGGATATTCTAAGCCCCAACATTTTGTTCAGCACCGGTTTCTGGCTCAATTGTCCGGCCCATTCCAGATAATCCGCCAGACTGCCCAGCAAATCATAAATCCTCACTTCATATAAAGGTGACGATGATCGGGGGTGCCAGGCTTTGGCAATGTTTCCAGCCAGAGAGATATAAATGGATTTCGCCTCGGCCCACGGCAAAGGTTTGATCGAAAACAAAATCTTTTTTCTCGACGTCTCGACGAGGCTACGGACTTCATCCGGCAAGGTCAGGTCCGTTTCTTCCTGCAATTGATCCATTTCATCGAGTAAAGTTTCCGGCTCGGGGATTTCGTCGGGCTGGTGTTCCGCATAAACTTTTATCGCGGCCTCCCCCACCAACAAAAGCCATTGCACCCAAAGCGCCCGCATCACCCTCAACCGAAACCAGCCCAGAAAAAATTCTGGAACCCATGATGGATTTTTCTCATCCACCGCAAATCCGGGAACGACCTCGCGCAAACGAAACTGCGTCAGCGCTTCCAAGCCGGAAAACTCCAGCACCTCCAGGACTTGCCGGTTCATTTCCTGAAAGGCGTTGAGCACGTTGCCAATGCGGGCTTTTTGCAGGGGTGCTTTCTCACCAGGATAGTAAATCGCGGCAATGCGGGAGACCATGTGCAAGGTGTCCGGAAAAAATTCTTTCTGGTACAATTTTTTTGCCTGGCGATGACAGGTTTCAAGCACCACCTCCAGAGCCTTGCTCTCTTGCGGAGAAACGCCTTTCCTCTGCTGAAATAGTTTTTGCCGGGCGCCCATGAACTGCTTAAGCCTGAGAACCCCCATTGCCAGATTAAGGAAAGACATAAAGTTTTTTTCTATAAGAGGGAAGAAACATTGGTATTATATCGAATGAGTTCGTTTTTCACTTTCTACTTGTTAAACCTGTGCCTGCCATGAGTCGCCTACTACTGAAATTTTCTGTCATCATCCTCACGGGACTGATTTTAACCCAATGCGGGGAAAAGACGAGCGCCCAATATGTTCAGGAAGGCATCGACTATTCCAATGCGGGAAACTATGACAGTGCGGGAGAATCTTTTCTAACGGCTGTCGAAAAAGACCCCAAAAATATTGACGGGCATTATGGGTTGGGGGGCATCTATAATCTCGAAAAAAAATATGAGGACGCGGAGAAGTCGTTCAAGTCCGCCATTCAGATTGACCCCACCCACTACAATGCCTGGTACAGCCTGGGTTACACCTATGAACTGATGGGCAGAAAAGAAGATTCTGAAAAAAGCTATGAGAAATACCGCCGCCTCAAGGGGAAAATGGATTCCATCATGAACAAGGAAAAGCCTTGAGACCATTAATATTTTTCATCCTCCTGTTCGCTTGGGTCAGCGCCTGCGCCCCTGCCAGCAAAAAGCACCGCAAGCGCTACCGCAAAGCCCCCCCTATAGAACAATCGCAGCAAGAACGCCCAACGAAGTCCACCAAAGCAAAACCTGCTAAATCGAAATCCATCGCAAAACCGGCAGATCCCATTGTACGCGGTTCAATGAAAACTTCTTTGCTTCCTACCATTTTAAACGAAAAGGATCAGGCTTTAATGATCCTGATTGATGCTGGCAAATATCTTGTCGGGAAGAAAGAACTTTCTGCCCGTGGGACTCTGAGTGAAAACAAATCGCCATTCACAAATCTGGAGGCATTCCACATCGACCGGACAGAAACCACCGTCGCTCAATTTCGCCAATACCAACTCGACTATGACGAAAAACCCTTTGCAGGAGGAAAAAACTGCCCAACCTGCCCTGCCATGGGTATCAACTGGATTCAAGCGAGTAAGTATTGCCGATGGGCGGGCAAACGCCTGCCCCGAGAAGAAGAATGGGAAGCCGCCGCTCGGGGTGTCAGCAACTTCACGTATCCATGGGGAGAGGCGTTTCTTCCTGAACACTCGAATTTGCTGGGGGAAGAAGACGGACACCTGTTTGCTGCGCCAGTCGGTTCTTTTCTATCTGGCGCCAGTGCCAGCGGTGTGATGGATATGGCCGGGAACGTCTGGGAATGGGTGGACGATAAAAAATCTGCACGACCTCAGCCTGACACCCGCATTGTCAAAGGCGGAGGATGGACCAGCGATAAAAGCCAGGCGCGCATTTCATTTCGCAACCATGTCGATCTTAAAATGAATAATCCTACTTTCGGATTTCGTTGCGCAAAATCTCTGCAACAAAAAAGATAAAACAGGATTAAAAACAAGAGAAGCCAGCGAAGAACTCGCTGGCTGGACTCCTGCAGACATTCTATTCAGGCGGGCGGGTGAATCAGGAGCAACCTGATGTCGCTCCACAAGTCATGCACTTCAAACAGGTTCCGTTTCGGACCAATGTCAAGCTTCCGCATTCCTGGCAGGCATCACCTTCATAACCCTTGAGTTTGGCGATCACCGCCGTTGTGGTCGCGACACCCACAGAAGACTGGGAAGAATTTTTCAGAGCACTGGAGGCACCATTGCCATTACCGTTTCCGTTACCATTCCCGTTGGACGGAGCCTTGGCGATTGCATGGGAGATCTTTGTCACCGTTTCGGTGCTCGTGGAAGTCGCAGGCGCTGACGAACCCGAGCCATTAGAGCCAGGCCCGACATCATCGTCACTGGACTGCTGATCTTTTTTACCGATAGAGTCGGACCGCAAATCATCCGGCGTTACCTGAGCCAGATCAGTCCTGCCCAGATAACTGATTGCCAGTTCCCGGAAAATATAGTCGATGGTTGAGGTGGACATGGTGATCGCCTGATTACCGGTAACAATCCCGTTCGGTTCAAACCGGGTGAACACAAATGCATCGGTAAACTCTTCCAGCGGAACTCCGTGTTGCAACCCTAATGAGATCGCGATGGCAAAGCAGTTCATCAAACTGCGGTAGGCCGCGCCCTCTTTATGCATGTCGATGAAAATTTCACCGAGAGCGCCATCATCATATTCACCGGTTCTGAGATAAACCTTGTGACCGCCGATGGAGGCTTTCTGGGTATATCCTTTTCTGCGGTGCGGCAAGGCTCTGCGCTTGTGCTCACGCACCACTTCAATGATCTGTTTCGCCATCTGCATGGCCGGGGCTTCTTCTTCCATCTTCAGTTGGTTGAAGGTGTCCGTCGCCACACTGTTTAATGGCTGGCTCAGTTTGGAACCATCGCGATAGATGGCGGTTCCCTTCAACATCAGTTTCCAGCTCAGCATATGCGCCCGTTCGACATCGACAATGGTGGCATCGTTGGGCATATTGATGGTTTTGGATATTGCGCCGGAAAGAAAAGGCTGCGCCGCCGCCATCATGCGGATATGCGCCTCGGGGCGGATGAAACGCTTGCCATACCTTCCGCACTGGTTGGCACAATCGAAAACAGGATAATGACGCTCTTTCAGATGGGGGGCGTCTTCAACCGTCATTCTTCCGCAAATGTTGTCATTGGCCGATTGGATTTCTTCATCGGTAAAACCCAGATGCTCCAGCAGGCTGAAGGTGATAGAGTCCAACTGCTCATCGGTCAACTTCAACACGTCCTTGCAGAAGGATTCTCCCATAACAAATTTATTGAACGCAAAACTGATATCGAAAGCCTTCGGCAATTCAAGCTGAACATTATCGAGCACTTCGTCGGTGAAGCCTTTTTTGCGCAGGGAATTCCGGTTGATGTATGGAGCGGTTTCCAGACTACCCGAGCCCACGCAATACTCAACAATGTCCTTGATCTCATCAGGCTTGTAACCCAGCTTGCGAAGTGCGCCGGGAACCGACTGATTGATAATTTTAAAATAACCACCGCCTGCCAGTTTCTTGTATTTAATCAGAGCGTAGTCCGGCTCAATGCCTGTGGTATCGCAATCCATCAGCAATCCGATCGTACCTGTCGGCGCGATACAAGTGGTCTGGGCATTGCGGAATCCGTTCTTCTCGCCCAAGTCCAACGCATCCGCCCATTCCTTCTGAGCCGCGTCGAGGAGATAGTTCGGACAATGTTCCGCCTGAATACCCTGCGGGTATATGGTGAGTCCTTCATACTCATGCACTTCCACATTATGTGCCGCACGCTGGTGGTTTTTCAGAACCTTGAGCATGGCGTCCCGGTTCTTCTCAAAGCCCGCAAAGGAGCCCAACTCCCCAGCCATTTCCGCCGACATGGCATAAGAGGTTCCGGTGGTCATGGCAGAAATTGCGCCGGCAATGGCCCGGCCGTCTTCCGAGTCATAAGGAATACCCATCACCATGAGCATGGCTCCCAAATTGGCATAACCGAGACCCAGGGTGCGGAACTCAAAACTCTTTTTAGCGATAGCCTGATTGGGAAACTGCGCCATCATTACCGAAATTTCCAGAGTGAGAGTCCACAGCCGGCAAGCGTGCCGGTAGTTTTCTATTGCGAACACACCCTTCTCTTCATCGTAAAAACGCATCAGGTTGATGGACGCGAGGTTGCAGGCGGTGTCATCGAGAAACATGTATTCAGAGCAGGGATTGGAAGCGCGGATCGGCCCGTCTTCCGGACAGGTATGCCACTCGTTGATTGTCGTGTGAAACTGGAGCCCCGGATCGGCACTGGACCAGGCGGAGTAGTTGACCTTTTCCCACAGATCTTTTGCAGGCAGGGTTCTGGCGATCCCGCCATCGGTTCTGCGGATCAGGTTCCAGTCTCCGTCGCATTCCACAGCACGCAGAAACTCATTGGTGAGACGAACCGAGTTGTTGGAGTTCTGGCCTGAAACGGTCAGGTAGCCTTCTGAAGTCCAATTGGTGTCATATTCTTCAAACTCAATATCCTTGACCCCTTGTCGGGCCAGTTGGATAACGCGATAAATATAGTTTTCAGGGATGAAGCAATCCAATCCCTTGCGGACGGCTTTTTTCAGCGCTTTATTTTTCTGTACGTCAAACCGGGCTTCTTCGCCTTCATCCTTGGCCCAACAAGCCTTGACAACTTCTTTCAGGCATCGGCGGGTCATCTTGCTTCCCGCCGCAAGAGCAGCAACTTTGCGCTCTTCCTTAACTTTCCATTCAACGAACTCTTCAATGTCAGGATGGTCCATGTCGAGGGTGACCATCTTGGCTGCACGTCGTGTGGTGCCGCCGGACTTGATCGCTCCTGCCGCCCGGTCACCGATCTTTAAGAAACTCATCAGTCCGGAAGACCTGCCACCGCCGGAAAGGGACTCGCCATTTCCGCGAAGATTGGAGAAGTTGGTTCCGGTCCCAGACCCAAACTTGAACAACCGGGCTTCCTGTCGCCACAAATCCATAATTCCGCCATCGCCCACCAGATCATCATCTACGGAAAGAATAAAGCAGGCATGCGGTTGCGGTCGTTCATAAGCGTTTTTGGATTTTTGCAGTGCCCCGACTTCCTCGTCGAAATAATAATGTCCTTGAGCAGGTCCTTCGAGGCCATAGGCCCAGTTCATGCCGGTGTTGAACCATTGCGGAGAATTAGGCGCCGCCAACTGCAGGACCAACATATAACGCATCTCATCATAATAACTTCGCGCGTCTTTCTCGCTGCTGAAACAATTATTTTTCCATCCCCAATACGTCCAGCACCCGGCCAGACGATGAAAGACTTCCTGCGATGTGGTTTCCCGGGAAAACTGCGCCGATTGAGGGAGCTGGTTCAGCGCCTCTTCATCCGGCACCGATGGACAAAGCCATTCGGGCAATCCGGGCTCGAACTTCTTTTTCAGCCGGGCTGGAACTCCCGCCTTGCGGAAGTACTTCTGCGCCATAATATCGACCGCCACCTGCGACCAGGTGTCAGGCACCAAGACGTTCTTGATTTCAGAAACCAAAGAACCATCAGCATTGATGATTTTAGAAACTCGCTCGACAAAGCCGATCCCTTCGTAGGGGTCCTGGTGATCTTTGGTAAATACCCGGTCGATTCGCATAAAACGCTCCACCTCGCTAAAAAGATAATTTCAATAAATTGAATCAGTTATGGGCCAAAGGTTGGCAGGATAAAAACAATTCCAAACTGCCCCGTTCCCTTAGAAGTATTGGTGCCTCAAACCACAAAATATCTATATTTTGTGTCGTCCAGCAAAATATTATACAAGATGTAGTATGTCAACGAAATTCTAGGGTGCTCGAAAAACTTTCTTTCAAGGCCACAAAACATAAAGGTTTCGTGCTTCTTGCTCATCCCAATTATAGGCGAATAAAAAGCAAAAATAAATGGTATAGTGAACAGAAAAACTGTTTTTTTGTTGTTGGTTTTCAGGAAGGATAGAACTTGTTCGCAAATTAAAACAGAGCTTTATATATTCCGCATCAGGGTTTCGACCAGTCGATCTCGACCTTGCCGACAAACTCCATCAAGCCAAACGGGCCTTCCTTGGTTCCTTCGGTCAGTTTGATGTGGGTGGCATCCACCACATCCTGGCCAAAAGTCGGGTCGAGAGCTCGCCACTCCCCCACATAAACTTCGGGCCAGGCATGATAAAGAAACCCGGAGTATTCTTTCGAATACACCAGTCCGTTCACGATGCGGGTGGGGATGCCCAGCGCCCGGGCTAGAGCTGTAAACAGGTAAGTGTGTGACTGGCACTCGCCCCTCCTTTCATGCAAAGCGTCCAACGCCGTTACCGTGTCCACCAATTCTTTTTCTAAATTGTTGTGCACCCAACGGTTGATGTCTCGCGCCACCTGCCAGTCATTTTGGGTATCGGCGGCAAGTTCTCGGGCCAGAGCCCGGATCATGGGATGCCTGGATTGCACCTCGGCCGATTCTTCCAGATACTTTTTATCCTGCTCTTTCGGATGGCTCGACAGGCTGCCTAACGTTTCCGGTTCCGTTTCAACTTCCAGCGTGGTTCGATATAAACCATTCGGCAGACGTTCTGTTTTGAGAATTCTTTGCCGATGATCTTCGGGAACGAGATCGGGAGAACGCAGAGGCTCAAGGTGAAAGATGATTTTCCTCACCAGGTCCGCTCGGTCGATCGGCTGGTCGGGCTTGACCAGACTCATGGTGATCAGGCTACTGACCGTCAGCGGCTCGTCAAGTTTCTGCGCGACTTCGGCAGATTCCCGGAACGACTCAAAATCCTGGTTGGTGGTTTCTTTGATCACCGAGCCATCGTCAGCCACCCACAAAATGGTTTCGATACCGCTGAATTTTTGTTGGATAGCAAAAGTCTCGACCGGCTTACCGTCGTACTCTAGAGTTTCCCGGCGTAGAACTTCATACTCCAGATCCACCAACATCTGAAACGGCTCCAGAAACAGAGGTAGAGTGCCTTTTTGTCCCACTTTAAGTCCATTCACCATCAGGTTTAAAAGAAAGGTTGATGAAGGAAGTGCGTCAGGCGGGAGATCGATGGACTCTTCCTTGTCGAACCCCCGCGACCTCACCCGATAGGTCAGGCGATTGCCGTCCATCCTGCCCTCGACCTGTTGCCGGTGTCCGGTGATCTCCTGCAGGAGGGAAAAACTCAGAAGCTTGAAATCTGGACTGAGCCGTGTCTTTTGATTGATGGTGGTGGACTGGTCGGCAGACTCGGAACGAAGCTGAAAAAAAACTTTCGAGTCCATCTCGATCATTTCCGGGGTCCATCGGGTTTGTGACTGGGTAAACCCCATCTTACGGCCCTGAAAATAGGTTCCCATCCAGTCTTCCCGCTCACCGGAACCCTGAAACAGAGGCGGGGCCCCCTCCTGGAAGGACTGGACCGATCCACAAAAAACCCAAAGTATCAAAATGAATTGCTGTAATAATTTCATATCAATAAATTAACATTCAAGTTATCACCCTACTAGCCAAGGCGGGCTTTGTATAAGTGGCATTGTACCTAAAAAGCGAGATCCTTCGTCGCCTTTGGCTCCTCAAGGATGACATACCGGCATTTCTTGTCATTCTGAACGTAGTGAAGAATCTAGCCTTTACGTTTTTTCGACTTACGCAAAGGGCTCGGAGGCAACTGGCATTGGCCCCACGCCGAGTGGAAAATTTCCTCCCACCCCATAAGCAGGCATGCTAGTATTTCCGCTTTACGTTTTTAACAAACTTTCTGTTATAATATCTCATGATTGACCCCAAGAACGTCCCAACCTATCTCACTTTCGATGATGTATTACTTCTGCCTGCTCATTCGAAAGTTTTGCCTGTAAACGTAAAACTCTCAACCCGGTTGACCCGCAAGATCAAACTGAACAATCCGTTGATCAGCGCCCCGATGGACACCGTGACCGAAACCAATCTGGCCATTGCTCTGGCTCAGGAAGGTGGAATCGGTATCATCCATCGCAGTCTTTCGCCGGAAAAGCAACGCAAGATGGTCGACAAAGTCAAACGCTCGGTGAGCGCCATGATTCCTGACCCGATCACCATGGGCCCGGACCAGAAAATCAGTGAAGCCCTGGAAGTCATGCGGAAATACAACATCAAGGGCATCCCCATCACGCAAAAGAAAATACTGGTGGGAATTTTGACCAACCGGGATCTCAGGTTTGAGAAAAACCTCAATAGAAAAATCAGTTCCATGATGACCAAGGACAACCTGGTCACCATTCCAGAAGGCACGCCACTGGAAAAGTCCAAACAACTACTGCACGATAACCGCATCGAAAAACTGCTGGTGGTCGACAAAAAAGGTCACCTAAAAGGCCTGATCACCATCAAAGATATTGAAAAAGCCGGGCAATTTCCCAACGCCGCCAAGGACTCCAAGGGCAGACTGCTGGTGGGAGCCGCTTTGGGGGTCACCCAAAATCCTGTAGAACATATTGAAGATTTAATCCGCGTCGGGCTTGACGTGCTGGTGATCGACAGCGCCCACGGGCATTCGGAGAAAGTCCTGGCAACCATCCGGGAAATTAAAAAGACTTTTCCGAAGCTTCAATTAATAGGCGGCAATGTGGCCACCGCCCAAGGAACCGCCGATCTGATCAAAGCCGGAGTCGACGCCGTCAAGGTTGGCATTGGCCCCGGGTCCATCTGCACCACCCGTGTGGTGTCAGGAGTTGGCGTGCCACAGATATCCGCAATCGCAGAATGCGTTAAAGTGGCGGAGAAAAAAAATATTCCAGTTATTTCCGATGGCGGCATCAAGCTTTCCGGTGACATCACCAAAGCCATCGCCGCCGGGGCCAGCACAGTGATGATCGGCTCCTTATTCGCCGGAACAGAAGAAAGTCCGGGAGAAAAGATCCTTTATCAAGGCAGAAGCTACAAGGAATACCGGGGCATGGGCTCCATCGGCGCCATGTCTCAAGGCTCCAGCGACCGGTACTTCCAGGAATGGGAGCTCTCTGAGAGCAAATTGGTTCCGGAAGGGGTGGAAGCACGCATTCCTTTCCGCGGCGCTTTGGCATTCACCGTCCACCAACTGTTAGGCGGACTGCGCGCAGGGATGGGATATTGCGGTGCCGCTACCATTGACGAACTGAGAAAGAACGCTTCATTCATCAAGATCACTCCGGCCGGGCTTCGCGAAAGCCATGTTCACGATGTGATCGTGACCAAAGAAGCTCCGAATTATAATATCGACTGAACCGCCGGAATTCCTCCGGACAAGCCAAACGGATTCCCGCATTATCATGACGACAGACACCCTACACGAACAAAAAATTCTTATTCTTGATTTCGGGTCGCAATACACCCAGAACATCGCTCGCAAAGTGCGGGAATGCCAGGTCTATTGCGAGATCCACCCCTGCACCCTGCCGTTCGACGAAATCAAAGCTTTCAATGCCAAAGGCATTATTCTCTCCGGCGGGCCTGCGAGCGTTCTGGAAAAAGATTCGCTGCTTTGCGACCGAAGACTGTTTGAGTTGGAAGTTCCCATTCTCGGCATTTGTTACGGCATGCAACTCATCACCCATATGCTGGGCGGCAAGGTGGCCCCTTCCCCGCATCGCGAATTCGGCAGGGCCGAACTGATACTGAAAGAATTTTCGCATCTGTTCGAAGAGGTGAAAAATAATTCCATCGTGTGGATGAGCCATGGTGACCGCATCTCAAAACTGCCGAACGGCTTTAAAGGTATCGCCTTCACAGACAACTCGCCCATGGCGGCCATTGAAAACCCAATAGCGCATATTTATGGCCTGCAATTTCATCCAGAGGTGGCCCACACGGTGGATGGCGTTAAGATTCTTAAGAACTTTCTGTTTAAAATCTGCCAGTGCGCGAAGAACTGGAAAATGGATTCTCTGATTGATCACATGATCAACGACATCCGAAAAAAAGTGGGCAACTCAAAAGTGGTTTGCGGATTGAGCGGCGGCGTGGATTCTTCGGTCGCGGCGGTGCTGATTCATAAAGCTATCGGCGACAACCTGTACTGCCTGTTCATCGACAACGGACTTTTGCGCTCCGGCGAAAAAGAAAAAGTAGAAAGCACATTTCGTGACAACTTCAACATCAACCTCGATGTCATCGATGCCGCCGACAAATTTCTCGACAAACTTAAGGACATCACCGATCCGGAACAGAAAAGAAAATCCATCGGCAATACCTTCATCGAAGTTTTCGAGGAGGAAGCCAAACGGCTGGGAGACTTCACTTTTCTCGCTCAAGGCACATTGTATCCCGATGTCATCGAATCGGTTTCTTTCAAGGGCGGCCCGTCGGCGGTGATCAAGTCGCATCACAACGTTGGCGGCCTGCCGGACAAAATGAATTTAAAACTTCTCGAGCCGTTCCGCGAATTGTTCAAGGATGAAGTTCGTGTACTGGGGCGCGAGATGGGCATGCCGGATGAAATCATCAACCGCCAGCCTTTTCCGGGTCCAGGCCTGGCCATCCGCATTCTGGGAGATGTGACCCGCGAGCGTCTCGACATTCTTTGCGCTGCCGACAAAATTATTCTGGAAGAAGTGAAAGCGGAAGGCCTCTATAACGATTTGTGGCAATCGTTCGCAGTCCTGCTTCCGGTAAAAACCGTGGGCGTCATGGGCGACGCCCGCACCTACGAAAACGTGGTTGCCATCCGCGCCGTGACCAGCACCGACGGCATGACCGCCGACTGGGCCCACCTGCCTTATGAACTGCTGGGAAAACTCTCCAACCGCATCATCAACGAAGTGCATGGGGTTAACCGAGTGGTCTATGACATCAGCTCCAAACCCCCCGGCACCATCGAGTGGGAATAACCGGGCAATGCCCGGTAGCAAATAACCCCAACTATTTTCAGTTAGAGATTGCTTTCCCGACCTGTTTTTCTTCCCCCCGTCTATAATGAAGTCATGAAAACACTCGCCCTTTTTGCTTTCTTTATGATTGTATCGGGCTCCGGTTACGCTGATTCATCTGAAATGGTGGAAGTGCCAGCGGGAGAATTTGTAATGGGGGACAATGACGATGGTTATGCCCTGCCAAAAAAGACCGTGCAACTTGAGGTATTCTCCATCGACCGGTTTGAAGTGACAAACGAAGAGTTCGCACGACTGTTCCCTGAACATACTTTTTGGAAAGACTCCCAGACCCAACCCGCTACCAGCATGACCTGGCATCAGGCTAAAACCTATTGCAAACAAATTGGTAAACGCCTGCCTACGGAAGAAGAATGGGAAAAGTCCGCCCGAGGCACCGATGCCCGGCTCTATCCATGGGGAAACAAGCCGCTACGCAAAAAGCCGCATCCGTTTTATTCGGGAATCATCAAACGTCGAGTGGGACTCAACAAAAAAGACAACTCCCCATACGGAGCCTGCGACATGGCAGGCTCGGTCTGGGAATGGACGGTCGGTTCTGAAAATGGGAAAAAGGTCACTCGCGGCGGACTGTGGAACCATCACCTCGATTACGAATACGGCAAAACTTTTGACCGCAACCTGATTGCTCCTTCAGAGCGATTCATCTTTCTGGGATTCCGATGCGCAAAATCGAAAAATTAACGCGCCGGCTTTTTCTAAAAGGCGGACTTTGGACAGCCCTCCTGCTCTTATGGCACGGGTTTCGTGGTCCTACAAAGTCATGGGCCCAGGAGACAGACCCGTTTTCGGGAACTGACTTTGTCGGTAAAACCCGGGAAGGAAAACACCACTCGTTCTACATCAATTTCTGGAAACCGATGCGCCGAATCAACGCCGAAACCTGGACGTTGAAGATAAGTGGTTTGTGCGAGATCCCAAAAACCTTTACGCTGACCGAATTGAGGGACCTCCCGACTCGGTCACAATCTTCCCGACTCAAATGTGTAGAATGCTGGTCGGCCCGTGCCGAATGGGGCGGGTTCTCTGTAAGAGAACTTGAACAGATGGTTCGGCCTCACGCCTCTGCCTTGGGAGTGGTGTTCCACTGCGGTGATGAGTACAAGGAATACTTGTCGCGTGAAGCGTTAAATCATGATCGGGTTCTACTGGTGCACAGCATGAACGGCGAGCCTCTTTCCGATGCGCACGGGTTCCCCCTGCGATTGATCGCACCCACCAAGTACGGCTACAAAAATCCTAAAGCAATTCTGGAAATGGAATATGTTGACGAGCAACAGTCAGGAACATGGAGCAAGATTGGGCCCTACTCACCAGACAGCACCATCCTGCCCGGAACCGACCACCCTCTTGAGTATGGGAAAAACCCCCGAAGAATCCCCGGCGGCGAAATCACCGACTACTAGCCCCACTAGGCGTGGGGCCAACTAGCAATAGCGTTCATTGGCGAGCAAAGAGTTTGGCGGCTTGAAAAGTTATTGCCCCGTTGCCTCGCCTGCAAAGTAGCTCACAGGGCAGGAAAATGGCGCTGGCTCCTTAAGCCGAGAAAAATAGTTGCCAGCAGTAAAAAGCCATTGCCCGCTGCCTCCCTCGCTAGAGGGTCAGCGAGGGCTGGCGGCGATGTTGCCGCCATCTATAGTAAGGATGCTCCCTGTGGTTTTTTCTGCCAGCGCCAGATTGAAGAACCCCTGCGCCACATCTGTGTCATAGACTTCCTGTTGCAGGAGGTTGTTTTTGAAGTAGTCATCCGGCGAAAGTCCACGTGCCCCTGCCCTCTCCTTCACCACTTCTTCGGAAAATAAAGCCGTACGAATGCGGTCGGCGTTGATGGCGTTAGAGCGGATGCCATAAGACCCGTAGTCCAGCGCATACTGTTTGGTGAGCGCCACCAGCGCCGTTTTGGGAAGTGCATAAGGACCAAAGTTTTTCCCTGGATTGAACGCAGCCTTGGAGGCGTTGAACAACAACACACCGCCGGTTTTTTGTATCAGAAATAACCGTAAAGCTTCGGAAGCCAGTGTCTGATGCGCAAAAAAATTCAACTCGAAACTGGCACGCAAATCTTTCATATCCATCTCACCAATCGCGCCCTGCATTGCGTTACCGGCATTGGAGATCAGAATATCGATACCACCAAAGGTCTGCACCACTTGTTCAAACGACTGACGCACGGCAGACTCATCGGTCACATCCAGAACCCGGCTGGCAACACCGACCTTGCACTTTTTGCGGATGGCGTCCGCCGCCTCGTTCAATTTATCTTCCGTAACATCGGCAAGGAAAAGATTGGCTCCCTGCTCGGCAAAGAGTTTTGCAGTGGCCAAACCGATTCCAGAAGCGGCACCGGTGATATAGACCACCTTACCCTGCAGGACTGGTGCTTTGCTTTTGCCCAGCTTGGCCTGCTCTAAAGACCAGTACTCCATATCGAACAAATCACTGGAATCAAGCGGCTCATACTTGCCCACCGAAAAAGATTTGTGGATGATATCAATACTATGCTGATAAATATCGGCGGCGATTCCAGTCTCTTTAACTGTTTTGCCAATCGTCACCAACCCTAACCCGGCCACCAGCAGAATCCGTGGCAATCGGTCCAACTCGGTTTTATCCGCCTTCTTGGTAGACTTGTTGGCTTCAAAATATTGGTGATAGCTTTCGCAATAAGCGTTCAGGGCTTGGAGAACTTCCTCTCGCAACTTATCCGGGTCCTGCCATTGTTGCAGGTTCAGCAGCAGGGGTTTTTGCTTCGTGCGGATCACATGATCTGGAGTGGCGGTACCGATCTGGGACCAGGCCTCGCATTCTTTGCTGGAAGCAAACGCTTTGGCCTCGGCATCGGTACGGTGATGCAGAACCCAGTCCTTACCAGACTGCTCTTTATAGAGTCCGCGAAGCACAGGCGCCAGGGCTTTCATTAGAGTTTCCTCTCCGGCTTTCAGAGCGGGGCCTTGAAGGGGAGTGAGAGGTTTTAGCGTACTCTTCTGGATATATTCTTCCAGAAGAGTCACCGCATCAATATGCAGGTCATAACTTTCTTTCGCGGTATCGCCAAAGGTGAACAGTCCGTGATTGATCAGCAGAAGCCCTCCCACATGCGGATTTTTTTCATACACCTCGGCCGAAGCTTTGGCGAGTGCAAAACCAGGCATGATGTAGGAGACGGTAGCGATCCTGTCCCCAAAAATATCTTTGCAGATTTTCTCTGCGTCTGGCTGGTTAGCGATGATCAAACTGGCATCGGCGTGCGAATGGTCGATGAACTTATGCGGTAAGAACGCGTGCAAAAGCGTTTCCACCGACGGGTTGGGAGAGGACGCATCCAGCAGGTGCGTTCTTTGTTCATTGACCATGTCCTCATCGCTCAACCGGTCGAGGCTTCTCAGTTTCTGCAGATGATCGAGCAGGACTCCGGGAAGTCCCGGCGGCTCCAGCGTATCGAGATCCCAACCACTGCCTTTCACATAAAGCACATCCACCTCTTCGTTCACTTTGTTAAAGGTGCGCGACTTGACCGAGGTGTTGCCTCCGCCATGGAGAACCAGCGAAGGGTCTGCACCAATCAATCGTGAGGTGTATACACGAAGCGCCACATCTTCTGAGGCATCTTTATATTTTTCAATGGCCGCTTTGGCCTCTGAATCGTTCCATTTATTTTCCATAATTCTTCCAAAAAAATGTTTAGTCCCTGCCGGTTTCCCGGTACAATTTGTAGCCACTGGCCGCTATGATTCCCACCAGAGCGACAGGAGGGAGCAACCAGAAGTAAAAAGGGTACCCGAACAAACGCATATAATACCACCAGAAATTGGGTGCATTGACAGCCAGTCCGTTTTCCAGCACCACACTGATATCCGCTCCCAGAAATCGCTGGCCCTTTTTTGCCATGGAAACCATTTGCCCCATCTGAAAATCATCATCCAGATTTTCAAAGACCACCACCACCTGCCTGAACTGACCGATCAACTGAGAATATTTTGGGGTGAATAAAAGCCGGTCATGCCCCTGACTGCCAAAGTCCTGGCTCATTTCATAATAATAGCGGGCAATATTGACCGTTACCGAAGGCAATTGGATTAAAATTCCCACCAGCAACACTACCAGAACGGGAATTTTAACAGCTTGCCTATACTCCAGCAAAATAAAGCCAATGGGAAAAATCAAATAAGGCAGAACCACCAACATCATCCGTGGCCCCCAACTCATGCCCCCCTGCCAACCGTGCCAGAAAGAAAACAATAACAGATGTGAAACAATCAGCCAGCCAAAAAGCACCGCCATCTTTCTTTGTTTGCGAAAACAAAGCCCGAAAGACAGACAGCCAAACAGGGTTAAGGGATTGAACAAGAACAGAGACTTCCCCGGCGAAAAAAGAATGCCGAAAAACCCGACCAGAAATCGACCGCTAAACTTTTCATAGCCGGTTTCCAAAGGGTCCGCGAACCGAGCATAATTGTAAATCATGATGATAACCAGAATAGCGATGACAGGAAGAGCCGGACGAACCAGATCCATAACCAACTCGTTCACATTTCTCTTTTCGGTTTCGACCCACACCATCCACTGGTAAATAATGAATCCGGGTATGACTACCAGCACCGCCAGCCTGCAGAAAACTGCCAGCGCTAGGAACGTTCCCGCCCAGATCATATCCCGTTTGCGAGTCGTGGGGTCTTTACCTGTCACGCAATACACCGCTGACAACAGAAACAACGTAGTGGCAGGCTCACTCATAAAATCTTCAGAGTAATACCAGGCAATAGTGGATAACCCGAATCCGCAAGCTAAAAACAAGCCGGTTCTTGCGCTGAAATCAAACCGGTCCGTTGCAAATCGATAGATCATCAGGCAACTGAGAGCCGTAAGAAGGCTGTTGATCATGCTGACGGCGAACTGCGTCGACAGGGAAGCCTCGATGCCTAGCAGGAATGATAAAGCCTTACCCGACAGGTAAAAAGGAATAGCCAGAACGCTCATGCCCAATCCATATTTGGAAAATTTCGGGCCAGGCTTATCTTCCGGGGTAACTGATTCGGAAAAGCTCACGCTTTGGTTTTCGACCATGGCTTGGGTGAGGAGGAACATGATTTTCCCATCTGCAGACTGGATGGAACCCTGCCCGGTCAGGGCATAGACGGAAAAGAAAAAAAGGAACAACATCAAATGGATTTTAGGCTTCGTCATTGCGGAATAGAGATTATGGCAAGAAAACTTTTCGGACAGAACTTCCTAACTCCTTGTTTATCATAATATTTCCGGTCGGTCAAAAATTGGTCTTTGGCTTTCGGCGTTTTCCTGTTACAAAGCCTGCTGAATTGAATAAACTTCTGTGCTAAGGTTGATAAAATGCTTGCCCAAATACACGTGACATTCAAGGAAGGTATTCTCGATCCACAGGGGAAAACCGTCCACCATGCGTTGAACGATTTGGGGTATGACGAAGTGCTGGATGTGAATATCGGCAAATATCTGGAAATCAAACTTGATTCTGCATCGGAGGAGGAAGCCGAGATACGGGTCCGGGAAATGTGCGAACGACTCCTGGCCAATACGGTGATTGAGTCCTTCCGTTTCACACTTGTTCCCACTGAATAACACTCCAAAACGAATCGAACCGGCATAAAATGAAGTGTGGCATTGTCGTATTCCCGGGGTCCAATTGTGATCACGATTGTTATCATATCCTCAAACATATCCTGAATCAGGAGACCCACTGGCTGTGGCATAAAGAAGAAGCCAACCTGGAGTCTTTTGATCTGGTGGTTCTGCCCGGCGGCTTCTCTTATGGGGATTACCTGCGGCCCGGAGCCATTGCCCGTTTTTCTCCAATCATGAATTCCATCGTCCGTTTTGCCAAAGGCGGAGGCAAGGTGCTGGGCATCTGCAACGGATTCCAGATTCTTTTGGAGTCTGACCTGCTCCCCGGAACGTTGATCCAGAACCAGTCGCGGAAATTCATCTGCAAAAATGTGTCCGTCCGTATTGAAAACCCCGACACCCCCTTCACCCGGCAATGCGGAGAAAAGCGAGTGCTGGAAATCCCCATCGCCCATCATCAGGGCAGCTATTATATCGACCCCTTTTCACTGAATCAGCTTGAGGAAAACGAGCAGATCCTTTTCCGCTATTGCGACACGGAGGGAAATGTTTCTGCCGAGTCCAACCCCAACGGTTCTGTAGGTTCTGTCGCAGGGGTGACCAATGAGCAAAAAAATGTGATGGGACTGATGCCGCATCCTGAACGTTGTGCCGATCCTGCCTTAGCGGGAATGGATGGACAAATCATTTTTAAATCTCTTATTTCAAATTCCTGATACTGTGGACAAACCTAAAAAAAATCGCCCCAGCCCCGAAATCACCCCCGAGATTGTTAAGGAACACGGTTTGACCGTGGAAGAGTTCCGACGCATCCTCGACCTGATCGGCCGCACCCCGAACCTGACAGAGTTGGGTATTTTTTCCGTCATGTGGAGCGAGCATTGCAGTTATAAAAGTTCCCGGCCTTATTTGAAGAAACTACCGGTCGAAGGCCCCAGAGTTCTGCAAGGCCCGGGGGAAAATGCTGGAGTCATAGACATTGGCGACGGCCAGGCTGTCGTCTTCAAAATTGAAAGCCACAACCATCCCTCTTTTATCGAACCCCGTCAGGGCGCGGCAACCGGCGTCGGCGGAATAATGAGAGATGTTTTCACTATGGGTGCACGGCCGATTGCCTTGATGAATTCATTGCGCTTCGGCGAACTGGAAGAACCGCGCACCCGGTTTCTGCTGCATGGTGTCGTCGATGGCATCTCCAGTTACGGAAACTGCACCGGCGTTCCCACCGTTGGCGGAGAAATTTATTTTGATGCCTGTTACAACGGAAACATTCTGGTCAACGCGTTCTGTCTGGGGCTGGTCAAAACAGATCGAATCTTCCTGGCTGGTGCCGGCGGAGTGGGCAACCAGATTCTTTATGTCGGATCAAAAACCGGGCGCGACGGAATCCATGGCGCAAGCCTCCTGGCTTCTTCCGAGTTTGATGAAACTACAGAAGACAAACGACCCACCGTGCAGGTGGGCGACCCGTTCACCGAAAAACTGTTGATCGAAGCCTGTCTGGAATTGTTTGAGTGCGACTGGGTGGTGGGTGTGCAGGATATGGGAGCCGCAGGGCTCACTTCGTCTTCGTTTGAAATGGCGCACCGAGCCGAAACCGGCGTGTTTATGGATCTGTCAAAAGTTCCTCTGAGAGAGGAAGGCATGATCCCCTACGAGATTTTGCTTTCCGAGTCGCAAGAGCGCATGCTGTTTGTGGTCAAACCCGGCCACGAAAAAGAGGCCTTGGCCATTCTCGATAAATGGGGACTGGATGCGGCCATCATCGGTGAGGTGATCGAGGAATCCTGCGTACGCATCCAGTTTGACGGCCAGGAAGTGGTGAACCTGCCAATCTTTCCGGTTGTCGATGGTGCGCTGGATCTGAAACGGCCCACAAAACGTCCCGAATATCTCGATGAGGTGGTGCATATAAGCCTGACCGAGTTTCCCGACTTTACGCGCGGAGACAGGGCTTTGAAAAAACTTCTGGCTTGCCCCAATATCGCCAGCAAGGAATGGGTCTACGAGCAATACGACCACATGGTGCGCCTGAACACGCTGGTTTTGCCCGGTTCGGACGCGGCCGTCCTGCGCATTAAGGATACAAATAAAGCCATAGCCATTTCGGTGGATTGCAACAGTCGCTATTGCTATCTCGACCCCTATGAGGGTGCCGCCATCGCCGTTGCCGAAGCCTGCCGCAATGTGGTGTGCTCCGGCGCCGAACCCATAGGCCTGACCAATTGTCTGAATTTTGGCAATCCGGAAAAACCCGAAATCATGTGGCAATTTCAACAGGCGGTAGAAGGCATGGGCGATGCCTGCAGGTTTTTTGATATTCCGGTAGTCAGTGGTAACGTCAGCCTCTATAATGAAACCAAAGGAGACGCGATTTATCCAACCCCAACCGTTGCCGTTGTTGGCCTGATCGAGAATCAGGAGCAGGTCATGACACAGGGATTTAAAAAATCCGGGGATCAAATCGCTCTCATCGGTTTTACCATGGAGGAGTTGGGGGGAACCGAATACCTGAAAGTCATGTTTGATCGCAGCGAAGGGAAGCCCCCTGTTCTCGATCGAAAGCACGAAAAACAGGTTCAGGATTTTTGCCGGGAGCTGATTAAAAAAGGCCTCATTTCTTCGGCTCATGATTGTTCTGAAGGAGGGCTAGCAGTCGCGGTGGCAGAATCTTGTTTCTCGCCGGGATGCCAGACGTTGGGAGCCACGCTTACACTGGAGTCCACATTAAGAAACGACACCTTGTTATTCGGGGAAACCCAGTCGCGCATTGTTGTTTCTTTTCCCGAAGAATGCATTAACGAAATCAAAGATCTGGCTATGGCATTTCCGGTCGACTTTTCCCTGATCGGCAAAGTGGGTGGTTCTCACTTCACGGTAACGGTCAATGGAAAAGAAGTTGTTAAACAGGATATCGAAGTTTTAAAAGAAATCTGGAAAACTTCATTGGGGAATTATGCTGGACAAACTACATGAAGAATGCGGAGTCGTAGGCGTATACGGTCATCCTGAAGCGGCTAATCTGGTTTATCTAGGGCTCTATGCACTGCAACACCGGGGTCAGGAGAGCGCCGGTATTGCTGCCAGCACACATTCTAAAATGCGTCTTGAAGTGGGCATGGGGCTGGTCGCCGATATCTTTGATCCAACCCGAATCCTGAAACTGCCGGGCCCTATAGCCATTGGCCATAACCGTTATTCCACAGCAGGGAAAAGTGAGTTGGTCAACGCTCAACCCTGCATGATCAACTATTCAGCCGGGTCTCTGGCTCTGGCTCATAATGGCAACCTCGTTAACGCCGAGTCCATACGTGAAGAACTGGGTGTCCAAGGGGCAATATTCCAATCCACCAACGACAGCGAAGTCGTCGTGCATTTAATGGCCCAGTCGAAAGCCGACTCTTTCGTGGATCGGGCCGCCGACGCCTTGAGACAAGTCCAAGGTGCCTACTCATTGGTACTGATGACAGAAACAGAATTAGTCGCCGCCCGCGACCCGCACGGGTTTCGTCCTCTTTGTCTGGGCAAACTCGATGGCGCTTATATCGTGGCTTCGGAAACCTGTGTGATGGATCTTATCGAAGCGGAATTCATCCGCGAAGTCGAGCCAGGCGAAGTCATCCTGATCAACGATAAAGGGATACAATCATTTTTCCCGTTTAAAAAAGTCGACCCCAAACATTGCGTGTTTGAGCATATTTATTTTGCGCGACCGGACAGCTTTATATTTGGAGAGCATGTCTACACCGTGCGCAAGGATATGGGCCGGGCCATGGCTCAGGAAAGCCCCGCCGATGTCGACATCGTTATTCCCGTTCCCGACTCAGGGGTTGTGTCGGCAATGGGTTTTGCTGAACAAAGTGGCTTGCCCTTTGAAATGGGTCTTATCCGCAACCATTATGTCGGCAGAACTTTTATTGAACCGCAATCGCAGATCCGGCATTTTGGCGTTAAGCTTAAGCTGAATCCGGTAAAATCAATGATCGCGGGCAAACGCATCGCTGTCATTGATGATTCCATCGTCCGCGGCACCACCAGCCGCAAGATCGTGAAAATGCTCAGGGATGCAGGAGCCAAAGAAGTCCACCTACGCATTTCAGCACCGCCAATTCTGCACTCCTGTTTTTACGGCATCGACACACCCAACAAAGAAGAATTGATCGCCCACAAACACAATCTCGAAGAAACGTGCAAGTATCTGGCAGCAGATTCTCTAGCCTACCTCAGTCTGGAAAAAATGTTGACGGTACTGGAAAACGGCAAGAAGAAATTCTGCTCCGCCTGTTTCGATGGCAACTACCCTGTCCCTATCCCCGACCAAAAAGCGGTCACCAATCAGTTGGGCTTATTCGCTGACGAGAACGCCTAACTTAAGGAGCCGCCGGAGCTTTAACTTGTGGCGATACCTGAGTACCTTCCAGAATTTTACCTAGTCCTTCCAGGTCTTTCCGATAGAGTGCCAGCGATTGATCCAGTTTTCCCTGCGATTCCAGAATGCGGCGGTAAGTGCTGCGGATCTTGTCATAGTCGCTCTTGCTCAAAACCAGTTTCTGATCCTTGGAAGATTTCGCAACATGTTGACCCGACTCTTCGCGAGGCTTACGGTCAAAGCCGGTGAATATTTTCTCTAAGGCTTCTTCGAGAGTCCGTTCCATGGCGATGCTGTCTTCATAACCGACGATGACGCGCTTGAGTTCGGGAATCTTTCCCGCATCGGCTTTCAAGTATAAAGGCCGCACATAAACTAAAGACTCCTCAATGGGAATGACCAGAAGGGTTCCCTGAATAACACTCGACCCGCGTTGATCCCACAACGAAATTTGCCGGGAAATCTCTGCATCCTGATTGATCCGGGCCACCATCTGGCTGGGACCAAACACCAGCTTCTGTTTAGGGAAGGTATACACATCCAGCTTGCCATACTGTTCGCCATCACTCCGTGCCACCATCCAGGCTGACAGGTTGCTCTTTCCTCTAGGCGTGTACGGAAGCATAAGAATATATTCTTCGCGATCCTCACCCGGTAGTTTCATGATCGTGTAATAAGGCTTCATAATTTCCCCATCAATTTCCGGTATCTCCCATTGGTCTTCCTTGTTATAGAAAACCTGCGGCCTCTTCATATGATAGGTGGCATAAATATGTGTCTGAATCATAAACATGTCGGAAGGATAACGAATATGATTTCGCAAATCTTCCGGCATCTCGCTCAAGTCTTTAAACAGGTCGGGGAAAATATTGCGGTACGTTCGAATAACCGGGTCGGCCTGATCGGCGACATAAAAATTCATCGAACCGTCATAAGCATCAATGGAAATTTTTACAGAGTTGCGCACATAATTGCCGAACCGGGGAATTTTCGGGGAATAAGGAAAACGGTCGCTCACCGTATACGCGTCATAAAGCCAAATCAGACGGCCTTCTGAAATCACCAGATAAGGATCGTTGTCCAGCCTAAGAAATGGTGCCACTTTCTGCACCCGGTCGGTGATATTCCGGTACATCAGAACCCGGCTTTCATCATGAATGTCCTCGGAAAAAATGATTTTAAGAGCTTTGAACCGCGCCGCAAGAACGAGCTTGCGGAAAAAAGACCCGACTTTAAATCCGCCCTTGCCCTCATAGTTCTTGTATACGTTTTTCTCCCCTTCCGGGTAATCAAACTCCTTGGTTTCGGTGTTGACAAAAACATGGTCATTGGCCAACTCGCCAAAATAAATTTCGGGCCGGGTCACCACCAGATCTATATTGGATTGCGGAGGAATATCTTTAATGAGTAACACCGGCAATCCTTCAGGAGTGACCTGGTTAACAGGACTCAGCGCAACTCCATAACCATGTGTGAAAGTCAGGTGTTCGTTGATCCATGTGCGGTTGGGCAGATTGGAGGAGAGCAATTCACGCGGTGACAATAAGGTCTGGCGATAATCCCCGTTGATGCGGTAGCGGTCGTTGTCTACAGACTGGAATTGGTAATACGTCCTGATCTCCTGGATCTGCCCCAAGGTGTCAAGAAGCGGTTCCGGATCCCAGAGTCGGATATTTTTGATGGTGGTGGCGTTTCGCCGGATGCTTTCGGCGGTCAGGGCCGCAGAACCGGAAAGCTCATGCGTCTCGGTCTGGCTCAGCCCATATGCCGTCAACGCACCGGCAATGGTGTGCTCGATATAAGGGGCTTCCTTGACCAATTCGTTGGGAACCACTACAAATTTTTGCAATACCTTCGGATATAAATTGGCAACAAAAAATACCAATCCCAACCCCACACCCGAAAGCATGACCTTTTTCATACCGGGCCGGATCAACCCCACAAATGAAAACAGTGCGGAAATCAGGGAAGTAATGATCAGAATATAAAGGACAGGAATTTTGCCATTGTCATCGGAGTACCCGATTCCGGAAATCAAACTGCTTCCCTCTGTCAGCAACTCATAACGCTGAAGATAAAATTCGCTGGCAAACAAAAGAAAGAACAAACCCGCAAGACCCGAGAGGGTGCGCCGGGCATCGGGAAGAAGAACCACTCCGGTCGGCCCAACATAAATAAAACGCTTGAAAAAATAGATCAGCCCCACGCCGATGGAAAGCACGATCATGGTTTCCCACAACAAAGACTTCACCAGCAACCACAGGGGCAGAGTGAAAAAGTAAAAGGAGATGTCCTTGCCATAGATGGGATCAACCTCTCCATACGGAGAAGCGTTGAAAAATTGCAAAAGCGTTTCCCATTGCTGAGCCATCACCAGTCCGGTCATAACCGCCAAAACCAAAGGGATCAATAGAATCAACAATTTTAAATTGCTGGCCATAACATCCAGCAAAGGCACTTCCCGCCGGACCTGATCAGACAAGAGAATCGGCAGATGGGAGGTTTTCTTGTACACATGATTTAAAAAGCCAAATGTCAGCAGGAAAAACGAAACGCCGGTCAGCAATCCAAACCCGAACTGCGACACCAGCACCGTCCACAAGACCGAGGTGATGCCATGACTTTCAAACCACAACCAATCAATATAAAAGGAAAGAATTTTATCAGCAAATAGCGCGCCGGCAAAAACCACTGCCGCTAGAATGAACAACCACTTTTTAAGTTTTTCCATCGTTTTACCTTAATTTTCCTTCCATTTTATGGAACAACCCATTGCAGGGATCTGTTCACCCGGAACTTCTTTTCCGGCAACAATACAATCCAGGGCCTCTTTCAAGTTTCGCTGGGTCACTTTCTCTTCGTGCTCCCAGTTGTCATCAATTCTGCCCCGGTACAAAAGTTTCCGTTCCGGGCCATAAACATAAATATCAGGCGTGCACACCGCATCATAAGCCTTGGCCGTCTCCTGAGACGCATCGAACAAATAAGGGAAATTAATGCCTTTTCCCCTGGTAACCTTCTGCATGTTTTCCAGAGAGTCATCCGGATAACGTTTCGCATCGTTGGAGTTGATACCAACCAACTGCACTCCCTCTGTCTCGGTTTGCAAATCAATCAACCGCTGCAACACCGCTTTGACATAAGGACAATGGTTGCACATGAAAATGACCACCAAGATATTCTTATCTGAAAAACTTTCCAGAGAATATTTCTTGCCATCAACTCCAGGAAGCTGAAAACCTGCGGCCGGGGTTCCCAATGGAACCATAGTGGAATGCATTAATGCCATAGTGAATTGTTGTGGACAACAGAGCACCCATTAAAAAGAATTGATGGATCCATGCTATCAGCCTTTCGGAACTGGCTCAATATAAAATACTGATTTTTCAAGTGGACGACTTGCAGGTCATTCCCGTAACTCGGCAGGTATAACAGGCAGGGTGCGACAAGGGAAAAGGACGCAGAGTTTCCTCGATAGTGTTTCCCATGCGGGCCTTCGGGTTATCAACGAGAATCGGACAGACGTAAACACCTTCTCCGGTCGCCATGCGCGACGTCGCGCATTGGAGTTGAGTGATATCAAAATTTTCAAAGCAGGCCTGGGTCACTCGCTCTTCTTCATTATAACCACGTTCATTCTTAGCCAGCTGCCCCAACATAAAACCCGGCAGTATCTTGATTTGCGGTCGAGGCACCCGGTTAGCGCGGAGAAACTCGATGAACTGCAATTCCATTTCCGCATCCTGTTCTTCTTCCCAGGAACGCGTGATGGTGAGTATCGGCGAAAATCCTGCCTGGGCAATGTGTCCAATTCCAGCCACAGCTTTTCTGTAAGCGTTTTTTCCACGTATGGCATCGTTGGCCGCTTCCTCAAAATTTTCCATACTCACTCTGAAACGCAAGGTGTGAGCGGAAGCGTCCTGAATCTCCCTCAACCGTTGAGCTTTCTCAGCGGTGATCTGTGTGCCATTGGTCAGGACATCGAGAGGCCCATAGCGCAGAATTTCAGCGAGGATTTCAAAAATCTCCGGATTGATAAACACTTCGCCGCCGGTGATGTAATAGTCTTTCACCTGCAAGATTTTAGATTCTTCCAGTCTTTCTTTAACCTGAGCCAGAGTCATCATGGCGATGGTGTCGTTCTTCGGCCCACAACTGATAAAACAATGCGTGCATTCAAGATTGCAGAGCGTACCCCCGACCTGCATCCACAACGTCTCCAGGTTTTTCAAAGGAACTTCTGGAATCATTCTTTTATCTGAATTTTTTACTTGAGTGTCCACGTGTCTATAATCCGGCAGATTCAAACGAGTCGCTGACGCTACGGATGCGCAGTTTACGCCGTAGTGCCGCGAACCCTGCCGAAGTTTTTCTCCCCAGTCCCGATCGGTAAACCGGTGTCACTGCAAGTTTTGCCTGCAGTGGATCTCCGGTAAAAAATCGGGTGTCGAGCGGACTCAAAAAACGGCATGTCGGATACAACCACTTTAATGGCAGACGGTTGCGTTGAATCGCCTTATCCATATGTTCTGCCAGTTCCGCCAGCTCGCGGTATTCGTCTAGCTTTTCGTTGCTGCCACGTTGCAGATAGATTAAGGGAATGATTCCCGAGTCCGCCAACCGATCAATCCCTTCCTTAAATTGTTCAGGAGTTTCCGATCCTACAACCAGATCGGTCCAGACTGTGCCGGGCGGAAAAACTCCTGCGGCATATTCCAGAGCGGAGTGAACCTGTTTTGCGGTCATCTTTTTTTTCGACTTAATGGTTCCGGAAAAACCGCCCAGGGGGAAATCAATGATATCGAAACCAGACGCATACATGAGGTCAATGGTGCCTGAGTTCGAAGGCGGGAAGCCTTTCAACGCGACAAAAGTGTTAAAGCGTTTTTTGATCGCCTCCACCAAAGGTGCCAGCCGATCGAATCCCCGGTCGTCTTCTTCGCAAAAATCCATATTCAATTGCACCAGGTCTGCGGCCCCTTCTTCGAAAGCCGACTGGATGACAGAAAGAATAGCTTCTATCGGCATGCTCAGTTTTTTGCCCCTGCCGATAGCGCGGAGAAAAATGTTCAGGCAATACCCATCGAGACAGATATTTTCAGAAACTGGCGTGCGTTGCTTCAACTGCTGTTTGAGAAATTCCGGAACCGTGATGATGCCGACGTCAATCTCCCCTTCCCTCATATGGAGGCGCAAACGGTCTCCATGACTGACCAGCTTTGGTCCGTCCTGTCCCGGCGCATTCAGGTTGGCCTTGACGATGAAGTCGTCCGCCAGAGCCAAGGTGATCTCCTCGCCCGGCTCGCCGGAGCAGAGCCCACCCGAGACCTCAGAAAGTCCCTGCAATATAGTAGGAACCGTGAGCCCTCTCTGGATCAAACCCAGTTTTATTTGCCCGTGATAAATTTTATCCATAGCCATTATCGATCCAGAATCTTCTGGTGGATGCCACCGAATCCGCCTGATGACATGACCAGCACCACATCGCCACTTTCAGCATTTTCAGCCATGTAGGCAACAATGTCATCCACTTCCTGAATGTAGTGAGCGTCTGTTCCTTTTTGCCGCAGACAAGCCACAACCTGTTCCGGATCCAATCTTTCTTCCTCACTGAGTTTTTCAGGCGCGAACAATCCGGCAATAATAACCCGGTCGGCGGCGAGAAAACTATCTGGGAAATCCTGTTCAAACACCTTTCGTCTTGAAGTGGCCGATCGGGGTTCAAACACAGCCCACAACCTCTGGCCAGGATAAGCCTCTTTCACCGCTTCTAATGTTAAGCGAATGGCAGTCGGGTGATGTGCGAAATCGTCCAGCACCGTTAACCCGTTTTTAACCCCGACCACTTCTTGCCGCCGTTTGATACCTTGAAAAGTTTTAAAGGCAGAGTTTATTTCATCGGCAGTCAGGCCCAATTGCAGGCAAAGAGCTGCTACCGCCGCCGCATTTTCCACATTATGCCGGCCAATCATCGCCAACTGAAAGTCCGCTTTTTTTGCCCCCTGATAAAACAGAGAAAAATAACCGCAGCCACCTTCAAAGCGGTAGTCTTTGATCTGCCAATCCGCCCCATCAAGATAGCCATAGGTCTCGACCTTACAAACGGCCTTTTCCAATACATCCTGAATATTTGCGTCAGCGTGTTTGACCAGTATAACCCCTTCAGGCTGAATCAGGCTCACATACTTGCGAAAAGCATCTTTAATCTGATCCAGATCGTCAAAAATATCGGCGTGGTCAAACTCAATACCCGTCAGAATCGAAGCATCGGGACGGTAATGCAGGAACTTGGGTCCTTTATCGAAGAAAGCGCTGTCGTACTCATCGCCTTCCGTCACAAAATAATCACCCTCAGGAACCTGATGGTTGTTATCGAAATTTTTCAACCAGCCACCCACCATGAAACCGGGTTTTCTACCGGATGCTTCAAGCACCCAACTTAAAAGTGATGTGGTGGTGGTTTTGCCATGCGTGCCGGTGACGACCAGAGATTTTCGACCGTCGAGAAAAAAACGCGCAATGGCTGCAGGAAAAGATGTGTAATCCAGTCCAGCATCCAAAACGGCCTGCACTTCTTCGTTGATTTTCGATACGGCATTACCGACAATGACCAGATCGATGTCACCTGTGATATTTTCTTTTCGATAACCGGGAAGAACCGGAATTCCGGCATTAGCAAGAAGAGTACTCATCGGCGGGTAGACATTGGCATCGGACCCTGATACCCGATAACCGGCGCCTTTCAACAATCCCGCTAACGCCGCCATGCCGGTGCCGCAGATCGCTATAAGATAAATGTTTTTAATGTCTTTCATAGAAACGAGGCATTGTAGATACGCCCCCCAACAAAGTCAACAGGATGGAGTGCGGTCGAAGATTGAGACCTACCAAAATAATTTTTTAAGCTCAGAGAGATGGTCGATGGAGCAATCGGGTTCGGCCAAGGCAATCTCTTTGGGGTCGCCCAATCCGAAGCTGACCACGCAGGTAAAAACCCCGGCACGTTTACCTGTCTCAATATCCACCGGACTGTCGCCGACCAACACCGCTTGTTCCTGGGAACATTGGAAACGGTCGAGTAAATAGAGCAGTCCCTCAGGATCGGGTTTTTTCGATTTCAAGCTGTCGCCGCCAAGAATCGCGCCGAAGGATTCAAGACTACCCAGCGACTCCAGTATGCGCCGTACAAATTCTTCCGGTTTATTGGAGCAAATGGCCTGCTTTTTGTCGCGGAAATGATCGAGTATTTCGCGCCCTGAAGGATAGAACCGGGTATGGTTCATCAAATTTTTCGAGTAATGTTTGCGAAACAGTTTCGACGCTTGAGAAAGATCAGTATAACCCGTTCCCTCTGTCGACTGGGCCATCAACTTTTCGACGCCCTTGCCGACATATTTGCGAATGGTTTCACGGCTCAGGGTTCTTAACCCGAGTTCGTTCAAGGCAAGGTTGACAGCATCGGCAATGTCGAAAAGGGTATCGACCAGAGTGCCGTCAAAATCGTAGATAATGAGAGAGATTTTTCGTTTCATCTGAGAGGATGCTGAACAAAGACTCGCCATACCCACCTGAGGTATGACGGAAGATGAGTGGCTATCAACAACCTGAATCGCCGCGCTCCTTCCAGTCGCTCGCGATGACGACTATTGAGCCGAGACAACTCTTTGTCAGCAAAATAAAGACATTGCTAATTGCCACCGGCCGCTGGCCGGAGCCCCGCGCCTAGCGGCTAGTTTGATTCGTAGCGATAGGCCTTGACGATATTTTTGTCGTCGAACAAGATGACCAGCCCCTTTGATTTTCCTTCACCGATGGCCTGCCAAGTATCACGTTGATAGGTCCACATGGTGTGTTTGTTTTCGGTGCCTTCTTTGTAGGGCACGCCAAACCAGTCGAGAATTTCAACCTGGGTCGTTACATTATTCTTAATTTTTTTGACCTGGGATCCGTCAAAATCTTTCCCGACCGTACCACAACCAACCACAAGCGTGCAAAGGGCCAGGAGGAGAACGGGTAACAGTTTCATGGGTTCCTCCTTTGTTCTGGTTAAACCTAAAGTTTGATTAAGGCGAGTGTAGCAAACCTGCAACAGAAAGTATAATTTTCATAACCTGCGTCAGGCAGGCTTATAAGGATGATGCTTGCGGTATTCGGTGAGAATATTTTCAACGCGCGTATAGGAGTGAGTTGGCAGTCGCCCGCCCATATGAGAAACTACCTGTGCCGCACAGTAAGAACCAATAATAGCCGAGTCCGTCAAATTTCGATCATTGATCAAGCCATAGAGAGCCCCGGCAGCATAAAGGTCTCCGGCTCCGGTGGTGTCCACCGCATCAACGGGAAAGGTGCCAACCTGCACCGGCTCATGGCCGCTTTTCCCGGCCAGAGACCCCTCGGAACCCAAGGTCAGAAACAGGGTATCCACCCATGCCAGTAGTTTGTCGAACGCCTTTCTCGAATCGGTTTCACCTGTCATGGCCTGGGCTTCCACCTCATTACAAAATAGAATATCAACATTCCATTGGATAAAGTCCAGCAGGCTGTCTTTGAAGGTATTGACCACAAACGCGTCACTCAAAGTGAAGGCGACGGGAATGTTCTGTTGCTTGGCGAGCTTCGCCATATGGAGTCCGGCCTCGCGGGTTTCGTCCCCGGTCCACAAATAGCCTTCCACGTAAACCGCTTTGGCATCCCGGATGATGGTTTCATCGACATTGTCGGGATGAAGCATGGTGGAGACGCCGAGGTTCGTCAGCATCGTGCGCTCGGCATCGGGAGTGATGAGGATCACGCAGGTGCCGGTGCCTTCATCATCGGAACCGGGCCCGATGAACCCAACCTCGCAGGTGCGCATGTCTTCTGTGTAATGCTTGCCATTATCATCGTTGGCCACACGGCCCAGGTAATAGGATTTGGCTCCCAGAACACTGGCTCCATGAATGGTGTTGGCGGCCGACCCGCCTGATGAAAGCTTGTGCGGTCTTGACTTCAGCGCATTTAAAACTTTTTCCTGATCGCTCGCAGAAGAAAGAGTCATACCCCCTTTGGTCACCGATATTTCTTCTATAAAAGCATCGTCAACCTGAACTTCAATATCAACCAGCGCGTTTCCTATCCCTACCAGATCGTAATTCATAAATATTTTTCGTGGTTTAAATTGTGATTATTCAGCACCAGCAGGAATTTATTTCGCTGCGGATTTGATAAACATTTTATAAACGATGAGGCCAAATAGTGTGACTCCCGCCACAAAAAAAGCGCCTCCCGATGCCTGGGCGATCAGGGCAACAGACTCTTTCGCCGCACCGGTTGACCCCATTCCAGGAGCCATGAATCCGGACAGCAGCCAGAAGACACCATACCCCAGGCTACCCAGCCCACTGAGCAGAGAGATTCCTAATTGCGCGCGGGCCGGAAAATTCAACCAGGCCACCAGCAGTGAAAAGGCGATACTGATAACTCCCATGGTCTGAGAGTGCAGATGAGCGCGTTTCATATAGACCCATGCTTTTTTGACCACCTTGTCGGCTTTGGCCTGATCGCCCTTATAAACTCCGGATAATGCCTTGTCGGAGCTGGACTTAAAAATATCTATGATGTTGTCTTCGCAACAACCGAAAGACAGGCCCAGCAACCCTCCAAACAGGATCGCCATCATGGCGACCAAAACTCCGTATTTGATGTGCGAAAAATCGATCACAGCTTCACCTGAAAGTTTTGTTATCAATACCCGCTTGAAGCAGGTTCGCTAATGCATCGGCATTTGTCAATTGTAAAATTATTTTCAACAGAGTAGAATTTCCTCTGATGAAAAGTGTCAACCCTAAAGCCATAACAATTGTTGCCCTGCATGTGCTCTGTTTTTTTCTGGCGGCTCCCCTCCCCGCAAGCGCGGAAGCTCGCGAACAGGGCCTCCCGCTGTTCCAGAAGAAAGTCAAAAAAATCCTTTCCAGCTCCTGTCTGAGAAAAAATAATTTTGGCGTCAAAATTTATTCGCTGGATCGCGGCGAATCCCTTTTCGAATTGCGCGGGGAAAAGTTATTCATTCCCGCCTCCAACTTAAAAGTTCTCACCACCGCCGTTGCGCTCGAAACCCTTGGCCCCAATTACCGTTTCCCAACACGGCTCTATACGGATGGGACCTTGAAAGATGCCGTGTTAAACGGCAACCTTTATATCAAGGGTTATGGAGACCCTAAGTTTGTCACCGAACAAATGTGGCTGCTGGTCAACGAGTTAAAAAATCTTCCGTTGCGTAAAATCACCGGAAATATTATTGGCGACGATTCTTTCTTCGATGACAGGAAACGCGTGAAGACATGGATCAAGAATCCGGGCGCCCAGGCCTATGAAGCTCCGTTGGGGGCACTGTCTTTCAACTTCAACACGGTCCAGGCTTATGTGAGCCCCGGCCCTAAAGCGGGGAGTAAACCAAAAATCGTGATTGAGCCTGATACCGAATACATCACTCTCGACAATCAGTCCAAAACCCTCAAGCCCGGCAAGCGCGACCGGCTGATCGTCAACCGGTTGGACCGCAATGGATTTGACGAGATCACCGTTTCAGGAGGAATCCGTCTCGGTCAGGCCCGGGCCCAGTATTTCTTAAACATTACCGACCCCACCCTATACACTCTGAGCACACTGAAAAAATATCTGAGACATGCAGGCATCCAGTTCAAGGGAAAAATCGAACAGGCTGTGGTGCCTGAAAAAGCACTGGAATTATTAACTCACGAATCAGAACCCCTTACGTTGGCACTTCAGGGCCTCAATAAGTTCAGCAATAATTTTGTGGCGGAACAAATTTTAAAAACTATCGGGGCTGAGAAATATGGCCCGCCTGGCACCACTTTGAAAGGGCTTAAAGCTTTTGAGGAGTATCTGGCAGAACTGGGGTACCGACCGGATCAATACAAGGTTCTTGATGGTTCCGGCTTGTCCCGGCAGAACAGGTTATCGCCGCAAATGATTGTTGATATCCTCCGCTACATCAAAAATGACCTGGGAGTGTATCCGGAATTTGTTTCCGCGCTCGGTGTGATGGGGGTAGATGGAAATGTGAAAAACAGAATGCGCGGGGTAAAAAGTCCTGAGCGGGCACGAGTTAAAACCGGAACCCTGAATTTTGTCAGCGCCCTTTCCGGTTATTTTCAATCCCGGGACGGAGAAACTTTTGCGTTCTCGATTTTGATGAATGACTTGAAATGTTCTAACGGCAGGATCAAAAAACTACAGGACAAGATCATCCGGGAGGGATTGCGCTTTCGCCGCATTCCAACAGGCAGTGTCATTTCGGAGAAACAGGGAAACCCGGCTTCCAATTAGGCTCTTTAAAAATTTTCGGAGTTATTTGCCAAAAACCTTACTGTTTTCCTTGCGGTCTTCATCCAGGATTTTTTTCCAATCCCTTTTCACGTGAGGGGCAGCCAGAAAGTCCTCATAAATAGATTTCCCCAGTTCCATGCGGTCAATGCCTTCCGGCGCGACCTGAATATCCAATTGTGCCAGGGCCATGTCAAAATCCCGATCCAGCAGAGAAGCGGAATCCATACCACATTCTTTCAGCGCCTGACGAACGGTAGCAGGGTCCTGACCAAAACGTCTTGCCACCTCATTGAGGTTGGAAGGCTTATATTCTTTGTTAGGGCCAATGCCCAAATGATAGGCACAGAACAGGGTGAACGCATCCAGAGACCCGGTTAACGGTTTTTCCGAAACTGACGGACTTCTCACGTCCGCGGCGGAAGTCTCAACAGGCGGCCGTGAAGTCGGTCTTCCACTGCCACGACCCGATCTTTCCTGATAGGATGGTTTTTCCCCACTCGGGCCACTCGGGTTACTGGCATTGTTGCGTTTTTGGCGATACGGACTCTTACCGTTTTGCGGTTTGCGGGTATTGCTTGCACCCGACTGGTTTTTGCTGCTAGCCATGCTGATGTGAGAAGTCAATGCCTGAGCAGAAGAAGGACTGGAGGAAACCCATGGATGGATTCCGCCTTTCCTCTGCCCAGAACTTTGGTTTTGATTTTGGTTTTGGTTTCTTCCGGGTGCGCTTCCCTGACGGTTTTGACTTTGAGGTTTCCGTGGGCTGCTCCCGTTCCTTCTGAATGAGCCTGTTTTTTTCAAAACGCTATTCCTTTAAAAATGAGGTGGAGTTTCATAATTCTAATCATCCTCTTTGTTTTTATTAATGGGTTAAGTGCTCAAGCTCATCCACCAATGTGGAAAATTTTGCCAAAGCGGTTCTAACCGGTTCGGGTGAAAGCATATCCACCCCGGCAGACTTCAACAGGTCGATCGGGTATTTCGATCCGCCTGATTTCAAAAATCCCAGATAGTCGTTCAACTCCGTCTCTCCGCCGGAAGTAACCCGGTCGGCCAGAGCGTAAGCTGCGGAAATGCCAGTGGCATATTTATAAACATAGAAACTGAAATAAAAATGCGGGATGCGAAAACACTCTAACGACAGGCAATCATCCAGAACCACTGACGGACCAAAATAACGTTCCAGAAGATCCCTATAAATCTTTTTGAAAGGTTCCAGCGTCAAAGGCTCATTGCTCTCCATCGCCTTATACACCTGATGTTCGAATTCAGCAAACATGGTCTGCCGATATAACGTGCCGCGAAAATTATCAATCTCCCGGCAAATGAGATAAATCCGCATGTCTGGCGCAATATCCTGACTCAAAAAATGCCGGGTCAAAAGAGCTTCGTTAAAAGTCGAAGCCACCTCAGCCACAAAAATCGTGTAGTCAGAATACAGATAAGGCTGATTTTTCCTGGAATACAACGAGTGCATCGAATGCCCCGCTTCGTGTGCAAGGGTGTATGCACTGTTGATATTGTCCTCCCGGTAATTCATGAGAATGAAGGGGTTCGAATCGTAGCATCCTGAGGAATAAGCCCCGCTCCGTTTGCCTTTATTCTCATACCGGTCTGTCCAGCGCTCGACTGACAATCCGCGTGTCAGTTGTTCAACATACTCCTCACCCAAAGGGCTCAGGGCAGACTGAACCTCTTCCACCGCCTGCTCGAAGGGCATATGCCATTTCATGTCCGGCACCAGCGGAACACCGCAATCATACATATGCAGTTCGTCAAGTTTTAACAGACGTTTTCTTAAATCGAAGTATTTATAGAGCGGATCGAGGTTCTGATGCACCGATTCGATCAGGTTGTCATAAACCTCTACCGGGATATTTTCTGAAAACAACGCCTTGGCCCGGTAGCTGGGAAAGTTTTTGGCCCGCGAGTAAAACAAATCCTTTTTTATGCTTCCGGCAAGCAAAGTGGAATAGGTGTATTGATGCGACTCGTAAGCCTTGTAATAGGCATTGAAAGCATCCTGCCTGACCCTGCGGTCATAATTCTGCAGCAGGCTCTGGAAATTCCCGTGAGTGAGGGTCACCGTTTCGCCGTTTTCATCCTCAATCTCTCCCAGTTGCAGGTCGGCGTTATCGAGCATGTCGAATGCGTCCCGCATACTTCGTCCCATTTCGCCGGACGCGGCTAAAAGCGCCTCCTCCTTTTCCGAGAGCGTGTGATCGCGGTAACGCAAAACCTGCTCCAGGTGGAACCAGTAGAACTCCAGTTCCTTATCGGCCAAAAACGCAGATATCTTATCATCCGGGATCGACATGATTTCTGACCGGATGAAACTGGACGCTCGGCTCGCTTCATTGACCAGCCTCATGACCTTTTCAAAATTCCCCTGATGAAAACTGTTGGTTTTATCCTCATCATTTTTTAGATGGGCAAACGTATAAAGCTTTTCCAACTGGCGGGAAAAGTTCATATCAAACTCCAGGCATGCCTTGAGCTTGAGAGCAGACTCCGCCAGAGTGCCGGCAAAGGAAGCGTACTTTTCAAGTCCCGCTTCAAATTCGACCAACTCGCTGGCCCAGACATCATCGGATGAATACAAGCCTGTCAAATCCCATTGGGACTCGACAGCCACTTCATCGCGTGTCAGAGTTCCTGCTTTGGCATCCATAATTCAGGATAGGACGGGAAACACAGGTTTCCCAAAGGTGATTAACATTCGCTACCGGATTGCCTGTTCTATTGTTTTTAAATGAACTTCGAGTTTGACCTGTTTTTCCGAAAGGGTAGTTTTCCTTTTCTCATCTTTTTCGATGACGTCGGCAGGTGCCTTTTCTACAAAATTCGGGTTGGAGAGTTTCTTATCTAAAAATATGAGGTCTTTTTCAATTTTTTTCAACTCTTTTTCTATCCGGCTCCTCTCTTCCTCAAAATCCATCAGGCCTTCAAGAGGGATAATCAGGTCCATTTCTCCCAATACCGAAGATGCCGAGACCTTGGGTTTTTCGACATCAGGGCCTATGCTAATCTGATCCACCCGGGCCAATTCACGGATAAAATCGGCGTGTTTTTTCAGAGTTGCTTCCAGATCGGCGTGGCGGGTTTTGATTAAAGCGTTTAATTTCAGCCCCGGATTGAGGTTCATCTCGCCACGAATATTTCGTATGCCTGAAATTACTTCCATCACCTTCCCCATAGCCTCTTCCACTTCTGGCTCGCTCTTGGAAGCCTCGAATTCGGGAAAAGCACTGACCATGATGCTGTCCCCATTTTTGGGTAATTTCTGCCATATCTCTTCAGTGATAAACGGCATAAAAGGATGCAGAAGTTTCAGGGCCGCCTCCAGCACATGCACAAGAACATTTTGCGCAACTGCTTTTTCGGGGCCCTCGGTCTGCAAACGGGATTTCGTAAGCTCAATGTACCAGTCGCAGTATTCATTCCAGATGAACTTGTAAACCGCGAGGGAGGCATCATTAAACCTGAAATTTTCCAGCGCCTGATTGACTTCCTGCGTCGTGTTGTTCAGTCGGCTCAGAATCCACTGGTCGGCAATGGACTTCTCTGCCTGTTCATCCAACTGACAGCTTCCCTGATAACCTTCCAGATTCATGAACACAAACCGGGAAGCGTTCCAGAGTTTGTTGCAGAAATTACGGTAGCCTTCAATACGATCCTCGGCAAGTTTAATGTCCCGGCCTTGAGCGGCAAAAGCCGCCAGCGTAAATCGCAACGCATCCGTTCCGTATTGTTCCATGATGGCCAAAGGATCGATCACGTTGCCCTTGGTCTTGCTCATTTTTTGTCCCTCTGCGTCGCGAATCAGAGCATGGATATAAACATGGTGGAATGGTACATCGCCCATAAATTTGATGCCCATCATGATCATGCGCGCCACCCAGAAAAACAGGATGTCAAATCCGGTACAAAGAACCGAGGTGGGATAAAACCGCTTGAGCGTTTCTGTTTTTTCCGGCCAGCCCAATGTGGAAAACGGCCAAAGCGCAGAACTGAACCAGGTGTCGAGCACATCAGTCTCCTGCTCCAGATCCGTCGAAGAACAGGCCGAACATTTTTTTGGAGTCTCCCGGGCCACAGTAATTTCGCCACAGCCTTTGCAGTTCCATGCGGGAATCTGATGTCCCCACCAGATTTGCCGGGAAATGCACCAGTCACGGATATTTTCCATCCACTCAAAATAAGTATTTTCCCAGAATTTCGGGACAATTTTTATAGTGCCGTCTCTCACCGCCCGTATCGCCGGTTCAGCCAAGGGCTTGGCTCTGACAAACCATTGCTTCGATAAATAAGGCTCGACCACCGTCCGGCAACGGTAGCAATGACCGACGGAATGGGCCAGCTCTTCAATTTTCAGCAAGACTCCCGCGTCTTTTAAATCTTCCACCAGTTTCTTGCGGCATTCAAAACGGTCCATCCCTTCATAAGCCGGGCCAGCCTCGGCATTCATAGCTCCACTGGGATCCATCACGTTGACCGATGCAAGGTTATGCCGCCGTCCGATTTCAAAGTCATTCGGATCATGGGCAGGTGTCACCTTAAGGGCACCGGTACCAAAAGAGGTGTCGACATGGCTGTCTTCGATGAGCGGGATTTCCCGGCCTACCAAAGGCAGGATTAACGTCTTGCCCTTGAATTTCGTGTAACGTTCATCTTCCGGGTTGACCGCCACCGCCGTATCCCCCAACATCGTTTCCGGTCGGGTGGTGGCAATGATGAGAGAATCGTCTCCATCTTTAAAAGGATATTTCAAATGATAAAGGTGGCCCTGCGCATCCTGATGTTCCACTTCCAGATCAGAAAGTGCCGTGCGGCAACGGGGACACCAGTTGATGATGTAGTCGCCTTTGTAAATCAGCCCCTCTTCATAAAGCGTGACAAAAACCTCGCGCACCGCCTTGGATAATCCTTCGTCCATCGTAAAACGATCGCGCTCCCAATCCAGCGAACAGCCCAGTTTTTTCAACTGCTCAGTGATGGTTCCTCCAGATTCGTTGCGCCACTTCCACACCCGCTCGACAAACGCCTCACGGCCCAGCTCCTGCCGGTTGGTTCCTTCTTCATGCAATTGCCGCTCGACCACGTTCTGGGTGGCAATTCCGGCATGGTCTGTGCCCGGTTGCCACAAAGCGTTAAACCCTTGCATGCGTTTCCAACGAGTCAGGATGTCCTGCAAGGTATTGTTGAAGGCATGGCCGATGTGCAGGCGCCCGGTAATATTGGGCGGTGGTATGACTATAGAAAAAGGCGGACGGTCAAGCGTCTCATCAGCGTGATAAAAATTCTTTTCCTGCCAGAATTGTCCCCAGCGCTTTTCTACTTCTTCCGGCTCGTAATGCTTATCTAATTGAATCATTCGATGAAAAATTTCCCTTTACAGGCGAACATGAAATCCCCCCCCCTTTGCCTGTAACACGCAAGGAGAGCTTTAAGTGGCAACGATCTTTATATATCACTAATAATTAGGAATGAATTTCTTAAAAAGAGCGGGTCGTAAAGCGGGGCCGACTAAACCATGTCCTGCTTTTTAATTTTTTCTATCTCTTCCCGAATCACCCTGCGGGCAATTTCTGGAGTGACCTCTCTCACCACCTCACGGATGGTTTTTAAAATTATATCCGACAATCCGGAAACTTCTTTTTCCAGCGAGGTGCCCAACGATCTTTTCAGGACCTGTTTAACCTCTTCGGCAATTGCTTGAGTGAAGTGGTCATCCCTGTCTTCATAACCCCAGTCCTTCGAACGTAAATTGCGCGGTTCCAAATCCCGATCCTGATCAGAAAATCTGGAAATATAATCCAGATTCTCTTTTATGCCTTCTGGAGTTGAGGGACGCCTGCTCACCTCGGAAAACGCGCCCGGGGCCATGTGCTCTAAAAGATCTTCCGGTTCCGGGACGATGCCGCCTAACGATGACAATTCAGTGCGCTTCTCCTCATGGGTTGCTCCTCTACCTCCCATGGCAAGCTCCTTGAAGGCGGAATCCAATTCATCCATATTGTCCACTCCGCGCTTGCCCACCTCGGCAAATATCTCCGGCCCATCTGCATAGCCCAGACCTTCTTCCGGTTCGTCCGAATCGGACTCTGCAAAGGGAAAAGTCTCTTCTGCGGCTGGGTCGAAAGACTGAACAGACTCTTTGAGTTCTTCAACACCACGGATCATTTGATCCATAATGTCATCATCATTTCCGGATTGCAGGGCAGGCGCTTGCAATTTTTCTTCTGGTGCAGGAGCAGGAGCATCAAGAAAATCAGAGAGCTCCATCGGCTCCATCAAATCCTCTTCGGGCAGATCTAAAGCCTCTGACAGAAGCTCCTCCGGCAACTCCACAGACTCGGGAAGTTCCAGTTCTTCATCCATCAATGCGAGAGTTTCGTCTTCGAGCGGTTCTCCGTCATCCACCTCATCTGAATTTTCCATTTCATCCGTCGAAAGTTTTTCTACCGCATTCAACAACTCCTCAAGACTGGGTTCCTCTTGCGGTTCCGGCACTTTCAGGTTGCTTATAATTTCTGCGGCCTCTTCCATATCTTCCATCGGTTGTTCGATGAGTTCCGAGTCGGCATCATCTAAATCGGCGACGGGAAACGAAACGACATCTTCACCGCCGGATGAACCATCCAGTAGATTTTTGACCATGGACACAATGTCGTCCGACTTGAACGGTTTCGAAATATGGTTATCGGCACCACAAGTTTGGTAGCGCTGCTCATCAAAATCTTCAAAGTCGCTGGCCAGCAGCAGAACTTTGATGCCACTCGTTTCCGGGGCTTCCTTAATTTTCGCGCTCAACTGGAAACCATCCAGTCCCGGCATATCGACATCTGCCAAAACAATATCAGGGTTAAATTCTGCAATTCGGTCGAAAGCTTCCTGCCCATTGCCAATGCCTTCAACCTCCATGTCCTCATTTTCAAAAGCCATGGAAACAATTTTTTGGATGGTGATGCTATCGTCAGCAACTAGAAGTCTGGATGCCATGAAACTCAACCCTTTGGGATTTTGAAAAGAACTTCAGACGGGACCGGCCCCTCTAGTGAGGGAGGCAAATAGCAAAGGCTCTATTGAGCCGCCAAGACTCTTTGCTAACCACCCTCTAGCGAGGGAGGTAAATGGTGATAAATATTAAGTCGCCAACATGGGTTTGAGCACCACAAAAGTATTGCTCATTTTCCCTAAGGTACCGCCCTGTTGCCCATTGGGTCCAGCTTCACGCTGGCGCCTAGTGGAGGGAAAACCATGCATTCTCAACCAGTTAAGTATATCATAAATTTTCTAGCCAAAATAAAATTTTAGCCACCACCCTCATTTAAACCCTGAAATTAGCGATAAGTTTTAGATAGAGTGTGCCCGAACTCTATGTTTTAATAGAGATAACATTTTAAGGATCAGATAGTTGGAGGCTTCCAGGCTTTGATTCGTTTGCAGCAGGTTCCCCATTCCATAAAAAAACTTGTGTCACGATGCGGCAGGGCAGTGCTTTTGCTCGGCACGTTGCTGGCCGTCTTCCCTTCCAGCGCATTAGCTCTGTATATTCAAATTGATGGGGTCGCTGACATCAAGTCCAACTTCAGCGAAGGGTGCTCGTCCATCACGGATATCACCAATCAGGCCGAACGCCAGAAAATAGATGTGGTCTTGTTTGGAGACTACGCTCGCAATTCCATTGAATTCGGAATCAAACCGTTTGAAAGAATTTTTAAAAATATCACTCAGGGGCCCTCAGTGCTCGACCGGGGAGTGGGAGGGTATTTATCAGAAATCAAGGATAACGACCGCAAGTTTGAGCGCACCATATTGATTCCCGGAGTGGAAACCATCCCCTTTTATTTCTGGAGCGGGAGTAACTACGATAAAAACCTCACAGCCCACAATTGGGACAAGCATCTGCTGGTTTTCGGAATGGATTCTGCCGAAGATTACGAGCAGTTGCCCTTGCCAAATAGTAATTTTTCAAAAAAATACACCCATGAGCTTCTCAATAATTTCATAATTATCGGGTTCCTCTTTATAGTGACAGTCGGGGCCGTCTACAAAGGTCATTTCCGCAAAATCACAGTGCCCCTCATGTTGCTCTTCGCCATGCTGACCGTAAACAATCACCCGTTTCAAAGCTCCCCTTTCGATCCTTACAATGGAGACCAAGGTGTGGCGCCTTATCAAAATTTAATAAATTTTGCCACCTCCAAAGGCGCGTTGGTTTTCTGGAATCATATGGAAACCTCCGGTATCGGCCAGAAAGGCACCACCACCCTCGAAACTCTGCCTTACCCGAATGACCTGTTAACAACACAAAACTATACCGGGTTCCAGGCCGTGGGCAACGAACCGATCGGTCAAACCGATCCAGGCCAGCAATGGGATCAGGTGCTCATGGAATATCTGAACGGAAATCGAGAGCAACCGGTTTGGGGTTTTGGCGGCAATGATTATCTTTGCGAAAACCAAAAGGGAGATAACCTGGGCTCCGTGCGTACCATTTTTCTTGTGCGTGAAAGAAATAACGACACCGTACTTGATGCGATGAAAAAGGGCAGGATGTACGCCGTCCGCCAAGCCGATGAAAACCGGCTCTCGCTCGATGAGTTCGTCGTCGAAGACCAGAAGGCCGGTAATCAGGTCACAATGGGACAGGAACTGGTTGCGACCGACTTCCCCACTATCAACCTGAAACTTCGCTCCGTACAGGGAGGAAACAAGACCGCACAGATTCAGATCATCCGCAACGGAGCTCTCGTTAAAGAAGAAACTGTTTCCCTGCCCTCTGAGTTGACCTGGAGGGATGTCGGCATAGACCGAAAAGAACCCGTTTATTATCGAGTCACGGCAACAGTCTCTCCTACAGACTATCTGGTTTCCAATCCAATTTTTGTGAAGTTTGCAGATATGGGGGTGGATGTCGTTTCGGCCACGACCCCCGCACCTTCGGCAGCACCTCCGGTTCGTGCTGCACGGGAACCGGTCGTGACTCCGACCGCTCCGGTTGCACAACCCAAAGCGCCAAGGATGGCAGCACTTTCAGAGGCCCCGTTCCCCACACCGCCGACTATGTCGACCCCAACTCCAACTGAAGTTGCTGAAGTCCCTGAGCCTATGGCGCCAGTTACCGTTCCCCAACCCGACATGGCTGAACTGAATCCGGTCGACATGGCCGAATCCGCTCCGCAAGAACCGCCGTCGCCTCCAGGAAAACTCCTCACCGTACTGCTTGATGGAGTGGAGATGAAAAAAGGACCGGGGGAGATTTTCTCCAACATCACCAAACTCCGCAAAGGCCAGGAAGTCAGTTTCGTGAGAAGGACCAATATCGAACTCAATCACAGGAACTGGCTGGTCGTCAAATTCCAAAACCGCTCCGGCTACGTCTGGGAAGGTGTCCTAAAATGGAGTGGGGATGCCCCCACAGGCAACGAGCAATAGCTCATTCGACTGACAAAAATTATCTCGGCTTAAAAAGGTTTTCACTGGCCCCACGTCAAGTGGCGGTTAATGGTAGGTATTTATTTTGGTGCCTTTATCCAACTGGTAGAGGAAGAGTGTTTTGTCTTCGCTGACTTTGTCCGGGGTCATGCCACGCAGGCAGAAGCGGTAGGAAACGATTCTTACGGAAGGTTTGAGTTTCTTTAAAATGTCCGGGAACAACTTGTCCATCGCCTGATGGGTCAGGTAAAGATAAAGCACATCGGCAGAACCTGTATCAAAGTCAAACAAGTTCCCCCGCACAACACGCACCCTGTCATCAACTCCATTCATTCGTGCCAGCTGGCGCGCCAGCAAAACTTTTAAAGGATCAATCTCCACACCAATGGCATTGGCGGAAAACTCTTTGGCCGCAGCAATCAGCACACGGCCCTCACCGCACCCAAGATCGCAAAAAGTTTCTCCCGGCCGAAGTTCAGTGAACCGCAAAATCCGCCGGATCGTTCCGGGTAGGAGCGGATGCCAGGGAGCCCCGAAAAATACCGGCAATATCACCATCGCCGCCAACAGCAGCAACCCGCAAATTAAAATTATTGTGTGAAGTTCGAACATAAAAGAATTTTAGGCCCCCGAAAAATCGTTTTCGGCCGAACTCTCAATCTCCTCTATCGCAACTGTCAGCTCATCCCATTCCTGCATCAGGATTTTCTCCTCAGCCTTCAGCGTTGTCTGCTCTGCCAAAGTTTCCAACAACCGGGGTTTTTGATCTTCTTCATAAATACCAGCATCGGCAAGCCGCGTTTGCAGAGTTTCATTCGTGCACATTAGAACCTCCAAGCGGGACTCCACTTTCGCCAGTTTTTTTTGCAGAGGTTTCAGGTTTTTATAACGCTGGTTACGTTCTTCAGCTTCCTTTTTTTTTCGTTCCCGGTTCAACTGCGACGAAGAAAGGTCTTTGGCCAAGCCTGAAGAAGCTTCAACACTCTGAACCTCTTTGGATTTCTCCCATTCATAATCACTGTAATGACCGGGATAATCCTTAACCACTCCGCCTTCCACTTCCCACACGCGGTTGATAAATCCATCGAGGAAAAACCGGTCATGAGAAATGACCAGCAGGCTGCCTTCATAATCAGAAAGCACCGCCGCTAAATGTTCCCGCGACCGCATATCGAGATGGTTCGTCGGCTCATCGAACAGAACTAATGAAGGAGGTTTCCCATTTCCATGAACGCTCGACCCACCGCACAACATCCGCGCCAGAGCCAGCCGGGAGCGCTCTCCTCCTGACAAGACAGAAACTTTCTTCTCCACATCATCCCCGGCAAACAAAAACGCCCCAAGGATATTTCGTTTTGCAGTAAGCAGGAGTCCCGGCGCAGACTCTTCCAGAGATTGAAACACCGTATGGTTAAAATTCAACGTTTCACCCTGATGCTGGGCAAAGTAGGAGCGTGACACATTAGCGCCGAGTTTTATTTTGCCCTCATCCGGCTCAAGAGCGCCCGCCATCAGTTTCAAGAGGGTGGACTTTCCCGCACCGTTCTCGCCCACCAGCGCCACTTTCCAGCCTCTTTCAAAATTGATGGAAAAATTCTGATACACCGTGAGCGGCCCATAACTTTTCGAGACTTCCTTCACCTCTAAAACATGGCGCCCTGTTCTCACCGGCTGAGGAAAACGAAAGTGAATCGTTTTTGTGCCTTGGGTCATTTGCACCCGTTCCATTTTATCCAGCATTTTTATTCGGCTTTGCACCTGGGTGGCTTTGGTATTTTTGGCGCGAAACCTTTCTATGAACCGTTCCACCTCGGCAATTTTGCGGCCCTGGTTAGCGGCCTGAGACTCCAACAACTCCGCCCTCTCTTGCTTTTGCCTTTCATAGTCATCATAATTCCCGACATAAACTGAAAGCGCTCCGCGCTCCAACTCCACGGTCCGGCTTACCAGAGAATTTAAAAACCTGCGATCATGAGAAATCAGCAGGACGCTACCCTCATAGGATTTCAGAAACGATTCCAACCAAACTACGGAACGCAGATCCAGATGATTGGACGGCTCATCCAGCAGCAGGACATCGGGACTCTGCAACAACAAACGCGAAAGTTCGCAACGCATTCTCCAGCCGCCCGATAACTGGTCAAGAGGCTGGTTCCACTTTTCAGCCTTGATGCCCAGCCCAAGGAGAATGATTTTTGCCCGGGCCTCCCGATCATAGCCGCCCTGACGCTCAAACTCGTGTTGCAAATCTCCGTAGCGTTCGTGATAAGTCTGGCCCGATTCCAAGCGTTCCATTTCCGTTTTCACTTTAAGAAAATGTGGATCACCCAGCACCACCCTTTCGAGAACCGTTTCGCGGCCCACTTCCAGATCCTGTTCCAGCAAACCAAAACGCAGGCCCTTTCTAAGAACCACCTTCCCCGAGTCCGGCGTGGTTTTTCCTGTGATTACTTTAAAGAGCGTGGTCTTGCCGGTACCGTTTTCACCCACTAGCCCAACCTTCTCCTTTGGGCGCAGGTGGAAGCTGACATCCTCAAAGAGCACCTTGGAACCAAATTGCAAACCTACTTTTTCAACAAATATCATGAGGTGCCCTCAAGGCAATGGAGCTATACGTTCTTGTGCTAATCATGGACATATACTTTTTAATTACTGTTTATTAGCTTTCTCAACAAGCACTACGAGATGCCTTTAGGGATTTGTTCTCAGTTTCGGGTTGAACACTTCGCGCAGGCCTTCGCCGCAAAGGTTGAAGGCCAGCACCACAAACAGGATGGTGAATCCGGGAATGAATGTCAGCCAGGGTGCGTCGAACAAAAATGTTTTGCCATCGGCGAGAATATTGCCCCATGTCGCATCCGGCGGTTGCACACCAAAACCCAGAAAACTCAAACTCGACTCGGTCAGGATGGCCGTCGCCACACCGATGGTGGCCGAAACCAGAACCGGGGCAATGGCATTAGGCACCATGTGTATAAAAATAATCCGCCATTCAGGAATCGCCTGGCTCTTGGCGGCGACGACAAAATCCTGATCGCGCAAAGACAAAAACTCTGCCCGGACAAACCGGGCTATGCCCATCCAACTGGTCAGGCCAATCACGATCATGATGTTGTAAATACTCGGCGGCAATAACGCGACCACCGTCAGAATCAAAAAGAAACTGGGAAAACAAAGCATGATATCGACAAAACGCATGATCAGCGTATCCACCGTGATGAACCCCAGTTTCACCCGGCCATAAAATCCCGCCAGTCCGCCCAGGAAAATCCCCACCGTCAGCGATATCCCCACCGCCACGAAGCCCACCGTCAATGAAACAAAACTGCCTTCCATCATACGGGCAAACACATCTCGCCCCAGTTCGTCTGTGCCCAATAAGTAGATTCCCATAATCGGCGCATCTTCTTTGGGAGTGATCTTGCTCGTGTAAGGAGTCAGAGGAGGCAGAAATTTTTCGGACAGCCGCACAATTTTTGGATCAAAGACGACAATGTTCTGCGTCAACACCTTACCCATTATGGCGAGGGCAAATAATGCAATCAAAAACCAAAAACTGGCATAAGCCATGCGGTTGCGTTTGAGAAGCACCCAACGCTCCTCGAACAAACCTTTAGAGGGTGGCAGGGCATCGGCGTCGATTTGTTCGTTCATAATATTACCTTAAAATTTTATGCGTGGGTCTGCCACGCCGTAGAGAATGTCGGAAATCAACGTGCCCAGTAAAACCAGAATGGCTGAGAAAAAAGTCAGCGTCAGAATGACCGGAAAATCCCGCGCCAGTATGGCTTCGAATCCCAACCGCCCCATCCCCGGCCATGCAAAAATAGTTTCAAAAATCACCGAGCCGCCGATCAAACCGGGAATGGTCAAGCCGAACATGGTGATGAAAGGCAGGAGCGCATTGCGCAATCCGTGACGGTAGATGACCTGATCTTCAGGAAGCCCTTTGGCCCGGGCGGTGCGCATATAATCCTGATGAATCACTTCCAACATTTGCGAGCGGACGTAGCGCGATAAAACAGCCATTCCCCCTATTGCCGAAATCATTGCGGGCAGCGTCAAATGCCACACTCGGTCCATGGATCGGAATAATAACGGAGCCTCTTCCAAACCAAAGGTTCTCATTCCGATCACGGAGACATCAAAAGTCTTGACGATGAAAATGATTAACAAGTAAGCAAGAAAAAAACCAGGGATGGAAATCAGCCCATAAGAAATAAAAGTGCTGACTCTATCAAAGACCGAATTACGGCTTAAGGCCGCTTTAATTCCAATAGGAAACGCCAGAAACCAAATCATCATCATACTGACAATGAACAGGGGGACGGAATTGAGGAACCTGTCCCAGATTTTTTTCAGAACCGGCTGGTTATCTTTGAAGGATTTGAGTTCTCCGGTAAACAGGTCTCGCACCCAAAAAACATATTGCACGTGGAGGGGCTCGTCCAAGTGATAAGCCGCCCGAATGCGCTGAATGTCTTCCGCTTTCATTCTCGGGTTGGAAGGGTCCACCAACGCCGGTTCTCCCGGAGCCAGATGGATCACCGAATGAGAAATGATGGAAATAAAAACCAGCAGGACAAGCCTCTGCCAAATGTTTCGAATAATAAAGTTGATCACTATTGCCTCTAAGGCCCGTAGGAAGTTATAATTTCGGTCATGGACATTCTACAACTCAGCAACTACATGGACAACCTTTTGGACATCTCGTCCATTAGCGACGCACCCAACGCCGTGAACGGACTGCAGGTGCAAAACACCGGAGAAATACAAAAAATAGGACTGGCGGTAGATTTGTGTCAGGCCACCATTGATCTGGCTATTGAAAAAAACTGCCAGATGATGTTCGTTCATCATGGAATTTTCTGGGGCGGACTGCAACCGCTTCGCGGTTCCTTTTATGAAAAAATTTCTTCCATGATGCGCGCCAACCTGGGACTGTATTCGGCCCATATCCCTCTCGACCTGCATCCGGTACTGGGCAACAACAGAGCCTTGGCCGATTTAATCGGGCTGGAAAACCTCGAGCCGTTTGGCGAATATGGTGGTATCAAAATCGGTTTCAAGGGCACTATCAATAAAAAGTCCGCTGATACCCTGGCGCAGGAATTGGCAGAGAAACTGGGTTCATCCGTCAAAGTGATAGGCGAGGGAGAAATTGAATCCATCGGACTGGTGACCGGTGGGGCTGCGGATATCGTCCGGCAGGCCAGTCAGGAAGGGCTCGATGCCTACATCACGGGAGAAGGCGCCAACCACCATTACCACGAAGCCATTGAAGGCCAATGCGTATTGATTTTCGCCGGCCATTACGCCACCGAAACCGGAGGCGTGAAAGCGGTGGGCCGTCATTTAGAACAAAAGTTTCAAATCGCCACTGAATTTCTCGACTACCCAACTGACCTCTAAAAACTGCAGTTACAAATCCTTCAACAAATCTCTCAATCCGGAACGGTAATCGGGGTAGCGCAGTTTCACTCCCAGTTCCCGTTTAATTTTTTTATTCGAGATGCGTTTATTAGTAATGTAAAAACCCCGGGCGGTGGGGGAAAGATCAGCTTCCTCATAAGACACCAACGGCGGCGGTTCCACTCCCAATAAACTGCAAGCATATTCCACCGCTTCGGCAGGAGGGCAAGGACAGTCGTCGCTGACGTTATAGATTGCACTCGGTTGGGGCTTTTTCATCGAGGCTTCCAGCGTTTGCGCCAGATCCTCAGAATGAATGCGGGAAAAAACCAGACCGGGTTTATCGATGCGCCGGGCGCGTCCCTGTCTTACAGAAACCAGCAAGTTCCTGCCCGGTCCATAAATACCCACACAACGAAAAATCATCACCGGTAGATCCTGATCCTGACCTAACTTGAGCCAGGCCGATTCCACCTCGATGCGGCAGAGATTGCGATCTGTAGACGCCAGCACGGGCGAGGACTCATCCACCCATTCACCCTGGGTATCACCATAAACTCCGGTTGAAGAGATGTATCCGATCCATTGCAAATGCCGGGCTTTAGAAATTTCTTCGGCAAAGTTTTCCAGCACCACATCGCCAGAAAGTTGGGGAGGGATGGTGATTAAAAGATGCGTCGCGCGGGAGATAGCCTCAGAAATTTCCGGCGTGGGATGGGATCCGTCAAAAGTGCAGACCGAAATGTTTTTCGTCTTGCTTTCATCTTGCTCGCCCCGCACGGTCCCTGAAACATCCCATCCTTGGGGCAAGAGCCTTTCCGCCAGAGCCATTGCAGAAAAGCCCAGACCAAAGCAAAACAATCGGTCAGCAAGAAGTGGCATATCTTTTATTTCAGAGGGATTCAAACCGCGTTTTTGCAAAGGAGCTTGGCTGTAATGTGTCGATCCGTAAACCTATTTCAGGAAGGCATCTAAAAAAATTCCAGTCTGGAGTTGACCCATTCAACATAAATCCGAAGCTGTCAACAAGTTAAATACTTCCGCTATTTGCGTGCTCCCCTTCGATATTTTTGCCGTACAGGAACCCGGTTGTTCGAAAACAAAAGAAGTAACGCTCCCAGAATCCCCATTCCGACCGGATAAACCCAATTCATTTCAGCAGCCATAATAACCTCTCGATTAAAAAGTAAATCGGTATTTTTCAAATAATTCGAGCGTTACAACTTCTTTTCCTTCTTTAGAGACCTCTTGTTCAATACGCTTCACAGCCATATTGCGGATAAAAGGGATGGGAATGCGGGAAACTTTATCCAAAGCATCATCCTCCCATTTCAGAGAAATTTCCACAGCCTCTTCCTTTTCCTGATCAATCTGCTCATCGCGCTTGAGATCCTCTTCGGTCACTTCCATCCCCATTGCCTCTTTAGCCGATGCAGGCATGATACTGGTGAACACCTCATCAATGATGGATGGAGTGATCATCTTGTCTCCACGCTGGCGGGCGCGACCCTCTATGGTCTGCTTGGCCATACCCAGAACAAAGGGAGGCACCTTCTCCATTTTCTCCAATGCTTCCTTACTCCAGGGCATGCCCTGAGGTTCGGCAACTTCCATATAGCTTTTAAACTTTTCGACAATATCGTCTTTTTTCTCGGTACGCATGGAAAGAAAATCTTCGATTTCTTCAATCACCTCCACCTTGCGCGGACTTTGTCGCATTTTTTCCTTCGCCACATCGAAGGCATCCATCGTCAGTTCTTCGAAGCCGAACCCCTTGACCCTTTTGGACACCAGCATCATGGATTCATTACGAATTTCGGTCAGGTAATCAGAGGTCACTATTTTAAAACCTCTTTTCATGCACCGCTGAACCATCAGCTTGCGAATGCCCGGACGCACAAACTCCGGAGCGTGTTTCACCCTCTCCCAAGCATCTTCCGACCACTCGATGCCATTTTCCTTGGCATAAGGATGATCGACGTCAATGATTTTGATTTCCCCAGTCCCCATAAACACCACCTATAAGAATGAAACTTTTACATTTATTATGTAAAAAGATTGTATTATAACAGTACCTCTAAAAGCTAATATTTGCTCCATCCCCTTATATAATAGGATAGCGACGCATAAAGTTTCCAGTTATTTAGAGGTTATCTTAAAAATTACTTGAACCCCATGACAATGTCAATTAATTTGCCGAGTTTCTCCGTTTTAAAGGGGCGGCAAATTACAGGCTCATAAAACTTTCAATCCGCAGAGACCAAGGTTCCCAAAAGTCCTTCTATATAACAGGCGTTTAACCACTTATGCGACAATCCCCTATTGTTTATTTTTTATTTTTTATTTCCGGCATCACTGCGCTGACTTATGAAATCGTCTGGACCCGGATGCTGACCCTGGTGTTCGGGCATACCGTGTTTTCGGTATCGGTGGTGCTCGCGGCATTCATGGCGGGTTTGGGTCTGGGCAGTTACCTGTTCGGCTATGCCGTCGACCGGCTGCCGGAGACAAACGGTTCAGGAAAAGCCGCTCTCCTCCTCTATGGCTGGGTAGAAATCCTGATTTTCGCAAGCGGAGCCCTGCTCTCTCTTTTATTTGCTAATTTTTCAGGAATTTATTCTTCCCTGCACAGCTTTATTCCCGAATCGATTGCCTTACAAAATTTAATAAAGATAGTGTTCGCCTTTGGGATGATGCTGATCCCCACCACCTTCATGGGAGCAACCCTGCCGATCATCAGTAAATACTGCGTCACCGATGACAGCCGGATGGGAACTCAGGTGAGCCTGCTCTATGCGCTTAACACTTTGGGCGCCGCAGTGGGCTGCCTGATGACCGGATTCTTCCTGATGGGCACGTTCGGAGTTCTGCAAACCGTTCTTCTGGCCGCAGGGGCAAACCTGCTGATCGGCATCAGCGCATTGAGAATTTATTTGGAAGCCGTTCCCGGTGCCGACTGGAAGTTTCGACTCCCGTCCTTACAGATACCTCGCATCGAATTGAGTGCCGACCAGAAATTCTGGATGAGCATCAGCTTTATCTGCGGATTCACGGCTTTGGCCTATGAAGTGTTATGGACCCGGCTCTTGGTGTTCAGCATCGCCAGCACCGTCTATTCCTTCAGCATGATGCTCACGGTCTTTCTTCTGGGAATCTTTTTGGGAAGCCTGTTGTTGATCCCTCTGGCATCACGAATCCATAACGTCCGCACCGCCTTGTTAATACTGCAAATCGGCACCGGTCTTTACGTGATCGGTTCCCTGTACGGACTCGAATCAATCCTTTCCGCTCCCTGGAACAGCTACAACCTGACCGATCCGGCTATGGCATTTTTGCGCTACTTCAAAGATTCCGCCGGACTCATGCTGATACCCACTCTGTTACTCGGCATGTGCTTTCCTCTGTTGATAAAAATAGTTTCCGGCGGACATCAAAATGTCGGCAAGGCCACCGGCCAGATTTATTCAGCAAATACCCTGGGAGCGATTTTCGGATCGCTAGGCGCGGGCTTCCTGTTCCTGCCCAACTTAGGAAGCCAGATCAGCCTAACCCTGATCGCCACTCTGAATTTAATGACCGCAGTTTTACTGTTCCGCACCGGAAACTATATGAGCAAGGCTGTGCGCAAGGGATTGACTGTTGTGTTCGCGGCGCTGATCCTTTTTGTCAACATGGGTATTCCTGAAAATTTGTTAAACCCGTTTTTCATGCGAGACAGTGCCGGCAAACGCAATCTTAAAAAATTGATGTATTTTGAGGAAGGCCTCTCCGATACCGTGGCCGTGTTTAAGGATGATTATGGCGTTCTCGACCCGACCGCGAAACGGTTGATCACCAACGGCATTTCCATGTCCGCCTCCAACCTGATCGCAACACGCTACATGAAACTGTTCGCCCATGTTCCCATTCTTCTGATAGACCAACCCGATGACGTGCTGGTGGTCTGCTTTGGAACCGGGCAAACTACAGGCGCAGCAGGCATTCACCCGCGCGTTAAGTCCGTCGATAGCCTGGAGCTATCCACCAGTGTCATCAACGCAGGGAAAATGTTCGCCGACCAGAACCATCAGGCGCTTCACAATCCCAAAATAAATTTTATCATTCAAGATGGCAGAAACCATCTTCTGACCACCCATAAACTTTACGATGTCATCACTTCCGAGCCTCCGCCTCCGCGCACCGCGTTCACCGTCAATCTGTACACTCAGGAATATTATCAGCTCCAGAAAAGCCGCCTGAAACCGGGAGGCATCGCCGCACAATGGATTCCTCTGCACAGTCAGGGAGAAGAAGAAGTCGACATGCACTTCCGAACCTTCCAATCCGTTTTCCCTTACACCATGGGCTGGATGTCAGTGGCGAACGAAATTCTCATTATCGGTTCCGATCAACCGATCCAGATTGATTTCGAAAAACTTAAAGTCCGTTTGGAAGAACCCGAAATTAAAAAAGCGTTGGCTGATATTGAAATCCCCAACATCTTTTCCTTTCTCAGCAATATCTGGCTTTTGGATGAGCAAGTTCAAGCATTAGGCAAGGGTCATGCCCTCATCACCGACAACCACCCCGTTATTGAGTTTTATCTCGACCTTGGCAATGTGATCGACGTGTCGGGAAGAGAAAAATATGTCTTCAACCGGGCTTCTTTTGACCAAATTGCCAACCATGTGGAAAATCTTTCAGCGACAGATCGAATGACGCTGAAGGACTATTACGACGCCATGGACCTTTATCAACGCGGCGTGATGTACAGCAACCGCGGGCAACTGCTGAAAGCCCTGAGCCTGATCCAAGATAACAATCTGGTGCGCTACCATCTGCAGGCCGGCAAGGATCAGGTGGCCCGGCTGGTCGAACAGGTAGAGCAGAACCCTGAAGTGATGGAGAATCTGCTCAACCTGGGCCACAGCTATTATCAAGTTGGCGAGTACGAGAAAAGTGCCGAAATCCTCAAATTGGTTCTGGAAAAAAATCCAAAATTAAGTTTTGCCAATCTATATATGGGACACAACCTTTTGGAAATGGGGAAAAAAGAAGAGGCCCTGGACTTTTTCAAGAACACTGCAAAAAATGACCCGCGCCAAATGGGCGCCGTGATGCGTGAAATTGGACTCGTCAACCTGCTTCAGCAAGCAGAAAAAAAATCAGATGAAAAAAGTCTCCAGCAATCGGTGGCTGAATTTTACAATATTAAAAATGAATATCTGAAGTCTCTCAAATACTCCCTCAAATCTCTTGAAGAAGACCCGATGAATCTCAAAGTTTTGCAGAGTATTGTTTTCAGTTATCGGGGCCTGGGCGAAGCCAAAGAAGTGCTCATGTATGGAAACCGCTACAGCCTGATAGACCCCGATGAAATTCACCTGCAGTTCATCATGGGTGAAATTTATACCAAGCTCCTTAAATGCCAGAAGGCCATCCCGCTCTTGGAAAATGTGCTGAAAAAAGACGACACCTACCGCAACGCCCAAAAGCTCCTCGACACCTGTACAAACTTAACCGAAACAGATCCCAAAGACATTTAGCCTGGGCACCGTCGAACCGTCTTATTAGTTGCACGTTTAGTTTCTAAATTTCTGCAAAAATCTGGCGATTGATATCGCAAACTGAAAAAACTGGTTTTTAACCCAGGCTTTGCGGTCAAACAATTCTTTGTGCGTCTCCTTCAACAGGCTTGGAATTTCCAGCTTTTCCGGGCAACGTGGCAAACAATCCCCACACTCCGTACATTTTGAAGCAAAGTTTCCCGGGAACCAATGCCCTTCGCCCTCAAACATGTTGTAGCGGAACCTACCGTAATCCACCATTTCATAGGCTTTCAACAAATTTCGGAAACGTAACACTTCAGGAATATTTATTTCTTCAGGACAAGGCAAACATTCTGAGCACAATGTACAAAGGCCGGATATCTCGGCAAGCGGCGCATCCACCTTTACCCGGGTCAGAGCCACCGCCGAATAATCCTCATCGTTCAGGATAGAAAGGTTTTGCGAAAAATGTTCCGGCTCATGAATCCCCATACTCAGAGTCGTGATTTCCGGATGGCTCAAGCAAAACCGCCCGTTAAACTCAATGGCACTCAAAGGATGACAGATCTCCTCAACCTTTCGTGAAGGTTTCCACAACATGCCGCCTTTTTCATTGGGAGAAATAATGAACACGCCGATATCTTTCTCTCCTGCCAATCGCACTGCAGCAAGGTTGCGCTGAAAAAAATAATAATAATGCAGGTTCACAAAACTGAACAGGCCCGTATTCAGAGCCCGAAGAATGACCTCCAGCGAAGCATGCGTGGAAAAGCCAATGTGCCGAATGAGTCCTTCTTCGCGCAAACGGTGCAAAACCTCCACCGGCCCTCCCGGCTTAACCGCCGCTTTCAACCTCTCTTCATTATTGATCCCATGCCATCCATAAAAATCAAGGTAGTCCAACTTTAAACTGTGCAATTGCTCTTCAACCAGCGCACGGGTTTCCTCTCCGGTCATCGGAGCCCCCTTAGTCATCATCTTAAAACTCTCGCGAGGTACGCCCAACTCTTTAAGCGCTACACCATACAGGTTTTCACTTTTCATATAGCCATGAGCTGTTTCAATATGATTGATCCCAAGCTCCAGGGCCTGGCGCGTGATTTCGATGCAGTTTTCAACTGACTCCAAAGGAAGATGCGCACGCGGAGGATTCCACCCACTTTTAAAACGCATCCCCCCAAGGGTGATCACCGAGATATTTTCCTCTGTTTTTCCGAACCGACGATATTCCATAATTAATAGGATGGTTTTTGGCTTAATCCGTTCCTTTCCTGAAATATTTTGCCCGTGCTAACCCACAAGAAAACCATTGAGGCGGCAAAGCATGTGGTCTATACTATTGAAGTATAACAACTTACAATCCAGAGAGCAGAAGAGCTGAAACACCGCCGGGGAATAATATACCATGACTGCTTTTCGTTTTATCCACTGTTCCGATCTTCATATCGACAGTCCCTTCAAGGGCCTGGCGTCCCAAGTACCGGCTCTCACTGAACGCCTGCGGGAATCCACCTTTCGCTCTTTCCACAATATCGTAAAACTGGCCGTGGAAGAAAAGGTCGACGCTGTTCTGATCGCCGGGGATATTTTTGATGGTGCCGATCGAAGCCTGCAGGCACAACTGAAATTTCGTCGCGGCTTGTTGGAACTGTCCGAGAAAGGCATTCCTTCTTTTATTGTGCATGGCAATCACGACCCTTCTAACAGTTGGTCTCACACACTGGATTGGCCAGAGAGCACCACTATTTTCCCCGGCAATAAAGTTGAGAGCTTCCCGGTGACTCGGGAAGGCAAGACATTGGCCTGGGTTTACGGAATCAGCTATCCCCAGAAAGAAGTGAACGAAAATCTGGCGTTAAAGTTCAAGAAAGACCAGAAGCAGGGTTTTGCGGTGGGACTCCTGCACGCGAATGTCGGGCAACAACCCGGGCATGATAACTACGCCCCCTGTAGTTTGCAGGATTTAATATCCAGCGACTTTGATTACTGGGCTCTGGGCCATGTCCATGAATTTAAAATCCTGCGCGAAAATAACCCGTGCATTGTTTATTCCGGAAACACCCAGTCCCGGCATCTCAAAGAAACCGGCCCCAAAGGCTGTTGTCTCGTCACCCTGAGTTCCGATGCGCCTGCCAATATACGGTTTGTCGCCACCGATGTGGTGAGCTACCGTTCCGCCAAAGTTGATGTCAGCGGCGCCTCCAGCATTAATGAGGTATTGCTAGCCATTCAATCGCAGGTGGAAGAACTTGCCAAAGAATCGTTGACTCGCGAGGGCCTGGTGGCACGGCTGGTTTTAACAGGGCGGACCGCAGTCCACAACGAATTGCAGAATCCCGGAGCCACTAAAGCTTTGGCCGAAGATATCCACGCATTTTTTGAAGGGCATTCCCCCTGGGTCCTGGTGGATCTTTCTACTCAAACCGCAGGCACCTATGACATCGACTCTCTGAAGGACGGCAAAGATTTTGTCGCCGACCTTTTAAATCTATGCGAAGACAACAAGAACGAACAACTTCAAAACAAAATTCAGGAAGCCATGAAACCTGTATTCGAATCCTGGGCGGGAAGAAAATATTTAGAGGACGATGAGGATATTCAGGCCATCATCCTGAAAGCCCGCAACCTGGCGCTCGATCAACTGGTCAACCGCGAAAATCCATAGGAAACACCATGCAAATACGCGAAATTCATATAGACGGCTTCGGAATATTCGCCAATAAGCGGATCACCGGACTAGCTCCCGGAATCAATATAATTTACGGAAAAAATGAATTTGGCAAGACCACCCTGCTCGAATTCATCCGGCGGATTCTTTTCGGGTTCCCCACCAAAAGGGATAGCACCAACCTCTACACTCCTGTGCAGGGAGGATCTATGGGCGGTAGCCTGAAAGTGGTATTGCAAAACAGCGAGGACCTGATCATTTCAAGAAGCCCCGGCACGCATGGAGGAACGGTAAGGATTTCTACTCCCAGCGAAGTTCTGCAGGGGCAATCCGTTTTGAATCATCTTCTCGGAAACGCCTCCAAAGAAATTTATAGAAATATCTATGCTTTCACTATTGATGAGTTGCATGACTTCAATACTCTCAGCAGCGATGAAGTCAAAAACCGCATCTATGGCGCTGGACTGGGCCTCGGTAATGTTTCCCTAAAAGAAATAGAAAAAGAAATAGAAACTTACTGCTCGCAGATTTTTCGGCCGCGCGGTGCCTCGCAAATGGGAGACCTGCTGGAAAAAATAAAAATAAACGAACAGGAAATTCTGTTGGCCCAGAAAAACCTGACTCTGTTTGACGAACTACAGGAAAAGCTTGGCAAACTGCTGAACCAAAAACTCGGCGTGCAGAATTCTCTGGAAGAGCTTGAATCGGGAAAAAGAACTCTGGAAACCCAAATCCGACTTTATGAAGACACCATCCAGTTTCTGGAAGCGCAAAATAAACTGGCAACACTGGAAGACCTTTCGCAGTTCCCTGAAAACGGATTAAAGACTTTTGAATCCATGAAGCAGGAAAAGAAAAATCTGATCCTGCGCATTGAAGAAGAACAGTCTGCCCTGCAAACTCTGAAAAATAACCGCGATATTCTGATCGTAAACCATGACCTGCTTGAGCAGGAAGAAAGTGTTCACCGACTGCAACAGTCCACCCAGTCCGTACTATCCGCCCTGCAGGATCTGGACAGAGTGCAGTTCGAGCGGGAAGACATAGACATGCATATTGCCGAAGAAATCAAATCCATAGACCGGGACTGGGATGAAGAAACCGTAATGGCATTTGATTTAACCGAAGCAGAAAAAGGTCAGATCGACAGTTTTTATGACAGCTTTGAGAGCTTGAGAAAAGAACGGGACTTGTATCAGGACCGTCTGGAGAGCCACCGCAGGATGAAAGCCGAAACAATGTCTCAAGGGTGGAACATTCCCGATTGGTTGAAATTGTTTTATTACGGTTTCACCGCAACCGGCGTATTGGGGATGATTCTTGGAGGGTACTTTATGAACATCCCTCTTTTAACAGGCGCTCTGCTTCTTATTGCCGGAGGTATCTTTCTTTTCAAGATGGCTACAAAAGGCAAGAACGAGTTTACCAAGGAAGACCTTACCGAGAAAAATCTTGCCCGGCAATGGGAACAAAAAGAAAAAGAATTGAATGATAAGTTCCATGAATGGCGAGAGTGGCTGAAGACACGGAACCTGGACCCCAGCATTGCCCCCATCACCACGAAAAACATCGACAAAACCGCCCGACAGGTCAAAACCATGCTCGCTCAACGGGCAAGGCTCGATGAACGTATCCTGCAAATGAAAACTCTCTGCAAGGAAACGCGAGAAAGTGTTCTCTCACTCAAACCCATGGTTCAAAACGTTTCATTTAAAAATGATCTTTCCTTGAATATCGAGATCATCGGCCATGCTTTTGATGAGAGCAAAGCCAGCCAGGAAAAAAGCAGCCTGCTGGAAAACCAATATCAGAATCAGGCCGAAAAACTCACGCATCTTGAAAATCAGCTGGAAAACATTTCTAACGATCTGGCGCAGTTTATCCGTTCATCAGGCGCCAAAGATTCCTTGGACTTCCTGCGTAAGCAATCCATCCTGGATGTTCAAAAATCCCTGCAGGAAAAAATCGCACAGAAACGCGGAATCATTCAATCCAATATCGGGCTGGGCTCGCATTTTGATAAATTTATTGAAGCCATCCAAACCGCTCCGCTCGAAGAAATTAAACAAAAGTTGAGCCGTCTCCAGGTTGAGCTGGTAGAACGGCACGACAACCGCGAGCAATTGCTACAGGATATCGGCGAAACCCGCAACGAAATTGAAAAACTGTCCTCCAACAACGACCTGATCGCGAAGCAAACGGAAGTGGAATTTCTGAAACAACAATTGCAATCTCTGGCCCGGGAATGGGCCGCTTACAGGGGGACTCTGGTTCTCCTTGATGCCGCCAAGCAGGAATATGAAAAAACCCGGCAACCCGGGGTGATCCGTTCGGCAGAAAATCTGTTTACCCAAATTACTGGCGGTAATTACCACCGCATCATCAAACCCATCGACCAGGATGAAGTGTTGATAGAAAACGACCAGCACCAGAGAAAAGGGGTCCTAGAAATGAGCCGGGGAACTCGTGAACAACTCTATCTGGCCATGCGGTTCGGCCTGATCAATGAATATGAAACCCGCTCCGAACCGCTCCCTGCGGTGATGGACGATATATTCGTGAACTTCGATGATGAACGCGACGAGCGCATCATAAAAATTCTCAGCAAATTCAGTAAGCAGCGACAGGTCCTGGTCCTGACCTGCCACCAACGCTCCCTCGAAGCCTATAAAGAAATCGGCGCCACAGCTATCACCGTCTAACCGGGCAACGCCCGGTGGCAAATTGAAAGATTTTTATCTTGCGGACAAGCATTAGTTGCCAATCGGGTTATTGCCCTTTGCCTCCCTCGTTAGAGGATGGTATAAATGGGGTATGGCACTACAACTTTTTTCACCAATTTTTTTGCTGTTTTGGGTGGGGTTCTTATTTATCTCATCTCCTGCTACCGCCAACACGTTTCACCAACTGCTTGAAGAAAAACAGGTGTTGGAAAACCAGTTCGGCGTGCAAACACTTGAGTGTTTCCCTTTTATCAAGAAAATCGGTTTCACGGAAGACCAGATCCCGCTTATCGCACAGTGTTTGACCGGCACTCACACCCTGAAAGAGGCTTTCGCCGATTCCAGGAATTTCACTTATAAAGTTATTGGCATCAGCAATCAGTTTTTGAAAACCGCCGGATTCCACACAATCCTGATTCCATGGACCGCCACTAAAGATGAAGTACTTCAATTCCTCAACTCGCAGCAGAGCCAGGAAGAACAAACCGCCTTTCTCGATAAAATTCGTGGATTGAAGCAGGACATTTCCAAAAAGCTCAGGATAAAGCAGTTTTATTGTTCGCAAGAAGTCTCCAACGACGATTGCTTGAAAGGATATGAAAGTCTGGCCTCGGTGAGACTCCCCGACAACCTCAGGAGCATCGGCTGGCAGGAAATCGTCATCACCCATTCCCACACCGAGCCGGAGAGCCCCGCAAAACTGATTCTGGGCTTCAACGATTCTCCTGCCGAGATGAGGGAACACCTGTTGAAAGATCCGTATGAGACTTGGAATCCCCGGAAAAAAATGTATGAAAAAATTCAGGAAAAATATGGCACCCTTTTTAAAAATAAACTGCAACTGGAAAATCTGATCTGCGCTGCAGATATTTCTATAGACGAGTGCGAACAGGGGGCCAACAACCTTGCTCAGGCCAGCCAAGGCACCGATTTCAGGATGAAACATTGGGGACGGGTGATTTTCAACCGTTACAACACTCTGATCCAGGACGATTTTCATGCCTTCATTCGGTACGATCTGCCACCGGAAGAAATGCAAAACTATTTCTCCCGCAAACCCCTGAAAACCCAAGCCACCGAACAGACAACTCGGGCTATAAAACTGGAGGGGCAAACCAAAAATAATTCGACGCGATTGAGAGTGGTTTGCGACCTGAAAGGTCTACGGTCAGATCTTTGCGTCCGTTCCTTCGAAACCTTCATCCGCTTTGTGAAGAAAAATCGCGACTACCGGGTGCAGGCACCTTGGGACACTCTCATGTTTGTCGATGGCACACAACTAGACCGGGTCAACTTCGCTCTCAACTCAAGCTCCCGCAACACCTACCTCTATATAGACGCCAACAGCGATGACGCGCAATTGGCAGCCTACCTCGCCACTAGGCGCCAGCGTGACGCTGGACCCAACGGGCAATAGCTATTGTCTGCTTGCAATAAACTGCCTCGGCTCAATATGTTGCCCTGCGGCGAGCAGCACTAGGCATGGGGCCAATGAGCACCCCTTAGCAGGGGAGGCAATTTGGCAAAGACTCTATTAAGCCGAGATAAATATTTGCGGGTTATAAAATATATTGCAGTCGGCTCCACGCCGAGTGGCGCCGGTTAGTGGGGGATGGCGGTGGTGGTGCGCATTTCTTCCGGGAGCAGGTAATGGCGGGTGTCGTATTCCATGCTGGTCAGCACGAACTGTTTTGCGATGCCTTTATTGGGATTGATCACCAGCGGGGCAACGAGATTTGCAGTCATTTCGGTATAATTTTCCGGGATCGTGACAATAGAACGCGTGAGAAACGGTTCATCCGGTTGCAGATCCACCTTTTTCTTATCCTCTTCCAGCAGCTTCAGTTTGTAGTCCGGCACGTACAGGTGTGGATCAGTGATCACAAACGCCAAATGGGGTGACAGGGCAGACTGCATCCACTCCATAGGACTTTCCACATTCGGGTTGAAGGGAAGAAAGGTGAACCGGGTTTCCTTCTCAAACCCATACAATCCATCGGGAAATTCGATGATATTTTTTTCTTCAACGTCGAGAGCGCCGAAGCGGGTTGTTTCGATCTTCATTTCTTGATTTTGTCCTTCATCAATTGCGACACCTTGGAAGGGTCAAATTGATGCGAGGTGGCGGCGGTTTGATTCTCTTCCTTGATCCTCAAAAAAACCTCTTCGCGATAAATTTTAGTTTCACGTGGGGCTTCAATGCCCAAGCGAATGTTCTTGCCCTTTACATCTATAACGGTTATTTTGACATCTTCATTAATTTTGATGCTTTCGCCAATTTTTCGGGTGAGAACAAGCATGGGGCGGAGTCCGTTCCTGAATTGCCTATAAGGAAAGCTGATTAAAATCTACTACGAATGGCATTATAGCAAAAAAGTGCTGAAAAAATAATAATTTATGCCTCAATCCCAATTGACAGGGCCGGGGAAATTGTGCTAATTTTCGCTCTTTTGGTTACAACAAAGTCGTGTGGGACGGTAGCTCAGTCGGTAGAGCAGAGGACTGAAAATCCTCGTGTCGGCGGTTCGATTCCGTCCCGTCCCACCACTACTCGTGGAGAGAGATAACGTATCTCCCTGCTTTCGAGATTTCTTAATCCTGAGAAAACTTTGTAAGTTACCTGCGGAGGAACTCCACTTCAGGCTCCGGTACCCATCCACTCCATTTGCTCCAGATGTTCACGCAATTGCGAAGCGGTCGGGAATTTTTTTAATATCAGGGATCCTTTCAATCCACAGCAGATGTATTTTGCTGGCTGAGGCATTTTTGCATACCATTTTTGCCCACCCATGCACTCATGAAAAATCTGGATCAACGCAAGAATATCAATTTGCCGGGTTTTATTTTTGGGTGCGGTGTGGTGAAACAAATCCACCAGCTTTAATTCGAATCTCAGCCCGAATTTATTGACGATGATATTATCGGTGTGTAAGTCGCCATGATATTCGTTGAGAAGATGAATTTCTTCCACACCTTTAACGAGGGCATAGAGCAGGTGAAGGGCCTGGTAGGGGTCCATCCTTTTGCCTGGCAGAGATTTAAGAAATTCCGACAGGAGCTGGCCTTCAACATATTCCGAGATCAATACCGTGACGGGCATTTTTTTATAAATGAGCTCTTCTTCGGTGTGGTATTGAATCAGGATGGGACAGTATCTCAGCTTATGAAGTTTTTGCGCATTTCGCTTCGAGGTTTTGTTGCGGATGTTCCTTTGCGGGAAAAATAATTTGGCCGCCCGTTCTATTTTGGTATTCACCTCCAGAATTTTATAGACCTCGCCTTCCCACCCCGCACCCAATTGTGAGAGCACGCGGTATTTTTTCGCAATCATCCTGTCCGGCATTAAATCAAAGGATGAAACTTTCTGGACGGAACCCAATCGTTTCTTCATGAACTCCCCTCGTTAAAAACGAACCTCGCTGATTGCAAATCTATAACTTTTCGTGTTCCCAATACAATCAAAATTTCGCTCCGGCCATCTTCCATCACATATCTCCTCGGTAAGGATTTTTTATATATTTGACGACTAAGCTGGGACTATTTTATCCAATATCAAAAATACATTAACCTGCTTTTTCTGTTAAATATTTATGAACACGATACTTGATCGCCACAGCATTGTGACAGCACTAAAGCGCTAGTTCCTCTACTATAGAGTTGCAGTGGTCTAATTTTGATATTTGGTATAGAATGATAAATTCGTATTGAAATCAAAATTGTTCCGATACAAACCTTGGGAACGGATAGTTGCCGTAGCCCGAACGTAAGAGACCTATGACATCCGAAAATTCTACAGAAGTTCTTCAAAAACGCATCGCAGAGTTGGAGAAAACCAACAACGAGCTTTCGGCTGCCAATCAGGCAAAAAGCGCTTTTCTGGCCAATATGAGCCATGAGCTCAGAACACCCCTGAACGCCATCATCGGCTACAGTGAACTGTTGGGAGAAGTCGCCGATGAAATGAGTATCGAAGAAGAGATCGGTCTCGACCTTCAGAAAATCCATTCCTCTGGCAAGCATTTGCTGGCCGTCATCAACGACATCCTCGATCTTTCTAAAATTGAAGCCGGAAAAATGGAGTTATACAACCAGAACTGTGACTTGGAAGCTCTAGTCAAGGAAGTCGCGAATACGGTTCAACCCATTATTGATAAAAATTCAAATATTTTAAACCTCCAGGTGGAAAATGATCTGGGTTCTATGCCCGTCGATATTACCCGGCTCCGACAAGTTCTTTTTAATTTGCTCAGTAACGCCAGCAAGTTCACAGAAAACGGAAAAGTTTCCTTCATCGTCTGCAGAAAAATAGTCAATGAATCAGCCTGGGTCAACCTGACCATCCGCGATAGCGGTATCGGCATGAGCCCTGGCCAACTGTCCGGATTGTTTGAAAGTTTTTCCCAGGTACATCCGCAGAACATTGTTAAGTATGGCGGCACGGGCTTGGGACTTGCGATCAGCAAGCGAATCTGCGAAATGATGGGTGGCGATATTTTTGTTGAAAGCAAGAAGGGAGAAGGCTCTACATTTTCGGTCCATCTGCCAGTAATAATCATGGACAACAAAGACTCCCAAGCATCCCCTTCGCCTGCCGAGGAAAAAGTCTCCACCCAACAGGATGCCGATAAGAAACCAACCCCTGTAAAAAAAGAGCCCGTGATTCTGGTGATCGATGACGACCCCATGGTCCATTCTCAAATGAAGCGCTCTTTTGAAAAAGAGGGTTATAGCATCGTAACAGCCTCCGATGGCGAAGAAGGGCTGGCGCTGGCCCGAAAGCTTCAACCTGACCTCATTACCTTGGATGTTCTGATGCCCGGAATGAATGGATGGACCGTATTGACCGAATTAAAGGCTGATCCCGAATTGGCAAACATACCTGTGTTTGTCATCTCTATGGTGGATGATGAAAACAGGGGCTATTCCCTCGGAGCTTCAGAATACCTCACCAAACCTATTGACCGCACTCGAATACACATCCTGTTAAAAAGGTACAAGTGGGACAGCGGCTCTGCTCTAGTAGTAGAAGATGATACCGGCACCCGGAAAATGTTGCGCAAAATGCTGGAGGATTATGGACTGCATGTTGCCGAAGCCGGTAATGGGAAAATCGCCCTTGAGCAGGTGCAGAAAAAGTCCCCAAGCGTTATTTTTCTGGACCTGATGATGCCGGTTATGGACGGATTTGAGTTTATCGAAGAGCTACGAAAAACCCCTGAATGGAGGTCCATACCCATTGTGGTCGTCACCTCCAAAGAACTCACCCATGCCGACCGCCTGCGCCTGAACGGCGGTGTAGAAAAATTGATCGAAAAGAAATCCTTCGACGAGAGCATTTTTATCAAAGAAGTTCGCGACATTCTGGAACCCCACCCGTCTTGACCCTCATTAAAAAAATGCGCCCATTAAAATCAGAACTTTTCTAAAACTTTTCCGGCAAATTTGAATCTAAAAATCACTAGGCGTGAGACCGACTTGCAATGGGTTTATTTGGTTAGCAGAGAGTTATCTCGGCTCAACAAGCCATTGCCAATTGCCTCTGCGGCGAGCAGCCACCAGGCGTGGGCGGAGTACCTCCGCTGGTAACTAGCAACAGCTTTACTGCCGGCAACCGTGCTCGCAGCTTATGGAACTTATTGTCCCGTTGTTGCCCCTTCGGGGCATGAAAGTAATGATGAGGGCATCACAGCGTCCCCTGCCAAGGGGCAAAAACTCTGAATTGGTTAAAAACTATGGAATTGCTTAAAGAAATCGACACTATTATTGAGGAAGTGAAAGACGAGGCAGGAAACTTCAAGGCCGCTGAATCCACGGCCGATGAAATCGAAGCGTTGAAGGAAATGCTGGACGCCCTGATGCGAGGCGCCCGCCAGGTGCAGGAAAAAATAGACCTATATAATGATCGCCGGTATCGTTGAAAACCGGGTTGCCCCTAAAAAAACCTCTCTTATTATTCCAGCTCCAACCTTCTCAAATTCGGCAGGCTCTGGTTTTTGGCGAGCTCATCGGCTTTTTCCAGATCAATCTCGTTGCGCACCAGAATGAGCATCTCCAGGCTCTTGAGGTTTTTGGATTGCAATAGAGCCTTCATCCCCTCTGTAGTGATGCGGTTGTTATAAAGATCCAGCCTTTTCAGGTTGGCAAATTGAGGAGAGTTGGCAATCGCCAGAGCTCCACGGTCACTGATCTCATTGGCGCTGAAATCTACAAAGGTCAGGCCTGAAGAATTTTCCGATGCGGCCAGTGCCTCCACCCCTTCATCCCCTATCTGGTTACGAGTCAGTTTGAGTTCTCTCAGGTTCTTCATATTGGGCGACTCAGCAATCATCTTTGCTCCCTGGGCAGAAACCTTATTGCCCCACAATGAAAGATTCTCAGTGTGTTTGAAGGTTTCTGATGTAGTAAGAATCCGTACCCCTTCATCCCCCAACGTGTTTCCCTGCAACGCCAGAGACTTCACATTTTTCAATTCAGGCATATCCGCAAGAACCTGCATACCCTTCACACCGATCAATGACCGGTTCAAGTTGACTTTTGTTCCATCCGGGTCCAGCCGCTCTTTAATATGCGCTGGGATATCTGCAGGCGGCCCCGTTGGTCTGCCATAACCATGCCCACCATGTTTTCCACCAGCACCACCATGTTTATTTCCGGAAACATGAGCCCCGTGGTTTCCACCACCATGCTCTCCTTTTGCCGCACCTGCATCACCATGGTTTCCAGAAATATGCTCCTGCCCTTCAGAATGTTCCCCTGCCGCCATTGCGGGCAAAGACCAGACCAACCAACCCAACACCAAAGCTCCCTGCACTATTTTTTTATGAATCGGCACGATAAAATTCTCCTTTTTATTTCGAGGCCACGCAACGAAAGCCAATATAGTTTTTTTTCTGATCCGGAAACGCTTTACCACGAACCGCCGGGCGAGCCAGATCGAGATTGGAATCCCACGACCCGCCTTTGATCACTTTAAATTTTTCACCGTAGAAATCGTTAGAGTGCTCGTTACCCGGATGCGGTTGATACCAGTCTTCGGTCCACTCCCAGACATTGCCCGACATATCCATCACCCCGTAAGGGCTGGCCCCTTCGGGGAACTGGCCTCCCGGACTGGTGTTGCGGTAATTATCTCCTTTGCCGCGAATATTGGCATTGAGAGCATCGGGTTCGTTGCCCCAAGGGTAATGTCGCTTATCGGTTCCGCGTGCCGCCTTTTCCCACTCCGCTTCTGTTGGCAAGCGCTTCTTCGCCCAGAGGCAATAATCCTTGGCATCCTGCCAGGTAACACTGACCACTGGCTGGCGAGGATGATTCAACCGTGAATTTTCAAATTCCCGCGGGGGTTGCTTGCCCGTGGCTGCCATATATGATGAGTATTCCCCAAAGGTGACCTCAAATTTATCAATTTCGAACGCAGGCAGGGTCACACTATGCGCGGGGGTTTCATCGCGGTACCAGTCCAGAGATTCAGAATGAAACTGCTTCGCCGCCCACAGAATATCTTCGTCGGAACTTCCCGTCGTGAAGGGGCCTTCAGGAACCAGGACCATCTCCCCTGCTTCCACCTTTAAAGCTCCAGAAAAACCCGAACCCAAAAGCACCAGCACCAACAGGAAAAACCAAAGCTTGAACATAGAATTTTTGAGGATTTTTTCAGAACTCATTTATATCCACCACGACATGAAACTTGAGAGTTTATTTTAAGGAAGCCAAACCGGTTTAAGCCGATGGAATCATTCCCGTCTTGCGGGCGTACTCAAAAATATTACCCGCTTCGATAATCTCAATCACCTCGCCCAACGATTTCAGTTCATAAGTTTTGTTGGCGGAGCGATTGGTGAGGGTGTTCGCATTCAAATCAATGATCAGGTCGTCCCCCGTTTTAATCTCTTCGACCATGCGCGTGACGCTTTCAAACGGAATGAAGAACCCGCCATCTACCGAGTTGCGGTAAAAAATGCGCGCGTACGATTCCGCAACGACGGCCCGAACCCCGGCAATCTCCATGCAGGCCGGAGCATGTTCGCGCGACGACCCGCAACCAAAATTTCTCCCGCCTATGATGATGGAATACTTCGATTCGCTCTGTCCATTTTCAGTAAAAGGGACTTTCCCGTCCGGCAGACCCGACTGATCGGCAGGCACCCCTGACAAGGCAAACTTGCCATAGTTCTTGCGCTCTTCAGGATCGCTCAAACTGTACACCAAGTGCTCGGCGGGAATGATCTGATCCGTATCAATATCATTGCCCAATACATAGGCAATACCTTCAATCACTTTATTCATTTTATTTTTATGATTTTAGTTATAGATAAAATCTGCTGGATTGGTAATGTGACCGGTCAGGGCAGAAGCCGCCGCCGTGTAAGGCGAAGCCAGATAAACATGCGACTGTTTCGAACCCATGCGTCCGGGGAAATTCCGGTTTGTGGTCGAGATCACCACCTGATTGTCTTTGGCCCGACCGAAAGTATCTTGCGGTCCACCCAAACATGCCGCGCAGGAAGGGTCGCCCAAATAGGCCCCGGCATTTTTGAAAATGTCTATCAGCGTTTCACCGTCTATTTTTTCCTTATGCAAGTCCTGCTCGACTTCACGGGTCGCAGGCACAATAAAAGTATCAATCTTTACTTTCTTGCCTTTCAGGAGCCGGGCCGCCGCCATGAAGTCAGTGAGCTTGCCGCCGGTGCAGGACCCGATATAAGCCCGGTCGAGTTTCACATCAACGCAATCGCTGACCTTGGCCTTGTTGTCGGGAGAATGCGGCTTGGCCACAACCGGCTCCATCTCACTGGCATTGTAGGTTTTTTTGAAAAAGTACTGCGCGTCGTCATCAGACTTGTAAATTTTGTAAGGCACATCCGTGCGCTGCCGAACATAGTCGGTGGTCACATCATCGGCCTCAATGATGCCGTTTTTCCCACCCGCTTCAATCGCCATGTTGCATAAAGTCATTCGCTCTTCCATCGAGAGGCTCATGACCGCGTCACCCCGCCATTCCATCGCCCGGTAGGTCGCGCCATCCACTCCGATGTCGCCAATGACACTGAGGATCACATCCTTCGCCATGACATGCTCGGGAAACTTGCCGGTGAATTCAAAACACATCGACTCGGGAACCTTGACCCAAAGCTTGCCAGTACCCAGAATAAATGCTGCATCTGTGTTACCAATACCAGTGGAAAACATGCCGAATGCGCCAGAGGTGCTGGTGTGGGAGTCTGTGCCAAATAACACTTCGCCGGGCCGGTTGAATCCTTCCTGAGCCAGAGCAAGATGACACACCCCTTTATAATTATCTGTTCCGACATCATAATAATGCGGCAGAGACTGCTCCTTCACAAACTGGCGCAGGATGTCTATATTTCTGTTGGCATGGGTGTCTTTGGTAAAGATAAAATGATCGGGAATGATCACCACTTTATCGCGGTCCCATACCTTGGCGTTTTCGCCAAATTGCTTTTTAAAAATCGCGAAGGTACCCGGCCCGCAAACATCATGCGTCATCAACACATCCACATCCACCCAGATATTGTCGCTGGGGCGAACCGACTCTTTGCCCGCATGCGCAGCTAAAATCTTTTCTGTAATCGTCATTCCCATCAAACAAGTTCCTCCAAAGCGGATAATGACCCCGCAAAGTGCTTCAGTTTTTCTTTTAAACTTCCGAAAAGGCTATGAATAAGTAAGATACCATTGAAAACCACCAAACTATATAAAATTTTTATTTCACTGTTTTTTTTGCGTAAAATGAATTTATACAGGCCTCAACAGGCCATCTGGACAACCTGTTTACCGGATATAAAATGATCGGACTCATCAAAGAAACCCTCGACCGGATACGCTATAAAATCCCTCTACGCCCTCGGCAGGTTCAGATCGAAATCACCAACCGTTGCAATATGGATTGTCCCATGTGCCAGCGTGAGGATCTTGGCATAGAACTGGAGCATATGAGCTGGTCCCATTTCACTGCGGTGGTCGACAAATTGGAGCATCGTGAAAATATCACCCTGACCGGATGGGGAGAACCTTTCATCCACCCAGACGTTTTCACTATGATCGCCTACTGCAAAGAACGGGGTCATCAAGTGATGATCACCTCCAACGGCCTGTTCACGAAACCTTCGATGGTGAATGACATTCTAAACTCCGGCGTGGACTCCGTCACCTTCTCCATCGACAGCGTCAATGGCAACGAAACCGTTGTCGAAGGGCATACCAGTAACAAGGTCTATGAAAATATCGAAGCTGTGGTAAAAGGCAGAAAGCCCGGAAGCATGGGGGTGAGACTACAAGCCACTTTGCATATGGACTGCGAAAATGATCTTTACGATGTCATCCGCTACGGAGCCCGGATTGGCTGCGATATCGTCAATGTGGGTCGGCTCGACAGACAGTTCCGCCCCAACCTCAAACGTCCTGACGCCAGAGAAGAACGATTCATCTTCCTCAAAGCTGACGAAATCGCCCGCGCAAGCGGCATCCAGCTCGACTGGTTGCAATATTCGGTTTCTAACGGATTGACCCGGTTTTTCTACCGCCTGCTGAAAAAGAAACTGCATCGATCAGGACAGTATTGCTTGAAAACATTTGACTACGCTTACGTCACCCGTGAGGGGAACGTGACCCCCTGCTGTCTCCTGCCCAACTCGAAAATGGGCAGTCTCTTGAATGACAGTCTGGACAATATCTGGAAAAACGGGAAGTTCAACCACTTCCGCGAAAACTACCGCGACACCTGCGGCACCTGCGACCTGTGGACGATTGACCAGGTCCCGGCCGAACCCGCACCCGCAACCCCCAAACCTGTGCAATACCCCGTACTGGTTAAGTAGCCCCCCGACAAGAAAAACCGTAATTATCACTACCCCGGGCAAGTTTGTTATAGCTCTTTAACTATCAGCGGGTTATCATCCGGAGTGCCTCCGCAGGCAACTAGCAATAGCTTTATATTGCTCCCAACAGTCTTCTCGGCTTAAGAAACCACCGTTTTTAGAAATATTTTAGTTTATGACCGATTCCCAATCAAATAACCCGCAGATCTTTGTCGACAGGCGTCCCCTATGGATCGTGCTGTTTGACCGCCTGCGCCGCTATATTATGCTGGCCCTGTTTTTCGGCACCTTTGCCTTGTTGCTCGGGTTCGAAGGCCCCCGCGACCTGTCACTGGAAGGTTATAAAGTTCTCTGCCTTTTTATTCTCTGTGTCTGTCTTTGGGCGACCAACCTAATTCCCCTGTCGATCACCAGCCTGCTGGCCATCGCCGCAGTTCCACTGCTGGGAATCATGGAGGCCTCTCAAGCTTATAGTTATTTTGGTAACAAAGCGGTCTTCTTCATACTCGGGGTCTTCATTCTCTCTGCAGCCATGATCGCTTGTGGACTCAGCACCCGCATTTCCATCTGGGTCATGGAGCACTGGAGCGAAACTCCCGGACGGTTGGTCACCTCTACCTATTGCTTTGCGGCAGTCAGTTCGTGCTTCATGTCTGAGCACGCGGTGGCCGTCATCCTGTTTCCCATCATCCACGAAATCGCACAGTCCTTGAATTTAAAACGCGACAATTCCGTCTTTGGCAAGTCCCTGTACTTTGCCATGGCCTGGGGATGCATCATCGGAGGGTCCATGACCGTGCTCGGTGGAGGACGCGTGCCGCTCGGCGTAGAAATGCTGGAAAAAGCCACCGCCGGACAACAAACTCTCGGCATTCTGCAATACACCCAGTTGAGTTTTCCGCTGGTGCTACTTCTGTTCGTATCCGGTTGGGCAGCCTTGAAAATTTTGTTTCCGCCGGATATTCCAGATATCGATCGCGCACGAAAAGCGCTGAAACAAAAAGCTGTGGTCATGGGGAAATTAACCTTTCAGGAAAAGGGCATCGCTCTGGTAATGGGCGCCACGCTTTTTTGCTGGTTCGGCTATGGCGACCAATTAGGCATCGCCAACATCGCTATCATTTCCATTGTTCTGTTGTTCGTGCTGAACCTCATCACCTGGAAAATGGTGGAAGCCCACATCAACTGGGCCATTGTCCTGATGTATGGTGGCGCCATCTGCCTGGGAGAAGTCATGTCAAACACAGGAGCGGCCTTATGGCTGGCGGAACAATTGTTTTCCGGGCTGGTCGAGTCGGGCACCGTTTTCCTGTTGGTCATCGCGTTGTTGTCGACCTTGTTCACCACTTTCATGAGCAACTCCGCCGTTATCGCCATCTTACTGCCAACAGCTATCAGCATGAGTCCGGCTTACGGCATCAACCCGGCACTGGCCACCATGACGGTGATACTGCCCAGCAACTTTGCCTTCATTTTGCCGATCGCCACCCCGGCCTCGGCACTGGCCTACTCTTCAAAGTTTTTGACCTTGAGGGAAATGATCTGGTCCGGAAGTATTCTCAGTCTACTGGGCCTGGCCTTCTACTTCCTCTTGCTCATGTTCTACTGGCCGATGGTCGGTTTTCAATAATGCCTTCCGTCAATCAACTGCAAGCGGTTGAACTGAAAAAGAAACTGGATAACGGGGAAGATATTTTTCTACTCGATGTGCGGGAGCCGTGGGAATTCTCCCTCGCCGCCATTGACGGGTCAGAAAATTTTCCTCTAGCCGAAGTCGTCGACCGGCAACAAGAGTTTATCTTTGAAGAAGAAATTGTGGTGATCTGCCACCACGGCGAGCGCTCGCAAAGAGCGGCGACCGAATTGATTGAAAGCGGATTCAAAACCGTCCACAACCTCGTAGGCGGCATCGACGCATGGTCGCAAATAGTAGACCCAACCGTACCTCGCTACCGATCCTCAGGCTAACCCCCCCCCCACTAGGCGTGAGGCCGACTTGTAATGGGTTTATTTGGCTAGCAATGAATTCTCTCGGCTCAACAAGCTATCGCCCATTACCACCGGGCGTTGCCCGGCGCATGGTTAATCTCTAAGCAGACAGCTTTCCCAATAGCACTTCGCGGAGAATGTCGATGGGTGCGGGTTGGCCGGTCCACAGTTCAAACTGTCGCGCCGCTTGGTTGATGAACAATTCAATGCCTGGAATGACCGTACACCCTGCCGCTTTGGCTTCGCGCAATAGTCGGGTCTCTAACGGATTGTAAACCGAGTCGAACACCACCATGCCTGCTTTGAAGTCCCTTGCAAGAAACGGACTTTCCTCGACCTTCGGGCTCATGCCGACCGGCGAACAATTGATCAGAATATCAATGGCGCAGGTTCCTGCATCCTGTGCGTGGATCAGTTCGCAATCCAGTTCTCTTGCCAGACGTTCGCCTCTTTCCTGATTGTGTTTGTAAGTAACGGTCAGGTTGCCGCCTCTTTCTTTAACGCCATAGCCAATGGCCTTCGCCGTTCCTCCGGAACCGAGTATTAAAATATTTTTTCCCTGCAATGACGTGCAAGCTTCGAGGGCTGAAATGGCACCGGAGCAGTCGGTGTTATAGCCGACCCACTCTATTCCCTCTTTCACCACAGTATTGACCGCGCCGATCTTTCGGGCCGTTTCATCGACCCGGTCCAATAGAGGCATGATCTGCTCCTTCGCCGGCATGGTGACACTCAATCCGCTGAAGAAATCTTTGAAACTAGTGAAAAACTTTTCGACATTATCGACCAGAAAAGAAACGTAGATATCGAAAGACCCTTTTTCCTGAAACGCTCGGTTGTGCACCAGATAGCCCAGGCTCTTCGACACCGGATTGCCAATAACACCATAAATTTTAAAATCTGAACGCTCCACATTGACCCGGTAAATATCTTTAAGCGTTGTCCCGGGAATCTGACCCGGTGCGCTTTCCTGTCCGGTTTCTAAACTACCGAAGGTCAGGAATCCGCCAAAGAGCGGAGAAAGGATGCGGCTGATTTCTCCCAGGTCGCCCATGCAGAGTCCGATCAGCTTTTGCTTTTCCTGTCGGGCGCGCTTGAGCAGTTCGAACATTTTCAGGTTGTCACTAAGGTCTCTGGCATACGTAACAATCTTAACAATCTCCCCCGGCATTTCGCACATGGTTTCATAGAGAGGATTAAAATCTTCAGGCGTGTGCGAGAAGTCGTGATAAGAAAGAATGATTTTTACGGGGTCACTCTCTTCCAGAAAGGGTTGCAAAATTTTCCGTGGCGTGGAGACTTCGATATCCACATAATCGACTCCGGCCATCAAGGCATCCTTAAGAGATTGCACGCGGTCTTCATCCGCCCCCTTAAATTGTCCGCCATCGTGTTTGGAACGGTTGGTGACGATCACTGGCAAGGTCGCCGCATCGAGCAACGTGTCCAGATCGGAGGCCTCTATCAAATCCAGACGCAGTTCCAGAATATCGGCGATCGCTGAAGCCAACGCAATCTGTTCCTGAGCTTTCGACATGGAGGGGCCAACAATGGGTATACAAATCATAAATAAAACCAGACAAAAATATTTAAAATTAAAGGAAGGATAGTACCACACCCGCTCGGCACCGGCGAGCCGCCGGGGGTAAATTGCAGTAGCTTTTTTAGGCTAGCAGGGTGCTGAAAAACACCCGAAGCTGTCATCCTCGAGGAGCCGGAGGCGACGAAGGATCTCGAAGTTTCTTATAATACAAAAAGCACGATTCTTCACTTCGTTCAGAATGACATGCCCGTAACGTTTTTCAGCAGCCTGTTAGGCTGCAACTTCCTCAACTTTTTCCGGCTCAATCTCTTCAGCCTGCACAGGCTGAACTTTCGCGGCTTGCACGGGCTGAACTTCCACACTCCGGACTGAAGACTGCCCGGAAGCGTGGGCATTGAGCGCCGCTTTGGCTTCATTCGAAATGCTGACCCGGTCGCGTTGACCCTGAGCCCGTTTGACCGGATTCTTGTTGTTCAACTCTGCGATGCGGGTCTGCCCCTGATAGGTTTTGAAAACCCGGTTGACGGTACTGATTGCAATATCCATGATCTCTTCCTTTCAGTTAAACATTTTTAGAAATTTTTGGTTTAATTCTTTGCGATACTCCATAACCTTTTAAAAGTGTCTGTCCCTTTTTCACGGCTTTGATCTTTTCCAACACCTCACTTTTCACGAGGTTGAGTTTTTCCTGACAAACGGTTTCCTTCTCGATAATTTTTTCCAGATCAGATTCAATGCGATTCCCCAGTTCTTCATTTTCACGGGCCAGCGATTCCCGAATGGCTTCATCCAGATCACCCGCCAGGTCGGAAATTTTTTGATCGTTCTCATTGAGCCCGGCGATCAACCCTTCCTTGGTCTCGATAATCACTGCCAATCGGGAGTTATCCTGACTGTTCACGGCTTCCATTTGCTCATCCATTTTTTCTAGAAGCCGGGCGCAGGTTTCCTGCTTATGTTTGAGAAGTTTGACAATTTCTGTTTTTTGTTTATCCATAATTAAAATTCACACCACCGCAATAAGGGTTTGTATTGTGTTTTTAAAATTAATGTTCTCGGTAAACTTGCTAAATTTTTCCGCCAGAACTCTTGGCGATTGCGACTGCACAGCAACTTCAGTTTCTTCAAGCGCCAACTCACCCAACTCATCCCGCAAGATGATCGCCAATATTTCTGCAAGACTGGGCAGGATTCCGGTTTCAGCATTGGTGAACAGGTCAAAAATTTCTGTCGTGTTGGAATTGAGTCCACGGCGGAATTCCTTTTCATCCAACTCGAAGGTGTTGTCCGCCAGGGTGCGGATGCCTATGGAACCCAGTCTTCGCAAAAGGTCACCCTCCTGGCTTTGAAAAGCTCGTGTGATCCCTGCTTTTACAGCCTGAGCCGCAGAGGTCACCGCGACTTCCTGCAGATTACTTTTTTCCGGGTTTATCACTGCAATGCCAGTTGCAAATGGGTTTCCCGGCCGCCCACGCAGTGTGTCTATATTTTCATTGCGCTGATCCAACTCCTGCACCCTTGCCTGCGGTGTGAGGGTAAGATCGTTACGGATATCCTGAATGTCTCCGTCGCGTTTAAATGTCCGCGAGACACCCAGCAGGTCATTGATTTTCGTAATGGAGTTATTGAATTGATCAACCAGAGTTTTGATCTGGGCAAAAAAGGTTGCGGCATCGATGGAGATATTGATCTGGGCCGCCTTTTCCGAGGCTTGTTGAATGATCAGGTCGGTATCTTCGATCACCCCGGAAAATACGTTGTTATCACTGGGTATTTGTTTCCCGTTGATATTAATTGTTGCGGTTTGAGGTTCCTGAATCAGGTTGGTGAGGTCCTGGTCGTCTGAATCAAACTGAAACTCTTTCTGCACCGGGAACCCTTTACTGTTTAACTCAAAGAACCCGAGACCTAAAAGCACCTCGTCGTCATCCAGCAAATCAATTTGAGTGCGCCCGCCCGCCATACTTACCAGGACCAACCGGTTGCCTTGAATCAGCGCCAGAACTTTGGTCTCGGCGGTTCCCCCATCCAACTCGCCGTTATCATTGACATCTTCACCCAGGTCGATAACGCCGTCACCATCCAGATCTTCGACAATGAATATGGCCGGGACAAATTCGGCATTCCCGGTTTGAGCAGTCCCGATTGGAATAACATCCACAGTCCCGTTGCCATTGAGGTCTTCATCCGGATCGAGAATCGAATCGCCATCCGAGTCTTCAATAATTAATGAAGGCAGACCAAACTTGGCATTCCCGAATGAAACGGTATCCAAAATCCCGTTATTGTTCACATCTTCGGTTTTATCAAGAACCCCGTTACGGTTCTGGTCTTCCCCGAAATTAATTTTGTTTTTCAGTTCGAACAGCGAGTCTGTGGATTCGACGGTAATCTTCGTGCCATTGATGAAGAAGCTACCTGTCAGGCCCAAGGCTCCCAGAGGAGTGGATTGCTCATTGGAGGCCAGAATCGCCGCTTGCGATAGTCGTACTGGAGTCACGCGGAAGCTGTCGAGAGGGGCATCCTTTCCAGCCACGGCCTGCACCAGTTTCGACCGGGTTGAAGAAGCCGTTTTGGGGTTCAGCGCATCGCCGGAAAGCAGGTCGGAAACGGTTTGCCCAAGGCTCTTCAGGGAAGTTGAAAGGTCATCCAACTGGCGGAGTTTGAGCAGGGTGAACCGCTCCTTTTTTGCCAGATCGTCGATAATGGGGACTTTTCTGGCCGCGGCCCGCCTGGAAAGCAGGGCGATGGTATCGGCAACCCGAAAAGCAGCCAGAGGGCTGGTCGCGTCGAGATTGGGCACCTTTCTGGTATTGATAAATGTGGAATCAAACAGGATGTTCCGCTTCTCTAGTGGGTCGCCGGCACGGTTTATGGTATCGCGGGCAATACGGACATCGAGGGCATTGCTGGTCGAACGGGTTGAATTGAGAGGGAAAAACGAGGAACTGACGTTGTTGAGAATCTGCACGATTTTTTCCGGTCTGGCGTAGAAAACCCTATTACGCCATTAAAGTGTTTAGTCGAAAATGTCGATAAACACATCAAGAACGGAATCGCGCTACTAAACCGGAAAAAATAAAACGCCCGCTTCGTCGGTGCTGCGTGCAATCACTTCGGACGGACTTTCGCCATCAGGCCAAAGGCCAACGATGTGACAAGGGCCCCAAAAAGGGCTTCAAGTTGAAAACCGAACCTTCGAGAACTATTGGACCAGGCCGCAAACCATGCCAATAATTTTCGAGATCCTCTTCAATGCGATGGGGGTTATCCCGGTTACAGCTTGTCTCCTCTTGATGTGTTGTCCTACTAAGGCCCAAACAGCATGCCGCTGACGGGGCGGTTCGTTTAAATTAATTCACTGACATTCTGCCCGCGCTCGGTTTCCACAGCCGACGCATCGGACTCATCCCTCAACTCAGAAGGCCGTGGTCCTCGTAACGGGTTGACATCTTGGCCTTCTTCTATCGGTTTTTCTGGCGGTTCAACCTGTTCAATTTTCTGCGAAGGAATTTCAATCGCAGGTTCATTTCTGACCGCCTCTCTCGCTTTTTCTGCCTTGGCTTCATTAACCTGCTTCTGAATTTTGGTACCACTTGCGTCGACCCTATTTTCCTGCAATTCGGCTCGCTGGGTCTCTTCAGGCCTTGGTAGGTTAGGTGCTATGATTTGTTCAAGAGCCTCGTGGCCCTCGGGCCCTGTCCCTTCTTTTGGCAAGTCCCGGAGGGTGGGTTCGTTTCGCACCTGACTGGCAAGATTTTCCTGCTCAACCGAGGCCACATTCTCATTGGCCTGCTGGAACGCTTTCCGAACATTTTCAGCCTGGTTACCGCTCTGAAACTCCTCAATAGCATTCGGATTAGCAACTTCGTTACCAATTCTAAAACCCTCCTCTAAACGCTCGTCCGGTTCCTGTACAGCACCCTCTGAAACGCGAGCAAGCTCGTTGGCCCCTGCAGGCCCCTGACTTCGCGGGTTGCGAGAGTCCGTACGAGCATCTTCTGAGACTTGGCGATTGGCTTGAAGTTCACTCCGCTCGGCTGCAGCTATATCCTGTTGGGGTTCCTGATTCTGGTCATCGGTGGGGTTTTGAGCTTCAGGTCTGGCCTCTGTGCGGATGCGTGAAGGCGAAGAAAGTGCACTACGGGCCTCTAAATTGGCTAACTCATTGACGAGCCCCTGTTGCTCATCGGGGCCGTTTAATTCTTCTTCCCGATCTTCGAGTCGCCGTGGCCTGCCGGTCGCCTCCGCAGCTTCCCGAAATCCCTGAAACGCGCCGGTACTGCGCACCTGATCTAATGGAAAATTTACATCTTCAGCCATATCTTCCCCCTTTCAAAATTCTTGCAAGTTCCTGAACCCAATCCCTGGGGGGTTTTCTGCCTGATCGCCTTGCCCCTACCTTCAAAAAAATCAATTCTCTGCTAAAGCTTTAGATTTTTTTTCCGTTAAGAGAAAAGACTAGAAAGTATCCTTTTCCTGGAAAAACTTCCGATAACAATTACCCGAGTTATAGTCAAATGTGGTGTATGGGAACATGATCAAGCGGCGTTCCTTTGACGTTCGAAAGTTTCCTCATCTATACCATCAATGAACTTCACGCCATTGATGACATCGGCTAATCGCCTGAAT